>ERZ838516.87-NODE-87-length-134654-cov-7.006100_pt1 | contig 134654 bp, 171 predicted proteins | sample MGYA00519910_ERZ838516 | MGnify/ENA primary metagenome ERZ838516 (study PRJEB31850, sample SAMEA3708837) | human gut metagenome | biome: human gut; feature: human-associated habitat; material: faeces | place: China | collected 2014 ... | reverse complement strand
TTATAAGGATTATGAATTCTAATAAAAAAGGTTTTACACTCATTGAAATGATTTTCACAACTTTCAGAGTAATGACTATCTCTAAACCCTATATATATCAATGGTTTTCAGTGTTCCATTTTTTTCGTGTTCCAAAATTGTACCAATTTTTCTAAAATATTTCATGAATATTTTGTTCCAATTTTATCATATCTTATTGAGATTCTTAATGGTGTCACTGTTAAACGGATTTGTCTTTGCATATGTTTTCATTGTCAACTTAATATCATCATGACCTAGTAAGTCTCTAATGACATCATATGCTATACCTTGCTCAAGACATCTTGTCGCAAATGTATGTCTAAATACATGTAAACTAAATCTATTCATGTGGAAATTAGGTTCTTCAAAAAAGTTAATTTTATCAACTATATCATACGCAATTGTGTTAATACTCGCTTGAGATATAGGTTTACCATTTGCACCAACAAATAGTAAATTGCCAAATTCATTAAATTCTTCATATCTATGACGAGTCTTGAATATATATCCTTCATTATTTTTTAAATTATTTAAAAATTTAAGTTGCAACTCAATGGCTTTCATGGCTGCGTCATTTAAAGGTATATTTCTATCATCTTCACCTTTTGTAGTTGTAACTATATATCTTTTACCATTTGAAAATGTACCTGAACTAGAATATTGTAAATTATGTTTAACATGTAATATTCTATTTTTTAAATCAATGTCATCAATTAATACTCCAGCAACTTCACCAGCCCTTAAACCAGTGTTAAATAGAAAAATAAATAAGTTATAATAGTATGATCCTTTGGCATATGATAAAAACATATCTTGCTCTTCTTTACTTAAGGGTTCTACTTTCTTTTTTCTTTTCTTAGATACTGGTTTTAGAAATTTGAACTGATTTGTATTAACATAATTTTCAGCAACTGCTAAATCAAACATGCTATCAATTATTGATTTTACATACCCTAGTTCAGATTGAGAATAATCTGCATCAATAATCTCGTTGTATGTTTTCTTCACATCTAATACAGTTATTTTATCAAGTTGTTTCTTGCCTAATTGTGTATCATACAAATGTCTATTATAAACATTTTCATAGCTTTTCATCGTAGTTTCTTTAATAGTATTCTTTTTATAAATATTCAACCACATATCGAAAAATTCATTTAAAGTTGGTTGTTCATTTTTTGAATTTAATTTTAAATCATTTTTAGAAGTTTCTAATTTAACACGTCTTTTTAATCTAGTTAAACTTGTATCATATATTGGTTTTGTTCTTTCACCAAATCTGTTCGTATATCTATAATAATATCGTCCGTCCTTTCTTTGACTAAAACCTTTTCCAAGGCTGTTGCCTTTTAAATCTTTTCCCATTTTCTTCTCCTTTCTTATAAAAAACAACAAACCCTTCTATCACTTGAATTATATCATAATATAGAAGGGTTTATATAATTTTAATTAAATATATTCATTATCATTTATCCATTCTTCAAAATCTTTTCTTTTAATTAGAGCTTTGCCGTTCATCCTTAATACAAATGTACAGAGCGGATCATTAATCAATTCTCTTATTTTCTTTTGCCCTATGTTTGTGTAAATGGATGCTTCTTTGATTGTTAATGTATATTTATGCCAAATAGGTATTTCTTGTTCTTTATTTTCAATTACCATAAATAATAACTAATTACATATTTAATGCCAGTTTCAATGTTATTAAATGTTCTATCACAAATTTCTTCTAACCAAGGATGAATATTTTCTTTATCAGCATTTACTCCAATAATAGGAATTTTATTTTCATAGGCAATAGCTAGTTCAACAATAGCGCCTACTGATTTTTCAACTGTTAAATCAACAATAATTAAATTACTATTTCTAACTTTATTTAATTCCCAACGTAGAATTTCTTTTTCGGTTTCATGATGTTTATAATCGTAATTATAATATTTACTAGGATCGACAATATGTAATGATAAGTTATCAGGTTTATTTGTTGTTAATAAGTTCCTGATTTTATCTCTTCTTTTACCATATTCTTCCATAGGAATACCGCTCATGCCACCAGCTAAATATATTGTAAAATTTCTCAAATCTTTGATTTCCTTTCATTTATATATAATGCAATTAGAACAATAGTACAAAGAATGATTACATCAATCATTTTTATTCACCTAAAATTTTACCTACAATATGTTCATGATAAGCTGATAACCCAGCTTCAACATGTTTTAACATTTGTTCTGGTGTAAATCTATATTCATAGTTTTTAATTACATAATCAGTTTCTTCTTCAACATCATCAAATTGTCCAACATCTGATAAAGAACGTCTGTAACATTCAACAATAGCATCACCACGTTGTAATAATTTAATTAATCTTGAACGTTGGTCTACATTAATATAGAAACTAACAATTTCAAATGGATTTTCTAATGTTTTATTATATTTAATTAATTTTCTTAATCCTGAAGGAGTTAATACAATAACTGAATTATCTTTTAACGAATCTTTTTCTAATCCATATGACCAGCTATTGTAAACAGCTCTTTCAATGAATTCATTATTCAATAGTTTTTTATTAAATGTATCTTCATCATAAAAATGATAATCGACATTATTTACTTCATTTTTTCTCATTGGTCTAGTGGTACTTGAAATAATTTTGTTCATATCAAATTCTTTGCAAATTAATTTTTCAAGAGTACTTTTACCTGAACCACTAGCGCCCACTAATACAATAATCATTAATCATCATCTCCTTTTTTATTTCTTCGGTATTAATTAAAAACATATGATCAATTTTTAATTCAATATCTTTATTCATAAAATTCAAAGCTTCTTTTTTATTATTTCTTTCTACAAAATTAATTGATACTTTTGCAATATTTTTATAAATTCTTCTAAAGTTATTTTTAGGAATTCCGTGTACACTTCTTTTATTATTTGAATATATCATTGTAGAAAAATTAATTCCTTCAATACTATCCCAAACAACGTGTGTCACATTGCCTTTTTGTCTTTGTTTTTGTGCTAAATCTTTTATTTCTCTATTTCTTTTCTTTTTTGCTATTCTCTTTTTCATAATATTCTACCATTGCCTTTCGAGATTCTTCTATGATTCTATCGTACTCTTCTTTACTTTTTGCTCGAAACTCACATCCCGCAGCATGAGTTACACCAACACCATGTTTATCTTTAATTTTATTTAATTTTTTAACTAAATTATCTGTTTCTTTTTCTAAATCCATTAATTTCTCCTATAAAACTGTACTTTTAGCTTTACTGTCCTTTCTCATCTTCTTCGATATTGTTGGGAATATTACTTAATTCTTGTTTGAATTCTTGATATTTTCTATCCATAGCAGCATTAAATTCCTCTTCAGTGATTTCAATTATATTATCAAAATAAAATTCTACGTCATTTTCAATATTGAAAAAATCATCTTCAAACATGAAATATTCAAATTCATCATAATCTTCTTTATAATGAATAATGTTGGGAATCGAATTGATTTCATACAAGGTGAATTTTAAATAATAAAAAGGATTTGCTGATAATATTTTATAATAAGTGATATAATTACCATATCGCTCTTTAAAATATCTACCCACATAAATCTCATTCTTTACACTTTGTAAACCAGATTTATTTGCTTCATAACTATTAAGTATCTTATCAATTTCATTTCTTTGAATTCTTAAATTATTAATTTCTTCTTCTGTTAGATCATTTATTTCAAATTTTGAAATGAATGATCTGTCAAATTCATTCATATAATCATTCCTCTTCAATCCATATTTTTTCAAAATTTTCTTTCATACAATCTTCACAATAAATTCTGTTATTAATTTCATAATAACGTGAACTAATAATTTCATCACATTCATTACATTTCAATCTACAGTCAGATGAAAATGAACAATGTGCGTGAGTACAATAACGTGGATCACATTCGTAATCACCATAAATACAAGGATTAGTCATTATTTAATTTTCTCTTTATATATTAATAATGAACCATCTTGATTATATAAAGGTGTAATGGTTACCCCTAATAACCTATTGTCATAGTCAGTGATCATATATTCGACTTTTGTCTTTTTGTCATAAACAATACAATAATCTAGAAAATCTAAACTACCTTGTTCAATTGTTACAAATCTATTGCGATTATATTCAGGATAGGCTTCTACTTGTGATTGTTTAGAAGCAAGAGTTAAAATGGTTATAACAAGTGCTGATACAATAAGTATACCAAAGGCAATTACTTTAAATTTATCTTTCTTTTTCATTATTTATCCCGACCTTTATAGGTTTTATGTAAATCAATAACACCGTTACAATAATCAGTGTTATTATTATGATATGTAAAATACATTTCACCAGTTTCTTTATCATACATTTCATAGCCATCATAATATGATTTGATAATACAAATTCTAGATTGACCTATATCTTTATATTTTTTTGATTTATCGCTAGTTGAAGAACATCCAGTTAAACCAAATACGGTTAATAAACATAATCCAATTGATAATAATTTCTTGTTCATATTATTTAACTCCAGTTGACCCAAAACCACCAGTACCTCTTTTGGTTTCAGATAATTCATCACTTTCAATAAATTCCATTGGAATATATGGCATTAAAACCAATTGAGCAATTCTTTCATGTTTATCAATAGTTTGCATTTCGTTGGTGTCATTATGAATTGCTACAATATATTCACCTCTATAATCGCAATCGCATACTCCAACACAGTTAGATGGTCTCAATCCCTTTTTTGTCGCTAATCCACTTCTTGCAAAAATTGCTCCAAATGTATTTTCAGGTAATTCAAAAGACAAACCAGTTCCAACTTTCACTGTACTATGAGGTGCAATTTCGTATTCATCGCATGAATATAAATCATAGCCTGCTGCATATTTACTCCCTCTAGTTGGAATTTTTGCATCCTTATTTAATTTTTTAATTTTAATTTGTTCCATTTTTTATTTTCTCCATATATTTTTTAATTGTTAAAGCGCCATTAATTAAACATTTTCTAGTTCTTCTTTAACATTTTCTAACCATTCATCACTGTTGACATATTCACAATATTCTTTTAATTCTTTTTGAATTTTTTCGGCTTCATCATCATTTAGATAAGATTGAACGGTTTCTTTCAACACCATATCATGAGTAGCTTCAGCAAAAATCATATATAAATCAGTGCAGACCGCACATTCTAATGAATCAACATAATCTCTTAATTTATCCCAACGTTCTGAATTGTTATCAACATAATTTTCAATATATACTTCTCTAATTTCTTTATTGGTAACACCTTCATTATCTAAAAACTCATTAGCAATTTCTTCTAATTTATGTTCTGCTTCTAATAAATCTTGGTTTAATATACTATATTCTTCAGTACTTCTAATTTCGCCTTTTTCATAATCTCCGATTAATCTTTTAATTGTTCCTTTTAATGATTTCTTTAAGAAATTAATATTACTATTTTCAATATTGTAATCAAAATGTCTCGACTCCCAATATTTGTTTAATTTTACTTCAAATGTAATAGTGTTGGTTGTTACAGTTATGTGAGTCATTTTTAATGTAAAAACAAAATCTCTATATACAAATACCGTCCATGATTTATTCCATAATTTAGGGTCTAAATAATTTTTAATAATAAAGTCATAATCAATTTCATATACTTTAATTGTTGGTAACATTGTTGTTATTCTCCTTAGATAATCCCGTGATTAATTCACTTAATGGTAATGTTTCAATCCATTTGCAAAAATCACGCCATTCAAACATTTTATGTCCTTTTCTTGAACGATACATATTAGCTAATACTTCGTAATTCATTTCGACATTGGCAGTTAAATGGAAGCCCATTGGTAATAATTCAATAATTGCTCTCCAATATTTTTTTTCTTTTGTTTCATTAAATTGTTTAGCTAACCATTCCAATGTTTCTCTAACTTTGTTGAATGTTTTTAGAGCTTGTCCACCTACTTCATCAATACCCTCATGATCAAAATTATCTTGTTCAAAACCCATGACATGAATTTTGTGCATTTTGCTACAACTGTTTCTAACTGTTCCTACTTTGTATGTATCAAATTCAGCCCACCAAGTATGTCCTGCGGTAATTCTTGCATATACTGGCATCATTCTCATATATTTTCTATGATCAGTTCCAGCTCTTGATAAACGTTGCATAAGTGATAAATCATTTTTACCTAATTCAAAAGAACCATCTGTATACTCTACATATTCGTCGTTTAAATCTTCTTCTGTTGGATTTTCAATTCTATGCCAACTACAAGGTTCAAGAGCACTTCTACGGATATAGTATCCATGACTACTATCCATTCTATTGTGACTATTTAATGGATTCCTCATCCCCTCAATAATAAACATCATTTGTTCTGGACTTGCTAAAACCACATTTTCAATTTTAATCATTTCTTTCTCCTTCTACCAATGTCATAAATGTATCTTCTTTACCTTTAATGATTGCTGAAATAGATTTCTTGCCAGCAGTATCGTTTTTTACAAAACCATATTGGTCGTATAAATTTAACAAATCATTTAATATTTTTCTTTTTTCTTGAATATTTTTCATATTTACCACCTACATAATCTTCTTACGGGTCATAGATTCAATAATACTTTCAATCTTTAATTGTGCTTCTTTGACGCCTGACTCATGACCTTTAATTACTTGTTCATAACCTTGCTTTTCTTCTTGCAATTGATTAATTAAAGTTTTATATTCTGTAATTTTTGAATTAATATCATCTATTTTTTCTAATAACTCTAACTTATAAGTATCAGATTCTTCTTCAATCTTTTGCTTATTTTCAACAGCTTCATTCAATAATTTTGTCATACGATTTACATATTCAATGTCATAATCTTCGCCTACACCAAATTCAATTGGATAACAAGTAATGATTTTATTATTTTTAGGATCAACCAATACAACCCATTGGTCTTTTTTATAAACTAATTGCTCAGAATACTGTTTAATTCTTCCTTTATAGATACATTCACCATATGTACAAAGCTTATTTAAAAATTCCCTAATTTCTGTACTTCTTAAATTTGCATATTTAGTTTTATCTGTTTGATTTTTATATCCCCAGGCACGTTCTACAAATCTTTCAGCAGCGTGTTGACTAGGAATATAATGAGTTTGTTGAATTTCAGCTTCTTCTAATTCTTCTTCCATTAATGCATCTCCTTTACATGTTATTAGATACCAGTAAAAGTCGAAAAATTATTTCTTGACTTTTACTTCTAAAATGTTGTTGATGATAACTTGTTTATGACCATAATTATCATCTTTAATTTCTAATGTACCATTGTCTCTATTTACATAATCTTCAATAGACATTTCAATTGTTTGATCATCGTCTAATTTTAATTTAATCTTGCTTAATTTATTAAAGTCAATGTAAGGAATCATATCATCTTCATGCACATCTAATAAATTTAGTAATTCTAAAGCATCATCATAATGAGAGTCATTTTCAAATACTTTTCTAGCTACATCGAACACTTTCATTCCATTAATATCTTCATTATCATAAATTACTTTATCTACAATTGGTTTAGTCTCAATATCGAAAACTCCATATTCTTTATTAACTTGATTTACAACTTTATATAAAGTGTCTAAAACTTGTTTTGGTGATTTTTGTAATTTTAATGAACCCATAAAAATCCTATCTGCAATTAAAAATCCTTTATCACCATTGAAATATTTGACTTTCTTTTCTAAAACTGAAATAGTTTTGCCATCAAAGTCAACAATGAATCCATCATTAGGAGCTGATTTCATATTTGGTAAACAATTTTTAGAAACCAAACACTCTTCATAACTTTTATCAAAAAGAATTTCTTTTTTAGGATTAAGTTTTAAAGCTACGACCGATTTATTTTCATCAATTTCGCAATCACAAACGAATACATAATATTCATCAAAATAATATTCAACATCATGTGATTCTTCGTAGAACATTCTAATGATTTCTAAAGCTCTATCTTCAAAATCCATTTCCTCAATTCGTAACTTGTCATAAGTAGACGATGTTTTTAAATTAACATTCTCTAGCATCTTCTCAATTTTACATTCTGCATAATCTCTTATAGTGTCTAAATCCATTTTCTTTGTTTCAACAATATCATAATTGTTTCTAAAAGTAGGAATACACCCAAAATAAACTTCATTAATCTTGATCATTTAATTCTCCTTCTTTTTTCATTACTCATAAAATATTTTCTTAAGCTTATCTTTACGGGACGGGAAAAATCAATATATGTCAAAATGTTATACGCTTGACATACTTCCTTCTCAATCAAACATCCTCTAGCGTGTTGCCAACCTTTGCAAAAATATGCAATATCGGCTGTTGATAATAATTCAAGTGATTTACCTAAATGATAAACACCTTTATGGATTGTACTTTTTGGTTCATCTTCTTCAAAATATGAATCGATAATTGCAATATTATCTGTTTTTAAATCCTTTTTTAACTTATTTAATACTTCTAAACGTTCATTTAGAATTTCTTCTTCTGATCTATTTGCTATTGGTTGACTAATAAATACTTTAATTGTTTTATCCATTTATCTAATTTCTCCTTTTGTGAAATCCAAAATCTCAACAATTTGTAAAATCTCAACAATTTCTTGAATTGGATATACGATATTGGTTGTAAATAGGCTTAATGTCATAACCAATTCCTTTAAATATTTATCCATGATTTTGAATGAACAATTTACTTCCCCAATTCGTCCATTTACAAACTTTACTTTTGTACCTTGTTTAATTCTTTTACCATTATAAGTAGCAAAGAATATATTCTTTTCACCAATATCATCTTCCACAGTGCAAATACATACGGTACTAACTTTTACTTGATTGAAAGTAATTTGCCCACTTTTATTAGTAAAAGCTCTGTAAAAATCGTTATTATCAAATTTACATCCCTTGTGAGGTATTACACCATTGTCTAGTGGTTTACACAATTCAAGTTCATCTTCCCAAACTGCATACCCATTATTTAATGTAATGATTTTATTGTTTGTAGCAATTGTAAGAACTGTATAGACTTTCCCTTCTTTTAAATATTCTCTATTCATGCCATAAAGTCGTTTATATATAACTTTGTCTCCTGGTTTAAATATACAAGCCATTAATCACATCCTCCTTTTATTTCTTTTATTATTTGTGTGTAAATATTTATTTTAATATAAGTGTATATAATATTTTCAACTTTTGATTTAGTTATCTCATTTACTTTGAAATTATCTCTATTTTTTTCTAAATGAAGATTGATATATTTATCAGCCTTATTACACATATAATCACTTAATGAAATTATACCATCTTTATCATAATGATTAATTTTGAAGTCTAATAAATCATTTCTAGTTGCTTCATGTAATATTAATACATCTTTATATGGTTTATTTTCACAAACCATTTCTAACATCATATAATAAATTCGTTCTATATGATGAAATTGTTTTCTTGCATAACCATATTTTTCGATTTCTTTTTTTTGATTTGGATAAGGATGAGTTAATGCTTTTTGTTTTTCCAACAGCATACCTTTTAATGCTTTAAAGAAACGAACTTGATCAATCTTATCAATTTCATCACTCATATCTTGTAATTCTTTTAGCAATTCTTTTTCATTATCACCAACCACTAAAAAATACTTTGAATGTAGTAGTTCTAAAAATGCTAAATTTTGTTTAAATAATAAATTTTTAAAAATTCTAATATCACGGACTGTTACATGAGAATTATCTTTCATTACATAAGTTGTATAAATCATATCATCACCACGAATAATTTGATCCAACGTAGGACAGATAATAACTTCCACATCGACATCACTTTGATAATTTTCAGTAAATACTATCATGTTATAATTCATTGAATCTTTAGCAATCATGAAAATGACATCTAATTCAGGATGATTATTTCTTAACCAATCCAATTTATTTTGCATATCAGCATAAATATAAGCATCAATTTCTTTAGGCGTTTTTAAATTATTTATCATTTTTCATTTCCTCAAAAAACCTATCTCGCAATTTTAAGAAATTAAAATCATCTTTGATTTTGTATTTACTTTTTCTACCACTTGTATCAGGTTCTAAATATTCTGTTCTTACTCTTTTTAAGAAACCGTAGAAATAATTTGCTTGAGCGTCTAATAGACTCCCCTCTTTATCTCTAACAATCCCATCTTTCTTAATTTTTGCTGAACCAAGTCTAATAATTGGAACTGTTAAATTTCTTAAATTCTTCCAGTATTTATAGTAGTAAAGTTTAAATTTGACCATAAATTTTTCACTATCTTCAATTACATATCCTTCGATATGTTTACCTTTATATAAGTAATCTTCATCATTAATTTCTAAATACCAAGGATAGAATTCTTCCCATGAGTTAAATACATAAGCTTTTTCTTTAACAGTAAAACCAAAATTTTCAGCAGCAATACATAAATCTTCATATGAGACATGATTAAATTCTAATGTGTTATCAACAATATCTAAAAGGAATAAATATTTATCATCATAACTGATAATATGTGGATCATTTTCATTATCTACACATTCAATAAGAATTGTTTTATCATTTTCTTTTAAATATTTATAGATATTTTGTTTTTGTACATTATTAATTCTTTCGTTAAATAAATTGATAAATACATTAATTGTATCGTCTTTATTAGCATAAGAATCAATAATAGCTTTTGTACTAAACATTAATCTATCCTCATCTTTGTTATATGAAATCATTCCTAAAAAACCATTTTCTTTAACATATGCTATAACTGGAAATTTGAATTTATGTTTTAAGTTCATAATTTTTGTTTCTTCAGTCTCATTTACATTCATAAATTTTTGAAATCCACGAGCTTGAATCTTATTTTCATTTGTATTAATAAATAATCCTCTTGCTTTTACAGTTTGTTCATTCCAAATACCTTTTTCAAAAGCGTTTCTTGTAAAGTTAAATGATGAAATATTACCTTGCTGTCTTTCTCGAATATTTATGTTGTTTCTTAATAAAGAAACCGCTTGTTCAACTGATACTTCATCTAAACTTATTTTTGTTGATTCACCATAATTTTCATCGGCTGCGCAATCATTAATGCTAAATACGTTGTTTTTTAGTTCAAATGTTTCAAATCCATTTACATCAAGTGTAACAATTCTTAAACATCCACCTTTTTCAACCCCACCCTCAAGATTAAAGCACCTTTCATTAACTTGTACTGGTAGTTCTTCAATATTTCTATGACCACTAATTTGATAAATATTATTAGGTGTATTTTTAATAAATGATTCAGCGATTGCAGAATAATCTTTGTATTTACCAACGCCTCTAATAAATTGTTCAGTTGAAATAAAGATTGGGTTTTGTTTTAATCCACTTACACCACCATGACAACAAAGAACTGTTTTATCATGATAAGTAAAATAACAAATTTGAGCTAATCTTCTACAAAATTGTCTTAAATCAGATTTCTTTAATTCACCTTCACCTACTGCTTTGTTTAAAGCTGGTAAAGTATGTGTAGTAAAATATCTTGTAAAATCTTCAATATTAGAAGCGAATGATCTTAATGAATATTCATGATTTCCTTCTAACAAAATAACATTTGGTTTTTGATAGATAGATAATAGGAATTTTAATACTTCAACATTTTCAATTCCTCTATCAATGTAATCACCTAAAAAGATATAATATTCATCATCTTTTAAACCATCTTTAAAATATTCTTGTAATACTGTATTACATCCATGAATATCAGATAAAAAATGAATTTTTTTATATTCACTTAAATCAATAGGTTTATACAATATTTGATCCAGTTCATCAGGTTTTAATCTTTTAATTGCTCTAGGGATTGATTGTGTTTCAAATCTAGCATACATTTTATCAATTGCTGATTCTGGAACACGTTTAAATTCGTCTCTTAAAGCATTTCTTTTTTTACATTCTTCAATAGGCACATCAGTCATATCAATAATGTAAATTCTATATCTATATTTATCGGCAAGTTCTTTATATCTTGCCATTTCAGATGTTTTAGAATTTGTAGCATCAATAACTGTGAAGTCACCTCTACTCATTCTCTTTTCTAACATTTGAAATAATAAGCCCCATACTTCTCTTTCTTTTTCAACGTGGATAATTTCATTACCTTCATTGTTCAATACGGGAGCTTGTAATTGTAATCTAATTTCATCAGCACTTAAGCTATATTGTTTCAAATTATGTTCTTGAATATATGTTGATTTACCTGAAGCTGGTGAACCTCTAAATAATAATAAAACTCTCATTTAATACTCTCCTTTATTCATATATTTCTGGTAAAATATTTTTAATTTGTAATAGTAATAGCACAACCATCAATGCTAATGTTATAATACCAACGAAGATTAATTTATAGATTGCAGTTTTCATAAACAATACAGACACTACACATAACAAAAGAAAATCTATAATAATTAATCTTCTCACTATTTTTTTAGTTAAATATTTCATAATATTTGATCCTCACTTAATTTGTTTTTATAAAATATCAATAAACATATATTTTTTCTTCACCATAATCACCACCTCCTTTGAATCCTTTGAATTATAATTCACCTTTTAATTCCAATTCTAATTTACGTGTATAACAATCAAGAATCTTACATTCAACTTTACTTTTACCTTGTTTTTTATATTCATCTTGTTGTTCATATTTTTGTAGCAAATCTTTCATTAATTCTTTTTTACTTCTTAAATTCTCTTTCATATAACTCCTTTAACATATTATTACATACTACGTAACAACATAAATAAATGTGTAGATTTCTACGCTTTTATTGTATAATATATATATTTACTAGTCAATAATAATATGTATAAAATTTAGATTTTATTAAAATTTTTAGGCATTTTTAAGTCCTAAAACTAGGTACTTTAGCAGTGTCATAAAAACAAAAAGTAGAGAATAATCTCTACTTTTCACTGGTTTCTAATAATATTTTATAACTTTCTAATTTTTCAATGATTTCGTTACATTTATCAATTTCATGTTCAATTAAATCATTGTATACTTCTATACATTCATTATATGTACTTGCATATTCTCTTGCATAAACAACGACACTTTTACTAAATGCTAAATCTTTAGTTGTCCAATTTTCGCCATTACCTTTATATGTTTTTTTAAATGGAATAAATGTCTTACCCCAATAATAATCATTGTTTATTTCTTTTAATGTTTTGCCAACATTGACTTTTTCGTTTAAGTCTCTAATAATTTCATCTTCATATCTAGTTGGTACAACAATACCAAACATAGGTTCTTTGCGATACATAAAGGTTGTATCTCTGTTTGAAGTTAATTTTTTTGAATTAGTTTCAAACCCACATCCCCAAACTGGGATATAACATGGCACTTCATTATAATCTGTAAATTTCATTTATTATTCCTTTCTTCAACTTATTTAAGCAATGATTTCTTCTATAATTGTTTGTCATAATTACTCCTTATATAAAATTACATTATTTTCTCTTAAAGATTTTTGAACATCAATAATTCTTTGGTTTGTTGATCCTCTATAAGCCAATCGTAATTGTTTCTTTTCTTCAATAAATTTACCATCAACAAGAACATCAATCGTATAAAATATTGTTTTTATAAAGCAATCTGGACGAATAAACTTTGATGTTTCTAAAGAATACTGTAAAGAAAGTAAATATTCAAAATCATAACCCGTATAAATCCAAATTGTTTTGTCAGGAAAATCATTTTTAAACCATTTTACTAATCTATATGTTGCAAATAAGTTTTTATGATGTAACGGTTCACCTCCAAGAATTGTAAGACCATTAATATAATCTTTAATTAATGGTTTAATTTTGTTTTCATAGTATTCTCTACTAAATGTCTCACCAACATCAAAATCCCACAATTCACTATTAAAACAATTCTTACAGTAATGTTCGCACCCACTAAAGAAAATAGAGACTCTAATACCATCTCCATTTTCTATCGTATAAGGTTTTACTTTTGCTATTTTACTCATTATTTTATAAGTCCTTTAATTTTAAAATATGTTTCTTCTTCGACAATATTTTTATATCCCCAATCCCAAAATCTTAATAAAGTTGATGTATAAGTTTCGACAGAATCAACAGATAATATATCGCCATCTCTCCAATGGTATCTATTGTATGTCAACATAGCTTTTAATACTTTTCTTCTATTGACGTATGTATTTAAATTTTTGAAATAAAAATAAAACATTACAAACATACAAATATATATAATTTCTATTACCATTGTTTATAATCTTCTTTCATACAATTCAACTACATTTTCAACCAAACAAGCTGTTGTCAGTAAACCAACTCCACCAATATTTTTAGTGATATAACCAGCTTTGTCTTTACAAGCAGCAAAGTCAACATCGCCAGTTAATTTACCAGTTTCAGGATTAACTGATAGACCAACATTGATTACAACAGAACCCCACCAAATATGTTCTTTGGTGATTAAGTGTGGTTTACCAACGCAACTAATAATCACATCACATTCTATAGTGACCTCTTCTAAATTTTGTGTATGGCTATGACATACGGTTACGGTAGCATTTTTATCTAATAACATTTGTACTAACGGTTTTGCACAAGTTTTACCACGACCTACGATACAAACATGTTTGCCTTCAAGATCATAATTAATATAATCAAAAATTTTCATAACACCTTTGGCAGTTGCTGGTTTAACAAATGAATCTTTAAAGAAACCATCAACATCACGTTCAGGACGGCAATAGTAGTCATTAATAACTTCCCATGTTACATCATTATCAATCTGTTTATTAATTGGTAGTTGTACAACAACTGGATTGTTTGAATTAGCTACTTGTAATAGTTCTTTATATTCTGTATCTTTATTAAATGGAATTTCTTCAAATTCAATTCCAACTTCTTCACAAACCCTTTTTTTATTTCTGACATATGCTTTTGATGGTTCATCATCAGGATTTGTTAAAACAGTCAATTTAGGATTAATTCCTTTTTCTTTTAATTTATCTACTCTTTCTTTAACATCATCTTTAATTTTTTGAGATAATGTCTTGCAATCAATAATTTTACCCAATTACACTTTCTCCATTTCTTCTAAATAATTTTTAATATAATTTGACATTTCTTTCACACTATAGCTAGAAAATAATGTTTCATAATATGATTCATCCGTAATTGTACCGAATGAAAATCTACCTTTATTACTGTATTCAAAGTTCTCAACAGTTAATTCTATTTTTATTGGGATGATAAGAAAGTATTTTTTATTACCGTATTCAATTTTAAAATCAAATTCATATTTTTCATATCCAATAGGCATAATTTCATCAATGGCAATTGGTTTATTATCAAAGAAATCTTCTTTAATTAAATCAAAAATAAACCAAAAGCTTCTTTCACTATTTTTAAACTCTGCTCTTAATTCTTCTATGGCTTTTTCTAAATTTTCTTTAATCAAATCATATTTTGTCGTATAGCTTTTAATTGTTTTAATATAATTTCTTAATAATAATTCTTCTACTTTTTGTGCTTTTTCAACTTCAAAAATTTGTGTTTCATAATAAGTTTTACTCGATTCAATATCCTTCAGCCATTGTTGTTCTTCGTATTGATCCATTTCTTTTCATTCGTCCTTTCTTCTTGTTCATATTGCGTAAAAATTAAATAAAAAAATATAAATCCTAATACAATGAAAAGTGCAAGAATAATTAATACATTAATTAAAAAATCAATCATTAATCTTTTACTCCAAAGATGTATTTTTTAATATTTTCTTCTCCAGCTTCTTCAACGGCTTGTTGACATAATTCTTTAGTATCGAAATAAATCATATTTAAATGATGAAGGAATGTATTATTTGAAATGGCAACTGATAACTCCGCATGATCATAAATTATATAAAAATTATAATCTTTGTATTTGAATTTTCTTCTACCATATTTTAGTAAGATAGCTTCAATCTTTCGTCTTTCAACTTCAAATTCAGCTTCTTTTCCAGTTAAGAAGACATTTCCATGTGCCCTTTTACGTTTACTTACAGTATTTTCGCACCAAGAGCCGAGAGTAATCGTACCTTCAGATTCAAGATAACAATATGAATCACCATCTTTTAAATCCCAAATACTTGTAGGTTTAGGTTTAACCAAGACTTTTTCTAACTCTTTTTCATCAATTTCATAACCTTTGTATTTGTCTACAATTTCTTCTACTTTAATCATTAATATCACCTTTATTTATTACATTTTTAAGTCTTTCTTTTTCTCTTTTAGCTTTCTTTTCTTTCCATTCATGAACTTCAGTTTCATTTATGTAAAACATTTCTTTTAATTGGAATAACATGATCTCAACATCAGCTATTTCTTCGACTAAATTATCCTTACAATCATCTTTATTTGGATAACGTAAACACTTATTAATTGCTTGAACTAATTCAGCACATTCTTCCATTGCTTGTCTTGACTGTGCTTCTTTGCCATAAACTTCAATTGATTTTTTAAAAATCTTTTCTATTTTCTTTCGTTTCATTGTTTCACCTCTTTATATAATTTTAAGAAATAATTTAATTATAATTATTTTACTTTTTCATAATTTTCTTTGACGTATTTTTCATAATCAACTTCTTCATAATCATCATCATACATATCATAACCATCCCAGTTATCTACGCCATTACATTCCAATCTATCTAATGTAGCTCTATCTTCTAATAAACCAATTAATTCTTCTTCATCAATAATATATTTCATTTTATCTATTTCCTCCTAATCTTCTATTAATTCTAATTTTTTTTTATCGTACCACCAAACAAAGTCATCACCTTCAGCCAAACAATCATAAATTTCATCACTTGACATAATGTTCTTATTTAATCTAACAATATCTTCAGCAACAACATAGACACAATAAGTACCTTCTTCTCCTTCTACAATCATGTCTTCTACATCAAAAATAAAGTCTATCTTTTTAACTCTATATTTTTTAAGCTTTTTAGGTTTAACTTTAATTTGTCCTTCTTCAAAAAATGAAGATACATGAACTGTACGATAATCTCTTGAACTTGCAATTTTATTTAATGTTTCTACTGTATCTTCAACAATAGCAATATCATCTGGTAAAACATCTAGTTGTTCAGCTAATTCATCTAAAAATAAAACTTTATCAGATTTATGTTCAACTAATTTAATATGATCTTCTGGAAGATCATATTCTCTAATACAAAAATTCTTTTTAGATTCATATTCAGCTTTTTCTGATTTTGAGCATATATAAACATCTTCAATTCTTTTATTTTTAATAAAATCTTGCATGCACTTAATTGGTTTGACATGAGAATACATATCTACACCTGATTCTAAAATTGATGTCCATTCTTTATCAGACATACAATGTTTTCTTAATCCCCATTCATATGGTGCAAGTACACCATCTACATCAAATACAACTACCATTCCATTTGATGATAATTCTTCAATTAATTTCTTACTCATAATTACTCCTATTCTATATTATTACATGCTAGTAAGATAGAAAAAATATTTATTTATCTTTGTCTTTACCGCCATCTAATTTTTCAAAAATATAATTAACACCATCTTTGATTGTATTTGTTGCTTTATCAATATTTTCATATGTGACATATTTAGAAACTAACATTTTGTACATCACGTCTTTTGATGGAATTGTAACATACATTACAGATGAAATAACTATTGGTATGACCGATAATTTTAAAGCCTTCTTTAACTTATCTTCCCAATACTCGCCTTCTAATAATGCAATAAATCCAGTTATAAGAATTGTTACTACAATGATCCAAAATACTATAATTGCCACTTCACGAAGTTTATCTAACAAATCAATTATATAAAATAACCATGGACTAATTACTGACATAATATATTCATCTTCTTTCTATATCTATTTTTTAATTCTCTTCTTTTCTCATATGACCATGTTGTACCATTAGTTCTAAAAATCTATCTTTAATTGCCCTAGCCATAGGCAACGATACTTCAATATTAAAGTCTTTTAGTGATAATTGCATTATGTAACCTTCTGTTAAAACGTATCTTTTATTTTCAGTATCATCATTTTTTACTTCTTCATTTTCATCAACATCTACTTTAGCATTTAACCATTCTTCATATCTATCACCACAATCATTATCGCCTTGGTAAAAATCACAAGTTATACAATCAGTACCTAAACACTCTACAAGTTTACCATTAACCAGTGCTGGCGATGGAGTATTAAATTTAGCCAATTCTTTTTTATAAAAATCTTTATTTTTCATATTCTTCATATTCCTTATAGATTTCAATTAATCTATTTAATTTTTCTTGTTCCTTTTGTTTCTTTTCATCTTCTTTTAATTTTTCAATTTCTCTTTTTTTATTTAATTGATCTTTGCTCCATTTATTAATGAAGTTAACAACTCCATGAGACATGGGAAACATATTATTCTGAACATCGATTTCCCATTCATAATTTATATTTCTTTTAAGTACTAAAAATTTTACCTCAATATCATCAATTTTTATTCTTAATTTTATGATTGGTAACATTGTTTCAACAAATCTATTATAATGAATAATATGACTATCAATTGTTTCAATAACAATATTTTTATCTAAACTTATTCCTATTACTTCTGAATTATTACTATAAAGTGCATGTTTTTTAATATAATCAAAGTGGCATATATATTGCAACGTATTAGCAAGTGTTTGAATGTCTATATCCACTCTTGCTTTTCCAACATCTTTTTCTTCATTTTCAGTTTCACCATCAATCTTTTCAGTATATTCATTAACAGCTTGATTTAGTTCGGTTTGTTTATCTGAAAAATTTTCTTTTAATTTTAACAATAAACTCATTTTTCACCATCCTTTAAATATATTTTTTGAAGTTCTTCCTCATTTTCAACTCCAAAGTGATTGCATAAATTTCTAATAGTTAATTTCATACAATGATTCTCATAACGATAATCATGTATATCATCGAGTAATTTTGATTTATCTTCTAATAGTTTCATATTTTCTTTAACTGTATTTTCATAGAAACTATCAGCTACTTGCCAATTACGATAAAGTGTATGGATATAACCTATTAAGCTGTCTTTATTAAATGCTCTCAATGACGTATCGTTTAATAATTTAAATGCTTTAAAACTATCTGAGTTGTTAAAATAATCATCTATTAAGAAACGAAACATCATAACTGAATTCATATACTCTTGTTGTAATCGTGAACCATTTACTTTTAAATCATTATAATCTCTAGGATCATCTTTAAATGGGCTATGTATCAATAGACTGTTTAAGGTTTTAAATGCTTTTTCGTATTCTTTTTTAGTTTGTTTCATTTAATTTCCTTTCGTATTCAATTGTTTCAATACTTGACTAATCTCATCACGATTGCAATTATTTAAAATATCTTTGATTACTATAGGTTTCTTACAACCAACAAAATTAAATACATTGTCAAAGGCTTCTAGATCATACCAATCCGAATTAGAAAACCATGTGCTATGATAAAATTCAGGATAATCTTTGTATGCATGTAGGTTATTACCTATATCTCTTACTAAATAATTGTAATCGTCAACATACAAATGTTCTAAAATAAGATATTCTAATAAACTTAAATTATATTGCATTTTTCATCAACCACTCTTTCATTAATTCAACTCTTTTTTCTTGATTGCAAAGTGTACATTTACTATCACAAAGACTGTTTCTTATTAACAAGAAATCGCAATCGTGTATTTCTTCATCAAAAATTCTGCACATTTTATCAAGAGCTTTTTCTAAACATTCAACATAATTAATTAATTCTTGTAATACTTCTATTCCTTTAGCACAATGACAAAACGTACTTTTAGGAATTGCTTCATATTCATCAACTTCCATTGTCTTTTCTTTAATACTGTTTAATGCTTCTTGATATTTATTTTGTTCTTGATTTAAATTTTGTTTCATAAACTAATTTCCTTTTTATTTAACTAACTCTTTAATGCAATAATGACGCATACAATAAGTAATAAAACAGTTAAACCACCACCGATAAATGTAGGTAAGAACACTTTAATCCATGACCAATTAATAATACCCGTTACTTTTAAGACAATAAGGCATACTTGTAACAATCCAAAAAATCCAATACCTCCGCTTGCTGAAGTTTCACCTTTATTATTCATTTTTTCACATACATCTCCTTTTTTTATTTTCACATTACAAATACCATCTTTTTCCATGATATTTAATATAACGTCCTTTCTTTGTAAAATAACAATTCTTTATCTTATAACACATTGGTTCAGCATAATATACTTTAATGAATGTTCCATGATCTTCTACAACTTTGTTTCCTTTTAAACCTTCAATTTCATATGGTACTGATTTTTTGTATTTTTCAGCACACTCATGACAATACAAGTGAGATTCATGTGATTCGTAAATTAAATCAAATTCACCTAATTTTTCTCCACATCCTTTGCAATAAAGAACTGCATGTCTCCAATTATCACAAATATCAAACTTACGTCCTGCCTTTTTTAATCTATCTACGATAGCATGATCTGTTTTTGAATTTTTTAATCCATCTATAAATTCTTTATTTGTCATTTTTTCTCATCTTTCTCATCTTTATTAAAATTATTCCAATAAATTTCTATATATTTATATTGCTGTCCATAACCCATCATTGTATTAGAAGTTTCATGACACATAGATATTTGATAACCATTTTCTCTTAATTCATTAATTGCTCTACATATTGTACCTTCAGAAAATGAAAAGTCATTTTTATAGATATAATTAAAATATCCTTGTTCTGATCTTTCTTTGATTTTAGATTCTAAAAAATTAACTAATACTACTTTGGTATCTTTAACACCTTTTCTTGCCATCTCATTTGCTTCTTTTGCACTTAACATTTTTATTTCCTTTCTTTTGATAAACAAAAATTCATTCTCTAATATCAAGTAAATACAAGTTATTAAACTTATAAATGTATAATTTTATTTAGCTTATTGATGACCATTATTCACATAATCAATAGAAATAAATCTATCTTCAGGAAAATCATCAACATAATACTCTTGTAAATAACCACTTTTTAATTGTTTAATCCAACAACTATATTCACCCACTGCCTCAATCACCCAAATATGGTCATCTTTGTGATGACAGTGCGTATCATATAAATATAATTCCTTATTTAAATCATTAAATGTTATAAAGTTTTTCATCTTCAACCACCTCGCAATTGTTTAAAACATCTTCAATAATATAATATTTTTGACTTTCCCAAGTCACGAATTGGAATAATTGCTTTGTAAAATTACGAAGATATTCAGAATTTCCTGTTGAAAACCATACTTCACCATGATACCAACTAATACTAGGTGGCGTATCATATAAATTTAAAGCACCATTTTTATCTCTACAAATATATTTAGCACCTTGTTTTTGAACAAATTTGAGCATTTCATAATCTAATTGAGTTATTTTGATTGTTTCTAAAGGTTCTAATTCGTCTAATTCATATCTCCATGCAAAATCATTTCCGTTTGCCATACATTGTATGATGTTAGCTTTACTCATAATATCCATATTATCATCGCATAAATCTCTAGCGTACACATCTACTAAAGGTAAACTCTCTAGTTGTTCACCTTTAATAATCATGCCCTCATGGTCGAAACTGTATCGAGGACTTTTTAACTTAAATTTTTTCATTTTCAATCACCTCGCAATTTCCTACATTTCTTTGTATTTAGCTCTTTTTCTTTCTTCTTTTATTTCTTTTAATACAATGAAAAGTCGACGCTTTTCTTTATCTTTTTGGAGATAAAAATCATGAATATTCTCAATAAAAATATTTGATTTTAAATTTTCTTTTGAAAGAGCAATCTTTCCTTTATGCTCCGCAAATAATTTTTGAATTTGGAAAATAGTTGTTGGAATTTCTTCAACAATTTTATCATTCTCTTGATAATAATACGGCTTGTTAATATAATTATCAGGTGCGTTTTTTAAATATTTTAATTCTGCTCCAAACAAAACTGATAAGTAGTTTAAATTATCACAATATTCTTTTGCTTCTTTTTCGGAAATGAAAATTTTAAAATATTCATTTTTAGAGGCTTCCTCAAAGCCAATATCTTTATATTTCCACACGGCTTTTTCAATGCGCAAACGTAAAGTATAATAATAAAATCCGCCACCTACTTGTCCAACAATATCACCGAAATAATTGTACTCATAATCAGGCATTTCAAATTCAGTTTCTTCAATTTCTTGTGCCTCTATTCGTTCTTTTTTATTGTTAAAAACCTTTAAATCAAACCCTCGAGACGAAGTTACACCTTTGAAAGCACAACTTCCTTTATAATAACCATATACTTCTTCATAAATCGCATAAAATTTCATTTCAAAATATACTCCTTATCTAATTTTTCAGTCACCTCATATCTATCTAAAATATCTTGAATTAAAGTAGGCTCTTTATTCTCACAAGAAACGAAAGGATATAATTCTTTAAGGTAAATATCGAAAACAGGGTAATAATTTTCATTTTTACCAAACCACACTCCTCTATTAGTTATTGGTTTATTTTTGAAAAAATTCAATCTATGGTCGATTACATCACGTGTAATGTATTTATATCCCATTTCTAATTGGTGTTCTAAAAGTAATTTTTCTAGCATTGTAAATGTAGGTTTTATTTCTTTTAAACAAGCCTTACTCCACCAATATCTAGGATATTTAACACATTCAATGATTTGTTCTTTTGACATAATATCCTTATTCAATCTGCAAATATCAATACTGCCAATTTCTAAAATTTCATCTCTTCCTTTGATTTCTCCTTCAACTATCATTCCTTCAACCCACCAGCTTTTACCTGGATTTTTTAACTCATATTTCATTTTTCTCTCTCATTCTTTTTTACTGATTTCTCTTACTATATATTTTGCTTCCATAGGACAATGATCTTCACAACATTGCTTACCAGTTAACTCACATTTAACTTCATAATATCCAATTTCAGGCTCTGCATAATTTACTTGGGCGTATGTACAGCTATCGTAATATCCATATTCATTAGGTTTTTCTTCAGTATCAATAGGTGTAGATATTTCACCTTTAAGAAATGTGTTATTCTTCATTGCCTTTACTCGCTATAGTGGAAATATTTGTTTCAATTCTTCTATAAGTTTCATTTTGTTGCAATAAGTTTAAAATAGAGTCGCTTAATAGAGTACGAGTACTTTCATTAAACATTTCCTTCATTTTTTCGTTAATATCGTAATGAATATCTCCAACAAAGCTATTTAATTCCTTTTGTACTTTTGTATTCAAGCATAGCTTTTCATCAATATACTCTTGAAAAGTTTTAATTCTTGTATACTCACCATAACGATCTTTTGTGGTAAATTGATTGTTTGCGATGTATTCTTTAACTTTTTCGTCCGTTAATTCAGCAATTGTAACTTCTCTTGCTGGTTCATTGAGAAAATAGTCTCCACCAATTTGGACTTTATGATTGTAAAGCATGTTATCAATTTGACCTGCGAGCATTGTTGATACACGCTCTTCGATAATATCTTTATAATTTTCCTTAATACTGTCTTGTACGATTTTTGTTACTGTGTCTTTAATTGATCCAGATAACACTTCTTTTAAAGATTCTTCAGCGACTGATTGTAAACCTGTTAATTCAATTGTTACTTCTAATTTTCCCATTTTGTTTCTCCTTTAAGTACTTTATATATTTTGTAGAAATGTAATTTCCTTTACTTTATCTATTCATTTTTTCAATTACCACACAGTTATCTAGAATGTCTTGAATATTAATAGGCTGGAATTCCCATTCAATAAACTTGAAAAATTTATTAAAAAAAGAATTTAATTGATAACTTGCATTTAAACTACTCCATCGTAATTCACTTATACATCTATAAGGCTTTTCTAGATGGAGACTTAAACTATTATTTGCTTTATTTCTAACAATATAGTTGTATTCCTTAACGAATTCTTTTAATAATTCATATTCTAAATGTGTTAATTTAATAGGCTCTTCATGATGTTCTTGATATAAAAAATTCGTCTTTTCCATCACACAATCATTTAAAAATCTACATTCTTTACATTGTATGCTATAACATTTTGTCGTTGTACCATCTTTTTTTATGGCGAATCTATCAATTCCATACCGTTTTATATCATCTTTGTAATATTCCCAATTTTTCATAATTTCACCTCTTCATCCTGCGGCATTTGAAATATCATATCTTCATTTACTCTTGTCTTGATAAAATTTTGTATCATACCAATAACTTTTAAAGCTTTTTTATAACTAGAATAAATAGCCAATGGTTGATTATCCGTAGTCAAAACATCAGAAATACCATTCTTCCCATCTTTTGTTTTAATATAAAATTCACTCGCAAAAACCAACCAATTACTACTTTGACTTCTAACCCATACACCCATATATAAATTCCTCTTTAACAATAACTTCTAGTTAGATCAATTTTCTTTTCCCTAATAAAGTACTTATTCAAATAAGGTAAGTTATTAGATAAACATACATCAAAATAATGTCTATGTTTCATATCAAATTCATCAACAATCTCACTTTTTAGTCCAATAAAAAGTACCTCTTCTTTATCATCATTCGTATAAACTTCAAAAGTTTTCGTATATCCTCTTCCATAAGACATATAGCCATTATCTTTTAAAAATAATTCAAATCCAGTTTGTTGTTGTAAATAATTCAATATTCCACCTATTTTTACAAATTCGGTTTTCTTCGGTGGTCTTGCATATTCATCAAAGAAACTATCTAAAATTGTTTTGTTTCTTAATTGAATCTCTTCTTCGGTTAATTCTTCTTTCAATATTTTCACTTCTTTCTTTAAATTCATGGATTTTTAGTTTTTATAAATCCCCTAAAATTAGGCATAATAATAAAGACTAAAAATTACATAAAACCCTAGTTTTAATTTTTTACTTATAATTTCCTAAATTATCCCATGTAAAGAATAATTCATTAAATAATTCAATATCTTCTTCATCTCTAATGATTGGTTCAGGTCTTTTATATTGACCATTCTTTAATCTGTAATAAATTTTTCCTTTATATGGAATTTCTACTTCAGCTAAAACTCCCCAATCATGTTTTTCTTTGATCATAAGAATTTGACCTTCTAAAGATTTATGACAATTTGTTGCTTGAATCTCTTGTCCAATATAAAATGCCACTATTCATCACCATCTTCAGTTTGTTCATTTTCTTTAAATAACTGCATTAATTCTTCTTTGGGAATTGAATCCATCAATATTTCAACAATTTGTTTTGTTTTGTAATACTTGTAAATCTTATTAATAATATAAGAAACAACAATTCCCCAAATAAATCCAATAATATAACATATTAACGCCATTTATATTCCTCCTTTATTCTTTTTTGTATTTCTTTCATAAGAAAAAAATACGCTGGTTCAGGATAAACTACTTTTGTTTTATATAATGGTGCTGCGTTGTGTATTTCCATAAGTTCATTTTTTATTTTTCTATCACGATGATTATTAATATCTGTGTACGAATAAGCAATTTCATACTGTTGTCCATTATCTAACAACCAAGTTTCTTTAAAAGTACAATCATTAGGTTTGCCTTCTAATATTTCTAAATATCTTTCTTCCTCATATTTTTCAGGTTTTTTAAATAAATATTCATTGTTAAATCTATCATAATAAACCATAATTTTATCCTCTTTACATATTATTAAATACTAGATAAGGTAAAAAAATAATTACCAATCCATATGTAATGCATATGTGTCTTGTTTATGTCTTTCATTATATTGTGTTGTAATATAACATTCATATCCAATTTCTTTTAAATTATTCAACACTGAATTTGGAATGTTTTCAAGAAAGCATATTTTCATTGATCTATGCCCCGAAGAAGCAGATCTTTTAATTGCCCCGTTAATAGCTTTACTATATTTTTTTAAAAATTCTATTCCATTATTATTTAATAATTCTCTAGCTTCTTTAGCACTCATTATTTCTACAGAATTCATCATAATCCTCCTTTGTAACAAAATACTTCATATACCAAGCACCTTTATCATCATATGCAAATCTTCGCTCATATTTTTCTGCTGTATAAACAAACTCTAACCATCTTGTTTCTCTTCTATCATCTACTAAAGGCAATGTTACTGGAAATAATGCAAACCATTTTTTTATTCGATATTCCCCAAATTTTCCTCTTTTAAATCTCATAAAACAATTCCTTTCATCCAATCCATTTATTTATCGGAATTCGATACAAAAACATAATTACAATAAAAAATATAATCCAAAAAAATATTAACCAAGGAAAAACACATTCTATTTTTTTATTCACTGGTATTCCTATAAAACATAAAATATTTGCAATAAATAAAACTACTGAATAAAAAGCTAATACAAACCCGTATATTGCAAATATAATTTTAATCCAATATGGTATTATCATAATAATCACCCTTTTAATGATAAAATTGTTCTTTTATTTTTTAATCTTTAATAACTATAATAATTTCAGAATCTTCCACATCTAAAGAATTTAAGGGTCGAAAATATTTCTTTAAATCTTCTTCGTTTAAGAGTTCTTTGGACATAGGACAAATATCACCATCATCATCTTTAAATTTACCATCTTTAACTTCATAAATTTTACCTTTTGTTAAGCCACCAACATCTTTAACAACTGTAAATTTACAGTTCAATAAAGATGTTAATAGAGGAGTATCATTGTTTAATTTTTTATAATCTTTCCAATCTAAAACTTGCCATTGACGTTTATCGTTTTCAAAAAGATATTTAAGTTCACCATTTTTATCTACATTTATTGCAATACATGTAGCAATTTCTCCAGTTTTATAACATGAGCCTGAACCATTGATAACTTGTACACGATCACCAACTTTAATAATTGTAGGTTGACGTATTCTCAAAGGTTTAGTAATTAAATCTTTTAATAGTTCATTAATATTTTGTCCAGTATATCTACAAGCTCTATCATCAATATATAATTGAGCAGCTATTTTTCTATTTGTAATTCCAATGCAATTACAATCATTATAGAACACTGTATCAAAATCCAATACTTTTGATGGAATACCTCCACTAAACCATTGCTTATCCCACCAATCTTTAATTTGTTGAGGATCTCTTGTTGACATAATTACGCACGGAATATTATTCATCATTAAAGTATTAATAATATCTAAAACATCAGCATTAACTCCATCATAAATACTTCCATCATGCCAACCTTTAGAATATTTATGAATAACACCATCAAAATCAAATGCTATAGCATGTTTTTCTTTTAAATTTACTTCATAACCTCTAATTTTCATTGTTGATTTTCCTTTCTTTACCATTCGATATATAAACAATACGGATTACCAAAATTACTTTTATTTTCCGCAACACTTACCTTATATCCCAAAAATTCAAGTACCTTTATCGCTGAATTTGGTATTTCTTCTGATATTGCAAGATGACAGTGATTATGCCCAAATAAAGACAATTTTGTAATAATATTTTCGATATTGTGCTTTTCAAAAAAATCTTTGTTATCTTTAGCGATTTTTCTTGCTTCTTTAGCCGAAATCATTTGATTTATTCCTCCGTAATCTCTTTAATTACTACTTTAATTACTTTTCTATTTTCATTGTTTTTATCAACGATATGATCCCAACCATGTACTAAAGCAAAATTTTTCGATTTAAAAATCTTTGCTTTTCTTAATTTATCAGTATGGTGGGTTGAGGCAACCTTACTTGTTGCATAATATGTATTATCAGCAAATTTCACTACGTAACCTACAACTTCATTCATTTAATATTTTACCTCCTTTATAAAATATCACTTTTATTTCCTAACCATTCTTCATAACTTCTGATAACTTCACGAGCAATTAATTTGATATTTGGTGCTGCTTGATACCAACAATCCCATTTTTCAAATTTTTTTATATCATCTTCAAATGCGTCACCTACAAATATTTCATATTCTCTACGTGACCATTCTTCATATTTAATGATTCTTGATAATGCTAAATAAAAAGCTTTAAATCCATAGACGTAAGAATCGTCTCTTGAAATATTGTCGCTGTAACAATATTTGTTAGGATTCTTGCAATATTTTTCAACTTCTTCTAGTGTTTCTTTATAAACAATACAATTATTGAATATATTGTAATTAATTACCTTTTTAGCGTTTGAATCGTAATTTAAAGCATAAAATTCAAATTTTGGATTATCTTGTTTATTCATATATTACTTTCCCTTTTTATCCTTTCTAATCGAGCTTATTGTAAATTTGTAAAACTGCTAAACTTAAACAGCCAAAAACAAATCCAGTAATATAAAGATTATTAGGTGACATAGTTTCTTTTATAATTGCGCCTGAAATAATAATCATAACGTAAATGCTTAAACATAGTATTTTCTTCATCAAATTCTCCTTTTGCATATTATTAAATACTATCTAACCACAATAAAATAATAGCATTTGTTCTTATACTAGTCAATAATAATATGAATAAATCTAAATGTTTTTTAATTCTTTCAACCAAGTGTCACGTTCAAAATTCTCTTTTTTTAACACTGCTCTATTTACTGTGTTAATATCACCTATATGAAACACTTTTTCTTGCATACGTGTTAATCCAACATAAATAATATTGCTATTTAACATATATGTATGACTAGATGGTGTAAATAAAATAATGACTTTGTTTTGTGATCCTTGAGATTTATGACAAGTAATCGCATAAGCCAAAGAAACATTTTGCATATCTTCCCGAGAATAACCAATTAAAACATCATTAAAATCAATAACGATTAAATCATCTGTTATATCTTTTATTACTCCAGTTTCGCCATTTGCTAGAAAAATATTTGTTTTATATTCTACCCATTCTTTATTACCAAATTGTTCATCTAAAGTTACCGCAACTGCTTCTCTATTATTTACAGTTTGCATTACAATATCACCAATGTAAAACTCTTGATTTTTTACTATTACATGAATATCATTTACATCATGCGGATTTGCTAATGGTTGTAATAATCCATTTAGTGCAACACTTCCAAAATCACCTTTCCTGTAACATGATAAAACTGTGACTTCATCAGGTTTATAGGATTCTAAAACCCTTTTATAAATAGTAACTAGATAATTTATACCTTCTAATTTATCAGCATTAATAAAGGTATAATCTTTATTATCACCATAAACCATCATTTTCTTTTTGCTATCTTTTTGTTCTTTTAAATATTGAATACTATTTCTTACGTCGGTTGCGACTTTCATTAATCCACCATCATTATAACGGAATACTTCAGTTAATTTAGTGCATGGCAGTTCTTTGATTGATAATAAATCATGTAATAAATTACCACAAGCAACTGAAGGTAATTGGGCTGGGTCTCCAATAATCAACATTTTTGTTCTTCTAAAATCAATAGCCTCAAGTACTCTTTTAAATAAGAAAATATCTGTCATGGAAACTTCATCAATGATTAATACATCGCAGTATAATTTGTTTTCTTCGTTATAAGTCCATTTCGGTGGAACATAACCAAGACCTCTATGAATTGTTTGAGCATCAACTCCAGTATAATTGCCCAAGACCTTACTTGCCTTACCTGTGGGCGCTAATAAAGTAAAGTTTTTACCTAAATCATTTAACATATTAAGAATGCCTTGTACTGAAAATGATTTACCAGTACCTGAATAACCAACTAAAATACTAAATTGATTTTCACATAAGTTTTTTAAAGCATTATTTTGTGTTTCCGTAAGTTGTGCTTCATCAATTTTTGTATAATCTTTATAATTGCAATCATAAACTTCTTTAAATTTATTAGCATTGATAATACGATCATAAATGTATTTTTCAGTCTCATATGTACTTTTGATTGAAACATACGGATGATTTTCATTATCTACATGATAATAAATATCATCTTCTTTAAGACATTCGACAAACTTATTTGCACATTCAGGTGTCAATGTTTTAACTTGCTCATTTAATTCTTCTAATCTAACTCTTGTACTACCATTATTCTCATTTTCTATTAATGTATAAAGTATACAAGAACGACATCTTTGTTTTGATGTCTTTAAATCATAGCCAAAATCAATCGTGTTACTTTTTTGAAAATCTAATAACATCATATCAGCAGTTTTAAATCCAATACCGCTTAAATCACATAAAAATTTATATGGATCATCAAGAACTTTTGCTCTTACTTTTTCAATTGAAGCATACTTATCATACATTTTTCTTATGACGTTGATTGATAATAAACCTTTAAATTCATTAATTAAATCCATTAATTTGAAATTATCAATAATTTTATCTCTAATTTTTTTAAATGATTTTTCACCAATTCCTTTTACTATACTTAAATCAATTGGTTCATCGTTTAATACCATATCAATAACATTGGGATAGTTTTTATATAATTCATTTGCTTGATTCAATGTTAAAATACTTTTTAAAAATGTATAAGTTTCTTCTGAAGTAGCAGGCTTATCACGTCTATATGAAATTACTTTATACGACATCCCATATTTACCTTTAGTCTCAACCCCTGTAATCTTATAAGGAGTATTAAAATCTAAAGTTGAAATATCACCCATTATTGTTACGTTTCCATAATTATTAAGAGAAACTTGTTTAAATTTTTCACTATCAACATTCATTGCATAAATTCTAAAATCGTCTCTTTGAAAGATACAGCGATTAACTGTACCTTCAAAAGAAACTTCTTTTTGTTTTTCTATAATGCCATCACCTCATAATCGTTTAATATATCTTCATATTCATCTATTTTTACCCATTTACCATTTTCGTCTGGTCTAACTTTATTCTCCTTATCTAATTTATCTATTCTCAAAATCGAATATTGTTTAAATGGATCTTCAATAAAATGATTTCCTCTTTTAATTCTTGTTGAAATTTCCTCACCATCATTTAAACACCTTAAAACCATTCTTGGTTTTCTTGGGTCTTTATTAGTCGTGATTTTTAATACAATGTAATACCTATAATCAATTTCATGATTAAAATATTCAACATATTCTAAATTATCCATTTCAAATTTGACTTGATCTTGTACATTCATAGGTTTATTGGGGATATCGTTCACTAATTCTTTTAATAATCCTATACCATTAATTTCTCTGAATAATTTAGCCGTCTCTTTCTTTGAATATTTTTTTACATAATATTCAGAAATACCTAATTCATCTAATTTATCTTTTTTAATTTGTTTAATATTTCCTTGCTTTAATTTGTTAAACATTTCATAAATATCAAACAAATATTGATTTTCACCAAAATCAGAAAAATAATTTAGTCCAATCAAAACATTCATTTGTCTTGAATTGACACTTGTTTTATTTTTTATATCTACCAGCAAATCAACAAAATTGTTATATGTATTATGTTGTGATAATTCATATAGCTCTTCAGCTATAATCTCGTTACAATATTTAACTGAAAGAACACCTTTGTAAATTGAATTATTTTCTTTATCTTCCATGTAATTTGCTCTTGACTTACCAAATTTAATTGAATGTAATTTAATACCAAAATATTCAAGTTCCTTAGTCAAGTAACCAGTTCTTACTTTATCATCTGAATATAGATCAAATACAACTGAAAAATATTCTAATGGATAATGTGTTTTTAAATACGATCCATATAAAGCATCGATTGCTACTGATAAAGCATGACTTGCATTAAAACTATATTTAGCAGCGTCATTTACTACTTTCCATGTTTCAGCAAATCCGTCCATTTTACCTATTTTATCCATCCACCCTTTTTCAAGTTTTTGTTCTAATTCTTGTAAAGCTTCAGGTGTAAATTTCTTTTTTGATATTTTCTTGATCGTATCATATGTTTCTTTTTCTTCTATGCCTAACCAAACTAAATAAGTCATGATTGACTCTTGATACATCAAATAATGAAATGAATCTTTTAATAATTCATCTAACTCTTCTACTCCCGTTGAATATGGTTTTCTTTCGATAAAGTTGTTCAACAAACTTGCAAATCCAGGTCTAATTGCTGCTACATAAGCCGCCATTTCAGCAAGATTTTGAGGTTTATATTTTTTTAGTATTTGTTTATCGTAATCACTATCACATTGATTAATTGTGGTTGTAATACCATTACCAATTAAATCCCAAACTTTTTGATCACAATGATTAATAATGAAACTAATGTCATCAATAGGTCTACGTAATTTCTTGTAAACTTTATCAATAATATCCCAAACGGTTACAATAAGAAAATCATCTTTGACATATTTATATACATCGCAGTTATAACCGTCTAGACAACAACAAATACGATCTCCAACTTTTATTAACCCAATTTCATTTGATATAGGCTTGTCTAGAAGAAGCAGAGAACAAGGACTGGGGGAAATAGAGTCAATAACTCCTAAAAATACGGATGAGTCTTTAATTAACTTACCCCAATAGTGATGTTCTCTGTAATCATCAATATTCTTACCAATTTCATTATAAGCATCAAAATCTAATCCTTTTGCTTTACACCACATCTTAAATGCCTGTGAATCTTTCATAGTTCCGTAGGCAACCATATAATAGATATTATCATCACCCAAAATATCTTTAGCAGATTTAATAATCGGCTCTACATTGGATACGTTCAAATCTATATCTGGTAAGCTGCGAGAGCTTAAAATTCTTTCAGCACTCATAAAACGTGATGGATATAACTTTGTAGGTGCTTTTAATCTATCAACTTCGGTTAATCCTAGTAGATTATTAATATAGAAAGAGACTGCCGAGTTATGAACAATCATATTGTTCAATAAATAACTATGTGAATCTTCAACTTCTAAATCATAAACAGAAGTTTTTACATTCTTCAATACTTCAACGTTTTCGACAACAAAGTAAACATATTTTTTATCAGCAAACACTTCTCTATTTTCAAACATACCTAAACCTAGATTATTCATTTGTTGATTGTTTGGAAAACATACATAATCTCCAGGTTTTACATCTTTTGCTTCAATCCATTGTAAAACTAGTTGTTTATTTACTGTGACTGACATACCATCTCTAGTCACATAATCTTTTTTAAGAATGAGAATCTTATGATTCAATGTGCAAATAGATGGATTATCTTCATTAGAAAATTGATGTGTAATTTTAATCATATCTTCTTGAATGTCATATCTGATTGTATTTAATACTTGTTTCCACTCACCATTAATATCAACTACATAATCACCTTTAACCATTTGATTAATAGGTTTAATCATTTTTTTTGTATGAACTAAAGCTTCCGCCGTAAAACATCCTCGACCACTACGAGTAATTACTGCATTATATTCATTAACCGCACGTTCAACAATTGCATGGTTTAAAATGAAATAATCAGCCATTCCACAATCAACAACTGTTTTATATTCAGACGTGATTGCTTCGTAGTATTCTTTTCTTCTTTTAGGATTAGTTTTACATTTCTTTTTATCCCATTCTTTAAGTAGTAAGTCTTTTAAATATTTATTGCTATCACCTTGAATAATCTTTGGTAATTTAAATTCTTTATCAATATAAATTGGTTCACATTCATCAAAAATATATGTATTTGTAATAGCATCAAATATTTGTTTATCATTTAGAACACCTTGCTGTTTATATCTTCTAACAATCGTAGGAACACTTGGGTAATCTAAAATAAAATTAGATTCATCTTCATAAACAATTCCTTTTGCTTTTAAATACATATCTCTATAAATTGCATCTTGCTCATAAATATAATGACTGTCATTTGCATGAATTAACGGAATATTATATTTTTTGTGCATTAATAAAATCAATTTATTATGTCTACGTTGTACATCATCAGGATGTGCTTGTACTTCTAAAAAGAAATGATCTTTAAAGTGATTTAATACTGGTTTTAAAAATTTTTCTTCCCAATCATCACCTTTAAAGAGTCTTGATGCAACACAACTCGAAGTCACTATTACATTTCCTGGTGTTAATGATAGTAAACACTTTAAATCAATTCTTGGTTTATAATAGAAACCATCAGTATTTGCTTTTGATAAAATTGTATTAATTTCTTGTCGACCTTCTTTATTTAAAGCAACCAACATCAAGTGATAATTACCTCTATCTTGTTCATACATATCGTCAACATAATATGCTTCAACTCCATAGATACATTTCAAATTATTTTGTTGACATAAAGTAAAACATTCAAAAATATTACCTTGCCATCCGTGTTCAGTTGTAAAGTATGAATCATGACCTAATTCCTTTGCTCTTTCGATATAATCAATAGGTTTTGAAACACAGTCTTGTGTTCTAATGTTTGAATAATGTGTATGTTTATGATAATTGTAGTAGAATCCATTTTTAAAGCGTTCTACTTTAAGCGATTCTACTCTATTCATTTAAAATACCTTCTAATAAGGAATTCATTAAATCCATATCTTCATTACTAGTACCAGCATCATATGATTTTTTAGTAGCAGAGAGTAAATCTATTCCACCTTTTTCGGCTTTTAATTTTTCTAAATATTGCTTGTAAGGTAATAATAAATTAGCTGAATAACCACATAAATTTGCGTAATAATATGATTGAGATTTAACTGATTCTTCATTATCCCAAAATAATTTATCATTATTTGTTTCATTAAATTCTTTTGTTTTTGCATTAATTTCATCAATATTAGAGACAATTGTATTTGTCCATAAATTGACTAATTCTTCTGTTAATTCGACATAAATCCAACAATCATTAAATTCAAATTTTTCTTGCACTTCTTTTGGTAAACATTCAATGGAATTTGAATCAACTAATTTGACAATAAAATCATCAATTTCTTTTTCATCATATTTAAAGTGTTTTAACCATGTTTTTACATTTGATGTTAATGAAATTCCTAATTTACATCTTTCAATTTCTCTTACTTTTTTCTTACCATTTTTTTGTTCAACAGTAACATTTTGATATTTTAAGAAATTCCATCCAATTTTGATTTTATCAAATGGTACATTATATAATTGATGAACACCAATTGCATAAGTAACTAACTGTCCACATTCATCTAAAGCCTTTTTACCTTTATAAATTGTACTTGTTTTCCAGTCACCTACAACATAACTACCATCTTCTAAAATTCTTAAAACATCTATATAACCTTGTAAGTAAATGTTATCTCTAAATTTAATTAACATAAACTTTTCAAGTTCAAATTTATTATTTTCATCATTTTTTAAGACTTTATGATGTCTATAAAAATGATCTAAATTTTGTTTGTATTTATTTTTAATACTGTCATTCTTTGCTTTATCATTTCTGTTAAATTTAAGATCAACAATATCTATATTCAACATCCACCCCGTATCAAATTCATCGTACATTTGATCATAAGTGATTTCATTACCATAAAATTTTTCTAAAGTTTCATGAGCAATACCACCTAATGGAGCGTATGCGCAATTATCATTATCTTCACGAATATGTTTTATATACTTTAAAAAGTATTCATATTTAGAATTCATATAAGAATGAACTCTAGACCAACTCCATAAAGTATCAATATTTAAATCTCTACATAATTGTGAAAGTTCTTCGCTTGTTTTTCTCAAAATACTCCTTGAAATCTATACTTCTTTTTCTTCTAAACTTTTTAAATATTTTTTATGTTCCGTTTCATCATATTTAATCTTGTATTTAAAAATGAAATCATAGATTTTCTTTGGTGCATCAGCTATAGAATCTTTGGGGTTTAATAAATCATGTTTGTCATATGTATAATAAACATTTCTAATACCATAAAATTTTTCACACATATATCTAACTTCATTAAGTTTTATGTCTTTATCCATACTTATGATAATGTCGACATTTAATCCTATTAAAATCCTTGCTTGCTCGTTAGATAAACTATGTCCACTAATTGCTACTCCAGTTTTATCTAGTCTAGAATGTCTTTTTAAGACGCTTTTTTCTGCTTCATATACCACTACATATCCTTTTTCTTGAATATATTTTTTATTTTCCCATAAACCAAATAAATTTTGATTCTTTGGATATGTTGGTGTTATGAAATATTTTTTTATACCAAATTTGTCATAATTAGGAATAATAGTTCTCATGTTATAACCTAACAATTTACCATCTAACCAATATCTTAATGGAATAATATTTCTTTTATGAATATTACTATACGCTAGACCAAATTCATCTATAGTTGGTTGTGTGATTCCTTCTTTAAATAATTCAATATGAATGAATGGAATATAATCCATTTGTTCAATTTCATTTATATCCGTCATATCTTCATAATCAGGTGTTGAATTACGAATAACTTTTTTAAATACATCTAAAGGATCAATTTTCTTTTCTTTTTTTATTTCCTTTTTAAAAGTTATAGGTAAATCAAATATTTTATGAAGATATTTAATTGCATCGCTGAAATCAAAATTTTTGTTATTTCTTGATAAGTTATACTGTACAAGAGTAAAAATATCGGGTGAAAATGTACTGTTTTTTCTAAAATATTCTTCTCTTGTATAGTTAATAACATTTAAATACTTGTCATTAAAGACAAGAATACATGAAGGATTGTCACCATCGACATTCCCACAAGAATAGTATTCTTTATTTTTATTCAATTTTATATGGTGACATCCTATTTCGTTTAAGACAAAATCTACTTTGTCGTTTTCATAAATGTATTCTTTTAAATCTTGTGGTGTCATTACTTCATATCCTTTTTAAAAATCTACTGGAACAGTTGTATATCCTATTTCTTTTAAAATATTTCTTGATAAATCATGTTCTATAACTATTTGATACTGATTTGCCGAACCTTCACGATTTTTAACAATAAATATTATTTGATAATGTTTTTTAGGATCAAGTTTTACTGGAACTTCAGACCTTTTATTAATCCCTTCTCTACGTAAAACTTTTAATGCCCTTTTACCTCCAGGTTTTTCATCATCAAACATTGTTCTGATCATTAAACAAGTTGAAGCTGGATCGACAATATTTTTAGCCATACCAATATTATCTTGAGTATAGTATCTTTGCATTGAACTTCCTTTACTTAATTGAAAAGTAATTAAGATATGTAAATTTTTACTTTCAGGTTTAACTACATCGTTGATCTCAACCATATTTTGTTGCATTTGTAACCATGATTGCTCATTGGTTGAACCAGCATCCATCTTATAAGTATCAAGTGCAAAATATTTAACACCCATAGCCGAATATTTATTAATTACTTTAATAACGTTGGCTGTTTTATATCGTTTGAAAGGTAAAATAATAATTGTTTTATCTTTATCCTTTTCCTTAATCCATTGAGCAGCTTTTCTTAATGAATCTTTAAATTCTTCAGTATAATTACCGTCACGAACTGTTTGTTTTTGCATATCAATATCTAAAATATTATTCGCAACATATACTAAAAATTCTCTTTGCCATTTCTTTAAACCATCTTCATTCAACATAATGACAATTCTTTCATCGTGTTCAATAATGCTTGGTATAACAGTATTTCTTAAAAATGCTGATTTACCAACATTTGAAAGTCCACCTACTAAAGTAATTGAACCCATATATTGACCACCAGTTTCATTCGTTAAAATAGGCATATTATGATATGGTAAACCTACTGCCATTCCTTGATCTAATTCATCTATTAAATCATCAATACCAGTTGAAATACCATAAGTAACAATATCTCCTTCAGCATTAATGAAAGTATCATTCATCAAACAGTTATATTCATCAGCGATTTCATCAATTGTCATATCTGAAAATTCGCTTAATTTTTTATCATCTATAAAAATATTTAATCTATTACATAGGTTATAAACCGCATCCCATTTTTTTAATTCTTTAACATAGCCATCAAAGTTAGATACATCGACATATTTTTTTGCGGTATCAATTGTTTTATATCCACCGTATTCGATGTATTTTTCTTTTAATTTTTCATGCTTTTCTAGATAAAAACCAATTGTAATGTCATCCAATTTTGCTTTATCTTCTGTTTTGTATACTGCACTAGCTATTACAAAAAACACCCTCCATATATTTGAAGAAAAACTATCCCTAGTAATATCTGTGTTGTTGAATAGTTCAGGGTTTTTATACAAAATTGACACTACATTAGCTTCAGCAGATATTTTTCTATCGACAATTTTCTTTAATATATTTAATTTTTCTTTCTCAACGGGCGTAATCTTTTCTTCAGCTATAAACTTCACCGCCCATCTCTACCAAAGGTCTTTTAATTTATCATTAACTTTTGTAGTCTTTTTAATATAGTTAGCATTTTGATTATTTGCTAAATTGCTAATATTAATTTGATCTACTTTGCTTTTTTCTTCTTCATATCTTTTGTTTAATAGATAAGCATTATTGAGTTCGTCCTCAACAATTTTTCTAATATAATGGAACTTTTGCTGTTCACTTTTAAAATCTTTAGTTCTTATTGCATAACTTATTTTGTTTTTACTTAATTTAAAAGCCAATAAAACAATATCATACCCATAATTAGCTCTATCTTTTTGTCTTTTATTTTCAACAACTTTACCAGTTGCTAAACCTTTTAAGCCTAAAACAAAAGAAGAAGGAAGAGATTGTTTGCTATCATAATTCATTACTTCGGTTTTAACATATCGGTATAATTCACCGAATTGTTCTTTTTCTTTTTCAGTCAAACAACTTATCCTCCTTCTTGAATATTATTTAGTTAATTTTAAAATATCTTTGGCTAATGACATATCAGTGATGTCTTTAGGACTAGTTAATCCATGTTCTTTTAAAGCTTTTAAGATTGGTAAAATCGCAGTTTTATCATCTTTTTTATCAACAATAAATTGATAAATTTCGTCATTGATTGCTTCTAAATCTTTCTTTTCTTTTTCGGCTTTCAACATTTGAGCAATTTCTTCTTCACGTTGTTCACGTGCTTGATCTTGTTCTTTTTTTGTTTCTTCAAAAGATTTACCAGATTTAGATTGTTCAGCCTTAATAGCATCGGTTAAAGCTTTGATAAACTCATCCGCATCAAAGGAAATTTCAGGCACAATATCGGCAAAACGTGATCCTGAATCAACAACCATCAAATCATCTCTGAATTTAATTTTTCTTTCTTGACCTTTAACTACGCCTTTAACAATTTCTTTGCCTTTAAAATCTTTTTTACCAGTCTTTTCTTTAGCAATCGATCTATCATTGTATGCTAAAGCTAGAAAGTGGCATTTCTTTTTTAATCCATTAAAATAAGTTTTAGCTACATCGTTTGTTAAAGTGTTATATGTCGCTTCACTAATAACATCGGTTACTTCTTTTGTTTTTACGTGACCAATAACAATGAAGTTGACACCAACTTCTTTTAATTCCCAAAGAGAATCTAACATTAAAGATAATGCGACTTCTTGCCCTCTTTGGTAGCCTTTCCATGCAGCATCGATAGTTTTAACTTTTGCATCTGGATATTCTTTATTACTTAACCTAATTGATTCAGCTTCGGCTAATTTAATAAAGCCATCATATGTATCAATTACCACAACTCTTAAATCTTTATAATCTGTGGTTTTGTTTTCAATGATGTCATCTTTAATTTCTTTAAAAGTTGACCAGTCTTTTACTTGTTCGTAGACAATTCCTTCAATAGCATCAGCACCATCTTCTTTCTCCATTTCTAGGAACATATAACCATCTTCACCAACCAATTTTTCACAAACATCTCTAATCAAAGTTGTTTTACCAATCTTAGGTTCACCTAATAAAATTGTGTTATATGCTAATGGATCAACTTTAACATGATTTTTTTGTCCAAATCTTCTTGCCATGATTATTCAGCCCCCATTTCAGCTAGAATAGCTGCTAAATCCGCATCTTCTTCTTCAGAAATTGGTTCGACTGTGTTCATTTCAACTTCTTCTGTTTCTTCTTCAGTACTTGGTAAAACGAATTCTAAATCTTCTTCTTCATATTTACCTCTATAGATTTCAAGTACATTTGAAGTTACATCGCCTTTTGTAACTTTTTTAATATTAGGCATTACAAGTACCATGCGTCTTTCTCTAGATGAAGATGCTGAGCATCTTGATAATGCTTCTTCTAATGGAATAATATCTAAATCAACCATATGTTTAATATCCTCTTCTAAATCGTCGTAAGTTGCTTGTACTGTAGCACCACCTTCACGGAATTCACCATTAAATACAATTTCATCAATATCTTTTTTTACTTTGAATAAAGCATTACATTTTTTAATGTATTGTTCAGGATTTGCTTTTTTATCAATTTCATATTCAAAGTCGACTTTGTATGGATAATTAGATTTAATTTCTACTCCGTTATAATCTTTTAAATAATCGACACAATAACCTGGAATTAATAAACATCCCTTATCATTGTCATATTCTTTAAGGTCTAAACAATCTTTATCAAATAAAATAGCTTGTTTAAACGTAGCAGTATATTTTGTTGGACTATCAAGATAATCTGCTAAATACACGCCTGTGATATTTTTTTGAACTTGAACGTTTCCATTTCTAATTTGATATTTTAAATTACCAGTTACAGAAACTTTCATACCTTCTTCAAGATTTTCACTTAAGTATTGAATAAAGTCATATGCTGATAAGAAATGTTCTTTAACAATATTCCCTTTGTCATCTTTCTTAATTTCCGCTCTAAAGAAACATAAGTTCCCAACAGATTTTAAAAGTTCTTCATCTTTACGATCTTCCCATGCGATTTCAAATCTATTTTGAAAATCATCATGGCCTTCTTCGTCTTTACCATGAACATAGATTTTATTTTCTTTGTCTTTGCCATAACCTCCCATAGCGTCTGCGTAAATAAATCCGCATTTTTCACCACAGTTAATTCCCAAAAACATTTGATTATAAATCCAATCCGATTTAGATGATTCCACATCGATTTTAAAAGTATTTTTACCAGGTTTTGCGACCTCACCAGACAATTTAAATGCTGATGCTGATTTCTTAAGATTATTTAATTGTTCTATAATATTTTCTCCTTTTTACTTCTTTAAAATTTAATTCTTATTTAATTGTTCTTAATTTTTTTGTTAAATTCTTTTTACTGATTGTTAATAATTGTTCTTATTACATATTATTAGATACTACCGAGAGTTATAAAAAATATAACCCTCTTACTTACACTCCTTTTTTAACCACATCCTTTCAAAAAAATATAATTAAAATGTTAATTCAAATGTTCCAAAACGTTTACTATTTAATACAATAAATTTTACTTCCTTATCATCATCAAAGACTTTAAATAATAATCCTGATCTAATTTGTTTAATATCAAATACTGGATATGTTTTGCCTACAGTAAACTTTTCATTATTTGATTTAGTGCAAATAATTCTTGCTCTTACTTTGTTATAATTTTTCTTGTGTCTTTTTCTTTCTTTGTCGTTTTCTTCTTTTACTTCTTCAACTACTTTTACTTCTTCTTTATTCATAAAAACTTCTTTACCTCATAATTCTTTCTATTTGTACTAAATTTTGTAATTTTTATATATTTTTTGATATTTTCATTTTTTTAAAATCCTAAAACTAGGTATTTTAGACTGTTAAAATTTTTCTATAAAATGCTGATTTTAGGATTTTGATTAATCTTCTAACTCAAAACTTGGCATTGGTAATAATTTAAACAAGTTCTTTTGATGCATTTCGTCAATTTTTTGTTTTAAATTATCATCTTCAATTTCACCAGTTCTAATATATTTATCTAAAACTGCATAACTAAAACCTAAATTTTCTTCATCTGTTTTACCGCATAGTCCATCAATAGGTGTTTTATAAATCAACTCTTTTGGCAATCCTAATTCTTCTCCAATTTGTAATACTTCTGTAACTGTTAAATTAGATAAAGGTGCGAAACTGCCAAATCCGTCTCCGCCAAAGGTGGCATATCCAACCCAATCTTCGGAAAGATTACAGTTGCAACTAGGAATCCCATTTACACATTGAGCATAAAAATATAATTCTGTCATTCTAACTCTAGCGGGAACATTTGTTAATGCTTGTTCAGTAACTGTGATTTCTCTTATAGTATTCATTTCATGAACGATAGAATCTACTGTTTCACCAATATTCACAATTACATGGTCAATACCAAGATGTGATGCGCACAAAATACTAAAATCAATATCTTCTTGTTTATGATAAGGCAACATGATACCTTTAACTCTATCTTTACCTAAAGCCTCCACACATAGCGCTGCTACAATTGAAGAATCTTTTCCCCCTGATAAAGCTACACAACAGTTTTTATCTTTAAAATCTTTATCAAATAAATTTTTGATCCATTTAACTAATTTATCTTTTGTTTCTTTTGCATTAAATTTATAATCCATATACAACTTCTCCATTTTCAATTTTCTCAATTAAAGTAAGTAATTCATTGTAAACTTGTTTCAATCCAGCACGATCATCAATGTAAACATTTGCGTATACTTTTCTTCCACCAAAAGATTTAAAACTATCACAATTAATTCCTTTATATTTGATATTATTTTCTTTCAAATATTCTTCAATCATTGGGTATTTATCTTCATTGTTTCCAGTAAAAATAATTACTTCTGAATAACTTTCCCATCTATGTAATAGTTGAATAACATTATCATATGTTCTACCTTTTTTATGATAATCATAGATAGTATCATCAAAGTCTACACAAAAGATTAATTTACCATATTTCTTAAATTCATCTTCGAGTCTTTGATATGATTTGCTTTCTTGTAAGTAATAATCCATTATAATTTTTGACCTCTCAATCTTTTTCTAATAACGTCGAAAGATTCAAATGTAGACATTATTCCATCGAAAAATACAGTATTCAATTCAGTATCTTTATCATTTAAGAATTTATCATAACCGTCAATACAAATAAGTTCATCATAATCATCTCTGATTACTTTACAACAACCTTTGTGAGATTTTTTTAATTTAGTTGTATCAGTTTTAGGATCTTTATAAATTGGAAATTTAAGATCACCAATTTCACCATGAGTAGCTTTCATAGCAATTCCCCATGTATCTCTAGTTAAGACAACAAACTTATTATCATCTTCAAATAAAGCATGGAAACAGAAAGCTCCAACTCCAAATGCGACATTGTTAGCTGCAAATCCTAATTCTTCTAATTTCTTATAAATTTCTTCAACTTTATTAACAGTACATCCATCGCCATAAATTAAACCAATATGAGGATCTAATACTTTATAACCTTTAGAATTCACTGTTCCACCAAATTCATCCCATAAGAATTTAATTGTTTCAATTGTAATTTCTACAATATCTCCACTATCAGGACGAATTAGCATCTTGCCATCATGTTCCATAATTTCTTTTTTACATTTTGGCAAAATATTTTTTACTAAATTCCAATAATCATAAGTATCACTTACCATACTGAATGAAGCATGAGGATATAATTCAGTTAACATTCTTTTAATAAATGTAATTTCATCGCCATCTACAGCATAGTTAGAAGCCATAACTGAATGTTCAGTTGAAATGGCACACTTTCCAATACCATTACGTGCATTATAATGTTCTCTAATATATTCAACTGCTGGTAATGTACTTGTTTTATCGAATGATAATAGCCAAGATGCCGAAGTTCTAATAGAATCTTCTAGACAACTCATTCCTCGCATACCAAAGTCACACATGGACATATATGGATTACCATTTTCAACTGTCTTATTATAATAGTCAGTTGCTAATTCATTATAGATTTTACCTACTGTCGCATATGCACAGCTCGACCACAATTCTGTTTGTAATAAACATTCAATAAACTGTACTAACCACGCAAATTTAGGATGAGTATTCGTAATTTCAATACATGGAATACCCATGCTTACAATAGTGCCTTCAGGTAAAGCTCTGATTTTTAATGGCAAATATCCTAAATCATATAAATCAATAATTTTTTCTATATCATAGTTGCCTTCACCTAATGAGGTACTTAAAATGTCTCTATATTCTTTCAATACTACTTCTAATGACCTACCAAAGAAATTTTTATTAAAATCATCAACTAAATAATCTTGAATAAATGCTTGCAATCCAAAGAAAACCATTCTATCGTATTTCTTTGACATTGCTTTTCGTGGTGTCCAGTAAGATACTAATTTTGTTAATCCTTTACTGTATTGACGGTCATGGACTTGTTTGTAAGCATCACTTAATAACATTGATGTAATATTCATGTTTACCATCCTTTCTATAAAACCGTAATTTTTTCATGTTTACCAGTAAATAAGCTGCTTGTAGTAAACAATCTTTCTACAGTTCCATCTTCTAATAATTTAATCAAAGTACCTTTTTCTTTATCTAAAATACTATTTTCAGTATGACTGGCATAAGCATAAATTTTATCTACACCCAACTCTTTAAGCTTTAATGCACCATAATACATTGATCCACCATACGAAATAATATCATCAAACATTAAAATTGTTTTATCTTTCAAATCAATACCATTGGTAATAACTTCTAACCCTTGAATTTTGCCAGTAACCCAATCACGATGTTTAATACCATAAACTGTTTTACATCCTTTAAATAAATCTTCATATTTCTTGGCAGCTCCATTATCTGGAAAATAAATAATTGTATCTTTGCCAATTCTTTTTAAAATAGAAGTTATTAAAGGTTCTATGCCAGAAATACGAATATTGTTAATTAATGCTTCGCTTACAGAAGAATGTGGATCACAAACAACAACATCATTAAAATTTAATGAATTAATAATTTCGCTAAAATATTTTAATGTAAAAACATCGTTGTTATTTTTTACTCTATCCATTCTCGCATTAGGAATATAGTTCATACATAAAATTATTGGACTGTTTTTCGTGAATCTTCTAATATGCTTAACTAAATAAATTAATCCAACTAACTCTTCATTGTTTTCAAACTTCCAATTAATTCTATAAAACTCTCTATAATCACTATGCTCAAAGACATCTATATCCATTCTTAAAGTTCCATCAGGAAAATGATTTAATTCAACAATTTTACCATTTAATTTAATCATCACCTTCACCTACCACTTCAATTTGACATGATTTCATAACTTCTAATGCCATCTTATGTTTTTCAGGTGTTGTTCCACTACACATATCGGCATGAACAATAATTCTTGTATTAGGCAAAGCTGTTCTTGCTAATAAAACATTAGTTACCACACAAATATCGGTACAAACTCCACAGAAATGGACTTCTTCATATTCAAATATGGACGCATCTAAATAAGTAAATAAAGCATCACATCCAAAAGTTTCCTTATTGTAAACACTCGAACCTCTCCATCCTAATAAAGGTTGTACAATTTCATGTCCGAATGTTCCCCTGATACAATGCTCAATTGGAAGAAATTTACCTTCCAAAGTATCAAAATAGTTTTCGCTATGCGTATCTCTTGTAAAAATTAAGTCATCTTTAATATCTAATTTTTTAATTTCTTCAGCGATTTTTGGAATGATAGCTTGAGCTTCTTTAGTTCCCAAACTACCAGTAACAAAATCATTTTGCATATCAACTACAACTAATAACTTTTTCTTCATAATTTTTATTTCCTTAATCTAATTTTTAGTAAATAAATCTGGTTTAACTTTTTTGATCTTATTAACTACTTCGTTTCTTAATTTTTTAAAATTAACTGTGGGATTTTTAAATTGTTTAACAAAGTTCCATGATTCTTCAGTTAACAATGTGTAGAAACAAATATTTAATAATCTTGGAATTAAAACACCTTTTTCAATTTCAGGATTTTCACTTAAGATTTTTGCATATTCTTTTTCTACAACTGCTTCTGAAAAATATTCATTGATAATTCTCTTTTCAATTGGTAAATCATTTTGCTTTGTGGCACATTTTGTTTGTTGTCTTTCAATATATTCATCAGCAATTAATTTACCCCAAGTTGTTCTACCGTAACAATTTACAAAGTCATATCGTTTAACAACCAAACCTTCACCAACACCTAAATTTTCTTGGATTAAGAATTTATTATCTCTTAATAATTCTTCCAAATCTTTTTGTGTTGGGTTATCTAATTTCTTAATCAATGGAATATAATCAATTCCAAATTCTTCCAATAGTGGTTTATATTCTTCATAAGAAAGATATTTAACTTTTTCTTCATCTTCGTCATCATCAACACATACATCAAACACATAGAATTTGTTCCATGCATCATCTTTATAAGTTTTTAATGTATGTGGTTTTAAATATTCACCAAATAATCTATGTGTTGGATGTTTGGCAAAATAATCAATAAATCTTTGATCCTTATGAAATTTGCCATAAAAGCCTTGATTATCCTGAAAATTTTTTAATTCTCTTCTACGACTTCCACCATGAACTAATCCATCATCACCTAAATATAATGTTCCGTTTGTTCCATCAATTTTACTGAATACATATACTTCACCATCGAGTAGCCCCCCTACATCAGAAGTACCGATACGACAAACGTGTTGATATTTTTTGTATTCCATTTTATTCTCCTAACATAGCTTCTAATTCTTCAATAGATTTATCAACTAGATCTTGATCTTTCTTTTGTGCAATTAATTCTTTGATACGTTCTTTTCTTTGTTTTTCAGCTAAAACTTGTTCTTTTTGCACGGCTTCAGTCTTTTTATCTTCAAAAATTGTTTTAACAATTTCAATTTTATTTTTTAATTCTTTATCTTCTGTAGAAACTTCTTTTAATAAACTATCTGAAGATTCTTTAACTTGTGATTTTAATTCTTTGTAAACCACGTCTAATTGAGACGTAGTTAAATCGAATAAATCTTCTACAGAAATATTTCCTCTAAAGGGAAATCTATATTTTTCTTTTGCTGCTAATTTAAATAATTCCATAATCTATCCTCTTAAAATTTAACTTTCATTACACTTTCTACATGATTTGTTTTTACTTTGACTAATACTTCATTTCTTTGAGTCAATGAGAAACCTAGACCAGACAATTGATTTTGAGCATCTACTACAGCTAACTTGCTTCCTAATGCTTCCATAACTTTTCTATTTTCATTTAATTCATGATTTAAAAATTCATTATAGAAACTATTTGGTGTTTCAGGATTTACGCAATCTTTTAACATAAAGAATAAATGCTTATTTCCTACACCATTTTGTTCATCCCAATAATTAGGTGAATACATGATTGTTTGTACTGGAATAAATTGATTTGTTTTTACGTTCCATACTTCTTTAGTCGATTGAGATGATTTTAATTTTTCAATGATAAAGAAGTTACCATTATCATCTAATACAACTTTTGCAACTTTGACTTTTTCATTACGTTTCATGGACTTTGAATAATCATAGGAATAGATACTTCCGTCAAACTCAATTTCAGCTCTAAATCCATTCTTATTTGCTCCGCCAAATTGATGCACATAAAATTCATAAACACCTGATTTCATATTTTTTCTATTTACATATGTAATATTCTCTACTGCAATTTCATTATGAGGTTGGATAATATCTACATCTAACATTCCTCTTGATGGAGAATACATTCTTTTATTACCAAAATAAATTTCATAATCTCTTCCATCTTCAGGTCTTTCAATACAATGTGCGTCTAAATCATAATTGTCTTTACCATCTTCATTCCATTGAATGGAGAAACGTAAATCTCCATCGACTTTACCGCCTAATTCTTTTACTCTTTCTTTCATAGAATCAGTAATATTTCCAGTGTAAGCCCAAGAAAAATTGTTGTTCCATTTAAACATTGATTTAGAATCTTTATTTTGACTTGTAATTAGTGAACATAAATTACTTGTTAATCTATTTTCAAACATTACATTTACTTCTTGTGCATTAGGTAATACATTATTTACAAAATCATTTACTGCAATTTCTTGTACTCTTGAGTATTTCTTAATATCTTCAGGAATATCTTTTATCATTTCATCAAAAATATCTCCTTGATTTAATTTTGAATACACATCTCTATTTGCAAATAAAATGTTATTTACGCTAATATCATCTAAAGTTGCAAATCTTCTTTGTAAAGAATCCATATAACCTAATTGTTCAATTTTCTTTTTAGCTTCATCTAACATTCTTTTTGTAAAAAGCGGTTTTGATCTCTTGTAATTACTTGGAGCTACAATTCTTTCGTATTCTTTAACAGCATCATCTAAAGGTTTATTGTTTGAAATATTTGTTAGTAATACTCCAATAGAATGATTTTTGATTCTTGCAATTACTGAACCGACTGTTAATGATGATGTCCAACAGAAATTATCTTTTTCTTCTTCTGTTTCTAATTTATCAAATTGATTTTTTAATTCTAGAAAAGCTTTTAATTGTTTTTCCCATTCATTACCTTTATACAGTGAATTTTGAGAAATTAATTCTAATACTGTTTCAATGGAGTCTTTAGTAATCTCTTCTAAACCTCTTTTTAAAACATCTTTAGAAGATTTAAAATCACCTTTAACGGTATCTAAAGTTTTATGACCTTTGTAAATATACTTTTCAGGCAATTTTAAATAAAAGTGATTCCAGATAATTTCAATTTGTTTATCATCTCTATTTTGTTCAACACCGATTAATTTATCTTCTTTTCTAACAAGATAAACTCCGCTAATTACGTTACTTTTTACATACTTATCTAACTCATCAATCACAGGTTGATAAATGTCACTTTGAGCATCAAAATCCCAAATAGTTTTAATTTTGTTATCGATAATAAATACTGCATTACCAAGTTTTTTAATAAAATGTCTACAACATGAACAATCATGTTCGGTTCTTTCTCTAAAAATTGGATTTGTTCCTTTAGGAAAAGAATTTAAGTATAAATTGTATAACTCATCTTTATCTAAATTTACTTCAAATAAATAATCATTTTCGCTTGCTAATCTATTAAAATTCTCATTTAATCTATTTCTAAATTCTATAAACTTTTTCATAATATTTTCTCGTTTCTTAATTTTTTATATAACTTGTAAATTCTCATCAAACGACATATGAATTTCTTCAATATCAGAATCTTTTTCTAATATTTTAAATGGATTAATGCCATATTCGTTCATATGTGTCATTAAATATGTTTTAAATACTTTATCATTGCAATTTAAACTTTCGTATTTTTTAAAATCTTTGTTTACTCTTTTAATTAAATTTTCAATATCTAATAATCCATATCTCAAAGTATCTTGATATTCATTAGGCACGTTTGTTTTATCGTACATAATAGAATTAACTTCTTCTTTTGAACATTCGTTTTCTAAATATCCAGCGCCATGTCTTGTTAAATAAGTTCTTGTAATATAACAAACTTCTATCCAATCAAGATTAGATAAATCTAAATTAGATAAAATATTAATTGGATTATCAGCACCAGTATTACTAGGTGTTAAATGAGGAAATCCTTCCTTATTATTTTGATCAAGCAGCAATCCTTGTGCTCCTTCAAAAACTAATGAATCATATCTTTCTAAAAAATCTTTTTCATCATCAGAATTAATGATTTGTATTTTTGAATACATAAATTCTAAATCTTCAAAATAAGCACTTATGATTTTAAGTAACATGGTGTTATTCATATAGTCTTTTTTATATTCAAATAGATTTTCTTCTTCAACACGTTTATTGAAATACTCATTGATTTTAGACATAATCCCAAATTTTGTCGTACTAATATATAAGTCACCAATAGCAAAATTTACTTCTTTATTTCTTTGAATAGTCTCAAAGATACCTAATCCACATGAACCATGTTTTAATTTATTTCTTTTTCGTTCTTTCATATCATTCAAGAACATTTCATATGGAGTTGTAACTAAGCATTTTTCACTTACAAACACCTTATTTCCTAATTCAATCCCCATTTCAAGTAATTGCTCATATTCTTCTCTAAAGATAATTGGATTTAAGATAAAATCTTCTGATAAATAAGTAGGACAATCCAAGAAAGAACCTGAACCAACATGTCTAAAAACGTGTCTAGTTCTTTCATGAATTACTGTATGTCCACGTTGAGCGCCACCATTATGACAAATAACTAAAGGGTTTAGTCCTTTCTTAATAAATGATTCACAAAATTGATATGTTCCTAATCCTTTACCTTCATCTCCATAATTTGCTCCTGTAATTACTGCTATATTTTTAATCATTTTTTATTACCAACGAATACCAGTTTCAAATCCAAGTACAGTTTCTTGTGTTTGATTTTGATTACCATTTGGAGTAGTAGGTTTAATTACATCATGATTTTTTTCATATTCTTTAGAGATAATTTTAATAATTTTATCTGCGATGTTATCAATATTTGTATTGAATACTTTATCAACACCTAAAACTTTGCTAAATGATTCAACATTTTCAGCAGAATCATTCCATCCACCATGCTCAACATTTAAATGATAAATACTATATTTTTTACTAGCTTCTTTATATAAATCATCAGTTTCTACATCACCTTGTAATGAATCACCAGTAACTCTACTTAATGGTCTTTGAGGTAAATATGGATTGATTAATTCATCCCCCATTGTAATAATGATTCCTTTTTTATTTCTTTTCCAAGAATCTAATTTACAATGTCTTGAACCCATATACCAAGCAGATGTGTATGATTCAAATGAATTACCTCCACCACCAGCTTCAAAGTAGATTTTGTCTAATTGTTCAGCAATTCTAATATCTGATTCAAATTGTGATATTTGAATAGGAGCACTATCATAGGCTAAATCTCCAATTCCCATAATCATAAATTGAACATCTTTAACTTGTTTATAAAGTTCAGTCATAACATAGTTTAATTTCTTTGCAACATCAGTAGCAGCAGATCCCATGGATCCAGTCACATCTAGAGCTAAAATAACTCCGAGCGCATTAGGGTGTTCTTCACTTTCACAACACTCTCTTACGACATTTAAAGGATTTAATTCGCTAGATAATTTATATTGAGTATACATTTCTTGTACAGATAAATTACCTTTTAAAATCCCAGTATCTGAATCAACGTCTCTACCTCTTGAACTTGAATAACTTCTAAATGAACTATCGCTCCATAAACCACAACCCATTATTCATCATCTCCAATTCCATCAAAGAAATCATCTTCATCTTCTTCGTCAGCTTCTTCATCATCAAATAAATTACCAAACATATTACTGAATCCATTGCTCATACCACCCATCATCATGAATGGTAACATTTGATTCATTCCACCAGCTCCAGTTGATCCATTTAATCCACTTTCACCCATCATTTTAGACATCATCATATATTGCATGATTTTATTCATACCTTTTTTACCATTAGTTAAATCATTACCAAACATTGACACGATTTTTCCATAGAAATATGTATTTCCCATGAATACATGGCGATCAGGTAAAATAGTTTCTACTGTTGAATCTTCATAATTAATAACAGTGATTTGATTCTTTTCACTTTCTACAACACATCTAGGTTTTCCATTAACTAAAATAATGTCACCTTTTTCAACTTTATTAGTTGGGATTACAAAGAAAAATTCTTCACCAATGTTAAATACGAAACTAGAACAATTTACTAATCGACCAGTTTTGACATTATATGATTTATAACCGTTTGAAGTTTTAACAGCAATTTTACCATTCATTGTTAATCGGCACATATCACCATCTAAACTACCGAAAATTCCTTTAAATGTATCATTAAAATTCATCATTTTTCATTTCCTACCTTTATTTTTTCTTCTAATTCTTTACTTCTATCTTCAATTCTCTTTTTTGCAATTTCAAAATATTCTTTATCTAATTCAAATCCAATGAACTTACGATTTATATTTAATGCTACTAAACCGTGTGTTCCTGAACCCATACATGGATCAAATAAAATTTGATTTTCATTTGAGTTATCCAGTATTAATTCTTTGATCAAGTTATGATTCTTTTCAGTTGGATGTAATTTGCTACGTCCACAAGGATGTTTAAATACTGTATTTTTACATCTTGCATTAAATACAGAACCTTTATTTTTGAACCATATTGCATCTTCAATACCGCTTAAATAAATATATTGTCCATTCATAGGACTAGGATTTGTCTTTTGCCATACCAAATGTCTTACAGTGCCTTTGTGAGCTTTTTGTTTTTCACTAAACCAATTGTAAATTTGACTTAATTGATTGATACCGCAAAAAATAATAATTGTTCCTTTTGTTATCCTGTATAATTCATTAAGAAAATTATCAATATTAAAAGTAATAATATCTGCTTTACCTTTGTCTAATTTTCTTAATCCGTTGCTATCTCTGTTTACGTGATCATATGGAATATCAGTTAATGTGAGATCAATACTTTTATCTGGTAGATTTTTCATTAACTCCATACAATCACCTTGCCTTAAAATATAAGTTTTAAAATTTAAAATCGTAATTTGCCTAATTTTATGAATTTAAATTAAGTTAATATTTTAGCTGAAAGGAGAATACATAACATTTTTATTTTGAAAACATTGTATTCATTGGTATTTTAAACCAGTGAATAAAACTTATATTTTACCTTTGATGTTAACTAGAAGTAATTCTTATTGCATATTATTATAGACTAGCTAACATCAAAAAAATAAAATACATAAATTTTAGCAATTATCAGTAAAATTTAATTAATTACGGACAATTACTTTATAGACATAAATCTACGTTATCATATTCCTCTTCGCAGATTGTAGCTATGTGATAGCATAAATCATGAGGAACAACACTTCTTAAAATACTTCCTTTGATTCCTTGTGTTCCAGTTCTACTACCTCTAGGCGCTGCAACATGGCACGGGTCGCCATTTTTACATGGTGGTTTGAATTTTGGATTTGGATGATTTGTCCAGACGTCCGTAGGTTTCATTCTACGTTGATTTGGCGGTAAATCTGTCATATAGCTACAATAAGTAACAGTATATCTTGGTAAACCTTGCATGAACGACATCTTTCTTAATCCCCCTCTAGGATTTTCAATAAACCAATATGTAGGTTTTAGTTCTCTTACTAAATCTAAACAATGTTGATTAATTCTATCACAAAATTTAGCATAATCACTTACTGGATCAAGATTACCAGTTTTAGGATTTTTCTTTCTATGATGAGAAATTCCCGCTATAGAATAACTAGTACAATCATAGCTCATCCACACCACGTCAGGATGTCCAAATTTATCTAAAACTTCTTGTGCAGTTAATTCACCAATATCTTTATACAAATCAATATTTTCAAAATCTTTATTCCATTCCACCGAAAACACTTCGTGTCCACGTTCTTCAAACGCTTTACCAATACTTCTTGTACCAGCAAATAATTCAAGCACCTTTAATTTTTTCTTATTACCTAAATCTTGATTTTTATTATACTAACTATAATTACCGAATTTTAGGTAATATTTAAGTATTTCAAATCAAGTCAAAATAGTAATTTTAATATATCAATCTAAATTTAATTGATTTAATGGAGGTAATTTAACATTTGAATAAAAATCAAGTTTTATTCTTTTTGTTGAATTTCTTCAACTTCTCTAATTCTTTTTTTTGCAGTATTGAAATAAGTTTCATCGATTTCAATACCTATAAATTTTCTATTACTTTTAATTGCCGCTATACCAGTTGATCCTATTCCCATAAAGGGATCTAGAACTAATCCATTTTCTTTTGAACTATTTTCAATAAGAGTTTTCATTAACTCAACTGGCTTTTCTGTATCATGTAAATTCTTCCCATTCCTATCTTTCGTTTTAATATTTGGAATGTTTAATATATCACTCGTACCACAATTGTTAATTCTTATTCCTTTTCCTTTTCTAAAAAATAGAATGTATTCAAATTGCGACATATAATACTGCCCCATAATTTTATTTCCTTTGTTCCAGATTAATGATTTAATAAAATGAAAATCATTTTGTGTTGCAGTATTAAGAATGTTTTGTAAATTAACGTGATTTGTCATTATATAGCAATGGCTACCATCTTTTAATATTCTAAATAACTCTGGTATATATTTATCAGGTGTAATTTCATTGTATGAAAATACTTTTCCTTTTTTATTTATCTCTTTTTGCAACATTCCACCTGAATTACCCGCATTTCCTCTTGCTGTTGTTCTATAAGGCGGATCTGTTACTACTAAATCTACACTGTCATCTGGTAGTTTCTTTAATATTTCAAGACAATCACCTTGTTTTAATATAGATGAAATTTTACTTTTGTTCACAGTAAAATTTAACCCATATAATCTACATATTTTACATTATATAACATTAAATAGTAGTTTCCTTTCATTAATATATTTTTAAATTTACCTATTTATTGGTGCTTTAGATGGCATCAATAAAAGTAAAATTTTATAATTTTTAATCTAATAAACTTGAGATGTCAAACATAGTACCATTGCTTCCACCTACTTTGCTTAACTCTCCATTCCATTTTTCAATAATTTTTTCTTTTAAAATTTGATCTGTTAATTGAGTAGATTTAGCCGCATTTGCTTCAGCTTCACCTTGAGCTTCAATTAATTTTGTTTCAGCTTCTTTTTGAGCTTTTTGTTTCTTTTGTTCGGCAGTTTCTACTTCTTTTTTAGCTACTGCTTCATCTTTAATAGCCTTTTCAATTTCATTACCAGCATCCATATCTTTTACTGTTAATGATTTGAAAGTAACACCTTCATTAGCATATTTTTCTTTTAATAATTCAGATGATTTTTGAATTACTTCATTTCTTTTATCACCTAAAATATCAATAATATTGTATTGTGTACAAACTTCTGATAAAGCTTGTTGTGCGTAGTTTGCAATAATATTTTTATTTAATATATCAAGTGTTTTATAACCTTTGTATACTTTAAAAGCATCTTTAGTTGTTACTTGATATTTAACATTAATATTCATTGTTAAGAATTGAGCATCATTTGTTTGAACCATTACATCTTTAACACTGCGTTCTTGAACAGTGGTATCAATTTCATAGATCTTGTCAAATGGTGTTTTAAAATGTAATCCTTCATTTAAAGTTTCTTTACTTGTTCCACTAAATGCACTATACTTAACACCGACAGTATTAGCAGACACGAATGTGACACAACTCATTACCAATGCAGCCAACAGAGGAATGATTGCTAATAACTGTCTTTTATTTAGTTTAAATTCATATTCGTTACTGTCATAACCTAACCCAATAGCTACAACAATTGCTAAAACTACTAAAACAATAATAATTAATGTTCTCAAATTTATTTTTCTCCTTGTTTTTCACGTTTCTTATCTTCAAGTAAATTAATTGCTCTATATAATCTATCTAGAGCTTTTTCAGGACTTCCAATGCCGCTAAATAATGATAAATATTTTAAGTCATCAAATTCTTTTGGGTATCTTTTATATAATTCAACAAAAACTAATAGCATTACATTAACAACTATAGAATTTCCACCTTGATTATATAAATGTTTATCATCCATCAAAGCGTTTGCTTTTTCATAATCAGAATCACTAAAATCCATTAATCTAAAAACCATTTTAGGACTAGGTTTATATAACCTATTATGATACCAAAACTTCTTACAATAATTTTGCACATTTCTACAAGTCAATGTACCAGTTATACCAGTAGGCATTGTAATCGTGTCCATTTCTGCAAAATTATATAATCCCATTTTCTTACAACCAATTCCCGCCGAGATTGGTAATTCTTCTATATATTTGGTAAAATTCTCATAAGATATATTGGTATTAAAAATTTCATTGTATCTACTAATAAAATTATCAGTTAAATCATCTTTTTCTCTAAAATCAATTATATCTTCTAATTTATATTTCAAATCAATCTCTTTTGGAAAATCAAAAGTTGTATAAATGTCTTTTCTTATACTTACACATATAATACGTTCTCTTTTTTGAGGCACACCATATTTAGAAGCATCCATAACTTTATAATGTGATACATAACCTATATCATCTAATTCTTTTATATATTGTTCAAAATTATGTCTATGTTTTGGTGCTAAAACATTTTTTACATTTTCCCAAATAACAAATTTTGGTTTACAATGTCTAATGATTCCAACACTATTCCACATTAGAGAACTTCTTGTTCCACTACCTTTATCACCACCATGTTGTTTACCCGACAAAGAAAATGACTGGCATGGACTCCCATGTGTAATTAAATCAATATTAGTAGGCAATTTTTCAATATTAATTTGTGTAATATCACCAAGATTCAAATTAGGATCAACTCCATGTATTGCACAATAAGATTGACTTGCATACTTATCAAATTCGCAAAAATTAATTAATGACCAACTTTTACGAAAATTTTCAGTTTTATTAAGTCAACGAAAGACTCAATAAACTTGGGAATTTTAATAGACTTAATAATGAACTTTAACTATACAAGTTAAAATGTATTAGAAATTTTATTGATAGAATCAAGGTTTTTATAGTATTGAATAAAACTGAAATTTTAATATAAAATCCCTTTCTTCTTAAATTCTAATTTTCCTATTCTACATCAAGAATACAAAATTCAACATGTTGTATCTTTGGTTCACGTAAATCTTTACTAAACGCTTTACCACCATCAATATCTCTTGTAAAATGCTTAACTTTGCTGTTCTTGAATCCGTGATATAATAAATCACGTTTAATTTCATTTTTTGAATGTTCATTTAGCACATTTGGGTTTACTGAACAATTTCTAAATTTTTCTAAATTTCTATAAACCCAATCTTGAAACAAACTATCCATAAATTTCTCCTTAATCTCACTACTGATTTAAAGACCAAATCTCGTCTTGTAATTTTTGAACATCATTTTCAAATAATTTACAAGCAATTTCATATAATTCTGGAATCTTTTTCATAACTCTATCAATGTAATCCATTTTATTTTTGATTTTCGGTTTCATTGATAAACATTCTTTACTTTCCATACGTCTATCTAAATCTAAATGATATTTCATTTCAAACTCACGATAAAGTAAACTATATCTTTCTTTATATTGAGTTGTTTCATACCTAATAATTTGAGTAATTCTTCTTCTCTTTTCTGTTAAATCAATATCATCTACTAAACCGACAATTACATCTTCTTTATGACAAATTTCAGTAGTTAACTCTTTATTTTCTAATCGAAGTTTTTGACGTTCTCTTTCTTCTTCAGCCCATTTCAATGCACGTTCAACTGGATTTTCAATCATATAACTATCTCTCATTGAATACACACCGTATTTTCTTAAAGCTGGTAATACTTCACTAGTCACCCATTTCTTGAATTTTTTTGCATTTGGTAATTTACTAGAAAGGATTAAACTGTAAAGACCTGATTCATTAATAAAAGTAAGTTTTCCAACCGTATTCCCATTTTGGGAATACGCTGATGTTTTTGTAACTTTATCATCTTCATCAACATGATTTATTACAGCTTTACTTGAATTTCTGTAACCTAAAGCTGTTGCTACATCTTTTCCGACAAACCAAGGCTCACCATCAATTGCTATACTTCTTACTTCGCCAAATTCTTCATTATTAAATACTTGTACTTCTTCCAATAAACTTCTCCTTATATTTTTAACTTAAGGATATTTTAACCTGAGTTTTGACTATTTTTTTAAAATAATCATCTCAAGTACCGTTAAGGTAGTCGAGTTTTGTGACATCCTTTTATTCAATTACTTTTTCTATTCCTACTATTCTTCCATTAAATTTATCGCTATAATTAAGATCACCTTTATGATATGCGATGGGATATGCTTCTTTAAACAAATCCTTATCAACTAAAACCTCAACCATTGATCCATCAGATGCATGATAACAGTTATTTACTGTTCCCTTACCTTTTTCATCCAACATGATCACTCTTGTCTCGTTTCCATTGTCAAATTTAATGATAAATCTATCTCCCGCCTTTCCATAAACCATACCCATAGCAACACCGATATAATCTTTCCCATCGGTCGTGTGTAACAACCCGTCACTTCCAACTTCAATTAAATCACTATGGATCAATTGATAGTTTGGTGAAGATCTATCTGTCACTAATTGATATGGTTCAAATGATTTAAACCAGGTATGTTCTGAAGAGCACAATCCTAATTTGATTGTAGGTATTCTTCAATTGGTTTTTTCTGAAATAAGAGTATTAATATCGTTTACTTGATCAGTTAAATCTTTCATTTGAGATAAATACTCCTTATTTTGTTCTTTTGTAGATTTTAAACTCTTTTGTAATTGTTTATTTTGAATTTCTAATTGTTCAATCTTGCAATTTTGGTAATAACCAATACTACAAGTCGTACCAATAGAACCTAAAACACCTACAGTAGCCAAACCTACAACAATTTTTCTTTTAAGTCTCATAATAAAACCTTCCTTTTAATTTTTATTTTTTCTTCCTCCTGGTCATTATTTGATGTTCGCAAATGGAATCGAACCATTTTTATTCAAACCTGAACGAACAGTTTGATGTTGGATAACGCAAAACCAACATCGAATTACATAGTATATTAATAAGGATAACCAAATCACATAGCCCACAAGCAGAGTCGAACTGCTTTAACGTTACCTACGTGGGCATATATGATGGATGAGGGAGACAATATTAAAAAGAGATTCATCATAAACAATTAAGTCTCATCCATCATATAGACACACTTCTATACAGAGAGGCTCATCAACAGAATCGAACTGTTCTAGAATTCAACTAGGCAAACCTACGATGAGCAAATTGCAAATAGGCTATATTTTTATGATTAAATATTTTTGACTATTAATGTTATTTGAAAGGTGAATTAATAGCCTATTTGCTTATAAAATTTTATGAACGATTGTCACGAATGGAATCGAACCACTCTTATCGCCAACCTGCATGACAAGATTTGATAAATAAATTCTTAATTAAGATGAATCGACCTTTTATTTGTTTTTGGTGACGAACCAATAAAGCTAGAAATTTTGTTTGTGTAATACATATACATAATTTTTGAGTTGTTTTTTTGACATCTGATTTCCTTATTCGTTTTTTGATTTGAAAAAGGAGATTTCCTCCATTCTTTTTGTTATTTAAGGTTTAATCATTTGTCTATTCAGTTGTTAATCAAGTTTTTATCCTGTGTCGTTTCTTAATATCAAAACTTATTTATCTCTTCTGAATAATTATGGTCAATGCAATTAGTGGTTTTTAATTTTGTATAACATGTTCTTTTCGTTTGGGCTTAACCACTTAAACCATAATCATTCGACTTTCTGAATATAGTAATATAGATAATAGTTTGTGTATTTAAGGAATCGAACCTTAATCAATGTTGCCTTTTGATGTAAGCCTACAATACACATATTATTAGATACCAGTTAAGGGCAAAAAATATTTTGAGTGTTATAACTCAAATTCATGAGTTATAACATCTCCATTTCTTTTTTCAATAATTAATCGACCTTGACCATTTCGTAAATTAATGAAACTGAAGTCAAAAGCCTCAAATTCTAAATTATACTTTTTAACTAATTTATCAAAGTCATGAAATTTTCTTTGATCATCAAAATACTTTTTTCCATCTGTAAACTTATATACATTTACAAATTTTTTTAATTTATAAACTTCTCTTAAAACTTCAATTAAACTCATAAACTTCCTTTCTAATAAGTATAGAACATATTATTAGATACTAGCTAACACCTTTAGAAGAAGATGAATTATTCTTCATCTTCTATATTAAATACCTTCAAGTAATAACCGTAGAATTCATTATATATATTACCTGTATTTATGCCAATTTCATGACAATACACATATAAATAATGTCCAAGGTTTTCTTTATTTGGGGTTATATTCTTTTCTTTTAAGTAAAATATAAACCTATCTCTTGAACCATATTTCTTTATATTTCTAAGGCTTAAATCAATATTAAGTTCATTTAGCACACTTCTAGCATATTTCATCCAATGTCTAGCAATAAATACTTCAAATTCTTCATCACTTTCAAATTCTTTTAATCTTGGATCATTTTTATATGATAAGATGTAATCTTTATATTTAACCAAATAATCGTTTCTTGTACCATTAGCTTGGATTCTTTTGTCGGTATTATAGAAAATTTCAAACAATCTCTTGAATTCATCATCAATTTTAAATTCCTTATCTTTTAATTTTATTTTTTTATTAGAAAAATCCAAATTTGAAATTTTAATTTTTGCTAAATCATTCAAAGATATACCAGTGTAAAGTGAGTAGATTATGAATTGAGCATGTCTATATATAGATAAATTCAACATCAATATTTTAAAATCATCTGCTGTAAACACCTCTGATTCGTTCATTTTAAGTTGATTTATATTTTTCAGCAATAATGTATTATCAACTAAAAATAAATTTTCCTTAATAATTCCCTTTATTACACACCAATCAAAATATTTACTCAATAAAGCTCTTGTTCTTGCCATTGAAGAGTACGACTGGCTTTTTAATAAATTCAACAATTCATTTGTATTAAAATCTTCAATTGGTTTATTTAATTTAATTTCAGAATTTTCAATGTCTTTAATACTTAATGTGATATATTTATTAATCTCAACATTCTCTCCAATATATTTTTTAAAATTTTTCATGGCTTTCCACCTCAATGTCATTCTACAATTTTTACGTTTACTAGTCAATAATAATATCTATAAATTTAATAAAACTTTCTTTGATTCTTTTGATCCAGCAGCATAAGTATCAAGTGTTACTGTTGAGCCTTGTACATGACCAGCTTGTTCTTGAACAAAAGCCAAATCATTTGTTGCGTGATATAAATTTGTTACATATAGATGTCTCAACATATGCGGTGTTATCGTGTTATTAGAATATTTTTTAATAATTCTAATAATATTTTTTTCTTTGATCCTTAAACCATCTCTTGTTAGAAATACTGCATTTGATACGGTTTGGATTTTTTTTCGTATTTCTAACCATTCTTTAAGTGCTTCACAAGCATCATTAGAAATATAAATTGTTTCATATTCTAATTCACTATAAGCACCTTTTCTAATAACTTCCACATATGGATAATCAGACTCTAAATGTAAATCATTCATATCAAGACCACATAATTCACTTTCTCTCAATCCTGAACCAAGTAAGAATCTGTAAATAGCTGAATATTTAACTCTGCTATTTACATTTGCTATTTCATTTAAAGATTTTGACAATACATCTAAATCTTCTTTTTTTGGTAATTTAGTCGTATCTTTTTTCTTCTTTAATTGAAATAACTTTTTATTTCTTTTAAGGATTGGTGACTTGTCAATCAAATCTTCTTCAACCAAATAATTGAAGAAGCTTGACAACTGATTTTGAATTGTTACAACCGTAGAATTCTTATAACCATTGTCAATTAAACCGTTTAGGTATTTAACAACATGACTTGGTTTGACATTCCTAATGTCATTGAAATTTTCAAATATTTCTTCTTGTTTACACCAATTCAAGAAATTGTTAATAGAACTAAAATATCCTAACAAGCAAACTTGTGATTTAACTGAAGAATATCTAAAGAAATTAGCTAAATCTTCAGGATAATTATTATCCTTTAGTAATACTTCTATTTTAGCTCTTTTGATTTGTTGTAGCTCTTCTTTATAAATCATTTGTATCACCTCGTCCTTACATATATAAGTATATACTATACATACAGTATAGTCAACATATTTTTATTAAAAAAGAGAAATTTCTTTTCGCTAAAATTTCTCTTTTATTTTGATTAATCTATTCCTTTAAATTTCCAATAATTGAACAAAATATAAGATAAAATTACCTTTTGTTCCGTTAAAGTTAAATCTATAATAAACTCTTCCGTTTCCCCTATTAGAATTTTATAGATTAGATCTTCTCCACGTCTCCCTACAGTTAAGAAAATATCATCATCTTCAGATGCTCTTTCTATATTATATAATATAGTCTCATCCAAGATAACATTACTATTTAACTTATCTTTCCATAATTCTACATGAATCAAACATTGATCATCGCTTATTTCAATATCTTGTACAATAACATCACTAAAAATTTTAAATACATTTCCGTTCATAATTTTTGCTCTCCCTTTTATTCAAATAATTTAATACTTACACCAATGCTACCAGTATAAATATTCATATTTGAGTACATAATAATCTTGTCAATACTAATGTAACTCTTTTAGCATTGATGCAAGGGTTGACGGATTGAGAGCGTAACAGGTTCGATAGTCAACCCTTTATACACTTCATTAAACAATCCACAACCTCCTTTAAATAATGAAAGCGTATCAAGTATCTACTATAATGATAACACTTTCATGAATAACTTAAAATTACATAATTCATCATAATTGCCTAAATTTTGGTAAAATAAAAACCATGTAAAAACATGGTTTAATAAAAATTCCTGCTAGTTATTTCTTCTAATTCGCCAACTGTTGGTCTATAAATCTTATAGTCATCTATATTTATTTTTTTATCCACAGTTTCTTTTATAAGTTCTTTAGGATTGTCAAAATCACCATCTTTAGAAACATCCCAGTAATAATTATTCTTTTCTGTATAATCAATTACAATGGTTTCAACATCTGATGTTCCACCTGGATTCAAATTTGATTCTATAATAAAATAACTTGGTTTGTCATTTTTATCTATTAATATATAACCATCGGTTAATTTACTTTCTGTAGCCCAATATTCTATATCTTCTATTGCATATAAAATGTTTTCTTTGCAACTATCAGATATTTCAGGTTCTTTTGAATATAACCACATACCGGTATCTTTATCTTTTTTAGATTGAATATAAGAATACCCTAAAATTATTAAAAGAACAATTCCTAAAACACAAAAAATTTTTTTACGATATTTTTTGTTATCATGAATTTTATCAGTAAAATGAGTTAATCCATTTATAGTTTTATCAAGACTTTTTTCTATTAATATATCTGGTTGAACATCTGAAGTATCAAATAATCTATTATCTTCTTGATTATTAATTTCAACATTTTGTTCATTATTAATCGATTTCTCTTCTTTATTAATATTATTCTGTTTTAATGATATGTTAGAGTTATTTTTCAAAATTTTGTCTAAATTTTTTCTTGCATCATCATTCATAATTAATTTGAACCATCTTTCTTTTCATTTAAAAGAATCATTAATGATCTTTGATTTAATTCAATTTGTTTCAATTGTTCTACTGTTTGTTTTTGATTTTTAAAATGCTCTAAAGACATTACAGAAAATGCAAGAAATAATAACATGATTATATAATACATCCCAGCAGCTTGTGTGAATAATCCAATTAACAAACCTATAGCAGCTAATGAAATAAATATATAAGATACATACATAAACAATTTCCTCCCTTATATCTCATATTTTACCATATTTTTTCCATATAGACCATAAGAGAAGAACTAAACGTCAAATTATTCCACTAAAGCGTAATACTATCTTCAGTTTGTTCAATAACTGGTAATACGCCATGTTCTTTTAATTCATTATAAATCAACTTAACACCATCTTTTGTCCAAGCATTGAATTTAGCTACACTTACAATCTTTTTATTTTCATACATATTCTTTGATGTGGTAATCATGAATTTTAATCCCTCTTTCTTGTATTCCTCATTAACTTCCCATACTCCATCGATTTTATCTTGTAAACCAATCATGAATAATAGTTTATTAAATTTAACTGCACTCATTCCATAGTAATTTGCAATTTCAGTTGTCAACCATCTATCTTTTGATCCTACAAATAATTCACTTAAAAAAGTTACATCTTGTTTTTCTTCTTCTAATTGTTCATTCTTACTTTCAAGTGATAAAATTCTACTATTTGCAAGAATTAAGGCTCTTGATAGTAACTCATCTTCACTCATGTTCTCTTGTCCATAGATATACCCACCATTTTTACGAATTGATGGTAATACTTCACTAGTAACCCATTTCTTGAACTTCTTCGCTGAATCAAGCTTACTTGATAAGATAAGTGAATAAAGACCACTTTCATTAATAATAACCATTTTTTGTCTACCACCAGGTGTCATTATTTTAGTGACCCCTTTATCTTCATCATCTACATGGTTAGTTACTGCGTTTGTAATTGACTTCCCCTTTCCATACCCTAATGCTTCAGCTACATCTTTTCCAACAAACCAAGGTTCTCCATCAATAGCAATTGCTCTTACATCATGTCCTTCAAATTGGAAATCCAATACATTATTCCCTTGCTCTTGTTTTACTACTTCTTTTACTACTTTTTTCATAATTAATTTCTCCTTTTCTTTCCATTCATAAAATTTTATATAAAAAAATGGATTCAAGAATTAATCTCAAATCCATTAATTTATCTTTATTTAATTTTCTACTTTTATTTATACCTTTCAAAGATAAATAAAAATAGGTAACGTTGGCGAGACGTTACCATAGACTTTCTAAAGAAGATACACGAATAGATAATGTGTTAGTAGAATATGTATCCTCTTCTTTAATATTTTAACATCTAATATGATCAATTTCTACTATTTTCTAATTAATCATGAGGGGTTATTTCATTTCTATTTTAAATTTATGTTTTAGAAATGATTCATTCAACTTTTTTCCAATTGAACCTTATATTATTTATAAATCATCTTCAAATTCTTCATAATGTAAACCAGGTGCAATAGGAATTTCCCTAATATCTCTTAATTGAACAATAATACTTGTTGCAAATCCATAATTTACATATCTATAATCTGTTCCATACATTTCGATAAATTTATCCACAATTTTGCTTTGTGGTTCTTCCATATAATCATGATGGATAGCTACTTCATACGCATTATTTACATATCCGTATTCTTCTAAATTAATTGACAAGTTTCCATATAATTCATCATCTGTATTACTATCATTTACATATACGATAGAAATTCCTAACGAATTATTAGATGAATATTTAGTAATAACAAATCCCATTTTATCACCATTGTATTCAAAGATTTGATCTTCATTGAAATAAATTGATTCATCTATTCCCTCATCATCTTGTAAATCTTCAGCTACAGCGTTATCTAATAAATACTCAAATAATATTTGAAATTTATAACATTCAATATAATGCCCAAAAAATTTTCCTGGCAATGGAAATTTTTTAAATTTATCATCATTGATTTTAATTTCTAAATCATCTAAATTATTTATTGGTGTTCTAAATTCTACTGTGTCATCCACTTTAAGTTTTAACCATTCTGGAATATCTACTTCCACATAATTATTAAGTGCATCAATAAAACCATTAAATACTTTAACAACTTTCAATTCCCCTGATTCCATATATAAATTTTCCATATTATTTATCCTCCAATTTATCCATTTCTTCACCTAAAACATAAATTTTACTAACAAATTTCTTATCATTTTCATAATTATTTTCTACCGCTTTTAAATCTAATAAATCTGATTTCTTATCTATTGCTCTGCCTATTCTTTCAAAAATGTTACAAACAGCGCAGTACTCAATAATTACAAGTGCTATAAGTTTTATCCATGTAAAAATTAATGACATTTTATCCATGATTTACTCTCCTTAATTTAAATGTAATTGTTTAATTGCAATGTCAACTAGTTGTGACTTATCATGAATAGGTAAAAACAAAGGTAAATATTTGTCATTTTCATCAGCATTTTCCCATTGATTAAATTTGCAATAAAAAATTTGCGATTCTTTATTTTGATTTAAAGCAACCGCAAATTTATCATAATATTCAACTTTGTTTCTTGACATATTTTCCAATTGATCAACCATTGCTGCATAGGTATGAATATCTTTTAGTTCAGCTCCAACTTTTAAGCAATAATCATTAATTTTTTCTAATACCTCGAATAACCCATATTGACTATTCGAGGACATTTTCTTTAAATCCATTACAATTTGTTGCATACAATTATTCCTCCTTGATCCAAAAGATTGTATTGTTATAAGGATTAAATTCAATCTTTTTTCCATATAGGTGATAGAAAATATCTGTTACTAAATCAGTTAACTTTTCAGTAGGATTTAATATAGTATTTTTTAAATAACCTACTTCATCAGGAATTAAAAATTGACATTTAGTCTTTTCTGTTTCATCTACATTATAAATTCTTACTGGTACTTCATTTAATCTTAATTGTTGATTGACTCTTGCAATCATGCTGTCTACAAATTTTTCCATATTCTTTATTCTCCTTTTGTGTTTGATAAACGTTCTCTTGCGTATTCCATAAATTGTTTAAAAAAATCGCAATCTTCTTTAATATCATAATAGCAAGTAAAAATGCTATAACTATAGCGTAAGTGTTTATCAATTAGCTTCTCACTTAATTCTAAATCTACACCTAATTCATGCTGAATAGCTAATCTAGTATCATTAAGTAATTTTTCATAAACTTTTTGTTCATTTTTATAATAATCATAATCAATTTTCTTATTGTGTTTTGAAACTTTTTTATTGTATTTTTCCAACTTTTCTTTATTTTCTTTTACAGTCAAGTTCTCGTTAAATACATAGGTTTCTGGTAACTTTTTTTCCCAATCTAAATCAAGTTTTTCAGGAATTTGATATTCACCTTTTTCAAATCTCTTATCTATTTCATCAAATGTCATGTTTATTCTCCTTTAAAATTTCTCATCCAAAAAGATGTACCAGTATTGTTAAAATTTAACTCTTTATGATACATTTCTTTAAATAAATCTCTAATAATTTGAATTAATTCCTTTTTAGGATTTAAAATTGGTCGATCAAGCCATTTTTCATAATCTTTGCAAGCTAATTTAATCGTACAAAATTCCTTATGTGTTTCCATTTCATAATCAATTACAATAGGTATTTCTTTTAACGCCAATCTATAATTAATTGCAAATAACATATCATCATTGAATTTATCCATGTTTATACCTCGATTTCCTTATAAATTTTATCTATCACAATTTTTTGCTTTATATCTAGATTAACCAAAGTAACCTTTTTAATATGTCTTTCTCTCTTGGAATAATAACCCACTTTTATATACATATTTGTTGCATGATCATCAATGTAAATTCTTAATATTTGTACTTCAGCAAACATATTTTCGTTCACCGTTTCATCAAATAACTTTAAATGAAACTTTCTCATTTTTTCTTTAAATTCAAAAAAACAACCTGTTTTATCTTGAAAAGGAATTTTAATTTCTTTAAATTTTTTAAACAAATATTTTCTATCTTCTATACTTAATTCATCCATAAATTTACCCTCTTTCTTACTAAATAAAATATGGAAAACCATTTATATAACAATTTTCCATATAAGCCATTTAGTATCTTCTTACTGGTAATAAGATATATTCACTATTACCACCGTCTTTAATAATCATTGGTTTTAACTTTCCATTTACACCACCTTGTAAATTAATCGACATATTACCAACTAAATTTTCTAAAATATCAATCATATATTTGCAGTCATAACTAATTACATCATTAAATGAATTTTCCATAAGATCGTTTTCAATACTAATAGAATAATCAATTGTAGGATTATCAAGACATAAAGTATTTTGTTTTAAATCTAAATCAACAATCCATTGTTTTTCACTCGATAAATCATTTAACTCTTTATGGTAATTTAGCATCTTATTACTATCAATCACCACTTTTGCTGCGAATGTCGATGGTATTAATCTTTTTGTATCTGGGTAATTGTCATCTACTTTCTTACTTAAAATTACAATATTATTTGTAAGATTAATTCTCACATTTTCGTCATTTTCGTTATATTGAATTGATAAAATATTTTCTTTAATTGATTGAATGAATTTAACAACTTCAACATTAACACTAAACTCATTTTCAATAAAATTATTTCCATTTCTTATATAAGGAATTAAATCAGTTTTAATAAGTCTATAACCATCTGTTGCTACAACAATATCTTCTTTAAAACCCATTCTTTGTAGAATATTTCTGTTATCTTTACCTTTTTTCGCTACAAATTTGATATGTTTAAAAAGTTCATTAGTAAAACTTTTTTCCAATTCAATTTCCTTAAGAGCATCTTTGAATTGATAATCTAATAAAGGATATTTATTTGCTTTTTCATAATTCATTTTAAAAACTCTATTTTCAGATGATAAAATCAACTTATCATCATCAATATAAATACGTGTTGATTCACCAAAATTTTTAATTAGTTTTGATAGCTTTTTTAAATCTGCTTTTGCTTTAAAATCTTCATCATTATTAATAAATCCATCAAGTTCTGTTCTTACACAATAATTATCCGTATCACTGTTATAAATTCTCAACACGCTGCCAGCAGCGTCCAATACTGCATAATTAATTCCATATTTATTTCCATATTTTACCTTGCTTAATTTTTCCATTTTATCTCTTAATACTTTAGTGTTTATTTCCATTTTTAATTTCCTACTTTCATTAATATTTTTTTCATATAAGCTTTTATAAAAAATAAAAGACAAGTTTTAAATCACTTGTCTTGTTCAAACATTCTCAAATTTTTCGTATCTTTAATGAATTAATTCAAACATTTCAGGATGTAATTCATTGATATAATATTTACCGACTCTCCAGAGCTCACCATCTGGAATACGTGTTAACGTTACAAATAATCTATCTTGTTCAAACACTTCCCATTCTTCTACTTCTTTTGTTGGATGTTTGTATCTTATTTTACTACTTTCTTTTAATTGCTCAAAAATACCAATATTTTCCATTGTCTTATCCTCCAATAGTTATAATACTTTGATCAAAAATATTTACATCGAATAAGTCTTTCATTTCACGATTATATGTCTTGTTATATATTTTAATTTTTTCAACTAAATCATTATAATTTTCCAACATTTGATCAACTAATTTATATTCTTGTTTACTTGATTCAATATCTTGTTTAAGATATTGAATATATTCATCAATGTATTGCTTAAACACACTATGATCAATTCTAAATTTTCCATTTTTTGTTAGAAGCTTGTTTAAATCATTAGTATCAAAAACCGTTAAATAAATCACATTGTCAAATATATTAATATCAAGAAATTTCTCATTAATAGCTTTATCAAATACATTAATACCTTTATATTTAGCTCTATATTGTGATATTAATTTTTCTTTTGGTACAAGCTTAATTTCATATCTTGAATAATTAGTATTTCCAAAATAAGCTTCATATCCTAATTGACTTAATGTTTTCTTGATTGGATCAATAGTTCTTTTATTTAAAATTTTTCCATCTTTGACTTCTAACATATTCTTTAGCTCTTTTAACATTGGAATAGTATAATCTTCTATAAATGCTGCACGTTTCAATAACAAATCTTTTTTAGCTTCATTTATACTTCTCTCGCTTTCTTGTTTAATTGTTTTCCATTCAATATTTCTTTCTTTTATTTCATTAATCTTTTTTGAATTTTTATTTTCCATAAAATTTTCCTCATTTCTTTTACTTAAATTTTTCCATCTATCACATTATTTACATATTTATCCAATTCTTCTTTAAGTTTATTGAAATTTTCTATAAACTTTTTCATAAGTGCTAGTTGGCTATTATTCGTATTACAATCAAAATTTAATTTCCAATAACCTTCCATTTTATCTAAATTTAAGTCATTTCTACCTATTCCTACTGATAATCTCCCTTCAAAACTATAAGTAATACCATCTACAATCATTCTCATATGTGTTAATTGTTGATTATTAAAACATTGCCCAGCAACTTTATATAAAGTAAGTACTTGATCCATTTCATCTCTCATTGACATAATGATATTTTTGTATTTTTCACATTCTTCTTTATACAATTTTCTCTCTAATTCTTGTTTCTCTTTTTTATCATCTTTATATACTACTAATTTCTCAATTGTCTTTGAAATATCCATAAATTTGTCTCCACTCCATTTAATTTAGTAAAAAATTTCGATTTAAAAACCCCTATTTCTAGGGATTTTAAAGTACTATTTTTAATAATAAAATTCTTGTTTTAATGATTTTTTTATTCTTATTTCTTTTACTTGTTTTTCTTTTTTTTAATATATTACTTTTACTTGATATAAGATATAATCTCTTACCCATTTTGTAATTTCACCTTCTTCATAGTAAAATTTTAATTGTTTAAAGAACATATCTTTATATTCTTCACTAGAAAATTCAATTTCTTTAATTTCTTCCCCATTAATATATTCAAAAATTTCTAGCATTGCATCTTCCATATAGGAATTGTATTTTTTAGTTGTTAGATCATTCGTATCAATGATGTAAATAAAATCTCCTTCATGCGTATTCATAACAAAGATAGGATTAACATTTTCATTATACATTACAAATTCTTGATTCATTTTTAACATATTTATCCATCTCCTTTTCTATGCAAAGGCAAAGCCGCTTTCATCTTTTGTTTCAATAATTTCTTTAATTTTTCCATTTGTAGCTTTATCTAGTAAAGTTAAAAAATCTGTATAACAAAGATATTCCATATTTAAACCTTCTCTTGAATAACTTCTAATAAATTCTTTGTCGTTATCATTAATTTTCCAACAATAAAACTCATGATCATTTTCAATTTCACTACTTAAAAATAATTCGATCAATTCTTTTTTATCATAATCATTATGAAGTTCATTCCATAAATTTTCCAAATTCAATATATTTAATTGTTCATAAGTCTCAAACTCATTTGCTAACTCTAAAAATTCTTCATTATTTAAAGCTCTTAATTGTTCAGCAATCAAACATTGTTTTTTATAAGATAACTCATTAAAATTTTTCATAATATTTCTCCTTTTATTTATTCAACTTTTTTCCAATTCAACCAATTTAACAACTACCAGTAAATAATGCATCAATTAATTCTTGTTTAGTACCTATAATTGTGCAACCACTACCCCACATACTATAATCAAATAAATAAATATCGTTTTCATCATTCCCGTCAAGATCAATAGCAAGTTGATAGAATGTATCACCACTTTTAGCATGTTCATACATGATTTCTAACATTTTTTCATGAGTATAAATATTTTCATCTTCACTAATGATGTCATATAACTCATTAATCATATCGTATAATGTGCAATTATCATCGTTAAAACATTTTTCCATGAGTTGTAATTGATCTAATGCAAAACCTTTATTATTTTCTTTATTCAATCTTTGAAATTCTTCAATTTCAAAAATATTTTCCAATAGTTCGACCTCATCCATAGATTGATCATCACAATTTAAACCATAATCTATTTCCACATCGCCAGAATGTGCTTTTTCTCTTGCTTCTCTACTATTGTTTGCTAAAACTTCAACATTTTTCCAATAAGTCATTGTAACGCTATATCTTTTCATAATTATTTTCCTTCTCTCTCATTATTCTTCAATTTCTAATTCATTAATATTTAAAATTTCAAAACTACTACAATAACCAGCCACATCATATTGAATTTCAGCATTTGGAAATTTTTCCAATACAAGCTTTTTAGCTGTTTCACAAACTACTTCTATTAAACTATTTGTTAAAAATTCCCAATCACCTTTTTTCTTTAGAATTCCTAAAACATCAATCATTGAATAAGTTAGCTCGATATTTAACTCTTCTAATTGATTAATGATTTCATCTTCAATATTTTCTACTGCTGTTGTGCTTAAATTTAAAAATTCAAAAATTTCCATAACTATTTTCCATCCTCTTCTCTTTCTTCATCTTCTAATTCCACATAATCAAAAGTATTACTATCATAAATCCGTAAAGCTCTTTCAATCGCTTCTTCTTCACTATCTGCATCAATTAAGATACTTGCATATGCTCTATATACTGACATATTATTTTCCTTCTCTTTCTTTTAATCTTCTTCATCATCTAATAAATCTTCAATATTATTAATACTAAAACTACTGTCATACGAATTTACAAACCAGTCCACTCTTGCTTCAGGATATTTTTCTAACACCAAACTTTCAGCAATACAACATAAAGCAGTAATAATACTATTTGTGATATTTTTCCAATTACCAATTTCTTCTAAACTTTCTAAAACTTCATCTTGAGTATATTCAAAATCAACATCTACCTTTTGTAATTCCTTAATGATTTCATCCTCTATATTTTCTATTGCTTCTGTATAAATTCTTAAAAATTGACATGTTGTGATCATTTTATTTTCCTCTTACTTTCTCTTAAAATTTTTTCCAAACAAAAAAGGATGTAATTTTTGTTTTTTTACATCCTTAATAAAATCTATTTTTTATTTTTAAAAATCAACTTCTTCAAAATCTTCCCATTCTGGATCATCATGATGTGCTTTTGCAGCACTTTCATGTTTAACAACTTTTTTCCATTTTGGTGGATAGTAATATAATTTTTTAATCGTATCATGTAAATTATGGATTCTAACTGTTAAAAATTTTTCGTTAAAATCTAACAATGTAATAGGAATTGTTTTACCTTTATATTCACGACTAAAAATTTTATTATCAAAACTTTCTTGATGAGGTAAAACAACTGTGCCATCTTCCTCGTTTACTTGTGCAACTAATTTTCCTTTATCATCGAAAATTTCATAAAATGAACAGTAGCTACTCCAACCACCCATGTGTCTACGTTCATTTTTACTTACATATCTTTTTTCCATATCGTTTTACCTCCATTTTTCCATTTACTTAATTAATCTATCAAGATCAATTTTATCATAACCAAATTCATACAATTTATCATATAAGTCTGCTTTTAAAACTGTATTCCATGTTCTTCTTTTTATATATTCACTATCTTCATGATATTTTCTCCAACTATCTTCAATAACACTAATACGTTTCATATGTTCCATAAAATTATTATAATCACGTAAAATAACAACTATGCCACTAGCACTAAAATAGCCACCATACGGGACAAACTTTTTTCCATCATTGATAGTTAAACATAGCGTTTCTAAATTATTGACTTTTATTTTTTCAACTTCTTTAATCCAATTTACTTTAACCATAATTTCCAACTCCTTAAAGTCTTACATGAACTTCTAAAGATACATAATCATTTCCAATAACATTTTCTGTAAATTCTTCTACTTCATGTGTATATAAAAATTGTGATAAACAATCATGCTCAATATCCATATCTTCAATTAAAAATTCTTGACATCTTTCTTCCCATATTGTTAAATTGATTTCTTTTTTATTTGTTAAAGAATGATATTTAGTCCTTGCATCATAAATAATATCTTGAATTGTTTGTTTCTCTTTCATATTTTTCACCTCGTTTATTTTAATTATATCTTTTTATACAACTTTTTTCCATATAAAGCATTATAATTATCACACGCTTTACAAGATATACAATGTTTAATATATTTACACGTTTCACATGAATCAAATTTATAACGATAATCTTCACATTGTTTTAAGATTAATGATTTATTAGGATACCCATGTATTGTCAACATGCCTTCGTCATCATCGTATTTTTCAATATGTTTAATAACAGTTTCTTCTGTTATTGGTTCAAAATATTCTTTTCCATCATCTAGGTATTTTGAGCTTAACTTTTCTATTTCTTTAATATATTCTTTAATCTTTGCTTTTCCATCAACAGTTAGATATACGCCCATTTTTTTACCTCATTTCCACCCATTAGGGGTTATTTAAAATAACTTTAACTGTAATTTTTACCAAAAGTTTTACTAAACTATTTTTAACTTGACCCTTATATTAATAATTTATAGGGGTTATTCTAAAATAAATAAAAGTTAAATTTTATCAATTTATTTTTATAACTTTTTCCATATGTGCCTTAATATATAATTAAATTTCAGCGATAATTCTATGGATAAATAATTTAAATGCTTTAAGATTCATTCCATAGTCTTCTTTAATTATTTGTGCAAGCGACATATGAATATATGTCTTTTTAAATCTGTTATACCATTTATCAATTTCATTATGATCTTTATTCATTTTAATAAATTGTTCATTTAAAGCATTGTAAAAATCTTGTTCAGTTATTGGGATCCATCTTGACACGTTTTCAGCCGACTTTTTTGCTTTATCTTTTATAGCTTGTTTTAAAGTTACACCATCAAAATAAACTCTATTAATTGTATTATATATCATTGAATCCATGTTGGCTTTTAAATATTGCTCTTTTGTAATTGAATTCATTTTTTTAGTTCTCCTTTTCAATTATAATTTTTTTTGAAATAACAACCCTTACGTTATTTTTAAAATTGAAGAGATAATTCAATGCATCTTGAGTTAATATCTTTTTTAATTCATATAAGCTTATATTAGTTTTAATGTAAAGACATCTTTCACCTAACCATCTTTCGCCTATAAAACGATCAATACAAATCCTAAAATATCCATCATATTCAAGTTTGCCATCACCCCAAATATCGTAAATATAATCCATTTTATTTTCCTCCACTATCTAATAAAATTCCTGAAACTCTTCAGGCGCTACACGATTTTCCCAGAACGCTTTTAAAAAAGCTTCGCCACATTTTTCTTTCATGATCCATCCAATATCCTCTAAACTGTAACGAATTTGTGATGAATCAATGTCGATCAATAAATCAAAATCTTCTGCAATATATCTCAACATATCAATAGGCATGTTTTTCATATCATCAAAGACTTTACAAGTGTCATTGCTTTTGTTGATTGCTAAAACTTCTTCGCTCGTTTCATCGAATAAAATAACGATGTAATGGGTTTTTGTATTATAATATCTCATGATTTCTAGCATTTTTTATTTCCTCCTTAATCAATCATCCAGACTTTCAAATTTACCATAATTATTGACGTTTCTTTCAACTCCTACAGCGTTCATATAGTTGTAACACGGTTTCCCGTCTTTATCTTTTCCTAAAATGCTGTTAGGATTGATATTCTTATAAAAACAACTTTTACATCCGTTATCTTTATTTCTCCATAAGATCATATCTTTGTTAGCTCTTTCGAAGAACTCCCATTTATTGACTTTCGGTTGATCCTCTGGGAGCTCCAACTCTTTCGGCAGCACATATTTATGCTCTTTCCATGATCCTATTTCTTTGTACTTCTCTTGTCTCTTTCGTGCTTTTTCTTCTTTTCTTGCTTCGATTGAAGCACGTTTGACATTCTCATAATATGAATGTCTATTTTCAATTCTCTCTTTTAATCTATCAACAACCGCATCAAGTTCTTGTTGTTGGTTATATATATTTATTTGTGTTCTTTTTTCCATTTTTCTTTTCTCTCTTTCGTTTAATTTTGTTTTATGTTTTTTGTATTGTTTTTCTTTTTGTTTGTTAAAATAAAAAAGGCTATATTTTTATAGCCTTTAAAGTGTTATTTTTTAATAATTTCTAGGTGGTTAGATTGTAAGAAGTTATAAACTTCGCAACTTTCAACAATTTCATCAAAAATTCGATTGGTGAAAAACATTTCTTTTTCTTCATCATTTAAAAAATCTGGAAAAATTTCATATTTATGAAATATATCATTTTCATCATGAATAAAAATTTTTGAAGTATCTAAAATACCAGGTAGACCGCTACACCATTCATAGAAAAGATCACTTTTTGACTTTGTTTTGACTTCACTATTGCCAACAATATACTCTTGATAAAAACTATCATAAATATAGCCACAAATTGAAAAATAATTTTCAATTTTAGATTCTGGCATATCATATGTTTCTTTTTCTTCTTGGTTGTAATTGTTCAAGATAAAATCTTGAAATATGTTTAATTTTTTCATGTTTTTAATTCTCCTTTTTTAATTTTTTTATTTAATTGTAATTTTTAAAACTTCTTAAACTTCAAAATAAAAAGAGTTGAAAATTCAACTCTTTTTATTATTCATACCAATATTTATTGATTTGACCTTTATAGTCACTGAAATAAAAGCCCTTATCATGGTTATTATTTGTGATAATTTGATTTTTTATCACATCGTTTTGACCTTTTGAAAATCCTTTTTTATATCCTTGATTTGATCCAATTAAAAAAACACTTGTTAAAAGTGTTATAAGTAAAGCGAATTTAATAACTCTTTTTGTGTTTGTTTTCATTTTCTTGCCTCCTGAAATTTTTAAATTTCTAAACATTTAACAGACCATTCTTCATGATCTTTCAAAATTCGATTGATTTTTTCATCTGGATAATTTGAGCAATCGCAAACGATTTGACCTTGTTCATTTACAAGAAATGTTTTAAACTCTAACATTTTTTTGATCCTCCTTAATTTTATTTTTTCTTTTCTTCTTTCAAATAACTCTTTTTTGAATTACTTCAAAGAAGAAAAGAAAGACTTAATTTTTTCATAAATAAAAAGAATGTTTTAAATTTTAACAAGCTGCATGGCTTAACTTTTTCATGTGTAGCAAATAATTTTTTGAAGTGTTTACGCTGTAAACTTGTTTCAATAGTTGCATCAATGAAAGAAGATTTTTAAACATTCTTCTTTGAGTTTATGAAGTTTTATAAGTCTTATTTTTTAATTTTATCAAGGGCTATTTATAGATACATTCTACAAAGTTATATTTTATTATTTAAATACCAGAATAACAAAAACTGGTTACATTCTACAATTTTTTAATAAATACTATTAATAAAACATATTTATTAAAGGATGAGGCTCTGGCATAGATCCAAAGCGGTTCAGGTTCTTCCCTACCCTTTACATCAACCCTTATTTACTTTTCAATGTTCTCAAAGCGTTTTATTTTATAACCCTTGATAGCTAGTCATAATTAATATTTACGCTTTAAGAACATTGAAATTAGTTTGATTTTTATTTAAAAATTTGTTATAATCTCATTGAGTTAAAGCTCAAATATTTAATCTTTGTTGATGCTGCAAGTTTGCCGACCTATAGCATCAACAATTTTTTTATGACTTTTGTAAAGATGTTATACCTTTTCTTTACATTATTAGTATACTATATATAAAGTATTTTGTCAATACTTTATATATAGTTTTTAATGTTTTTTTAAGGTATATTTTTAAAGAAATTTAATAAGATTTTTTTGATTCATCTTATCCCTTTTCTTTAATATTATTATAGCACAAAAAACACTATATGTATAGTGTTTTTTGTATTTTGCATCATTTTTTTTAATAAAAAAATTAGTCTCTATCTAGTCTTTTCATGTCTTTTTTTATTAAATTTTTGATGTATCTATTTTTTGAGATTTTTATATCATTCAAAAAGTCATATATTTTCATGTCGCTATCGTTTTGAAGATTAAAAGATACTTGTATACGTTTTATATTTTGTTTTGTATATTTTAGATCATATTCTTGCTTATTTGCTTTTGCTTTGTCGCTCATGTTTCTACTCATGATTTTTCATATCCTTTCTTATTAATTCTTTTATAAAAGCACTAAATGGCTTGTCTAGTTTATCGACGTATATTATTATGTCTGCATCCGTTTTTTTATTGAATTTTAAAAGTTTTGAAACAGTCATATTTTTATTGTATTGTTTGTCATATTCGTATTTTCGTTTTTTTGCTTTTTCTTTCTTGATCTCTTCAGCTTTCTCTAGTATCTCTTTATCATTCATATTTTTATGCACATCCTTATTATTATAGTCTTATTCGTTCATATTTTAGCATAAATAAGGCAAAATAAAAAGATATGGTTAAATGGTTAAGGCTGCATGTGATCATACATTTATGTACATTGGTATGATATTATGATACTATGTTGATAAGATCGTGTGCGCATGATAGTATGCAAGAAGATATGGAAGATAAAGGGATCAAGAAGATGATCAAGAGTATAATAATATTGTGTTAATGTAATAGTATTGTGTTATGATGATATGGTTGTGTTAGTTTAATAAGGTTATGTTATAGTGATGTTATGTTGTTATAGTAAGAGAGATATAACAGAGTGATAAGAATGTGTAAAGATAATAGGAACGTGTTAGTGTGATGCCGTGTTATTAGTGTGATAGTGTTGTATTATGATGATAGTGTTGTGTTGATGTGATAAAGGTGTGTTGATATTATAATATAGTGGTATGGTGATATGATTGTGTTAAGGTTGTGCCCTTGCTGGTGGTTGATCATGTTAATGGTGGTTGATCATGTACCGATATATCAAGGGTTGATGATGTTATATTTTTGGTTTGGTTTGTTGGTGGTTTGGTTATATTTATTTGGATATGTTGGTATATTTATTTTGATATATTGAATAAGGTATGAATAATAAAAATAAATGATAAAAAACAATACAAAACAATAAATAATAATAAAAAACAACAATAAACAATAATAATATAACACGTGTTATAAAATAAAATAACAGTGTTATTTTTTACAAAAAATTTTGACAAAATTTACAAAATTTTTCAATCCTGATATTTTTTTAGCACTTTAATAAAATACCTTGAGACCATCCCCGAGGGGTTTATGATCTCAAAAAAGGGCATATTATTATAAGTAATATACCCTTTTATCATGTTTATTTTCTTGATCTCTGGGGGGGTGGTTATGACATTTTTATTCACAACTTGTCTAGATAAGGCGCTATCTCTTACATTTTTTCACTAACCCAAAAATCCCATTCTCGACACCTAATACACATCCACTCCCCAACTCTCAACCCTACCTAACTCCCCTAATATTCCACACTTATAACCACCCTATCCTTGCCCATCACAACAACCCAAAATTACCCAATTCCATCACTTTGATACATTTCAGGTAACTCAAATCCAACTCATATCAAACCCATCATTCTACATCCAATCCATCTCTCTCATAATCCCATGACCATATATTTCATCCTTCATTACTTACTAAAATCGCCCACTTCAATCAAACCAATGTCACCCATTACCCATCTCCACCCATACAAAATTCCTCAAAATAACCCATTTTAAAATTTACAAAAAATCGTTAAAAATCCAACAAAATTTAATATTTTATCTCGTGAACTAACATTTCCATAACCAATCAAACCAACCTACCAATCCGTACCTTACATACCCTTAATTTTACCTATTTCCCAACCAAAATTAGTGAATTCATGTCTCTTTTACCTAAAATTACCTAAACCAATTCACTCCAAACAACCAATATTCTCGTATTTCTCTCGATACCGATAAAATTTGTCTTAAAATTACTCATAATTCTATTACAAAATGATAAAACTTTATTACATTCATTCCATCAAATACCTCTAACGTACCATTTTGTTCCCCCATTAAATAGATACCTAACATCGTAAATCACAACTTCAGAACATAAATAATCAAACAAAACTTGTCGTTTCTTATCTCGAAACAAAATACCAATTCCAAAAATATCAAACTCATGATCATCAAGGTATTGTCAAAATAACAACACTTCAAGACAAGGATGTATCAAATTAGAGATACCTTAACCTAATTTAATGACACCTTAATCTGGGACGTCATTTTAACGCATCATAATCACATCCCTAAATAGCAAATACTCAAAGCAAATACTCAAAATGGACACATTGCCAAAATAACAAGGTGTCCACAAAACAAGGACATGGTATTTTACCACCTCAACTAACCTTATCATCTCTATCCCTATTATATATACAATCTCAATACATACAGGTATGAACAAAATAGACATACCCTAATTCATCCAAATAAGATTTAAAGTATCTCAAAATTAATACATACAATAACATTTAAGTAACAAAAAACCATACAAAATATCATGTTATTATTGACTAGTAACGGAGAAAAAGTTATAATTTTTATAGAGTTAGTTAGTATCTAATAATATAAATTATCCAAACAGATCTTAATTATACTCTAAAACGTAAAATTTTAGCGTATAACGAACGTTTATATCTATTAGGTATAATTTATAGTCTTGTATAGAATATCTCTTAAAACGCAAATAAATGAGATATTTAAAGATTTATATAAATTCATAACTCTAATTCATCATAAGGAGGTAATAAATGAATTAATAAGAACAATTAAATAATAACTAATTATTTTTTATTCTTTCGTAGTATCTAATAATATGCTCTATATAGCGCATAAACATCTTAAGATGATAAATTATACATCAATATAGGAACATTCGTTAGAAGTCAAAATTTAAGCAAATAAAGGATATATAATTATTCATCATAAAAGAATAAAGAATTAATTGGTTTAATAGATCATAAGAAGAATAAATAAATTTTAATTAATAATTCATAAGAAGAATTAAATGTAAATAAAATAGTTAATTAATTGAATAAGAGATAAAGAATATAAGTATTTATTAATCCATAAAGAAAGAATAAAGAAAATAAATTATTTCATATAGAGAATGATTAGGTATTGCAAGGTATAAAGGTATATCAAGTTAATATGGTAATTAAATGAATAAGTAATTTCAATATTATCAATTTGTATAACTTGTCATCTAATTATTTATTCATTATAGATTGTTTTCGCAGCGAGCGTAAGCGAAGCAAGAACGCAAGCGAACGTAGTGAGTGCGCTAGTACGAACGAAGTGAAGTTGAGTGTAGCGTAAGCGAAACGACCTCTTGTATCTCTCTAGTTATTTTCTCTCTCAATAATTAGTATCTCTCTTATTACTTTAGTATCTCTCTTATTTAGGACGTGCCAAAATGTAATGATTTAGATACGTTTTTAACAAACCTATTAAAACAAAAAAAGTTTTAAAAAAATATACATTTCTAAAAATTTAAGTAGTTAAAATTATTACTTTAAAATATTAGAATGTATTAATTTAATTAACAATTAAAAAGGAGGATTTAATGAAGAAAAAAGAACAGTTTATTATTATTCCTGAAGAAGCATGGATTAAAGGAATAGAAAATAAAGATTACCTTGCTTGTTATTGTTTTATTAGAGAACATGCTCTTATGACAAACAAAGTAATTTTTACAAAAAAAGTCTTATATGACCAATTAAGAGTTAAAAGACAAAACATCAAAGAAAGAGTTTGTCAAGCAATGCAACAAGTTCTCAATGATTTTTGCGATGACGATGCTAAAATTGATTTTAAGAAATTTAAAGTTAATGAATTGATTTGTGTATTTTTAGATGAAGAAAAACTTGACCGTAAGGGAAAATCATTTGCAAAAATTTATGCAGATGATCTTATCAAATTAGAATCATATGCAACAAGTCAACAAAATTATCAAGATATGCTCTTACTATTATGCTATTACAGAACAAGAATGATAAAAAGAAATACTGACTCAACAGTAGAAATAGCTCCAGCTATCTTATATAAATATTTACTTGATATAAGTACTGAATTGCAATTACCTTTATCAGCTACAGTAAGATGTCTCGATATTTTACAAGAAGTGAAAATTATTAATCTCTATAGAATGAATACAAAGAAGATAAACGATAATTATTTTACTGGTAAATTAATCATATATGATTATGTTAATAGAGATGAATTGTATTCAAATGAAGAAATTCTAGATGCAGCTATTAAATATGTAAATAAAAAATCAAAAGATCAATAAGGAGGAATGAATTATAAGTATTTATTTAGACAATGCAGCTAAAACACAAGTCAAAAAAGAAGTTTTAGATGTTATTATAAAATCGTTAGAAGAAGATTGGTATAACCCATCATCAAGTTATCAACCAGGAGTTGAAGTAAAAAATAAAATTGAACAAGTTAGAAAATTAATTGCAGATAAAATTAATGCAAAACCAAATGAAATTTTCTTTACTAGCGGAGGATGTGAAGGAAATAGTTGGGTAATTGATAATTTTGATCATATCTTATATGATCCGCTATCACATGAATCAATTAAAGATATAATAAAGAAAAAAAATAATAGTCAAACCGATGTTTTTGGTAGATGTTATCCTGGAAAACCAATCAGTTTAACAAAACTTATTGTTGATGAATATGGTAAATTAGATTTATTTTTTATAGAAGAGGAAATGAAAGGATTTGAATATGGCTCAGTAGATTTTTCAGAAGTTTTTACAATTTGTGGTGCTAATAACGAAATTGGAACAGTACAATCAATTAAATACATTAAAAATTTATTAGAAAGAAATAATAAAAGACTCAAAGAAGATTTTTTATCTGAAAATTGTGGCGATGAATATTATTATGGAACACATAAAAATTTTCTTTTACATATTGATGGAACACAAATGTTACCTTACATGAAAATTGATGTTCAAGATTTAGGTGTGGATATAATGACATTCTCTGGAGCAAAAATCGGTTGTCCTAGCGGGATTGGTTTCATGTATGTTAATGGTAATTTACAAAACGATAGATTTACAAGACTAGAACAAATCATTGGTGGCGCACAAGAAAATGGTTTAAGAGGTGGTACAGAAAACGTACCTTACATTCTTGGATTAGGTAAAGCCATGCAATTATTAGATACCGATACAAGTCATTTAGAAAGCCTTAGAGACTATTTTATCAATAAACTATTAACTTTACCTAACACAAAATTAGTAGGCTCTAAAATCAACAGATTACCAAATAACGTAAATATTTGCTTTGGTAATATTGATGCATCTGCTCTGCTTTCATATTTGAACTTAAATGGCATTTATGCTTCAAGTGGTAGTGCTTGTAATAGCAATTCGTTAGAACCAAGTCATGTATTAAAAGAAATTGGTTTAAGTGATATTGAAGCAAATTCATGTGTGCGTTTCACATTATCAAACGAAACTACTGTAGAAGAATTAGAGGAAACGTTTAGCGTGATTGAAAGATTTGTTACTAGACAAAACAAATATCTAGGTAAAGGAGAATAATTTATTTAGTGTCATCATTAAAAGACGGTGTATATATTTTAAGCATTGATGCTAAAGATATATATTTGTCTAACTCTTATAAGAAAGACTACGTGGGGTATAACCCTAGAAACAATGTAGGTTTGATGAACACTGATAAATTTCTTAATAAACTTGATTACTCTTTAGATTTGATTAAACTTATTGAAATCTATAAATCAGTTTATAGAAACAATAGATTTACATTTGAAGAAAATAATAAATCATTTTCACAAAGAGTTATCAATGTAACTTTTAAGTATTCAGTAAAGGAATATAATCGTTTCTTTGGAAATGTATGGGTAAAATTGGGATTTGATTACAATGATATTAAAGATAAAATGGTTGATCATGTTTATATGATTAATGGTAAAGTCATTGCAATTGATACTAATGAGGGAGTCGAATCCCCTATTCCTAAAGAATCATTAGGAAATTGTTTTTACTATGATAAGACAACACATAGATATTCAGTTTACGAATACAAAATCAAAACAATTAGAACAACAAGAGAATTAAGAAAAGATTTATACCATAAAGGATTTTATTGTGATGGAATTAAATTCATTAGATTTAAACGTTCTTCAGGAGCAGCCCGTGTCGGAAAATGCTTATTCATTGATGAAAAACTTTACTCAAAAATTCATAAATGGGAATTGTGTAAGTTAAAAATCAATGAAGGAGATGAACTTGATTTAGCTGCTTTTGAAGCTTATATTTCACTCACATCATCATCAATTATAGATACCCTATATATTGATCCTAAATCTATTTTGGTCGTTAATGATTACGAAAGTACCTTTAAAGAAGATGCTCTAGTTACTAGAATTGTTGACGGAGAATTACATACAAATGATGAAATCGTTGAATTATCAAACAGTATTTGGGATGGTCAATCACTGATGGATATTTCTTTATTTGGTGACTATCAAGATAAAGGAATGTTGTTGTTAAGAAATCAATTCTTTAAATCATGTTGTTTTAATTGTAATATACAAAAATGGTTTAAAGATAATGGTATTGAAAGGCTTGAACAATTAAATGGACAAACAATAGCTGATGATATTAGTCAGATCAAATTAATTACAACACCTAGTTCAATCAAATATTTGAAATTTGGAGAATTAGAACAATGGTTAACTAGTATCACCCCTATTTTTGGTGTTGTTAAATATGAGAAAAAGACTCATTATCTCGATGGCAATTTAGTTAGATGTCATTATCAACTAATTAATTCGTTACAAATGACGAAAAAAGAAGTAAAAAAACTAATTGAACCTTCATTTAATTATTTAGAAATGATAAAAAATGACCCAGTGGTTTTAAGGCATTACATAAAATATACTGGTAATACAGATATGGAACTTTCCGATCCATTAACATATAAGAGTGATATTACATATAAATTATTGGGTTTGAATGATAAATTTACTCAAACAAAAATGTATGACTTATTTAAAAAAGACATTATTACTTCTTATAAAAAGAATTTAAGAGAAGGACATTTATTCTTGAATGGTAATTACTCAACTATTTGTGGAAATCCTGTTGAAATGTTATATCAAGCTATTGGAAAATTTGATGGTACTTCTCAAATCGGAATTGGTAAAGTTCATACTACTAGGTTTAAGTACAATAAAACAATTTTAGGTAGTCGTTCACCACATATTTGTCAATGTAACATTTGGTTACCTTTAAATTCATCAAATGAAATGATTGATAAATACATGAACCCTACTAATGAAATTATTTACATTAATAGTATTGGAGAATCAGTATTAGATAGACTGTCAGGTGCAGATTAACCATAATAGGTCTGCCTTGAGTAGTAATACTCATGTTAAAAGATTTGTGAACCTAGAAATCTAGGGTGTTTATTAAAAAATAAGCTAACGAAGAACAACTTATTAAGTAAATATCGTGCCAAGCATAAGAGGAAACTTTTATGAAGGTGTAGAGACTAATGGAAATAACCTTAAATGGTTAGACCATGTACATTCAAGGTGCAATCCCTTGTTTGGAAGTGCAAGTCAATCCGACCATTAAGTTGAGGATTAAAGAGATAGTCCACTCCCTCCCTACTTTATATGGGATAAATTCAAAATATCAGGTGACTGAGGGTATGGTGGTTTGACAGTGATACTTGTATGATTACTGATAATTCGATACTAATCAAAGCTGGTAGAAAAAATATTAATAATTTTAAAGTTTCAATAAATAAAGTTGAAGCAAAGAAAATAAAAAGATTTTATACTGCTGAACAAAAAGCAGATTTAGATATTAAGACTTCAAATAATCAAATAGGTGTAATTATTAATTTATCACAAGAACTTAATTCAAAAGTATGGGATAAGTTGAATAATGGTGCAAAATTAGAAGATATTCAAGACATTTATAAAGATGTATGTCAATTAAACGTTATGTCAAACATTGAAATTGATTCTGCAAAGAAAGAATTTGATGTTGTTATGAATCAAGAAATTGAAAATATTCGCAATAAATATCGAACAAAAGACAAAGATGGTAAGACAATTAAACCTTATTTCTTTGGAATTATTGCAAAAGAGAAAGGATATTTCAACGATGACAAGTTTAACTACAAAAAAATGAATACTTCAATGGATTATTTAGAAGAATTGATAGACAGTAAGAGATTTAGTAGAAAAACTCCTAAAGAATTCATTAAATTTTATGAATTATTGAATACCGAAAATTATGATAATAACAAAGTTAATAGACAACAAGCTCAAAGAATTATGAGTGAAATCAAAAAATTTGAAGGAAAGATGAAATATTTATTTTCAACCACACTTTTTGATCCAAGTTGTCAAATGATTTATTATCAAAATCAAAGAAATGCTCTTATGGAGTATATTGGAAGATTAAATATCAATGATAGTACAATTATTTATTTATTAAAGTCATTAGATAATAGTGAAAATCAGAAATATTATCAAACAATTTTTAAAGCGTTCTTTGGTTATCCTAATGAAAGATTTTATGAGCTAATAAAATCAAGTAATGAAAAAATGCTTGAATTGGCACAATCAGAAGATGGGATTTTGGAAATTTTCGGCTACAGATATTCAAAAATTTACAAAAATTAGCCAAAAATCCAACAAAAATTTTTTTCAGCATGGTGTAACTGCCCTATTATTCGGTCGTTACCAAAAGCGGAGATAAATCTGTATATGGAGAGGGTACTATTTTTTGCTTAATTAGAAGGAAAACAAGGAAAAAATATGTACGAAAAATTAGAAAATTTAAGAAAATTACCTGAAGAAAAGAAATTTGAATACATTTGGCGCATCGGTAATGATATTGACAATGGGATTTTGCCACATTGGAGAAATATATCAGAAACGATCAATAAAGAATTAGGCGTTCCAGAAGAAGAATATCTATCTGAATCAGCCTATCGCAAAATGTATCAAAGTGCGAAGAAATTTTATGATGAAGGTGTTTTTAATCTTGAGACAAATTCAGAAGAATTGACTCAACTCAAAGAAGCAATTACTGAAAATAAGAAAACACTTGCCAAAATTCGTACAGAAAACCTAGAAATAAATAAGGTGTATAGAGAGATGGGAAGAAGTGAGTTGTTGGCTGATAGAGTTATTGAAGCCGCACAATTGTTAGCCAAAGAACAACCATTCATTTCCCCTTCTCCTTTAAATATTATTCAAGATAATAAAAAAACAGCCTGTTTATGTTTTGGAGACACTCATTATGGTGTCGAATTTACTGTAAAGGGATTATATGGTGAAGTAATTAATAGTTACAGTCCTGAAATTTTTGAGGATCGTATGTGGAAATTACTCGAAAAAATTAAAGAAATCATCGTAAAAGAACAATTAACAACTTTAAATGTCTATAGTTTAGGCGATGAATTAGACGGTATTTTAAGAATGGGTCAGTTAATGAAATTAAGATACGGGATTGTAGAAAGCACAATCAAATATTCTGAATTTATTTGTCTATGGCTCAATGAATTAAGTAAATATGTAAATATTAGATACCAAATGACAACTGGAAATCATACTCAATTAAGAATGTTAAATGGTAAAAAAGGAACATTTGAAGATGAGAATATGTCGATCATTATTAAATGGTTTATTAAAGAAAGAATGAAAGATAATCCAAATTTTGAATTAATTGATAATGAGACAAATATGATTTTCGATGAAGTTAGTGGTTATAACCTTTTAGGTATTCATGGAGAAGTTAAAAATATGGAAAGTGCTTTAAAAGATTTTACACAAATTTATAATATTAAGATCAATTACTTAATTGCTGGTCATATGCATCATCAAAAAGAACAAGAAGTTGGTAAAAACACAAAAGTAATTAATATTGGCAGCATTATTGGACTTGATAATTATTCATTAAGTCTTGGGAAAAGTGCAAATGCAAGTGCTACTGTGTTGATTTTTGAAGAAAATCAGGGAAAATCTATAGAATATTCTATTAATTTGAACTAATAATAAAAGAATTTAAGGAGTTAAAAAATAATTGAATAAAGAAGAATTAGTTACCGTTATTTGGAGTAAATTAGACGGTATTACAAAAGATGAAGTAAGAACATTTTTAACAGCGATGTTAGATAGTATTGGACATTGTTTAGCAAATGGAAATAATATTAAATTAAAAGATTTTGGGAAATTTGAAATCTCTGAAAGAAAAGCACACATGGTTATTCATCCAAAAACTAAAGAAAGATGTCCTGTTCCTAAGACAATATCAGTGAAATTTAAGCCATCTGGATGGATTAAGGAGTCATTAAATGAAAACCGTAAGTAGTGTAGTTTTTGATTTAAGATTACCTGAAACAGTACAAGAGTCATCTTTTAAAACATATGATACATTTGCATGGGCATTATATGAAATGGCTAAAGAAATTAGATATTTAGAATTCGTAGCTATTTATCTAAAAAGAGATAAAGCTGTTAAATTATTAGTTGAAATGGCAAAATACTTTAATGATATTACAATTGACAGTGATGCTTTTGATGTAAAAAATGTAATTATTACAGTATCATATGATGGAACTGTAATTGTAGAAGTAGCAGAAGTAAATAACAATTACAAAGAATCATGTGCAATAATTACTTTAATTGATGAAGATTGTAAAACAAGTTTATTAAAATTTCATCAAGATAATTTAGAAAATATCTCAGTTTTTAGTATGGATGAAGATCAAGAATATGAATAATTAACTAAAATGTAGTCATTTTTGGCTACATTTTTAGTATTTTCATAAATATAATTATGGCAAGAACTAAAACAATTAAAAAAATAACAAAGAAAACAATTATGTGTGTTAAATGCGGAATGATAACAGACAGTTATGAAAAACAATTCCCAAAAACAAATAGTTCTTTATATGCTGGATATGAAGGCTATTTACCGATTTGTAAAACATGTTTAAATAAACTTTATAGTGAATATTTGGACATTTACCAAGACCATTTTATGGTTTTACGAAGAATTTGTCAGCTATTTGACATTTATTATAATGAAAGTCTTGCAAAATCGTTAATGAATTCAGATATGAGAACAATCCCTACTCGTTATATCAGTAAATTGAATCTTAATCCTCATATAGGAAAAACGTATCATGACACTATTTTAGAAGAAGAAAAAGCAAAAAAAGTACAAGAAATTACCGAACAGTCTCTCCGACAACAAGAAAATAGAGAAGATGCGGAAATTAATACTGAAGAAATTGATGAAACTGTAGAAAAACAATTGGCTGATGCAAGAAAAATATTTGGTTCTATTACTAATGAAAATGATGCCCTTTTCTTAAAAAATGAGTATGATGATTGGAAATTTAGAACTGGTGCTAAATCAAAAGCTGAAGAAGAAATCATTAAAAACATTTGTTATAACTCATTAAGTTTGAAGAAAGCAAGAGAAAGTGGATCATCTACAAAAGCAATAGAAGAAACATTGTTGAACAATATCAAAGCTGGCGGATGGCAACCTAAAACTGAAGAAAATGGTGATGAAATGTCTGTTGGGCAATGGATTCAAACTATTGAAATGGAAAGACCAATCAGTGAAGTACAAGATAGATATAAGGATGTTGATAATTTAAAGAAAATGATAGATGTATTCTACCTTGGCCATCTTGGGAAAGCCACGGGAATAAGAAATATCTATATTCCTGAATATGAAGAAACAATGAAAAAGTATTCAGTTATTAAAAATGAATCAGGTGAAGATGAACAAGATGATGTTATTACAAGATTATTTGGTGATTAATTATGGCTGAATTAATTAATAATGTGCCAGAGATGGTAAAAACAGATGCACAAATTAAAGAGGAGCGTAGACAAGAATTTTTAGATAAAGTTGATTTTATTGCTGGGTATTTTAGAGAAAATCCGCATAGATTTGCAACTTGGTTTTTAAATCTAAATCTTAAACCGTTTCAAGAAATTTTAATTTGTGAAATGATGAGGAATAATTTCTTTAATTACAATGCGTCAAGGTCTCAGGGTAAAACCTATTTGACAGCAATTTATTGTGTAATTAGATGTATTTTATATCCAGGTACTCGTATTTGCGTTGCGAGTGCCACTTTAAAACAAGCATTAGCAGTATTAAAGAAAATCACTGAAGATTTATGTATTCAACATGGATATGGTTCAACTTTATTGAAAAATGAAATTGAAAAAATTCAAATGAATGGTAGTGATCCAAGCATTTTGTTTAAAAATGGTTCTATTATTTACGCTGTTGCTGCTAATAAAAACGCAAGATCAAAACGTGCAAACATCTTAATTTGTGACGAATTTGTTCAAATGAATAAAGACATTATTGATGATGTATTAGTACCTTTCTTAAATACACCTAGACAACCTGGTTATTTAAATAAGGTTGAATATGCTGATTTACAAGAAGATAGTAAACAATTTTATTTAACTTCAGCATGGTATAAATCGTCTTGGGGCTATATTTTAGTAAAAGATTACATAGGAAATATGGCAAAAGGTAAGAAATATTTTTCAGTATCTCTTCCCTATCAACTTTCTATTAAGGAAAATTTACTTAAAAGAAGCACGGTTGAAGGTGTAATGGATAAAAGTGATTTCAACCCAGTTTCTTTTGCTATGGAATATGAATGTATTTGGTTTGGAACTAATGGAGAAGAATTCTTTTCTTTTGATGACATTAACAAGCGAAGAAATTTATATAAAGCTTTACCACCTATTGAAGAAGTTTTAAATAACAAGAATATCGAGGTACAACCACCTAAATATAATGAAAAACGTATTTTATCAGTCGATGTTGCGTTGATGATTAGTACGAAAAGAAAGAAAAATGATGCTACGTCATTAATTATTAATGACTGTATTCCTACTAATGGAAATAGATATGTTGCAAATATTGTTTATGCAAGAAATATTGAAGGTTGGACAACGGATCGTGTCGCAGTTGAGATTATGAGATATTATTACAAATATAAGTGTACTGATATAGTCATCGATACCAATGGATCGGGAATTGGAGTGTTTGACACCCTAATTAAACCGCAAGTTGACCCTGATACTGGCGAAATTTACGATGCTTTGTCATGTATAAATGATAAAGATATGGAACTACGTTGTGCTATTCCTGAAGCTGAAAAAGTAATTTGGTCAATTAAAGCTAATTCAAAATTTAACGATATAATTGCAACTTCTTTACGTGAAGGATTCAAACAAGGTCAAATCAACTTATTGGTAAGTGAATATGATTGTGATGAATATTTACGTGATAATATTAAGGGTTATAAAGGCAAATCAGAACTACAACAATTAGAATACAAACATCAATACATGGAAACCACTTTACTTGTAAATGAATTAATTAATTTACAACATAAAATCGAAGGCGGAAGTGTAAAAATTAAAGAACGTCCTGGTATGCGTAAAGACAGATATTCTAGTTTGGCTTATAACTTTTGGGTTATGAAACAATATGAATTGAAACTATCCAATGATTATAGAGAAGAACAAGATGAAATTTTGTTTAGATTTAGAAAACCTAGTTATGAGCAATCTTATATTTAATAAGGAAGGAGGAATTTAATGGATAACGAAAATTCTATAAATAATGGAATTTCTTTAGATTTAAGTATTGATTTATCTAATGAAGATAAAATTAAATTAGATAAATACATAGATTCAAAATTAAATAATCAATTTAATGATCAAGCGTTATTTGATGCAACTTTAAAAAATACAAGACATAATGCAAAAATCATTTTGAAAGAGCTTAATGAAAAAGGATTAAGTAATTACTTCTTTAGAAAATATAAGAAAGAAGATGTTTCAAAATGGTTATCTGATCCTGAACGATTTGAAGTTCAATTAAGAGGTGTTTCAAGGTATTTATATAACGTTTCAAGTCATTATAAACGATTAATTAAATATTTTTCAGGAATGGCTATGTTTTGTATGGTTATGAAACCTAGAAACCTAGATATTAGAAAAGCTAATAGAAATACTGTTATGAATGATTACTATGTTACTAGTAATTATTTGATTAATATGAATCTTAAACATGAATTTAATAAAATTTTAGATACAGTTTTTAGAGAAGAAATTTTCTATGGTTATGTTTATGAAACTGATAAGTCTTTTTATATAAGAAAATTACCACCAAAATGGTGTAAAACAATAAGCGTCGAAGATGGCGTCAGAGTAGTTACTTTTAATTTTTCATATTTTAATGGTAGAGAAAGAAAATTAAATAGCTTTGGTAAATTCTTTAAGGATGCTTATACATTATATAAAAAGAATCCAAAAATGATGTGGCAAGATATTCCTACTGATAAGGGAATATGTATTAAATATGATGAATCTTTGAGCTATAGTGTTCCTCCTTTTGCTGGAGTTTTTGGCGCATTATATGATCTTGAAGATTATAAAAATTTAAAGAAAAACAAAGAAAAATTAAACAACTACAAGTTGTTATCTTTAAAAATACCAGTTGATGATACTGGTAGATTTAAAATTCCAGAATCCAAGGTAGTTAAATATTTTAATATGATTGGAGCTAACTTACCAGCCAATATTGGTTTAGCATTAACACCTATGGATATGGATGAACATAGCTTTGAAAAAGCTGGGCAATCGAATACTGATGCTGTCTCTGAAGCATTGGAACAATATTGGGGGGGCTAGTGGTGTTAGTTCTCTTTTATTTTCTAGTGACAAATCAGGAAGCACAGCATTGAAAGCTTCTATTTTGGTTGATTCTACTATGCTCTACCCTATTTATCGTCAATTTGAAAGATGGATCAATTATCGTCTTAAATTGATTAATACAACAACTACTTTTAGAGTTGAAATTATTAATGTTACTGAACAAACACATACCGATGTTTTAGATAGATATATGAAAGTTTTCAATTCAGGTGTTGGTAAAAGTTATGTAGCAGCATTAATGGGATATGATTTTTATGATGTTAAATCATTATCTTATTTAGAAGATGATGTTTTAGGATTAGATACAGCATTTAGACCATTACAAACTGCTTATACATTAAGTTCAAAAAACAATCAAAATCAAACACAAATTGAAACAACAAATGTAGACGATAAAGGTGGTAGACCACAAAAAAATGATAGTGAAATAGAAATTGAAACGGATAAATCAAGAGAAAAAGGAAAATAGATTGATGGAAAATAAATTTATTTATAGTCAAGATAAAAAGACAATTGAATTTTTAAAACAAAAATTTGAAGTACTTTTTGAAGATAATGATGGATGTTATTTCTTGAATGATATTTCAAATGTTGATTTTGATTTATCTAATATGAATGAATCCATTATTTATACAAATTCTATAGATGTGGAGTTGGATTAATGGAAAATGAAACAAAAGTAACTGTTGAAATTGTTGATTTTGAAGTAGACAACAGTTATGACTCTACAAGTTTTTTAAAACTTAAACTTAAATTAGCTCATGATGGTAAAACACGTAAAGGGTTTAATTTCAGTAAAGAGTCGCTAGAAAATGCAGCCCCTACTATTATTAATAAACCAATTCTTGCGAGGGTTGTGTTTGATTCAGACAATAAACCACAATTTGGTAGTCATGATAAACATTTAGAAAAAGATTACCAAAATAATGTAAGAGTCATTTATGATGAAGTTCCTATTGGTATCATTCCTGAAGATAATGAATATGCAATTGAATATGATGAAAATGCTAAAAAATCATATGCTTATTGTTATGGATATGTTTGGAAAAAGTATTCAAATTATGCTTTAGACATCATTGAAAGAGACAAAAACATTAAATTATCAATTGAAATTAATATTAGTAAATTTATTATTGATGCTAAAACAAAAGAAAAAATTATTTCAGAATTTAGATATGATGGAGTTACTTTATTAGGTAATGATAGAACACCAGGTATTAATAATGCTGGTGCTACAACAGAATTTGATTTAGATTCAGAAAATAAACAAAGTGATTTAAATGAAAAATTACCAAAATTTATTGATGAATTTAAAAAAATATTAGCTGAATTTGATAATAGTAAGGAAGGAGGAGAAAAAGAGTTGGATAAAGAAAAAAATGTAGAGCCTGAACAAACTGAAAAAACAGTTGTTGAAGGTGAAAATCAAGATTTTGAAAACAAAGAACCTGAACAAAAAGAAGAATCAGTAACTGGTGAGTTTGAAAATACTGAAAACAAAGTTACCGACTCCGAAGATAAAGGTGAAAGTGAAATTAAAGATCAGCCTAAAGAACAAGAATTTGAATTAACTGCTAATGAAACAAGAGACAAACTTCGAAAAGCTTTAAGAGCATTATATTACAATGTAACTAGAACAGATGCTTGGGTAAATGACTATGACTCAAAATATGTTTATTACGCTAAAGAAGTTTATTCAGAAGAAAAAGGTTGGGAAACTACAACTTATAGACGTTCATATGCTTTAGTAGATGGTGAAATTACTTTACAAGATGATGAAGTCGAAACTGTTGTTAAAATCTTAACTAAAGAAGAATGGAATAAAGTAGAAGCTGAAAGAGATGCTCAATCAATTGAATTTGAAAATTTAAAGAAATTCAAAAAAGAAACATTAGAAAAAGAAAGAAAAGTTAACCTTGATAAAGTGTTTGATAAATTTGATGAAAAATTATTAGGTGTTGAAGATTATCAAACTTTAAAAGACAACAATGTTGATTTTTCTATTGAAGATGTGGAAAACAAATGCTACGCAATGTTAGGTCGTATGGATTTTGATAAAGAATCATCTACAAAAAATGATAATTCTGTAGGTGTAATTAAAGTTGATACAGAAGAAACTTTTGAAGATGACAATGATGACAATGAATATTGTGGTGGGATTTTAAGAAAATATTATAAAAAATAAAACTGAATAGAAGTTATTAAGGAGCGAGAAATCGCCCCTTTTTTATTTACAAAAAAATGGAGGGAAATTGAATGGCAGATAAACACGCTATTGTAGAAAGACAATTAGTAGATGGCGAATTCGTTGGAACTAAACGTGTGGCAATTTTAATTGACGAACAAATGGATAACGGATGCGTTGTTAAATTAAAAGGTTTAAAAAATGGTGAAATGAATCTTTATGAAGTTGAACCAGTAGCTAAAGATACACCTTTAAACCAAGTATTTTTAGTAGCTTCTCCTGAAGTTATGAAAGATGAAAGATTATCAAAATCATTAGATGAATTTTACAACATTAAAGGAACTGTAGGTAATGCAGACAGATTAATTGAAGGAAATATTTTTGGATTAACTGCTGAAGCATTTAGCGGTACTCCACAAGTTGGGAAAATTGTCGAATTAGAAGCTGGAAAAAGACAATTAAAAGTTGTTGATACACCAACAGCTTCAACAACTACTGTAGGTAAAATCGTTGACTTTGTTAGAGGTTACTACGGAGTTCAAATTGGGTAATTAGGAGGATAGATGGTCAATGGATAGAAATGAAATTTTAACATTAGCAAAAGACATGATTCGTGGAACTTGTCCTGCTGAATTTGATAACGAAAAAACTAACTCACAAGCATTACGTGATATGTTTATTGAAGCAAATGGTGGTTCAAAAGAATTATCAATTAAAAACTTCTATAGAGGAAATGCTTGTTTTGATATTATTGAAGAATTAATTCCTTTAATTGTATATGAAGGATTTACTGGAAATGAATTCTGGATGAATTTAGTTGAATATAGAAACATTGCTTTAGGTGATGAATTAACTTTCTTTACTCCAGATAAAGCTGATTTTATCGTATCTGATTTATCTTACGGTACTGCTGGTATTCGTAGACAAAGATTAGGTAAAGGTCAAAGATATACAATTGATACTTCATTAAAAGGTATTAAAGTATATGATGAATTTAAACGTTTCTTGGCTGGTAGAGTTGATTTCAACTCATTCGTAGATGCTGTAGCACAAGCTATGTTACAACGTTTATATGAAGATATTTACAATGCTTTAAAAGGTGTTACTGAATCAACAAGAGGATTAAGTTCTACATATGTTGTTAACGGTACTCATACTGAAGAAGAATTATTAGATTTATGTGAACATGTTTCTGCTGCTAATAATGGTGCTAAAGTAATTATTTTAGGTACAAAAAAAGCATTAAGATCATTAAAAATGGAAACTATTTCCGATAGTGCTAAAGAAGATAAATACAATATGGGATTCTTTGGTAAATTCAACGGAATTGATACTGTATTTATGCCACAAAGACATAAAGCTGGTACTGATGCATTCTTATATGATGATGACAAATTATATGTAATTGCTGTTGGTGCTGATAAACCTATTAAGGTAGTTGATGCTGGTGAAGGTTACATCTTTGATCAAAGAGATGCTGGTACTCCAGTAACTGGTGATTTAACTATTAACTATACTTATGCCCAAGAATACGGTGTTGCATTAGTATTCGCATCTAAAATGGGATTCTACACAACTGCGTAATTATAGGATAAATAGAACAAAATTGGGGAGAAATTTAACTCCCCTTTTATTTTTAATTTAGAGATAAAAGGAGAATTTTAATGGCAGAAGAAGTAAAAGTTGATGAAGTAAAACAAACTGCAAAAAAAACAAGTGGAACAAAAACTAAAACCACTACAAAAAAAGCTACAACAAAAGAAACTAAAACTAATGAACCTAAACAAAGAGAGAGATTAGTTTTAGATAATAATGTTATTTTAAATGTTCAATCAACAACATTTGGTAAATTAGTTTATGTTAATACACAAACTGGAGACAAAGTTGTATGGGAACATGAAAATGAAATCCAACAAGTAACTGCTGGAAACTTAAGAGAAATGAAATCTCGACAACCAGGTTTCTTTAAAAATTATTGGATTAGAATTATCGGTATTGAAGATATTGATGAAACCTATCAAGATCGTACTATCGAAGAAATTTACAAAGCATTAACATTACAACAATATTATGAAAATAGCATGATGGATATTGAAGATTTAATTTTAAATCATACAGATGAAATACCTACTTATTTAAATAAAATGGGTAAATCATTTAAAACATCTTTAATCATTAGATGTAATGATATGATTGAATCTGGTAAATTAGATGCTTTTTCAAAAATTAAAAAAATGGAAGAAATTCTTGGTACTGAATTAGGCGGTGAAGATTAATTCAATGACACAATTTGAAACTTTATATAAAAGATTTTTGCTACGTGTAGAACAATATTCTTTTTATGATAAAGAAATTGATGTTAGAGAATTAATTTTAAGATCGTATTTAGACCAAGCTTGTTATAGATTTGCGCCTTATTGTAAGGATGTAAATTTATTTGATATTGATGAAGAAAATCAACGGTTTAATTCAGAATTATCACCACAAGTAATTTATATATTAGTAGAAAATATGGCTGTTGTTTGGTTAAAGACACAAAGAGACAGTGAAGAAAATACTAAAAATATGTTAAGTGAAAAAGATTATAGTGTTTTTAGTCCAGCTAATCTTTTAACTTCTTTAAGAAAAGCTTATACAGAAGCCGATAAAGAAATTATTGGAATAATGAACGATTATAGTCTTGATGATTTAGATACAAAAAAACTTATGAATGAGGTGTTATATAATGAATAAAGCTCAGATTGAACATCTTATTAATAAAATTTTTAAAATCTTACCACTAGCTGAAGAAGGTAATGAAAATATTAAGGATTATATCGGTAGTGTCATGGTTCAAGTAAATGGAGCTGCTGAAACTTCTAAAGATTTTTTCTCATTACCTAAAAATAGAGAAAAATTAATCGATATTTCAAATTCAATTAATTATTTAAAAACAAATGAATTTACATTAAATGAATGTAGACGTGAAGTTTTTAAATGTACTGGAATTCTAGCAAGAATGAAAGAGGATTAATATGGATTGGAGTCCTTTTGAAAAAAATGTTAAAGCAAGTGGGAATTCAAGACGAGAAAGAGAGTTAAATAAAGCTAGACATTATTTAAATAAATATGGAGAAAATAATCCTTCATATAAAAAGGTTAAAATTAATGGTGTTGATGATGTATTAGCGATTAATACAGGAACGCAACCTTATTATAAAAAGTTTCATACCCTTCCTGATCATCATATTCAAAATGGTGATTATGTAGAATGGGCAGATACAATTTGGTTGGTTAAAACAGCTGATTTTGATGATGAACTCATCATTGATGGAGCTTTGCAACAATGCAATTATGTATTGAAATGGCAAGATGAAAATTTAAATATCATTGAACGTTATGCTGTTACTCAAGGTGCAACTGCTTATAACACTGGGTTAAATGAAACACAGTTGATTACCGTTGGATATAACCAATTATTAGTTTTAATACCATTTGATGAAGATACTAAAAACCTTACAAGAGGTCATAGATTTTTTGTAAGTAACACGCTTAAAGATATTAGACCGTATAAGATAACAAGCTTTGATACAACTACTAATATTTATAATGGTCATGGATATATTTCTATGATGTTAAGTGAAGATCAATTACAAAAAGATGATAATGTTGAATTACAAATTTGTAACTATCACGAAAAAGAAAATATAGATATTACTGAAAATACAAGAAGTGAAATCAGTTATAAATCAACTAAAATAAAGTCAGGATATAAAAAAGGAACAACATTTACTGCTAATTTTTATAATGGTAAAAATTTAGTAAATGATATTAGTCCTAGATGGGAATTAAAATGTAATTTTAGAGATGAATTAAAAATTGTAGAAGATGGAAATAAAATTACTATTTCGGTAGATAATGATGAACTAATTAATCAACATTTATCACTTATTCTATCTGATACAGAAGGAAACTATACAGCAGATGAATTACTGCTTGAGGTTATAGGATTATTTTAATTATGGCAAATAGCAGAATCATAAGTGAACTAAAGACTAAAGTAACTAAAATGATAATTAATGATGAAGAATTAGTTAAGGCAATTGATCCACCTAATTATCAAGATGAAAATTGGGAAGAAATTTATATGATTAATTCCGCTGAAACTGAAGAAGCTGGATATACCCCAGTTATTTATAGAGAGCATCAAAATCCTAATATGATTACAAAAACTATAACTTTTCTAACAATAGAAGTAAATATTCCTGAAAATTACAATACCCCAGAGATTTTTAAATATCCTCAATTAGAAATTTGGATTATTTCTCATAATAAACATAACAGAATTGATAACATCAAAGGTGTCAGAGATAATCGCAATGATTATATATCTATTTTGCTTGATGAAAAGTTCAATGGTGAATCGGCTGGTATAGGTTCTTTGAAATTGATTTCTAACACTGCTGGAATTTATGATGATAAATTTGTTTATAGAAGATTGGCATTTACTGGTATAGATTTAAGTGACACAATATGTGACTAATGTAAGTAAATCTGCTTTATATTTAGGGAAAGATCTACAGCTTACTGAACATATATTTATTCATCAACCTACAGTTGGTGATGTATTTGAAAATGATAGTGAATATTTATCTATTGTCTACAATTTATGTGCTACCCCTAGTGATTTAGCATACCAACTTGAAACATATTTTCATGTTGATTTTGTAACTGCGGATGAATATGAAGTCTTTGTCAAATACATTTGCCCTTCTTTTGATAACAGTAAGACAAAATTGATTTTTGGGAATGATCTTGACTTTTCAAAAATGCAATTAATTCACGATAGTAACACAAATGAATTAATTCTAAAACAACACATAATCAAACAAAAAGAAATCGTTTTACAAGAGGATAAACATATGAGGTTTAAAAATAAACCCATACCCACAAAATTGTTAACAGAAGAATACGATATAGTATTTGATAAGTTTACATATAGGAGAATGACTGATTATCTTCGGCTTTTATTTAATATAGAAAAGAATGAAAGAAAACCTAAAAATAAAGGTGCTAGAAAACTTTTAATAGAAGAATCAAGACAACGTATGACTGGCGAAAATAATGAAGGTAGTGATGATCAACTACTAAATATGATTTCATATGCGGTTAATATGCCAGGTTTCAAACATGACGAAAAAAGCGTTTTTGATATGAAATATTATTGTTTTCTAGATAGTGTAAAACGTTTAAATAAAATAACAAATTCCCATATTCTTTATCAAAGTGGATATAGTGGATTTGGAATAGACTTATCAAAGATAAGTGACAAAAATGAAATAAATGCAATGGGTGACTTAAAATAAGTCACTTTTTATTTGCAAAAATTTAGGAGGAAAATTAATGAATATTAATGAATTAGTATTAGAAAAAATTAACAATATTTCATTAAGAGATATTGCTAATCATTCATTAGCAGTTCGTTTAACTAACGTCAAAGATGGCTCTTTAACTACTACTGCTGAAAATACTGCTGTTACTGATGCTGTAGGTGCAACAATTATGACATTATGGAACGCTATTGCTGCTAATTTATCAGGTACTAATGCTTTATTTAGTACAGATTTATATGCTGCACAAAGTGGTTCTGAAAAAGAAGTAGCTTCTTCAAGTACAAAAATTACAACTTCAACATATGAAGTTTTAGAAGCAACCGCTAACAAACTAGTTTTAGCTAAAACACCAGTTAAGGATAGCATCAAAGAAATCTGTTTATTACAAAATGGCGGAATTGCTAAAAAATTAACTTTAGCATCTGGCACTGCCGATGCTGATACATTTACTATTGCCGATAAAACAATTACATTAGCTGCTGACACAACTGGAACATTCTATGTTGAATATGATTATGAATCAGAAAAAGCAGTTAAAGTAACTAAATCCGCTGATAAATTCCCTGGAGTATATGAAGCGAGAATTTACGTTACTATGCATGATGCTTGTAATAAAAATGACATCTATACTGGTGTTATTATCGCAAAACGTGCCGAAATTGATCCAAGTTCAATTGAAATTGGTTTAAATGCTGAAGGTGGACATCCTTTCCAATTAAACTTCAACAAAGAATATTGTGATCCAAAAGGTGACTTATTCTCAATTATCGTAGATGAATAATATAGAGGGTTAACCACCCTCTTCTCTATTTATTATATGGTAGAAAAGAAAATAAATCATTGGTGCATCGTTTGTGGTAAAGGTTATCATGCTTGTGATTCATGTGATGAAACAAAATTTATGACATGGAGAAGATTAACAGATTCATCAAACCATTACGAAATCAGATTAGTAATAGATGATTATACATCAAATGTAATCAATAAAAAACAAGCGAGAAAAATGTTAAATAAATGTGATATTGATGATTACAAAACATTTTTACCTCATATTGTTAAAATTATTGATGAAATTTTAGATGACACCGATGAAGTAAAAAAGGTTTCTAAAGAAAAAGAAACTAAAAAAGAAATTGTTGAAATTGAGAATAAAAAACAACGAATAGAAGTTATTTAAAGAAAAATTTAGGAGATACACTATTCGTTTAGTTTAATGTATCTCCTATTTTTTTGTGTAAATAAATTTTATAGAATAAAAGGAATTAAAGGAAATAAATGAAAAGATATAGTCAATTATTTGGCAAATATTATGATGGTAGCAAAGAAAAAGTTTTATACCTTACCGATATTAACCAAAACCATAAATATTGGCAAACCGAATCCATCTATGGTGACTTACTAGATATATTTGCTGGTGAAGAAAGAATGGTGTTTGTCTATAGAAAAAGCAAAAATATGCAAGAATTATATGAGAAGTGGAAAAACCACGAGTTTGATAAAAAAGAAAATAATGATGGGAGTATGAATGAATAGTAAAGTTTTAAAATTAATCTCCCCTATTCCACCAAGCGTTAACCATTATCTTGGTTATAGAACTGTTAAAAAAGGTGGTAAGTATTTAGCGGTAAGTTATAAGAAACCTGAAGCTGTTAAATACCAAAAGAATTTTAAAGAATATATTATCAGAGAAAGCCTAATTCAACATTGGGATAAAGTAGAAGATAAATTTAGACACGTCTATTATGATTGTGTTTTTTATTTTCCTCGAATTGATATGGATGCTAATAACTATTTTAAATGTATGTTAGACGCTGTTACCGATGCTGAAACTGTTTGGAGTGATGATACTCAATGTCGTGAGCGTGTACAAGGATTATATTATGATAGCAAAAATCCTAGAGTAGAAATTACAATTACGGTTGCAGATAATGTGGGCATTTTTGATAATGAAGAACAAAGTGATAATTTTGAAGATAGATGCAAACATTGTTCTAGATATAAAAGAAATTGTAAATTATTACGTCAAGCAAAAGAAGGACGTATACAAGAAGAAATAACAGATTTTATCTGTTCAAAATATAAGGAAAGCAAGGAGTAAACAAAATGGCAAAAGAATTTAATGAAGAATATTTAATGGACTTTTATAAAGTAAAAAAACAATCACTTACTTTAGAAGAATTTTTAGAATTTAGAAATTGGGTATGTTCTAGATTAATTGATGAAGATGAAATGGAAATCAAATATGATATGGCTGGAATTTTCATGCAATTTGCGTTTGCTAAATTCTATTTACAAGTAGAATTACCTAATATTGATACTGAAAATGAATTAGATGATTATGAATTAATTTGTATGATTGATCCTGGAGATTATGCTGACTATATCAATTGGAATCAATATAATCAATTAGATTTAAGCATTGAAAGATATTTGGCAAAAATTAATAAAACATACCAAAATGCTAAAGAATATAAAGTTAATGATTTCTTAAAAGATATTGTCTTAACTTTAAACAGTTTTAGTTTAGGATTTTTAGATAAGATCAATTTTGATGCATTAGATTTTAATGAATTAATTTCTACAATGGAACAATTTACAGGATTAACAAATGGTCAAGTTGATGTTAATGATTTAGCTAAAAATGTCTTAGATCAAACAAAGACAAATAAGACTAACAAAAAATCAAGAACTAAAACATCAAAACCTAAAGAAAATAAAAAAGATGTTAATTAAAAATGATACACAATTAAAACGTGTTATGCAACAAGCGGCTAAACAAGCTTTAAGCGAAGTTGAAGAACAAATAAAGGTTTGTATTGATAATTATGTGAGGCAATACTATACAGAATATACTCCTCACCAATATAAACGTACCTATCAATTTTTAAGAAGTATTACAAAAACTGAAGTCATAATTAGAGGAAATACAATTTCATGTGATATACATATTGATATGAATTTGAACTATTCAGAACCAGCTAGTGAAGTAATAGATATTATCAATCAAGGTTATCATGGTAATAAATCTATTAAAGGTACACCAGTATGGTCAGTTGCAATGGATAAAATTAATTCAACAAATATGTTTATTAATGGTTTTAAAGAAGCCTTAATTAAACAAGGTTTTACAGTTGTATAAATATTTGAATAAAATTGTGATTTTATTTTTCAAAAATGCAAATAAAGTATTGACTGTACTATATGTATAGTATATAATGTGAGTGTAGTTAGGGAGAGACACTTACTTAACTACACTCATTTCAAGTTTTATTACATACCTCCTCTAATGTGTGATAATAAAATTTATTTAATTGATATTAGCAAGGAATTTGGAGCTTCTTTGCTAATAAAATGGAGAGATAGTCAAGCGGCAACGACAGCAGACTGTAAATCTGCCCTCATTTGAGTTCGGTGGTTCGAGTCCACCTCTCTCCACCATGTTTAGTAAACTAGCAAGGCGCTAGACCTCCTTGCTAAGGAGTGAGATGATATTTTATCATTGACTTTCGAGTACTCTGCTAAACGCCATATGAGTGTATAGTTCAGACGGTAGAACAAGTAATACGTGGAGTTTGCTATGTCGTTGGTTCGATTCCTTCTACACTTACATTAATATAAGGTAGTAAGTGGTGCGCTGAACGATTAAATATCAGATGGAGCGAATAAAACCGATAAATTCACAAAATACAACCACAAAGTGATACCTTATTAAACACAGGCTCACTTGCTGAGGTTTTGAGATAGCCACTACGGTCAACGCCCCTGTATAAAAAACAACAGTTAGAACGATTAGCTATCAAAAATTCTTTATTGGTAAGAAGTTATTTAAGATATTCAACTACCCTACTGTTTATTATATCTAACATAAGGAGAACGAATAGACTTAATTTTACGGTGACGATCGTATAGTGAGACTTCATTTTTATTAGCGTGTTTGGGCTAATAAAAAATAACAAGCTACGGGTTTATAGTGAAAGGAATCCTGATGCCAATGTAATTGACAAAAAACTTGTTGCTAGACGTGATGTACTAGTGAATCCCATGTGTAGAGCTTGGCTACATAAATTTAAAACAAAACTTAAAAAACACTCATACAGCAAACATTATTTTTACAAGCGTTTAATTAGGGATTAAAAAAGCATAAAATTTCGAGTGTTGAACATTTAAACACCATAACAGCAAATTAAAAGATGAATTTTACAGAACAAGACACATATAACTGCAAATTATATTTTGGAGAACAATTTTGTAATTGTTCAAGCCATTAACTATTACATGGTGTTGTTATTTAAAATAAGCAGACATACAGCAAATTTAATAAAGCAAGTATAAGATGAATTAATAGAATAAAAAAATGGATACATATATAAACGTCTGCTGATTATTTTATAGAAAGGAAAACAAGGATTATGATTACTGATTTAAAAAATGAATTAAGTAATGCGAAACAGTTGACTGAAAATGGTGCTGTTGGATATAGAACAACTGGGAAAGAGTTGTTAGATTTAAATTTTATGACAAGTTCATTAAGAAATAAGAGTGAAGATGAAATCTTTGATTCGTTCTTAAGAGCTTTTTACGAAGATAAAATGTTAGCAATTAAATGGCTATTCTTTATGCGTGACATTCGTGAAGGAATGGGCGAACGTAGATCATTTAAAGTTATTTTAAGCGGTTTAGGGCATCGACACCCTACTATTGCCAAAGAATTAATTTCATTAGTGCCAGAATATGGTAGATATGATGATTTATTTTCATTAATGGATAATGATGAAATGACCAAAATAGTAGCCAACTTTATTCATCAACAATTAAAAGAAGATTATATAAATTATCAAAATAAAAAGCCTATTTCTTTATTAGCAAAATGGTTGCCTAAAGAAAGTACAAAAAAATATAAAAAAGTTTATAAAATCTTACTTAAAGAATTTGATATGAAACCCAAAACTTATCGTCAAACAGTAAGCGAATTAAGAAGATATTTAGACGTAGTGGAAATTAAAATGTCTGCTAATGAATGGGATAAAGTTAATTATAACTCTGTACCTAGTAAAGCCAATTTATTATATAAAGATGCTTTCTTGAAACATGATGAAGAAAGAAGAAATGAATATTTAGAAAACTTAAAAAACGGGAATGAAAATACCAAAATTAATGCCAAGATATTAATGCCTCATGAAATTGTTCATAATTATACGAGTCTTTTATATGATGGATGGCATTTAAGAATAAAATCTTATGATGAAACATTAGAACAGTTATGGAAATCATTACCTGATTATGTGGATGGCGAAGGTTTTTCTATGTTTGTTAGAGATGGTTCAGGAAGTATGACGGATAGAATTGGCAATACAAACACTACTTGTTTAGATGTTTCTACTGCTTTAGCAATTTATTTTTCTGAGCATTGTAAAGGAGAATATAAAGATAATTTTATTACTTTTAGTAATAGACCAAAAGTAATTGATCTATCAAATTGTTCTTCTTTACGTGAAAAAATAGAAAAATGTTACACAGAATATGATTGGACAAATACTGATATTTATAAGGTATTTAAATTGGTTTTAGATGTTGCGGTTAAAAATCAATATGTACAAGAACAATTACCTAAAAATATTGTGATTCTGTCGGACATGGAGTTTGATGATGCGACAACGACTAGAGATCACAAAACATTATTTGAAACAATTCAAGCAGAATATCTTTTACATGGATATGATTTGCCAAGATTGGTGTTCTGGAACGTTTGTTCGAGAACTGGAACTATTCCATTAAAGACAAACAAAAACGGTGTGTGTCTAGTAAGTGGGTTCAATCCAACTATTATGGACATGGTATTAAGTGGTGAACTTGATCCATATAAATGTTTAGTAAATAAATTAAATTCAAGTAGATATGATGCTGTTGAAAAAGCAGTTAAGAATCTATTAAGTTAATCATTTTTAAGTAATTCATAATTTCATAAATAAAATTTTGATAAATCCTATTTATAGTTTCGGCTATAGATAGGATTTTTTATTTTACATTTTTTTAGAAAGGAGTTTAATATGGCAGTTGGAAAGAAAAGATCAAAGCCAGTAAAATTATATGATCAAGAAAAAATTAAGTTGATTAATCAAGATACACAAAAATATTGGAAAAAATATCAACAATATATGAGTATCAAAGAATTATCAGAAAAAACTATTTATAATTATAATTCAGATTTATCACAATGGTTTATTTTTATCTTGGATAATCAATTTAATCAATCAGTAGTTGATTTAGAAGAAGATGATATTTTAGAGTTTATTACTTTTGCTAAAGAACAAGGCAACAATACTGAACGTATTAAACGTAGATTATCAACTATTTCAGCGTTTTATAAATTTTTAAAGAGAAAGAAAATTTTAAAAGGTGACTCCCCTACTGAATATATTGATAGACCTAAAAAAGGTTTACCAGTTGTAGAACAAGTTTTCTTATCTCAAAAACAAGTTGATGATATTAGAATCGCCCTAAATGCTTATGGTGATTTACAATTAGAGGTTTATTTTGAGTTATCATTATCTACTATGGCAAGAGTAAATGCTATTGCTCATTTAAGATGGGAACAAATAGATTTAGAAAATAGACAATGTAATGATGTGCTTGAAAAAGAACAAAGATATGTAACACTTTATTTTTCAGAAAAAGTTAAAAGATTATTAATTAAATTAAGAAAGCAACGTGAAGAAAATAATATTGAAGATTATGGATGGGTATGGAGAACACCATATACTAATGAAGAAAATTGTGTAACTAATGGTACGTTAGGTCAATGGTCAAGAAAAATTGGTGATATGATTGGTGTGCCATGTCATTGTCATACATGGAGAAAAAGTGGAAGCAACTTGTTAAAAAAAATGGGTATGCCTTTAGAAGATATTGCTACCCTACTTAATCATTTAGACCCTTCTACTACAAAGAAACATTATATTGATAATCAAAATACACAAGTTGCTGCTTTAAAGGATCAATTTAAAATTTAGGGATGGTTATTACCATTCTTTTTTTATTTTAACGGAGAAAAAATATGGCAGATTACAAGATACAATTAGGCGTTCAACTTGATAGTAAAGCGCAAGAGAATATAAATAACCAACTTAGAAAGATTGAAACAAAAATTGAAACTGCTACTTTAAGTAAAAAAGCAATAAGTAGTATTCAAGATCAATTAAAGAGTGCAAATTTAGGTATCACAATTGATACAACTTCAATCAAAAAAGCGCAAAATGAAGTCAATAAATTAGTTGATAGTGTTAGAAAAGCAAGTGGTTTGTCTTTAGGTAATCAGTTAAAAAATAATTCATCATCTAAAAGTGAAGCAAATTTTCTTGCTGATCAACAGAGAATATTAGCTCAAAACGAAAAATATTGGAAACAAAATACTGCTGCTGCAAAAGAGTATGAACAGCAATGGACACAAGCTTTCTCTAATGTTGAAAACGCTCAAAGCAAAGCACAACTTACCACAGCTACCAAACAAATTAATGCTTTAAAAGCAGAAATTGATAATGCTGGAAGTAAGATGAATCAAACTAATTTTTTAGCTGATCAACAAAAAGAATTAGCAAATATTAAAACATATATTAATGCTAATACAAAAGCTGCTAATCAATATGGTGAAGCTTTAAAACAAGCACAAACCAATGTTAGAGGGGCAACAAATACACAAGAATTAACTACCGCTAGAAAACAATTTCAAGCATTAAAAGCAGAGATTAGTGCTGCTGGAATGAGTGGTTTGTCTTTTGGTGATAAGTTAAAAAGCGAAATTAGCAATTTAACAAGTTTCTTTAGCGCTACTTCAATTATTCTTTCAAGTGTTAGTCATTTGAAGAATGGATTCAGTGAACTTGTTGCATTAGATGATGCAATGGTTGAATTGAAAAAGGTTACCGATGAAACCAATGAATCATATAAGAATTTCTATTATCAAGCAAATGACATTGCAAAACAATTGGGTGCAACAACACAAGAAGTAATTACACAAACTGCAAATTGGGCGCAACTTGGATATGCAATGCAAGATGCAATTAACTTGGCTAAAGATTCTTCAATTTTAAGTACAATATCTCCTGAAATGGACATAGATACTGCTACTGAAACATTAATCTCAACAATGAAGGCTTATAAAATTGAAGCTAATGATGTTATGGATGGTATTAATAGTAAAATTAATATCGTGGGTAATAATTTTGCTTCAAATAATAATGATATTTCAGAGATGTTAAAACGTTCAAGTGCTGCCATGGCAGCCGCAAATAATACCTTAGAGCAAAATATCGCTTTAGGTGTAGCTGGTAATGAAATTGTTCAAGACAGTGCATCAGTCGGTGGTCACAAAATAATGTGCCGACTATAAAAATAGCTATATCGGTTAAGTATCCTGAAGAGGAAAAGACCGAGGAAAGACCTAATTTTAGGAATCCTTAGAGACTGTAATACTTTATATAGTAATATATAGAGTTTCGCTATTTATCATTAGTAATAATGTAAAGATACAGTCCGACCTCATGATATAACTTAATAATGAAACATGAGAATTAGGTAGAAATACCTAATCGCCATAATTTATATGGTTAGTAATCTATTGTAGATGAAAGTAACAGAGTGACAGCATTAAAGACAATTTCTATGCGTATCAGGGCAAACGTATTCATTGCCCTAGCTTTATAGAGATATGAAGTGGAAATATATTTAATTGCAAGTAAATAACTAAAGCCTTATAAACCACAACGTAATTAGAAATAATAAGCGTGATGGTTACAAAAGTAGAAAAAATTGTAAGGATGACATATGGACAAAATCCTAAGTGTTTATACAATGTAAGTTTTTGCAGCGAAGTACCCTAACGTAATTCATAGATCATATGACAGTTAAGTCGAGGGTAAACGTTCATCGACTATTCCCCGTGAGGGGCTTCAATAATAAAAATAAGTGTGGAAATCACGAATAATTGAAGCAATAGAAGTACGGTGTAAGTAGGTATTTTAGAATACCAATGACATAGGTGAAAACCCTTTAAATGGAAAAGGTATACTCCTACCCTATTTTTAGGAAGGATGAAGAAATAGTCAGAACATCGCATTAACAGTGCGAGATGTAATAACATATTATGAACTTACGATTCATAATGAACATAATTGAATGGATGAAGATACTCAAGCTTATGATGCAACATTAGAATCAATTAAAGGTGATATTTATGACCTTACTGGTGTTAGCATTATGCAAGATGCTGATACATATAAGTCAACTTATGATGTATTAAAAGACATTTCAGAAGTTTGGGATAAATTAACAGATAAAGAACGTGCTGGAACATTAGAAGCATTGTTCGGTAAAAGACAGGCAAATGTTTGCCTATGTGTATAGTAATATGCACTACGATTATATTTAATTGCAGGTAATGAGTAAAGCCATACACTACAACATAACTGGAAACGGTAAGTGTGAATGTACGAAAGTAGAAAGAACGTATGGATGATACATGGTCAAAAGCCTAAATATCACTTTTGCTAATTTTACATAAATTAGGAATCTCTGTTCATGCAACGAAACTCCTTAACGTATTCCGTAGATCATACGGTACTTGAGTCGATGGAGAACGCTCAACGACTATTCCTCGGTGGAGGTTTTGATATAAGAATAAAGGTGGAAATCCTGAATAATCAAAACAATAGAAGTAAGGCACAAGTTTATGGTGTGGGTGAAAACCCCTTAAATTGAAAAGGTATACTCCTATTTTATAGGATGAAGAAATAGTCTGTTCTCATATGAAAGTATGAGGTTTTTAAACTGTGTAGCTTACGACTATACAAAAGATAAATAAGAAACATTGGTTCGGCAATCATCCAAAACTTTAGCCAAGCTGATAAAGCTATGGAAATGATGGCTAATTCTGCTGGTTCAGCCGAACAAGAATTTGCAAAAGCACAACAAGGTATTTCATATAAGTTAAATGCCTTAAAACAAACATCAGTTGGTATTTGGCAAAACTTAATTGATAGTGATGCTATTAAAACTGGTGTTGATACCCTAACTGGATTATTGGGTATTTTAGATAAATTAACTAGTGCACTAGGTACTATTGGTACTATAAGTGTTGCTGGTGGAATTTTTGCTTCATCAAAAGGTTTTAATATCTTTGATGAAATTAAAAAATATAGTGAAGAACAAAAGCTATCTAAAAAAGGTTCAAGTCGTTTAGATATGGCTAAATCATTTAGCAATAGTATTGATTTATTCAACAATGGTGAAGATGTTGATAATATTGCTAATATGACTGACGCATTAAAGAAATATTTAAGTACTTGTGAAACTGGAGAAGCTAGTGTTCAAGGATTTGCTAATAGTCAATCTTCATTAATTGGAAAAGTTAAAAATTCTATTAGTGGATTTGGCGGAGCTGGGAATGCAGTAAAAAGTTTTGCTAAAAGTTTAGCAAGTGCTGCTCTTACTGCTGGTGCATTTGCATTAGCTGGTGTAGCTATCTCTGCAACGTTGGATGCTATTGATAAACAAATTAATAAGCAAAAATATTTAGAGGAAGATGCTAATAATGCTACTAATGCTTATAGTGAAACTAAATCAAAAATCGAAGAAGTTAATAGTGCTTTAAAAGAAAATAAAGCTCGAATTGCTGAAATTAAAAGCAAAGGCAAATTAACCTATGCTGATCAATCAGAAATTCAAAAACTTAAAGAAACTAATGCTTTGTTAGAAAGTCAATTAAAGACTCTTAAAAAGAAAAAAGAAGCACAAGCGACAGAAACAGCATTAGCAAAAAGTAAAGCTACTAAAAATGATTTAACTGATAATGGCGATGGTATAAAAAAATTAAGTCAAGTTGCTTCTGAAAAAGAATTAAAGAAACAACGTGAATACATGAATTTCAGTGCCAAAGAAAATAATTATAGCAGTGATTATGATTTTTCTAATGATAACATTAATAAATTATTAAATACATATAAGCAATGTACTAAAGAAGTTAATACTCTAAAAGAAGGTACTAAAGCTTATAATTCAGCTTTAGATGGTCAAAAGGGTTCAAGTGAACAATTAAATAATGAACTATCCACTCTATCAACTACAATGGCTGATATGTCGGATGCCTATAATAAAGCCAAAAAGAAAAAAGATAAAAACTTAACATCTGATGATAGAAGTATTATTTCAGAGTACGAAGAATATAGTCGTATTTATGACAAGATTTACAAAACTATTGATCCAAGTGGTTTTAAATCAGAAAAAATATCAAACATTATTGATGTTAAAGATATAGAATTCACTAAAGAAGAATTATTATCTCTTGCTAAAAATGGTGGTTTAGATGCTTTAAATTTAACTAAATTTAATAAATTAAATGAAGCAATCAAAGAATCTGGTATATCAATTAAAGATTTTAAAAATGAATTAAAGGCAATGGCTGGTACGGATGATGGTATTGCTGATCACACTACTAGAATTAATGAATTAGCTGGTGCATTTGATAACGCAGACGATGTTTTAAAAAATTTTAATACAGCTTTAGAAGAATCAGCCAGTGTTACTGGTATGTCAGGTGAAGCAATTCAAAATGTTAAATCAATGTTTGCTAGTTTAGATGGCTATGATCAAAGCACTTTATTTGAAAATACCGCAAATGGTGTACGTTTAAATAAAGATGCTTTAAGAGAATTAACTGCTGAATATGAAGCAAATCAAAAACTAGCATATGCTGAAGAATTACAACGATTAACAGATGATTATAATAAAACTACGGTTGCTATTGATGGTTGCACAGATGCCAAAAAGAAAGCAAAATTATTAGATGAACAAAGTACTTTAGCATCACAAATTGAACAAGTATCACAATTAGCGTCACAATATGATGGTCTTACTTCTGCTTATTCAAAATGGGAACAAGCTATGTCTGGCACTGAAGAAGGCGATACATATGATAGTGTTCGTGATAAGCTTGATGATATTAAAAAGCTATATGAAGATGGCGATGTAGGTACTAATAAATTTAGAACTTCTGCCCAATTAATGACAAATAAAGATTTAACAACTGCAAGCATTGATGAAGTTGTAGATGCCTATGAAAAAGGCATTGTCAAAATGGAACGTTATTTTAAAGAAGGAACTGATGGAACAGAAAACTTCTTAAAAGATGTTCAAAAAGTCAATAAAGAATGGGCACACATGAATGATGACGGTACTTGGGAATTAAACTTCCAAAGTGACAAAGATGTGGCTGATGCTTTAGGAATTAATGTTGAAAGTGTTCAACAAATTTTAAGAAAACTTTCAGATCAAGGTTTTGAAGTTAATATTGAAACTGATAGTGCAACTGAAAATATTCTTTCTTTAAAAGAAAAAGCCGAAGAAGCTTCTCAATCATTAAAGGAAAGCTTAGGTAAAAAATTTGATATTGATATTGAAGCTGGCTCACTTGATGATATTAACAAACAAATTGACAAGTTAGATGAACAAATAAAAATTACTTCAGATTCTTCTGATTTAGAAGATATGAAATCAGTAATGAGTTATTTGATTGAGCAAAAACAATCATTAGAAGCCCCTACTTTTATGTCTATTGATACTTCTACTTTAACTGGTGATGTTCAAGCCGCTGTTACATTATTACAACAATATCAACAAGCAGTTAATGAAGTTGAAAAGAATAAAAAGTTAGATATAGATACAACTGATGCTCAAAAGAAAGCTGATAAATTATTAGGTCAAATCGCTGGTTTAAGTGATAATACTAAAAAAGCCATTGGTATCGATGTTAAATTAGATGAAAAAGGCATTGCAAAAGGATTGAAAGATAAATCTATTAATGTCAAAGAAAAAGTCGAAGGTGGAGATAAGGTAAAACAAGCAGGTAAAGACCTTAATAAGATTAAAGATAAAAGCGCAAAAGTAACAATAAAAACCAGTGGTAAAAAGACACTTGAAAGTATTAAAAAAACCTTAAAATCTCTTACAGACAAAACAATTACTGTTACTACAAAGCAAGTTACTGAAAAGTCTGATAGTAAAAGTAGTAAAAAAGGTAAATCTAAATTACGTGGTTCTGCATATTCAGGCGGTTCTACTGGTAATTGGACTATAGGGTTTAACGGTCGCTCCTTAGGGGGTGAGGTTGGTAGAGAACTCCTTGTTGATTCAAAGACTGGTAGATGGAGAACTATTGGAGACAATGGAGCAGAGTTCTTTACTCATAATAGTACTGATATTATATTTGACCATGAACAAACTGAAGATTTATTAAATGATGGTTATACTCATTCTTATGGGTATTCTTTCTTAAATGGTACAGCTTTTAAAAAAGGAACAAAAAAAAATAAGAAAAAGAAGAAAACTAAAACAAGTAAAGCTTCTAGCAAACTAAAAAAAGTAGTTTCTTCTGTTTCTAAAGCTGGCTCAAAAGCAAGAGGTAAATTACCGAAAACCTCAAGCAGTAGTAAAAAATCTAAAAAGTCTAAATCTTCTAGTTCATCAAGTTCTAGAGGTAGTGGTAGTGATTCTTCAAGTTCAGATGATTCATCTAGTGAAAATTCATCGGAAACTTTTGATTGGGTAGAACGTGCTTTAAACGCTGTTGATAGAGTTGTTAAACGATTAGAAACTGCTATTAATAATGTTTATAGAGATTGGTCTGATCGAAATTCTAAAATCGGAGAAGAATTAAGTCAATTAACCGCTCAAATGAATTATTATCAAAGTGGTTATAATACTTATATGGCAAAAGCCAATGCTGTACCATTAGCTGAAAATTATAAACAAATGGTTAGAGATGGTAATTGGAGTATTCAAGATATTACTGATGAAAACCTTAAGTCTCAAATCAATGAATACAAGCAATGGTATGATGCTGCAATGGAATGTAATGATAAACTCGAAGAAATTCGAGAAAATATCGGTGCAACATATAAGAAAGCATTTGATAATATTGCTAAAGAATATGAAAATCGTATTAAACAATTAGAAGCAAGTATCACAAATTTAGAAAATAAATTTGACTTATCTAAATACCAAAGTAATGGTATGAATGATAATTACTTAACTTCTCAAATTGATTTATACGATGCCAAAGCTAATCAATTAGTTAATGAAATTGCAAATCTTGAACAAAAGATGAGAGAAGCTTTAAATTCAGGATATGTCGGCAGATATTCTGAAGGTTATCAAGAAATGGAATCTACTGTTGCTGATTTAAAGAACCAATTAGTAGAAGCCGAAAAATCAATTTCTGAAACTTATGAAAAGATTTTTGATAATGTAACAACTAAATATGAACAACAAACTAAATATTATCAATCATATATTGATATTTTAGATAAAAGTCAAACTTTAGCAGCAACTAAAGGAATTATGGCTAGTGAATCATATTATGAAAATATGATTAAATATCAACAACAAAATATCGATAATATGAAAGCTCAAGAAGAAGCATTAATTAATTCATTAGAAAAAGCTATGGCTGATGGTTCAGTAAAACAAGGTAGTGAAAAATGGTTCGAATTTCAAGATGCTATTCATGGCGTTCAAGAAGATTTAGTTGAAGCCAATAATACATTAGAAGAATTTAAAAATAATATTAGAGATATTAAATGGGATAGATTTGACTATCTACAAGATGAAATATCTAAAATAACTGAAGAAGCTAAATTCTTTGAAGATTTATTTGATAATGAAACTTTATATGATAAAGATACTGGTAAAAACACTCAATATGGCGATGCTATGATGGGATTACATGCAGTATCTTATGAAACATATAAAACACAAGCTAAAGATTACGCTAAAGCTATTAAAGAATTAGATGAAGCTTACAAAGATGATAGTTTAAATCAAGATTATCTTAATAGACGTGATGAATTAGTTAAATCACAACGAGAATTCATTTTAAATGCTCAAGATGAAAAGAAAGCAATTAAAGATTTAATTGAAGATGGTTATAACGCTCAACTCGATGCTTTAAAAGAATTAATTTCTAAACGCAAAGATTTATTATCGCAAGAAAAAGATTTATACGATTATGAAACTGAAATTGCCAAAAAGACACAAAATATTTCTGAATTACAAAAGAGATATGATGCAGTCCGTGGTGATACTAGTGAAGAATCACAAAAGAATATTCAATCATTAAAGAAAGATTTACAAAATGCTAAAGATGAATTACAACAAACTGAATATGAAAAATATATCAGTGATCAACAAGCAATGCTTGATAATTTAGCAACTGATTTTGAAGATTGGATAAATAATAGAATGGACACTATTGATGGTGAATTTGAACAAGTAATTGCCGATATTAATTCAAACGGAAGTTCAATTAGTGAAACTATTAATAGTGCCGCAACTGCCAATGGTTATACATTAAGCACTGCGTTTAATGATATTTTCAATAGTAAAGATGGAACATTAATTACTGAATTTGGTAATAGAATGGGAACATTACAAACTGCTATTGATAGTATTCGTGCTGGCGTTGAATATATGTATAAACAAGCTAAAGCTGAAGCGGACAGAAAAGCTGCTGAACAAAAAGCTAAAGAAGAAGCAGAAAGACAAGCACGTGAAGCCGCTGAAAGAAAGAGACAAGCCGAATTAGCTGCCCAACAAGCTGCTGCAGCGGCTGCTGCTCAACAACAACAGCAACAACAAAGTAGAAGAAATATATTTACATACAAGGCAGATTCGTACCCTAAAAACAGGTTAAATATTTCACATAGTGTCGTTGACGCTTTGAAGTACGTTAACATGGACTCTAGTTTTGGTAAACGTGCGCAATATTATTCAGCATTAGGTGGAAGTGGAGCTTATACTGGTTCGACTTCACAAAACAACTGGTTATTATCACAAGTACGATCTATTTTTGGATTTGCACAAGGTGGCGAAATTGGAGCATTAAAAAGTATAATTAAAGGTAATGGAGATGATTCATTAGCTATTAATACATTCAAGCAAGGTGAAAAGATTATTCCTTTAAATCGTGTTCCTGAATGGGATAAATTAATTGCTACACTCCCTACTCTTAATACTGCACTTGATAATTCATTCGGTCAATCAAGTGTTGAAGTTGGACAAATCCAAATTACCTTACCTAATGTTAAAAACTATCAAGACTTTAAAAATGCACTTATTAAAGACGATAAATTTAATAATGCGGTTGCTACAATGCTTGATAGTAAATTGAATAATAAAAATAGTTTTAATAAACTAAAATTCAAATAAAATGTAGATTTTAGGACTTGAAAATGAAGGCAATAATTCCCTATTTTTAGGATTTTAATTTGCCTTCATTTTTTACACTTTTGGAGAAATAAATGAGAAAAACCAAGGAAGAAATTTTAAAAGACAAACTCGCAAAAAAAGACGAGGAAATTAGAAAATTAAAGGAAGAATTATCTAAAACTCAAAATGAATTGGATTTAGCCAGACTATCTAACGAATTGGTTAAAGCTAAAACAGATGAAATGATGAATACTTGTGAGAAAACTATGATTACATTCAACGATTCATTAAAAGAATTAGATGGTTTAAAAAAAGAATATAAAAAGACGATTGAAGAAATGAAAGAAACTCAATCAAATCAAAAAAAAGATTATAAGAGTCTTATAAAAAAAATAAGAAAACGTAAATAAAACAGTAAAGGATGTGATAGATATGAATGAACGTAGTTTTATTTTTAATAATAGAAGTTTAAGTGATTTAGGAATGATGATCTGTTATTTTGACTCTGTAGATAATATTGAAACTGTAGAATCCCCTACTATCACATTCAATGTTGTTCAAAATAATAGCGATGATTCTTTTAGACCAACTTATACATCTTATGATGGTACTTTAGAAAGTAATGAGATTGGTATTTGTAAAATTGATTGTACTGGCAATAATAGATTCTTTACTAGAGATGAGGTAAGAGAAGTCTATAGATGGCTAGATACTAAAAGCTTTAGAAAATTTACTATTCAAAATGATGATATGTTTGAAGATATTTATTTTATAGGTGGTTTTACTCAAATCAATCAAGTTAAACATTTTGGAAATGTTTTAGGATTCAAAATAAAATTTACTTCACAATATCCTTATGGATTATCTGAAGATATTAGATATGCTAAAATAATTACTGAAAATGATAATACGTTTAATGTTGTTAATAATAGCGATGATGTTAAACCAGTTTATCCTTCAAATTTGAAAATTACAGTCATGAAAGATGGTAATTTAACAATCAAGAATTCATTAGATAATGAAATGTTTGGAATAAAGAATTGTCTTAATGGAGAAACAATTACTGTTGATTGTATCAGTAAAATTATTGAAACCGATAAAAGTGACCATGATATTTTTAATGATTTTAATTATAATTATTTTAGACTTTTACGAAACGATGATACTGATAATAATAAATTAACTATAAGTTTACCTTGTAAAATTGAATTTATAGTTAACGAACCTAGAAAGGTAGGATTTATTTAATGAAATTACCTTTTAAAGATGGAAATTTATTGGATAAATTTCAATTAAAATTATCTAATAAAGAATTAAAAAAACTAGATGAAATTAGTAATGTCTATGAGTTATCATTTAGTGAAAATTATAATTCACAACAAGAAGCCAGTTGTGTAGCATATAAAACATTAGACAATGAAGAATGTAATGTTTGGGATAAATTATTAGACTTTGCAATAGTTTACCTTAAAGAAACTGACACATATTATGAAATTAGAGTAACTGTTGAAGAAACTGATACTTTAAAGAAAACATTAACTTTAACTTCTTTATGCGAAGCTGAATTAAGTACAATCATGTTATATGACATTGAAATCAATACGGATGATGATATTGATAGAGAAGATTACACTATACCTTCTGTTTTATATAGAGAAAATAATCCAAAAGCTTCTATATTAAATAGACTTTTAGATAAAGCACCACATTATCATATTGGTCATGTAGATACTTCTTTGAAAAATATTCAAAGAAGTTTTTCTTTTGATAATAAAAGTATTTATGATGCTTTAATGGAAATTGCTGAAGAAATTAAATGTTTATTTATATTTGATACTGCAACAAGAACTATTAATTGTTATGATTTATTATCGTATTGTTTAGATTGTGGTAATCGTGAAGATATGGATGATATTTGTCCTAAATGTGAAAGTAACAATATTGTTAAGCCATACGGAATTGACACTGGAATCTATATAGATGTTAACAATTTAGCTGAGCAGATTACTGTTGATGAAGATAGTGATAATGTTTTTAATACATTGAAATTAAAGGCTGGAGATGAGTTAATGACAGCCACTATTAGATCATTAAATCCTAATGGTACTGATTATTTATATTATTTCAATCAACAAACTTTGGATAGCATGCCAAAATCATTATCTGAAAAATTATTATCTTATAATGAATTAGTAGATGATTATTCTAAAAACTATCTTTTAAACATTACAGATGATAGCTTGATTTCAAACTATAATGCACTTGTTTCTAAATATAATGGTTCGGCTTATGCTCAATATCAATACAACGAAGATAATGAAAAAGTACTAACAAATAATAGTTTCTTACCTATTGATAAAACTAAAAAAGGTTATAGTAACTTAACTTCATTGTATTTTGATGTTGTTGATTTTAATTTATATCTTGAAAGCTCTTTAATGCCAACAACAATTAAAGAGGCTCAATCTGCTAAGGAAGATATTATTAATTTAACAGATGATAATTTAAGTCCATTAGCATTGTCTGAACTTAAATTTTCTACAAATCAAACAACTGTAGAAAATGCAATTAAAGCTTTTAGTAGAATTTTTACTTATGCTACTTATAAAATTACAGTTACTACTTCATCATGGGATTATATTGGTGATGATGGTGATACTGGATTTCATTATGGCGAATGGATTGGTACTATTACATTACAAAGTTACTCTGATGAAACCGATAATGCTACTACGGATGTTTTAAGAATAACAGTAACAGATAATTATGAAAAATTCTTATCCCAAAAGATTAGAAAACAAATTATTTCATCTAATGAATCTTTGGGTGGTATTTACGATTTAGTAAGTATCGATATTTCTGAAGATTTAACAAAATTTAAAAATGCAATTAAATATTATTCATTAGAAAGATTAAACTCATTTCATGATGCTTATAGATCAGCTTTAGATAGTTTAATTGAAGTCGATCAAGCAAGCGAACAAGCGGATTTTTATAATGCTTTATATGTTCCCTACTATAATAGATGGACAGCTATTGATGAAGAATTAGGAACTAGAAAAGCTGAAATTGATTTGATTACTAATATCAGTGATATTATCGATGGATTAAAAGTAGAAATTCAAGAAGCATTGGATTTTAAAAAATATCTTGGTGATGATAATTGGACTGTATTTTGTTCTTATAGGCGTGAAAGTGTCTATGAAAACTCAAATTATATTAGTACTGGTTTAAGTAATGCCGAATTAATTGATAATGCCAACAAATTCATGGATGTTGCAAAAAAAGAATCAATTGAAGCTGGTACACCTCAAATAACACTTTCAATTTCAATGAGTAATATTTTTGCTAGAAAAGAATTTGAAAAACTTATTGATAATTTTACCGTTGGGAATTGGATAAGATGTAAATGTAATGGTTATTTATACAAATTACGATTAACAAAAATCCAAATTGACACTGAAAGTTTAGATAATTGCGGTGTTGAATTTTCTTCTTTAAGAAAAAGATATAATTGTTTAAGTGATACTCAATCAATTCTTGATAATGCAAAAAATATTTCAAATTCATATTCATATGTATCTTCACAGGTAGATAAGTCTAAAAAAGCTACAACTATTGTAGAAAATTGGTTTGAACGTGGTCTAGATGCGACAATGAAAATTTATAATGATGCTAATAATCAAAAAGTATCATTTGATATGAATGGTTTATTAGTAAGAAGTTATGATGATATTGATAATGTGTTTGATGATCACCAACTAAAAATGATTAACGCTGGAATTGCTATTACCAATGATAATTGGAAAACAGTAAAAACTGCATTAGGTAAATATTATTTTACTGATCCTGAAACTGGTGAAAATAAAATTGCTTATGGGTTAAATGCTGAAACATTAATAGGTAATTTAATTATCAGTAAGACATTAAAATTATATAGTAAAAATGGATATAATAGCTCTATTTTTGATGATAATGGTTGGGATATTGTTACTAGACCAGTTGATGGTAAATATAGTGATAAGATTTTTAGCATTAGTAAACTAGAAACTGATGGAAATAAGAAAAAATTATTTTATTTAAATAATGATGGTGAACTAATAATTAATACTAGCCAGATTAATATGATTGCAGAAAAGGCTAATAAAGTACAAGATGCGATTGATTTAGCTGGTGAAGGTGTAATTAAAACTGAATTAGAATATTATTTATCTACTTCAGAAACCCAATTGTTAGGTGGTTCTTGGTCGGTTAATTCTCCTACATGGAAAGAAGGATATTATGTTTGGGTACGAACAAAAATGTACTATAAAAATGGTACTGAACCAAGTTATTCTAATCCTTCATGTATTTCAGGCGCACAAGGTAAAAATGGTATTGGAATTAAAAGTATTATAGCACAATATGCTAAATCTACTTCTAATGTGACTGCGCCAACAACTGGTTGGCAAGATACTTGTCCTACTGTTGAGGAAAAAACTTATATTTGGACAAGAAGTCATATTGAATGGGATGATGGTACTTCTTCAAATACTGTGCCTACTTTAAGTACATTAGCAAAAGGTTTATCAGATGCAATTGCAAGTATTAAAATCAATACTAATAATATCGAATCTAAAGTATCTAAAACTGATTATACAGGTACTACAATCTCATCATTAATCAATCAAGACGCCAATACGATTTTAATTAAAGCTAGTAAAATTGATTTAGTTGGACAAGTAACATTCAAATCTTTCGATAAAGACGTTCAAAACAAACTATCTAACGCAACTGAAAACTCATCTAATGCTTTGAATAAAGCTAATGAAGCTAATAATAATTCAAGTTCCGCTCTTGATAAAGTAACTGAATTAGAAAATAAAGCTAATAATGGTGACTTTGATGGACGTGGTGTCGAATCTACAAAAATAGAATACAAAGTTACAGATGATGGAATTACAACACCTTCAAACGAAGGATGGTCTACCACTTTTCCTGTTGTGAGTGAAGATGATTACTTATGGACTAGAACTACTATTACTTATACAAGTGGTGATCCTAGTGTAATTTATTCAGTTTCACATATGGCAGTTAATGGTGATTCTATTATTGTAAAATCTATAGTTGTTACTTATGGCACATCAAAGAATCCGAATATTAAACCAACAAATTTCTCAACCGACATACCAGTAGCTAATCCTGGAGAATACTTATGGTGTAAAACTGTTACCACTTATTCAGATGGAAAATCCGTAGAAACTTACTCTTATGCTTTGCAAGGCAACGATGGTGACTCCCCTACTGTTTCTATTTCTAAAAAAGATAATATTACTAGTATTACTATTGAAAATCCTGATGGTACGGTTACAACAAAAGAAATTTATGATGGTAATGCTGGAACTCCAGGTAAAAATGGAGATACAAGTTATTTTCATGTTAAATATAGTAACGATGCTGGTAAAACATTTACATCGCAAGATGGTGAAGTTATTGGTGAATACATTGGTACTTATGTTGATTTTAAATCAGAAGATAGTTTAGATGTTACTAATTATACATGGGCAAAAATTAAAGGTGAAAATGGTGATAAAGGAGAAGATGGAACAAGCGTTTTTGTTAGATTAACTAAAACAACTTATGGAACATCTACTTCGGCTTCTATCAAACCTGCTTCATGGAGTACCACTATCCCTACTTCATTAGAACAAGGTACTTATTTATGGACTAAAATGTATATAGAATATACGGATGGTAAAACAATTGAATCATATAGTTATACTGTTCAAGGTAGAGATGGTAAAACTGGGAAAGGTGTAAAAAGTATTACAGGTCATTATTTAACTTCGGATCAAAATACTGGAATTAAAATCTCTACAAGTGGTTGGCAAGATACACCACAAATTCCAACTACAACACAAAAATATCATTGGTGCTATCAAACTATTACTTACACTACGGACGAAGTAGAAAATACTAATCCTTGTATTATAGGTGTATATGGAGATACTGGACTTAAAGGTGATACTGGTAAAGGTATTAAATCAACCGTTACTAAATATTATTTATCTAACTCTAATACTGAATTGAAAGGAAGCTATTGGAGTAATATACCACTTACTTGGTCATATGGAAAGTATTATTGGACAAAAGAATATATTACATGGACTGATAATACATCAACTTCTACTGATGCCGTATTGGCTAATGGGTTAAATGATTCTTTAATTGCATCATATAATGCTGAAAAAGCCGCAAATGATGCTGCTCAAAAAGCGTATGAAAGTGAACAAAAAATTGCTGCTTGGTGTGATGAAAATGACACTACTAAAATTGATGGTTCAAAAATATACACTGGAACAGTTTCTACTATTCAATTAAATGCAAATTCAGTTACTGCTGAAAAGTTAGCTGTAGACGCTATTAAATCTAGAAATTATATTAAAAATAATTCAGGCAGTTATTTAAGTCTTAAAGATGGTACATTTGATAGTAAATATTTTAAATGGGATGAAACTGGTAAGATAAACGCCACTAGTGGCGAAATTGGTGGATGGCTATTAGATTCAAAAAAAATATATAAGATTTCAAGCGAAGTAATTGATGAATCACAAAATGCAGTAACAACTTATTCCATTGAACTATCTACGATACCAAACGAAAGCGGTAGCGATACTGGTGGATCAATGTATTTAGCTTCAAAACAAGTTACTACAGCAGATACATATATTACTAATAGTAACCCAATGGGTTATCGTATTGTGAGCGGAGCTGAATTATCAAACGGTAGTATTTCAAATCAATATAAAATTTATGATAAAACTGCTGGATTACAAACAACATTCACTACTAGCATCAATACTGGTAGTCTTTTGTTTGATACAATGTACAACTCTACACAACATTTAGCTGATATAAGTTTATCACCATATCAAGGTGGTTATTTTCGTATTGAAACTTCAACTGCTGCAATGATGATTAGTTCAAAAGAAGATTTAACAATCCAAACTACAGATGGAAATTTATTTCTTACTGGTGGAGGAAAAGATCATTTGGTTTATGCTTCTAAGCCTGATACTGGATCACATGAAGTAGTAACAAGCTGGAATTATGGACATCATATGTATTTAGACTGGACTGGTAGTTCGGTTTTTTGTCGTGTTGATGCTACAAACTTCACATTATCTCATAGTTCAGATAGAAGATTAAAAGATGATATTAATGAACTAGATGAAAAATTAATTAATACTTACATGTCTTTAAAACCATCAAGTTACGTATTTAAAGATGATGGTGCTTACCATAAAGACGGACATGAATTTGGTCTTATTGCTCAAGATATTATTCAAGCGTTTACTGATAATAATTTGGATTTCAATGATTATACATTAGTTAATGTTGAAAATACATTAGATAATAAGCAAAAAGAAATTCTTGGCGGTGATGATCATTATTACAGTGTTGACTATGATAATCTTCATGCTTTGCATATTTTAGTTAACAAGAATCAAGAAAAGAGAATTCAAATTCTTGAAAATGAAATTGAAAATTTAAAAAAGGAATTAAAGGAAATAAATGGAAAATAAAGGATTTAATACTTATATAAGAGATTTAGAAAATACAATTATCAAGGTAACTGATGACGCCCTTAAACAAGGCATCCAACCTTCTATTTTGTGTTTGGTTTTAAAGAGTGCTTTATATCAATTAGAAAGAGCAACAGATAATGTAGTTCTTTTAGAAAAAGAAGAAATTAAAAAACAACAAGAACAAGAAGTACAAAATGAAGAAAATAAAAACAATTAAATAATAGTCGTATAAAATTACGATTTTAGGGTTAGAAATAATACTTACAAATCCCCTATTTTTTGGGGATTTTTTATAATAAAAAAATACGATAAAAAGGAGAAAACAATGATAATTTCAAGAATTATACAAAATGGTTTAGATTTATCTATTGAAACGAATGACATCCCCTATCAATGTAGTGCGAATCATAAAATACAATTTGTAAAAGATTCAAACTATTCTAACTATTCATTACAAGCCTACGGTAAATTGCCTAAAACTGGTTATCAAGAAAGTGAAGAATTCAAACTTGAATTAGAAGATGGAAATTATATCAAATTGCCAAGTGCTTTTTTTGCTACAAAAGGTATTTTTCAAATTGCAATTTCATTAACTGGCACAAGTGGTGACATTATCAATTTAGGTATCGTATCGTATAAAATTAGAAAATCATTTGGTGATTCAACAAACATCTTGCCAGACAATGAAAAAGCTTGGAATAGTTTTGTGCATTTAGAAGTCGATAATTATTTTAATAATACTTATCAATCTAAATTGAATGATTTCAATACAAAATATGATGATACTGTAACTAAATATACTGAAATTGTAGAAAATTCAACTGAAGTAAAAAAAGAATATGATGAAGTAGTTTCAATGAAGAAAAGTGTTGATTCTTCAAAACAATCAATTGATAATACAAAGAAACAAATTGATAGCACTTATGATGAATATAAAAAATTCGCCAATGATACAAAGACCGAAATTAATAATGCAAAACAAGCTATTATTAATGGTAAAAATGAAATCAATACTCTGGCAAAAGAAAAAGTTGATGAATACACCCAAAAAGTAACCGACTTCAACAATAATTACGATACTAAAACTGCATCACTTGACACAAAAATCAATGAAATTCAAACCAATGCAAATGAAATTGTAGAAACTTCAACTGAACAGTTAAAAGAAAATATCGCTGAATCTAAAAATGATGCAATCAAGCAAATTCAAAGCGAAGGTCAATCATATCAAGATCAAATCAATAAACTTCAAAAATCTGAAGCATTACAAGATGAGGTTCTTGATAAGTTGAATGTAGAAGTTGATTTGAAATTAACTCAACCATACTTAAATAATAACGATTCTACTCACATCACTTCAAGTGACAATGGTTTATTAAAGAATATCGTAGTTAAAGGAAATACTGTTCAAAATAGTACGAAAGGGCTTAACTTGATTAATTGCACTTCTAAAATGACTACTATAAATGGTATTACTATGGTTAATAATGGTGATGGTACTTATACTGTAAATGGTACAGCTACGGATGATTTTGATATCGCTCTTGCGCCATATACAACAAAACAAAATATTTATTATACTTTAAGTGGTTGTCCTTCTGGAGGATCAAAAACTACCTATTATTTAGACCCACGTGGATATGAATATGATACTGGCAGAGGAACTACTATTATAAATCCAAATCAAGATTTTAGTAATTATATTAGAATTGTAATTAAGAAAGATGTAACTGTAAATAACTTGTTATTTAAACCAATGTTCAATGAGGGGCAAACAGCTCAACCATTCGAACCATACACTGGTGGTCAACCATCACCTAGTCCTGACTATCCTCAAGAAATTAAAGCGGTTAGCAAATTAAGTGGAGCGTTTTATTCAAAAAACTTATTTGATTTTAACATCATAAAGGATAGTAATATTACAAGAGGTACAGCAGTTTGGACAAATAATTCTGTTACGATAACTTCCAATGCAAGTGATTGCTATACAGAATCATATAGTAAAAAAAACTACATTAAAGTTAAGCCAAATACGACTTATACATTATTGTTTAAGCGAGATAAAAGCGTACAAGGTAGTATCTACATTTTTAAAAAAAAGAATTATGATGACTCTAACTATTATGATGTAAGTTGTAACACATCAAGTGATTTAAAAAAAGCATGGACTTTTACAACAAAATCTTCTACTAATTATTTAGCTTTTAGATTAGGTATTTATCAAAGTGGTCAAACTTGTACTTTTAGTGAAATTATGTTGGTAGAAGGTAGTCATACTTGGGATAATATTTCTTATGAAAATGGCAAGCAATCGTTATTAAATTATACTCTTCAAAATCCACTTTATAAGTTAGGTGACGTATATGATTACATTGATTTAAATAGAGGTAAGATTGTAAGAAACATTGGTGTTGTAACTTTTGATGGAAGTGATGATGAAGATATAAGATTAAGCCCTCCTAGTGGTTCCCGTCGTGTTTATTTGTACATGTTTCGCAATTCTATTCTATCGATAGAAAAGATAAACCCCTATTGTAAAAGCAATATGTTTAAATTTACAAATCTATGGGATGACGGTGTAATGTCACATAACCATCTTTTTTATGTTTCAAGTATTAACATATACGTTTCGTATAATGAGATTACGTCTTTAAATGATTTTAAAACATGGCTCAATAAAAACCCAATTACTGTAGTTTATCAACTTGCAACACCTACAGAAGAACCTCTACCCTCCGACTTACAAACATTACTTCAATCATTAAAGTCATACTATCCTCAAACCAATATTATGTTTGATACCGAAGTAGAACCATATATCAATTTTGATTATAAATTGAACTTAAAATCATGGATTGAAGATAAAGATAATAAAGAAATTATCTATGATAAACAAAACAAAGAAAAAGATAAATACTCATCAACTTTCTTTGAAAATATGTTTGCTCTTCAAAGAACAGGTAAAGTATATACTGTCAAGTTTCCTAAATGGGAAACATCTCATATTTCAACTGGTGAAAAGTTAGATGCTAATGCTGGTCTTATTTGTGAACCATCTACTAAAACAATTATAGGTCAAAATGATTATGCAAATATTCCATTATTTAAAACATATGATGTCAATGCTTACGTGGATGATGAAGGTGTACGTCACGTTACTGCTATTAAGGGTGATAAGGACTTTAAAGATGAAGGGAAAGTTGATGTATTCGTATTAGGAATGAGCTATTATGAAAAAGTTTGGGAAGATGATCAATATTGGTATTACTCAAGAACTGATTCACCTAGAGATGGTTATACGATTGCAAGAGAATGTATCAATCGTGATGGAACTATTCAACCATTTGCTTTGTACGCTAAATATGTCGCTGGAAATATTGATGGTAATTTATATTCTAGTAAAGGATTAAAACCTGCTAGATATTATGGAACTACTCCATTGCCTGCTAATACGACTAATACAGATACTTCATACAACGGTTTGGTTAGTCAATGTCATAAACGTGGCTCTTTCTATTCAAGTGGTATGACTTGTGATTATAAATATATTTTAACAACATTCTATTTGAAATATGGAACTTTAAATACTCAATCAATCATGGGTGGATGTAGCAATTATAATGCACAATACGAAGCAAGCATTAAATCATCTACGAATAATACTTACTTCCCATTAACTAAGGCTCAGGCTGATTATTTTCCTGTCGGAGCTAGTGTTTCGATTGGTTATAAATATGGTGGTTCTAATTTAGATAGATATTATTCAACGGTTTCTATTTATGCCGATAATGTAAAAATCATTAAGAAAGTCGCTTTAGATGATAGCAATACTGCGCTGTATTTAGATACAAATACACCTTTCAATACTGCCAATACATCATCAGGAGCAGTCTTTTGTTCAGCGATGCACTGGAGAAGTGGATTCAGTGATGATATTTTAGGACGAGATGGTTGTCCTTGTGAGACAAAATCAGAATTAACAAATGGTAAATTCCCAATAGTAATTCAAGGAATTGAATGTATGGTTGGTGGATATGAAACTTATGGAAATGCGTTTATGGATATTGTGGATGCAACTGGTAAACGTGAAGTTTACATACAAAATGATGCAAGTCAGCTAACAACAGATATAGCTACTGCAAAAACTACTTATAAGAAATCACCATATGCAATTCAACCTACAAAGTTAAATAGCTGGAATTATATCACAAGAATTGACTTTGATTTGGAAAATGGCGCGTTCGTTCAAACTAATATTGGACAAGATGGCTCATCAACTACTACTGGATTTGCTGATGGTGTTTATGTAGATAATGCTAGTTCAGGGCAAAGAGAGTTCCTTGGCTTCGGTCATCTCGGGGATGGTTCTGGTGCTGGTCTTTCTCACTTGAATGCGAGCAATGGGGGCGGTAGTGCGTACTGGTACATCCTCGCCCGCCTCTCAATCAACGGTGTCGGGGGTGAATTAACTGCGTAGCAGTTAAGAGGGGATCTCCCCTTATATCACACCGTTATAACCATTTAAACTTATAATAAACAAATATAAGTAAATTAACTTACAACAAGATATTGTGATAGTAAGAATCTTGTTTATATATAATAATTAGGATAAAATTCCTGTTTTACACTTTTGTAATATGTTCTAATTATAAAACTTCATTAAATAAAATAATAAAAAATAAATTAAGTCGTGTGCAGCAATTCTAATAAATATGCTGGATAAGCGATTGCAAAAAATGCAATATAGCACACGCAAAGGGCTTCTAAATAGCGTCGTTGTTCCTTGGCTTCGGTAATCTCAGGAATGGTTCTAATGCTGGTCTTTCTTACTTGAATGCGAACAATGGGGTCGGTAATGCGAACTGGAACATCCTCGCCCGCCAATCTGTTATTAGATACTTTTACATACAAAATTATCTAAAATTAAATCAATATATATAAAATTTAGAAGTCGTACCTAAGCAGGACATTCAATGATTTATTTCATTGAGTCTTTAGCCTTTATGGCTAACAATAGTATGTGACACACTCTATATTCAAACTTGTGCACAAGTTTTAGTATAGCGGTTATGTGAATGGCATAACTGAGGTTTAGTAGAAAAATCTTATGATTATAACCGAAAGACCTAGATATACATGAGAGTAATCTCAAGCGTTTCATTTTATTGAGGCACTTTTTATATAAATTAATTCAAATATTGTAGAATGAAAGGAGTTTAGATGAGAAGATATTTGAGCAAATTTGAATTTACACCCCAATTGATTGAGTCTGCAATTTATGACTGTTTAAACGGTGTTGGAAATTCAAATTCTAGATGGAAACGTATGGATTCAGCATATTTTCTAGCTGAATATTTAATATACTTTTCTAGAGATAAGGATAAAAACAAACATGATCTTGCAAGAGAAATTCATGACTACATAATGAAATATGAAAATTACAGAATGAAGTTTAATCCTTTGATTAAGGTTATTTCAAGAAATATTCATCATGAGATAGTAAACCATGAAATTAATCTACCGCCTATTCGCTATCAAATGAGACGTGATAATTGCAGTGGTAAATTAAGAAAGATTGGATTGGCTAGTATTAAACAACAAATTTATGATCATATCGTAGTAAAAGCTTGTATGGGAATGTTCATGAATAAAATTGGACAATATCAATGTGCTTCAATTAGAGGTCGTGGTCAAGTTTATGGTAAAGAAACTATAGAAAAGTGGATAAGAAAGAATCCAAAGAAATGCAAATATGTTTGGAAAGGTGATGTAAAGAAATTCTACCCTTCTATACCTCATGATAAACTCAAGAAATTATTACGTAGAGATATTAAAAATAATGATGTTCTCTATGTCGTTTTTCGTTTGATTGATACGTATGGAGAAGATATTGGACTTTGTATAGGTTCATACTTGTCTCAATTTCTAGCAAACTATTACTTATCTTATGCTTATCATTTTTTAAGTGAAAAATGTTTTACAACTAGAAAGAAAAGAAGGACAAAAGAAATTATACAAGTCCGTCTTATCTCTTATCAATTATTATACATGGACGATATTATATTATTCAGTCCAAACAAGAAATATTTGAAGAAATGTGTAAACATGTTATCTAAATATCTCAATGATGAATTAGGTTTAAGTATTAAGGATGGACACCAATTATTCCCTCTTGATTCAAGACCTATAGATATGATGGGATATAAAATCTATACATATAAGACAACTATTAGAAAAAGAATATTTAAAAGAACTAATATTATTCTTGCTACCTATAAAGACCCTAAAAAGGTTATGAATGTTGAAACCGCAAGAGCATTTATGAGTTATAAAGGATATTTGGATCATTCTGATAGTGTGAAATATAGGAAGAAAATGAAGTTTAAAAGAACTTTCAAAAATGCGAAGGAGGTCATCCGAAATTATGCAAAGTATAGCGGAGTTCATGGACAAACAACCTGATTATAGGTATTTTAAAGTGAATGATGAACGTGCTGACATTTTCATTTACGAGTTCATTGAAGAAATTGATTCTAATGGTATTGGTGGAGGTACTATTTCTTTTGATGAAGAAGGAAATGTGATTAATGTTGAAGTAAATGAAGATAATCACGTTTATTCATATAAGGTTAATTGTTTTACAGTTGATCCGAATGAGATTACTGAAGAAATGATTAAAGAAAATCCTTTAGATTATATTGATTATGTTAAGCCTACTGAAGAAGTTGAACAAGACGAATATTTATTAGATTTAGATTATAGAATCACTTGTTTAGAGCTAGGTTTATAAAATTGATTTAAAGATTATTAAAATTAAATAGGTATTAAATCTCATGAGTTATTCATGGGATTTTTTATTTTACAATTGAATATTTAAAAATTTTAGTGTTTATAGGAGGAAAAATTATGGAACACACAACTACTTACAAAATGTTATTAAAAACTATTACTAAAAAGAAACAAACTGGTTTAACTCAAAAATACATTGCTGATATGCAAGAAAAGTTAGATGTATTCTACGCTGGTGATAGATTAACTACCGAAGAATACGAAGAATTAATGAAATTGTTAGATGAATAAAATCATAGTTTTAGTTCAACAAATTAATATTTTTTAAATTCAAAGGAGGATTTATTTATGGACTTTCAAACAATTTATAATGTTTTAGTAACTGTGGCTGCTATTACGATTGGTGGTTTATCATTATACTTAAAAACTTCAGCAAAAGCACAAACTAAAGCAAAAGAAATTCAAGAAACTATGGCTTTAATTATGGGAGAAGCAGTAGTTTATATTAGAAAAGCTGAAGAAGACTATAAAGATACAACTAAAAAAGGTGGAGAAAAATTCAATGAAGTAGTTGATAAACTATATTCATTAGTTCCTGATGCTTTAAAACCCATTATTACTGAAGATAGAATTAAAGATATTGTTCAATCAACTTTTGATGAAGTTGAAAATTATGTTAAATTACAACTAGATAATACAGTTGATAAGGTTGATGTAAAAAATAAAACACCTAAAACAAAATCAAAGAAAAAATAATTATTTATATAAATCGTTGAGTAGAGGTTAATTCCTCTACTCTTTTTTTATTTTATAAGGAGGAAATAAATAATGTTAGAAATTAATCAAAGTTACTGGAGAGAAAATGAATAGTGATATTGATTATAGAACAGAAACGCCATATAAACTCTATATTCATATAGTTCCAAAAAAAATAACTGGATATGATCATGATAAATATTATGTAGGAATAACTCGACAAAAATCTGTTAAATTACGTTGGAATAATGGTAATGGTTATAGAAAAAATATTCATTTTTGGAGAGCGATACAAAAATATGGATGGAATAATATTGGACATGAAGTTATTGCTTCAAATATAACAAAAAATGAGGCAATAAATTTTGAAAAATTGATGATAAAAAAATTGAATTCTAATGATTATCATTTTGGATATAACATAACCGCTGGTGGTGAAGGTTGTGCGTTAAAAGGTGAGAAAAACCCAAATTTTGGTCATCATTGGACGGATGAACAAAAAAAGAAAATGAGTGAATATAGAAAGCAACATCCTATAACAGTAAGCGAAGAAGGACGAAAACGAAAATCTGATTTTATGAAGAAGAAATGGCAAGATGAAGAATATAGAAAAAACAAAACTGGAGAAAATGCGCCTTGTTATGGCAGAATTGGTGAGAAACATCCTTTATATGGTAAACCTGGATATAATTCAAAAAAAGTAATATGCTTAAATACAAAAGAATTATTTTCTTCAGTAACAGTTGCTTCAAAAAATAAAAATGCTAATCACTCTAAAATTTGTATGGTTTGTAGAGGCGAAAGGATTTCATGTGGTAAAGATAAAAAAGGTAATCCTTTGCATTGGATTTATTTTGAAGATTATATAAAAGAAAAAAATATTTCAGAAAAAGAGGCTATGGATGGTCTCTTTTTTATTGCTTAAAAGGAGGAATAATTATATGAAATTTAATGTACATGGTGGACACAATTTCAAAGTACAAGGAGCTAGTGGATGTTTTAGTGAAACCAAGGAAGATAGAAATGTCAAAAATTTAGTTATTGCTAAATTACAAGCTTTAGGTCATACGGTATATGACTGTACTGATGAAGATGGTGCTACACAATCAAAAAATTTAGTTAATATTGTAAACAAATGTAATGCTCATTCAGTTGATTTAGATATTTCAATTCACTTTAATGCATCAAATGGTGCTGGGCATGGTGTTGAAGTTTTAGTTTATAGTGATAATTCTAAAGCAAAACCATATGCTCAAAATATTTGTAATTCAGTCGCTGCTCTAGGATTTACTAACAGAGGGGTAAAAATTAGAACTAATTTGTATGTTCTTAAAAAAACAAATGCTCCTTCTCTATTAGTAGAATGTTGTTTCTGCGATAATCAAGGTGATGCAAGTTTATATAACGCAGAAAAAATGGCTGACGCTATTGTCAAAGGAATTGTAGGTAAAACCGTTGAAGTTAAGCAAGAGGTTACAACAGTATCACCTACTCCAACTGCAAAAGCAAAATCATATTTATCTAATGGAGATAAAGGTATAGCTGTAAAAACAATGCAAACTATGTTGATTGCAGTGGGATATTCTTGTGGTAAGTATGGTGCAGATAGTTCATTTGGAACTGGAACTACTAATGCTTTAAAGAAATTCCAAAAAGCTTATGGTTTAACTGTAGATGGCAAATATGGAAATAAATCTAAAGCTAAATTAGAATCGGTTTATAATGCTAAAACAATTCAAACAACTAAAAAATCAAATGATGATTGGGGAAATAGATTAAATGCTGAAATTAAAGCACAAGGTTTCTCGACATATCCACTTGTTAAAAGAGGTGCTAAAGGTAATATTACAAAATTAATTCAAGAAAGATTAGTTAGTGTAGGGTTTAGTCTTAAAATTGATGGTGACTTTGGAGAAACTACTGAAGCGAAAGTTAAAAAATTTCAATCTAATAGAGGTCTTAAAGCAGATGGGAAAGTAGGAGAAAAAACATGGGAATGGCTAATTAGTGGTAAAAGCGTATAGAAAATATAAGAAAGTGAGTATTATCGCCCACTTTCTTTCATTTCTGCTAATGTTTCATAAAACATATTATTTTGTAATTTAAAAATATTTAATGCGTGTTTAATTGTTGTTTCAATATATTTATCTTCATGGGGATCAATTTCAAAGTCTGAATATTCAATATCAAAATCATTAAATACTAAAGCCTTTTCTTGAAAGTCATAATAAAGAATTACTTTTGTATCTTCACCACTTATTGATTTTACATATTCTAAATCTTTGATTATATCTTCTGATGAGTAAGAAGTATTAAATGGATCATGATACGCAAAATTTTTATCAACGTATTTTCTTATATAATCGTAAGCATTTCCTAGTGCCATAAATGTCAATCTCCTTTCGTTTATATGAGAATATTATAGCATAAGATATTGATACTTAATTAAATATTTTTTTAAATTAACTGAATTTATAAGGAGTTTAAATGAGAAAGGTAAAAATTGTTAGAGGTTCACAAGATATTTTACATGATAGATTACGCATGAAAGATTATGAAAAAGAATTCAACTTAATTACTGAAACAAAATATGTATCTATTGTGTCCGATGGTGAACGAGAATATACATTTAAAAATGAATTTATTATTAAATAAAATTGTAGGAGAGAAGTTGATGATACAATTTATAATAGATCATTGGACATCTATCATTGAAGGATTAGCTGCTTTGGGGATTGTTGTTGAAATTACACCTGTTAAAATTTATCCTTTAAAATGGTTGGGTAATCGATTCAATGCAGGTTTAAAAGAAAAATTAGATGAGTCCAATGCCGAATTAAAAAAAGAAATAGATGATGTTAATAAAAAATTAGATAAGCATATTGATAGTGGCGCAAAAAAAGACATGAAAGATTTAAGACATGATATTCTTGATTTTTCGGATCGTATCACCGAAGGTTGTAAACCTTCTAAAGATGCTTTTACTCATACTTTTGATATTGCCGTAGATTATCATAACTTAATAGAAGAATATAATTTAACAAATGGAGTTATTGATATTGAAATGGAAAATATTAAAAAGAAATATGCTGAACTATATTTAAATAAAAAAGATAATTAAATAAACATGGGTTACTATTAATTTAGTAACCCTATTTTTTTGCATTTTAATTGAAAATAAATAATAACATTCTCGAATAATATTAACATTTATTTTCAATTAAATAATAGAAGGATTTGATTTATAAACTAGGAATATTTTGTTCCAATTTTTGTTCCAAAATAATGCTACATAATGCCAAATTTTGCCTTATTTTGCCATTTTGAAGTGAAGTTTTAAAAATTAAAAATCGCTCAAACCCTTTGAAAACGTTGATATTTCAAGGAATAATACAGTGTATGACATTGAAATGATTTTTTGTATTTCTGTAATACTAGTTATTTTACTGCTTGTTATT
>ERZ838516.85-NODE-85-length-137696-cov-16.402584_pt1 | contig 137696 bp, 100 predicted proteins | sample MGYA00519910_ERZ838516 | MGnify/ENA primary metagenome ERZ838516 (study PRJEB31850, sample SAMEA3708837) | human gut metagenome | biome: human gut; feature: human-associated habitat; material: faeces | place: China | collected 2014 ... | reverse complement strand
AGAGGACACCTGCAAGGTCTATTGTATCGGTTAATTTTGAACAGCTACTTACATAATTATATATAGGCAACAATGACCCTACATGTTTTCAACCCTGAGCACGACCTGGCTATGGGGGCAAACCTGGCAAACTTTACACCGCCGCTGGCAGCAAGGCGCCTGCGCATGGGCCTTGGCTTCATTCCGGCCTTGTGGGCTGCCGACGGCGATGCGGTGCTTGTAGACGACGTTGAGCTGGCCCGCAGCAATTTGAATGAGGTGCTTACGGCCCTGTCGAGGCCCGCCCCGCGAGTGCACTTCGTAACCACTGCCGACCTGTGCGGCATGTCACCACAGTCCGTAAGCCCATGGGGGTGGGACAGGGCCGTCTGTCACAGGCTGCTACGCCACGGGGTTCGGCCCTCGTCATGCCCTACGGAAGACTACATCGATGCCGTGCGCTCATTGTCACACAGGCGTACGGCAGCCATGCTCCTGCCCGCATTGCAGCAGGAAGGCACCGTCGGCATGGCCCGCGAGTGCACTTCGGCCGCCCAGATATCAGCCATGGCAGAGGCCCTTGGCCACGTGGTGGTCAAGGCGCCATGGAGCAGTAGCGGCAGGGGAGTGCGCATAATGCACGCCGGCGAGGAAGGGGGCAGCCTGATGGGATGGATAAAAAACATGTTAAATCAGCAGGGGTGTTTGATGGTTGAGCCGTATTATAATAAGGTAAAAGACTTCGGCATGGAGTTCTTCAGCGACGGACGGGGAGGAATAACCTATCTCGGATTGTCGCTGTTTGAGGCAGAAGGCAGTGCATATACAGGCAACATGCTTGCTTCAGAGAGCGTAAAGAGTGCTGCCATAACGGCCTGCCTGCCCGGTGGCTTGCTCGATAGCGTCAGGGCTCGGATACAGCAGAGCCTTGCAGTGGGCATCGGGGAGGCCTACACCGGGCCCTTCGGCATCGACATGATGGTGGTTGAGGGCAATGCCGGCACGGGCTTCCTTTTGCATCCCTGCGTCGAGATAAACCTGAGGCGCACCATGGGCCATGTGGCGCTATCGCTCACCCCTGCCGACGAAAATGCCGTAATGACGATGAGAATAGCAGCTGGAAATAATTGCAAACTAAAAATACAAGCTTTATGAAATTACCTTTGTTGTTGCTCATGGCAGCACTGCCAATGGCATCCATGGCTCAGTATCGTTCGCAAGTGTGGTGTCCCGACAATGGCGACGGCACTTACACCAACCCTGTCATCAATGCCGACTACAGCGATCCAGACGTTTGTGTGGGGCCGTCTGGCACAGATTTCTACCTTACCGCAAGTTCGTTCAACTGCGTACCCGGCCTGCCCATCCTGCATTCCAACGACCTCGTCAACTGGAAAATAGTAGGACACGCCATCAAGAAGATGGTGCCCGAAGAGGTGTTTGACAAGGCTGCCCACGGCATGGGGGTGTGGGCTCCGAGCATCAGGTATCACAACGGTGAATACTATATATACTGGGGCGACCCCGACCATGGCGTATTTATGGTCAAGACCAAAGACCCGGCCGGCGAATGGGAGGAGCCTGTGCTGGTGATGAAGAGCAAGGGCATCATCGACACCACGCCATTGTGGGACGACGACGGCCGTTGTTACCTCGTGTTTGGCTGGGCCGGCAGCAGGGCGGGCTTCAAGAGCGTGCTCTCGGTGTGCGAACTGTCGGCCGACGGCACCAAGGCCATCGGCAACCCGGTGATTGTCTTCGATGGAAACAACACCAACCGCACCGTAGAAGGGCCGAAGTTCTACAAGATTGACGGCTGGTATTGGATATTGGCTCCCGCCGGCGGTGTGCCTACGGGATGGCAGCTGGCCATGCGTTCAAAGAGCCCCTTCGGCCCATACGAGAGCAAGATGGTGCTCGCGCAAGGCAAGTCAGAGGTGAACGGCCCTCATCAGGGTGGCCTTGTACGCACGTCGCAAGGCGAAGATTGGTTCCTTCATTTTCAAGACAAGGGCCCCTATGGGCGCGTGGTGCACCTCCAACCGGTCAATTGGGTTAAGGGTTGGCCGGTGATGGGCGTCGACAAGGACGGCGATTTGTGCGGCGACCCGGTCACAAGATACAAAAAGCCAAACGTTGGCAAGACTTACCCGATACAGAACCCGGTTGAGAGCGACGAATTCAACGAGCCCGTGCTTGGCAAGCAATGGCAGTGGCACGCCAATTACAACCCAAAGTTCGGCCAGCCAACCCCTTACGGTTTCTACCGGTTATACACCAACAAGCTCAGCGAAAACTTCGTGAACCTGTGGGAAGCGCCCAACCTTTTGCTGCAAAAGACGCCGGCCGACTCTTTCACGGCTACGGCGAAGATAAAGTTTGCGGCCAAGAAAGAGGGCCAGTATGCCGGCATCATCATGATGGGACTTGACTACAGCGCCCTCGTTGTGAAGAGAGTGGGCGACAAGTTCCAGCTTCAGCAAGTGACATGCCATAAGGCTGACAAGGGCAAACCCGAGGAAGTGAAAGTCATTGCCGAGCTCGACGCTACCGACAAAGACAAAATCGACTACGAACCGGCTATATACGAGGAAATCTATTTGCGCCTGACGGTGAAGGATGGAGCCAAGCTGACATTTGCATACAGCAAGAACGGCAAGAAGTTTGAAACGGCAGGAGACGAGTTCCAGATGCGTGAAGGCAAATGGATCGGAGCCAAATTCGGCTTCGTGGCAGAGGAACCTTCAGGCAAAGCCCCGTCCGGCTTCCTAGACGTCGATTGGATCAGAGTAACAAAGTAAGTGCCACCATGGCATGTCAGGCTTAGTCTTGCCGCATGGTTAAGCCTGTATGAACATAAAAGCCCGCCATCAATCATGGCGGGCTTTTATGTTAGGATGTGTCTGTCTGATGCCTTACTTCAACTTATACAGTGTGACCGGCGAATTCAAGCCGCTCTTCACAGGCTTCCAGTCGGCGTATGTGCCCTTCTTATAATTAAGGCCCACCATGTTGATTTCTTTGAACTTACGCCATTTTACACCCCGTCTGTCGAGGTCGGCAATCCTGTTTGCAGGCAGGTTTGTTACTTCTATGCATATCTTGTTGCTGCCCGCCTTCAGCTGGTTCTTGCAGTCCAGCACGAAAGGAACCGACCATGCGCAGCCAATAAGGCTGTCGTTGACATACACTCTGGCGCTCTCACGCACGTCGCCGAGGTCGATTGCCCAATTGCTCTTGGCCTCGTCCTTGGTCAGGTTGATGTAGGTTGTATAAGCACCGGTGCCCATCGTAACCTTCACTGAGTCGTCGTCGAGTGCTTCCCATGTAGTCAGTGTGGGCAGGTCGAATGTCTTTGCCACCTTGGGAGCGCTCTCAACGAAGCTCAAAGTCCACTTCCCGTTGAGCTGCTTGGCCTCGCCGAGCGACGTCTTGCGCTCAACCCTGTTGTCGGTAAGGGCATGGTCGTAAGTCTGCAATATCATCGACTCACCGCTGCGCAGGTTCATCTTCACACCTTCGGCAGTCACGTCAGCCTTGTATATCTCGCCATTCAAGGGGTTGAACCAACGTGCATCCTTCATGCCTACGGCCAGAGGTATGCGCGCATCCACGTCGTTGGGCGACAGGTTTGCTATGAAATAATGGTGGCCGGAATCGTTCTTGCGCCTTATCGCGCGCAGCCCGAACTGATACTTCATGGGCTCCGGCTTGGCTGCCGAGGCCATTTGCTGCTTGTCGATGCCGTAGATTATCTTCGCGCCCTGGCTTTTCAGCTCTTCTATGTGTGCCTTGACGTTTTCCGGCATGTTGCCGCTTCCGGGAATAATAAGCGCATGGTAGCGTGTGCCGGCAGCCGTCTCAAGCATGCCTTCGTTGAACTTGGTAGTCAGGATGAAGTTTTCGCTGATGTAATCGCAGTCGAATCCCTCCCTGTCAATCTCCAGAATGCTCTTTATGAAGTCCGGTGCTTTCTTGTCCATGCTGTGGATGTCGAACATCATCAGCAGCGATTTGGGGCCTGTTCCGCTGCGTTCGGCCCACATGTCGCGCACAGGCAGCAAAACAAGGAAGTCGTTGTCGGGCTGCCCCATCTGCAGGAAGCTCTGGCATCTCTCAATGTATTTCATCAGATAAGGGGCGTCACGCCAGATGCTGTTGGTCGGGCTCATGTCGATGGAAGCATAGAACTTCCATCCCGGCCATGCGTCGTTGCGTGGCGAATAAGTCGTTCCATGGAAATACATGTTATTGACTCCGCATGTGAACATGAGGTCGATGTCGGGCTTGCACTGCGACAATGATGTGCGGAAGTGCTCTGTCAGCCATGTGAAAGTCTCGCTGCTGGCGAATGTCTTGCCGGTGATGTGAGCTGCGGATGCCGCATATTTCAGCATTGATATGTCGCTGTCGTTCTTGCGCGTAAACCCGCTGTCGGTCCGAAGGCCCTTGATGCCGAATTCAGAGAGGCCGAACCCCTCGATCTCCGGTATGTCTACGGCCGAATAAATGTCTATCAGGTTGGCTGGAGAGCCATGGGCCTGATTGCGGGTCTTGGCCCCGTGCTTGTGGGCCCAGGCCGTCCACTGGTTGACGTAGTTTTCCAGAAGCAGCTCTCCCAGGGTCTCCCTATAGTCTACGAGCACTTTGTTGCCGGCGTCTTCCTTGTAGCCAAGCAGCTCGAGCAGATGTTCCTCGAGCTTGTATCCCCTGCGTTTCTCAAACTCCTCGAACAGCTTTGGCGTCCAGTTGGCCTGGTAAACCTCATACGAGTCGTTGAAGAACGTGTGCGGATATGGCGTGCCGCTCTTGTCGAAAGCATCTTCAAACCGTTGCAGGTAGTGGGCAACAGCGTCGTGGTCGAAGTGGTCTATCACGTAACCTTCGCCACCGGGTGCAGCCCGTTTCACCTTCTGGCGTGTGCGTGAGCAGTAAACCGAGATGATGCGGTACTGCCCCTTCTTTGGTGCTTTCTTCCATGTCACCATGCCGTTGGCATCTGTGAATTCGGTCAGGTTGGCCACTGTGCCGTCTGCAGCGTATGCCATCACCCTGCTGAGCTTGGCATATTGCTTTTCCTTCTCGTCCTTGACACTTATGTCTACGCCCTTGCGCAGCTCCTTGCCAGTGGCATTCACGTCGGTGCAAACCAGTTTGGCGGCAGCTTCTTCGATAGGCACGTACGGTCCGCCGAAGGGCCATCCCGTACCGTTATTCATGTCGATGAGGATTCCGTCCTTAGCTCCTTCGGACTCAACAAACTTAAGTGCGTTCATCCAGGGAGTCGACAGAAACTCCAGTTCGTTGTTGTCGTTGCCCTGGACGCCGTAGATAGGCGTTATCTCCAGGGCGCCAATGCCCGCCTTGGAATATTCCCGCATATTCCATCTCAAGTCTTCCTGGTTGACGGCAGAGCCCATCCACCACCATCGCGCTCCCGGTTTGGCTTCGGGCTTGGCTACGGGCCACGATTGTGCCCACATGCCGCCGGCCACCATCAGTGCGCCGGCAAAAGCCATGAATCTGTAGTTCATATAATCTGTTGTATAATGTTTTGTTGTAAATCAGTTTACCGCAGTATGTCGGATGCACCGTCAATTGCCGTCGGGCTTGACCAGCTCGACGTTGCGTGCGGGCGCCCATTTGAATGTTTTCCAGTCGTCCGGCTGGCTCGGGTCAAAGTCCTTGAAGTCGGGCCTTATGTCTTTCACGAGCGGAAGGTTTAGCTTCTTCATGCCCATGACCACGATTTTAGCCACCTCATAAGCTCCGTAGGTGTTGAAGTGAGTGTTGTCTGCCAGGGCCTTGTCTTGTCCGGCAAATGTGTTTGCCGGGTAATGAACCAGGGCCCGCTTGCTGTCTTCATATCCCAGGGCCTCAAAGAACGTCGTCGTCTGCTGGTGCAAGTCAATCAGAGGCACATTCTCGCGTTCAGCCACAGCCTTCATTGCAGCGGGGAAGTCGCCGTGTGTGTTGATGATTGTTTTCTTGTCGTCGGCAAACCTGCGTCGTTGCGTGGGTGTGCAGAATATTATCATGGCACCCTTTGAGCGCACGTTGTCGATGAAAATCTTCAGGTTTCGGGTGTAGTGGTACCATGCTCCCGTGCCCGGGCCCTTTTCTTTCTCGTCGTTGTGGCCAAATTCGCAGACCACATAGTCGCCCGGTTTCAGTGTAGTCATAATCTTTTCAAGGCGCTTTGAAGAAAGGAACGAACCGGCGGTGAGCCCGCTTTCCGCGTGGTTGGATATGGCGATGCCCGAGTCAAACCACCTTGGTATCATCTGGCCCCAGCTTGCCCACGGCTCGTTGTTTTGGTCTACCACTGTAGAGTTGCCGCAAAGGTACACCGTGGGGCAGCTGTCGTCACGTTCGATGTGTATCGACTTTACGGCCGGGGCGTCGCCGTTGAACTCAAGCGTGAGCTTGTTGTCCCAGTTGAGATATCCCTTTTCGCGCTCTTTAATCCTCACACGCTCTTTCTCATTGATTTGAGGGTTGCGCTTGTTTACCACAAATTCGTAGCTCGTGTACTGCCCTTTCTTGGTGTCAACATTCTCAACCATCAGCCGGCGGCCTTCAGCCCGTACTGTTGTGTTGCCTGCTTTCTTCTTTGAGCCAAGCTCAACCTTGACTTTATAGTTCCCGTCGGGCACTTTTACAGAGAAGTAAAAAGGGTCGTTGCTTTTCTTTTCCGGCTCTCCGAGTATGTCATACCCATAGCCGGCAGCATCCGTGTAGACTGGTTGTTTCTTTGTCATGTCGAAGTCAAACGTCTGTGCCTGCGACATGAAAGGAACAAAGGCCAACATGGCCAAAAACATTTTGTTTACCATCAGTTTGGTTTTTAAGTTATTATTTATTGATTGTTTAATAGCGTTTCTTTAGTTGTATTGGCACGTTAAAGCAATGCAAAGGTAATAAAAAAATATGTTTCAGCAGGCAGCGTGTCATGCTTTCATGGTTAAAAGTCATTAACTGATGGATAGATATTTCTTATGCAGCCAATTAATCATGTCTTTCCCAACATGCCTGTCAGGTGGTAATAATGATTTACAAACACCCCGTTGCCGCATGAGCAGAGCCGTTTTGCATCGCGATATGGGCCGTTTCGCAGTGTAAAACGTGCCGTATGGCGTTGTAAAACGGCACGTTTTAAATCGCTTTATGCCCAATGTGGCAACACACTTTCTGTCAGGTAGTTACGCAACAAGTGATTTGGTTGACATTAAGTTTATATTTACACTTACGGTACATCCGTTTGCCAAGCCGCTGGCATTGAGCGTTTACCATGCTTCAATGCATCATCCGCCATAATTGCCTCCCCAATTCCCGATGCCAAGTCTCTGTCCGGCCGTCAGTGACTTTGAATAAGCCGTAAGCCGACATGCCCGGCAATGTGATGAAACCGACTCGTGCCCAACGCCCTGTTACAGGTAGATGGGAGCGGAAAAGCAAGTCTGCCCGGTAAGCATCGGTTGCCGTAGGCATTCTACCCCGTGCCCATCGTGCATCGGCCAATGGCAGTGTTTCAGCATGCAAACAAATTGCCAGCAATCTGTCAATGGAATTGGCAAACGGCTGTGGCGTAACCATTATTTCACACACTAATGCTTGGTTGTTGGTTTTTTATGTGTAATTTTGCAGCCAAAAACGCGAGATATGGAAAAGACATTCAAGGCCGCATTGTTTGATTTAGATGGAGTTGTTTTCGATACCGAACCACAGTACACCGAGTTTTGGGGAGCGCAATGCAGGGAATTTCACCCAGAGAAACCACATTTGGAAAGAGACATCAAAGGCCAGACACTGGTACAGATATACGACCGCTATTTTGCCGGAGAGCTTGAGGCCGTAAGGCCAATCATAACGAAGCGGCTGAATGAGTTTGAACAGCAGATGGAGTTTGTCTACGTGGCCGGATTCGAATCGTTTATGGCCGACCTCAAGGCTTCAGGCGTATATACCGCCGTCGTGACGAGTTCGAACAACCGTAAGATGGAGGCCGTCTACGGCAAGCACCCCGAGTTTAAGCAGATGTTCGACGCCATACTTACGGCCGAAGACTTTGAGCGCAGCAAGCCCGACCCGGATTGTTACCTGAAAGCGGCCTTGCGGTTTGGTGCGGCGAGCAGCGAGTGCATCGTATTCGAAGACAGCTTCAACGGACTGAAATCGGGCAGGGCGGCAAAAATGAAAGTCATAGGACTGGCCACCACCAACCCGGCTGAAGCCATCGGGCCATACTGTGACATGGTGGTAGACGACTATACGGTACTGGACTGTTCGAAGTGTAAGGCTCTGCTGTAAAAAACGGCTTGCGGAGCCACCGGGGAAAAGTTGTTTTATAAAAGTTTTGCTTTTTTGATGAATTGGTGTAACTTTGCACCCCGAAATTTAAATTGAACGAATTTATGGCTGGATATTTGGTAAGCGACACACGTAAGGTTACTACGCATCGCTTCATGGAGATGAAGCAGAAGGGAGAGAAAATCTCAATGCTCACATCCTACGATTTTACGACGGCAGGCATCGTGGACGCTGCCGGGGTAGACGGAATTCTCATTGGCGACTCGGCGTCGAACGTGATGGCCGGCAACACCACCACACTTCCTATAACCATAGAGCAGATGATATATCATGCCCGTTCGGTGACAAATGCAGTAAAGAGGGCTCTCGTTGTGTGCGACATGCCGTTCGGAAGCTATCAGGCCGATTGCAGCGATGGAGTGAGAAACGCCATAAGGATAATGAAAGAGAGCGGCTGCGACGCCCTGAAGCTTGAGGGAGGCGTTGAGATATTGGACACTGTGAGGCGCATTCTCGACGCCGGCATACCCGTGATGGGCCATCTGGGACTGACGCCACAGAGCATCAACAAGTTTGGAACGTATGCCGTGCGCGCCAAGGAAGAACAGGAAGCCGACAAACTGATGTCCGACGCCAAGGCGCTTGCCGAAGCCGGTTGCTTTGCCATCGTGCTCGAGAAAGTGCCTGCCAAGCTGGCTGCCATGGTCACGGCAGAGGTGCCCGTGCCCACCATTGGCATCGGGGCGGGCGGAGCCACCGACGGACAGATACTTGTTGTGGCCGACATGCTGGGCATGACAAAGGGTTTCAGCCCCCGCTTCTTGCGCAGGTATGCCGACCTCAACTCAATCATGACCGACGCCATAGGCAACTATGTGAGCGACGTAAAGAGTAGCGATTTCCCCAACGAGTCGGAGTCTTACTAAGTCTGGGTTAAACGATATGCACACGCAAAACACTGTGGTTCACATAGATGTATGGCATAAGGACTTCTGGCTGATGGTCATGTCGACGTTTTTGTTGTCGGCATCGGTTTACATCCAGATACCGGCCCTGTCAGAGTGGTTGCCCACTGTAGGGCTTAGCCATGTCGAGACGGGGGCTGCCTTGGGGGCGCTGGGCATCGGAATGTTTCTTTTCGGGCCTCTATGTTCGTTTCTTGTACAGCGTTTCCGGCGTAACATGGTCTGTGTGTGGGCCGTCGCAGGCATGATGGCAACAGAGCTTGGGCAGATGTATGCCGACCGTTTTGAGGGCTCGCCAGAGTTTGCCTTGCTCGTCATCGCGTTGCGTTTTGTCCAGGGTGCATGTTTCGGGTTGGCCCAGATGGTTCTGTGCAGCACGCTCATCATCGACACCACCGAGTCGTTCCAGCGCACTGAGGCCAACCACATAGCGTCGTGGTTTGCGCGTTTCTCACTGCCATTGGGTCCACTTGCCGGATATTATTCGTATGAGTTGACCGGCTTCGATGGCTCGGTCATAGCTTCGCTGGCCTGCGCATTCTTGGCGATTGTCTTCATAAGTATGGTCAAATTCCCGTTCAAGGCGCCCGGAGAAGACACTCGCCTGTTTCGGCTCGACCGTTTCTTCCTGCCTCAGGGTACGCTGTTGTTTGCCAACCTTGCAGTAGTCACGACCGTTGCAGGACTGTTGCTGTCGATGCCCCCTCAGCCATTGTTTTTTGCAATGCTGTTTGCTGGCTTGTGCCTGGCCGTTATCTCCGGCCGATTTGTGTTCCGCAATGCCGAGTTGAAGAGCGAAGTGATAACCGGGCTCATCATCATGGCAGCGTCGGTGCTGGCCATGCTCACCCGGACGCAGGCCATAGTGTCGTACATGTCGCCGCTGCTGCTTGGATGCGGAATAGGCATCATCGGGGCGCGATTCCTGCTTTTCTTCATCAAGCTGAGCCGCCACTGCCAGCGGGGCACTTCGCAGAGCACATTCATACTGGGGTGGGAGTCGGGCATAGCCATAGGCCTGTTTGTAGGCCACGCAGCCTTTGAGGGCTCGGTACACGGGCTGCTGTCGCTGGCATTGTGCATATTGGCCTTTGCCTTCGTGCTGTATAATTTCATAACCCACAAATGGTTTATGGCCAACAAGAACCGGTGATTGCCCGGTTCTTGTTGGTTACAGGCCGCAGATGGCGGCGTAAGGGCATGTCTTGCAGATGTTGTCGTCGGCCGTTGGAACAAACGGTATGTCGGGGTTGAACATGTCGTTTACCTTTTCCTTTATTTGTTCGGAAAACCTGTCGCGGTGTTCCATGACATCTGTTATTGGGGCCTTGCCGAAGCACAGCGTCGGGTCGTAATCGTCGCCGGCAGTGTGCTGTATGAAGAGCAATGCCGGGCTGACAGGCAACTTGGCCGGATTGAGTTGCGCAGACTCTCCGGCAATCAGGCTGTAGAGCATGGCCTGCAGGTAGTAGTCGCTGTGGTCTTTGAGCCTCGACGGGTCGAACACTGCCTCTATGTCTGGCAATGGCTTTATCTTTTTGCCGCCGGTCTTGTAGTCTACGACACGAAGACGCTCGCCGGCCCCGTCGCTTATACGGTCGATACGGTCGACCCTGCCGCCAATGGTTGTAGAAATGGTGCTGCCGCCTGCTTGAATCACGAAGTCGCGACGCACATCTTCCTCAAGACCGACAATGCTGAAAGGCGCCTGCTTCAAGTCTATCTCGATGAGACGACGCAGGTACATTATTATGACGGCCCTGTTTATCAGTTGCAGTCCGTTATATTCAGTGGCCCTCACTCGGCCCGACTTTATCTTGAACAGTTCGCTGTTGAAAGCCGAGTCGACAGCCCGCTCAATTGCCGCCGGTTGGCTGAGCAACGACTTCAGGGCACTTGGTGTTATCACGTCTTGCCGGCTTGACAGCTGCTCGTATATGTATTGGGCCGCCAAGTGGAATATGTTGCCAAACACCCGGTTGTCTATACCTTCGTCATCGTCTTGAAGTTCCTTGATATTGCAAACGTAATTGTAATAGAATTGCAGCTGGCATCTCATGTACCTGTTGATGGCCGATGGGGTGAGCAGCGCCTGTGGATTGCGCGACAAATCAAACCTGGCCAGCAGGTTGTCCATTATGTGGCCCGACTTCTTTACCTCCCTGGGATTGCACACGGCCGGCGTCTGCCCCGACTGAAGGGCTTTTTTGGCAATGGCATGGTTGCTCTCAACCATTATCTGCAACATGAACCGGCTCATCTCGCCGGCATTGCCGTTGCTCACGGCGTTGTTATATAATATGGTGATGTCGGTGGCGCGTTGTAGCAAGCGGTGGAAATAATAAGAGTAGACGGCCACCTTGTTGTCGACCGTCGTCAGTTCGTGGGCTTTCCTTATGCTGTATGGTATGAAAGATGTGTCGTTGACGCCCTTGGGCATGTTGCCTTCGTTGCAAGAAAGGATGAGCAAGTGGTCGAAATCAAGGTTTCTTGTCTCCAACACCCCCATCACCTGTACACCCACAGCCGGCTCCCCGTGGAAGGGGATGCTTGTCGACTGTATTACCTGGTTGAGCAGCCGTTGCAGCGTTATGACGTCTATTGTCAAGTCGCCAGAGGCAATCAGTCCGTCGAGACGGTTGACCAGCGTGTACATTTTAAACAACGACTCCTTGAAGAGCGGATCTTTTTCGTCGGCAGAATTGTCGGCTATGCGCTTTAAGAGCTTGATGACCCATGAGGTGATTTGCCCCGCCCGCGTCGCATCTGCCGCGCCGTTGGCTGCGTCTTCAAACAGCAGTGAAAGACCGTCGTCAATGCACAAGGTGGCTCTGTCGGGGTAGTAGACTTTGGCGTCGGTGTTTATTGCCTTGTGCAACTCTTTGCTTCCGGCAGAGATGTAGCACGCATAAGGGTGATTAAGCACAGCGTTCACATAGTGCAGCCGGTATCTGTCGTGGTTGGCATCGTATCCTGAGGTCTGCAAGGCTATCAGGGCATAGAGCAAGGAACTTAGCGGTGACTGCGAAAGCGGGTAGCCTGTTGTTATGTTAACGCTCCCGATGTCGTCAGGCAGGCTGTGTATCACTGCATTCAGCAGGCTTTCGTTGCACAAGACTACAGCCGTGGAACGGCCTGCCGCCATGCGTCCATTGTCGTGAAGCCATTTGCTAACATAACGCGCCTGTATGTTTTCTGTCGGTGCAGAGATGTATGTAATCTGCTTGTTGGCGGCAAAGTTGTCGTATATATCGGTTGCGTGGCTGTCCAGTTCGTTGGGGAAGTCGCTAAGGTACGACGAGATGTAATGGCCGGCCTCATGCTGCACAGGGCCGTCGGCAGCCATGTAGTACTTGTCCAAGTCCCAATAGAAGCGGGCCTTGCCTTCGCTCTTGAGATGCTTGAAAAGCTGCCTTTCAACTTTTTGCAGCAGGTTGAAGCCTACGAAGATGTAGCTGCCATGACTGAACTCCACGGCCGTGTCGGTTACAACCCTACGGTATAGGGCACCTTCGTATGCCATCCCCTGGGCCGTGAGGCGCTCGTTATAGTCTGAATAGATGTCGCCGAACTTGCTCCACAGCCTTAGGAAGCGTCTTTTCAGTTCCGAGTCGTGGTCTTCTGTGAAATTGCTGAAAAACGTCTTTATTGCCTCTATCTGCTCTGGGCTGAGGTAAGCAACACCATCCAGCTCGTGTATGTCTTTTAGGTTGGCAAACACTTTGCCGGCATCGGCCATGTTCTTGTCAATGTCGTCGAAGTCGGAAAGCAGCAGCTGGCCCCATCCGTAGAAATGGTCGAGGGGCTCGTCGATTCCGGTGCAGGCAACGAAACTCTTGTGAAGATCGCAAACCAACTTGATGTTGTCGCCGACTATGAGGTCGGAGTGCTCCCTGAACAAGTCGCTGATGGTTGTGTACACAGGGCTCCACACGGGCTTTCCCGCTGCACGCACCAAATATTCGTTGAGAAAGAGAGACGCACGCTTGTTGGGGAACACAATCACTGTGTCAGCAAGGTTGGTGCCGTGTTTCGACACTATATCCCGTGCGACGTATTCTAAAAATGTTTTCATACTTCTTCTATCCTGTTGTTGTAAACATACCAAAGGTAACCTTTAACGTCGGCATATCCCATAGACGAGATAAGCTCCATGTATTCGCCCACTTGGCGATGGTGCTCTTCGCGCGGCGTGCCAAACTTGAAATCGACCACGATGACCCGTTTGCCGTCTGTCATCACCCTGTCGGGCCTGCGCTCCATCAGTTGCCCGTTGCCATCCATAGACAGGATGGAGCATTCATTGAACAGAGTCCATTTGCCAGAGAACCAGTCTTTCACCCTGCTGTCGGTCAGTCGCTTGTGCAGCATATCTATTATAGTCTGGCTCTTGTTGCTGTCGGTGGGCAATATTCCGTCGGCCCGGAGTTGAGCAAGCACCTGCCCTATGTCTGCAGTGGTGGCTATCGAGGAAAACACCTTGTGCAGAATGCAGCCCATCTTGATATAGTTGTCTTTCTCGTTTTCTGCATTTGTGGTTTCGGTAAACTCCTTGCTCCTGTTGCTCTGCCTGAATTCGGTGGTGTTCCTGTACGTTTCTATGACAATGCCCTCGGTTTCGGGCTCTTCCAAGAACATGTTGTCTGTGTGCCCCGACTTTTTCTTTACGCCAAGGCTTAGTGTTCCATATTCAAACGTCATCGGCTCATCTGGGGAGTCTGGCTGGCACAGGCGTGCGTCGCCAAGGACATCGGCAACTTGAGGCAGGCACTCTTGTATCAATTCCGAACGTGAATTGGTGGCGTTGTATTTGCCAATCACGAACAGGTTGCGGCTGGCACGCGTGAATGCCACATACAGCAGATTCAGATTGTCGACGCAGTTTTGCAACCGCTCCCTGACATATTCTTTTTCGTATACGGTGCCCATCAGTCCGGTGCCATAATCGACCGGAATCAATGGAATCATGTTGAAAGGCGCCGTCTCGGGCCTGCACCATATTATGTTACCTGTGGTTTTTTCCATCTGCCAGTCACAGAAAGGCAGTATTACGTTGTTGAACTCAAGCCCCTTGCTCTTGTGAATGGATATGAGCCGTATGCCGTTGAGCTTGTTGCTTTGTATGGTTGTGCTGCCAATGCTTTCGTCCCATTTGCTCACAAAAGTGTCGATGTCGGACGCCATGTCTGATGTGAAGTTGCAAAGCTGGTCGAAAAAGGCACATACATAAGCGCTCTGGTCGTCAAGGCGCTTCAGCTGGAATATGTAGTATATCCGTTCGGCCAAGTCGTATAGCGGGGTGCGGCGAAGCGATTCCATTGAGTCTACATAGGCTTTTGGAAGGAGCGACTCAGGGCCACCATATCCTGTAATCTCGTCGTCTGTGATATTGTTGCCGCAAACTGCATTCTGGTATGCCTTGGCCAGGAACACCTTTGCTATTGAATCGTCAGGATGGTTAAGCAGGTGCAACGCATTGACAATCACCCTGACAGCTATTGAGGCGTCGAGGCGGAAGGCCTCGTCGGACACTATGCTTACCGAAGGCTCGTGTTCGGCAAAGTATCCGGCGATGAGCGGTATGTACTTGTTGTTGCGCACTAAGATGGCTATCTCGTTCTGTGGTATGCCCATGGCCGTCAGTTGTCTCACTCTTTCGGCTATTCCCTCCAGGGTCTGTTGCTGGTATTCGGCAGTCGGCAGCAACTCTATGCTCACATAGCCCTCGGCGCGCCTGTGTTCGGGTATGCCCTGGCATACGTCGCTGTAAGCACTACGCAACTGTTCGGCTGCAGCGGTGTCTCCTTCGGCCTGCGCGGCATATTCCTTCTCGGCGGCAGCTGAGAAAAATGCATTGTTGAACTCAATGATATTGCGCTCCGATCTGTAGTTGGTTCCAAGATTCCTGATGTCGAGCTGGCGGTCAGGGTGGGGGAACTCGTGTTCTATATCGTTGAGAAGCCGCCAGTCGCTGTCGCGCCATCTGTAGATGCTTTGCTTGACATCGCCCACAATAATATTGTTGGCTGCCTCGCGGCTCATGCAGTCGGCAAGCAGCACCTTGAAGTTTCGCCACTGTATGGTGCTCGTGTCCTGAAACTCGTCTATCATGATGAACTTCAGCAGGGCACCTATTTTTTCATAGATAAATGGCGAGTCGCTGTCGTTGATGAGCGACATCAGCAAATACTGTGTGTCACTTAGCAGGAACCTGTTGGATGTCTCATTCAGTTCGCGAACCTTCTGTTCTATGCTTCCAAGGAGGCGCAGCTGGCTCAGGTGGCGCAGCGTCAGCTCTGCCGACTTATACCTGCACCATTGCAAAGGCCTGTCGTCGACTGCCTTTTTCAGCAGGCCGATGAGCTTCTCTTCTGCCAGGGCACTGATTAACTTGCGATTGGGATGGGTCTTGCTGACCCATTTGTCGGGCTGCTCCATGCATTCGGTTATGCGCTTGCCCACAATCTTTTCGTCAAGCGTGCCTTTCTGAATCTTCAAGAAAAAACCGCATACGCCGCGGTCTTTGGACGCGAAGTCGTCGACAACAAGGCCGTTGTCAGAGATGATGTCGAAAAAAGTGTCGGCATAGCCTTTCATGCGTGCTGCAGCCGATGCCTTTTCTGCATACAACACCGACTTGTACTCATCGAACAAGGCGCCGTTGCCGATGGTACCAGCCAGCTGGCCTCTTGCTTCCTTATAGAATTCTCTGAAAATGGTAGTGCCAAAGGCCTTGATCGAACCTATTACATTCCAGCTCTTGTCTTCCGAAATGTTGTCGGTGATAAACCGCATTATCCATTGCAACAGTTCGTCGTGAGGCCCCAGGCCCTCGATAAGGGCGTCGACGGCCTGCTCTTCTATCTGCTTGTCGTTGAGCTCTATGCGCAGATTGGCCGTGAGGTCGAGCTCCCTTGAAAGGTTTCTGAGTATGCTCTGGAAGAAAGAGTCAATGGTCTCAATCCTAAATCCATTGTAGTTGTGGAGCAACAACCTCAGCGCCAGTCCCGCCTGCCGGCTGACAAAGGCAGGCGAGGCGTCGATACCTGCGCAAATGGCTTCGGTATAAGAGCGTGAGTCGTCGAGTTGCTTCCATATCCCGTACAACTGGCTGAGTATTCTGGTTTTCATTTCTTCGGTAGCCTTGTTCGTGAATGTCACGGCAAGTATGGAGCGAAAGTCGTATGGGTTGTGTATAAGCAATTTGATATATTCTATTGCCAAGGTGAATGTCTTTCCACTTCCGGCACTGGCTTTATATACAATTAGGGGTTTGTTCATAATTATAAATATGTGTGAGGGTAGGGTGTTGCACGTGGATGTTCCATGTCATCTCAATGCGGTTTATTATTGCTGTTGAAACTACTGCGGACGCCATGCAAGTGTTCAGGCAATACTGCAATATTGTTGCAACAAGATATTGAAATACAGTAATCTATCAAAAATCTTACACATAGCGAAAAACTTTTGCATGGCCAATCAACCATATTGCAAGGCGCAGACCGCCGGCTTATTGCGTTTAGGGCTCTTTTTACTACCATCTTCTGAATAATTCGAATGAGAATTTGCTGCCGAACTCATTGAAACTGCCATTGAGGAAACTTGCAAACAGACCTATTGAGAAATATCTGTTGGTGAGTCCGTAGCCTATTTCCGTGTATGGGCGCGTGTGTTCTATCTGTAGGAAATTTGCATATATACGTTCTGTCTCAATGTATTTACCGATGAGGGGTATCCAAGTGACAAGCAGCAGTGGCGACTCGTAGGATACATTAGTGCGGAAGTAATACTTTGATGCATTATACCATTGGCTGTTGAGGAGCTGGAAATCGCCTGTCCAGTCATCGTCCCAGCCACCTGGGATGTAATTGTCGTGGAAGTTGGCGAAGTCAACAAAGTAGTCGGTCGACTTGTTGGTGTAGAATCCGCCGCCGGCTCTTAGGTTGTATTTACGCAGGCTGTGCAACACCTTCTTGAACGAGGCGTCAAACTCCCAACGCTCGTATTTTATGTTTGATTGCAAGATATTGGTAAGTCCTCGCTCATAGTTTGCCGTGAACGTGGGCCCTTCCGGGTGGGGACGGAAAGTCAGCGTGACCATTGGCGCAAAGCTTCTGTATTCTGATGGCTTGCCCAATTGCTCCATCTCATGCCTGTTAACGGCAGAACGCCGGTGGTAGACGAAGCCCAAAGCCATCTCAAGATGCTTGGTAATCTGCATGCTACCCGACAGGCTCACCATCTCATCGTCGAAATAGTCGAGGTTGAGCGACGAGAAGTCGATTGTGTCGCGGTTTTCTTCCTGAATTATTTCCAGTACGCTCGAGTTGGTTATCCTGTTGCCGTTGGCCCATGTCAATTCCACCCATCCGTTGCGTTTCGCATCGAAGGTATAGCGGAGTGGGGCGTTGAAGTAAAACTTCTTAATCTTGAAATTGTATCCCAGCCTTGGCGTGAAGGTTATGTATCTGTCCGGCGCAAATATGTATCTGGCACCAATGTCCATCTTGTATGCAAGTCCGTGGCTGTGGCTATAGCTCAAGTATAGGGGGTTGAACAGCGGCGATAATGTCACCGATGCGTTATCGTTGCTTGCATCTTGGCCGCTAAGGATATAGTCGTCGACGATGTCCCATGTTTTTTTCAGCATCTTGTTCTTGCGCTTCACAACCGTTGCCTGGGCGGAGTCTTTAGCAATGTTTTCTTGGATGTGCTCTCGATAGATGGATTCCTCTATACGTTCCAACGGGTCGGGCCTAACGCTGTCTATTATGCTTTCTGCTTTTTTGTCGTCGATTGAGTCTATGTCTGGCACTTTGCATTCAAAATTTGCATAAAACCTTACCCTGAGCTCGTTGCCCATGAATTTGAACACGGCCTTTGAGTCACAACGTGTAGGCAGCAGGGCATAGGGGGTGTCGTCATCACCCATGTATGCATTTACCTCAAAGGTAACCATGTCGTATTCTCCGCTAAAGCGTGTGTGGATTATCTTGCCTGTATATCTGTCAATTATTGCAAAGCCTTTGACCAACTGTGTGTTGTTCAACTTCGGGGTAAAGTTGACGCAAGCCCTGCCTTCATCGCTAATGCTTATCCTGTATCTATAGAAAATCCTGTTGTTGTAATTGAACGGCGACAGCATGTATTTGTCAAACAGTGATATGCCATAGAGGTTGGGAATGATGAAGCGCATCATTACGTCCATTGCCTTCCTGTTGTGAGGAATGGTGCTTTTCAGCGTTTTTTGGTCGATGCGGTAATCGTCAATGGCCTTGAATGATATCCTACCGATGTTCTCACCGATGTAATTCCTGTTACCTCTTGCTATCGAATACATCGTGGGCACAAATATAAGGGTGGGGTTGCGTCTCACTGTCCTGAAGCTGTACTTGAGGTAAAAGTCGTCGGTGAAACCGCTGATGCTCGGCGCAAGGTTCCTTTTATATGAAAACAGCCTGTCCATCACCAACGAGTCTGCTGTGACTTTGGCAAAAATAAAACTGGGCATATATAGAAATATGCCCAGTAATATTATTCTTACAAACGGCTTATATTTCACGACTTCAAAAATAATAATAATTATTGAGGCCGCAAAATAATATAACTCTTTTTAGCCTAAATATTTCATCAATATTTTGGCATTGCCGCTATCACGCAATTTGGCTATGCTCTTTTCACGTATCTGGCGAACACGCTCACGTGTCAGACCCAGCTGGTCGCCAATCTCCTCGAGGCCCTTTTCATGGCAACCGATGCCAAAACACTCACGAATGATGGTTATCTCGCGATCTTTCAGAACCTTGTTGAGTACAGAATTGAGCTCTTGTGCCATTGACTCGTGGTCTACATGCCTGTCTGTACGGCTGTCCTCGCCACTGGCCATTACGTCGAGCATGCAATTGTCTTCGCCGTCCTGGAATGGGGCGTCTATCGATACGTGGTGGCCGTCGGCCATCAGGCTTTGGCCAATCTTATCCTCGTCGAGGTTTGTCGCGGCACTCAATTCTGATACAGAAGGATGGCGCTGGTTCTCTTGCTCGAACTTATTGATTTCGTGATTGATTTTGTTGAGAGACCCTACTTGGTTGAGCGGCAGGCGCACAATGCGGCTTTGCTCTGCAATAGCTTGCAGGATGCTCTGCCTTATCCACCACACTGCGTATGAAATGAATTTAAAGCCTCGTGTCTCGTCAAACTTCTGTGCGGCCTTAATTAACCCAATATTTCCCTCATCTATCAAGTCAGTGAGCGTAAGCCCCTGATGCTGATATTGTTTGGCAACAGATACAACAAATCGAAGATTGGCCGTCACCAGCTTGTCCTTGGCTCTTTCGCCTTCAATACCACCTTTGCGGATTTTTTGAGCCAACTCAATTTCCTCATCGATGGAAATCAGCGGGGCGCGGCCAATTTCTACCAGGTACTTATCCAAAGCTTCGCTTGAACGATTAGTAATGCTCTTTTGAATTTTTAATTGCCTCATATCTATTAATTAATGCCTAAATAGTCTGTAACTGTCTGATAATCAATCGTATATCATATATACTGCTCTTAAGCGGTGCAAAATTACAAAAAAAACAGATACGTTGCTCTCTTTTTTGCTAATATTTAACGTTAAAAAAGACAAACGGCGTTTTTTCTCTTGCAAAATTTCCGCGATTCGGTAATAATTATTATTTTTGCTGGAAAAACGCAGAAACATGAAAAAGATAGCTTTATTTATAATATGTGCGTCCATGGTAGCTATTGGCATGGGGCAGACTATGCCGGGCAGGATTACTCGGACAACCGTATTTGAAACATTCAGGCCAGCAATAATTACATTGAACGATGGCAAGCTCCTCAAACAAAATGAAGCGAATATCTTCCTTAAGAATAGTTCCTTGGTATATAAGCATGGGCGCTTGAATATGGAGGCTGACATGGATCAGGTGGAGTCTGTAAATTTTGGTGACTGCGAATATGTGCGTGTCGATTCTGTTTTAGCCCGTGTGGTTGATACTCTCAACAATGATAAACTTCTTTGCGTATCGCTGATAGATGTGGATGCATACCGCACACAATTGCTCAATAACAGGCAGATAACGAATCTTGAGCTTCGAGAATTTGTAAATGTGAACGGTTCGGACGCTTCGCCGGAGGTACAAAGCAATTATCCGTTGCGCAATACATTTTATTATGATATCGATGGCAAGATAATCAAGGTTCATGAGCGAAATCTCAAAAAGTATATTAACGACAAAAATAGGCGATTGTACAAAACCTTACTGCAGTCACCAGACTTCAGTTGGGAAGACCCCACATCGCTCATTAAACTACTTAAACTAATCACAGCAACTACCTGATATACAGATATTTATCATAATGCCGATTATCTGAAAAACACAAACTTTTGCTATATTTGCGGTGTTAAACAATTTAAACATCGCAATTATGGTACTATTATCTGATTTTTTATCTGTTTTATTAGAGTCTTATGATGACTCTGAGTTAGTTTCTCTTAATGAAGTTTTTAAGCGTCTCAACGTTTATTTCTTCGACGAGCAGGATAGCAGTTATGACCCTTTGGATTACTTAGGTTATGCTGGTCTTGGTTCTGTTTCATATATTTTCCGTCTTCGTGGAAGTAAATCCGGCTTTTTGACTGATTATAGTTCATCTTCACTTTTGCGCTCAAGTTGTTTGTATTGTCGTCCTCGCCGTGCTTGGCGTGATTGGTTTGAAAATGTTCTTTTGCCTCATTGATTATGAAAAAATCTGTAGTCATATTGGTTTTGAAGTTGGTCGTGGCGATAGCCACGGCCATCCTTGGCGTCCTTGGTGTTAACGCCATTAGTTCGTGTTCCTCGTCTCGTGACGTTACTATTACCTCTCGTGGTGTCGGTATTTTTAATTACACCGACACGATACAGACAGAGCGTTACACAACCATTAAATATCCCCGTGAATAATGTCCGCTTTTAACTGCTTGCATCCTGTTACCGTTAAGACTAAGTACGGCTTCGTCAAAGTTCCGTGCAACCATTGTGCGGCCTGCATTAACCGTAAGTCTTCGGTAATCACTTCTCAATGTAACATTGAGGCCCAAAGGCATCGTTACGTGTTTTTTGTAACACTTACTTATGCCAATGAGTTTTTGCCCTTGTGTCGTGTCATTAAGCATGCAGGCAGATATGTTTTTGTTGATTGCAGTTCACGGGATTGTGTTGGTAATTTGGCTTTTGAGAACTCCCCTGTAATGTCTGTTGTTGATAGTAGTATATTTACAAGTGAGTTTTTTAACTTGTATTATAAAAAGCTTGATTTGCCATCTGAATATTATGGCCTTATACCCTATCTATCCCGTAGGGATTATCAGTTATTTCTTAAACGTTTGCGTAAACAACTTTATGTAGAGTGCAATGAATCAATACGTTACTACGTTTGCGGAGAGTACGGCCCAGTCCATTTCCGTCCGCATTTCCATTTCTTATTTTTCACTGACTCGGATGCAGTCGCCAACTGTCTGCGAAAGTGCGTTTCTTCGTCTTGGTCGTTCGGTCGTATCGATTTCCAATCTTCCCAAGGAGGATGCGCCGACTATTGTTCGAAATATATTAACAGCCTTTCTCATCTTTCGAAAATTCAACGACTTGCGTGTTTTCGGCCGTTCAGCGCGCATAGCCGCTATTTCGCTGCCTCGTTTTACCAAGATGTGGCAGAAGCGAATGAGCCGGTTAACTATTCAGCAGTTAACGGACGAGGTATTGCAGTCGGCAGTCGATTTAAACAAGTCGCTCCCTGGTTGGCATTGGAGAATAATATATACCCCAAGTGTTACGGATTTAGTAAGGCAGATAGCAACGTCCGTCTATTCGTCTATACTGCTTATCCGGCATGCTGCGCAGAGTTCGGTGAAACTATAGTTTCCACCTTGGCCACTAACATGTGTGAGTCTGTTTTCAATGGCTGCCCCACTCCATGGGTACGTGAGTTCACCCGTGTTTTTGCGAGTTACTACGATGCCCGCAAGTTGGAACAGACGTTTACTTCTATACTTTATACATCCCGTAAGTTTTTAAAGCTATGTTTAGAAAAGAACCTTTCACCGTCCGTTCTCCTACATTTGATTGAATCATATTATAGCTCCAAAGAGTATTTTGGTTTGGTCAATCAGTTGCGCGAACAACAGGCCTTCATTGACCAATACGGCCCGGACTTCCGCGTTTTCTTAATCTGTTGGTATTCCAATTTCACCCCTATCCGCCAAATTGATATTGATGAGCATTTGGCAAAGGTTGAGGAATGTGAGTACTTTCTTAGCCGTTGGGATACCGACCATAGGTTATGGCAACGCAAGTTAGACCGTCTTCGCCTTAACGACCCTTTCGACGCTTATACTGCTCCTATACTTGATTACTTCAAGTCTCTTGGTCTTGAACCTTCCTTTATTACAGATGCTATTGTCGAGGAGGACAACCCTATTTATTATCAATTTGCTTCAATGCAGAAAGCTATTGCCGCTTCCTCTGTAAAGCATAAGATATTACAAGATAAAAACAAAATTTTCTGTTGATATGGCAAATATTATGTCTATGCGCAATGTGCGCAACAAAGTTCACAGAAACGGTTTTGACCTGTCATTTCGTAACTCCTATACTGCCAAGGTAGGCGAGCTTCTGCCTGTCATGGTTGAGGAGGTTATCCCAGGCGACCGTTTCGACATCAAAGTGCAGTCATTTATGCGTACGCAGCCGCTTAATTCGGCTACTTTTACCCGTCTGCGTCAGTACTACGATTTTTATTTCGTTCCCCTTCGTTTGCTGTGGGATAAGTTCCCGTCGTTCATCACACAGACCAACAATCCTACTCACGCCCTTTCAATCATTAATTCTGCTAAGATTGACAAGCATCCTTGGTTTTCTTTGAAAGACCTTATCGACATTCTTATCTTTCTCCGACAGAATAATAATTCTTCTAGTATGATGCTTGATGTTCCCAACTTTGGCAAGATTCTAAACCCGCTCTTGTTTGACGTTGGTGGCATGTGTCGTTACCATCAGTGGTGCAAGCTGTTGAATTACCTCGGTTATGGTGATTTGTTTACGACTATCGAAACTGAGGCCGCAAATAGTTCTGACGGTAATCACCCGATTAACCCGCTGTCTGATTTGAACGACGTTGCATTGAATCCGTTTCCCATTCTTGCTTATCAGAAGATTTACCAAGATTATTTCCGCTTTCAGCAGTGGGAGAAGCCCGCGCCATATACATGTAATCTTGATTACATTATGGGTTCTCCTACTACTGGTCAAGCTCAACCTCAAGATAATTCGCGTATATTGTTGGCCCTTCTTATGGCTGAGTTTAACCAAAAACATGGCTCCGCAGCTACTCCCTGTATGTTTGACATGCGTTATGCCAATTACAAAAAGGATTTGTTTATGGGTGTTTTGCCTTCTCCCCAGTTCGGCGATACTGCTGTTGCAAGTCCTTTGAGTGGTTCAATAGCTTTTGAGAATTTCCATTTTACCGATGCTCCTGCTGCCAATGATAACTCTGATGTTGTTGGCACTATCGGTTCCCAAAACTCTGCCGGTTCTACTACTGCTGGCCTTTCCATCTTTGCGCTTCGCCAAGCAGAGTTTTTACAGAAATGGAAAGAGATTACTCAGAGTGGTAACCTTGATTACCGTGAGCAATTAGAGAAGCATTGGAACGTCAAGACTTCTCGTTTTCAGTCTGATTTGTGTGATTATATCGGTGGTTTCGCTGCCAATATTGATATTAATGAAGTTACCAATACGAACCTTGCCGAGGCTGATTATTCCGCAAACCTCTTTGGCAAAGGTCTTGGCTCTGCTTCCGGTGGTGTAAGCCGTGAATTTAATGAACATGGCATTTTGATGTGCATTTATCATGTCGAGCCTGTATTGGATTATTTCAGTATTGGTCTTGACCGTTTGAATACTAAGGTTACTGCTGACGCATACGCCATCCCCGAATTTGATTCGCTTGGCATGGAACCACTCCCGATGCAGGACATTATTTTTACGAATGTCAACGACCTGAACGGCTATAACAATATCCTTTACGATTCACAGACTGCCGACCCTATCGGATATGTTCCGCGTTACATTGAGTACAAAACCGCCCGTGATATGGTTCGTGGTGCTTTCATGGATTCCATGTCACATTGGGTTTCGCCATTGGATTCTACGTCGATTCTTGACCGTATTTTGGCTATGCGGTATGATTACAAAAACGGTGACGCTGTAGGTGTTGCAACAACTGATATTATGTTGACGCCTTATGCTTTCAAGATTAAGCCGTCCGTTGTCAATCCTATCTTTGTTCCGCAGGCTGGCCCTGTTCCTGATTCCAAGGTTTCACCCTATGAGGCAGATGTTTTCCTTAACGCTGCTTACTTTGATGTCAAGGCCGTTCGCAATTTGTCGGCCGATGGTTTACCCTATTAATTTTTGAGCTATGGGAGTTTTCACTGCAAACGATTTTCCGCGCGCTCCTCGTTATCGAGGTTCGTTTTTCCCTGTGGATTTGTGTAATTTCTACACAAAGACCCCTTTGGACGCTTTCCGTACACAGGTTATAGCCTCTGACGGTGAACACGATACAATAGCGTTCGTTCGTGACGTTGCCGTACTTCTCGACCAAAAGGCCATCAACTCCAAAGGTCTTGAAGGTGTTGTAAATGCCATTTTGTCAAATGTACGTACCTCTTCAGTTAGTGACCGCTTCAACCATTTGTCCGATGACCAATTAATCAGCGTCATAAAGTCGCGTTACATACAGGCGCCCTGTGAGCTTCTTTCTTGGTCTGAATGGCTTGAGGATAATCTGACTGCTCTTGAAAAGGCCGCTTTGGAAGTAGAGCCCGTTGACCCTGTACAGCCAACGGAACCCCCTACCCCTCCGGCCGATTGATGTTTTATTGTTTAACTTACCCGTGTTTCGGCACGGGTAAATTTTGTTTTATTTGGTGTAAAAATTGTTTTTTATGGGATTTTTTGATGGATTAGGCTCTTTAATTTCAACGGTTGCTCCTTTTGCATCACCTTTCATTCAAATGTTGGGTGCTGATAAGGCAAACGAAACGTCATTGAAGAATACGGCTATGACGAATGCCATGAATTTGAAGATTAACCGCGAGAACCAAGTATTTCAAGACCATCAGTTGAACAAGCAGATGGATTATAACTTGGATATGTATCTGCGTCAGATGAGCGACAATCTTGCCCAATGGAATCGTCAAAATGAATACAATGAAGAGATGTATAATAAGTACAACTCTCCCCAGGCACGCGCCCAACAATACCGTGAAGCAGGTATAAACCCCGCTTTGGCTGTTGGTGGTATGGCCGGTTCTTTTGGTTCCGTTGCTTCACAGATGGGTAATGTTGCGTCACCGATGGGTGCTTCTTTAGGTGGCAATTACTCTCCTATACCTATGCAGAAGCCTGAGACGTTTATGGACAATAAGGCTGCCTATTGGTCTTCTGTCCTTGATGCTCTTGCAAATATGGACATACGTAAATCTGAGGCAGATAAGAACCGTGAGGCAGCTAAGGGTATGCATTTGGATAATATGACCCGTTACGCATCCAACATTGCCAAGCTGAACAACATCAAGGCTGACACGAACTCAAAGAAAGTCCGTTCTACCGTTGACCAAATCGAATATGATTTCCGTAAGGCAACATTCGATTCTGATGTTTCCAAGGCCCGGTTTGATTCTCTCAACTCCGAGATACAAGGCAATGTTATGAAGGCCCAAATTAACCTGATGAACATGAATGCATCTCTGGCAAAGGTGCAGGCCGAATGGGTGCCCGAGACAAAACGTGCAGAAATAGCCAATATGAACGCTCAGACGGCTCTTTACGGTGCACAGCGTGGACTTACCTATCAACAGATGATAACCGAGGCTACAAAGCGTACTTTGAACATTGCTAACGCAGGCCTTGCAAACTCTCAAAGTTCCCTTGCCCGTGAAAATGCACTTAACGTTAAGCGTCAGCGCATGACCGAGAAACAGGCCCGTCGTTTGAATGAAGCATTAGTTTCTGAAAAGGAATATCAGTCTATCCGTGCAAGTAGTAACATTGGTATGGATAATCCTGGCCAAATGATGTCTACGCCTCTGATTTACGGTACTAAAGCATTTGGCGATTGGCTTTATGGACGTTAGTACAATTTTTTGTTGTATTTTTCGTTTAAATTGTATGGAATCGTTTGTACGTCTTTTAATATTGGTAGGTTTGTTTATTCTTGCCATTCCGTTAACTTATGTGGTTTTCGGATTTATTGTTTACATTCTTAGGTTGTTTAATCTAATTTGAATTAGCCCGGCATTTTACCGGGCTTTTTAGTTGATTGTGACAAATGTGCTATTTTTTGCGACATTTTTGCTATTTTTTTAGTCTAATACTAATATTATCGGATGGAATCCGCCGCAGGATTCCAAATGAGCGTGAGCGAGTGTGCCGATAAGCCACCAATCTAACTAATGTTCGACCAAACAGAACCGCGAACACTCGCGGATGTTCGCGCGTTCGGTTACAGGGCCGCTGCGTCGGGCCCTGCTAAACCACCAAACCGCGACGCCGTAGGCGTAATTTATATTTTGTCTAAATTATAGCTTTCGAAGACTACACTTGCATCCGTAAGGATTTGCGCTTAACCATGCGCAAACATACTCCTCTTGTCTAAATATGTGCAAGTGACACCACGTTTTTATGTGAAGCCCTGTTAAATAACGGCCTTTTGTGTTAATCATCGTTATAAATTAAATGCCGATTATCTGAAATTTAACACGGTTGTCGGAGAGGCGATATTGAGAGGTCGTTTTCAGTATTGTCCATTGAGAAACTATTTTTGGTGCAAATTGCTATATATACTTTGCAAATTGCAAATTATTTGCTAACTTTGCAGTTAAGTAGCGAGATGTGTTTAAAATTAAAGTGATATGGAAGCTTTCTTTAGAACCCATGCCTATTTGATCGAGCATACCAATGCACCGGTACGTCGCATGCTGATGGATGAGATAGACTGGAATGACCGCATGATTGGCATTAAGGGAACTAGAGGTATTGGTAAGACGACTTTTCTTTTGCAGTATGCCAAAGAAAACTTTGATGTGAATGATAGGCGTTGTTTATATATAAATATGAATAACTTCTATTTTCAGGGTCGTGGCATATTTGATTTTGCAGGAGACTTCTATAAAAATGGAGGCCGTGTCTTGTTGATAGACCAGGTCTTCAAGGAGCCGAATTGGAGTAAACAGCTTCGTGATTGTTATGATAAATACGACAAGTTGAAGATTGTTTTTACCGGTTCAAGCGTCATGAGGCTAAAGGAGGAGAATCCGGAACTCAATGGCATTGTAAAAAGCTACAATTTGCGGGGATTTTCTTTCAGGGAGTTTTTGAACCTCCAGACAGGCAATAACTTCCGGCCTTATACTATGAAGGAAATTATAAACGACCACGAACATCTAATCAAGCACATCTTGCCCAAGGTGTCACCCAACAAATATTTCAAGGAATATATACACCATGGCTTCTACCCTTTCTTCCAAGAGCATCGCAATTATTCCGAGAATCTGCTGAAGACCATGAATATGGTGACTGAAGTTGACATCTTGTTCATAAAACAAATCGAGCTGAAATATTTAACAAAGATAAAGAAATTATTCTATCTACTGGCGGTTAACGGTTCTAAGGCCCCCAATATCAGCCAGTTGGCCCATGATATTAAGACAAGCAGGGCAACAGTAATGAATTACATCAAGTATCTGGCTGATGCAAGGTTGATAAATATGATTTATCCTATTGACCATAGTTTTCCCAAAAAGCCGACCAAGGTGATGATGCATAATTCGAATCTCATTTACGCAATATACCCGATAAAGGTTGAGACACAGGATGTTATGGAGACATTTTTGGTTAATTCCCTTTGGAAAGACCATTTGGTTAATCAGAGTGGCCGCGACAATTTCTATACGATAGACGGCGACATGAAATTCAGGGTGTGTGACGCCAACGATTTCAGCCGGATAAAACCGTCATCCGATACGATATATGCGAGATATAATACCGAAGTGGGTAAAGGTAACGAAATACCCCTTTGGTTGTTTGGTTTCTTATATTAGACATAAAGGAACTTTTGTTTATTCATTAATATTTTATCTATTCAAAAAATGGCTAAAGAAAAAAAATTTATCACTTGTGATGGTAATGAGGCCGCTGCTCACGTGAGCTACATGTTCTCGGAAGTGGCTGCCATCTACCCTATCACTCCGTCATCTCCGATGGCAGAGCATGTTGATGAGTGGGCCGCCCGTGGTCGCAAGAACCTGTGGGGCCAGGAAGTCACCGTGCAGGAGATGCAGTCTGAGGCAGGAGCAGCAGGAGCCGTACACGGTTCACTGCAGGCCGGAGCCCTTACGACAACATTCACTGCATCGCAGGGACTTCTGCTCATGATTCCAAACATGTATAAGATTGCTGGTGAGCTGATTCCTTGTGTTTTTGATGTTTCAGCACGTACACTGGCATCTCACTCACTCTGCATCTTTGGCGACCATCAGGACGTCATGGCTTGCCGCCAGACAGGCTTTGCCATGCTTTGCGAGGGTTCTGTACAGGAGGTTATGGACCTTACCGCTGTTGCCCACTTGGCATCACTTAAGACATGCGTTCCGTTCGTAAACTTCTTCGACGGATTCCGCACATCGCACGAGTACCACAAGATTGAACTCATGGAGGAAGACGACATCCGTCCGCTTGTAGACGAAGCAGACATCAAGCGTTTCCGCGACCGTGCATTGTCTCCCGAGCGCCCTGTTACCCGTGGTACAGCAGAGAACCCCGAAACATTCTTCACTCACCGTGAGGCTTGCAATGAGTATTACGACAAAGTGCCTGAGGTTGTTGAGATGTACCTTGGCAAAATCAGCGAAATCACTGGTCGTGAGTACCACCTCTTCTCATACTATGGAGCAGAAGATGCAGACCGCATAATCATTCTTATGGGTAGTGCAACCGAGGCTGCACGTGAGGCCATTGACTATCTGAATGCAAACGGCCAGAAGGTCGGCATGGTATCAGTTCACTTGTACCGTCCGTTCTCTGTCAAGCACCTGCTTGCTGCAGTTCCCAAGACCGTTAAGCGCATAGCAGTGCTCGACCGCACAAAGGAGCCCGGCGCAGAGGGTGAGCCGCTGTACCTTGATGTAAAGAGCGCATTCTACGATGTTGAGAACAAGCCTCTCATTGTAGGTGGTCGTTATGGCCTTGGTTCAAGCGACACCACACCTGCCAAGATCATTTCTGTATTCAACAATCTGGCATTGCCAGAGCCCAAAAACCATTTCACTGTTGGTATCGTTGACGATGTTACATTCACATCGCTGCCACAGGTTGAAGAGATGGCATTGGGCGGAGAAGGCATGTTCGAGGCCAAGTTCTACGGACTGGGTGCTGACGGTACTGTTGGTGCAAACAAGAACTCCGTCAAGATTATCGGCGACAACACCAACAAGCACTGCCAGGCATACTTCTCTTACGACTCAAAGAAGTCTGGTGGTTTCACCTGCTCACACTTGCGCTTTGGTGACTCCCCCATACGTTCTACTTATCTGGTGAACACACCTAACTTCGTAGCATGCCACGTTCAGGCATATCTCCACATGTACGACGTTACCCGTGGTCTGCAGAAGAACGGCACATTCCTGTTGAATACAATCTTCGACGGTGAAGAGCTTGTGAACTTCATACCTAACAAGGTAAAGCGCTATTTCGCCCAGAACAACATCACGGTATATTACATCAATGCAACAAAGATAGCACAAGAGATTGGCCTTGGCAACCGTACCAACACAATCCTTCAGAGTGCATTCTTCCGCATCACCGGCGTTATACCTGTTGACCTGGCTGTAGAGCAGATGAAGAAGTTCATCGTTAAGTCATACGGCAAGAAAGGTCAGGACGTTGTAGACAAGAACTATGCCGCTGTCGACCGTGGTGGTGAATACAAGCAACTCGCCATCGACCCGTCATGGGCAAATCTGGCTGACGATGCTGCCAAGGAAGACAATGCTCCCGCATTCGTTAAAGAGCTCGTTCGTCCTATCAACGCCCAGGCCGGTGACCTCCTCAAGGTTTCTGATTTCGTTAACCACGGCACAGCCGACGGTTCTTGGCAGGTAGGCACGGCTGCATACGAGAAGCGCGGTGTTGAAGCATTCGTTCCTGTATGGAATTCAGAGAACTGTATACAGTGCAACAAGTGTGCTTATGTTTGTCCTCACGCATCAATCCGTCCGTTCGTGCTTACTGACGACGAGTTGAAAGGCTACGCCTCTCCCACCCTTGAAATGAAGGCTCCTGCAGCAATGAAGGGCATGCACTTCGTGATAGGTGTTTCTGTAATGGACTGCCTCGGCTGCGGCAACTGCGCCGACGTATGTCCCGGCAACCCGAAGAAGGGTAAGGCTCTTACTATGGTTCCGTTTGCAGGAGACGAGAAGAGGGCTTCCGAGTGGGATTACCTTGTAAAGGATGTTACAAGCAAGCAAAACCTTGTCGACATCAAGAGCAATGTGAAGAACTCTCAGTTTGCAAAGCCTCTGTTTGAGTTCTCTGGTGCTTGCGCCGGTTGCGGTGAGACACCTTATGTGAAGCTCATCTCGCAGTTGTTCGGCGACCGTGAGATGATTGCCAACGCAACAGGTTGCTCATCTATCTATTCTGCATCTATTCCTTCAACACCTTACTGCACAAACGAAGAGGGTCACGGCCCTGCCTTCAACAACTCGTTGTTCGAAGACTTCTGCGAGTTCGGTATGGGTATGGCTCTTGGAAACAAGAAGATGAGGGAGCGCATTGAGTTGCTGTTCAACGAAGCCATAGCCAAGGAAGGCACACCGGCCGAGTTCAAGGCAGCTGCCGAGGAGTGGATAGCCGGCAAGAATGACGCCGATGCATCTAAGGCTGCCGCTGCAAAGCTGAAGCCGCTTATCGCTGCCGGTGCCGAAGCCGGATGCGAGCTGTGCAAGGAGCTTAAGACTCTCGACCACTATCTTGTTAAGCGCAGCCAGTGGATTATCGGTGGTGACGGTGCTTCTTACGATATCGGTTACGGCGGACTTGACCACGTTATTGCAAGTGGTGAGGATGTTAACATCCTGGTGCTCGACACCGAGGTTTACTCTAACACCGGTGGCCAGGCATCCAAGGCTACTCCGCTCGGTGCCATCGCCCAGTTTGCTGCCCAGGGCAAGCGCATCCGCAAGAAGGATCTCGGCATGATAGCAACAACTTATGGTTACGTTTATGTTGCTCAGATTGCCATGGGAGCCGACCAGGCTCAGTGCCTCAAGGCCATACGTGAGGCCGAGGCCTATCCAGGACCGTCACTCATCATCGCCTACGCTCCTTGTATCAACCACGGTCTGAAGGCCAAGGGCGGCATGGGCAAGAGCCAGGCCGAAGAGGCAAAGGCTGTTGAGTGTGGCTACTGGCATCTGTGGCGTTACAATCCTACGCTTGCCGACGAGGGTAAGAATCCGTTCTCACTCGACTCAAAGGCACCGGATTGGAGCAAGTTCCACGACTTCCTCATGGGCGAGGTTCGCTACCTCTCTGTAAAGAAGGCATATCCTAACGAGGCAGAAGAGCTCTTCGCCGAGGCAGAGCGCATGGCACAGCTCCGTTACAAGAGCTATGTGCGCCAGACCTTGATGGACTGGAGCAATGAAAACCAGCCTGAAGCATAACAAGGCATTGCCTGCATTATAACTTGAAGCCTCCTGCCCAAAAGGGCGGGAGGCTTTTGTTTGTTGGCCATACTGTCCGCGAGGCAGATTGCAGAGCGGGCAATCAAAGCAGCCAGACGAGCATGGACAAAACATACCTCATCAAAACGATGGTCAGCTTGACGAGTATGTATATTACAACAACCATGAGCACAATGAGCACCACAGTGATGGCAGCCTTCTTGTTGACGGCACTTATCGTGGCCCTGTCACCATGTATAAAACCATCTATTAGTTTGAAATTCTGCATGTACGACCGTTTGAAAATATCCATCAGGTCGCCTATTCCCAATGGAATCATGCCTATGGCAAGGTCACATAGAGAATTATATATGATGGCAAGAGTAAGTGGCAGCGACTTTATTTTGAATATGCTGATATACAGATACGGCAATGTCAATAGTTGAGTAATAAAGTCGCCTACCCCTTCAAGCAACAGACCAATTACGGCATCGAGATAGTATCTGTCCATCCATTTGGCAATTTGCCCAATGCATCTGTATGTCCCCGATTCTTTTATGCCGGCATATTTTAAATGATTGTATTCTCCCATGTCTACTTGTTTGGCATTATTGAAAGCAACATTATTTCGCTGCAAATTTAGCATAAATATTTCCAAACCCTATTATCCGTGCCATATAATGTCGACCAAGGATATCATGTATAGTTAAAAACGTGGTTGATGTAATGGCAGATAGCTTACGGTTGGCAACCATTTCTGCCAATGGGCCGTGCCATGATGGTTTATCGCGCTGCAACACCCACATGTCGGCAAATAACAAATCATGCCGTTTTGCAGTGCAAAACGGCATGATAAATAAATGTAAGTGGCTTCCGCCGATTGTCAATGCCACGCAAGCGCAGCACGAGATCCAGCCCGTGTTGCTCAGGCGCCAACACCATTGGCTGTCACTTATTTCCACGCTTCAGCATCTCCCTTGCGTACTTTGTCGGATAGCCAGGCCTTTGAGGACGCTCAGCCAATCCGGTGGCAGTGCGCAAGAAACTGCACGACTTCTCGGGTTTAACCACCATGTCGTTGTACTTCACAATGATGTGCACTGCCAGTTGCTGCCATCGTGCGAGCATTTGCTGGGCTTTTTCGGTTGAGTATTTTGTAAGATAAGCGGCCGCTTCAGCCGGAGATTGCTTGTATAAGCTCTGGGCGTGACTTTCAACCGACTGCTGGGCTGCAAAGTATGAAGCATCGAGCGAGTCGCGCACGGCCTTCAAACTTGGGAACATCTGCTCATATCGCGGATATACCATGTTGCTAACCCAGTTCTGCATCCAGAACGCATTGTCCTTAGAGAATGTCACAGCGTCGGCCCCGGGGGTATTGTAGCAGTTGGGAGCCTTGTCCACACAACAGTAAACAGGAGTAAAGGGAGCCATGTTGGCATCATCGTTGGCGAACCAAAGCACACCGCCAATCTCACGCGGCAGCCATGAGCGCATCTGGCTGACAAACACAAAGCCCGACTGTTGGGTTGATATGGGGCGCTCATTGAAGCATTTTTTGCCGTCCACCTCGTATTCGAGCGGGGTAAGCCGATAAGGCATCTGCCATATTCCTCCGCCTATGTCACCATCCTTGTCGAGCGCGAAAGGTGTTCCCTCGTAGTGGTCGCGCATGGCGTTTTCAATGTCGGCTACCGTAAGTTTCTTGTTTGGGATAATCCACAAGGGCATGGGTTCTGCATCGGTTGCGGTGCCCTCGGCGTATGGAACATACTTGTCCATGCCATTTCCAAACATGTTGAAGAAGCTCCAAACCCTGGCCTCGCACCAGCGGCGACCGCCAAAGTCGGGGGCTGCATAGGTCATGCAGAAATTAAAATCGGCGTCTTTCCCATCATACCAGCCTTTCTCGCGTGCAAACTTTACAACATTCTTTGAGAACATAACGTTCTTCTTGTCTTTCTGGTCGAATGTCCTAATCCGGCTTTGGTTGGCATGTGCGCAAATGGCATCGTCGGGTATGCGTATGGCTACCCAAACAACGCTTTTGCTTCCGGGGCCGCATCCCATCATCTCCATTATCCACGCCTCATTGGGATCGCATATAGTGAATGTCTCGCCCTCGCTGTTATAGCCGTATTCCTCGGCCAACTCGGTCATTACAGATATGGCCTCCCTTGCCGTGCGCGAACGCTGCAAGCCTACGTAAATCAGCGAACCGTAATCCAAAATTCCGGTAGAGTCTACCATCTCGGGGCGACCTCCGAATGTGGTTTCTGCAATGGTGACCTGAAACTCGTTGATGTTGCCAATCACATTGTATGTCACAGGCGCCTCTGGTATCTGCCCGTGATACTCGTTGGTATCCCAGTCATATATGTCGCGCATCTCTCCTTTGGCGTGCTTGCCGGCAGGATAATGGCAAAGGTTCTGGAACATGCCGTAGTCATCGGCACTGTACGAACACATCACAGACCCGTCCGCGCTCGCTTTCTTACCTACTATCAGGTTTGTGCATGGCAGTGCATAAACAGCTACTGCAAGCATGCTTAAAACTAATGATATCTTCTTCATTGATTGTTTTGTTTATGTTAATTACAGGTTATGGTGAATCATCAAGTACCAGACGCAAAGTTTAATACACCAGTGCGTCTCTGACTACAGTCTTGTTGTTTCTGTTGTCGGTGACAACAAACGTCAATGTGCGCAAACGCCCAGTCTTTTTCACTGGAGTATCTGTCAGCGAACATACGTATCGGCTGCTCTTGTCGACATGCTCAAACAGAATGAACTCATTGTCGATGTAGCCTTTCACGGATTTCACTCCGCTTTCTCCGTCGGTTACGTTAAACTGCAGCCTGTCGTTGTTGCCCCAGCCATCGCGCCCAACCTTGACCACCGTAGGCGGGCGGTCGTCATAAGCAAGTCCGTAGGCAACCCCGAGCTCGCGTATGCGTGCGGTCACCCAGCCATTCTTGTAGGTGCCTCCGAAATACCGGCCGTCGCCGCTCCTGACATACAGCTTGCTTGGGTCTATGCCTCTCGCCTGCACGGCCAGCCCCAACTCAGCCCACGACGCAAGCGGGCAAGCACTGTCATAAAAAGAATACATAGACATGTTGGGGTCTTCCCTCTTTATCTCTATCGGACAGAGCCTTATGTCTCCATCAAGTATTCCTTTAGGTATTACGAGCCAAACGCCGGGATATGAGTATGTTGAAATTTCATTATGTTTCATTTTCTTTCCGTTGGCTGGCTCTTTCTTGTGGCCCAACTGCGCCTTGACGCCGCTCACCACGAAGCTATAGACAGAGGTGTTGCCATAATAGTCGGTAAGAGAATACTCTACCGTATAGTCTCGCTCTTCGTTGAAATCGACTATGCCTCCGTTGCTGTCGGTAGTGATAAACGGTAATGTATTGCCCGGGGTACGGAACGATTTCATATACCAAACTCCGTAGCGCAGGTAATGCTCATAGTCGCCCCAATAGTTTATGCGGCGGTTTGCAAATGGCGGTATACCGTCAACGCAACTCCTGAACACCTCCCTGCCGTCTACCCTCAGCACAGTTTCCCTCACTCCGTACCTGTTGTATGTGGCCTCCGTGTAATCGTTGGCCCATATTCCAAAGCCCACCTTGCCCCATGCAGTAAACCTTCGGGCCAGCTTGTGTGAACCGAAGCCAAACGAACGCTTGGCCGACCCTCCCTCAAATATGCCTTCGCCCGCCACGGGATACGCCATAAATGCATGGGCCATTGGCGCCATGCCGTCGGCCACACAGTTGCCCAGAACGTCAAGCGGGTCACGCAGCCGGCCCGTGCGTGTGTCGTGCATCTCAAGATGCAGGTGTGGTGCTTCGCTTGCGCCCGTGTTTCCGCTCACTGCCACAAACTGGCCGCGGGCCACCGGACATGCCAACGGCCCCAGGCGCACGTCGGCCACATAAGACTTATGCGCATACTGCCATTTGCGAAGCAATCTGGTAATTGCGGGGGTGAAAGATTTCAGATGGCAATACACACTGGTATTGCCATCTGGGTGGGTGATGTACAATGCATTTCCAAAACCTGACAGACCAACAGTTATCCTGCTGACATATCCGTCTGCCACAGCCATGAGCCGTTTGCCTTCCACCCCATCGGTCTTTACGTCGATGCCGCAATGGAAGTGGTTGAGCCGTGGTTCGCCGAAGTTGCCAGCCAGGGTGACGTCATAGTCTACAGGCGAAGCATAGGTGACGCGTATCGCCAATAACAATCCTGCTATTGCGCTCAGCATGCCTTGAAGCTCATGTCGAGCCCTTTCACAGAGTGGGTCAATGCCCCTACCGACACAAAGTCGACGCCACACTCGGCATATTGGCGTATGGTGTCGAATGTTATGCCGCCGCTTGACTCTGTTTCATACTTACCGCCAATCATGTCGACGGCTTTCTTCGTGTCTTCAACAGTGAAGTTGTCGAGCATTATGCGGTCTACCCCGCCGTGCGAAAGCACCCTTGAAAGCTCATCGAAGTTTCTCACTTCAATCTCTATTTTCAGATCGAGCCCTTTCTCCTTCAGGTATTTGTGGCATCGGTCGATGGCGTTTTCAATGCCGCCTGCAAAGTCAACATGGTTGTCTTTGAGCAATATCATGTCGAACAGGCCAATGCGGTGGTTGCATCCTCCGCCTATTTTCACGGCCTGCTTTTCAAGCATCCTCATGCCGGGAGTGGTCTTACGCGTATCGAGCACACGCGTGTGCGTGCCTTCCAGTTTCTCTACATACTTGTGGGTCATCGTGGCTATGCCGCTCATGCGCTGCATGATGTTGAGCATCAGGCGCTCGGTTTGCAACAATGAGCGCACCCTGCCGCTTACCACCATGGCCACGTCACCTTTGTGTACCGTAGAGCCGTCGCCCATGAGCACCTCGACCTTCATGTCGGGGTCGAACCGCCTGAACACCTCTTTTGCCACCTCTACACCGGCCAGTATGCCGTCTTCCTTGATAAGGAGCTTTGAACGGCCCATTGCCTCTTCGGGTATGCAACACAGTGTTGTATGGTCACCATCGCCAATGTCCTCGGCAAAGGCCAGGTCTATCAGCCTGTCTTCTAATTCGTTAACGCTTAGCATATTTCTATTCTTTATACTCTAAAACCCAATTGAGGGTGTTTTCTTGTCATTGATAAGCACCGCCAGATGGCCTTTTACGTCATAAGTATATTCCGAAGCCAACCCTCAGGCCTATAGTGCTGTAGTCGCTGTGGTTTTTGAACGACTGGTTGTAGTAAATCTCCGGTTCGATGGTGACGGTACGGCTGAGGAAGAAAGCATAGCCGAGCTGCACTCCCGGCAGGAAGTCGTCGTAAGAGTCGCCGGCGTGCATGTAGCTCATCGAGGCCCCGAGATACAGCCCGTTTTGCACTATATAGTACCTTGCACCTACTGCCGCGGTGAATGTCGATGGTATTTCATGCTTCTTGGAATATCCAATCTGTGCCGTTGCCATCCAGTTGTCTTCAAACATGTATCCGCCCTTTGCCTCTACGCCGAAGCTGCCTTTGTTCATACCGTTGTAACTCAGGTCAAGGCTTGACAGCGAAGCACCTATATATTTCTTGCCCGACTCAAACTGAGCCTTGCCGGCAAGTGACACCATCATGGCCATGAGCAATAGGAAAGTTTTCTTTCTCATAAGTTTATGCATTATTGGTTTGTTCACTATTTTATAGCCACCGGCCTGCCGTGACGTGACAAGCAGTTGCTGAAATGAATGCCGCAGACCCTCCGATTTTGGGTGATTCCGGCGTCGCTGTTGTCACTATTCGCCTAACTGTGCCGAATGATAGTGCAAAAATAACCATTTAATTTGAGAAATGAAAAAATAATCATAACTTTGCAACTAAATAATCATAATTATGCGACTTTTCAAACTAACAATGCCCTGCATCGCGGCGGTAGCGTTTCTGCTGACAGTGTGCCCGGCTACCGGTTCAACCATGAACTCGCGTTCACCCAAACATGAGGTCAGAGCCGTTTGGCTGACAACAATCGGAGGGCTCGACTGGCCGCACACCTATGCCCGCACGGCAGCGGCTGCCGCCTTGCAAAAGCGCGAATTATGCGAAATACTCGACCGTCTGAAAGAAGCCAATGTCAACACGGTGCTGTTTCAGACCCGAATCCGCGGCACCATGATCTATCCGTCGGCCATGGAACCGTGGGACGGATGCCTGTCGGGCCAACCCGGACTGTCGCCCGGATACGACGCTTTGCAGTTTGCAATAGACGAATGCCACAAGCGGGGCATGGAGCTCCATGCCTGGGTGGTTACCATACCCATAGGCAAGTGGAACGGGATGGGCTGCCAGAAAATCAGAAGGCGGCACCCCGGGCTTGTGCATAGGATTGGCGACGAGGGCTATCTTGACCCGGGCAAGCCGGCCACTGCCGAATACTTGGCACAGATATGCCGCGAGATTACGACAAACTATGATGTCGACGGCATACACCTCGACTACATACGCTACCCGGAAAACTGGAAACCGAGGCCAGAAGGCCACATCGGCCGCAGCAACATCACCCGCATTGTAAGACAGGTATACAACACAGTGAAAACCGAAAAGCCTTGGGTGAAGGTGAGTTGTTCGCCCATAGGCAAGTACAGCGACCTGGCGCTATATGACAGCTATGGGTGGAATGCCTACGCGAAGGTGTATCAAGACGCACAAAGCTGGCTTCGCGAGGGCATCATGGACGCTCTCTTTCCTATGCTATATTTCCGGGGAAATCAGTTTTATCCCTTTGCACTCGACTGGAAAGAAAACAGCAACGGACGAATAATCTCCGCAGGATTAGGCATTTACTTCCTTTCTGATAAAGAAAAAGATTGGGACATTGAAGTGATTAAGAGAGAGATGAACGTGCTCCGCAGCAATGGACTTGGGCACGCATATTTCCGCAGCAAGTTTTTCACCGACAACACGAAGGGGGTGTTCGACTTTGCCAAAGACGACATAGACCGCTACCCTGCCCTCGTGCCGCCGATGACATGGCTGTCGGACGCGCTCCCGAAAGGCCCCACCCGTCTGTCGGTAAAGAGAATGGCCGATTCCGACCGGCTCTCGTGGGGCGGGGCAAAAGACATGTCGGCAGGGCCGTATCTCACCTATAACATATATGCGTCGGAGACTTACCCGGTAGACATTGCCGACGCCAGAAACATCCTGGCGGCAAACCTCAGAGACAGCAACGCCACGATTCCGCTGGCAGCCGAAGGCGCATTTGTGAATTATGCTGTGACGGCAGTCGACCGCTTCGGCAACGAAAGCCTTCCGCTATGCACCAAGCCAAACATGCCGGCCATGGTTCGGTCTACCTATCTGAGCAATGACGGCAATTGGTTGGCACTGCCCGACAAGGGCAACACGCTCGACGCAGAGTTTGTGGCAATAGAGACTCCACAGGGAGGACTTCTCTGTACACGCCCATACGACGGCCCAAAGGCCGACATTTCGTCGTTGCCTGAAGGTGTATATGTGCTTAAGTCACTTAATTCAAAAGGCATTACCCACCGCCTGGGTCACTTCATCATACGCAGGCAAAGGGGCATGACCACGGACAACAAGCTGACAAGCGGGCGTGAAGACTGCCGCTGGCCGCATTTCGGAGGAGACGGCAAGCCATCGGGGCTCTGACGGATGGCAAAACTAAAGTGGGCACAGGCCTTTTTGCCCATTGGCATGACTCCACAATGTGGCCGGCCCTCATGCCAGGATATTGCAGAGGGCACGCCGGGCGGCAACGAAACCGTTGCCACAGAGCGGCCTGGGCAGGCAATCAACCACACCTTATGGCTAACGAAATGCCGGCACCATGGACATGGCCCTATCGGTATTCAATGTCACTGTGGGGCTACGGTCGTGCCATTGTCATTATTACCCCGGCCTTTGCAAACGGCAATTCGGGCCGCGCTCTGGCATTGCTGCTGCCCGGTTGGGGCAAGGCCGGATAAACGCCTGGCGGTAATAATATTTGCATTGGAACATAATTGTGGTGGCTTGCCTTTAGGTTGAGATTTAATTTAAGTATATATACATAACATATTGTTATCAAGCTGTTTATAATGGAACACCATTTCTTGTAGAGATATCGGCCGTTTTGCGATGCCAAAAGGGCCGCTTCATATTGTCACGGAGCCTGTTTCGCAATCCCGAATGGCACATTCCGTAATACCGGGCACGAAAGTCGCCTATGGTGACAGGGCATGGTGGCAGTTTGCTGTTTTGCCTGAATATTAACCATTGATATAATAAAATGCTGTCGACAGTTTTGCCGTCTCGGCCATTTGAGTTACCTTTGTAACATGATATTTTATTTTTCAGGAACCGGCAACACCCGTTGGGCCGCACGGCAAATTGCCGAAATCACGGGCGAAAGACTGTTGTCAATAGCCGGCGAGGCTAATGGCGACTGCAGGTATGCACTTGCCGAAGGAGAGCGCATTGGCTTCTGCTTTCCCGTACACGGTTGGCAGCCACCGGCCATAGTGCGCAATTTTATTTCAAAGTGCAAGTTTGACAATGCCAAGGGGCACTTTTGCTTCGCGTTGTGTACGTGCGGCGACAATATAGGCCGCACGATGGAGATGCTGGCAACAGACTTGCATAAGGTTGGCATACAGGCTGACAGTGTGTTTTCGCTTGCCATGCCAAACACTTATGTGTGCCTGCCGTTTATGAACACCGACCGTCCCGACGTGGAACGGAAGAAAATAGCCGACGCCGGCAGGGCCATTGTGGAAATAGCCCAGGCAATAAAGGAGCGCCACAAGGGAGTGTGTTCGACAGTGAAAGGCCCTGTGCCATATCTGCTGTCAAATGTCATCGGGCGGTATTTCAACAGCAGGATGATAACCGACAGGCCTTTCCGTGTGGACAGCTCAGCCTGCATAATGTGTGGACGCTGCGCCGCGGCCTGCCCAATAGGCAACATATCTAGTGGCGCCGGAAATCTGCCTGTATGGCATGACGACGGACACTGCACTTGCTGCATGGCCTGCTACCATCACTGCCCTGCCCACGCCATAAGCTACGGGCGCTCTACAAGGCACAAGGGACAATATTATTTTGGAAGGAAAAACAACAATGGAAACGCATGAGCGGTGTTCCGGCGGATTTCCATGGCGGCGACATTTTGGGCATTAAACGGCTCTGCCTTCAAGATATGTGGGCGCGCTTGCCATGCTTTGTGCTTCCCGACGACAGTCGGATGCCATGAGGCTGGGCTGATGGAGTGAATAAAACTGGACATCGGCCATGCTGCGCTGACAGATGTTGGCGAATGTACCAAGTGGATGGGCCGGCCCCGGGGAAGCGCCCGTCGCTACGCGGCCGAACATGGCAGTGGACAAGCCGGCGGGCGCCATGGCATGGCACATGCCTCGGAAAAATAATAATCCGTTTGGGCAATATGGCAAAAGCCCAAACGGATTATTGATAAAGTATCAAAAACACAACTGTCTTTAAAGACACTGCGCCCCCTGTTACTTTTTCTTGCTCTTGTCGTTGAGCGTAGATTTATACCTCTTGTTCAGTCCGTTTATGACGTCGTTGGTGATGTCATGGCGCTTGTCGGCAAGCAGTATGTTGTCGCCGGCCTTCGAGATGATAAGGTCATACTTCTTGGTCTTGTTGTAGTCCTTCAGGAAGTTCTGCAATGAGTCGCGCAGCGCATTGTTGTACTTGGCAGTCTCAGCGTCGAGCTCGGCTCCGAGGCGGCTCTGCAACTCCTGCAGGTCTTGGTCCTGGCGCTGTATTGCAGCTTGCACACTGGCAGCCTGCTCCCTGCTGGCAAATCCGTTGTTCTGCAGCTTCTGCTGGAAATTGGCAGCGGCAGCCTGCAGCTGTTTTCCCTTCTGGGTGATAGTGTTACGGGCGTTGTTGCTCTTTTTCTGCAGCACGGCGGTGTACTCCTTGCAGAACTTGTATTGCGACATCAGCGAATCGACCTCGACATAGGCAATCCTCATGCCTGTTGTTGCCGCGGGTGAGTCCTGAACTGGCTTCTCGTCCATCTTGGGGCTGGAGTTGTTGCATGATGTCAGCATGAACGATGCAACTGCCAATGCCAACGAAATACGAATACTAATGTTTCTTTTCATCTTCTTTATATTTGTTCTTTTAAATTATCTTAACAATCACTGGGCTCCGCTGCAACAGCCTTACACTGGCGAATGCCATAGCTTTTCAGCATGAAGCACGCATATTTTACCATCATACGAAAGAAAAATGCTAATAGCAATTATTAACGTGCTAAATAACATATTTTCAAACATAATTCTGTAATTTTGCGGCTACAAAGATAATACAAATAAATCAATTTACAGGCATGAATGCCTCAAAAAAGAATTAACATGGATAAAAGAGACTTGAAACCAAGTTGCGTCTTCGAGCAATTTGCTCGGGTATGCGAGATACCACGCCCCTCGAAGCGTGAAGAGAAGATGATTGAGTATCTGCGTAACTGGGGCTTAAGCCACAATCTTGAGACAAAGGTTGACAGCGTAGGCAATGTGCTCATAAAGAAACCCGCCACTCCGGGATATGAGGACAGGCAGACCGTGATACTGCAAAGCCACATGGACATGGTTTGCGACAAGCTGGTTGACAAAGAGTTTGACTTTGACAACGACTCCATACAGACTCACATTGAAGGTGAGTGGCTTACCGCCGACGGCACGACACTTGGCGCCGACGACGGTATCGGAGTGGCTATAGAATTGGCCATACTCGATTCTGACGACATAAAGCATGGGCCGTTGGAGTGTGTATTCACTCGCGACGAGGAAACCCAGCTCACCGGGGCAAGTGGCATGGAGGCTGGTTTCATGAACGGGGACATGCTGATAAACCTTGACAGTGAGGATGAAGGCCAGATATTCGTTTCGTGCGCAGGCGGACGTACAACAATAGCAACGTTTGATTTCAAAGCCGAGAAGGCACCGGCCGGCTATTTCTTCATCAAAGGATGGATAAAAGGGCTCAAGGGCGGACATTCGGGTGACGACATAGAGAAAAAGCGCGCCAATGCAATCAAGATTCTGGGCCGTTTCCTTTACAAGGAAATGCAGAGCCATGACATAAGGTTGGCTGCCTTCAATTCAGGCAAGATGCACAACGCCATCCCGCGTGACGGATCGTTCGTGATAGCTGTTCCCAACGACGCCAAGGAAAGCATACGCGCAGACTGGAACATCTTTGCGCACGACGTGCAAGAGGAATATCACGTGACGGACACCGACATGGAGTTTGGCATGGAAAGCACCGATGCCGCAGACGTAATGCCGCAGGAAGTTTCGGGCAAGTTCATCAGGGCAATACAGGCCGTAGACAATGGTGTGTTTGCAATATGCCAGGACAAGGCGCTCAACGGAATGGTTGAGACATCAAGCAACATAGCCAGCATAATTACCGACAATGGGAGCATCAAGATTGTTGCCTCGCAGCGCAGCAATGTTATGAGCAACCTTGAAAACCAGTGCAATACCATCAAGGCCCTGTTTGAATTGGCTGGCGCAAAGGTGGAGCAGACTGACGGTTACCCAGCATGGAAGATGAACCCAGACAGCAAACTGACCGACATTGCCGTTGATTCGTACAAGAAACTGTTTGGCAAGGAGCCCATCGTCCGCGGAATCCACGCAGGACTCGAGTGCGGCCTTTTCTCCGAAAGGTATCCCAATCTCGACATGGTGTCGTTTGGCCCGACATTGCGCGGAGTGCATACGCCGGATGAGAGACTGCACATACCCACGGTCGAGATGGTGTGGAACCACCTTCTTGACATTCTTGACAACATACCCACAAAATAGGAATATGAAAATAAGACACATTTTGTTGTCATCTGCAATGCTGTTGCTCGCTTCGTGCGGGCAACAGCATAAAGCCGAATCTGTTGTAGAAGACTTTATGGAAAACAACCTGAAAGATGCCTCTGCTCTGCAAATAGTTGAGTACAGTGATATTGACTCAACGAGGTATCTTAATGACTCTATAATAAATAAGCTGCGGAATACTGCCAAAAACTTGTCGATGTATGCCGGGCGCACAGAGTTTGCCAAGAGGAACAAAGACGAAAAGCTCATTATCATAAGGGTGAGATACAAGATTAACGGGCACGATTTCCATGACACCTTTTATTTAAATAAGGAGATGACCGGCGTCATAGCGCTGAAAAACAATTAATCTACCGTTGTTTGTAAAATTAATTAGAAAAAATTTGGTAGTGTGAAATAAAAGCAGTACCTTTGCATCGCATTTGAGAGAAGATGCCTAAAGAAAATCTGAGGAAGTTTGGGTGAGTGGCTGAAACCAGCAGTTTGCTAAACTGCCGTGCGAGTTTATCGTACCGGGGGTTCGAATCCCCCAGCTTCCGCGGAATAAGGTATTGCGGTGGATTCATCTAATGGTTAGGATACAAGATTCTCAATCTTGGCATAGGGGTTCGATTCCCCTATCCACTACACGAAAGAGTTCATCGACTGAGCTCTTTTTCTTTTCTATATACAGGTGTATGGTGGATTCATCTAATGGTTAGGATACAAGATTCTCAATCTTGGCATAGGGGTTCGATTCCCCTATCCACTACAAAGAAGGCCCGGAGTTTCTTCGGGCCTTTTTATTTCACTATGTCCATATATGCAGAACGAAACAATTTCAAGAACAAAACAACTATTAGGCGATGCGGCCATAAAGACATTGGAACACTGCCGTGTGGCTGTGTTCGGTGTAGGTGGTGTGGGCGGCTATGCCGTTGAGGTGCTTGCCCGTAGCGGTGTCGGCCAACTTGACTTGTTTGACAATGACCGCGTAAGCCTGTCTAACATAAACAGGCAAATCATAGCTTTGCATAGCACCGTTGGGAAACTAAAGGTTGATGTTGCCAAGGAGAGAGTTATGGACATAAACCCTGAATGCTCAGTTTTTGCCCATGCCGTATTTTATCTGCCTGACAACGCAGACAACTTTGACCTGACAAGATATGATTATGTGCTCGACTGCATAGACACGATAGCTGCCAAAGTAGAGCTGGTGAAACGCTGTAAGTCGCAGGGCATACCTGTTATCAGTTCTATGGGCGCTGCAAACAAAATGGATCCTACCGCATTTTGCGTGACCGACATATTCAAGACAAAGATGGATCCAATAGCAAAGGTAATGCGAAAGAAACTGAAAGAGCTTGGCATAAGAAAGCTGAAGGTTGTTTGTAGCTATGAGCAGCCAATAAAGATTGTATGTGACGATGGTGACAATCCGTCGAGGCATGTTCCGGCAAGCAATGCTTTCGTCCCTGCCGCAGCAGGGTTGGTGATGGGCAGCGAGGCTGTCAAGGACCTGATTGGTTACAATACGAAATAAAGATTTGTGGAACAATCAATCACGAGCGCCATTGCAACTATGTAATGGCGCTCGTGATCAATATGTCACGGATGGCTGTTATGCACAGCAGTAATGGTTTATGTCCGCATAAAAGCTGTTGCTCAAAATATAAGAATAGAATGCCCGAGGAGAGAATCCTCGGGCATTCTATTCTTATACTCCCAAAATGTGGCAACAGTTTTTTATATTCTCTCAACCTGTTTCACCCCCTTTACAGTGCGCAACCTCTTTATTAGAGACTCAAGGCGCAAGGTGTCTTCAAGCATAACCACCAGGTTGCCCCTAAACAAGCCATCGTTGCTGTCGATGCTTATAGAGCGCAATGTCAGTCGTTCGTCTTTGCTTATTATGCTTGTAAGGTTGTTTACGATGCCTATGTCGTCATTTCCAATAACTCTGAGTGTGATTGAATACTTCGACGAACCTTTGCCGCTCCATCGGGCTTTGACAATACGGTAGCCGAAACGCTTTCTCAACTCTGCCGCATTAGGACAGTCGGTTCGGTGTATCTTTATTCCGCCGTTGACTGTGACGAACCCGAAGACGTCGTCACCATAAATCGGTTGACAGCAACGGGCAAGTTGATAGTCGATGCCCTTAAGGTTTCTGTCTATAACCAAAACATCGTCATTGGGCACAGACATCTCATTGGCAGCATTGAAATTGAATTCCTCCGCACTTCGGGCAGGCTGGTCCCCTGCCCCACTCTTTTCCTTTGACTGAAGCTCAACGTACTTGTCGATTACCTCATTGGTGTCCAATTCGCCATCTGCAATCTGCCTATAGAAATCGCTAACCTCTTTGAAGCCCATCTTTTTGATAAGCCGGGCCATGGTTGACTCATCGAATTCAATCTTGCGGTTCTTGAATTTCCTCTCTATGACTTCTTTCGCATACTGCCCTTCCTTCACCTGCGTTTCTTTCAAGGCCAGCCTTACCTTAGCCTTGGCGCGCGATGTCTTCACGATGTTGAGCCATGCCTGCTTGGGTTTCTGGGTGCTTGAGGTCAGTATCTCAACCTGGTCGCCACTGTGCAGTTCTTCGCGCAAGGTTACAATCTTGTTGTTTATCTTGGCCCCTGTGCAGCTACTGCCTATCTTTGAATGTATGTGGTAGGCAAAATCCAATACTGTTGCGCCTTTTGGAAACTTAAACAAATCTCCTTTTGGGGTGAAAACGAATACCTCGTCCTCATACAAATCCATTTTAAACTGGTCCATGACCTGCAGGTCATCGCTCGTTTCGAGGATGTTGCGTATGTTTGTAAGCCATTCATCGAGCCCGCTTTCACCTTTTATGCCCTTGTATCTCCAGTGTGCCGCCACTCCCCGCTCGGCTATCTCGTCCATCCTCTCGGTTCTTATTTGCACCTCAACCCATTTCTGTTCAGGCCCGAGCACCGTGATATGCAGGCTTTCATATCCATTTGACTTCGGCACAGACAACCAATCGCGCAAGCGCTTCGGATTCGGCTGATACATGTCAGTGACAATGGAATAAGCCTGCCAACACTGCATTTTCTCCTTGTCTTGCGGCGAATCGAGAATGATACGTATGGCAAACAAGTCGTATATGCCTTCAAAGGCACACTTCTGTTTCTTCATCTTTTGCCATATCGAATGAATGCTTTTTGTCCTGCCTTTCATGTGGAAGCGCAGTCCGGCATCCATAAGCCGTTTCTGTATCGGTTCGATGAACCTGCTGATATAGGCATCACGGGCCTGCTTGGTGGCATTCAGCTTGTCCTTTATCATGTAATAGGCATCGTGCTCCAAGTATTTCAACGACAGATCTTCAAGTTCGCTTTTCAGCTTATACAGGCCAAGCTTGTGGGCCAGCGGGGCGTAAAGATAGGCAGCCTCTTCAGACACCCTCATCTTGGCCTCTGTGTTCTCCGTGTCACGTATTTGCCTCATGAGGTTAACCCTGTCTGCTATCATGATTAGGATCACCCGCATGTCTTCGGCGAAAGACAGCAACAGGTTGCGGAAATTCTCACTCTCAATGACAGGATTCTTGGCATACAGGTCGGCTATCCTTTCCAGCCCGTGGAGTATGCGGGCCACGGAATCGCCGAACTGCTCACGCACTTCGTCTATTGAAACATAACCGTTAGACACGCTTGGGTGCAACAGTATCGCCAGCACGGCATCTCTTTTGAGCCCAATCTCGTCGACAACAATCATGGCTGTTTGGAAACCGAACAATACCGGGTTAAGCCCAAACACATCACGCTTGATGAGATTCTGCTTTACAGAATCAGCAAGGTGGCCACGTATCTTCTTCTCGTCATCGGGAAGAAGTGACGGCCCAATCTTTTCCTTCAGCGTGGAGTATAATAGCAAAGATGCTGCTTTTTCCTGATGTGTAAACTCAAATCTATCGGCCATAATTACTCTCTGTGTGTTAATATATCATTGCAAAGGTACAACTTTTATCTCATTATTTCAATTTTTCGGCGGAAAGTTAGTATATTTGTGACGAAATTACTTTAAATTCAATATATATGTTATCACAAGACGACTTGAAACAGATTGCCTCCAAGGGCATTTCAGAAGAGCAAATCAAGAATCAGCTTGATGAGTTTAAAACAGGCTTCCCATTTTTGAGATTAGAAGCAGCTGCCGGCATCGGCCATGGAATCATGGCTTTGACCGACGACGAATGCAAACAGTATGAGGCTGCATGGGAGAATTACAAGGAACAAGGCAAGCAGATAGTGAAGTTTGTTCCTGCCTCGGGTGCCGCAAGCCGTATGTTCAAAGACTTGTTTGCTTTCCTTGACGCTGATTACGATGTTCCGACGACAGATTTTGAAAAGCATTTTTTCGACGGCTTGAAGCGGTTTGCTTTCTATGATGCGCTTGACAAGGCTTGCTTAAACAACGAAGGCAAGTCTGTCTGCGACTTGATAGCCGACGGCAACTATAAGGCGATTGTGGCCAACCTACTGGAGAGCAAGGGGCTGAACTATGGGCAGCTGCCTAAAGGCTTGTTGCTTTTCCACAAATATGATGACGGTGTTCGCACTCCCATGGAAGAGCATCTGGTTGAGGGCGCCCTCTATGCTTCAAGCAAGGGTAAGTCTCGCATCCACTTTACAGTAAGCCACGAGCACCTGCACTTGTTCAAGTCGATGGTCGAGGCCAAGCTTGGATATTACAGTGAAAAATTCAACGTAGACTATGACATCTCGTTCTCTGAGCAAAAGCCCTCAACAGATACGATTGCCGCCAACCCAGACAACACCCCCTTCAGGACTGAAGACGGCAAGCTGTTGTTCCGCCCGGGAGGCCACGGCGCGCTCATCGAGAATCTTAACGAGATAGAGGCCGACATCGTATTCATAAAGAACATCGACAATGTAGTGCCCGACAGGCTCAAAGGCGACACAGTGCTATACAAGCAAGTGATTGCTGGCGTGCTCGTAACGATACAGGAAAAAGTGTTTGAATACCTCAACCTTCTTGAGACAGGAAATTACTCACACGAGCAGCTCGAGAGCATCATACGTTTCGTGCAGAACGACCTATGCTGCCGAAAGCAGGACATCAAACACTTGGAGGATGCCGAACTGGTGATATACCTCAAAAACAAGCTGAACCGACCGATACGCGTTTGCGGTGTGGTCAAGAACGTGGGTGAACCCGGCGGAGGCCCGTTCCTTACATACAACCATGACGGCACTGTGAGCCTGCAGATACTTGAGAGCAGCCAGATAGACAAGTCTAACAAGGAGTATGTCGAGATGTTCACCAAAGGCACACACTTCAATCCCGTCGACTTGGTCTGCGCCGTAAAGGATTACAAGGACAACGCGTTTGACCTGCCTAAATACGTAGACAAGGCCACTGGCTTCATCAGCAGCAAGAGCAAGAACGGCAAAGGCCTCAAGGCCCTCGAACTGCCCGGCTTGTGGAACGGGGCCATGAGTGACTGGAACACCGTTTTCGTAGAAGTTCCGCTGACAACGTTCAATCCTGTGAAGACTGTCAACGACCTGCTCCGCGAGCAACACCAGTAACAACCAACCTGAATAAAGCGAAGTGGCAAGCCCGACAACCGGCTTGCCACTTCGCTTTGCCATTCTTAAAACTGGAAATAGATGAACGGTTGGATGGTGCTGCTCTTTATCTGGATAACTATATAGATGACAGCTGTTATAAGCAATGCGTCGACAACTATATTGCCCCGCTTCAGGCAATATATCATGCGCTCCTGCCACGAGTCTGGAATGAAGTGGGTCAGATAGCCCAAGGCAATCAGCATGAACACATATTTGTAGTTGACGACAACCTGCCAGAACAGTTCGGGGTGGAAGTCGGTGAATATTTGCTTCAGCATTACACCACTTGCCTCGAACGTTCCGTTTCTGAAAAATATCCACGTGAAGCATACGAAATGGAAAGTGATTATGCACGCCAATGCCTTGCGCAAGCCGTGTGAACGGTAATTCCTGTCGTGGTGAAGCACATCGGTGCGGAAATACTTATGAGCAGCCAGCGCCAAACCGTGCATGCCGCCCCAAGCCACGAAATTTAGGCTTGCGCCATGCCACAATCCGCCAAGAAGCATGGTAACCACCAGGTTTACATACGTGCGCAGCTTTCCCTTGCGGTTGCCTCCCATCGATATGTATATATAGTCGCGTATCCACGTAGAGAGCGAAATATGCCAGCGCCTCCAAAACTCCGATATGCTGCTGCTGACGTATGGTGCGTTGAAGTTCATTGGAAAATGGAATCCCAGAAGCAGCGCCAAACCAATGGCCATGTCGCTGTATCCGCTGAAGTCGCAATATATCTGCAGGGCATAACCATACAACCCGAGCAGATTCTCTATCCCGCTGTACAATCCGGGATTGTCGAATATACGGTCAACAAAGTTGAGGCTGATGTAATCGCTTATCACTGCTTTCTTGAAGAGGCCTATGGAAATAAGGAACACGCCCTTGGCAAACATGTCGCTTGTAACGACCAACGGATGCCGTATCTGGGGGGCGAAGTCGCGCGCCCTGACTATGGGGCCGGCAACGAGTTGGGGGAAAAACGACACAAAGAACGCATAGTCAAGCAACGAGGGCAGAGGTTTGAGCTGTCCGCGATACACATCTATCGTATAGCTGAGGCTTTGAAACGTGAAGAAGCTTATGCCAACGGGCAGGAAGATGTCCCACGGCTGAAAGTTGAAGTCAACCATGCGGGCAATGAGACCTGCAAAGAAATTGGTGTACTTGAAATAGCCCAGCATGCCCAATCCGATGCAAAGGCTCAGCGCAACCAGCACCTTTGGCAACAGCCTGCGCTCGGGGTGGCGCTGCCTGTAGTTCCATATTCCGGCTGCAATGAAATAATCGCTCACGGTGACAATGGCCAGAAGCACAAAGTAAACACCGCTGCTCTTATAATAGAAGTAGTATGAAAAGGCCGTGACAAACAGCAATCGCAGAACTCGCTGCCTCTGCAGGAGCATGTAGACGAACGAAAAGCCCAGGAAGAGAAACAGGAAAAGGCCGCTGCTGAATATCAGAGGCTCGTCTGGATTGTATGCCAACAAATGTGAAATACAGTCAAGCATTGTTCTATTTAATGTTGTTTCGACGTTTATAGTTTTCAAATCCGGCCATGAATGATTCAAAGATGTAGTTGGCCACATGCTTCCCACCGGCAAAGCTCAGGTGGGTGTAGTCTTTGTTGGCCCATCCTTTGTCCACCATGGCTTTCATGCTCTCGCGCCCTCCCATGGCCTCGAACAGATTGAAATAAGCCACACGGCACTCCGAGGCCATCAGCTGTTGGTAAGCGGCGAGCGACTCAACCCCGTTCATGGTACGTATGCCGGCAGCCGTGCGCTGGTCGCGGTCGGGCACGCTCACTATGAGTATCGATGCCTCGGGGAATGCCTTGCGCAGGTTGTCGACAGCCTTCTGCATACGCTTTGTGTATGCCTTGTAATTGGCAATCTGGCTTTTTTCATTCAGCACGTTGAGTCCGAAATGCAGCACGATAAGGTCGTATGGGCGAAGCCTGGCAAAATCTCGCAATGTTTGCTGCGGTATGCTTGCCAGAGTATATCCTGCCGACCCCCTCATGCTGAAATTGTCGAGCACCACCCCTCCGGCCGATTCGAGCGCCATGCCGTAGACATAGGTGTCGCGGCCAACGCCGGTGAAGCTGTATGATATACTGTTGGTGGTGTCGGCCATGGTAAGCATCTGTACCGACGGCGACGACTTCACGTTGTACGTGTGCCGCCTGCCGTTGCCCGTCTGTGCCGTCACTGTAAGCGTTGTGTCGGTACGCAAGAAGAGGCGGGCCACTTGCCACGAAACCGAGTGCGGCTTGTATGTCGTGCCTTTAGTTGTGACAAAAGCCCCTTCAGACGGTATGAAGTATCGCTGGTTTATGCCCTCCACCTTGTGTGAGTAGGGTTTCTTTACCACCTCATACTCTGCAAAGCCTCCGAAATTTTGTGTTATCGTGCGCCGGAAACCGTTTATTTTGCTTCCGCAGTCAACCCACCCAACTCCGTTTCCGCCAAACGCCTGTTGCAGTTTCTCGCGCAAGTCGCACGTAAGTATGTCGCCCTCGATGAACGAATCGCCAAAGTAGGCAATACGCACCGGACGCCCAGCCGCCCCCGCACCGGCAAGCATGTGGTAAAAATGATCCATTCCACCGGCCTCGCCTGCAGAATAGTCGGCAATCATGGTAACACCATCAGGGTGCACCTCCTCCACCCTTGCTGCCGTACTGTCACTGTCGGCAACGGCAACGGGCGCAGGTGGAGCTGGTGGCGCAACTACTTCGGCTGTGGCGCCGTCGGTTCCATAAGGTTCGGGCAGCACGTCGCTCAGTATGTTGACGTGGCGCAATTCAATGTCATTGACATATAATGTGGGCAACATGTGCATGGCCAGCAGTATTGCCACAACAAGGCCAGTCAGCACAAATGCCCGGGAGCATTGGTTCATGATTTGATGTTTATGAGGAAACCGTCCAAGACTTCTATGCCCTTGTTGGTACAGATGCCGCGCAGAGAGATAAATATAAGGTTGTAGAATATTTCTTCCATAGAGTACATGTTATAGAGTTGCGACATCATTATATATCGTTCTTGCGCGCTTAGTATATATATAATAAGGTCGTAATTGACGTCTTCACGAAAATATCCCTCACCAATGCCCCGGTGGAGGAATTCGCGGAATTGCTTTTGCGACTTTTTCTTGTCTTCCTCGAAATACCTCATTATCCTGGGATATTTCATCAGGTCAGAATAGAATACAGGGTTGGTAAACTTGAATTGCTCTATTGTGAGCCTGAAAGAGTGAAGTACGATATCCATAACGTTGTCGGCCCCTTCGGCAAATTCGCGCAGTGCTTCCTGCTGGGCACTCTTGCGCTTCTTGACGCCTTCAAACAGCAAGTCTTCCTTGTTCTCGCATATCTCGTAGATGGTGCGCTTCGAAATCGACAGCGAATTTGCAATGTCATCCATCTTCACCGCCTTGATTCCTTTCTCTGCAAACAGGGCCATCGCAGCAGACAGTATTTTCTCCTTGAGCGATTCTTTATATGTTGTTATATTTTTATTTTCAACCATAATCGATAATTTAATTTGCAAAGTTACTAAAATAATAAAAAAAGCCGATAGTTTTCAATTAGTTTTTCTTACCTTTGCATAGAAGTTAATATGCATCAAGCACCATTCTGCATGCTCACCGGGCCAGCCCGGATGGGAATCGCGGCCAAGCGTTTTCTTTACAGAAACGGGGGCGAGGCATGCCGGGCAAGGGCCCAGTGGCCCATACGGCCCATACGGGCATGACGGACAGGCCGTTTGGACATCCCGTACAGGGCGTTTCGGGGCGGCAAATGGCGCATGTTGCAACATGTTGAACCATAGTTTGTTACATACAAATGGCAGGACAGGTAATTTTAACGTACGAAACGGGGCTGCTCAGCCAGCCATGCAACAACATAAAAACGAATTAAGGAGTAACTATCATGGTGAAAATTTCAAAGGAGGCCGCATTGCAGTATCATGCCAATGGCAGGCCGGGAAAAATCGAGGTCAAACCCACAAAACCCTATCGGACGCAGACAGACTTGAGCTTGGCGTATTCTCCGGGCGTGGCATATCCGTGCCTGGAAATACAGCAGAACAATGAAGATGCCTACAAATATACCGACAAGGGCAACCTTGTGGCCGTGATAAGCAACGGCACCGCCGTGTTGGGCCTCGGCGACATAGGGGCCATAAGCGGAAAGCCGGTGATGGAGGGCAAAGGCCTGCTGTTCAAGATATACGGCGGCATCGACGTGTTCGACATAGAGGTGGCCGAGAAAGACCCGGAGAAATTCTGCGAGGCCGTAGAGCGCATAGCGCCCACTTTCGGAGGCATCAACCTTGAAGACATCAAGGCACCCGAATGCTTTTACATTGAGGAACGGCTGAAGAAGAGCCTTGACATACCTGTGATGCACGACGACCAGCACGGCACGGCCATAATATCTGCCGCAGGCCTGAGGAATGCCCTTGAAGTGAACGGCAAAGACATCAAGGACGTCAAGATTGTGGTCAACGGAGCCGGCGCGGCTGCCATATCGTGCACCAAGCTGTACATGGCGCTCGGCGCACGCCGCGAAAACATAGTGATGCTCGACTCAAAGGGAGTGATAACCAGCGACAGGGCCAACCTCACAGAGCAGAAAAAGATGTTTGCCACAGACCGGCGCGACATCCACACTCTCGAAGAAGCCATCAAGGGAGCCGACGTTTTTGTCGGGCTGTCGAAAGGCAACGTGCTCACGCAAGACATGATAAGGTCGATGGCCGACCAGCCCATCGTGTTCGCGCTGGCCAACCCTGTGCCGGAGATTAGCTACGAAGAGGCCATGGAGAGCAGGCCCGACGTGCTCATGGCCACGGGCCGCTCTGACTATCCAAACCAGATAAACAATGTGATTGGGTTCCCTTACATATTCCGCGGAGCGCTCGACGTGCATGCATCGGCCATCAACGAGGAAATGAAGATGGCCGCCGTCAACGCCATTGCCGACCTGGCCAAGCAGCCGGTGCCCGACGTGGTGAACGACGTTTATCACGTCAACAACCTCACTTTCGGCCCGTCGTACTTCATACCGAAGCCCGTCGACCCGAGGCTCATCACCGAAGTGTCGGCGGCTGTGGCAAAGGCCGCCATGGACAGCGGAGTGGCTCGCACGTCGATAACCGACTGGGCTGCCTACAAGAACCAGCTCAGAGAGATGCTCGGACAGGAGACAAAGCTCACGCAAAAGCTCTATGACACCGCGCGCAACAACCCTCAGAGGGTGGTTTTTGCCGAGGGCATTCATCCCACCATGCTAAAGGCTGCGGTGCAGGCCAAGGCCGAAGGTATATGCCAGCCCATAATCCTGGGCAACGATGAGCGCATTGCCAAATTGGCAAAGGAACTCGACCTGAACCTCGACGGCATAGAAATTGTAAACCTAAGGCACGACAACCAGGCCGAACGGCGCGAGCGCTACGCAAGGATTCTGGCCGAGAAACGCCAGCGCCAGGGCTATACTATCGAAGAAGCCAACGACAAGATGTTTGAACGCAACTATTTCGGCATGATGATGGTGGAGACAGGCGAGGCCGATGCGTTCATCACTGGCCTCTATACAAAATACTCGAACACCATAAAGGTGGCCAAGGAGGTCATAGGCATACGCAAGGAGTACAAGCACTTTGGCACGATGCATATCCTGAACTCCAAGAAGGGCACGTTCTACATTGCCGACACGCTCATCAACCGCCACCCCGACAAGGAGGTGCTCGTCGACATAGCAAAGCTCAGCTCCATGACAGTGAGGTTCTTCAACGACACACCGGTGATGGCAATGTTGAGCTACAGCAACTTCGGAACCGACGATGCCGGAAGCCCGCTGCAGGTTCACCAGGCTGTTGAAGAGCTGCACAGGCAATGCCCCGACCTCGCTGTCGACGGCGAGATGCAAGTAAACTTTGCCCTCAACAAAGATTTGCGTGACAGCAAGTACCCCTTCTCGCGGCTCAAGGGCCTCGACGTCAACACGCTCGTGTTCCCCAATCTGAGCAGCGCCAACAGTGCCTACAAACTGCTGCAGACGCTCGACCCTGACACAGAAATAATAGGCCCGATACAGATGGGGCTCAACAAGCCTATACATTTCACCGATTTCGAATGCAGCGTACGCGACATTGTAAACATCACAGCCGTGGCAGTGATAGACGCGTATGTAGACAAGCTGAAAAACAAATGCTGCATGGACTGATGCCGGCATAGCCACATCGCAGCCAAATAAATCCAGCCGCTCACTAAGACTGACACTCCGTCGGGCTGTAGTGAGCGGCTTATTTATGTTGTCAATCGTGCAAAAGAACTGTGGGCACGATTGTTGTTTACGCACACATTTTACAGTACAATTTTGTCATTTTTCCTCAAATTAATCATAAATTAATGGCAAAAAGATAATGTTTTCGCAAATATTTTGATAAAACGCTTGTAATTTCAAGAAAATGCTTTATCTTTGCAAGCGATTTTCGGATACACAAACACAATTAGAACAACCAACTAATAAAACAGAAGATTATGAATGCAGCACAAGTCGTAGAGAATCTTAAATGCAGATTCCCCAATGAGCCTGAATACATCCAGGCCGTAAGCCAGGTACTCCCGACCATAGAAGAGGAGTACAACAAACACCCTGAATTTGAGAAAGCCAACCTCATCGAACGACTTTGCATTCCTGACAGAGTTATCGAGTTCCGCGTTACATGGGTTGACGACAAAGGCCAAGTGCAGACCAACATGGGCTACCGCATCCAGCACAACAACGTGATAGGCCCTTACAAAGGCGGCATTCGCTTCCACAAGTCAGTAAACCTGGGCATATTGAAATTCCTTGCCTTCGAGCAGACTTTCAAGAACTCGCTTACAACATTGCCAATGGGAGGCGCAAAGGGCGGCTCCGACTTCTCTCCGCGTGGCAAGAGCGATGCAGAGGTGATGAGGTTCTGCCAGGCATTCATGAACGAATTGTACAGGCACATAGGCCCGGACATCGACGTGCCGGCCGGCGACATAGGCGTTGGCGGACGCGAAATAGGCTATCTCTTCGGTCAATACAAAAAGCTTACCCACGAGTGGAGCGGTGTGCTGACAGGCAAGGGCCGCGAGTTTGGCGGTTCGCTCATCCGCCCGGAGGCAACAGGCTACGGCACTGTTTATTTCTTGCTGTCAATGCTCAGCACCAGAAACATCGAGCTGGCCGGCAAGAGCGTGCTCATCTCCGGGTCGGGCAACGTTGCACAGTATGCTGCAGAAAAGTGCATACAGCTCGGCGCCAAGGTTCTCACCCTTTCAGACTCTGACGGCTATATCTACGACCCGGATGGAATAGACCGCGAAAAGCTTGACTATGTCATGGAGCTCAAGAATATAGAGCGCGGGCGTATCAAGGAATATGCTGATGAATATCCCAACGCCGTTTATCACGCCGGCGAAAGGCCTTGGGGCGAAAAGGCAGACATTGCGCTGCCATGCGCCACACAGAACGAAATCAACGGCGACGAGGCTCAGACGCTTGTGGCAAACGGTGTAATAGCTGTTGCCGAGGGCGCCAACATGCCTTCGACTCCCGAAGCCATCGAGGCATTCCAGAGTGCCAAGATTCTCTATGCACCGGGCAAGGCTTCAAACGCCGGCGGCGTGTCGGTGTCGGGCCTCGAGATGAGCCAGAACTCGGAAAGGCTCAGCTGGACAGCCGAAGACGTTGACAACCGACTGAAAGTCATAATGAAGGACATTCACGACAACTGCGTGAAATACGGAACCGAAAGCGATGGCTACATCAACTACGAGAAGGGAGCAAACGTTGCCGGATTCATGAAGGTGGCCAAGGCCATGATGGCACAGGGCATCGTATGATGAGACCACTACAAGACAACACAAAAGCTTGACAATTCCAAGAAACGGGGGCGCACCTGCAATGGGGGCGCCCCCATTGTTTTTTCACGGCCCCCGATGCCTGCCCCAAGGGGACACCGGCACCATCGTCGCCCAAGCCAGCCTGTCGGCGGCCGCAACCGAATAATGCGTCGTAAGCCAGCAAAATTGGTTGCTGTTGCCCAAAAGCCTGCGATAAATGCTCACAGAAGCCCCTCCCATTTGGCCATCTCGGAAAATTATATTAATTTTGCGCTAAATTTACAGACAGTGTTGTTTTTACAGTAAAATAATAAGGCAAAGAGATTATGATCACAGTCACAAACTTGGCTATTCAATTTGGGAAGAAAGTACTTTACAAGGATGTGAACATCAAGTTCACCAATGGAAACATATATGGCGTCATCGGTGCGAATGGCGCGGGCAAGTCGACATTGCTGCGGGCCATCAGCGGCGAACTCGAACCCAACAAAGGCTCGGTGGAACTCGGGCCGGGCGAGCGCATGTCGGTATTGGAGCAGGACCACTTCAAATACGACGGCTACATCGTGCGCGACACCGTCCTCATGGGCCATGCGCCTCTGTGGGAGAACATGAAGAAGCGCGAAGCTCTCTATATGAAGCCAGACTTCAGCGAGGAAGATGGCATCAGGGTAGCCGAACTTGAGGATAAGTTTGCACAAATGGACGGTTGGAACGCCGAGAGCGACGCCGACCAGTTGCTTACCAACCTGGGCATCAAAGACGACCTGCACGACAAGATGATGAGCGACCTGTCAAACAACGAGAAGGTGCGTGTCATGCTGGCCAAGGCTTTGTTCGGCCACCCCGACAACCTTTTGCTTGACGAGCCTACCAACGACCTCGACCTGGACACGGTGATGTGGCTTGAGGAATATTTGAGCAACATTGAGCAGACCGTACTGGTGGTGAGCCACGACCGCCACTTCCTCGATGCCGTGAGCACACAGACCGTAGACATAGACTTCGGCAAGGTAACTGTGTTTGCCGGCAACTATTCGTTCTGGTATGAAAGTTCGCAGCTGGCCCTGCGCCAAGCCCAGAACCAAAGGCAAAAGGCAGAAGAGAAACGTAAGGAACTCGAAGAGTTCATCCGCCGTTTCTCTGCCAATGTGGCAAAGAGCAAGCAGACGACAAGCCGCAAGAAGATGCTTGAAAAGCTTAATGTTGAAGAAATACGCCCCTCATCAAGGAAGTATCCCGGCATCATATTCCAAATGGAGCGCGAACCTGGCACACAGATTCTCGAAGTCAACGACCTCAAGGCAGTAGACACTGACGGCACCGTTCTGTTTGACCACGTTAATTTCACAATTGAAAAAGGGCAAAAAACGGTATTCCTCAGCCGCACGCCAAAGGCCATGACGGCCTTGTTCGAGATTATCAACGGCAACCGTAAGGCAGATGCCGGAGATTTCAAGTGGGGCGTGACGATAACAACAGCATATCTGCCACTCGACAACTCGGAGTTTTTCGACAGCGACCTTAACCTCGTCGACTGGCTCAGCCAGTTTGGCAAAGGCAACGAGGTGCAGATGAAGAGCTTCCTGGGCAGGATGTTGTTCAAAGACGAGGATGTGCTCAAGAAGGTTAACGTGCTGAGCGGAGGCGAGAAAATGCGTTGCATGATAGCAAGGATGCAGCTGAAAAACGCCAACTGCCTGATACTTGACACGCCGACAAACCACCTTGACTTGGAGAGCATACAGGCATTCAACAACAATCTCATAAACTTCAAGGGCAACATTCTGTTTGCCAGCCACGACCACGAGTTCATACAGACTGTGGCCGACCGTATCATAGAGCTCACTCCGAACGGCACTATAGACAAACTGATGGAATACGACCAGTATATATACGATGAGAGTATAAAGGAGTTGAAGGCCAAGATGTACGGCAACAATTAGGCATGGTTTTTGCAGTACTGTTTTGTAATACAACAAAAGACAGACAACTATTATGGAAGAGAAGGAAAAGGAAATAGAAATAGAGAACGGCGACGAGAAGGTCTGCGAAGAGCAGGCCGGCATTAACGGCGATGAGACTGCAGCAAGCCAGACGGAAAATGAAACCACTGCCGATAAAAAAGAAGCAGAGAAGAGTCCGCTTGATGTTGCCAATGAGCAGATTGCCGAACTTAAAGACAAGTATCTGCGCTCTGTTGCCGAATTTGACAATTACCGCAAACGCACATTGAAAGAAAAGGCTGAGCTGATATTGAACGGTGGCGAAAAAGCCATATCTGCCATTCTGCCAGTCCTCGATGACATGGAACGTGCCATTGCAAACGGAGAAAAAACGGAAGACCCAAAGGTTCTCAGGGAAGGCATGGAATTGATTTATGCAAAATTCCAAAAGGTTCTCGAGGGCTTGGGAGTGAAGAAGATTGACACGGAAGATGCAGATTTCGACACTGATGTGCATGAAGCTGTCGCCATGGTTCCTGGCATGGGCGATGACAAGAAAGGCAAGGTGCTCGACTGCATTCAGACAGGATATATGTTAAATGAAAAGGTAATACGCCACGCCAAGGTGGCCGTAGGACAGTAACCATCAACGACTCTGGCAAAGCAAATGGCAAAGAGAGACTATTATGAAGTGCTGGGCGTAGGCAAAGACGCATCTGAGGATGAAATAAAAAAAGCCTACAGGAAAATAGCAATAAAATATCATCCCGACCGAAACCCAGGCAACAAAGAGGCTGAAGAAAAGTTCAAGGAGGCTGCCGAGGCGTACGACGTTCTCCATGACCCGCAAAAGCGCCAGCAATATGACCAGTTCGGATTCAATGGACCGGCAGGCGGAGGCTTTGGTGGATTCAATGGCGGCAGCATGAACATGGACGATATCTTCTCTATGTTTGGCGACATATTCGGAGGACGTGCCGGATTTGGCGGCTTTGGTGGCGGACAGCGCCGCCCACAGCAGTATCGCGGTAGTGACCTCAGGCTTAAGGTTAGGTTGTCGCTGAACGATGTCGCCAACGGTGTGACAAAGAAATTCAAAGTCCGTAAAGACGTAGTCTGCTCACATTGCCATGGAAGCGGTGCTGAGAGCGGTAGCGCTGCCGAGACCTGCCCCACCTGTCATGGATCGGGAGTGGTAATGCATACTACGCAAAGCTTTTTCGGAATGGTGCAGACGCAAGGCGTATGCCCGACCTGCGATGGCGAGGGAAAGGTAATAAAGAACAAGTGCCACAACTGTGGTGGCAGCGGTATTGTCAAAGGAGAAGAAGTTGTTGAAATCAACATCCCAGCCGGTGTGGCCGAGGGAATGGTCGTCAACATTCCAGGAAAGGGCAACGCCGGTAAGCACAACGGGATTAACGGCGATATTCAAGTTTATATCGAAGAAGAACCGAACGACACATTCGTGCGCGACGGTAACAATCTGATATACAACCTTTTGCTTGATTTCCCTACAGCAGCACTTGGCGGTGAGGTCGAGATACCAACCATTGAAGGTACCAAGTTGAAGGTTAAGATTGAGAATGGAACGCAACCCGGTAAGACACTGAGACTTAAGGGAAAGGGACTACCGGCCGTGCAAGGCTACGGACGCGGCATTGGCGATTTGGTCGTCAACATCAGTGTATATGTGCCGAAGACGCTGTCCAAGGATGAGAAAGAGGCCTTGTTGAAGTTGCGTAATAGCGACAACTTTAAGGGAGATTCTGAAACCAAGCAATCAATCTTCCAGCGATTTAAGAATTATTTCAATTAAATATCAACGATGGGGTGCTGATATCGAGGCACCCCATTTATTTTAGCAGACCTATGACTTATAAAGAAACGACAGAGTACTTGTTTAACCAGATGCCCATGTTTGAGAGGCAGGGCGCGTCAGGATACAAGGAAGGATTGTATAACACATTGATGCTGGATGCCCATTTCAACCATCCCCACAGACATTACAAGACAATCCATGTTGCAGGAACAAACGGCAAAGGGTCGTGTTCACATACAATGGCTGCATTTTTTCAAGCCAGCGGATACAAGGTCGGACTATATACTTCACCACACTTGAAAGACTTCCGCGAACGTATAAGGATTAACGGCATGCCAATTAGTGAAGAGTATGTTGTTAAGTTCGTAGAAGACGAGCGCAACTTTTTTGAACCTCTACACCCATCCTTCTTTGAAGTTACGACTGCTATGGCGTTCAAGTATTTCCGTGATGAGCAAGTTGACGTTGCTATAATAGAAGTAGGGCTCGGCGGTAGACTTGATTGCACGAATATAATAACGCCTGAATTGTCGATAATAACCAACATCAGCTTTGACCATACCCAGTTTCTTGGCAATACACTCGCGCAAATTGCACGTGAAAAAGCCGGCATTATAAAAGATGGGGTACCAGTTGTAGTCGGTGAATATAACGCAGAGACTCGTCCTGTTTTCGAAGAAGTTGCCAAGAGCCACGGCTCTGCAATCATCTTTGCAGCAGACGAACAAGAGGTCGTGGCAGCCCAACCACTGAACAACGGTGGAATGATGTATCAAACAAAGCATTTTGGCGAATTGGTCGGCGACTTGAGCGGACTGTATCAAATTAAAAATGCGAGCACTGTATTAACGGCCATCCGCGTATTGAGCGAATCAGGTCAATATCCACAACTTGATGCCAATACAAATCCGAACATGATTGTGGCGCATGCAAGGGAGGCATTTAAGCAAGTTGCAGCATCGACAGGACTGATGGGAAGGTGGCAAACCATAAGCACCAACCCGCTTGTGATATGCGACACCGGGCATAATGTAGGAGGCTGGAAATATCTGAGCGAACAGCTCAAACGTGTGGACTGCCGTTCCAAGCGGATAGTTTTCGGCATGGTTAATGACAAGGACATTGATGGAGTGTTGGAATTATTGCCCAAAGACGCAGTTTATTATTTCACAAAAGCCAACACTAAGCGGGCCTTATCCGAAATTGAGTTACAGAAGATGGCAATCCGTCATGGGCTGGTCGGAAATACATATCCGACAGTGAAACAAGCTTATGAAGAAGCGAAACAGTCTGCATCACAAGCAGATTTGATTTTTGTTGGTGGCAGCAGCTACGTAGTGGCAGATTTCCTATGCGCATTCGTTTAGTTGTTTTTAACACTGATGTAAACGTTTTTTTCCGCGTTTAATTTGTCGATTCCGTTTTTTTTCGGTTACTTTGCAATTAATACGATAACTAAAAACAATGGAATTATGACGAACACAGCAGAAAACGTGAATCTGTGTGGTCTGAATCGGAAAGATTTCCAGACCACGATTAACGGGAAGAAAACCGACTTATACATACTTCGAAACAGGAAAGGCTATGAAGTTGCCATAACCAACTATGGTGGTGCTATTGTTGCTATTATGGTTCCCGACAAGGATGGCAACGTGGCAAACGTCATTCAAGGCCACGACAATATTCAAGATGTAATAAACAGTCCGGAACCGTTCTTGTCGACATTGATAGGCCGTTATGGCAACCGCATCTGCAAAGGCCAATTCACACTCAACAAGAAAGAGTATCAGTTGGCGATAAACAATGGGCCCAATGCACTGCATGGCGGTCCGACTGGATTCCATGCGCGTGTTTGGGAAGCTCGCCAGATGGGTCCCCGCTCCCTTGCACTGCACTATGTTTCAGCCTACGGTGAAGAAGGCTTTACTGGGGAATTCAGGGTTACAGTTGAATTCACATTCACTGATGACAATGAGCTAATTCTGGAATACCTCGCCTGTACAAACAAGAAGACCATCATGAACCTTACGCACCATGGCTTTTTCAGTTTAGCTGGCATCGCAAACCCAACTCCGACGATTGATAATCTTGTTTGCGAAATTAATGCAGATTATTACATTCCAATCGACGTCAATTCAATTCCTACCGGCGAGATTCGCTTTGTCAAGGACACCCCGTTTGATTTCCGTACTCCGAAGGAAGTGGGCCGTGATATCGACGCAGACGACGAGCAAATCAAGAACGGCGAAGGGTACGATCACTGTTTCGTGCTCAACAAGAAGGAAGAAGGCGAACTGAGTTTTGCAGCCAAGATAAAGGAGCCGGTAAGCGGTCGCACCATGGAGGTTTATACGACAGAGCCTGGTGTGCAGGTTTACACCGACAATTGGGCCGACGGATATTCCGGGCAACACGGGGCAACATTCCCACGCCGCAGTGCAATATGCTTTGAGTGCCAGCACTTCCCCGATACGCCAAACCATCCGTATTTCCCGTCGGTGGTATTGGAGCCAGGCGAGCAGTACAAGCAAAAAACGATATATAAATTTGGAGTGGAAAAATAAATGCACTAACAACAATAGTATTTACAAACCAACCACATTATATTCTAAAAAGAAATGAACCCAAGTCAAAGACCGAACTACACGTTCGCACTTATCGTCGTGTTCATTGTATGTTTCCTCATAGGATTCATAACAACAATGAACAACTCTATGATTGCTTTCTGTTCAGAAGCCTTCAAACTCACTGCACAGCAAGGCCAGTATGTTAACACCGCTTTCTACGGTGCTTACCTATTGTCCATCCCATTCGCGTTTTTAATGAGCAAAATCGGCTATAAAAACACGCTCATACTGGGTCTGGCAATATCAGGTATTGGCTTTATTGTCAATTCTATCGGCATAAGGTCTGCAATATCAGCAGGAATCAATGTCTACGCCATATTCCTGGCGTCGATGTGCCTCGTAGCAATGGGTGTGGTGATGCTTCAGAATGTTGCCAATCCTTACGTCATGGTATTAGGCTCACCTGAGAAGGGAGCTTTCCGAATGACACTTAGCCAGGCTCTCAACTCAGTTGCCACAACGGTAGCCCCGTTGTTTATCACCTACGTGATAATCAATGGCAAGGCTCCCGCTCCTGAGCACGTTCCCGGGCCGTTCATGGGTCTTGGCATCTTTGCAATCATCATTTGCGTTATACTTGTTTTCCTCAAGTTGCCGCAAATAGACGAAGGGAAACAGGCTGAAGAAGCCGGCGAACACCATGAGTATAAGAGCAGTGTATTCAAGTATACTCACGTTTGGTTGGGTGCCCTTGGAATATTTATGTATATGGGTGTCGAGATTGGTGTGCCCTCAATGCTCCCCTACCGTTTCCAGATGCTGTATCCAGACATGGACAGTGCCGCATTGGCCGCATTGGCAACGCAGTACCTGGCATTCTATTGGGGCGGCATGATGGTGGGCCGTTTCATCGGCGCCGGCATCTTGACAAAGTTTGAGCCCCGCAAGCTCCTGTCTGCATGCCTCTGCCTTGGTGCTGCTTGCATTGCGCTGTCGTTGATAACAGCCAGCAGCATGGTCGGCATTTGGTTCATGCTTGCAGCCGGACTGTTCCACTCTGTGATGTGGCCACTGATATTCAACCTTGGACTGCAGGGCCTTGGCCCGCACACCAAAGCTGCGACAGGCATTATCAATACCGGTGTCATCGGGGCTGCGTTGTTGACCCCAATAATGGGTATCGTCGTCGACGCCACAAGCGTCATCGTGGCCCTTTGCCTTATGTTTGTTTACTATGCATATATCATCTGGTTCTGCAACTTCGGTAGCAAGATTGGAATCAGCAAATAATAACCAACAAAATTAGAAGACTTATGGATATAGAATTTGTTAGAAGTAGATTCATCAAACATTTTGATGGTAAGGAAGGCAACATATATGCTTCTCCGGGTCGTATCAACTTGATCGGTGAACACACTGACTATAATGGCGGCTTCGTTTTTCCCGGTGCTGTTGATAAAGGTATAATGTGTGAAATAAGGCCAAATGGTACCAATACGATAATGGCGTATGCCATCGACATGAAGGATCGCGTAGAGTTCAAGGTTGACGACCCGCAGGGCCCGCGTGCAAGTTGGGCACGCTACATCTACGGCATCGTTCAAGAAATGCGTAAGCTCGGCGTCGATGTGAAAGGATTCAATACAGCCTTTGCCGGTGATGTGCCTCTTGGAGCAGGCATGTCGTCTTCTGCAGCCCTCGAGAGCTGCTACGCTTTTGCCCTCAACGACCTCTTTGGCGACAACAAGGTGAGCAAATGGGACATGGTGCTGGCAGGCCAGGCCACAGAGCACAACTACTGTGGTGTTAACTGCGGCATAATGGACCAGTTCGCCAGCGTGTTCGGCAAGGCAGGATGCCTCATGCGCCTTGATTGCCGCAGCCGCGAATTTGAATACTTCCCGTTCAACCCTGTAGGCTACAAACTGGTATTGCTCGACTCTGTTGTAAAGCACGAGTTGGCCGGATCGCCCTACAACGACCGTCGCAACAGCTGCGAGAATGTAGTAAAGCACATTGCAGCCAAGCATCCGGAAGGTAAATTTGAGACACTGCGCGACTGTACATGGGAGCAACTTGAAGAGGTCAAGGCCGAGGTTGGCGACGAAGATTACCGCCGTGCCAAGTTCGTGCTTGGTGAGAAAGACCGCGTGCTTGCCGTTTGCGATGCATTGAACGCCGGCGACTACGAGACAGTGGGCAAGAAGATGTACGAGACCCACTACGGCCTTTCAAAAGAGTACGAAGTTTCTTGCGAGGAGCTCGACTACCTCAACGACATTGCCAAAGAGAATGGCGTTACAGGCAGCAGGATAATGGGTGGCGGCTTTGGCGGTTGCACCATCAACCTCGTGAAAGAAGATTTGTATGACAAATTCATTGCTGATGCGAAGGCTAAGTACACCGCCAAGTTCGGCCATGCACCCAAGGTGTATGACGTTGTCATCAGCGACGGGGCACGTAAAATCTGCTAATCTCTGAATTGACAGTTTAAATTAAGATTCCAATCCCCAAAGTTCGGATGGCAATCATTCGGGTTATCAGTTTGCCCGGTGCCTTTGCCGGCTGAGCTTTGGGGATTTCCGTCTAATATGTGCATCAGGAAGTGCGGCTCTCCATTTACGGCTCTAAAGGCAGCCGTAGAAAGCAACTGACTACAACATTATATTAAAACGATGAAAACGATATTTACTTTGATCCTTACTCTTTGTGCAGCATTATGCCAGGCTAACGGCCGGAACACCATATACGACACCAATGTCAAGACCCTGCAGGTGGTCGTAAATAAAGACTGGCTGTCGCCTGCCGTGATGGAATTGAAAAGCAGCGACGTGCTCCACATCAGTTTCGACGAGATGTCACACGACTATCACCGCTTTGTATATAAGATAGAGCATTGCGAGGCAGACTGGTCTGTATCGGATGGGCTGTTTGAAAGCGATTACATTGAAGGGTTCAACAACAACCCAATAGAAGACTACCAGAACTCCATAAACACCACAGTATTGTATACGCATTACAAATTGGACATTCCCAACGACAAGTGCAGGCTGAAAATCAGCGGCAACTACAGGCTTACTGTATACGATGAAGACAACGACAACCGAAAGGTGCTTACCGTTGAGTTCATGGTGGTCGAGTCGGACATGAACGTAGGCTTGGCCGTCACTTCTAATACTGACATTGACCTGAACGAAAGCCACCAGCAACTGTCAATGACTTTAAATTACGGAGAATTCAGCATAACCAATCCCACCGAGCAGATACATACCGTAATCACGCAGAACAACAGACCTGAAAGCGCCAGGGTAAACGTCAAGCCAAACATCGTGAACAACAAGGGACTGCAATGGAGCCATAACAAGCAACTCATTTTCGACGCCGGCAACGAATACCACAAGTTTGAGGTGCTGGCCCTGAGCCATCCGACGATGGGCATCGACCGCATTTCGTGGGACGGACACAACTACAACGCCTACCCTTTCGTGGCCGAACCGCGCAAGAACTACCTGTATGACGAAGACGCAAACGGGGCTTTCTACATACGCAACAGCGACAACATAGAAAACGATTACACCTGCGATTACGTTTATGTACACTACCGGCTCAGGTCGCCGGAACTGACAGGATGCAACATTGTCGTCAACGGACAGTGGGCAACCGACGAAGACCAATCGGCCTATGTCATGCAGTACGACCAGGCAAATGCCGAATACCAGGCCACAATATTGCAGAAACAAGGCTATTACTCCTATCGTTTCATAACTGTCGACAGCAATGGCATGACAGGCATTCCGCCCACAGAAGGCAACTTCTATCAGACCGAGAACCGCTATCAGGCATACGTTTACTACAAGGGAACAGGTGAAAGGACATGGCGCCTTGTGGGCTACAGGCAAGTTGAGTTCAGGAGCGACAACCCGTCGGCCGTCTCTGTCGGGCTGTAGGCTTGGGCGTATGCCGGCAAATCACCGATTGCTCCAACACCATGCACAGCAATGCCAATGCCACTAAAGGCGAAGGCGCCACCGGCAGCCATCGGCAAACCAAATGCACAGCAGTGCCATGGCAAACGTGTTGCACCGCAATACCTTGGCAGTCTTATTAAGACAAAAGGCGCAACCACACATATTAGTTATGGTTGCGCCTTTTGCGCTTATTCATATACTTAGCCAACCGCCAGCCGCCAAGCTCTGCCAATCAGCCGACTGCCTGCGCGGCACGTATGCCAACTGGGCGCATTCGGCTGACAAGCCGGTAAGACTAAAACTTTTGCCTCACAGCGAGAGGCAAAAGTTCAAATCTTCAGTTCTTTCATTATCTCGCTTAATTTCTGAAGCGTAGATATGCGAGTAGGCACGAGCGGCAGTCGCAAAACGTTTTTTATCATGCCCATCTCGTGCAGCATAGCCTTGACGCCAGCCGGGTTGCCATCTACAAACAGCAAACCAAAAAGGTCGGTAAACCGATGGTGTATCTCGCGCGCAGCTGCATACTCCCCTTTAAACTCGAGCCTAATCATCCGCGAGAACTCCTTGGGAAGCGCATTGCCAATGACGCTGATCACTCCCACCGCCCCGCATGAAACCATGGGGAACGTCAGGGCATCATCACCACTTATCACGTCAAAGTCGGCCGGCTTGTTCTTTATTATCTCATCCACCTGCTCCAGATTGCCACTGGCCTCCTTTATCGCCACAATATTCTTGCAGTCGCGAGCCAGCCTGACCGTCGTGGCAGCTGTCATGTTGACCCCAGTGCGGCCCGGAACATTGTATAATACCACAGGCAACTTCGTTGCACCTGCAATAGTCTTGAAGTGAAGGTAGAGGCCTTCCTGCGATGGCTTGTTGTAGTAAGGGCAAACGCTAAGTATTCCCGATATTCCATTAAGGTCTGCCGACTTCAACTCTTCAACAACAGCCATTGTGTTGTTGCCGCCAAATCCCATCAATATAGGAACGCGCCCGCCTACTTTCTCAACAACTAAATCCTTTATGCGACTCTTTTCGTCGGAAGTAAGACATGGGGTCTCGCCTGTCGTGGCCAATATGCAAAAGAAATCGGCACCATTCCGCAGCTGGTAGTCAATCAGCCTCGACAAAGAGGCATAGTCAACCGAACCGTCTTCGTTGAATGGGGTTATCAATGCTATTCCTAAGCCTTTAAAGATATTGTGAACCATAAAAACGTTGGTTATTCTGTTTCTACGCGCAAAATTACACAAATTAATTGTAATTTGTCACTTCGTTGAGCTTTTTTTCACTTCTTTGCTCTGATTTAATTCATTATTGATGCCATTCTATCATTGAAACAGGTCAATCTGACAGCACCGCCAGATGGGTTTGCCTGCATCCCGGACGGATGATGTGCCGGGCAGGAAAAGGCAAGCCCGTGATGTTAAAAACCAACATCGCCAGATGCTTATAAAATATATTTCGTATTTTTGCAAACCACACAAAGACATTGTTGTAGCAGAACTTTGCAACTGTTGGCCATCAGTGTCGCCATTCTACCGCATTTAAGCAACTCGTCATGTGGTGCCCATGTCCTAAAGCATCATAGCCCCCGTTGAATGGCTTAGTGGCCCTCAATGCGAAATTATGCATGTAGCCAACAGCGGCAATGGTATGGCCTCATGGCTGTTTTGCTTGACTTGTTGCAGTTTTGCACTGTACTGTAACCGCGTTATGTCGGTTTTTGGCTCGAAAAATGTGCATGAAGGCTTCATAGCCATTGATCCATTGCAAGTTGCAGACTGCAAGTTTGCTCAAGCAACATGCTGTGATGTCCGCGCCACCCCACCCAATCAGCAGTCATAGATGGGCCTACGCTTAATTCAAAGACAATCAAAAGTGAATAATCATAAATGCTCAATGAACCATGAACATATTAAAATCAATTGCCGTTTGGGCTTGCTTCATCCCGTTGGCAATACTCAACGGTGGATTGCGCGAACACGTGCTGACCGAAATCATGGGAGACCTTCGTAGCCTGGCGGCCAGCGGTGTCAGCTTGAGCGGGCTCATATTGTTGGCCACTTGGCTGTTGTTGCCAAGGCTCGTCGAACTTACCCCCAAACTGTCCATGGCCATTGGGGCAACATGGACTTTGCTTACGGTGTTGTTTGAATTTGCTTTCGGGCTGGCGTCGGGCATCCCCGTCTCGCAATTGGTCGCGTCTTATAATCCGTCTACAGGCAACTTATGGCTTTTGGTTCTGGCCACAACAGCGCTGTCGCCCGCCATCGTATGCTTTGCAAAAAGAAAAAACAGCCATAGTGGCCGCGTGTGATTAAGGCTACGAAATATTGCAACGCCAAACAGATTTCGCAACGCTTTCCCACCCATGACGCCAGAAGCCCGCAACCCACAGTCATTCAGCATATTACGAAACGGCCCATATCACAGTGCAAGATAGCCAGTATGGCACTGCAAAACGACCCGTTCCGCCTGGCAAAACAGGCCGTATTGATTCACCATTATTCATATTCTGCCCTCAAAACGGCATATTCGTCAAATAATATTCTTGCAATTTCGGCAACGGACGTGCAGGTAACAATATTGCAATAACGATTGCACCCAAAAACTTCAACCATTTAAACACAAAATCATACCGTTTAATCAGCATATTCATTTCTTTATGCTTAAAATGCCATAATAAAGGAAACACGTAGCGTTCAGAATGACAATATTTTTAGTATATTTGCATCTGGAAAATTCGCTTTATACATTATGTATCATAATAAATGCTCAGTAGTTGCCAAACAGACATTCCACACACTCATAATATGCGTTGCATCGGTGTGCGCAATGTCGTGCGGCGGCCACAAAAGCGGAGATGCAAGGACGGAATATGAGCAGGCTCAATTTATTCGTACAAACGACTCGATACTCAGACTCGACTCTCTGTCATTGCGACTCTGCGACAGCATCATGGCTGCAACAGACGACAGCCTGACATATTATGACTACTACATACTGAAAGGCCGCTATTATCTGCTCTCGGCCACACCCGATTCGGCCCTGCATTACGCCAGGCGCACGAGAGACTTTATGGAAAAGCAGCCTTCCACATCGCGCACGAGAGGAATCAAGGCAATAGCCAACAGCACCGAAGCGTCGTTCTACCACCTACTGAGGCACAACCCTCAGGAAGCCATAAGGCTGAACACACTGGCCTATCGGCAAATAATAGACAGCGACCTGAAATACTATGCCCCCGAGATAGCCGCCAACCTGGCCGACGCATACATATCTGTCGACAATCTGCCAGAAGGGGCAAAATGGTACAGGCGCGCATTGCTGCTGGTCGACTCGCTCGACTTGCCCAAGACAAAGAACATTACTCTGTATATGGGCCTGGGCCAGATATACACAAGCATGAACGACTTTTCATCGGCAAGGTATTATTACGAAATGTCTGAACGACAGTTTGACATGATGAAACCAAACATGCAGTCGTATTTCCTCAACAATTATGGCAACTATTTCTATTTCAAGCACGACTATGCCAATGCGCTGTCCACGTTCAGAAGGCTTCAAAAGCACATCAAAGACTCAGGCGCCGGAGATACGTATGACATGTATCTGTGCAAGGTTAACCTGGCCGACATATTCCTGAACATCGGCCAGGTGGACAGCGCCGAGGCCTATGTGAACCAGGCCGCCGACTATTTTGAGCGCAACGGCGTAAAGATTGGTGTGTATTATGCCAACACCATACGCATAGGCATAGCCCTGAAACGGCAGGATTACGCAAAGGTGGCCGGCATACTTGCATCTGAAGGCAAGGTGGGAGAATACAACCAGAGCATTAAGAACATACGCAGCAGGTACATGAGGTGGTATTATGAGAAGACAGGCAACTACAAAATGGCTTATGAAGACCTGCTGAAGAACATAGCGCAAAACGACAGCCTGGAGCACAACCGCACGCACATGAAGGCTGCCGAAATAATGATGAGGTATACGGAAGACACCCTCAAGCTGCACCACCAACTGGAAATAAACGAGAAAAACGCCGAGGTGAACAAAAGCAAGGCCACGCTCTGGCTCTTCGTAAGCATTGCCCTGGCTCTCGCCTCATTCATAGTGTGCGGCATCATAACCCTGCGCAAGCGCAAGTTGCAAACCCGCATGGAGATTCTGACGCTGAGACTGAACAATGCGCGCCAACGCATTTCGCCGCACTTTGTGTTCAATGTGCTCAACACGCGCATCGGCCCCACAGCCAACGAAGAAACGGATGTGCTGTTGCGGCTTACCAAACTGATACGAAGCAGTCTGGACATGACAGGAAAGTCGTGGGTGACGCTGCGCGAGGAATTGCATTTCATTCGCGATTACATTGCCCTTGAGCGCACGCTGGTGGGCGAGGATTTCGGCCTAACCATAGTTGCTCCTGATGAAAAGACGCAGGAAGAAGTAAAGTTGCCGGCAATGTTCATTCAGATTCTCGTCGAAAACGCGATAAAGCACGGACTGAAGTGCATCGCAGGTCACAAGCAGTTGGACATAAGCATCAGTTGTTCCGACGCAATGACATATATAGAGGTAGATGACAACGGCCCCGGATTTGACATCCGCCGGACAGACAACAAGCGCACAAAAAACGGCCTTGACATAATAAGGCAGACAATATCGATAGTAAACCAGGAAAACCACGGAACGGCCAAGATGCACTTCAGCATCAGCAACAGGGAAGATGACAACGGCAACATCTGTGGTTGCAGGGCAACACTGAGAATACCAAGGAATATAAAATATATATAAACAAACTATAATGAAAACTATTATAATCGATGACAACGGGCCGGCTATCGACGTACTGGCCGAAAAACTGAAGAAATACGACGACATTCAAATTGTCGGTACGGCAACCAACGGCACCATTGGGCTCAATCTGGCCAAGGAGGTGTGCCCAGACCTTGTTTTCCTTGATGTCGAACTGCCCGACATGTCGGGTGTCGAGTTCCTCGAACAGCTCAACATCATTCTGCCCGAACATTGCAACGCAGTCATGTATACGGGCCATCCGCAATACATGTTGCCGGCGTTCCGCAACAATGCATTCGACTATCTGCTGAAGCCAATAGACGACAGCGAACTGGAAAAAATAATCCATCGCATACATTCGGCAAAGAACAAGCAGGCCGAACAGCCCTACTCTGACGGCATAATAAAGCAGAAGAACGACAACAAACTGCTTTTCTACACCAACTCGGTAGACTTCAGGCTGGTTCACATCAGAGACATCGGCCTGTTCCAATACAACCATGAAATAAGGGTGTGGGAGGTTGTGATTGCCGGAAGGAAGACCCCGATAAGGCTGAAGCGCAGCGTCAACAACGAAACGCTGCTCGGCATAGACGAGAGGTTTATCCAGGTGAGCCAACGGTATGTGATAAACATCAATTACCTTTTGGAAGTAAACGACAACAAATGCCAGTTTTATCCACCGTTCGACAAGATAGATTATGTCAAGGTGGGGCGTCTTTTCCGCAAGAAACTGATTGAGCGCTTCTGCTCGCTTTAGCCATGCCGACAGGCTATTGCAAAGAACCGTGGCATCTGCTTGCGCTGCAAGCCGATGCCACGGTTGTCTTTTCTGTCTCTGTCTTGCTACTCAGACTTGAACAGGTCTTTTATTCCTCCGATGCTGCCCATAAGGTTTGTGGCCTCGTAAGGCAGGTAGACAGTCTTTGTCTTGTCGCCTTGCGCCACCTCTTGCAGCATCTGTATGTATTTCTGGGCAAGCAGATAGTTTGCCGGGTTGGTGCTCTTGCCAACAGCCTCGGTTATCTTCTGTATGGCAATGGCTTCGGCCTCGGCTTTCCTTATGCGCGCTTGTGCCTCGCCTTCTGCATTCAATATGGCCTCCTGCTTGGCTGCCTCGGCGCGGTTGATGATGGCCGTCTTCTCGCCTTCCGACTGCAATATGTCGGCAGCTTTCTGGCCTTCGCTGGTCAATATGGTGGCACGCTTGTTCCTCTCGGCCTGCATCTGCTTCTCCATTGCGCTGAGCACGCTTGCCGGCGGCGTAATATCCTGCAGCTCAACGCGGTTGACCTTGATGCCCCATTTGTTGGTTGCATCGTCCAGCACCGACCTTAGCTTGGTGTTTATCGTGTCGCGACTGGTCAGCGTCTGGTCGAGTTCCAACTCTCCTATGATGTTTCGTAGCGTTGTCTGCGTCAACTTTTCTATGGCATTGGGCAAGTTGTTGATTTCATACACAGCCTTGAACGGGTCGACAATCTGGAAATAAAGCAGCGCGTTTATTTCCGTTTGTACATTGTCTTTGGTTATGACGTTCTGCTTAGGAAAGTCATATACCTGCTCACGGAGGTCAATCGACGTCGTGTAAGAATACCTTCCACGCTGCAGTACGACAATCTCTTTGGCCCTGTCAATAAACGGGATGATGAAGTTTATGCCAGGTTGCAGCGTTGCATAATACTTGCCAAGACGCTCTATTATCTTCGTCTCGGATTGAGGGATGATTACCAACGCCATCTTGGCGAAGAGAAGGATGCACACTACGCACCCGATTAATACATAAATCATAGGCTAAATTATTTTAATTTGGTTACTTTCACAATCACGCTTTCCCTGTCTATTATCTTGACCATGGTGCCTGCAGGCAGCTCTTCCGTGTCGGAAGAACAGGCCTTCCAGTCGTCTCCGTCGAGGGCCACGCGCCCGTAGCCGCCAGCCGGGATGGCCTGGCTGACCGTCCCCGTACGACCTATTATTGCGTCGGCGTTGCTTAGACGCACGTCGTCATGCCTGTGGAGATACTTGAGCGCCAATGGACGCACCATGACTACGCTCAATGCCGATATCAATATGAAAACGCCCAGCTGCACGTATATGCCCGCAAATGGTGCCACTATTGCCGAACATACAGCACCGACAGAAAAACACATGATAAAGAAACCACCTGAGCACAACTCTACAATGAGCAGAACGACGGACAGAGCCAGCCACATTGCCCACAAATTGGCAGCTAAATAATCTATCATAAATCAAAAAGTTAAATGTTATTTCTTTCTGTTTGTAAAATTAAGAAAAAACACTTAAACCACCAAATATATAGATGTGAAATATATAGCCGGCCATAAAAACAGCCCATGCCGCCCCGGCAGATGCCGTGGGATGCATGGGCTGCATGGCCGCCGGAACGCCTCCGGCATGTAATGTCAGCGCGACCCGATGTATAGGAATACCATGCCGAGCAGCACCAAGGCCAGGTCGACAACCTTGGCCTTGAGGTTTTTCTCGTGGAAAGCCACCGCGCCGAAGAGGAAACTAACCACCACGCTGCCACGGCGTATCATCGACACGATGCTTATCATGGCCCCGGGTATAGTCAGGGCATAGAAGTAGACAAAGTCTGCTGCGCTTAGAAAAATGCTCACGCACACTATGCTCCAGTGCCAATGGAATGGCGTGGTGCGCTTGCGTGTGGGCCACCATATCAGAAGCAGCATGGCCCCCATCATGAAAAATTGGTAGATGTTATACCAGCTCTGCACAATCATCTGGTTGAGCCCTACCCCGCCGGCACCCACGGGGGCCATCAGGTACTTGTCATACAGCCCGCTTACTGCCCCCAAGGCGGCCGCGGAAACTATCATCCATATCCAGCTGTTGGTCTTGAAGTCGATGCCTTCCTTCTTGCCGCTGCGGCTTAGCATGAAAAACGAGGCCACGGCAAGCAACACACCTATCCATTGCCAAACATTGAGCCGCTCGCCAAAGAACAGGAACGCGCCAACAAGCACCATCACCGGGCGCGTGGCATTGATTGGCCCGACAATGGTCAGCGGCAGGTTCTTCATGCCGAAATATCCAAACACCCAACTGCTGAGCACTATGCAGCTCTTCAGCAGTATGTACTTGTGAACCTCCCACCCGGCTGTTGGCACGTAGAACACCGACCCGTCGAGCAAGTCGGTATAGGCACTGGCCAGTATCAGCGGCAAGAAAATAACGGAACAGAACATCGTGTTCAGAAACAATACAGGAAGGACGGCATTGCCTGACAACGCTTCTTTCTTGAAAGCGTCATAAAACCCCAGCAATACTGCCGACAAAAATGCAAAAACTAACCACATGATAAAAATTAATATTTAATGTCTTCCAAGAACAATGCGTGTCCGGGCATCGACTCGCCGGCTTCCGTGCGGGCCTTGCCTTCAACCACCTTACGGAATTCGGGCAGCGTCATACGGTGGCGGCCCACCTCTATAAGCGTGCCCACCACGGCCCTCACCATGTTGCGCAGAAAACGGTTGGCACTTATTTCAAAATACCATGAGCATGGCGACACCTGGTGCCAGGCAGCCGACCTGACGTCGCAAAGCGTGGTCTTGACGTCAGAGTTGCTTTTGCAGAAAGCGCCGAAGTCGCTGTATTCCGTCAGCATGGCGGCAGCACGGTTCATCAACTCAAAGTCCAGGTCGTAATGGATAGCGCAGGAATATGCCCTCACAAACGGGTCTTTACGCAGGTGAATGTAATAATGGTAGGTGCGGAGCGTGGCGCTAAAGCGCGCGTGCATGTCGTCGGGCACATGCTCAACGCTGCATACGGATATGTCGTAAGGCAAAAACCTGTTCAGCTTGTATACAAGATTACCGCAGTCTATCTCGGAGTCGAAATCGAAATGTGCCACCATCTTCCGAGCGTGCACGCCTGCGTCGGTACGCCCGGCCCCCACTATGGATACGGGCTTGCGCAAGAGTACCGTCAGAGCCTTTTCCATTTCGGCCTGCACCGAATTGCCGTTGGGTTGCACTTGCCAGCCATGATAGCGGCCGCCGTCATAACTCAATGTGATGAAATAGCGCATAGTGTATTGATTTTTGGGTGCAAAATTAACAAAATGCCTGCAAACAAGAGACGTTTGAAGCGGAAAAATCAGGTGTCGGCTTGAGCCGGATGCCAGAAGCCACGCTAACGCATTGCCGCAAAGCCCCTGCCGAAGCACGCCCTGCACAGGGCTGGCCCCACACATGCCGACTGTGATGGCATGACGCAATCATTGTACAACAATTTCGGAAAATCAAGCGCCTTGCACGACCCTCTGTTACAGAGCATGTTACGAAATGCACGGTTTGGCTTTGCAAAACGGCCCGAATCGCACGCCCAAACGGCCTGTACCATACTATAATATAGGCCATCCTGCAACATGAAACCGCCGAAGGCCACCGGCATGACAGGTGCTTGTAAACCATATTTACCTATGCACGCCAACCTGTCCGCTTCGGTCTTATCAGGCATAAACACTGCCGCCAGGCTTCAAAAAACAGGGCGAAACAAAGAAAAATGATGGTCAACGTAAAAAAAATCGGAAAAAAGTTTGGTGGAATAAAATAAACTGCGTACCTTTGCACCCGCAAAACAACAAACGATGCGCTTGTAGCTCAGTTGGTAGAGCACCTGACTCTTAATCAGGGTGTCCAGGGTTCGACCCCCTGCAGGCGTACAAAAGGAAGGAAGGAAACAACAAGGATGCGCTTGTAGCTCAGTTGGTAGAGCACCTGACTCTTAATCAGGGTGTCCAGGGTTCGACCCCCTGCAGGCGTACACAAGATGAGAGGACGGCCACAAACGGTTGTCCTCTCATTTTTATGTCAGGCATTTGCAAATTCCATTCCGCCAATTTCCACAATTCAATTTTAATGCTTAACTTTGCAACTCGAAAAAATATAACGATTCTAAATGGACAACAAACAAAATAAGTCTTTCTCAATGATTGCAGACATCGAAGGCGATTACAGCGAATTGTCCAAGTCGTCTGACATGCCAACCTCCCTGCCTATACTTGCCGTAAGGAACCTTGTGCTGTTCCCGGGGGTGGTATCGCCTATCCTCATTGGGCGAGAAACAAGCATGAGCTTGGTGAAGAGGGCTGAAAAAGCCAACATCATGATAGGCATTGTGTGCCAGAGAGACCCCGAGGTTGACGAGCCCGGCAAGACAGACCTGTACGAATACGGCGTATATGCCCGCGTGGTGAAGATACTGTCGCTGCCAAACGGCAACATCACCGCCATAGTGCAGGGCTTCGGAAGGCTCAAGCTGAACGAGATAACACGCAAGAAGCCGTATCTCTACGGCAAGGTGGAGCCTGCGGTAGAGATAGTGCCGGAGAAGGAAGACAGCGAGTTTGTGGCCGCAATGGACGACCTGCGCCACATTACCAACGAATACATCAAGCTCAACGACGACATACCCGAAGAGGCATCTTTTGCAATAAAGAATGTCAACAACAACATTATGGCGCTCAACTTCATCTGCTCCAACATGGCTTTCACCATCAAGGAGAAGATGGACCTGCTGCAAAAGGACTCCATCAAGGAACGGCTGTTCAGCACAATGCGCATAATCAACAGGGAGCTCTCGCTGCTGAGCCTCAAGCAGGACATAAGGAACAAGACCCGCGACGACATTGACGAGCAGCAACGCAACTACTTCCTGCAGCAGCAAATAAAGAACCTGCAGGCTGAAATGAGCAACGGCGAAAGCTCGCCTGAAAAGAGCGAGTTGCTCGAAAAGGCCGAGAAGAAGAAGTGGCCGCAGGATGTGGCCAAGACATTCTATAAGGAAGCCGACAAGCTTGACCAGTTGAACCCTCAAAGCCCTGAGTATAACGTGCAGCTTACTTACCTGCAGACACTTGTGTCGCTGCCATGGGGTGACTACACCAAGGACGACCTGAACCTGAACAGGGCACAGAAGATGCTCGACAAAGACCATTATGGCATGGAAAAGGTGAAGGAAAGGATACTGGAATATATCGCCGTGCTGAGCCTCAGGGGCGACTTGAAGTCGCCTATACTCTGCCTCTACGGCCCTCCGGGCGTAGGAAAGACGAGCCTCGGCAAGAGTATCGCAGCAGCCATGAGCAGGAAATATGTCAGGGTGTCGCTCGGCGGACTGCACGACGAGGCTGAGATACGCGGCCATCGGCGTACGTATATAGGTGCCATGCCGGGCCGGATAATAAAGAGCATACAGAAGGCAGGCGCGTCAAACCCCGTCTTTGTGCTCGACGAAATAGACAAGGTGACGCAAAACACCGTCAACGGCGACCCGGCGTCGGCACTGCTCGAAGTGCTTGACCCCGAGCAGAACTCGGCGTTCCACGACAATTACCTCGACGTTGACTACGACCTATCGAAGGTGTTGTTCATAGCTACTGCAAACGACCTTAACACCATTCCAAGGCCCCTGCTCGACCGTATGGAGATAATAGAGGTAAGCGGATATATCACCGAAGAGAAAATAGAGATTGCCCGCCGCCACCTCATTCCCAAGGAAAAAGAAAACACCGGCCTCGACAAAGAAAAGAAGCTGACTTTCAACAAGGCTGCCATCGAGAAGATAATCGAACAGTACACTCGCGAGAGCGGCGTAAGGCAACTGGAGAAGCAAATAAACAAGGCACTAAGGAAACTGGCCTTCATGAAGGCAAAGAACCAGGAACTGCCTTACACTAAAATCACTCCCGACGAGATAGAAGGCCTGCTTGGCAAGCCACCTTTCTACCGCGACATCTACCAGGGCAACGACTATGCAGGCGTGGTCACCGGTTTGGCATGGACAAGTGTGGGCGGCGAGATTCTGTTCATAGAAACGAGCCTGAGCAAAGGCAAGGGTTCCAAGCTAACACTCACCGGCAACCTGGGCGATGTCATGAAGGAATCGGCCATCCTCGCCCTCGAATATGTAAAGGCACACGCCAACACGCTCAACATAGACTACCGCATATTCGACAATTGGAACATACACATCCATGTGCCGGAAGGTGCAACGCCCAAGGACGGGCCGTCGGCCGGGATAACCATCGCCACCTCCATAGCTTCGGCACTGACCCAACGCAAGGTGCGTAAGAACACTGCCATGACGGGCGAAATAACGCTTCGTGGCAAAGTGTTGCCTGTAGGCGGGATCAAGGAAAAGATTCTCGCTGCCAAGCGTGCCGGCATCACGGACATACTGATGTGCAAGGACAACAGGAAGGACATTGACGAAATACCAGACATTTACCTGCAGGGAGTCAACTTCCATTACGTAGAGAACGTGCAGGATGTGTGGGATTTTGCCTTGACAAACGAACTTGTGGCCAACCCGTTGAAGTTTGAAATTGAAGAAGAAAAGAAGTAATGACATTTGAACTTACACACACCGACCCAATGTCCGACGCAAGGGTAGGCACCATTACCACGGCCCACGGCCAGATACAAACACCGATATTCATGCCCGTGGGTACTTGCGGCAGTGTCAAGGGGGTGCATTTTTCTGAACTGAAAGAACAGGTGAAGGCCCAGATTATACTGGGAAATACCTATCACCTTTACTTGCGCCCGGGCCTCGACATACTGAAGTCTGCCGGCGGACTGCACCGTTTTGGTGGCTGGGACCGCCCGATACTGACCGACTCAGGTGGCTTTCAGGTGTTCTCACTCACCGGTATCAGGAAACTGCGCGAAGAAGGGTGCGAGTTCAGGTCGCACATAGACGGCTCTAAGCACATATTTACCCCGGAGAACGTAATGGACACCGAGCGCGTCATCGGGGCCGACATCATGATGGCTTTCGACGAGTGCCCGCCCGGACAAAGCGACTATTCGTATGCCAAGAAGAGCCTCGCCATGACGCAACGATGGCTTGACCGATGTATCAAACGGTTTAATGAGACAGAGCCGTTGTATGGATATGAGCAGAGCCTTTTCCCCATTGTGCAGGGATGTACGTACAAAGACCTGAGGTCGGAAGCTGCAAAATTCGTGGCCGACAAGGGAGCCGACGGCAACGCCATAGGCGGATTGGCCGTGGGCGAACCAACAGAGACGATGTACGAAATGATTGAAGTGGTCAACGGCATACTTCCCAAGGATAAGCCTCGCTACCTAATGGGGGTTGGCACACCGCAGAACATACTCGAAGCAATAGAGCGCGGAGTGGACATGTTCGATTGCGTAATGCCCACAAGAAACGGGCGCAACGCCATGCTTTTCACCTATAACGGCACGATGAACATGAGGAACAAGAAGTGGGAAAAAGACTTCTCACCAATTGACCCTGATGGTTGCGAGGTCGATTTGGTATACACCAAGGCCTATCTTCACCACTTGTTCAAGGCTGGTGAGCTTCTCGCCATGCAGATAGCAAGCATACACAACCTTGCATTCTACTTGCGCCTGGTGTCTGATGCTCGCCGGCATATCATGCAGGGTGATTTCACCAAGTGGAAGCAAGGGGTGATAGATAACCTCGGGCGCAGAGTTTAAGCAGTGAAAAAGAATTAGGTCAGCCACCTGTAATATATGAAATACAGCACTTTAAGAAAACGTCACAGGGCCTTGAAGCGGTTGCGTTCGATTAGGAATCGGACGGCAGGCGCATCCCGTTTCTTTCAAAAAGTGGGACGGGTGCTCAACTTTGCAAACCCGCTGCGGTACATAAAGAAGATTGATGCCTACATCATAAAGAAGTTTATCGGCACATATATATATTCGATAGCATTGATAATATCAATCTCTATCGTTTTCGACATAAACGAAAACTTGGCAAAGTTCAGCACCAACAACGCCCCGCTGCGAGCCATAGTCTTTGACTATTATGCCAATTTTGTGCCATACTTCGCCAACCTTTTCAGTCCGCTGTTTGTCTTTATCGCTGTAATCTTTTTCACATCGAAGCTGGCCGGCAATTCAGAAATCATAGCCATGATGGCCTGCGGCATGAGTTTCAAACGGCTGTTGCGGCCATACATGATATCAGCGGCCCTCATCTCGGCTCTGAACTTCTACCTCGGCGCCTACGTAATACCCCAAGGCACGGTGGTAAGACACAATTTTGAATCGCTCTACAAGAACAACACGAAGAACACTTCGGCAAGCAACGTGCAGTTGCAAGTGGGCCCCGGGGTCATTGCATACATAGCCCAATATGACAATGTGCACAAAACGGGGTACGGATTTTCGCTCGACAAGTTTGAGAACAAGAAACTCGTAAGCCACATGACGGCAAACATCATACAATACGACACCATTTCTGACAGCAGGTATCATTGGAAAGCAATCAACTACAAGATACGAACGTTGAAGGGAATGCGCGAACAAATCACCACAGGAATGGAGATGGACACCACCGTTATGATGGAGCCTATGGACTTGGTATTCAGCAAAGGCCAGCAGGAAACGTTCACGAGCCCAGAGCTAAAGCGCTACATATCGAAGCAGAAAGACCGCGGTTCGGGCAACGTCGTACAGTATGAGGTAGAATATCACAAGCGCATTGCAACATGCTTTGCGTCGTTCATCCTTACAATCATCGGCGCAAGCCTGAGCTCCCGCAAGCGCAAGGGCGGCATGGGATTGTACCTCGGCATCGGGCTGGCGCTCAGTTTCTCTTACATACTGCTGCAAACCATAAGTTCAACATTTGCAATCAATGCCAACACTCCGCCGATATTGGCGGCATGGATACCCAATATACTATATTTCTTTATTGCATATTTCTGTTACAAAAAAGCACCAAACTAATGAGATTTGAAGAAACTTATCTGAACGATAACATACTGGATGCGCTTTACGACATGCATTTTGACGAATGTACACCAATACAAGAAAAGTGCATACCGGAAATTCTTGACAAGCACGATATCATAGGAGTGGCACAGACAGGCACCGGCAAGACAGCCGCCTACCTTCTCCCAATACTCAGCATGCTTGATGACGGGGGCTATCCGCAGAACTCCATCAATTGCATTGTGATGTCGCCAACGCGCGAGCTCGCCCAGCAGATAGACCAGGCCATGCAAGGTTTCGGTTATTACCTTGACGGGGTGAGCAGCGTTGCCGTGTATGGCGGCAATGACGGAAACAGATATGACCAGGAGATGAAGAGCCTGAAGCTGGGTGCCGACGTGGTCATAGCCACTCCCGGCCGACTGCTGAGCCACATCAGGATGGGCAATGTAGACTTGAGCAAGGTCAGCTTCTTTGTCCTTGACGAGGCAGACAGGATGCTCGACATGGGGTTCAGCGACGACATAATGCAGATTGCGAGCAAGCTGCCCGCCACAGTCCAGACAATCATGTTTTCGGCGACGATGCCCGAAAAGATACAGCAACTGGCCCGTACACTGCTGAAGAACCCGGTTGAAGTGAAGATAGCAGTCAGCAAACCCGCAGAAAAGATAAAGCAATCGGCATATGTTTGCTATGAGTCACAGAAGATTGGAATCATCAAATACCTATTCAGTACCGACCAGCTGAAGCGCGTTATAATCTTCTCGGGCAAGAAAGACAAGGTAAAGGAAATAGCCCGCGAGCTCAAGCACCTGAAGATAAACTGCTGCCAAATGCACAGCGACCTGACCCAGCAGGAACGTGACGAGGTGATGTATGAGTTTAAGTCGGGCCAGAAAGACGTGCTTGTGGCCACCGACATTGTTGCTCGAGGCATCGACATTGACGACATCCTAATGGTGATAAACTACGACGTTCCGCACGACGCCGAGGATTATGTGCATCGCATAGGGCGCACAGCCCGTGCCGACCGCGACGGTGTTGCAATCACGTTTGTGAGCGACAAAGACATGTATGCGTTTGGCCTAATAGAGAAATTCCTTGAGAAGGAAGTGGAAAAGACCCCATTGCCCGATGGCTTGGGTAGCGGGCCGCAATACGTAACGACCAAGAAGAGCGGCGGCAACGGCAAGGGCAACAGGCATGGCGACAGGAAAAAGAAAGGCAAAAAGAGCAGGCCCAAACCAACAGAAGACAAGGGCGCACAGGGGAAACAGGAGCCCAAAAAGAAACACAGGAGGAAAAAGAAGCCGCAAACAGCCGAAAGCAAGAAAGCAGAACAACAATGACAACAGAGTTGGCAATGGCACTAACCATTGTCAACTCTGTTGATTTCGTCGTCGGTCTTGAGCTGTGGCAACGACACATGATACCTTACGGCAAGAAACCTGATGGCACATGTGATGACGAAACTGAGCAGGGCTGTCAGCTGTATGGCCACATCCAGCTCCGACAGCCCCCAATATACAAAGCCGCCGGCGACGCTTGCCATGGCGTAAATCTCTTTTCGAAGTATCACAGGTTCGTTGTTGAGCAAGATATCGCGTATCACCCCACCGGCAGAACCAGTGATGCACCCCATTATTATTGCCACCCAAAACGGCTGCCCATAGTCGAGGCTTTTCTGTATGCCGGCTATGGTGAACAGCGCCAGGCCCAAGGTGTCGAACACAAACCAGGCATTCTGGAGCCGCTCCATGCGCTTGGAGCACAGTATCACCATGCACAATGCCAAAGCCGTACATATAATATATATGGGATTTGTCATCCAGAACGGCGTTGCCCCGAGCATGACGTCGCGTATTGTACCGCCGCCAATGGCCACGGCAATGCCACACACGTAGCCGCCAAACCAATCGAAGTGCTTGGCCGCCGCATGCCTGATGCCGGAGATGGCAAAGGCAAAAGTACCCAGAAACTCGATGAGTTGCTGGGCAGTGGCTATGGTAACGTCGTCGTTCATCACCCTACCACATTGATGGGATCACCGTTGGCGAACGCCTTTATGTTTTCTACGGCCGTCTTCATCAATCGCCCACGGGCCTCGAGAGTGGCCCATGCCACGTGAGGAGTGATGAAAGCGTTAGGCGCATCAAACAGCGGGTTGTCGGCTGCCGGCGGTTCCTGGCACATCACATCGGCGCCATAACCGCCCAGTTGGCCGCTTTTCAGGGCGCAGGCCACATCATATTCATTGACAAGCGGCCCCCTGCCGGTGTTGATAAGTATAGCCCCGTGCTTCATCCTCTTTATGGTCTCGGCGTTTATCATCTCCCTTGTGTCGTCGTTGAGCGGGCAGTGCAAGGTCAGTATGTCGCTGACACCGAGAAGCCCTTCCAGCGTAGTCTTCTGTATGCCGTCGGGCAACGAGGCCGAATGCTTGCTTGTGTAAGCAAACACATCCATGCCGAAGTCGCGGGCTATGCGCGCCACTTTCTTGCCGATATGCCCAAGCCCGACTATTCCAATCGTCTTGCCAGCCAGCTCCGTCAGCTGGGTGTCCCAATAGCAAAAGTCGGCATTGCTGCTCCAGCGCCCCTTGCGGTTGGCCTCGGCATAGTGGGCCACACTGTTGGTTATGTTCAGAATGTGGGCAAACACCATCTGTGCCACACTGTCAGTACTGTATGCAGGGATATTAGTGACGCACACACCGTGCTCCTTGGCAGCCTCAATGTCAACCACATTGTATCCTGTGGCCAACACCCCGATATACTTCAGGTTTGGCAACTTGCCCATTGCATCGGCGTCGATTACCACCTTGTTGGTAAGCAGGGCGTCGGCATCCTTGCTCCGTTCCAGCAACTCATCGGCAGAGGTGCGCGGATATACCACCACCTCGCCCATCATTTCAAGCTCACCCCAAGACAAATCGCCGGGGTTGACCGTGTGTCCATCCAAAACAACAATCTTCATCTTCAAAAATAAAATTAGCGTTATTCCATAAATCGTTCTCCCCAGCAATCAATCATCCTCTTGATTAGCTTGTCCTCGTGAGGATTGTGCTGGCCATGCCACAAGCGTTCACGGCCGAGAGCGTCGGGCAGATACTGCTGCCGGGTGAAGTTGCCGGGATAGTCGTGGGGATATTTGTATCCGTCATGATAGCCCAGGTCTTTCATCAGCTTTGTCGGTGCGTTGCGCAAGTGCAGCGGCACGGGCTGGTTGCCTGTGCGCCTTACCACCTCCAAGGCCTTGTCTATGCCAAGGTATGCAGAGTTGCTCTTTGCGCTCGTAGCCAGGTAGACGGTGGCTTCCGCCAGCGGTATCCTTCCCTCGGGCCACCCTATCTTCATCACCGCGTCGAAGGTGGCGTTAGCCAAAAGCAGCGCGTTGGGATTTGCCAGGCCTATGTCTTCGGCGGCACTTATCACCAGGCGGCGCGCGATGAACTTGGGGTCTTCGCCCCCTTCGATCATCCTCGCCAGCCAATACAGGGCCGCATCGGGGTCGCTTCCGCGTATGCTCTTGATGAACGCAGAGATGATGTCGTAGTGCATCTCTCCGTCCTTGTCGTAAGCCAGCGGGTTTTGCTGCAAGCGATTGACCACAATGTCGTCGGTGATGACCACCTCGTCGGTCGGCGAGGCTTCAACCACAAGCTCAAGTATGTTGAGCAGCTTGCGCGCATCGCCGCCGCTGTATCGAAACATGGCCCCCGTCTCTTTCAGTTCTATCTTCCGTTGCTTCAGCTCCACGTCCTTGGTTATGGCTCGGTTGACAAGCTCCATCAGGTCTGACTCGTCGAGCGGCTTGAGCACATATAGCTGGCAGCGCGACAGCAATGGCCTTATAACTTCAAAAGACGGGTTCTCGGTAGTTGCGCCGATGAGCGTTACCACCCCCTTCTCCACTGCCCCGAGCAGCGAGTCTTGCTGCGACTTGCTGAACCTGTGAATCTCGTCGATGAACAATATTGGCGAGGCCGAGTCGAAGAAACGGCTGCGGCCGGCCTTGTCGATGACCTCACGCACATCCTTAACGCCGCTGGTGACGGCGCTGAGCGTGAAGAAGGGCGTGTCGAGCCGGTTGGCTATTATCTGGGCGAGAGTGGTTTTCCCGACGCCCGGCGGGCCCCATAAAATGAACGACGGCACCCGCCCTGCGTCAATCATCTTGCGCAGCACGGCACCTTCTCCTACAAGATGCTTTTGCCCTATGTATTCATCGAGGGTGCGAGGCCTTAATCTCTCAGCTAATGGTTGTGACATAATCTGTCTACAAAGGTAATAATTTATATCGAATTATAAGCAGCATGAGAATATAAAAAAACGCTAAAAACATGTGACAACTTGCCATCGGCAAGCTTGCTCAAACCATGTGGCAGAACAGCAGCCACTGATGAGTAAAGTAATAAAAAGCGATTGGCGCCCTACTTTCTGGCCACTTGCATAACGCGCTGTGCCACAATGTATTGCCACATGTACGATTAAGCCTCACGGCGAGGGCCGTTTCGACGGCCCAAACAGCACGTATGGGGGTGCCGAACAGGCCGTTTTGGCCGGTGGCGACGGCCTTGCGGATGGCGGCCGCGGTCAGTGTAAAGTTATGTTACCGCCCTGACCCGCCCCGCTCACGTGCAGACGCCACCGGCAAAGCTCTGCGACGGGGCAGCGGGAGAACAAAAAAATTTCAAGCAAAAACTTGTACATGACAAATAAAGTATTTACATTTGCAGCATCAAAAACCATACAGTAACACAGACAATGAAACAACCAGGAGCTAAAAAGGCACTCACTCTAAAGACATTGACCAAAAACAACGTTTGGGATTTGCAGGAAAACGACATTTTCCGAATGCTTGATGGCATCGACAAAGATGTCGACATGAAAGACAATCTGCGGCATTACACAGACTTGATGCGCGGAGCTTTCACCATAGAGGAAATAAAAGACGACTCGGCCCCTATAAAGAATAAATATGAAAAAATGGGCTATAAGGTCGGGCAAATCAGACTCGACGACAACTCAACTACTGTTTGGGCTGTGAAAAAGCGCCCGATAATGCGCGTGACCGACCTGACCTACGAGAACATACACCATATCTCCGCCGCCAAACTGATGGAGGTGCTCGACAGAAACTTCGGCGGCGGATGGGAATCATTGTCGCAGAGCATCAAAGACATCATCGAGAGCGGATTCGACATCTCTACGACCACGCTCCCCAAAGACAGGCTCCATAAGCCCGGCGGCATGTTCGACAAGAAGGTGGCCGACGGCTACGAGGTGCTTGAGATAGCCAAAGGCACATGGGTAGAGGCCATTTTCGCGAAGGCCAAGCCCGAGATGGAGAAACCGCGCCTGCAATTCCAAAGCAAGGACGAAGACGAGATACCGGAAGACGACTACGACGACATGGACGAAGATGACGATGAGCCCGATGACCCGGACATGTTTGACGAAGACGACATCAACGAAGACAACTATCGGACGACGTTCGACATTGAGGCCGACCCCGACGAAGAAGCCGGCGACCTGTCGGATTTTGACCCCGAAGACTAAGCCTAACCATACGCCAACACGGGCCGGCAATAGTCCGGCCCGTGTGATATACTACCTTTAGACAGAACATACCCAATAACTTAAAACATTCACTTATTATGAACATTCCATCGGTATTTTGGATTATCCCGCTGGCATCAATATGTGCACTCGGGATGGCGTGGGTCTTCTTCCGCCAGATGATGAAAGAAGAAGAAGGAACGGCAAGGATGAAAGAGATTGCCGGTCATGTGAGACGCGGTGCCATGGCTTACCTGAAGCAGCAGTACAAAGTTGTGACGCTCGTATTCATCGTGCTCGCTCTCATCTTCGCATTTATGGCTTACGTGCTCCACGTTCAAAATCCATGGGTGCCTTTTGCATTCCTCACTGGCGGATTCTTCTCCGGCCTTGCCGGTTTCTTCGGCATGAAAACAGCCACTTACGCATCGGCACGCACTGCCAACGCCGCACGCTCTGGGCTCGACCGAGGCCTTAAGATTGCCTTCAGGAGCGGAGCTGTCATGGGACTTGTCGTGGTGGGACTGGGCCTGCTCGACATTGCCTTGTGGTTCATAGTGCTCAGCTATTTCTATAGCGGCGACCACATGGCCCTTGTCACTATAACGACCACGATGCTTACATTCGGCATGGGAGCGTCGACCCAGGCGCTGTTCGCCCGTGTGGGTGGCGGAATATATACCAAGGCAGCCGATGTAGGCGCCGACCTTGTGGGTAAGGTTGAGGCCAACATACCCGAGGACGACCCGCGAAACCCGGCCACCATTGCCGACAACGTGGGCGACAACGTGGGCGATGTGGCCGGCATGGGAGCCGACCTGTACGAAAGCTACTGCGGAAGCATACTGAGCACGGCTGCCATCGGCGCCACGGCCTTTGCCATCAATGCCGACATGCAGCTCAAGGCCGTCATTGCACCGATGATCATTGCCGCCGTGGGCATATTCCTGTCGCTGCTCGGAATATATCTTGTGCGCACAAAAGAAGGCGCGACGATGAAGGAACTGCTCCACTCGCTGAGCCTCGGAACCAACGTGGCGGCAGTGCTCATAGCCATAGCTACGTTCTGCATACTTTACCTCATGCAGATTGAAAACTGGGTTGGCGTTTCGTTCTCGGTGCTGAGCGGACTTGCCGCCGGCGTGGTGATAGGCCAGGCTACAGAGTATTATACAAGCCATAGCTATAAGCCTACGCAGAAGATAGCCGAGGCTTCGCAGACCGGCCCTGCAACGGTAATCATCAAGGGCATAGGCACGGGCATGATATCAACCATGATTCCTGTGGTAACAATATCTGTGGCAATAATGCTGAGCTATCTTTTCGCCAACAACTTCGACCTCTCCATGAGTGCAGAAAGCATTTCTAAAGGCCTCTACGGCATTGGCATCGCCGCCGTGGGCATGCTCTCAACGCTTGGCATAACGCTGGCTACCGATGCTTATGGGCCCATTGCCGACAACGCCGGCGGCAACGCCGAGATGAGCGAACTGGGCGAAGAGGTAAGGCAACGCACCGACGCGCTCGACGCTCTGGGCAATACCACCGCCGCAACCGGCAAGGGCTTTGCCATTGGCAGTGCTGCGCTCACCGCTCTCGCCCTGCTCGCCTCTTATGTCGAGGAGATAAAAATAGCCATGCAGCGCGCTGTAAACGAAGGCCAGACCTTCATCGACAATGCCGGCAACATGTTCAACCCGTCTACTGCCAACATGATAGACTTCATGGATTTCTTCCAGGTCAACCTCATGAACCCCAAGGTGCTGGTGGGAGCCTTCATCGGTGGCATGGCGGCATTCCTGTTCTGTGGCCTGACAATGGGCGCCGTTGGCAGGGCCGCCCAGACTATGGTCAACGAAGTGCGCAGACAATTCAGCGAAATAAAAGGCATACTTGAAGGCAAGGCCACGCCCGACTACGGCCGCTGCGTGGAGATAAGCACACGCTCGGCGCAGCGCGAAATGGTTTTCCCGAGCCTCCTGGCCATCATCATCCCCATTGTCGTAGGCGTGCTGCTCGGCGTTGGCGGTGTAATGGGCCTGCTTGTTGGCGGTCTGACCACGGGCTTCACGCTGGCTGTATTCATGGCCAACTCGGGCGGAGCTTGGGACAATGCCAAGAAGATGGTGGAGGAAGGGCATTTCGGCGGTAAGGGAACCGAATGCCATAAGGCCACGATTGTGGGCGACACCGTGGGCGATCCGTTCAAAGACACATCCGGTCCGTCGCTGAACATCCTCATCAAACTGATGTCGATGGTGAGCATCGTAATGGCCGGCCTTACGGTTGCATGCATCTGACGAGCGCCGCAAGCAATAACAAAAGACAATCCCCCTCGCACCATACATGTTGTTTCTGGCGACGAGGGGGATTGCCATTTCTTGATGTAACAAGCCTATTGACAGCCAATGCGGATATGACGTGGCATCCTGAATGGCGCAATCCACGCTGCCTCCCAAGGCATGGCAGACAGAAGCGGCTGTGTCATTTGTTTACCGTCAGGTGGAAGCAGCCCTGCTTCACTTCATACTTGATGTAGCAACGGCCCCTCTCCCTGAAGTCGCGCAACACCTCGCTGAGCACCCACTTCAGCGTGTCGTTACGCACCTGCCGGCGCTCAGGGCCATCAGGGTCTTCTATTGTCTTGTATCGATTGTAGCAGATGTCGAAAGTGGTTCCATACAAATGGCAACTGTTTTCAGTTGCATTGCCGTTCCTTGTCCTCAGTTTCCTTACGTCTTCCTTGGTTCGGAGAACGCTCGTCACTATTATCTGGTGCAACGGTATCCCCTTGATGTAAAGGCTGTCGAAATAAGCCCGGCCTATATCCTGCAACAGAATAGCCGCCTTGGGCACAAGGTAAGGTATGCTGCTGTTCAACTTGTCTACATAAAAATAGGGATTGCTGCCCACATACACAAGCTCTTCCATCCTGTGCTCCGCTTCAGCGCGGTTGGTAACCGGCGGCACACCATTGTGCCTTGCCGCCACAAGCTGCACGTCGTTGTTGTCAGGAAATGTCTCGCGGAACGAAGGAACGCTGTAAATCCTGTTTTTCACCGGGGTGCCATCCGGCCTCAAATACCGTCTGGCTATGGCTACATTTGTCATTGTGTCGGCCCGTACCACTGCGCCCACGCTGTCGGCCGGCTCGTCCACCTGGCCATAGGCATCGCCCGCATTTGGCTTGGCGACATCCGGAAAAACACAACGGACAACAGCCAGCACGGCCACAACACTCATAAACCCAAGTAGATATCTGTTTTTAGAAACCTTCATCAGTTGCTCAAACCATTGTTTACCGTGCAAAGATAACATTTTTATTCCAATTGAAATTATGGTTGGGGCAAAAATAGCATACGCCATATTAATGCACCGGACAAAACTTGCCGGATGGATTCATTTTAACGGCAATGACACCGTTGCGCATTAAAAAGAGAATAAAAAATAGCAAGATATTAAAAAGTTTCTGTAATTTTGCAGATGGAAATAAAGGAAACATAAAATTGATAGAGAAACATATCGTACTTGAGGACATTGACCCGGTGATATTCTACGGCGTGAACAACGTTCACCTGCAGATGATCAAGGCGCTTTTCCCTAAGCTTAGGATAGTAGGACGCGACAATGTCATACGCGTACTGGGCGACGAAGAACAGATGTGCGCCTTTGAAGATAACATCGAGGCAATGCGCAAGCACATCATAAAATTCAACTCTCTGCGGTCGGAAGACATCCTTGACATAGTCAATGGCCACAAGACCCAAGACGAGATACCCGAAGGGGTGTTAGTATATAGCGTAAGTGGCAGACCGGTGAAAGCGCGCAGCGAAAACCAGCAGAGGCTGATAGATGCCTACAACAAAAACGATATGGTGTTTGCCGTAGGGCCGGCCGGTACGGGAAAGACCTATCTCAGCATAGCCTTGGCAGTAAAGGCGCTGAAGGAGAAGGCCATCAAGAAGATTGTGCTAAGCCGACCTGCCGTCGAAGCCGGCGAGAAACTGGGGTTCTTGCCCGGCGACATGAAAGACAAGATTGACCCTTACCTGCAACCACTATACGATGCACTGGAAGACATGATACCGGCGGCGCGCCTGCAGGACATGATGGAGAAGCACATAATCCAAATCGCCCCGCTTGCGTTCATGCGCGGAAGGACACTCAGCGACGCCGTGGTCATATTGGATGAAGCGCAGAACACCACACCGGCACAGATACGGATGTTCCTGACGCGAATGGGATGGAACACCAAAATGATAATCACCGGCGACTTGACACAGATAGATTTGCCACGCGAACAGTCTTGCGGACTGAAAGAGGCGCTCAACATACTGTCGAACATCGAAGGCATCGGGGTCGTAACACTCAACAAGAAAGACATCGTTCGCCACAAGCTCGTAACGCGGATAGTGAACGCTTACGAGGCGTTTGACAAGGCTAAAGAGAACAAAGAAACGAAACTTAAAAATAGCAACAATGAAAGCATTAACAAAAACTGATTTCCATTTTGAAGGCCAAAAGAGTGTTTATCACGGCAAAGTACGCGACGTGTACAATATAAACGATGACTTGATGGTCATGGTGGCTACGGACAGAATTTCAGCTTTCGATGTAGTACTCCCCAAAGGCATACCATTCAAGGGGCAAGTTCTTAACCAAATAGCAGCCAAGTTCCTTGACGCTACAAGCGACATCTGCCCAAACTGGAAACTTGCAACGCCCGACCCTATGGTGACTGTTGGGCTAAAGTGCGAAGGGTTTCGTGTCGAAATGATTATCCGCTCCATACTGACAGGGTCGGCATGGCGCGAATACAAGAAAGGCTGCAGGGAGATTTGTGGCGTCAAGTTGCCTGAGGGCATGAAAGAGAACCAGAGGTTCCCCGAACCCATAATAACCCCGACAACAAAGGCCGACGAAGGCCATGACCTCAACATATCAAAGGAAGAGATCATTGCACAGGGCATTATGAGCGCCGAAGACTATGCCGTTGTGGAAGACTACACAAGGAAACTCTTTAACAGAGGCCAGGAAATAGCTGCCAGGCAAGGGCTTATATTGGTTGACACTAAGTATGAGTTCGGCAAGAGAGACGGCAAAATATACCTCATCGACGAGATACACACACCCGACTCAAGCCGCTATTTCTACGCCGACGGGTACGAGGAGAAATTTGAGAAAGGCGAACCACAGCGCCAACTGTCAAAGGAGTTTGTACGCCAGTGGCTCATAGAGCACAACTTCATGAACGAGCCCGGGCAGCAAATGCCTGAGATTACCGACGAATACGCAGCAAGCGTGAGCGACAGGTACATTGAGCTTTACGAGCATATCACCGGCGAGAAGTTTGACAAAGCTGCCGAAGAAGGTGATATTGCCGCACGCATAGAAAAGAACGTGAGCGCTTATCTCAAGACCAGATAAGCAGGCTCAGCACCCCTTTCCAAACATTCCCGTATATAATAATGTACAGACAAGAGGAGATAAAGCCGTATAGCGGACGTGAGAGCAAGGGCAAACAGGTCGAACAGATGTTCGACCAGATTGCCCACTCTTACGACGCCCTCAACCACCGCCTGTCATGGGACATTGACAAATGTTGGCGACGCAAGGCCATATCGCAACTGAAGCCTTACGCCCCCGGCACAATACTCGACGTCGCCACAGGCACGGGAGACTTCGCTATACTCTCCGCAAAGATGCTTAACCCGTCGAAACTTGTCGGGATAGACCTGAGCGAAGGCATGATGGAGATAGGCCGCAACAAGGTGAAGCAACAAGGCTTGGACGGCACAATATCTTTCACAAAGGGCGACTGCATGCATTTGCCGTTTGGCGATGAAAGTTTCGATGCCGTCACGGCAGCCTTTGGCATCAGGAATTTCGAGGACTTGGAACAGGGACTGAGAGAGATGCAACGTGTGCTGAAGAAAGGCGGCGTGTTGTGCATCATCGAACTCACCACCCCGGTGAGCTTCCCAATGAAGCAACTATTCCGCGTCTATTCGCACACAATCCTCCCGATGTACGGAAGGATGATTTCTAAGGACGACAAAGCATACAGCTACCTGACGGCCACGATAGAGGCTTTCCCACAGGGGGAGACTATGATTGGCATACTCAAGGGCGCCGGCTTTACGTCTGCGTCGTTCAAGCGACTGACTTTTGGTATATGCACCATGTACATGGCTAAGAAATAAACAACAACGTTATGGATAAATATGGCCTAATAGGGTATCCGCTCGTACATTCGTTCTCAATAAGTTATTTCAACCAGAAATTCATCGACGAGAAGATAGATGCTGTTTATGAGAACTTCGAGATACCCACAATCGACTTGCTCCCGGAAGTCATTGATTCTAACCCTGACTTGCGCGGGCTCAACGTGACAATCCCATACAAGCAGAAAGTCATGCCTTTCCTCGACGCCATAAGCCAGGAGGCTATGGCCATCGGGGCTGTCAATGTGATCAAGGTGACAAGGGAAGGCGGCAAAAGCAGATTGAAAGGCTATAACTCCGATGTGATTGGATTTACCAAGAGCATAGAGTCAATGCTTGAGAAATTCCATAAGAAGGCATTGATACTCGGAACTGGGGGCGCCTCAAAAGCCGTGGACTACGGGTTGAAATCCCTCGGCCTGGAAACAGTGTTTGTCAGCAGATACCAACGTCCGGGCACCATTCAGTATGAGGACATAACACCCGACATAATAAAGGAGTACAACGTAATAGTCAACTGTACTCCGTGCGGCATGTATCCCCACACGGAAGAGTGCCCCAAACTGCCCTACGAAGCCATGGACAACCGCACAATCCTATATGACTTGATATACAATCCCGACACCACTTTGTTCATGAAGAAAGGTGCCGAGCATGGCGCAAACACAAAGAACGGGCTCGAGATGCTGCTGCTGCAGGCCTTTGCCAGCTGGGACTTCTGGCACGGCAAGGAACAGGACTGACCATAAGCCGGCCCGGCCGACAAATAACAATACACAAATTAAGGTATATGGAGAATAGCAACCGATACATGATGCGCGGTGTCAGCGCCGCAAAGGAAGATGTTCACAACGCGATAAAGAATATAGACAAGGGCATCTTCCCGCAAGCATTTTGCAAGATAATACCCGACATACTGGGTGGCGACCCTGAATATTGCAACATAATGCATGCCGACGGGGCCGGAACAAAATCGTCGTTGGCCTACGCATATTGGAAAGAGACTGGCGACCTCGGAGTTTGGAAGGGCATTGCGCAAGACTCACTCATTATGAACACCGACGACCTGCTGTGTGTCGGTGCCGTAGACAACATATTAGTGTCAAGCACAATCGGCCGCAACAAGATGCTCGTGCCGGGCGAAGTAATCTCGGCAATCATCAACGGCACCGACGAACTGCTCAAGCAGATGAGGGAGATGGGAATCGGAATATACGCAACCGGAGGCGAAACGGCCGACGTTGGCGACCTTGTGCGCACCATCGTCGTAGACACCACGGTGACATGCAGAATGAAGCGGAGCGACGTGATAAACAATGCCAACATCCGTCCGGGCGACGTCATTGTCGGACTGGCTTCTTTCGGCAAGGCCACATACGAAGACAGGTATAACGGCGGCATGGGAAGCAACGGACTGACAAGCGCCCGCCACGACGTATTTGCGAAATACCTGGCAGAGAAATACCCCGAGACCTACGACCATGCGGTGCCGTCCGACCTGGTGTACAGCGGCCACTACCACCTAGACCAAAGGATAGACGGCCTGGATGTCGACGCCGGGCAGCTTGTGCTGTCGCCAACGCGCACCTACGCCCCCGTCATTAAGAGGATACTCGACAAGCACCGCCACGACATCCACGGCATGGTGCATTGCACCGGAGGGGCCCAAACCAAGGTCCTGCACTTTGTCGGCGACAACTGCCATGTGGTGAAAGACAACATGTTTGCCGTACCACCATTGTTCAGCATCATTAGAGAAGAAAGCGGAACCGACTGGAAAGAGATGTACAAGGTGTTCAACATGGGGCACAGGATGGAAATATATGTAAGCAAAGAGCTTGCAGACGACATCATCTCAATAAGCCGGCAGTTCGGCATAGAGGCACAGGTGGTGGGCCATATCGAAGAGGGAAAGAAGAGCCTTACGATAAAGAGCGAGTTTGGAACATTTGAATACGACTGACATATATGCCAGAAAACAATAGCATACTTGAGAAACTTGACGGATTGGTGAGCAGGTACGAGGAGGTGGCAACGCTCATCACCGACCCTGCCGTCATTGCCGACCAGGAACGATACGTCAAGCTTACACGCGAATACAAGGAACTGGGCGACATCATGGATGCCCGAAGGCGTTACGTGGCGTGCCTTAACTCAATAGCCGAAGCAAAAGACATACTGGCCAACGAGAGCGACCCTGAAATGAAAGAGATGGCTAGGGAGGAGCTCTCGGCAAACGAAGCGCTGCAGCCGAAAATTGAAGATGAGATTAAGATGGCCCTTGTCCCAAAAGACCCGGAGGACGCAAAGAACGTGCAAATGGAAATAAGGGCCGGTACGGGAGGCGACGAGGCCGCCTTGTTTGCAGGCGACTTGTTCCAGATGTACAAGAAGTTTTGCGACTCAAAAGGTTGGTCGTTGGCCATAACAAGTGTCAGTGAAGGGGCTGTCGGCGGATTCAAGGAAATAGACTTTGCCGTCAGCGGCGACAACGTTTACGGCACATTGAAATATGAGTCGGGCGTGCACCGCGTGCAGCGCGTGCCGGCCACCGAGACCCAGGGACGCATGCACACCAGCGCAGCCACTGTGGCCGTGCTCCCTGAAGCCGACCGGTTTGAAGTGAACATAAACGAAGGTGACATCAAGTGGGACACGTTCAGGAGCTCGGGCGCAGGAGGACAGAATGTCAACAAGGTGGAATCGGGTGTCAGGCTGCGTTATCCGTGGAAGAACCCGAATACCGGCGAGACGGAGGAAATACTGATAGAGTGCACCGAGACGCGCGACCAACCCAAGAACAAGGAGCGCGCCCTGTCGAGATTGCGCACATTCATATATGACCGTGAGCACCAGAAATACATAGACGACATAGCCAACCGCCGCAAGACGCTTGTGTCGACAGGCGACAGAAGCGCCAAGATACGTACTTACAATTTTCCGCAAGGCCGTGTCACCGACCACAGGATTGGATATACCACCCACGACTTGCAGGGATTTTTGGGCGGCGACATACAGGCACTCATCGATGCACTGACTGTTGCCGAAAACGCTGAGCGAATGAAAGACAACGAACTATAAACATCAATATCCGACAAACGCCATGAACAGAAAAGAACTGACAGAGCAGATTTTCAAGAAAAAAACATTCTTGTGTGTCGGCCTTGACACTGACATAAGCAAGATTCCAAGCCATCTGCTGGCAGACGACAACCCTATATTTGCATTCAACAAAGCCATTGTCGACGCTACCGCACCTTACTGTGTGGCATACAAGCCCAACCTTGCATTCTACGAATCGGCAGGGCTGAAAGGCATGGCTTCATTCGAGAAGACGGTGGGCTACATCAAGGAATCATACCCCAACCACTTCATCATTGCCGACGCCAAGCGCGGAGACATAGGAAACACATCGGCCATGTATGCCAGGACATTCTTTGGCGAGTATGATGTCGACGCCCTGACCGTGGCGCCATACATGGGTGAAGACAGTGTCACGCCGTTCCTCACCTACGAAGGCAAGTGGGTGATACTGCTTGCACTGACAAGCAACAAGGGCTCGCACGACTTCCAGATGACACCCTTTGCCAACGGAGAGCGTCTGTTTGAGAGCGTGCTGAAGACCTCGCAAAAATGGGGCAACGACCAGAACATGATGTATGTGGTAGGCGCAACACAAGGCAGGATGTTTGAAGACATACGCAAGGTGGCCCCCACCCACTTCCTGCTCGTTCCCGGCGTTGGCGCCCAGGGAGGCAGTCTGCAGGAAGTGTGCAAATACGGCATGACCAAAGACTGTGGCCTGCTGGTGAATTCATCGAGGGGAATAATATATGCGGGCAGAGGCGAGGACTTTGCGGCCACGGCTGCCGAAAAGGCACGCGAGCTGCAGGCAGAGATGGAAACGGAGCTGGCCCGGCTGTGAGCGGCAGCATTAGCCTACCCCAACATTGATTAGACATGCGACAAAAGAAGGAGTCGGCAGGCTCCTTCTTTTGTAATGCAATAGGAAAGAATGGCACAAGCGCGATAACGATATCATTTACAACTACTTACAAACAGGCCATCGTTAAGTGCCGAAATGGCCCTTGCGGCCACCTCATACAGCCCGTTTCACGATTCAAGATGGCCTGTTTCGGCTTGCCTTACAACAGCCGGGGGCCCATGCCCCACCCTTTTGTAACGAAAAATGCGCCCCACATGCCTGCATGGAGCGGTAGCGGCAGCCGCAAGCAAGCATGGCCCAAGTGGTGGCATACGGCAATCCTGCCGACGGTGCAGGCACAATGAAGGATTTGAACATATAACCCACATGAACGACTACAAGATAATCAACGACCCTGTTTTCGGGTTCATAAAGATTCCGCGCGGACTGCTTCTCAACATAGTGCAGCATCCGCTCATGCAGAGGCTGACGCGGATAAACCAACTCGGCTTGGCTTCTGTGGTCTATCCGGGGGCAAGGCATTCACGTTTCCAACACTCGATAGGGGCGTTCCACTTGATGAGCGAGGCCATTGCCACACTGAGGCAAAAGGGCAACTTCATTTTCGACAGCGAGGCAGAGGCCGTCGAGGCGGCAATACTGATGCACGACATAGGGCACGGCCCGTTCAGCCATGTGCTTGAACACACACTGTTCAAGGGCATATCCCACGAAGAGATATCGCTGATGATGATGGGAAAGATAAACCATGAGCTGGGCGACCAGCTTAACCTGGCCATCAAGATATTCAAGAACGAATACCCCAAGAACTACCTGCACCAACTCATCAGCAGCCAGCTCGACATGGACAGGCTCGACTACCTGCGGCGCGACAGTTTCTTTACAGGTGTCAACGAGGGCAACATCGGCAGTGCGCGCATAATAAAGATGCTGAACGTGCATGACGACAACCTCGTGGTGGAGCACAAAGGCATATTTTCAATAGAAAACTACCTCACCTCGCGCAGGCTGATGTACTGGCAAGTCTATCTCCACAAGACAGCCGTCGGCTACGAGAGCGTGCTCATCAGCGCCCTCAACAGGGCCAAGGCCCTGGCACGCAGCGGTTGCACTGTGTTTGCGCCGCCGTCATTGAAGTTCTTTCTCGACAATGACGTTGATGCCAAATGGTTCGACGAACACCCGGAAATGATTGATGTCTATCGCGAACTCGACGACAATGACATATGGAGCGCCCTGAAGGTGTGGATGCACCATGACGACAAGATTCTGTCGACACTTGCCGACAACATGGTCAACCGGCACATCTTCAAGGTCGAGGTAAGCGACACCCCGTTCAGTGAAGAATATGTTGAAGAAATATCACAACATGTAAGCGGCCACCTTGGCATCGACAAGAATGACTCCAAATACTTTGTCGTGGTCAACACAATACAGAAAGACATGTACGACATGGACGACGACAACATAACCATAATGTATGACGACGGAACAACCAAAGACATTTCAAAGGCTTCCGAACTGCTCAATGTCGAGCTGCTTTCTAAAAAAATAAGAAAATATTACCTCTGTTATCAACGTATCTAAATAAATATTGCTATATTTGCAGAATTAATTAGGCCAATATAACTATTAAGATGGAATTTACAGCGAAACAAATTGCAAGTTACATCGGCGGAAAAGTGGAGGGCGACGACAATGCCACCGTCAATACTTTTGCCAAGATTGAAGAGGGCAAGGCGGGAGCGATATCGTTTCTTTCCAACCCCAAATACATTCACTATATTTATGACACAGAATCAAGCATTGTGCTGATAGACAACAGCATGGTGCTTGACAAGCCCGTAAAGGCCACACTCATCAGGGTAGACAATGCCTACGAGTGCGTTGCCAAGCTGTTGCAACTGTACGAGTCGGCCAAACCTAAGAAGAAAGGCATCGACCCGCTGGCATCAATCTCGCCGTCGGCAACAGTCGGCAACGACGTTTACATTGGTGCCTTTGCTTGCATAGGCGACGGCGCCACCATAGGCGACGGCACCCAAATCTACCCCCATGCCGTGGTTGGCGACGGGGTCACGGTGGGCAGCGGATGCATAATATATCCCAATGTCACGATATACCAGGGATGCCAGCTTGGCAACAATGTAGTGGTGCATGCCGGCGCAGTGATAGGTGCCGACGGTTTCGGCTTCGCCCCCAATACCGAGTGCTATGACAAGATACCCCAAATAGGCATTGTCACGATTGAAGACAATGTAGAGATAGGCGCCAACACCTGCATAGACCGCTCTACCATGGGCAGCACGGTGATACGCAAGGGCGTTAAGCTCGACAACTTGATACAAGTGGCTCACAATGTCGAGATTGGCGAGAATACGGTGATGTCTGCACAAGTGGGCATAGCCGGCAGCACAAAAGTTGGAGCTTGGTGCATGTTCGGCGGCCAGGTGGGCTTAGCCGGGCACATTCATATTGGCGACAAAACATTCCTTGGCGCCCAGTCGGGAGTTCCCGGCAACATCAAAGGCGACCAGACGCTCATCGGTACGCCGCCGATGGAACCCAAGGCTTACTTCAAGTCGCAGGCCATCTTCCGCAAATTGCCTGAACTTTACAAAGAGATAAATGAACTGAAGAAACAAGTAGATGAACTAAAAAACAAATAAAATCAACGTATGATGAAACAGATGACGCTGAAGGGCAGTTTCTCGCTCTGTGGCAAAGGGCTGCATACAGGACTCAGTCTGACGGTTACATTCAACCCGGCTCCCGAAAATACAGGTTATAAAATACAACGCATCGACCTTGAGGGCATGCCAACCATCGACGCTGTGGCTGAAAACGTGGTCGATACGCAACGTGGCACCGTGCTTGGCAAAGGCGATGTGAGGGTGTCTACAGTTGAACACGGACTTGCAGCGCTCTATGCACTGGGCATAGACAACTGCCTCATACAGGTTAACGGGCCGGAATTTCCCATCCTCGACGGCAGCGCCGCAATGTACATTGACAAAATCAACGAGGTCGGCATAGAGGAGCTGAACGCCCCGAAAGACTGGTACGTGATCAGAAAAAAGATTGAAGTAAAAGACGAAGAGAGCGGTTCGTGCATAACAATCTTGCCCGACGACGAATTCAGCCTTACGGCCATGTGCTCCTTCAACTCAAAGTTCATTAACAGCCAATTTGCAACTCTCGACAAGGTTGAGGATTTCTCGAAGGAGATTGCCCCTGCGCGCACATTCGTGTTCGTACGCGACATTGAGCCGCTGCTTAAGGCAAGTCTCATCAAGGGTGGCGACCTTGACAACGCCATCGTCATATACGAAAAGCAGATTTCACAAGAGCAACTTGACAAATTGGCCGACATGCTCCATGTCGAGCACCGCGACGCCACCGAGCTTGGCTACATACAGCACAAGCCCCTGGTGTGGGAAAACGAATGCACACGCCACAAGCTGCTTGACATTATAGGCGACATGGCCCTGATAGGTAAGCCCATCAAAGGACGCATAATAGCCACGAGGCCCGGCCACACCATCAACAACAAGTTTGCACGCCAGATGCGTCGCGACATACGCAAGCACGAGATACAGGCACCTATTTACAATCCGAACGAGGAGCCTATAATGGACATCAACAGGATAAGGGAGCTACTGCCCCACCGCTATCCCATGCAGCTTGTCGACAAAGTCATCTATCTCGGCGCAACAAGCATCGTTGGCGTCAAGAACATCACCAGCAACGAGCCGTTCTTCCAGGGCCACTTCCCGCAGGAACCTGTCATGCCGGGTGTCCTTCAGATTGAAGCGATGGCGCAATGTGGCGGACTGTTGGTACTCAACACGGTTGATGAGCCGGAGCGTTGGTCGACATATTTCATGAAGATTGACGACGTCAAGTTCCGACAGAAAGTCGTTCCGGGCGACACATTGCTGTTTAAAGTCGACTTGCTCGCCCCTGTGCGCCATGGCGTATCGTCAATGAAGGGCTACGGCTTCGTGGGAGAGCGCGTTGTCGTTGAAGCCACTTTCACGGCCCAAATAGTTAAGAACAAATAAGCACCAAGCACATGAACATAATAAGCCCAATGGCTTTCGTTGACCCGGAAGCTAAATTAGGAGACAACAATGTCATCGGACCGTTCTGCTTTATCGACAAGAATGTGGTTATAGGCAACAACAACAAGCTCTATAACAGCGTTACCATACACGCAGGGGCACGCATTGGCGACAACAATGAGTTCTTCCCGGGGGCAAGCATAAGCACAAAGCCGCAAGACCTGAAATACAAAGGTGAAGACACTCTCTGTGAGATTGGCAACAACAACAGCATCAGGGAGACCGTCACCATAAGCCGCGGCACTGCAAGCAAGGGCAAGACAACCATTGGCTCAGGCTGCCTGCTAATGGAAAACGTGCATATCGCCCACGACTGTGTCATAGGCAACGGCTTGATAATGGGCAACTCCACCAAGATGGCCGGCGAGGTGGTCATTGACGACAATGCCATTATCAGCGCAACAGTGCTGTGCCATCAGTTCTGCCGGATAGGAGGTTATGTCATGATTCAGGGCGGTTGCCGCTTCAGCCAAGACATCCCTCCATTCATAATTGCAGGAAAAGAGCCCACAAGATACTGCGGAATAAACATCATAGGGCTACGTCGTAGAGGGTTTAGCAATGAGGCTATAGAAACAATACACGACACCTACCGCATAATTTATGCCAACGGTATAATCAAAGATGGCATTCAGGAAGCACGCGCAAAGTATCCAGGAGTAAAAGAAGTAGAATATATCTGCACGTTCATAGAGAATTCCAAACGCGGAATAATCAGGTAATGGACACGCTAATAGTAGTCACAGGCCCAACAGCTGTTGGTAAGACAGAGTTATGCTTGGAGATTGCCAGCAAGTACAACATACCGATCATAAGCGCCGACTCACGGCAAATGTATGATGGTATGCGCATCGGCACAGCTGCCCCGACCGCTGAGCAACTGCAGGCGGTGAGGCATTACTTCATCGGTAACCTGAAACTCGCCGACTACTATAATGCCGCCATGTACGAGCAAGACGTAATCAGTTTGTTAGGCAGGCTCTTCAGGCAAGGACACGAAGCCCTTGGTGCCAAACACGGAGCCAAAGCCCTGATGACAGGAGGGAGCATGATGTACATCGATGCCGTTTGCAACGGCATCGATGACATCCCCACCATCAAAGCCGGCATACGCTCAATGATGAAAGAACGCCTTGAAAAAGAAGGCTTGGATGCCTTGTGCAAAGAGTTAGAAAAGCTTGACCCACAATACTATGAAATAGTAGACAAAAGAAATGTCCGCCGTGTTTTGCATGGCTTGGAGATATGCATACAAACCGGAAAACCTTATTCTTCATTCAGAACAAGCGTGACAAAGAAGCGCAATTTCAATGTGGTAAAGATTGTGTTGAACCGCCCACGTGAAGAATTATACACGAGAATAAATGACCGAGTAGACAAAATGATGGATGCGGGATTGCTCGATGAAGCCAAGGCCCTCTATCCTTTCAAGGATTCAAACGCATTAAACACTGTCGGATACAAGGAACTCTTCGCTTACATCGAAGGCAAATACACGCTCGACGAGGCTGTCGAGCGCATAAAGGGCAACACAAGGCGGTATGCACGGAAACAACTGACGTGGTTTAAAAAGTACGACGATGCCCATTGGTATAACCCTGACGACAAAGACGCTATAATGCAATACATTTCTCAAATATGAACAGGACAAAGAATAAAAGTAATGCAGTAAGACGCTGTTTTGACTTTTGCAAAGATGCAATGGGCAAGGCTTGGCGTTGGTACAAGAGCCTATACAAAGGAAGACCGTGGTATATCAAGACCATATCGGCATTGATGTCTTTCATTGTGGCATTCATCTTGTATTTAGTTGCGGTTGACATTAACTTCCTGTGGCTCTTCGGCAAGTCGCCAGACATGGCCACAATAAAGAATCCTATCACCAACCAAGCAACAGAAATATATAGTGCAGACAGCGTGATGATAGGCAAATTCTTCAGCGAGAACAGGACTCCTGTAGAATACGAAGACGTAAACCCGGTGTTCTGGAAGGCGTTGGTAGACACAGAAGACGAACGCTTTTACAAACATTTCGGCATAGACTTCCAGGGTGTCTTCGCCGCAATCAAGGACTTTGCCCTGCACAACGACGCCAGGGGAGCGTCGACCATTACGCAGCAATTGGCCAAGAACATGTTCAGGGTGCGCACGCAATACTCCACTGGGTTGCTCGGAAAGATACCCGGACTGAAGATTCTCATCATGAAAAGCAAGGAGTGGATTACGGCCGTAAAGATAGAACAGCTATTCACCAAAAAAGAAATTCTAACCATGTATGCCAATACCGTCGACTTCGGTTCGAACGCTTTTGGCATCAAGACGGCTTGCAAGACATATTTCGGCAACACTCCCGCCGAGCTTACCACAGAGCAAGCGGCCGTCCTTGTGGGCATGCTGAAGGCAACAACTTATTACAATCCACGCTTAAACCCGGACAACAGCCTCAGAAGACGCAACACCGTGATGAACAACATGGTGGTTCACGGCGACCTGACAAGTGCCCAGTACGACTCCCTGAAGAATTTGCCCATAACGCTGAACTACAGCGTTGAGAGCACATACGACGGCCAGGCGACCTACTTCCGTGAGGCTATTGCAAACTACTTGCGTGACTGGTGCAAGGAGAACGGGTATGACCTATACAACAGCGGACTGAAAATCTATACGACAATAGATACAAAAATGCAGAAATATGCGGAGGAAGCAGCCCGCAAGCAAATGAAAGTCGTACAGCGGAACTTCGACAACCACTGGGGCAACACAAACCCCTGGCAGGATGAAAACCACAATGAGATTCCCAATTTCATAGAAGACATTGCAAAGAAACTGCCTGTATACAAGTATCTGTCAGAGAAATATGCCGACGAGCCGGACTCTATATCATACTGGCTCAACAAGCCGCACACAGTGAAACTGTTTGATTACGACAAAGGCACGATAGAGAAAGAGATGAGCACTCTCGACTCCATTCGCTACATGGAGCGGTTCATGCATTGCGGCTTTGTGGCAATGGAGCCCAACACCGGCTACGTTAAGGCATGGGTTGGCGACATTGATTTCGACACATGGAAGTATGACAAGGTAACAGCCATGCGCCAGCCAGGCTCGACGTTCAAGCTCTTTGTATATGCGGAAGCCATGAACCAGGGCCTCACGCCATGCGACAAGCGTCGTGACGAATACTTCAGCATGCGCGTGTATGACAAGTTCAAGAAGAAAGAAGTTACGTGGGCGCCTACCAACGCCAATGGTTATTTCACCGGCGACTCTATGCCGCTGAAGGCAGCCTTTGCCCAAAGCATCAACTCTGTGGCAGTGAAGCTCGGGCAAGAAGTCGGCATTGACAACATTGTAAACACAGCGCACGCCATGGGAATAAAAAGCCCGCTGGACAATACGCCATCGCTGGCATTGGGCTCAAGCGACGTCAACCTGCTGGAACTGGTAAATGCATACAGCACCGTGGTTAACGACGGCAAGGCCCACGACCCTGTGCTGGTGACAAGGATACTCGACCGCGACGGCAATGAAATATACGTTGCGCCGTCAGAACAGCGCCAAGCCATACCCTACAAGAGCGCATTCCTCATGCAGCAGTTGCTTCTCGGAGGCCTGCGTGAGCCAGGTGGCACGAGCATGAGCCTGTGGCGGTATGTCAGGGCATACAACGATACTGAATTCGGAGGCAAGACCGGCACATCAAACAACCACTCCGACGCATGGTTTGTCGGTGTCAGTCCAAAGATTGTAGTTGGAGCATGGGTCGGTGGCGAGTACCGTAGCATACACTTCCGCACCGGCGCCTTGGGCCAGGGCAGCCGCACGGCACTGCCCATATGCGGCAATTTCCTCGAGTCGCTATTGGGCGACCCGGCCTTCAAACGGTATCACGGCAAGTTTGCCAAGCCCACCGACGAGATTGAATACGAGATGTATAACTGTAGCAGCTACTACAGGAAGAAAGAAAATCCCGACTCCAGTCTCATCGACAGCATAGGCGCTGCCATCAGCGGAGTGTCCATATCACTCGACCCAGAAATCAACCCGGTGAGCCGTGACACAAGCCGCAACCACGGTGGCACGCACCCAACGGCGCCCCACAACGACAAGCAGCGCAACAAAACAGGCCACAACAATGAAGCTGGCAAGAGAAAGCCATCATACGAGGACGTCTACTTTTGATTGGTAACGGCAAACCAATGGAATTAGACTTGAACAATCGCGAATGGCAGTCGGCACTGCGCATCATCAACACAACCCGTCGCTCGCTTTTCCTGACAGGCAAAGCGGGCACGGGTAAATCTACATTTTTACGCTATGTTGCCCAGAACACCCAAAAGAAACATGTGATACTTGCCCCAACGGGCATTGCGGCCATCAATGCAGGTGGCAGCACTCTCCACGGTTTCTTCCGCCTGCCGTTCCATCCCCTCATCCCGACGGACAACAGATACAACACCCGCAACATAAGGAAGACACTAAAATACAGCAGCGACCATTGCAAACTGTTGCGCGAAATCGACCTCATTATCATTGACGAGATAAGCATGGTGCGCGCAGACATCATTGATTTCATAGACAAGGTGCTACGGATATATTGCCGCAACATGCGCGAACCGTTCGGGGGCAAGCAGCTCTTGCTTGTCGGCGACATCTACCAGCTGGAACCCGTAGTAACCGAAGACGACCGCAGGCTGCTGCAACCGTTTTACGAATCGTTCTATTTCTTCTCGGCCAAGGTCTTCAGGGAGATGCAGCTGATTAGCATTGAACTGAAAAAGGTGTACAGACAGACCGACAGGACATTCATTGACATACTCGACCACATACGCAACAACACCGCCGGAGAAAGGGAACTGAGGATACTCAACGGGCAGGTGGGCCGCAAGTTGCAATCCGACGGCAATGCGCTGACCATCACCCTGGCCTCGCGTCGCGACACCGTAGACTATATAAACGAGCAACAGCTCAGCAAGCTCGAAGGCGCGGCTACAGTATTCCATGGCGAGGTGAGCGGCGAGTTTCCGATAACATCGCTCCCCACCCCAATCGAATTGCACTTGAAGCCTGGTGCCCAGATAATATTCATCAAGAACGACAAAGACAAGAGATGGGTCAACGGCACGCTCGGTGTGATAGACGCCATAGACGAGACACAGGGAATAATAAGCGTGATAACTGAAGATGGCAACGAACACGACGTTGAACGTGACATATGGGAAAACATACGCTACACATTCAACGAGAAGGAGCAGAAGATAGAAGAGCAGCAACTTGGCGTCTACCGACAGTTCCCCATGCGACTGGCATGGGCCATTACCGTACACAAAAGCCAGGGACTGACATTCAGGCAGGTCAGCATCGACTTCACCGGAGGGGTGTTTGCCGGAGGCCAAGCCTATGTAGCCCTGAGCCGTTGCACGTCGCTTGAAGGCATCAGCCTTACCGAACCGCTCAAGCCAAAAGACGTTTTCGTAAGGCCGGAAGTGGTGCGCTTTGCCCGACAGTACAACAACAACAGCATATTTGCTAAAGCACTGAGCGAGAGCAAGGCCGACATTGAGTACCGAGAGGCAGTGAGGGCCTTCGACGACCACGACTTCGATGGTTTCATAACAAACTTTTTCAAGGCCATCCACAGCCGTTACGACATAGAGAAACCGGCAGCCAAACGACTCATACGGCGCAAGTTAAGCATAATAACATCGCTCATGGCCGAAAACGGCAGTCTCAGGGATGAGTTGCTCCGCAAGGAAGAACAAATGAAGAAGCTGGCCGTGGAATACACCATGCTCGGCAAGGAGTGCGAGAACGAGCACATGACCGACGCCGCCATAGCCAACTACCGAAAAGCGCTTGAGCTCTATCCCGATGCTTACGAAGCACGGCGCAGGATAAAAGCATTGAGCAAGCAATAGAATGCGTGCCTCGGCGACCGGCTGACGGCACACAACCACCGAGCCCCCTACTGGCAACCAAGATGCCAGAAGGGGGCTCAATGCGTATTGACCTGTAAGCCATGCCCACTTGGGGGCGAGCAGACGGCGACTCGCAGTGCTACAGTAGCGCCTGCACCATGCGCGGCCAAAGACAACGGCTGGCTGTCGCGGCACTGTCACGCCGCCCCATCCACCACCCTCTAACCTCCGGTGCAGGTCACGGCGCCGCCCGACGTAATGCCCCAAACTGCACCGGCCGGGCTCATTGCAGACGCCGGAACATGCCCGTTTGCGGGAAAGGGGCAAGGGTCAGACAATTGCCGGCACAAGATATTTCACCATGCCATATCCGGCAAAAATAAGCCAGACATACAATACGAGGGCAAGAACAAAAGGCTTGGCACCGGCTTTGCGGAATTTGTCGATGCTCGTCTCGGCTCCCAAAGCAGTCATTGCCATTGTAAGCAGGAATGTGTCGAGAGTGTTGATGAAGCCGACAACGGCTTCGGGAAGCAAGTCGAACGAGTTGAAACCGATGACCACAAGGAAGAGCACCGCAAACCATGGTATAGCTATCTTTGCCCTGCTCGAGTCGCCAGTGCCATTCACGGCAGCGCGCGCAACGAAATAACCTATGATAAACAAAACCGGCACCAGCATCATCACCCTTATCATCTTTACGATGATGGCCGGGTCTGCCACAGCCTTGCCCATGGCGTTTCCGGCCCCGACCACATGGGCAACCTCGTGGACAGTGGCCCCGGTGAATATGCCCATTGCCTCCGGCGACAGGTCGATGAGCCCGCTACGGTAAGCTATCGGGTAAAGAAACATCGACAATGTGCCGAATATCACGACTGTTGCCACGGCCACGGCCGTCTTATACGGCTTTATCCTTATAGTAGATTCTGTGCCCAGCACGGCAGCAGCGCCACAGATGGAGCTGCCAACGGATGTGAGCAGGGTTATGCCCCTGTCAATCTTGAGGAGCCGCCCCACAGCCATGCCCACGCCAATGGTCGTGGCCACGATGATGGCGTCGACCAATATTGCCGGCAGGCCTACCGCCGTTACATCCTGGAACGTAAGCCTGAAGCCGTAGAATATGATGCCTATGCGCAGCACGCGCTTTGAACAGAACTGTATGCCGGGCACCCATGTATCCGGAAGGTTGTTTCTCAGGCTGTTGGCATAGAGCATTCCGAGGATGATTCCGACAATCATCGGACTAAGCGACAGGGCCTTGACAAAGTCCATGTCACCGATATAAAAAGCTGCACAAGAAAAAAGCGCAATCAACAAAACGCCATGCAGCATACTGCTTCTCTGTTCTGATAACTTCATAATGATAAGAATTTAGTTAAGAAAATTAATGATTTACAGATGACCAATGCCACTGTTTGTAATAATCAATTACCATCGGCATTCGCATCATGCCGTTATCCCAATTACATTGACAGACAACACATTAGCCGGCCTGCGCCCATTGGCATTCAAAACGGCCGCCATCACGCCGCCAAACAGGCCATATCGCTTTTAGAAACGGGCCGTTTTGCCATGCAAAATGGCAGAGACAGCCCCACATTACATACTTTTTGTCATGATTTAATCCCACTCCCATGGCGTGCCGCAGTCTACATCGAGCAATGTGCCCGCGGCAAGAGTGCTCTGCCCCACTCGCTCTGGCCACACGCTCATTCGGCCAGATGGCTTACCAATATCTTTATTCCTATGAGCATCAATATCACCCCTCCCACCAACTCGGGCTTCAGCTTCTTTGCTATTGCCTTGCCAAACTTCACCCCGAGCGCATTGCCTGTGATGGCCATGACAAACGAGACAAGGCCTATAACGAGCAACGGAACTCCCAACTGTCCGGCGCTTTTGTATCCAAGGCAGGCAAACGAGATGCCCACAGCCAGCGCATCAATGCTGGTGGCGACCGAGAGCACAATCTGAGTGCGTAGCTTGCGCGGGTTGAAATGGTGGCATTCTTCTTCCTCCACAAATGCGTCTCTAATCATTTTTCCGCCAAGAAAGGCAAGCAGGCCGAATGCTATCCAATGGTCGACAGACTGCAGATAGTCGCTGAAATAATTCGTGCCGAGCCATCCCAGGAAAGGCATGAATGCCTGAAACGCCCCGAAGAAAACAGCCATGCGTATCGTAACACAAAAAATGAAACGCCGCATGATAACCCCGCTGACCATAGACACAGCAAAGCAATCCATAGCCAAGGCCAGTGACAGAAGGCAAATGTCAAACAGACTCATAATCATTGATTCATAAAGCGAATGCAAAGTTACTCAAAAATTCTTTATAATTGCCGTTTCGGCATATACATTTTAGCTATCCACATGAGTTGGACATCTTTGCCGCAATGAATTTACAGCCACAAAAGCATGCCCTAACCCGTGCCGTCAAACCGCACATCTGCCTGACACAATGGAAGGTAGCAGCCTGGCGTTAAACCTTAATACGGAATTTTTGCCGCCGGCTGTTGCTTTCATTTGCAGAGCTGATGGGCCGGATTCTACGGCGAAAGAGCGGCTTGCAGCCTATGTACAAAGCGGGAAACAGCATGCCGGCATGTGGCGGTGAGAGTACTGAAAGTACATATCAGATGCAAAATACGACACTAAGCGGCTTGCCAACCTATTTGTGCCAAAGTGCCACAACAGTATCACACCGACCGGACAGAACCATGGTCTACTATCCATTTGGGGCGAACCGCGACCTCTTCGACCAACGCAATGTAAGATTCCCGTCGCTAAATTGCATTTTCTCGCCCATTTTTAGTAAATTTGTATAAGGAATATACCCCGTTGAAATCAAGAGAGTTAGAAGAATTACCTCGTTTTGGGGTAATGAGTTGGCAACCGTCCTAATTGCCGTGGTCTGCATCGCTTTGCTTGTTCGGGTAACTTTTTTCGCCATTTTTGTACCTCCTGTGTACCTCATCACGAAAATCCGAGGATTATCGTTTGCAAGGTCGTGGTGAATGTTGATTATGGTTAAGATAGTTCACGATGGTTGACAAATAACAAGAGAAACGAAAAAATTTAACCACGAAAAAAAATAGAAATCCTTGGGGTAAACAGGGGTAAACATGATGATTTTTGGGGTAAACATAGAGTAAAACAAATATGATCATTTGGCTCATTTTTTGATGTCAACTGCACGAACTGTCTTAACGCAATTCAGGCTGTAATTACCGCTAAAGCAGTGAATTACAGCCTGATATTAGAAATTAAATGATAACTTCTAATCTTAGAGAGTGTCCTCTACCGCAGCCTGCGCCGCTGCCAAGCGTGCTATGGGCACGCGGAATGGTGAGCAGCTAACATAATTCAAGCCTACCTTGTGGCAGAACTTGACAGATGAAGGCTCACCGCCATGCTCGCCGCAAATACCGCATGTGAGGTTGGGACGAGTGTTGCGGCCCTTGTCGACAGCCATCTTGATAAGCTGGCCAACGCCATTCTGGTCGAGCACCTGGAACGGATCGACATTAAGAATCTTCTTATCGAGGTAGACGGGCAAGAAGCTTGCAATGTCGTCGCGGCTGTAACCGAATGTCATCTGCGTGAGGTCGTTTGTTCCAAAGCTGAAGTATTCGGCCTTTTTGGCAATGTTGTCGGCGGTCAGTGCCGCACGAGGTATCTCGATCATCGTACCGACGCGGAACGGAATCTCCACTCCCTCTTCCTTGAACAGGGCCTTGGCTGTATCACGTATCACCTTCTCCTGCGCATCGAACTCATTGACAATTCCAATCAGCGGCACCATGATTTCAGGATGCGGGTCGTGGCCTTCCTTCTTCAACTGTATGGCGGCACCAAGTATTGCCTTAGTCTGCATTGCCGTAATCTCGGGATATGTGTTTCCAAGGCGGCATCCGCGGTGGCCGAGCATCGGGTTGTGCTCGCTCAGACTGTTTACTCGATGCTGGATTTCCTGTACGGAAACGCCCATCTCTTTGGCCATGGCCTCCTGTCCGGCAAGGTCGTGGGGCACAAACTCATGGAGAGGAGGATCAAGCAAACGGATGTTTACAGGATATCCGTCCATTGCCTTCAGTATGCCGTAGAAATCCTGCTTCTGATATGGCAACAGTTTCTCAAGAGCCTTTTCACGGCCTTCCACTGTATCTGCCAAAATCATTTCACGCATGGCCTTGATCTTCTCGTTCTCAAAGAACATGTGCTCCGTACGGCAGAGACCTATGCCGACAGCTCCGAAGTTGCGTGCCACCTCAGCGTCGTGGGGTGTATCGGCGTTGGTGCGTACAACCAGCTTGGTGTACTTGTTGCACAGTTCCATCAGTGCAGCAAAGTCGCCGGTAACCTCAGCGGGCTTTGTCTTCACCTCGCCATAGTATACCTCGCCGGTTGAGCCGTTGAGTGAAAGATAGTCGCCTTCTTTCAATACCACGCCGTCAATCTCTACCGTGCGCGCCTTGTAATCAACATTGATTGCACCTGCACCCGACACACAGCACTTGCCCATGCCGCGCGCCACCACTGCAGCATGTGACGTCATGCCGCCACGTGCCGTAAGGATGCCTTCGGCGGCCGACATTCCTGCCAAGTCTTCGGGGCTTGTCTCGATTCTTACCATCACCACCTGGTGACCGTTGGCATGCCATTCTTCAGCATCGTCGGCAAAGAATACAATCTGTCCGCAGGCAGCACCCGGCGATGCAGGCAGTCCGCGGGTAAGCACGCGAGCCTTCTTCTGAGCCTCCTTGTCGAACACCGGGTGGAGCAGCTCGTCGAGCTTGTTGGGCTCGCAACGCAACAATGCAGTCTTCTCGTCAATCTCACCCTCGCGCAGCAAGTCCATGGCAATCTTCACCATGGCCGTACCGGTGCGCTTGCCGTTTCGGGTCTGCAAGAACCACAGCTTGCCTTCCTGCACGGTGAACTCCATGTCCTGCATGTCATGGTAATGCTTCTCCAATTTGTCCTGGAGAGCGTTGAGCTGTGCAAAAATCTCGGGCATGGCCTCTTCCATCGACGGATACTTGCTTGCCCTGACCGACTCATCGATGCCCTGCTGCGTAGCCCAGCGGCGTGAGCCCTCCTTGGTAATCTGCTGCGGAGTGCGTATTCCAGCCACAACGTCCTCACCCTGTGCGTTGACCAGATACTCGCCGTTGAATATGTTCTCGCCAGTGGCGGCATCGCGGCTGAAACAAACGCCGGTTGCAGAGGTGTTGCCCATGTTTCCGAACACCATGGCCATGACAGTAACAGCCGTACCCCACTCTGCAGGTATACCCTCCATCTTGCGATAAAGAATGGCGCGCTCATTCATCCAAGAGTCGAACACTGCACAGATGGCGCCCCAGAGCTGCTCCATCGGGTCTGTCGGGAAATCCTTGCCCGTCTGCTCCTTTATGGCAGTCTTGAACAGCTTGACAAGCTGCTTGAGCTCATCAACATTCATCTCGTTGTCAAGCGTAATGCCGCGCTGGGCCTTCACCTTTTGTATAATAGCCTCAAACGGGTCGATGTCTTCCTTGTTTACCGGCTTCATGCCAAGCACAACGTCGCCATACATTTGCACAAAGCGGCGGTAGCTGTCGTAAGCGAAACGCTCGTTGCCGGTCTTCTTGGCCAATCCTTCAACAACGTCATCGTTGAGACCGAGGTTAAGGATGGTGTCCATCATGCCAGGCATGGATGCCCGGGCGCCAGAGCGCACGCTGACGAGAAGCGGGTTGTCCACGTCGCCAAACTTGCTGTTCATGAGGTTTTCGATATGGCTGACGGCCTTGGCTACATCGTCTTTGAGCAAAGCCACTACATCGTCCTTACCTTTCTCAAAATATTCATTGCACACATCGGTAGTGATTGTAAATCCGGGAGGTACAGGTACGCCGATGAGGTTCATTTCGGCCAGGTTTGCTCCCTTACCTCCAAGCAGATTCCTCATATCTGCCCTACCCTCGGCTTTACCGTTGCCGAAGGTATAAACTCTTTTTTCATTCATAAGTTAGTTTTGTTTATGATTGACATTTTACAATTTGTAATTCGTTTTGCAAATATAAATGATTTATCATTATGTAGCAAGAAAATGCAAGAAAAAATTGATGTGTGGAGTTTACATTTCAACATTTTCGCCATGCATGAGCGTTTTTCACGCGGGTATGTCTTGGCATCGGCCAGTGAAAATTATCCTTACAACATACTGTCGCCCACGGCTCCATGGCCTCCTTTTGCCGGGCCGTTGAACCAATATGGCCCATTTTGAAGTGAGAAACGGGCCGTTTTAAGCGACAATTCGGCCCGTTTCGGGCTGCAATATGGCCCAAATGGCAAGGCGCTGATTTACAGTCCGATTACCCGCAGAGGCTTCAATACGGAAATATACGTACACTGCACCCCGGTGCCACCGGCCGGCCAGCGGGTGGAAAACCCAGTCGCTGCGGCGCATGGGGGCATAAATATTTTGCTTTTTTGCCCGGCACAGGGTGCAAATGTGGCCCAGAATTTGTAACTTTGCACGCCAAAACATAAATTGAGATGAGCAGAAAGAAAAAACCATTCCCAATACTTGAAAATGTCACCATCACCGATGTGGCAGCCGAAGGCAAGTCGATGGCCCGCGTCAACGACCTTGTCGTGTTCGTGCCTTTCACCGTTCCGGGCGACATTGTTGACCTCCAGATAAAGAAAAAGAAACACAATTACTGCGAAGCAGAGGTGGCTCGGTTTGTGGAATACAGTCAGTTGCGCGCAAAGCCCATGTGCGAGCATTTCGGCGTATGTGGCGGATGCAAGTGGCAAAACCTGCCTTACGAGGAGCAGTTGCGGTTCAAGCAGAAGCAGGTTTTCGACCAGTTGTCGAGGATTGGGAAGGTTGAACTGCCCGAGTTCCGCCCCATCCTCGGCTCGGCCCAGACATCGGAGTATCGCAACAAACTTGAGTTTGGCTGTTCCAACAAGCGCTGGCTGACCAAAGAGCAGATTGAATCCGGATTCAAGTATGACAACATGAACGGCATTGGCTTCCACATCACCGGGGCGTTCGACAAAATACTGCCCATCGAGAAGTGCTGGCTGATGGACGACACCCACAACAAGATAAGGAATGAGATACGCGACTATGCCTTTGCCACAGGCATGTCGTTTTTCGACTTGCGCGCCCAGAAGGGACTGCTACGCGACATCATCATCCGAAACTCAAACTCGGGCGAATGGATGGTGATAGTCCAGTTCCACTACGATGAGCCGGGTGACGAAGAGCGCGCGCTGGCATTGCTCAAGCACATCGGCGACGCGTTCCCGCAGATAACGTCGCTCTTATATGTCAACAACCAGAAATGCAATGACACCATCGGCGACCAGGAGGTGATGGTGTATAAAGGCGAAGACCACATCATTGAGAAAATGGAAGACCTGAGGTTTAAGGTTGGCCCCAAGAGCTTTTACCAGACCAACACCGAACAGGCCTACCACCTTTACTGCGTGGCCCGCGACTTTGCCTCGCTCACGGGCAACGAACTGGTCTACGACCTGTATACCGGCACCGGAACTATAGCCAACTTCGTTGCAAGGCGTGCGCGCCAGGTCATCGGAATAGAATATGTGCCCGAAGCCATTGAGGACGCCAAGGTCAACTCCGGGCTTAACGGCATATCCAACACGTTGTTCTATGCTGGCGACATGAAGGACATTCTCACCGACGACTTTATATCTGCCCACGGCAAACCCGACGTGATAATAACCGACCCGCCTCGCGCAGGAATGCACCAGGACGTGGTCAACACCATTCTCAATGCAGCCCCCGACCGCATTGTATACGTCAGTTGCAACCCTGCCACACAGGCACGCGACCTCGGGTTGCTCGACACAAGCTACAAGGTGGCTGCCGTGCAGCCGGTAGACATGTTTCCGCATACACCGCACGTAGAGAACGTGGTGCTGCTCAAGCGCCGTTGAGCGGCACCGGGGCGGGCATGCTGCGCATTGAATGTTTCAATATCACTAAATAATACATTATTATGAAAAAGACCTTTTGGGCCGTTGCTGTGCTTGCTTCGGCCTCGCTGGTTGCGCATGCCGGCAAAAGTGTTACGCCCATAGCCGACAAGCCAAAGTTCAGTGGATATATCATTGGACAGTACCAAGCCAATTTTCAGGAAAACAACAGCAATACCTTCAACATCCGAATGGCCCGCGTCTCGGTGGGAGGCCATCTGTTGGGTGAGTTTGAATACAAAGTACAGGGGCAAATAAACGGCAACACGTCAACTCTGGGCGAGAGTCCGCGCATCGTGGATTTGTTTGTGGAATGGCAACGATACGACTTCGCGCGAATCAAAATAGGCCAGTTTAAGCGTCCTTTCACGTTTGAAAACCCCATGCATCCTGTAGACCAAGGGTTCATGGGCTACTCGCAAAACGTGCAGCGGCTGTCGGGATTCAACGACCGCACGGGCGAACAGGCAAGCAACGGGCGCGACATCGGCATACAGCTGCAGGGCGATTTCCTGCCATGCGGCAACGGACGGAAGCTGTTGCACTATCAGGTTGGTGTGTTCAACGGGCAGGGCATTAACACCAAAGATGTAGACAACCGCAAGGATATAATAGGCGGCGTATGGGTGGCACCCGCAAAAGGGCTGCGCATTGGGGCGTTCGGCTGGGCCGGCTCGCACGCACGCAAGGGCCACTGGACCGACGGCGCCGGCAACGAGCACCAGGGCACGGTGAGCCTGGGGCAATACCGCTATGCCATAAGCGCCGAATACAAGGACGAAGACTGGCAGATACGCTCTGAATACATACACAGCACGGGCTACGGATTCAAGACCACAAAGCAAAGCGGAGACGATGCGGCTGACGCAACGGTCAACTATGCCCAGGGAAACAAGGCTGACGGTGTTTATGCGCTGTGCATAGCACCAATCATCAGGCAAAAACTGAGGGCCAAGGCGCGTTATGACATGTATAGAAAATCGGGAACGTGGGCCGACAGCCGCACGCAATATGAGGTTGGACTGAACTATCTGTTCTGCAAAAACCTTGAGTTGCAAGCCGAATACGCCTTCATCAACGACCGCAGCCTGGCCAAACACAATTACAGCATGCTCGACGTAGAACTCAGCGTTAGGTTCTGAAACACTGTGGACAGACCGTCTCAAATCGGTCAATATGCCGCGGAATGTTTGTCTACCTATATATTATGAGCAACAAAACGCTTGCATACCCCGCACGGCATCTTGCTTGGTGGCATGCATCTCAGCTGTATGCAATGCAACAGAAATAGGCGACAACAAATCAGAATGCCTGTTGGCATGCCATCATTTGGGGGATTGACTGCTGGCTTGGGGCGATTTTCAGAGTGCAACCGCATGACCACCGCGTGAAAGGCATATGCCAATGGCTGTGCAATCCTGCCTTGATTACAACGCAAGCATGCCAAAATCAACACAAAAAGACCGCACGCCGCTTCAGCAATACAGCAGTAAGCAGCGTGCGGTCAATTGGTTATATGCAATCAACATTGTCGGCATCATACGACTGAAGCCTGCCTGATGTCTGGCAGTAACGCAGAAGCCGACCGACTGTAATCACCCGAAATCACGGCCAATGCACCTATGCTTGTGAGCACTACCGTGCAGGCCGCGATGCCGACAGGCAAACTCTACAGGTCGACCCCTATAGACTTCATGGCCTTTTGGGCCATTTGCCTGAAGCCATCTCCCAAATCGGCAAACCTCAAAACGCTTGACCAGGCGGCCTTCTTAAGCACTACCGAGTCGCCTTGGATGGCTGCCAGCGCCTGGTCGATGAACTCGTTGGCACCACGCTCATTGGGTTCCTGCCCACGCATGAACAGTCGCGACAGTACATGGTAGCCGCAGATTTGGTACAGCTCGCTTTCGGAGGCAATCCAGCGGTAAGCCTTTTCGGCAGCAAAAGGCAGGTGCTGGTATAGGTTCAACGATGCCTGTTCGGCTATCTCCACGTTGTCTGTCTGCTCCATCCATATATCAACAACCTCCGGCAATATCTCACCGGGAGGCATAATCAGCGTTGCCAGTATCTTGCATTCCCTGACATTGTCTTTCCATAAAGCCAGTGCAAGGTCGTAGTCCTTGCCTATCTCGGCAGCCTTGGCCTTCAGGGCTGGCAATGAAACACCCCAATTAACGTGGTAGTCCAAGCCCTTGTCTCTCATCGACTGTGCCGCCACTCCATTCATCTGCAGCCTGAAAGATTGCTTTATCTCTTTCAGTCTGCTGTCAATATTGCTATTGTTATCCATCATTCTTTAATTTTAAAAAGCCCGACAATCCCTTCGGGCCAACCCGGCAAAGCGCCATCCGGCAAAGTGCCACGCCGTTGCCACACGCCAAGGGTCTGCCCCCTATTGGCGGCAACAGCCGCACCTTGCCATGGCACAGAGTCAGATCAACGTTGAATACTCCTTGCTGTAACGCAGCATCTGGTGAACATAGCCCTCAGAGTAGTCGACTTCTATGTCTGTGATTTCACCATTGCCATTGCGCACGGGCCGCAGCACCGGGTTGATAAAGCCCTTGTATGGCGCAATGTTCAGTCCGGCGTAACGCTTGAGTACCTCGGCATGCACCTCGGGGTCTACCTTCACAGCATATGTTTCAACCAAATCCCTGGCGGCCTCGTAGTCGCCCTCGCTCTTTATCCGCTGAACCTCGGCCAGCAATTGCGCCACAAGGGCCCTGAGACCGTCATAGTCGAGTATCTCGACAAAGGTTTTGCCACCTCTGCTAACCAACCTGACGGCATCGCCTTTTGCCACGCACCAATTCGCAATCAGCGCCCTGTTGCGCATGTGGGCCTCCTCGATGCAAGCCCCGGGCTCTATGCGTACAAGCTGGGTAAGCAGCCCGTTCATCATGTAAGTGTAGTACTGAGACTTGTATGCGTCACGGTCTGGCAGCAGACCGAGGTCAACCATCTTGCTGTCGGCCATGTAATATAGCGCAAACAAGTCGGCCCTCGCCTCTTCAATCGTGTTGCCGTAAGCCTTAAGCGCATCAGGGTCGGTGCCGGGCAACAGCCTGCCGCTTCCGTGGCCGAGGCACTCGTGCAGGTCGGTGTGAAGGTCGTCGCACAGGTCGCCATACTTGTCTATCAGCCCAAGTGTGTCTCTGTCGATGACAAACTCATCGTAGAAGCCGTTTCCTTTAGCCGCCTTGTTGTAAGCGTCGGTCAGGTTGCAAATGGTGACGCTCTTGCTTCCGTGCTGCGCCCTTATCCAATCGGCATTGGGCAGATTGATGCCTATGGCTGTCGACGGATATTCGTCGCCCCCGAGCATTGCCGCACAGACAACGTTGGCAGTGACTCCCTTTACCTCGGGCTTGCGGAAACGGGCATCCACAGGCGAGTGGTCTTCAAACCACTGGGCATTCTCGCTGATGGTCCGGGTGCGCTTGGTGGCCTCTTCGTCCTTGTATTCCACAATACCTTCCCACGAGCCTTTTATTCCCAACGGGTCGCCATACACCTCTATAAAGCCGTTTATGAAATCAATCTTACCGTCGAGCGCCTCGACCCAAAGTATGGAATACTCGTCAAAGACATGTAAATCGCCAGTGCGGTAATACTCAATCAGCTTGTTTATCACATCCACCTGCTTCTGGTTTTCGGCCACCGACGAAGCCCGGCCGAGCCAATATGTTATGCGCTCGACGGCCGGGCCATAAAGCCCTCCTTCCGTCCAAGCCTCCTCATGCAGCCCCTCTGCGGTCTTGACCAGCTTGGTGTTGAGGCCGAACGACGGGGCGCAGTCACCGCAAGCGGCTTTCTTCGCCCTATAGAACTCCTCGGCCTCGGCCTGGGTGACGCCATCGTAGTAGTTGCAAGCAGACGTGGCCACGATGTCGACCCCGGGAGCCTTGTTTACCCTTTTGGCCAAGACATCCCTGTCAAACATCACCGGCACGAGCTCGTTGCACAGGTCATCAACAGTCATTCCGTCCCCGAGCGGCAACGACGACTTGTCCACGGCATTCATGGCTGCACGGAAATACTCCTTGCTGAAGCCCGGAACAAACTTATCGCAGCCATAATGATGGTATATGCCGTTGGAAAACCACACGCGCATCAGGTACTCCTCGAGGGCGGCAAACTCCTTGCCGCCATGGTCTATGGCGCCGTCGGTGTAGATGGCCTCGAGGGTTTTCCTTATCTTGAGGTTGTATTTGCCGAATTGGTCAAATGTGATGTCGCGCCCATAGAGCGTGGCCTGCGAAAGGCAATAGACATACTGCTTTTGGCGCAATGACAATCCATCAAAGCCATGCAGCCTGTACCTCAGCATCTGGATGTCCGCAAAGCGGATGTCAGAGTAATTGAAGCTATTGCCTGCCATTCAGTTTCCCCCCTCCGCTTTTTTGCTCTTTCGCGCAGCCTTGGCGGCCTTGGCGGCCTTGGCTTTCTCCGGATGCTGGGCAATGTGCTGCATCCTGTATGCACGCGGGGTCATCCTCATGATTTTATAGAACGACGCATAGAACGACTGACGGTTGGAAAAGCCCACCATGTCGCTCACGTCCTCCATCTTCAAGTCAAGGTATCGCTTGTCTACAAGTATGGCCATAGCCTCCTCAATGCGGAACTTGTTGATGAACGAAGAGTAATTCATGTGAAACCTCACGTTCATGACCGCAGAAATATAGCGAGTGTTTGTGCCAAGGTCTTCGGCTAGTTTCTTGGCAGAATAGTCCTTGTCTTTATACTTTTTCTGCAGCACTATGATGTTAAGTATCTTTTCCTTCATCTCGTCCATCAGCTGCGGGCTGACCAAATCACGGTAAGCGGCCTCTTTTTCTTTCTTTTCTGTGATATTATATTTTGCCATAACCTATTGATTTTAGTATTTTGCAAATATACGATTTTTTTTTGATAAGACGTCATTTGGCACCCGTCTATTTTTCATAAAAAAACATAACAGAAACGTTTGCGCGCCATGTTCCACAGCCACGGCAACAGCCTCACGCCCACCCCCGCCACATAAACACGAAGCGAACGGCCGTTGCCGCGTGAACGTCAGCCGCCTACGATATGCGCACGGATGCGGCAGCACCTACCGACGTGAAGCCCACGACAAGGCCGCCCCACCCCAAACAACGTCTTTGGCAGTCAAAATTATCGTTAATTGGCATTCGGAAGGCACGTATGAAATATTCATACAAGCAACCTAATTTACCCACCCAAACACACTACCACACCCCATACAGACTACAAAAGAGGCCGTTTTGCACACTAAAACGAGCCATATCATGCCTCAAAACAACACGTTTGACACGACAAAAACGCCCGTATTGCAACATGTTGCCTGTCAACGCATTACACCGAACACGCCGAAGAGGAAATTATTTTTTACAAACGCCACGACAGCCACTGCCATTCCGGGCGATTGCCAAAGCCGCGCCATGTGCAAACAGCGCATTTTGTGACATAAAGCACGGCAAAACGCCGCAACAGTGTCGGCGGATTCGCATTTTCTTACAAGCCAAACCAGTGGCAAAGCAACCTTCCGAGCCATAGAGTCGGTGTTATAATTAATGTGTAAACCACTTAATATGTGGAATTTAAATCGCCGCCACCCGATTCTTGCCATTTTCACAAAAAAAGTCGTTATAAATTTCCTCATACCGCCAAAAATGAGTATATTTGCACTCCGAATAATCGGAGACGAATAAAATATCACAACATTAAACATAAAAGAAAGATGACAAAAGCTGATATAATCAACAAGATAGTTGAGGACACCGGTCTCGCCAAGCAGGATGTAGCCACGACAATAGAAGCTTTTATGGAAGAAGTGAGGCAGAGCCTTACCATACGCAAAGAAGATGTTTTCCTGCGGGGATTCGGTAGCTTTATCGTTAAGCACAGGGCACAGAAGACTGCCCGCAACATATCAAAGAACACGACCATCGTCATCGAGGCACACGACTACCCTGCATTCAAGCCGGCCAAGAGCTTTATTGCAAAGATGAAATAATCAACAATTTTACAAATAACATTTAAAAATATCAAGCTATGCCAAGCGGAAAGAAAAAGAAAGGCCACAAGATGGCTACGCACAAGCGTAAAAAAAGACTGAGAAAGAACAGGCACAAGAGCAAGTAAGCAATACAGCCTCTGAGGTTTGTTCAAAGATTTTAATGAGAGGAGTGTGTCAGAAAATCCATTCGGATTATGGCACACCCTTTCTGTTAAATTAGCAGGGAATCCGTGCATTTGTCCAAAAACAAACAATTAACCATCTCTTTTGTCTATTTTTACGGCAAATCGCGTAGTTTTTGTTGTGAAAAGACATAGGCACTGATTCCGTCGAAGAGAGAAACAGCGGTGCAAGGCAAATGGCCGTGCACCTTGTGAAACCAACGAAAGAAAACCGTTTAAAGTAATGACAAGCGAAGTTATCATTGACGTCCACCCCAAAGAGATATCAATAGCACTGCTCGAAGACAAAAGCCTCGTTGAATACCAGAACGAGACGCGGTCGGCTTCATTCTCTGTGGGCAACATCTACATGGCAAAGGTTAAGAAGCTTATGCCCGGTCTCAATGCCTGTTTCGTAGACGTCGGATTTGAACGGGATGCATTTTTGCACTATCTTGATTTGGGTTCTCAATTTAGCTCTTACGAGAAGTATCTCAAACAGGTACAAAGCGACAGAAAGAAACTTTATCCGATATCTAAGGCAACCCGCCTGCCCGAGCTGAAAAAAGACGGCAGCGTGCAAACGACACTTAAGGTTGGGCAAGAAGTGATGGTGCAGATTGTGAAAGAGCCCATCTCGACCAAAGGCCCGAGACTCACGTGCGAACTGAGCTTCGCAGGCAGGTACATGGTGCTGATACCATTCAACGATAAAGTCTCAGTATCTTCCAAAATCAAAAAAGGCGAAGAAAGAACACGCCTGAAGCAACTCATCCAAAGCATCAAGCCCAAGAACTTTGGCGTCATAGTGCGCACATCGGCAGAGGGCAAGAGGGTGGCCGAACTTGACAAAGAAATGAAAACACTGCTCAAGCGGTGGGAAGACACAATTACAAAAGTTCAAAAGAGCACAACAAGACCGCAAGTTGTCTACGAAGAGACCGGCAGGGTTGTAGCGTTGCTTCGCGACTTATTCAACCCAACGTACGACGGTATATACGTCAACGACGAAGAGGTGTTCAACCAGGTGCGCGATTACGTGAAACTGATTGCCCCGGAGAAGGTAGACATCGTCAAGAGATATACCGGCCAGGTGCCCATTTTCGACAATTTCAACGTAACAAAGCAAATCAAGTCGGCATTCGGAAAGACAGTCAACTACAAGCGTGGTGCATACCTAATCATAGAGCACACCGAGGCACTGCACGTGGTTGACGTGAACAGCGGAAACAGAACGCGCTCTGAAAACGGCCAAGAGGCCAATGCCCTGGAGGTGAACCTTGGCGCTGCCGACGAGTTGGCAAGACAGTTGCGCCTACGCGACATGGGAGGCATCATAGTGGTTGACTTCATCGACATGAACCTCGCTGAAGACAGGCAAATGCTTTATGAGCGTATGTGCAAGAACATGCAGAAAGACAGGGCCAGGCACAACATCCTGCCATTGAGCAAATTCGGGCTTATGCAGATAACCCGCCAGCGCGTGCGCCCGGCAATGGATGTCAACGTGGAAGAGACCTGCCCCACTTGTTTCGGCAAAGGAAAGATTAAGTCAAGCATCCTGTTTACAGACCAATTGGAGAGCAAGATTGACCGACTGGTAACAAAGATTGGAATCAAGAAGTTCAACCTGCATGTGCATCCGTATGTAGCGGCCTACATAAACCAAGGGCTTTTCTCGCTAAAACGGAAATGGCAGATGAAATACGGGCTTGGACTCAGCATCATCCCGTCGCAGAAACTGGCTTTCTTGCAATATGAATTCTATGACAAGAAGGGCAATTTCATCGACATGAAAGAGGAAATAGAAACCAAATGAACAGAGTGGAGGCAGCCGTAAGGCGCCTCCACTCTTCATTTGTGCCACTGGCCCGCCAAGCGGAAACATTGCTAACCGCCGACAACGGAAGGCATTCACTGAACCACCTTGAAGCGGATGCGGAATGACTTGGACATCTCATCCCAATTGGTTCCGAGCATTTCAAAACGCCCTATCTGTGACGTTGAGCGCACGTGCTTGCCTATGCATGGACACACATCGTAGTCGCCAATCCTTACCAGGCGTATGGTGTCAGACACATCTGCAGGCAACCTGTCGGCCTTGACATCGTCGGGAAGGCTGTCTTTGCTAACAAACTCATAGCTAACGGGCAAGTCTTCGGCTATCAATTCATTCATCCTGTCTTCGATGGCCTTCTCTTCCTTGCGCGAAGGCTTGTGGTCTAACACATAGCTTATCTTGCTCTTTTTGCGCTCTATGTGAGCGTTGCTCGACCTCTCACACCCAAACATGCGCACCATAGTCTGGTTCAACAGATGCTCGGCGGTATGCGCAGGCGGAAATTCCTCCTTGTTATGGCTGTTCAATACTATATCTTCGTTCATGCGGTTTAAGTTGATTCCATGTAATTACCGTCCGTTACGACATGCGCCAAAGCTACATGTGCAACGGCCTTTCGCTGTAAACGCCTGCAAATATAGCGAATAAATTTCATTCAATGCACATTTGCCAGGCATAATTCGCGACACGCCAAGCAAACGGCGGCAACACGGTGTATTTGTGACATGGCCAACACAATATTACCAACGATTCGTACGTTTAATTAGCAAATGAAGACAACGACCGCCAAACATACCATAGCTGTGCTCACCCTCATGCTGGTGGCCACACTCACCGCTTCTGCACAGAGCTTCACCCTGACCGGAAGGGTCGTGGACGAAGAGCAAAACCCCATAGAACTTGCCACCGTGTCGTGCCTGGAGCAAGGCAAGGTAGCGATGACCAACCTAAAGGGCGAGTTCAGCATAACGCTGGCTTCGGCAGACAGCGTAGTCGTTAAGTTCTCGATGATTGGCTACAATGCGCGCAAGCGCCTGTTCCGCAACCCGCGCGGAAAGCAGAGGATAGAAATCGTTTTGCCATCGATGGCCGCCCTGGGCGAGATTGTCGTCACCGAGAAGCGAAGGCAGACGACAGGCACCGAACGCCTTGACATAAAAGACATGAAAGGCTTGGCCACCGCAAGCGGCAACGCCGTGGAGGCCCTGATTCAGCAACAGGCCGGTGTTTCGACCCACAACGAGCTGTCATCACAATACAACGTACGTGGAGGAAGCTTCGACGAGAACTCTGTATATATAAATAATGTGGAAGTTTACCGCCCGCTTCTCATAAGGAGCGGACAGCAGGAAGGGCTGAGCGTGATAAACCCCGACATGGTGGAGTCGATTGGTTTCTCCACAGGAGGGTTTGAAGCAAAGTATGGCGACAAGATGTCGTCGGCATTGGACATAACGTACAAGCAACCGAAGAAGTTCGAGGCAAACATCTCAGCCTCGCTTCTCGGGGCAAGCGCCTATGTAGGCGTGGGCACCAAGAAGTTTTCGATGAGCCACGGAATACGCTACAAGACAAACCGTTACCTGCTTGGCTCGCTTGAGACCAACGGCGAATACAAGCCCAACTTCCTTGACTACCAGACCTATATCTGCTTCAGGCCAAACCAACGGTGGAGCATCGACTTCATAGGAAACATATCTGACAACCACTATAACTTTGTACCGACCGACCGCGAGACGTCGTTTGGCACGATGGAAGACGTGAAATCGTTCAGGGTCTACTTCGACGGTCAAGAGAAAGACGTGTTCAGGACACTCTTCGGGGCACTGACTATATCGCGCCAGTTTGGAGCCAACACAAAACTGTCACTGATTGCTTCGGCCTTCCGCACGAAGGAACAGGAGACCTACGACATACAAGGGCAATACTGGCTCGACGACACCGAAACGAGCGAAAACCTTGGTGTAGGCACCTACATGGAGCATGCACGCAACTACCTGACAGCCAACGTCGAGAGCTTCAAGCTCATGTTGAACCACAAAACAAAACGCCACACGATAGAAGGAGGCCTGACCTACAAGATAGAGCATGTCGAAGAGAACTCACGCGAATATGAAATGAGAGACTCAAGCGGCTATTCCATACCGCACACCGGCGACAGGCTCGACCTGATTTATACGCTCAACTCGCGCAACACGCTAAACAGCCACCGAATAGAGGGTTACATACAAGACACATACAAATTTACAAGCGGTGAGGAAAACTCAACGTTCTACACGCTCAACTACGGCATACGGTTCAGCAACTGGTCGTTCAACAGCGAAACAATTGTGTCGCCAAGGGCATCGCTGGCCATTATCCCCGCTTTCAACAACAACATGACATTCCGCCTTGCCACCGGCCTCTATTACCAAGCCCCGTTCTTCAAAGAGCTAAGAGACACGACAAAGGTCAACGGGGTGACCGTGGTCACGCTCAACAACAGGATAAAAAGCCAGCGATCGCTGCATTTCGTGGCAGCATTCGACTATAGGTTCAAAATCAAGGAACGCCCGTATAAGTTTACGGCAGAGGCATATTACAAGGCACTGTCAAACATAATACCCTATAACGTGAACAACGTCAAGGTGACGTATTACGGCGAAAACATGGGCAGCGGATATGCGGCCGGGCTCGACCTGAAGCTTTACGGCGAGTTTGTGCCGGGCACAGACTCGTGGGTTACCTTCTCACTGATGAGCACAAAGCAAAAGATCAACGGCAAGCAGGTGCCAATGCCAACCGACCAAAGGTATGCTATAAACCTGCATTTCACCGATTACTTCCCCGGAACAGAGCGCTGGAAGATGACCCTCAGCCTGGCCTTCGCCGACGGATTGCCATTCGGAGCGCCGCACAAGGGCCTGGAGTACCAAAACTTCAGGGCACCGGCATACAAGCGCGTAGACGTTGGACTGAGCTATCGCGCCTACGACAACGACGACAGAAAGAAGCACAGCATATTCAAAAACATCTGGCTCGGCGTCGATTGCCTTAACCTTTTCGGGATAAGCAACGTCAACTCTTACTATTGGGTGACTGACGTCACAAACCAGCAGTATGCCGTACCCAACTACCTAACAGGGCGCCAAATTAACGGAAGGGTAATATTTGAGTTCTGACAATGGCAGCATCATAATATCGTTAACAAACAGGCATCGGTTTGCCCTGCCCTGCCGCCCACGCTGCCAGTCCGGTGCCAAGCCGTCATGCAGCCTGTGCCACTGACCATGAGCCACAGCAAATGGCCGGATGACAGGCGACATGAAATCCCTGGCACCTTCGGGCAAAATCATTTACAAACCACTCACGACAAGCAACGCCCCTGACTCTGCATTGCAAAACGGGCGCCGTTGCAACGCGGAACGGCCCGTTTGGGCCGCCCGTAAGGGCCGTTTTAGGCCACCAAACGACATAGGCCGCCAACGGGCTGTACGTCAGCGGATTGCGGAAAAATCCGGAAACAACGACAAAACCTTACACCCGACAAGGCTTTTCCGGCCATCCGAACAGCCGCCCGCAATGCCACAAATGCCACGGCAAGGGCGAAGCCAATTGACATGTGGCCATTGCATTTGAGAGCACACGGCACCACAGCACACACAACACCCGAAAACAGCCACTTCCCTTAACAATCTTTTCAATTTATAATTTTACAATCTTGATTATATTAACTATCTTTGCAATGGTATAAAGAAAAGAAGACTAAACCCTAACAAAATTACAGCATAATGAAAATCTCACACATTGAACATTTAGGCATAGCCGTCCAAAGCATCGAGGAGTCTCTGCCTTACTTTGAAAATGTATTGGGTCTGAAATGCTACAACATCGAAGAAGTGGCAGATCAGAAAGTGAAGACCGCATTCTTGAAATGCGGCGAGGTGAAGCTTGAGCTGCTGGAGCCAACGTCACCCGACAGCACCATACAAAAATGGCTTGACAAAGGCAACCACGGAGTACACCACGTAGCATTCTGCATCGAAGACGGCGTGGCTAACGCGCTGGCTGAATGTGATGAAAAAGGCATACGCCTCATCGACAAAGAGCCGCGCAAGGGAGCGGAGAACCTTAACATTGCGTTCCTGCACCCGAAGTCAACAGTGGGAATCCTGACCGAACTTTGTGAACATTAAAACATAGAGAGCAATGAGCAAACAATTGGAGAAGATAAAGCAGCTTATCGAGAATCGCGAGAAAGCACGCATGGGTGGCGGCGAGAAAGCCATCGAGAAACAGCACGCCCGTGGCAAGTACACAGCCCGTGAACGCATTGATATGCTGCTGGACGAAGGCAGCTTCGAAGAGTACGACATGTTCAAGCTCCACCGTTGCACCAACTTTGGAATGGAGAAGAAGCAGTATCTGGGCGACGGTGTGGTTACAGGCTCGGGGACAATCGACGGAAGGCTCGTGTTTGTATTCGCACAAGACTTCACTGTCAATGGCGGTTCTCTGTCTGAAACCATGGCACAGAAGATATGCAAGATCATGGACATGGCCATGAAGATGGGCGCCCCCGTCATCGGAATCAACGACTCCGGTGGAGCGCGCATCCAGGAAGGCATCTGCGCATTGGCAGGTTACGCCGAGATATTCGAGCGCAACATCCTGGCTTCGGGTGTGATACCGCAGATCAGCGGAATCTTCGGGCCTTGCGCCGGCGGCGCAGTGTACTCGCCTGCCCTCACCGACTTCACGCTTATGATGGAGAACACGTCATACATGTTCCTTACTGGCCCGAAGGTTGTAAAGACCGTAACAGGTGAGGACATCGACCAGGAGCACCTCGGAGGAGCAAGCGTGCACTCGACAAAGAGCGGCGTTACCCACTTCACGGCTGCCACCGAGGAAGAGGCCATGCAGATGATACGCACACTGCTTAGCTACATACCGTCGAACAACATGGAGGTGGCACCACGCAAAAAGTGTGAAGACCCCATCGACCGCCTGGAAGACTCGCTCAACGAAATCATTCCCGAGAACCCCAACGAGGCATACAACATGTACAAGGTTATCGGCGCAATTGTCGACGACGGCGAATTCTTCGAGGTACAGCCAAAGTTTGCCAAGAACATCATCGTGGGCTTTGCACGCTTCAACGGGCAAAGCGTGGGCATCGTTGCCAACCAGCCGTCATGCTATGCAGGCGTGCTCGACGTCAACGCCAGCCGCAAGGGTGCGCGCTTCGTGAGATTCTGCGACGCATTCAACATCCCAATCGTTTCGCTCGTCGACGTTCCCGGATTCCTGCCCGGCACCGGCCAGGAGTACAACGCCGTCATACTTCACGGTGCAAAGTTGCTCTATGCTTACGGCGAGGCTACCGTTCCAAAGATTACTGTCACCCTGCGCAAGAGCTATGGCGGCAGCCATATCGTGATGGGATGCAAGCAACTGCGCGCAGACATCAACTACGCTTGGCCGTCAGCAGAAATTGCCGTGATGGGCGCATCTGGCGCAGTAGCCGTATTGTGCGCCAAGGAGGCAAAGGACAAGAAAGCCGCCGGTGAAGACGTTCAGGCCTTCCTCGCGGAGAAAGAGGAGGAATACACCGAGATGTTTGCCAACCCATACCAGGCTGCCAAGTATGGCTACATCGACGACGTGATAGAGCCGCGCAACACCCGCTTCCGCATCTGCCGAGCCCTCGCACAGCTTTCAACCAAGCGCGAGAGCCTGCCTGCCAAGAAACATGGCAACATACCAATGTAAAAAAGCATAACGGGCCACAGGACTCGGTCGTGCACGAGGAAAAGACCTGTGCTGAAACAGACCGGATTCTGTGGCCAAAACATTGTAGATATGAAACAGGACAAAGAGGTTTTTGCTGCCATCTCTTTGGCGTTGCACGAGTTCATGGGCAACAACGTGCACGACCAGGAGTCTGGAAAAATAACGATTATTGAACATTTCACGGAATGGAACGGCCATGCTCTTACCATGACCGGCCAGCCAAAACCATAAGCCATAAGACATGAAAGAATACAAATATACTATCAACGGGAATAAATACGAGGTGAACATTGATGCCATAGAAGGCAACGTGGCTACTGTTATCGTCAACGGCGAAACGTACAAGGTGGAAATGGAGGAAGAAGCCAAGCCCGAAAAGCCCAAGGTAAAGGTCGCACCTGTGGCTGCACAAGCAACTGCAAGCCAGGAGGAGGCCGGCGGCGGCACAGTTAAGGCAAATTACCAGAATGCCGTAAAAGCCCCATTGCCAGGCGTCATCACTGAGATCAAGGTCGCTGTGGGCGATGAAATCAAGGCAGGCGACACTGTTGTTGTGCTCGAAGCCATGAAGATGGCCAACAACCTTGATGCCGAGAAGGGCGGAAAAGTTAGCGCCATATTGGTGCAGCCCGGCCAAAGCGTCATGGAAGGCGACGTATTGGTTGCCATCGAATAAGTTGACTATCTTACCCAAACGAAAATCCCGATTGCAGGCATTGTCGTGCAATCGGGATTTTACGTACAGGCAATCGGCAACTAAAGCCTGTTACCTTCTTTTGGAAACACTATCGTGGGCTTATACGACTTCGCTTCCTCAAAATCCATCAGGGCGTATGATATTATTATGCAAACATCACCAACCTGGACTTTGCGCGCAGCAGCACCGTTGAGGCAAATAGCCCCCGAACCACGCTTTCCTTTAATAATATATGTCTCAAACCGCTCACCGTTATTGTTATCGACAATCTGGACTTTCTCTCCCGCTATCATGCCGGCAGCATCCATGAGGTCTTCATCAATCGTGATGCTCCCCATATAGTTGAGATTGGCCTCGGTAACTGTAACGCAATGCAACTTGGACTTAAGAACCTCTATCATCATCTCTATTTATATTTTATGTGATCGATAAGCCTTACAGGGCGCTTTCCGCAATAAACGGTAATGCAACCAACAACGTGAGGAGCGTCATCCCACGAACTTACGTCCTGTAGGGTGTCGCCGTTGACAATCGAAAAATACTCGACATCCAACCCGTCGACAGAATTTATGCCATCCACTACATATTTGTGGGTCTCCTCCACCGTATGGCCCTTGGAATACTCTATGCTCTGCTTCAATTGCTTAAATATCTCCGGGGCAATCGAACGCTCATCTGCTGAAAGCAGCGAATTGCGGCTTGAACGGGCCAAGCCGTCGGCATCACGCACAATCGGACACTCAACAATCGCCACATCCAGGCCGAGGCTTTTAACCATCGCCTTGACAACAGCTATTTGCTGCCAGTCTTTCTCACCGAAATATGCCCTTTGGGGGCGCACGATATAAAACAAACGGCTTACAACCTGGCACACGCCATTGAAGTGACCGGGACGATGGGCACCTTCCATCACCGTCGTTATAGGCGGGAATTCAAAATGACGCGTATCGGGCTGGGGATACATCTCTTCAACCGAGGGAGCAAAAACAATATCGGCCCCGCATGACTCCAACAACTTGCAATCCGCATCCAAATCGCGGGGATAGCTCTGCAAATCGTTCTTGTCGTTAAACTGTGTAGGATTAACAAACACAGAGACAACTGTAACGTCATTCTCCGAAACACACCGTCTCACCAGCGAAGCATGACCTTCATGGAGAGCCCCCATTGTTGGAACAAGGCCAACGGTCTTGCCTAGCTTGCGAACTGCGAAGAGTTCGTTTTGCAAATCCACATTCTTATGAAAAATTTTCATTTCTAACAACGTTTTAAACGCTATACTACAAATTCGCTGCAAAATAACAACTTTTTTGGCAAACTAAAAAAGAATACATGGAAAATATAGCCAAGAAAAGCCTTTTTTTCATAAAAGGCATTGCCTAATACTCAAATATCAAATAAATTTTGTATCTTTGCAGTTGATAAACAGATGAACAATGGCAAGAAAAATATTATTCATAAACCAGGAGATATCACCTTACGTACCTGACAGTGAGCTTTCGCTAATGGGAAGAGAGCTGCCACAGGCCATACAAGAGAAAGGCCATGAAATACGGACGTTCATGCCCAAATGGGGAAACATCAATGAGCGCCGGGGGCAGTTGCACGAGGTAATCCGCCTTTCGGGAATGAATCTTATTATCAATGACACAGATCATCCGCTGATAATTAAAGTCGCCTCCATACAATCGTCACGCATACAAGTCTACTTCATAGACAATGACGACTATTTCACAAAGCGTCAAATGGATGTCGATGAAACGGGGGAAGATTATCCTGACAATGGTGAAAGAGCCATTTTCTTTGCTCGCGGGGTGCTCGAGACAGTGAAAAAACTGCGCTGGGTGCCAGAAATCATTCATTGCCAAGGATGGATGGGGGCTGTTGTGCCATTCTATGTAAAGACAGCTTACAAAGAAGAGCCGTCGTTTGCCAATGCCAAGATAGTCACTTCACTCTTTTCGAAGGCACTGAAGAAGGATCTCGGGCAGAACTTCAAGAAGTGCCTGGAGTTCAGGGATGCCAAAGCCGATTTGCTGGAAAAGTATGATGACAACTTTGGTTTTGAAGAACTGGGCAAGCTTGCCATCGACTATTCTGACGGCATAATACAGGCCAGCGAAACTGTTTATCCGGGTTTGGTCGACTATGCAAAAAGTTGCAATGTGCCCCTTCTTGACTACCCCGGCGAGCAGTTTGCCGACCAATATGAGGCATTCTACGAAAGGATCTGTCAGGATTAACAAGCCAAATACACAAAAACGATACAGCTATTAGGGTTAATATCATCTAGAAAGAAGACCAAGATGAAAGCAAAGTTCCTGTTTGGGATAGCCATGTCAACACTGGCTTTCCTGTCATGTGATGATACAACTGACACATTGGGCAACTCACTTACAAACGAAGCAGACCACTTTGAAATATTGACAGACACGTTTTTTGTCTCAACACGGTCTATTTTGGCAGACTCTGTGTTATCCAGAAACCAATACAGCTACCTTGGGCGCATTAAAGATCCGGAGACTGGGACGTATGTGACAAGCCACTATACCACCCAATTTGCCATTTTGGAGTCATTAGATGGAACCCCTTTCCTTCCGGAGAAAGACAGCATAATGAGCACGGAAGACGGTAATGTGATAGCCGACTCTTGCAGGTTGCAGATTTACTTTTATTCTTCCATCGGCGATTCTCTAAACTCCATGAAGTTGACAGCATTGGAAATGGAAAGGCCCGCAGAAGAGGGAACAATGTATTACTCTAATTTTGACCCAGAGGCAGCAGGCATGCTGAGAACCGACGCGAACGCAATCAGGAAGAACAAGATGTATACGACGCTTGACCTAAACCTCAGCGACAGCTTAAGAAACCTGATTACAGACAAAACGAACATGGAGTCTGTAACCATACCACTTAACGAAACGTATCGCGACAAATCGGGTAAAGCCTATAAGAATTACGGAACATACATCATGCAGAAGTATTATGAGGATCCTGAAAATTTCAGAAACTCTTATAACTTCATCCACAATGTTTGCCCGGGGTTCTACATCAAGTCAACCGACGGGCTCGGAGTGATGTCGGAAGTCTACCTCACAGAGCTTGTGTTCCACTACAAATACATGAGTGGCGACTCCGTCTATCAAGGCAGCACGCTTCTGTCGGGTACAGAAGAGGTGATGCAAACCACCCACATAGACAATGACCGGCAACGCTTGAGAGAGCTTGCATCAGACAATACATGCACACACATCAAAGCTCCGGCAGGCATTTTCACAGAAGTGACGCTGCCTGTCGATGAGATAAAGTACAATCATGAGAACGACACCATAAGCGGGGCGCGCATAGTATTCAGTTGCATGAACCAGACATCAGACGACGCTTTTGGCGAACCTGAGTATGTACTGATGCTTCCCAAGGACAGTTTGTACAGCTTCTTTGAGAATAAAAACGTTCCGAACAACAGCACTTCGTATATCGGAACATACAACAGCAGCCAGAATACATATACATTCAACAACATATCAAACCTGATAAGCAGGATGTATCAGGCAAAACAGAACAATGGGGTCACTGAAAATTGGAACAAAGTTGTGCTGGTGCCTGTGTCAATAAGCACAACGAGTTCGTCTGGGAGCACCTCAGCCTCTATAACAAACGTGTCAAACGAGATGTCGTTGAAGAGTGCAAGGCTTGTTGGCGGTTCGGCTAATCCACATGACCCGATAACAATCAGCGTGATATACAACAGAACAACGAAATAAGAAACATGGCAGACAACTTTCTTGAACGGCACAGAGAAGAGTACGAACTAAAGAAAGCGGCTTATCTCAGGAAAAAGAAGCATTTGCCAAAAATAAAGCATCATCTTCCGGAACGCCCGGAAGATGATGCTTTATGATTATCGATTATTTCACTATCTTATACCTTGCAAATTTTAAAAGCAACTGTTTGGTGCCAGAGTTTGTGAATTGTACGGTTGCCTTAAGATTCTCACCGCGTCCTTCCAACTGTATCACAGTGCCAATGCCAAAGCGTTGGTGCTCGATGACATTGCCAACGCTGATGCCGACATCTTCAGAAACCGGCGGAGCGGTCAGTTCGTCTATCTCTGCCTTTGTAACAGGTTTCAACCTCAACTTAGCCACTTTGAGCCTCTTCTCAAACTCTTCCGAAAATGGCGAAGGTGCATTTTCCTCACGCCGTGGAGGCACAGCACGGGGCATCGGGTCTGCCTTAAACTGTGAAGCCACAGGCCGTGGATTCTGCATCCATTCCGGTTTAGAGCCATAACTGCCAGATGCCTGTCCACCACCCCTGTAATACGCAGGAGAAGCAGGCGTTGAAATCTCATCTTTCTTTAGATATTCCGGGCTTATGTCCTGCAAGAATCGTGATGGAGTGCCATACTCTACCCTGCCATACCTGAACCTGTTCTGTGCACAAGTGAGGAAACAGCGTTTTTCGGCACGTGTCATGGCAACATATAGCAAACGACGTTCCTCCTCCAATTCCCTAAGGCTTGAGCAACTCATTGGCGAAGGGAAGATGTTCTCTTCCAACCCAACAATGAAGACATTGGGAAATTCCAATCCCTTGGCACTGTGTATCGTCATAAGCGCAACGCGCTCCTTGTCGTCGCCATCACTGTCGCTGTCCAAATCGGTAAGCAAAGCAACCTCCTGCAAGAAGTCTGAAAGGTAAACATGCTCCCCGTCACCTTCCTCCCTCCTGCTTTCCACAAAGTCTTGCAGGCCGGCAAGAAACTCATACACATTCTCTTGACGTGCCAGATCTTCGGGTTCACGCTTCTCGTATATCTCCTTGCTGATGCCGCTCCCCTTTATTATATCCTGCCCGAGCTGATAAGCGTCGACCGACTGCATAACAGCCTGCCACGAGCTTATCATCGAGCAGAAAGCCTCAAGCTTGGCATAGGTGCCGCGATTGGCCTCCAGCCCAAACACAAGTGGTTGCGACGCAACGGTCCACAGGCTCAAAGCATGCTTGTTGGCTGTTGTGGCAATCTTAGACAGAGTAGTGCCGCCAATGCCACGTGAAGGGTAATTAATAATACGCCTGAAAGCCTCTTCGTCGTTCGGGTTGGCCACAAGCCTGAAATATGCAATGATGTCCTTAATCTCCTTGCGCTGATAGAAACTCAAGCCACCGAATACCCTGTAAGGCACATTGCTCTTGCGCAACTCTTCCTCTATGCTCCGGCTTTGCGAATTAGTACGGTACAAAATGGCAAAATCGCCAAATCCACATTTCTCTCTGCTCTTTATCCGTTTGATTTCCTTGCAAACAATGGCCGCCTCCTCACGGTCACTGTAAGCCTGCTTGAACACCACCTTCTCACCTCTCTCGTTGTCACTGAACACATTCTTGGGAATCTGCCTTGCATTGTGCCTGATCAGGCTGTTGGCAGCCTGGACAATCATTTGAGTTGAACGATAGTTCTGCTCAAGCTTGAAAAGCTTAGCGTTATTGTAAGCCTTAGTGAAGTTGAGAATGTTGTCAATGTTGGCCCCCCTGAACCCATAAATGCTCTGCGCATCGTCGCCAACGGCACATATACGCTGATGGTCACGCGTGAGTTGCATTACTATGGCTTGCTGTGCATAGTTGGTATCTTGATACTCATCTACAAGCACATACCTGAAACGATCCACATACTTCTGCCTCACATCCTCATGCCGGGCAAACAGCAAATACGTATTAAGCAGCAGGTCGTCAAAATCCATGGCATTGGCTTGGCGACAACGCTCAGCATAGCGCATGTACACGTCTTTCACGGCAGGCACCTTACGCTCTACATCCTCCCGCACGTGGATGCTGGAAGAGTAATCATGCGCAGTAAGGAGATTGTTTTTTGCCAGGCTTATTCGGTCGGCTACCGAAGAACTATTATATTGCTTCTCGTCAAGCCCCATCTCCTTGATTATCGTCTTTATTAACGACCTCGAGTCGCCTTGGTCATAAATCGTGAAATTATGGTCATAACCAATATGCGACACTTCTGTACGCAATATCCTTGAGAATATCGAGTGAAACGTGCCCATGCTAAGCAACCGCGCCTTGTCATGGCCAACAAGATTGCTGATTCGTTCTTTCATCTCTGTTGCAGCCTTGTTTGTAAAAGTCAGAGCCAAAATGTTCCAAGGCCGATATCCTGATTGCAACAGATATGCTATCTTATATGTCAGAACACGAGTCTTGCCCGAACCGGCGCCGGCTATCACAAGCTCGGCACCATCACAATACACGGCAGCTTCGCGCTGGCTGTCATTTAGTTGTCCTAATATATCTTCGTTCATTTGCGCAAAGTTACTCTAATTCGGGCACATTACAAAATTTTATGTTCACTTTAAGCATAAAGAGGCAACCACATAGCCAAACAGTTTGGCAGTATCGACGAAAATTATGAAAAAAGACCCGACTATTCTGCATAGCAGACAACTGGCCTGCCCAAAGGAAAATGGCATAGCACTCAACAAAAAACGACAATTGAACAACAAAACACATCGTCCGAGATGGTTTTCTCAGCAACCCAGGGGCATTTTACAAAACGAGAAGAGGTGTTTCGCATCAGAAACACTACGAGATTGCCATCACAACACTAAGCATCAAAGCCTTAAAAGGTGGGCATATCAATGAAACTTCATTAGATATTGTGTTTCATCACAGATGTGCTAAATGGCAATAATCATCAGCCAGCACTAAGAATTTCTCTTGCGGAGAGAAGAGCAATGCAACAAATCTACGCAGAATAAACATGTATGACATTGATGAAACCAAAACATGATAGCCCAATAATTTATACTTAACATATTGTAACTCAGAATCACACACAAGAGATAAAATGACCTCACATTAATAGACAATTAAAGCCTATGCGGCATAATGACCAATATGTGTCACTATATTTTAAATATGATTGTTTTGTTTTTAATGATTGATTTTATCAAAACAATCGACAAATGTTTTGCCATTTATAAAATATTGCCTATCTTTGTAACTGATAATCAGCAAGAAATGTACTCATCAATTTATTCTAAACTGCGAGTGTTGGCATGTATGCTCTTCTCTCCGCAAGAGA
>ERZ838516.74-NODE-74-length-145251-cov-5.720557_pt1 | contig 145251 bp, 150 predicted proteins | sample MGYA00519910_ERZ838516 | MGnify/ENA primary metagenome ERZ838516 (study PRJEB31850, sample SAMEA3708837) | human gut metagenome | biome: human gut; feature: human-associated habitat; material: faeces | place: China | collected 2014 ... | reverse complement strand
GAGGCGCGCGGGACGGGCAGGCAAAGCGCAGGGCGCGCGGGACTCGCGGGCGGAGCGCGGGGCGCGCGGGGCGGGAGGGCAAGCCGTCGCGTCCGACGCGAATGGGCTCGCTTCAGCATCGGCCTGACGACAGGCTGGCAAGCGGGATGGCAGAGATTGCACGCTATGCACGATTATTTGGGTCCGTCGTCAAAGGCGTAGGAAGAAAACCCAGGTCGGAAGAAACGGCGATGGCGGCGAATCGTGCATAGCGTGCAATCTCTGCCATGCAGAGGCATGCAGAGGCGACGCGAGCGGGGGCACGGGCGACCCGCCGTAGAGCCTATGCCAACACGGGCTCCACCCTGCACCCCGCTTCGACGCGCCCGATTATTTCACGTGAAGCAATCGGGCGCTTGAGAGCAAATGTTTCACGCGAAGCATCTTGGCCGCGCGCAGGTGCCGCGTGCCGAAAAATCACACGCGGACGGACCAGGCGCGCGGGGACCAGGCGCGCGGGTGCGGCGCTCCAGAGGGCCTGACGGGGACGCAGGCTCCCTAGGCGTCGCGGTCCGCTTCCCCGCCTTCGGCCGGTCCGCCTTCCGCAGCGCGCTCGTCGAAGCCTCCTTGCAACGCGTCGGCATCGAGCCGGTCGCGCGCATCCTGAGCCCGGAACTCGGACACGAACCCGGCTGAGAAGATGCCGGCCGGAATGGCCACCACGCCGATTGACAGGAGCATCGTGCAGAAGCCGACGAGGCGCCCGGCGGCCGTGACGGGCACGAGGTCGCCGTAGCCCGTGGTGGTGATGGTGGTCATCGCCCAGTACATGCCCGTGAACACGCTGTCGAACTTCTCGGGCTGCACGGGATGCTCGATTTCGTACATGAGCACGCTGGCCGTTACGGTGAGCAGGGCGAGCACCATGAATGCCGCCACGATCTCCGGACGGCGCTTTCGGAACACGCGCGCGATGGAGCGCAGACCGCGCATGTAGCGCGACAGCTTGATAAGGCGCACGAGGCGGATGATGCGAGCCGCGTTCAGCATGGAGGACGACACGGGCACGAACAGCACGAGCAGACCGGGCGCGAAGGCCAGCAGGTCGATGATCCCCATCGGCGACAGCGCGTAGCGCATGCGTGCGCGAGCGGGCGATGCGTCGGGATGGACGAGGTCGGCAGTCCACAGGCGCGCGGCGTACTCCAAGCCGAAGCACACGCTGGACGCCAGCCCGAAGGCCAGAAGCGCCGCCGACACCCCGGCCGGGATGCCGGGCTGCATCTCGGCGAACACGAGGATCGCGTTCGCGACGATGAGCGCGAACAGCGCGATGCCCACGACGCGCGCGACGGCGTTGCCGCGCCGCACGTCCTCGAGCGCAAAGTACGCCTCCCGCTTGAACGCCGAGGGGGCGCGGCGGGGCGCGCGCTTCGCATCCCGCGCACCCCCCGCATACCCTGCGTTTCGCCTCGCTGCGCCCATCGCGTCGGCCCCTTACGCCTGCTCGAGGGTCACGGCAGTGCCGGAGGCGGTCACCATGAGCATGTTGCCTTGACCCAGCACCTCGTAGTCCATGTCCACGCCCACCACGGCGTGCGCGCCCATGGAGGCCGCACGCTGCTCCAGCTCCTGCAGAGCCTCGTTGCGGGCCTGCAGAAGCTCCTGCTCGTAGCCCTCGCTGCGGCCGCCCACGATGTTGCGGATGCCCGCGCCGAAATCGCGCAGGAAGTTGATGCCGGTGATAACCTCGCCGAACACGATGCCGTAGTAGCCGGTGATGCGGTAGCCTTCGACGGAGGGGGTAGTGGTCACGATCATGGGCGTTCCTTTCAACGGACGAGTGAACCGATGCGCTTTGCGTGTCCGTTAGCATACCACGATCAGCGCGGAGCCGAGGGTGTACAATAGCAACGTTTACCTGCACCTATGCCAAACATGCACGAAAGGCAACCTATGACCGTCGACCTCGTTTCGCTCGCCATCATCGCGCTCGTCGCGGCAGCCTGCCCGATCGTCGCCAAACTCATCCCCAACAAGCTGGTTCCCGAGACGGTGTTCCTGCTCATCGCCGGAGCGTTGCTGGGGCCGAACATGACGGGCGCCATCGTGCTCACCGACGCGGTGGGGCTGCTGTCCGACCTCGGCCTGGCGTTTTTGTTCCTGCTAGCCGGCTACGAGATCAATCCGAAGAGCCTCACCGGGAGCCAGGGCAAGCGCGGGCTGGCAACCTGGTGCGTATCCATCGTCCTGGCGTTCCTCTTCGTGCATTTCGCCAGCGGCCTGTTTTCCAACGAGCTCGAGTCGGTTGCCATCGCCATCGCGTTGACCACGACGGCGTTGGGCACGCTCATGCCCATCCTGAAGGAGCGCGGACTCATGGGAACGCAGGTGGGCGAATCCGTCCTCGCATACGGCACCTGGGGCGAGCTGGGCCCGGTGCTGGCCATGGCGCTGCTCTTGTCCACGCGCGCGGAATGGAAGACCGTGCTCATCCTGCTCGCGTTCGTCGCCTTGTGCGTGGTGGCGGCCGTCGTTCCCGCGAAGGCGAAGAAGGCCGGGCACAAGCTGTTCAACTTCCTCACCGAGAACGCGGAAGGCACCTCCCAGACCATGATGCGCGTCACCGTGCTGCTGCTGGTGGGGCTGGTGGCGCTCTCCGCGGCGTTCGACCTCGACATCGTGCTGGGCGCGTTCGCCGCCGGGTTCGTGCTGCGCTACATCATTCCCGAGGGCGATCACGCGCTGGAGCATAAGCTGGACGGCGTGGCGTACGGCTTCCTCATCCCCGTGTTCTTCGTCGCCTCGGGCGCGAAGATCGACCTCATGGCCGTGTTCCAGCAGCCTGTGGTGCTGGTCGGGTTCATCGTGCTGCTCCTGCTCATCCGCACCGTGCCCATATTCGTCGCACTCGCCACCGGCAAGGACACGCGCAGCATCTCCACGCACAACCGCTTGACCATCGCCCTGTACTGCACCACGGCGCTGCCCATCATCGTGGCGGTGACCTCGGTAGCCGTGAGCGCAAACGCCATGTCGCAGGAGACGGCCAGCGTGCTGGTGGCCGCCGGCGCCATCACCGTGTTCCTCATGCCGCTGATGGGCATGCTCACTTATCGCGTGGCCGACGCGAAGCCCATCGAGGCCGTGAAGGAGATCAGCCGCAACCCGCGCGACATCGGCGACATCCTGCGCGAGCACTGGGAGCTGGAGCGCATGCTGGCACGCAAGGAGGCGCTCGAGCGGCTGGCGGCACGGCGCGAGGAGCGCGGCCGAGACGGTGAGTCCTGGGAGGAGCAAGCGGCGCTGCTGCAACGTCGCTCGGCCCGCAAGCGCGCCATCGACGAGGCGCTCGACCTGGCCGCACAGGAGATGGCGCGTCGCGAGCTGGCGCCCGATGCCCGTCCCGACGGAGACGACCCGCTGCTGGCGCAGGCTCTGCAGCATCGCGAAGAGCGGCGGCGTCGCATGGCCGAGCGCGTTGTGCGCGAGTACCGTCGGCGCATGGACGAGATGGGCCGTGCGGCAGAGCGGATGGGACTGAGCGAAGACGACGTCAGGCAGATGTTCGAGGACGCGCGACAACGTCGCGACGAACACCCCGACGAACGCGACGGCCGGCGGCGCTAGCCCGCGCGGCGAGTCGAGGACCCGTTCGCAGCCTCCGCGCCGCTGTCGCAATCAGGGAAGAACACCTCCATGCGGCTGGCCGGCGCCTGCTTGCCGGCCAGCGAGCCTGCGACCATGCACACGCCAGCCACGACGATGCCTATGACGATCTGATGCAGATCGGCCACTTTGAAGCCGAGCGCCATCGTTGCGCAATACGCCAGCGTACCGCCCGCCATCGACCACAGCGCACCCGTCCGGTTCGCCCGCTTCCAGAACAGGCCGCACACCATCACCCAGAAAAACGCCGTCTCAAGGCCGCCGAAGGCGAACATGTTGATCTTCCATATGACGTCGGGCGGCACGACGGCCAGCACGAACACCACCGCGCCCAGCCCCAGCGTAACCGCCTGGCTCGACACGGACAGCGCACGCTCCCCCATGCGGCGGCCGCGCGCTTCGGCGTAATGCATCCACACGTCCTTGACCAGCGCCGAGGATGACGAGATGAGCAGCGAGGACACGGTTGAGATGGAGGCGGCCACCGGCCCGATGATAGCTATGCCCGCCAGCACCGGCGGCAGCGTCCGCGAGATGGCCAGCGGGATGATGTTGTCCACGCTGCCGCCGTAGGCCGCCAGATCCTCGGTGAGCACGCCAGCGGCCAACACGCCGAGCGCCGTGACGCCGATCATCATGGCGCCGATGATGACGGTGCCCACGATCATGGCGCGGTGGAGCGATTTCACGTCCTTGTACCCCATCGTGCGCACCACCGACTGCGGCAGGACGAACGTGAACACGCCCACGAGCAGCCACTGGGTAAGGTACAGCGACGGCGGCATGTTGCCGCCGGACGTGGGCTCCAGCATCTCGGGGTGGTTCTGCGCGATCGAACCCATGATAGCCTCGTAGCCGCCGCCGGCGTCCAGGATGCCCGCGGCCAGGACCACGATGCCCACGAGCATGGCGATGCCGCAGAGCGCATCGGTCAGCGCCACGCCGCGGAAGCCGCCGATGGTGGTGAACAGAATCACGGCAACGCCGAAGAGCACGAGGCCGAACACGTAGGAGTAGCCGGTCACGGCCTCGAACAGCTTCGCACCGCCCACGAACTGCGCGATCATGGTGGCGCCGAAGAACACGACGACGATGGCGGCCGACAAGTTCGCGAGCGCGTTCGATCCGTAGCGAGCCCGGACGACGTCGGCCACCGTGATCGCATCGAGCTTGCGCGCGATGAGCGCCATCTTCTTGCCCACGATGCCGTACAGCAGAACGAGCGCCGTCACCTGCACCACGGCCATGTACACCCAGCCGAAACCGATGCTCCACGCCTGGCCCGGACCGCCCACGAACGAGCTCACCGACCCGTACGTGGCGATGGTGGTCATGGCCAGCACGAAGCCGCCCAGGCCGCGGTTGCCGATGAAGTACTCCTTCACGAAGCCGCCGCCGTCCGACGCGCTCTGCGTGCGATGGCGCACGACCACGCTGAGCCCTACGGCGAACGCGAGGAACAGCGCGACGGGGACGAGCGCGGCGAGGTTACCCATCAAGGCCCTCCTCGTCGTCCAGCGGGAAGTCGGCGAACACGAACCGCGCCAGCACGACGGCGGCGATGACCGCGGCGACCCATGTGCCCATGCACCCCGCGATTATCCACAAAGGCGTGCCGAACAGCTGGACGTCGAAGCCTGCGAGCCCGAACCCGCCCACGAGCCACACCGCCACGATGACGGCCAGCGCTGCCGCCGTGGCCTTCGCCTCCCTGTTCGTCTGAGCGAGCTTGTCCCGATAGCTCGCAAGTTCCCTCTGCGCCATGCGCGCACCTCCCCGCCGTCGCCGCGCCGTTTCGTCCAACGTATGGTACACCAAGCGCAGCCGTCCCGCGCGCCCCAGTTGGGGCTAGATGGCCGATGACACCTTTTCCAGCAAATCGGCTTTGCCGTTGACGCCCATCTTCGCGTAGATGCGGCGCACGTGGCTCTTCACCGTGTTGAGCGACACCACCAACTCGTCGGCGGCCTCGGCGAACGTGCGGCCCTCCATGAGCAGGCGCAGCACGTCCTCCTCGCGGCGCGTCAGGTCGTAGGAGCGCGCGAGGCGCGCGCAGGTGGCGTCGAGGCCGGTGCCCCATTCCGACCCCGGCGCGGCAGCCGGCGTTGCAGGTCGGGGAGCCGGCCGATGGAGCTGCAGATAAGCCACGGCAGCGGCCATGTCGCGGTTGCGCCAGCGGCGCTCGAGCAGCAGGCACGACGGGAACGACAAGAGACACGCGCAGGCGGCGAACGTCGCGGCCGCATCGACGCCCCGCGCATCGAGCGCCATAAGCGATCCGACAAGGGTCACGCCGAAGCAGGCAGCCCACGCGCCCGCCGCCCGATACGCCGTGCGGTTGACGCGCGTGCGGAAAAACGCCCGCACCACCGCCGCGCAGAACGCGGCGTACACGACGCACGTCAGCGCCAGCACCGCCACCGTCGACCACGAAACCATCGCCGCCCCTTCCCTTTTGCCGCTTGGATCGTCCCAGCATAGCGCAAGCCGCCCGGCGCGGCCGGCAGAACCGGTGATGAAAAACTTCATCATTGCCGCATCGCCGAGGGTCGTGCTAGGTTGGATGCGGAAGAACACGAAGAAGGAGAGCCTTATGAGCGCAGCACGCAGCAGAATCGCACGGACCCTGATCGGCGCCGCCTGCATCGCGGCGGCCACCTGCGCGCTCGTCTGGTTCGCCTTCCAGTTCGCCCCCGGCGAGCCGCGCGAGCGGACGACGGATCGAGAACCCCTTCCCTCGACGATCAGCACCGCGGGCAACCGAAACTACGAGGCCGAGCGCATCGTAGACGTGCCTTTCGGGCAAACCTACCGAACTGAAAGCCTGACCCGAGGGAAATGGTTCAGCGTGAGTGAGGAAGAGCGAAGTTCGTGGTCCGATGAGGAACGCGAGCGTTATCTAAGCGAATTCAACTATATATACGATTCTGACGGCGTCGAGATCGTCCCCGGCGAAACCAAAACCGTCTCCCTCGACGCATTTGCGGAGTGGTACCCCCATTACGCCTTGACGACCGGGTACACCGAGGCTCGTAAGCACGAATGCAAGATCATGCTCGTCGAACTGACTCTGACGAACACCATGGAATACGAGCAGGATCTCCCCGTCATGCAGCTTTGGAGCGAAGACTTCAACGGCGCCAACGACATGCTCGACAACGGCGGAGGCGGCGATTCGGGAAACTATCTGCTGCAGGAGCTGTACGGCACCCCTTCCGACCGAGGGCTCGTCCAAAACAGCATCCCCGACGAATGGTTCGTCCTCCAACCGGGAGAGACGCGCACCCTCACCCGCCCCTTCCTCGTCTACGAGAAGACGTTCCGCGATCCGGCGGCCTACGAGAACATCGACCCGTCTCGCTTCTGCGTCGCTTTGGCCGACTACGACCCGCCCACCATCTATCGCCTCTGGCTGGGCTGATCCTGCGCCCCCTTCGTCATCCCGGGCGAGCGCAGCATTTGACAGTCCAGCGGACTGTCAAGCTCCCGAGCACGCGAAGCGAGCGCAGGGAGGCCCCGCGCAGCAGGGACGCGAAGGATCCCATGCGGCGCCAGCCGTGGCGCTTTCCGCTGGCGCCGCATGGGATCCTTCGCGTCCCCGCCTTGCGGCGCTGCGCTCAGGATGACAACCTAGGGCGTAGTTACTCGCGCACGGCGCGCTCGCGCTTCAACCGTCGAAGCTTGCGGGCGATGCGGACGAACCCGCACGCCATGAGGATCATGATCGCCGCCCACAGCACGGCGATCGGCAGCATTTCCGGCAGGAAACCGCCTCTATGCAGCAGGCTCGCCGCTGTCGTCACCTGGACGAGGAGCACGGCCAGCACCAGCACCTCGATGCGGCGCAGATGCGCGATCTTGGAGTCGATGTCGGAGAACAGGTCGAAGGGCGCGCCATCGCGCGGGCGGCGCAGGTACGCCCAGCGGCCGTACGTTCCGACGCACTCGATGTCCAGATCGCGCAGGAAGTCCAGATAACAGCGGCCCTCGGAGCTGCCCGCCGTATGCTCCAGCAGCTCCAGACGGTACTCGTACTCCCCCGGCGCTCCCTCCTCGAACACGTAGCGGATCCCGCATACGTCGACGAGGGCCAGCCCGCGCGCGGCCCAGGCGTTCAGCCAGTCCTCCTCGCGGTCGAAATCCCATGCCCAGAACAGCCGGTGCATGACCCGCTTCATGCCGACCACCTCCCCACGATCTCCTCGCCGTTTCCCACCAGCTCGCGCAGCCGGTCGAGCTCGACCCGCACCGCATCGCGGCCGGCGTCCGTCAACCGGTACTCCTTCTTGCGCCCCGACCCTGCGCCGGGCGCCGGCTCGATCCAGCGCCGTTTCTGCAGCGTGTCGAGCGCGCCGTACAGGGTGCCCGCCGCCAGGCGCACTCGGCCGTTGCTCAGGCGCTCGGCGTTTTGCATGATGCCGTAGCCGTGCAGCGGCTCGTCGAGCGAGAGCAGGATGTAGAACACCGCCTCGGTCAGCGCGATCGATTCCACGGTTCCCCTCCGTTCCAAAACTATATCGGCTTCCGATATAGTCAGTATATCGGAAGCCGATATAGTACGCAACCGTGAAAAAAAAAAGCGACCCCGGCACGCTGCCGAGGTCGCTGTCACGCGGAGGATGGGGAGCGAGCGTCTACAGCGCGGCCTCGCGCAGCTTCTCCACCAGCTGCTCGACCGGCCACGCGCCGAGGTCGCCCTCGTGGCGCTCGCGCACGCTGACCGTGCCGTTCTCGATCTCCTTGTCGCCCAGCACCACCATGTACGGGATCTTCTGGCTTTGCGCCTTCGCGATCTTCACGCGCATGGGCTCGTTCTGGTCGTACACCTCGATGCGGCCGCCCGCGGCCTTCAGCTGCTTCGCCAGCTCGTGCGCCGCCTCGTTGTGACGGTCGGCCAGCGGCAGCACGGCCACCTGCACGGGAGCCAGCCACAGCGGCAGCGCGCCGGCGTAGTGCTCGATGAGGATGCCGAGGAAGCGCTCGATGGAGCCGAAGATGGCGCGATGGAGCATCCAGGGGCGCTCCTCGGTGTTGTCCTCGGTGCGGTAGGTCAGTTCGAAGCGCTCGGGCATGTTGAAGTCCACCTGCACGGTGGAGCACTGCCAGGTGCGCCCGATGGCGTCCTTCACCTTGATGTCGATCTTCGGGCCGTAGAACGCGCCGTCGCCCTCGTTGATGTCGTAGGCCAGCTCGTGGCGCGCGCAGGCTTCCTTGAGCGCGTTGGTGGCGTGCTCCCACATGTCGTCGGTTCCGATGCTCTTCTCCGGGCGCGTGGAGATCTCGGCCTCGTACTGGAACCCGAACGTGGACATGATGTGGTCCACGAGGTCGAGGATGGCCACCACCTCGTCCACTACCTGGTCGCGCGTGCAGAACACGTGCGCGTCGTCCTGAGTGAAGCCGCGGGCGCGCAGCAGGCCGTGCACGACGCCGCTCATCTCGTGGCGGTACACGGTGCCGAACTCGAAGTAGCGCAGCGGCAGGTCGCGGTAGGAATGCAGCTCGCTCTTGTACAGCATCACGTGGCCCGGGCAGTTCATGGGCTTCACGGCGTACTCGGTGAGGCGCGGATCCTCGTCGGTGCCCTCGTTGATGTTGAAGAAGTACATGTTCTCTTTGTAGAAGCCGTAGTGGCCCGAGGTCTTCCACACGTCGGCGTTGTACACGTGCGGCGTGATGACCTCCTCGTAGCCGCGCTCATACAGGTCGCGGCGCAGCCACTCCTGCATGGTGCGGATCACGCGCGCGCCCTTGGGCAGGTACATGGGCAGGCCCACGCCGGCCAGCGGATCCATGGTGTAGATGCCCAGCTCGCGGCCCAGCTTGCGGTGGTCGCGCTTCTCGGCCTCCTCCAGGTTGCGCAGGTGCTCGTCCAGCTCCTTCTGCTTGAAGAAGGCGGTGCCGTAGATGCGGGTGAGCATCTCGCGCTCGGCGTCGCCGCGCCAGTACGCGCCGGCCAGCTTGGTCAGCTTGAACGCGCCCAGCTTGCCGGTGGAGGGCAGGTGCGGGCCGCGGCACAGGTCGGTGAACTTGCCGATGGTGTACGTGGTGATGACGGCGTCCTCCGGCAGCTCGGCGATGAGCTCCAGCTTGAACGGCTGGCTCGCGAAGATCTCCTCGGCCTCGGCGCGCGTGACCACGCGGCGCTCGAAGGCTTCGTCGGCCTTCACGATCTCGGCCATGCGGGCCTCGATGGCGGCAAAGTCGTCCGGCGACAGCGCGCGGTCGAGCTTCACGTCGTAGTAGAAACCGTCCTCGATGGCCGGCCCCACACCGAACTGCACGTCGCCGTAGAGGTCGACGAGCGCGGCGGCCATGACGTGCGCGGTGGAGTGGCGCAGAAGCTCCAGCCCCTCGTCGCTCTTGGCCGTGACGATGGCAACCGAGTCGCCTTCGGCCACGGGAGCCGAGAGATCGACCGGCTGGTCGTTCACGATGCCCGCGAGCGCGGCCTTCGCCAGGCCGGCGCCGATGGACGCGGCCACGTCGGCGACGGTGGAGCCGTCTGCGAGCTCCTTGTTCGAGCCGTCGGGAAGTACGATGTTCATATCTGTTCCTTTCCTGTGCCGGGCGCGCACAAAGCGCCTGCACGATCGGTTCGCAGCGAGCGCGCCTTGCGCCCGCCTTTGCGACAAAACAACGAAGCCGCCCCGTTGTTCGCGAGGCGGCTTCGATTGCATTGCGAAGTGGTTACTGCACGCCGTGCTCGGACTGAGCGGGGCGCGCCTGCCTCGTCTGCTGCTGGGTCGCCGCCTGCTGCGGCTGCTGCGTTCGAGCGCCGCGCTGCTGCGGGGCACGACGCGTGCGCGGACCACCGGCAACGGGCGTGGCGCAGTACGGGCACACGGTCCAGGTGGGGTCGAGCGCGTGGTTGCAGGTGCCGCAAAGGTTCTTGAGACGCTGGTGGCAGTTCGGGCACAGCACGAAGTCGGCTTCCACCGGGTAGCCGCAGTTCGCGCACTCGCCGTACTTCATGAGCTCGCGCTGCTTCAGCGCGATCTCCAGCTCCTGCTCGTCGCGGTCGATCTGCAGCAGCGGCGGGCGCAGCAAGCAGTACGCGATGATGCCGAGCAACGGGACGAGCGCCACGATAGCCCACACGTACCAGTAGGAACCGCGCAGGTACGCATCGCGCACCACCCAGACGATGGACAGCACATACAGGATGACCAGCAGCACCACAACCACGGTGAACGCGGCTTGCAGTTCAGGAGTCCACAGCTGGTTAAGCAGTTCGCTCATTTCAACCTCGTTTTCTTGTATATTCAGCGACTGGTGCACAGGTATGGAAAACGCGCAATACATGCACACGATCAGTCATTATAGCAAAGTTGCCGAAAAACAAGCTCACGTGCAGGTAATTTCCGCAAGCTGTTGAATTCGAGGGCTGGTTCGAGAGCCGCCCCCTACCAGACTCTGAAGCTAAGCCCGGGCGCACGGAAGCGCGGCCGAGCCGAGCCGATGAGCGGGTTCGCGGTCGAGCCGGGCCGACGCACGGTTTCGGAGTGCCTGCGTGCAGCAAAATCGCCGGTTTGGCACGCCAGACCCGCCCGGATGCCATATTCCCAGGAGGCCGCCGAACACGATCTGGGGTTTCGCTTCGGCCTTTTTCGGGAAACGAGGCCGAAGTTCGTCGAGATGTGCCAAACCGACGATTTTGCTGCACCTCGACAAGCGAAACCGTGCGGAGGCGGACGCGAATCAACTTCCATGACAATGTCAGCCTCGTCAACCGTGCCGAAAACGGTTCCCAAATCGCACGATCTGGAAAAACGCCGGACGAAATACCGCGCGATGCCGAACAAGACAAGAGAACGGGGTCAGCGCCCCATCCATCCCCCGTCGTCCTGAGCGAGTGCGGCAAGTCGAAGGATAGCGATAGTGACGGACGCAACTCACAAAGAAAGCATTGAAGGTGGGTAGCGAACTTCTAGGATTGATCCTCGTCGGGGACGTACTCCATGATGTCGCCCGGCTGCACGTCGAATCGCTCGCAGATGCGAAGGATGGTGTCCGTGGTGACGGACTCCCCTTTGGAGAGCTTGGCGATGGTAGTTGACGAAAGCCCTATCTCTGTTTTGAGATCGGTCTTTTTATACCCCATCCGCGCAAGCATATCGAAAAGCTTGAAAAACCTAATGGAAGCCATCATTGTTCCTCCTCGCTGCTGACAGACTACCAGCAAACCGCAGCGTCGAAAAGCCGAGGATTAAAAGCACTATTTCCTTTTCATCAGCTCTGGATTAGAATATCCGAATATACAGATTTATTTCATTAGATTCGGATTTGAGGTTAAGATGTTCCGACAGTTACCGATCATCGAAACTATAGCCGATGCCGTCGACGAACTCACCGACGTGCGCATGACGCTCAGCGGCCTAGCCTCTTTAACCCTGGCGCTTGCGAACAGCGGCATGCACGAGCCCGACACCATAAGGCTGATCTCCTGCCTGCTAGACTACTGCGCGCTCACGACCGAAGCCGCCTCCGATAAATTCGACGAAGCTCCCCGTGATACGACTCGACCAGATCGCCTTTCATAACCGAGAAAAAAGCTATCGAAGCATCACGCCTGCGTGATATCTCCATGAGTTCACCTCGTTATCAGACGCGATCCAACCCTTTTTTCCTGCTCTTTGTCGAAAAATCAAAAGAACCGACCTTGTGCTTTCAGAGCTTCGTAATGATCCATATCTCGCATCTTGAACATTTTGGCAGGATGACCTCCGGCAACAGCACCCTTTGGAACATGATCGACGACGACACTCCCAGCCTGTATAACAGCGCCCTCTCCGATATGAGCCCCTCCAAGAACGATGACTTGATCCCCAAGCCATACGTTGTCTTCAATCACCACATCTTTATCAATCTTCGCCATACCATACGGAACGGCATCACCGTAGTCGAAGTCATGAAACGAACCAATTATCGAACACCCTCTTCCCGAATGAAAATTGCTCCCGATCCGAATTTCTCCTTCGCCAACAATTCTCATACCGTTAAAGTTAACGTTGTCTCCCAGAACGACGCTTTTCGATACCCATGAATAGCGATTCACTTTGAGACCTTTGCCCACCGTACGCGCACGGGTTCTCACGACCGCACCGAAAAGCACCTGCTTTACTTTCGAAATCAACCGTTTCACTCAGCATCCTCTCTCAAATCTATTGGTCACTCGCACCGTTCAAATAACGAGAATCCGAGAGCATTGTCATGTCTATCAAGACATCCGCAGGAATATCCACGCGAGCAACCCTTCCCACGACTTCCCCCACCAACGAGGGCGAGATGCCCGTGCCCGGTCTCTTAAACGTGAGCATCCCCTTATCTATCACGCTTCCAGCGGGTATATCCGCCGCCGCGACAAGAGACCGACGAGCATTGGCCCTTGCAGCAGTTTCCGATTCGCTATGTCGTAACGAGGAATCGCCAAGTAGTGTTTCAACGAAGCACACGCCTTCGAGGATCGTTCGGGCATCAGAGGGATCCATGGCGTGGTAATGGTCATTTCCTGGAAGCGTCTTATCGAGCGTGAAGTGCTTCTCCACAATGCGAGCTCCAAGCACGTAAGCCGTCTTGACAACCTCGGCAGAGGGGTCGGGCTTACAATGGTCCGAATACCCCACAATTACGTCTGGAAATTCCCGGGTGATCGATGCAATCCTGCTCAAATTAGCATGCTCGTACGGCGTTGGATATTCGAGCACGCAATGCAGCAGAGCGAGCGGACTGTCGTTCACGGCGCGTACCGCCTGAACGGCAGAACGCATCTCGGTCAAGTCGCCAGCCCCAACCGAAAGAATCATAGGCTTGCCTTTTCGAGCCTGATGCTCGATGAAAGGGATGTTCGTCAGGTCGGATGAAGACACTTTGTATACCCCCATCAGGGGTTCTAGATAATCAGCCGACTCGAAATCAAAGGGGGTCGAGCAGAAACCTATCCCGATCGAGTCGCAATAGACGGAAAGTTCTCGATACTCCCTCTCTCCAAACGAGTCGTATCGCTTGAAAAGCTCGTATTGGCTCGTTGAGGATTCCTCGCTCGTATCCCAATACGAAGGAGAATGTCGGGAAGCGAGCGATTCGGCCTTGTACGTCTGAAATTTCACCGCATGAACGCCAGCTTCGCTCGCTTCTTTGCACATGAGCTTTGCCGCCTCCATAGGGCTGATGCCACGCTGCCGAGCGATATCGTAATAATTGACGCCGATCTCAGCTATGAGTGTAAACGCCCCGCTTGCAATCCTATCCTCTAAGTTCATAGTACGTCTCCCAAAACGATCCTCTTTACTCTTCGTATCCCTAATCTCAAATCGTTCTCAAGCATCAGCTTGCGCATCTCTCGCCGTACGGACCTCGCCCCCGCAAGCCACGCTATTGTTGAAGCGAGGTCTTCGTCGGAAACCTCGCTTCCGAGCCCCAGGTTGATGAACCCGTTATCCATTTGAGCAAACGTGTGGAGCTGCTCGCGTTCGTTCTCCGCGAGAACAATTGTAGGCACGCCCATGCAGGCAAGCTCGAACGTGGTGCGCCCTTGGGAGGAAAGAGCCATGTCGGCCTTACGCATATGGTCGCTCATGCGCAACACGTTGCGACTCACCTCTATCCCGCACTCAGGAACGCTTTGCACCGCAGGATTGTCGTATCCCGAGCCGAGAACGAAATCAAACGTCACGTCCACTGCCTCTGCATTATGCCTTTTTGCCAGTTCGTACACCCGCGCCGTCAAATCGAGCGGATCCGTTCCTCCAAACGTGACGAGAATCCGGCGCACCTCATCCGAATCTTCCGAAGGCTGCGTTATAAGGAACTCGTCCCGCAAGCAGACGTACCCCTTACCCGAATACACGTTTCCATGCGGAGACGCCCCTTCGTAAATGGCGTTGACAACAGCATCGGCCAACCTTGCGCCTTCACCCAAATCCTCGAACGTCACCAAGCGCTTAACATACCTCTTCACATCAGCCATAAGACTGGCATCGCTATCAAGGCAATCGTATACGAATACATCGGGACGGCGCTCCTCCAGCCATCGGAGCATCTCTTCGTCGTCCTCCACCTCTAAAACCGGCATATTCGCCGATTTCAACTTGGCGATTCCTTCTCTATGACGTGCATTGCATACGAATACGACGTCATGCTCTATCAGTTCGTACCCAAGCGTTAATGCACGGTACACATGCCCAAGGCCAAGCTCCTTATGCCCGTCGACCCGAAACACGATGAGCCTTCGAGAGAGCATGGCTTCGCACACGATCCAATCTTGCATCGTGTCGATGTCGACCGCTTCGTCAGCAGGGACCTCAAAAACCGTAACGTTGTCCCCTATGCGAGACGAAGGCCCGATACACGAACGCTTCGAAACCAAAAATGCACCGGTTTCAACATAGTTCGGCGGAAGCTCCTGTCGATTGAGACGTCGTTCGTAATTCGGAACAAAACGATTCCGACCGTCTTTGCCCCAGCTCAAATGAGGAGCGTTTGTCGCACTCACCATCGTATCCGAATCGGAATTCAAAAACCGCTCAATCGCCGTATCGAGAGTGCGCACTGTTAGCAAAGGCGAGGTAGGCTGCATCGTGATGACGATGTCGTATCGCACACCCCGCAACGCTTCCACACGAACCACTGCGTCATTCACTACCGGATCGAGCGTAATATCGTCTCCGGAAAGTTCCGGGCTGCGCTCAAGAGCAACAACGCCATCGATCTGTTCTACGAAATCCAGTATCTCTCTCGAATCAGTGCTAACGGCAACATCGGTGATACAGCTGCTCTCTGCTGCACATGAAATCGCATAGTCAATCAACGGCCTGCCGTGCATAAGGCGCATATTCTTTCGTGGTATCCCTTTCGAGCCCCCTCGAGCAGGAATGACAGCGAGCACGTTCCTCTCCACATTCATCAAATGAAGGCACCTTTCCTGGAGACGACACGTCGACGAACAACCCTTTGATTCGGCGACTTTTCCAACTTCTTCGCAGCCCTACTCGCATCCGCACAACAAAAACCTTGATCATGTGCCGACGTGGCTAGAACGAACACAAAGAACAGCAAGTAATGACTCGTCATGGTCGAATGCATCACCATGCCGACAAGAAAAAACGGAACCCAAACGCCAGCCGTCTCTTTTCTGGCATAAGGGGCGATGACAATGCTGAACACAGCAAAGTAAAAAATTGTATAGAGAACCCCGTGCTTAAGAAGCAAGTTGATGACCGCGTGGTGCGGCTGCACAACCCTGTACCCATGCAACGAAGCACTCGCGAGCAAAGTGTCTTTATCGCCAAAAGGGTTTCCAATGTTCATGACGCGCCGGATGTCGATATCGTATCCACGAAAAATCAAAAGCGGATCCTTGGAAATCTGCTCGATAGCATAAAGATTGGAATTGAACCTGATAGCATTAGAGGTATCATTCAAACCTCGCGATGCTAAAGAGGCCGAAACGGTATCGCCTCCGACGACAGCCGTACTCCACCACCAGCTAAACGTCACGATTGAAAAGAACATGAGAGCGAAGAGCAAAAACAACACGACAGGATGCACGGATCTCGAAGGCTGAGAAACCGACCCCTTTCGTCGCGCTCTGATCCATATCACAGCATTTATTAAAGCAAAGCATAGAAGCATCATTTGATATCCCCTGCTGTTGAGGACGAGAGCCGCAACTACACATACCGCTACGCCAAGCTTTCGCTTCTCGTACCAGCACCAGCAGAAAAACAGGAACAGCACCACGCCAAAATAGTTCTTGTCGTACGAACCAAAAACATAATAAGGAGTTTCCGCGTCGCGGCGAAAAACGGAAACCAGCACAACCGCAAGGGCAAGGCAATAAAAGACGCGTTTCATGAAGGGACTAATCTCGAACGAGGACGGTCGTATGCAATAGAAGAAAAGAACCGTTAGCAGGAGAAAACTCGTGTCGATGAACAAATCCCGCATGGAATAGGGAGAAATCGCCATCGTGAGGAGAATCGAACCAGCAAGGCCGAAAAGGCAAAGGATCATCGGCAACGACATCTTTGTCTCGTCCAGCTCTTCTCTTCCAAAGAGACCGGTCGCAATCACCAATACTGCGGTAAGAACCACCGATGCATAAACTTTGTTTGCCGGCGACAAGAGAAAAAGAACAAGCAGCAAAAGAACCATCAAGATTGAGTACACAATGCCAATGTGACTTTTTCTCGCGCTCGGCGCTGTAGTATCAGTTTTTTGCGCAATCACGAATTTGCTCCTGTACGAACCATAGCTCCTGAACGTTTCATATAGAAAAGCCCCACTGAATACGTGAATAGGTAGGACACCGCGTTAGAAATGAGCATGAGAAGGCAAAGCACCCAAAGACTACCGACCCAAGAAGAGAAAGCAATCGAAGCGGCATACAAAACCAAACGGAACAGCGACGAAACAACCTGAAGGCGGGGCGGGGCAACTTTAAGAACTACGACCATATTGAACGAGTTGACAACCGCAAATATCGATGCTGCATTTCCCAACGGCATCAACGACAAGGCCTGGTCATAAAGCGTAGGATAGAGAATCATCGCGAACAGCGGCCCAATGAAGAAGGCAATCGCATACATGAAAAGCCCCACTGCGAGTATGAACAGATTCACTAAGTGATACCTGCGGACGGTTATCTTGACTACGCCGTCGCTCATGTAACTGAGCATGATGGAACTGATCGGTGAGGAGAAAAACGAGAACGTCTTGCCGAAAAAGGTTGCAACGTAATAGGTCGACACAGCCGAAGGCCCTAAGGCCGGATACAGCAGCAACCGATCAACGTACACCGACGAATAGGTGATGAGATTGCTCGCTATAAGAGACACATAGGTGCGCAGCGACGACCCAAAAAGCCTTGTTTTGCCATACGGTTCTGAAAACACGTTTGAGCATCGTGCAAAACATGCGAGGGCAAATGCTTCTCCAAGTATGAACACGAAAGGCCAGAATCCGCTTGCGAAAGCAACGCCCATACCTACCACATAACCCAAAGCAGTTAAGAGGTTGACTAGCAACAGCTTCTTGGAATTGAAATGAAGCCTGAACGCGACGAGACAATACGCCTTCACGATACTCATACCCGTAAGGATCCCAACAGCTAACGCCATCAATAGATCCATCGATAGAAGTTGCCAGCACACTATCGCAGTCGCCACTGCCAGTACGGGGGCAGAAATGGATAGGAGGTATTTGAAGTCTCCCGGTCCTATTCCGGCTTTCTCATAGCGTTCGTTGCGAATAATCCTCGTATTGCACAAGGTGCTCCCGAACGACGGCTCAAGCGCGTTGACGATCCCTATCGCCACCAGGAACAAACCGTATCGATCGCCGTCAAGCTTCCACGCCAAAAACGGATACACGAGAAGCTGCAGCGTCCCTACGAGAACCACGGTCGCACCGATAGTGAGAGCGAAATCGGTCGATGCTTTTTTCAAGAAGTCTTTTTTCATGGTTTCACGATCATCGAATAACCGTTTTGCCCCGATCAGGACTCAAGAAAGCCTCTAACGAGCCGTTCCGTATTCTCGAGCGCAGCCTCGTGCCAGACGTAGGATTTCAAGCTGTCAGAAACGGATTCGACCTCTACGCTCATGCGCCCCACAAATTCAGATGCGTCCTTCACAAGCTCGGCCGCACCTGACCTCATCAGCGGTTGAGCAATTTCACTGTCAACCGTATCCAGGATGAACACGCGCTTTCTATAGGCTATAGCCTCGAAAAGCACCGTGCTCGATATCCCTACGACAACTGTCGCCCTTTGCAGATACCAATCGATATCCCCGGTCTCCGCGATCTCAACCCTGGTGCCGACCTCCGTCAATTCAGGATGGACGACCCTCCACGAGTTTCTTTCGGAAGGATGCAGTTTCACGACAATGCGGTATTCGTTCGCACGCGGATCCCGAGCAAGATCGCACACGAACGAGGAAACCGCACCGTTGTCATAACCCTGAGACACCACCAAGACGAAAGGAACGTGCTCGTCTACCTGTTCTTTTTCGATGTCGAAAGACGCTTTCAACCCTCGCTCAAGCGGAATGGATCCTACGGCGATCATCCGTCGATCCCTATCCGGCACAACGCATTCGTCAATCCAATACTGACCGAATGCGGCGATACGGTCAGGAAGGTATCTTCCGCAGTCCGGCGCATCAAGATTGTACGCAATATGACCAGGCCCTATTTGCCCATGCTGGAGTTCGATTACCGGTATGTCCAGCTCATGAAGAACTTCGTTGCAGACGAGACAGAACACCGAGTAATGCTCGACCTCGACGACGCATTCAGGTTGCCATCTTGAGAAGATTTCACGAAACGATTTCGAAAGCGCGTAATAGCCAGTCACCACGTAAGAGGTTCTTTTAGCCAGAGCCTCCCGATCAATCTCGACATCGAATTCACACTCGAGCAGCCCCACCAATTCCGCAAGGTCGGACAAAACGCAACGAGACGCTTTCTCCCACTTTCTTGTTGCAAGAGCAACAAGCCATCTAGCCTCTAGGATATCCGTGTATATCGTAAGATCTTCAAGGGAGTCTTTTACATGGGCAAGCTTATGGGGACGCTCCAGAATCGAGCAGTCGTCTGCAAGGTCTCGAGCCAGATCCTCGAGGAACACGTTGCAAACGCCGTTCGAACCAGCGGTTTTCTTCCAATTGCCTAAAAAGACAACCTTCTTGCCTTCCCTTACCCCCGTCTCGATACCGCTCCGCGATTCACCCAGCTGCATGAGGAGACGAGGCAGGCTTCTTGCGATATTAGCCTTTGAAAACTGCGCATGAAAATCAGGATGCCCACCGAATTCGAAACGTCGAACCTGCTTGCATACCGAGTCGAACAGCCACTTCCTCAGAAGATGCCAATAGTGCATGCCATCGACATTTCGACTGAAAACATCATGGCGATTCTCAAATGCAAGAAACGCTTGCACGAGAAGCACCCTGTTCCCGTAATCCACTCCAGCCACGCCCGGTTCGTTCAAATCCGTAAACAAACTCATAGCCGCCAAAAGCTTCCATAAGACGAGAAGCGCTTCGCGTCCAATATTCCTTTAACATCCAAAAGCACCTTGCTTTCGTCGGGCTTGTCTCCGAAGAAAGCATCAATACGCTCGAAGCCCAGCTCTTTGAACTCATCATGGGCAACCGCGACAATCAGGCAATCTGCGTTCGCAATATCACCCGACTCGCGTAGCTGCATGCCGTAAACCTGCTTCACCTCGTCTCCCGAAGCCCAAGGATCCACCACCGACGGCTCGACTCCATATTCCTTTAGCCTCATGACAATGTCGTACACCTTGGAATTTCGAACATCGGGACAGTTCTCTTTGAAGGTAATGCCCAAGACGACCACGTTCGAGGACTTGGGAGCAAGCCCAACTCGCACCATCTCCCTGATGGCCGTCTCGGCAACAAACCCTCCCATGGCATCGTTCACTCTTCTGCCCGAAAGAATGATCTGAGAGTGGTAACCGAGCTTCTCGGCCTCGTAGGTAAAGTAATACGGATCAACGCCGATGCAATGCCCACCAACCAGTCCTGGTTTAAAGCCGAGCGCATTCCACTTCGTGTTCATGCCCTCCACGACTTCGCTCGTATCGATACCCATGCGGTCGAAGACCATGGCAAGCTCGTTCATGAAGGCAATATTGATATCGCGCTGGGAGTTCTCCACTACCTTAATTGCTTCAGCTGTTTTGATCGAGGAGACCGGATAGGTGCCTGCCTCTATCACGATGTCGTACACGCGTTTGATTTCTTCAAGGGACTCATCATCCATGCCCGAAACGATTTTTCGGATAGTGGTCAAGGTATGGACTTTGTCCCCGGGGTTGATTCGCTCAGGACTGTAACCCACTTTGAAATCAACGCCGCACCGCAATCCGGATTCCCTCTCAAGGATAGGAACGCATACGTCCTCCGTGACCCCAGGATAGACGGTAGATTCGAAAACCACGATCGAACCCCATTCAAGGTGACGGCCAAGCATGGTCGACGCCCCAACAACCGGCGACAGATCGGGGGTCTTGTCCTGATTGATCGGAGTAGGAACAGCAACTATATGAAAACGCGCTTCCCGTAAACGTTCGGGATTCGACGTGAAGTCGACGCCTGTGGAGCTGATCGCCTCGTCGCCTACTTCTTTCGTCGGATCGACCCCCTTTCGGTACAAGCGGATTTTCTCTTCGTTGACATCGAATCCGACAACTTCGATATGCTTAGCGAACTCAACCGCTATCGGCATGCCAACATATCCCAGTCCGATAAGGGATAGCTTCGTCTTCCGCTCGACCAAATCTTGGTACACGCTCACTTTACCGTTTTCCTATTCTCTTCAGAACTGCATGAAACATCTGCCAAAACAGGCAGTAGCCTGCATATGGCTTGCTCAAACCTTCAATCTCCGTATACAGGAACCATGTTCCCTTCACTGCCGAAACCTTATTCGCGCTGAGCGAATCGCTTCGCTTCCTATTCGCCGCCAACACTTCATCGAACCCATGAAGACATCCGTACAGCTTTATAACCTGGAGCCACGTTGCGGCATCCTGCCTTTTTCGTATATCCGGCATGACGAGAGCTTTTTTATCGACGAGCTCGGTATCGAACATGATCGTGTGCGAGCAGGTGGGAGGTTTTTTCAGAAATTTTTTATAGTCGAGACGCTCATCGATATGAACGATGTTGCGAAAGCTTCCGTCTTCGTTCACCGTCTCGTACGACGTCATGCATGCTCCGAAACGGTTCTCGGTCATGAAGGTGATCTGCCTCTCCAACTTCTCTTTCTTCCAGTAGTCGTCGGAATCCAAATAGGCAATAAACCTGCCGCACGCAGCCGCTAAAGCCCTGTTCCTAGAAAAAGCCGCTCCCCTGTTGCAATCGTTTCTCAATACGACGAAACGATGATCCCGCTCCGAAAACTGAAGGGCTATCTCAAGCGATCCATCCGAACTGCAGTCGTCAACCAGAATCGCCTCCCAGGAAGACAGGCTTTGAGATACGATCGAATCCAATGTTTCAGCCAGATATCGCTCGCAGTTGTAAAGAGGAATGATGATGCTCACGAGTGGGGCGTCGGCCTCGCCGAATTCCCAAAACTCGATCAGATGCTCGTCAGCGCCGGCGTGTATGGAGCAGAACTTTCGCACTTCGAAGGCGCGCGTCTTATCGTCGCGTAAAGACTCCACTTCAGAAGACAACGCTCATACCCCCGTCTTGTTGATGATGGATTTGAATGTTTCGAGAAATACAACCACGTCCAGTTTGAGATTCGCGTTCCGCACGTAGTACAGCTCAAGTTGTTGGCGACTGCCGTCTTCGTAGGTTGCATCGTTTCTTGCTTGAACCTGCCACCAGCCGGTGATGCCGGGCTTCATGCTCAGGAAAGCGTCCACATCCGTACCGTACGCAGGCAGCTCGTCGGCCACCACGGGACGCGGGCCCACGATGCTCATAGAGCCAGCAAGCACGTTGAGGAACTGGGGCAGCTCGTCGAGGGAGGTCCTGCGCAGGAAGCGCCCGACTCGCGTGACGCGGGGATCGTCCTCCACCTTGCGCTCGCTTCTCCACTGCGCCAGCTGCTCAGGGCTCAGATGCTTCTCGACATCGTCGGAGTCGGCCACCATGGTGCGCAGCTTGAAGATGCGTAACGGTTGGCCGCGATAGCCGATGCGCTCTTGGCGGTATATCGGCGAACCGGGGGATTCGAGGCGAATGATCAGTAAGAGCAGCGCGATCGGCGCCAAGCCAACAACGACCACGCACAGCGAGAACGCTATATCGAAAGCGCGTTTAACAAAGCGGTAGACCAGACCGTTCCCGGCGGTCTCAGCGACGTGCTCCTCCTCAGAAACAGCGAACGCGCTTTCCCCGGCTTCCGCCGCTAGCGTGCCGCCTTTGAGTAAATCTTCTGTTGTCGTTTGAGTTTCAACCACCAGCACACGACCCTTGCGGTCAGCACCCCCCCCCCGTTGAGCGATTCAGCCTCATGCGGACTTCCTCACGATTTCCAGACCGACGCTGGCGGGGACGGTACGACCGAACAGGCTGACGTCGATGTAGGCGCGACGCTTGTGGCGGTCGATCTTGCGGATGTCGCCCTCGAAGCCCATGAGCGGACCGCGCGTGACGGTGATCTTGTCACCGCTTATGTAGCCCTCGCTCATGCGCACGGTATGGTTGCCGTCCATGAACGACAGGAACCAGTCGCGTTCCTTACCAGTGAGCGGGAAGAACGAGTTCTCCTCGTTGCCCAGCAGACGAATGGGCATGGGCACGCGCGACAGCTCCCTATTGAGAGCCTCGGGGTCATCGGTCACGAAGAACAGGTACCCCGGGAACAGCAGCCGCTTCACCAGGCGCCATTCGCCGCGGATCTTCCACATGACCTCGTATTCGGGCATGAAGCAGTCCTCCATGACGGAGGGCGGTACCAAACGGCGGCACATCTCGAGCGTCGAGGACTCACGACCCGCTTGCACTTGCGCCACGTACCACATGCCTGCTCCTTTCCCTCGCACATGTCGAACCGCTCCGTCAAAAGAAAAGAGGATGAATAGCTGCGCCCCGCCGCCGCCCTCAGGCAACGGCCGCTCATGCAGAGCCGGCTGCGCATCTATTCATCCTCTTGTCGATCGACGGAACGCGCTTTGCGACGATTTCGCCTTCTCAAGATATGTAACGAGCCTTGCGACTCCCGTATTTGTTGCTCAAATACAACAATCACGGCGAAAGAAAAAGGCGACGAGCGCCCTTCCCTCCCTTAACGATCATGCAATGTTGTATATAGTCCGTTGTTATATACACAACATCCACGATACGCTGCGACGATGCGAAACATACTTCAAATAAAAGTCGGTCTGCGCATCAAGGATCTGCGAGCCGTCCACGATGTCAGCCAAGAGCGGTTCGCCAACAAAATCGGCATGGACCGCACCTATCTGGCCTCCATCGAGGTCGGGCAGCGCAACGTCACCCTGCAGAACCTCGCGAAAATCGCGAACGGGTTCGACATGACGCTTTCCGAGTTCTTCGAGGGTATTCCCCGCGTCGACCCAAATACCTGACCATTTCGATCAGCGGTTCGTTCGTCGCGGTCTTTATTATACCTACATGTTGTATAAACACAACAAAAAGGTAACGAATGACGATAAATCCGCAACGAGCGGCATTGCCATACCAACGCCGTCCCGCAGCGCAACGGAATCGCGAGGCTCCGTCGCTGGTCGAGACGATCCCCTCCGTCAGTCCGCCGCCAAGGCGCACGCCTCTTGCTTGAAGAGCGGATGATCGGTACCCAGACCCTGAAGCTCTAACGAGACACCGGGAAGTTTGGCCGTGATCTCGAGGGTGCCGCCCAGGCTGGTGATGTAGCGCCGCAGCGTCTCCACCTGCATGACGTCGATGCTGCCGTTCTCCAGGTCGGAGATGCGCTTCTGGCTGACGCCCATCTTGGCGGCGACCTCCTTCTGCGTCATGCCGCACGCCTTGCGCGCCTGCTGCAGCTCATAGCCCTTGATCTTCGCCTCGACGAGAAGACGGCCTTCCTCCAACATTTCAGGAGTGATGTCAGGACGCGTTTCAAGAAATTCTTCGATGGAAAGGCTCTTCTTCATTTCTCATCCTCCAACTCGCTCAAATGCTGTCGGTAAAGCCTATCGGCTCTCGGAATAGCCCGCGCATACCAACGATTCCATCGCTCGCGGGTTCCGCCAGCCGATTTGTCGCCCGCCAGCAGCGTCACCGCACGCCGCTTCGGGTCGAACGCGAACAATATCCTGATCTCGCTTCTGCCGGAAGAAGGAGGTCTAAGCTCTTTCATGTTCTTGAACGACGAACCTTTCACCGTGTCCACAAGCGGCCTTCCCAGTCCTGGGCCCACATCGCGAAGCTCGTTCAGCGCCACCGTCACACCGATGATCGTCTCCTTATCCTGCTCCTTAAGCCATGGAGCTATCAGGCTCAGGTCAACTTCCCAGTTCCCCATAATATACCTCACACGTTATTTTATGTCCAGCATTCCTCCTCGTTCAATGATAGCGACGCGATCTCACGCGCAGATGGCAGGGATCTAGCGCGGGTTCCCCCTGAATCCAGCGCCTTTCCCACGCCGCCCCAACGCGGTTTCCACGCGCGGCACCTACGAATCCAACGCGGATTACACGCGGTTCACCGACAAATCCAACGCGGTTTCTATACGATTCAAAAGAGCCGTCGCCCCTGCAACACGAAAACGCCCCCTGTGCATCTTCGGGATGCACAGGGGGCGCAAGTAAAGCTGACTACATGAGTCCGCGATGCTTCCACCTTTGAAGCGCTCGTTGATCGCCTCCATGATGGCACCGTCCTGCGGTCGTTTCGCTCAGGATGGCAACGTGCGGAGCCCTGGCGGCTTCGTCCAGAACGACGAATCGCACGGGTTCCTTCGACAAGTGGCTCGATGGCCGAACGCCGGATCGCAAAATCAACCGCGCACCTCGACGGCGCTCCGCACGCCCTAGCGCTCAACCCACCTTCGGCCGCTTTCCTTCGCCCGGTACATGGCAACGTCAGCGCGATCCAGCAGCGAGCGAACGGTGTCATCCGGCCGCACGAAGCACACGCCGCAACTTGCCGCAAGCGAGAACGACCCCGCCTCAGCCTGGAACGCATGGCGCTCGATCGCGTCGATCTCAGCGAACAGACGCTCCAGATCGCCTTCCGAAAGTCCTTTCGGCGCGCACAGCACGAACTCATCGCCGCCGAAACGTCCGACCCACCCGTCGAAAGAGCGTGAGAAACTGCGCATCTTGCTCGCGAAGTACTGCAAGGCGTCGTCGCCGGCAATATGCCCGTACGTATCGTTGATCTGCTTGAATCCATCGATGTCGAGCAGAACCACGGCGGCCTCTCCCGCCGGCGATCCGCCACGTGCAGCCTGAACGAGAGATTCCAGCTCGTTGTTGATGAAGGTCTTGTTGTACAGCTTCGTGAACCCGTCGCGCACGGCGAGTTCGTTGAACTTCGTGATCATTTGGGTGATCTCGATGTTGTCGCGCACCTCGATGTCGGCCACCAGCAGGCTGTCCGTCACATCCTTGATCAGCTCGAGCACAAGCTCGGCGCCCTCTATGTCCATCGGCACGCTGGTTACGTGAAGCACGCGACCGTCGAGGTACTCGATCTTGAACACGGCGTCCTGCATCGTCAGGCAAGCGCGCGACGAGCAGTTGAGACACGGATCGTCCTGGTTCCACAGCTGGTAGCAGGGACCGTCGACCTCGATCAGACGATCCCCATCGCGGTCGTACGCGAACACCCGGTGGTCGCGCGGATCGACCAACCGGTAATAATCGAATCTCAGCAGGTCGGTCGCGGCGCTCGCAACCTCAGGATGGATGCTCGCGTACGGGAACACAGGCTACCCCAGCTCCGCCAGCTGCGCTTCCACGCGAGCCAGCTTGTCGGTCATCTCGGCATGCTTGGCGCGATCCTTCTCCACGATCTCGGGCGCGGCCTTCGCCAAAAAGCCCGGGTTCGACAGCTTCTTGCCCAGCTTCGCGGCGTCGGCGGCCAGCTTCACGCGCTCCTTCTCCAGGCGGGCGCGCTCGGCTTCAAAGTCCACCAGGCCCGACAGCACGATGTACACCTCGAGGCCCGGCGCCAGCGTCACGCTGGACTCGGCCGGCTTCTCCACGTCGGCGGCCATCTGAAGCGAGGCCACATTGCCCATGCCCTCGATCAGCCCGCGCTGCGCCTCCAAGCGCGCGATGTCGTCCTCCCCCGCTTTCACGGCCACGGCCAGCTGCGTCTTCGGCGAGATGCCGTAGCGGGCGCGCGTGCTGCGGATGGCCGATACCGTCTCGCACACCATGTCGATGGCACGCTCGGCATCCGCGTCCACGTACTGCGCCAGCGCATCGGCATCGGGCCATGCGGCCACGATGAGGTACGGCGCCTCCGTGCGGTCGATAGGCAGCTGCTGATAGATCTCTTCCGTCACGAACGGCATGATGGGGTGCAGCAGGCGCAGCGCCTGGTCGAGCACGAACACGAGGTTACGCTGGCACGCCGCGCGATCCTCAGGCGAGCCGTTCAGGCGCGCCTTCGAAAACTCGATGTACCAGTCGCAGAACTCGTTCCAGAAGAACGAGAACAGCTCGCGCGTGATCTCGCCGAACTCGAAGTTCCCGTACGCCTCGTCGACGCGGGCCACGAGCCCCGCCAGGCGCGAGAATATCCAACGGTCGGCCGGCGTCACGGGCTCGGGCGCGCCCGGCACGTAGTCGTCGAGGTTCATCGTCACGAAGCGCGCCGCGTTGCGGATCTTGTTCGCGAAATTGCGCGAGCTTTCCAGCTTCGCCTCGTTGAACTTGAGGTCCTGCGCACCCGTCACCTGCATGAGCAGGCCGAAGCGCATGCCGTCGGCTCCGTAGTCCTCCATGAGGCGCAGCGGGTCCACGCCGTTGCCGCGGCTCTTCGACATGGGCTTGCCGTCGGCGGCCATCACCGTGGGATGGATGATGACGTGCTCGAACGGGATGCGATCGGTGCAGTACATGGATGCCATCACCATGCGCGCCACCCACAAGCCCATGATGTCGCGAGCCGTGGACAGCACCTGGGTGGGATACGCCTGCTTCATCTGCGGCGCGTCCATGCCCTCCTCGGTCCAGCCCATCGTGGCGAACGGCCACAGCTGCGACGAGAACCACGTGTCCAGCACGTCCTCGTCCTGGCGCACGGGCTTCCCGCACACGGGGCACGTCTCGACGTCCTCCACCGACGCGTCCTCCCAGCCGCACTCGTCGCAGTAGAACATGGGGATGCGATGGCCCCACCACAGCTGGCGCGAGATGCACCAGTCCTTGAGGTTGGCCAGCCAGTCGAGGTACACCTGCTTCCAGCGCTCGGGGTGGAACTGGATGGAGCCGTCCTCCACCACGCGCGCCGCGTCCTGCTTGAGGCCGTCGACGGCCACGAACCACTGCTCGGACTCCCAGGGCTCCAGCTTCGTGTGGCAACGGTAGCACGTCATAACGGAGTGGTCGTGGTCCTCCACCTTGTCCAACAGGCCCAGCTCGTCGAAAGCGGCCACCACGGCTTCGCGCGCCTCGTCGCGGTCCATGCCGCTGAAGCGGCCGAAGCCGTCGACCACGTGCGCCGTCTCGTCGAAGATGTTGATGCGCTCGAGGCCGTTGCGCTCGCCCATGGCCCAGTCGTTCGGGTCGTGCGCGGGCGTGGTCTTCACGCAGCCGGTGCCGAACTCCATGTCCACGTGCCAGTCGGCGAAGATGGGGATCTCGCGGTCCACCAGCGGCAGCTTCACCGTCTTGCCCACGAGGTGCTTGAAGCGCTCGTCCTTCGGGTTCACCGCCACGCCCGTGTCGCCCAGCATCGTCTCGGGGCGCGTCGTGGCCACCACGAGGTACTCCAGGCCGTCCACCGGCTCGGTCAGCGGGTAGCGCAGATGCCACAGATGCCCCGTCTCGTCCACGTACTCGGCCTCGTCATCCGAGATGGACGTGGTGCAATGCGGGCACCAGTTCACGATGCGCTTGCCCTTGTAGATGAGATCGTCGTGGTACCAGTCCACGAACAGCTTGCGCACGGCCTTCACGTACGCCGGCTCCAGCGTGAAGTGCTCGTCTTCGTAGTCGCACGAGCAGCCCATGCCCTTGATCTGGTTCACGATGGTGGTGCCGTACTCCTTGTACCAGTCGTAGCACGCCTCGATGAACGCCTCGCGCCCGATCTCCAGACGGCTGATGCCCTGGTCGGCCAGCTTCTTGTCCACCTTGGTCTGCGTCGAGATGCCGGCGTGGTCGGTACCCAGGATCCAGCGCGTGGGGCGCCCCTGCATGCGCGCGCGGCGGATGCACGTGTCCTGGATGGTGTCGTTGAGAGCGTGGCCCATGTGCAGCACGCCCGTGATGTTCGGCGGCGGGATGACGATGGTGTAGGGCTGCCCCTTGCCCGCGCCCAGCTCGGGCGTACGCTGGAAGTAGCCCGCGTTCATCCACGCCTCGAAAAGCGGGCGCTCGTGGGCGGCGAAGTCGTAGTCGATCTTCTTGCCGCTCTTGTCGTTCGTGTTATCGGCCATGGTCTGCTCTTTCGTCCTCAAAGTCTCTCAAACCGAAAAGCGGGCGCGCCGCTCGTCGCGATCCGCCCGCTCGTTTACCGTATCCCGCGTCCGCGCTACGCGCTCTGCAGGCTTGCCGCATCGCCCGCCGGAAGAGCTTCCGCCCCGTCCGTCGGCTCGATGTCGGGCTTCGTCTCCCCCGTGATGTCCGTCGCGCGGATGGTCACCGTCGACGGGCCTTTCTGCTCGGGCAGGTCGTACATCACGTCCTGCAGCACGCGCTCGCAGATGGAACGCAGGCCGCGGGCGCCCGTGCCGTGCTCCACCGCTTCGTGAGCGATGGCTTTCAAGGCTTCCGGCTCGAACGTCAGCACGGAATCCTCGAACTCGAACATCTTGGTGTACTGCTTCACCAGAGCGTTCTTCGGCTCGGTGAGGATGCGCACGAGATCTTCCTCGGAAAGCTCGTTGAGCGACGTCACCACGGGGATGCGCCCCACGAACTCGGGGATCATGCCGTACTTGTTCAGATCCTCCGGCAGCACGCGCGCCAAAAGCTCGGCCTCGGCGTGCTTCTTGCTCTCGGGCAGCTCGGCGTTGAAGCCCAGGCCCTTCTTGCCCACGCGATCGGCGATGATGTCGGCCAGGCCCACGAACGCGCCGCCCAGGATGAACAGGATGTTCGTGGTGTCGATGTGGATGAGCTCCTGCTGCGGATGCTTGCGCCCGCCCTGCGGCGGCACGCTCGCCTCCGTGCCCTCGACGATTTTCAGCAGCGCCTGCTGCACGCCTTCGCCCGACACGTCGCGCGTGATGGACAGGTTCTCGGCCTTGCGGGCCACCTTGTCGATCTCGTCGATGTAGATTATGCCGATCTCGGCGCGCGGGATATCGAAGTCGGCCGCAGTCATGAGCTTGAGGAGGATGTTCTCCACATCCTCGCCCACGTAGCCCGCCTCGGTGAGGGTGGTGGCGTCGGCGATGGCGAACGGCACGCGCAACGTGCGGGCCAGCGTCTGCGCAAGCAGCGTCTTGCCCGAGCCCGTGGGACCCAGAAGCATGATGTTGCTCTTCGCCAGCTCCACGTCGCCGTCTACGGCGTCCGCGCCCAGGCTGATGCGCTTGTAGTGGTTGTACACCGCCACCGACAGCGCGCGCTTCGCCTGCTCCTGGCCCACCACGTGCTCGGAGAGCTCGGCGTACAGCTCGTGGGGCGTGGGCAGGTCGGCCAGCACGTCCTCCGGCGCCGGATCGGCGACCGAAGCCGTCACGACCCCGTCGCCCACCCGCGCGTGACGGCCCTCCTCGGCGTGGGAGAAGCCCTCCGCCATTGCTGCCTCGTCGTGGCCCGGAACGCTCAGCCCCAGGTCGCGCATCATGGCATCGGCGCACACGGAGATGCACTCGTCGCAGATGTAGATGCCGTTCGGCCCCGATATCATGGCCGCCACCTGATGCGGCTGCTTGCCGCAGAAGGCGCAGGCGATATCGGCGTCTCGGCCTTCGAATTCGTCGTCGCGTCTGTCGTTCATGTATCCTGTTCGCTTCTCTACTCGTCGGTGCTCGGCGCAACCGCGCGCGAGGTGGTGATGCGGTCGACCAGGCCGTAGGCGACGGCCTCTTCGGCGGTCATATAGTTGTCGCGCTCGGTGTCGTTCTGGATGGTCTCCAGCGTCTGGCCCGTGTTGTCCGCGAGGATCTTGTTCAGGCGGTTGCGGGTCTTCAGCATGAAGTCGGCCACGATGGCGATCTCGGTCTGCTGGCCCTGCGCGCCGCCGGACGGCTGGTGGATGAGCACCATGGAGTTCGGCAGGCACAGGCGCTTACCCTTGGCGCCGTTGGACAGCAGCACGGCGGCCATAGAGGCGCACTCGCCCAGGCAGATGGTGGACACATCGCACTTGATGAAGTCCATCGTGTCAAGGATGGCAAGACCCGCGGTCACCGAGCCGCCCGGCGAGTTGATGTACAGGGAGATGTCCTTGTCCGGATCGGCGCTCTCGAGGTGCAGCAGCTGCGCCACCACAGAGTTGGCCACGTTGTCGTCGATCTGCTCGCCCAGGAAGATAACGCGATCGTTGAGCAGGCGGGAGTAGATGTCGTAGCTGCGCTCGCCGCGCGGGGACTGCTCGATAACGTAGGGAATCAGTGCTGATTTGGGATCAAAGCTCATAAGGTTGCCTCGCTTGTCTCTTGCGGCCGCTCGGCGGCCTGCTTGCGTTTATGCCATAGTGAGGTTTATCGCTGCGCTGTGCAAGGCCGGGGTACCGTTTCGTTACCTCGAGCCGCCCGGCGACGCGCGGATGCGCGGCCGGACGGCTCGATGTGCTCACGGTGCTATTCTGCGTCGTCGGCCTTGGCCTCGACGTCCTCGTCCTTCTTCGCAGCCTTCTTCGGAGCGGCCTTCTTGGCGGGCTTCTTCGCGGGCTCGTCGCCTGCGGCCTCGTCCTTCTTGGCCGTCTTCTTGGCCGCAGCCTTCTTGGCCGGCTTCTTTTCCTCGTCCTTCTTCTTCGAGAGGTCGAGCTCGGTCACGACGGCCTTGTCCATGATGTCCTTCACGGCCTTGGTGCGGATCACGCCCTGGCGCACCATGTGCAGCTGGCCGTTCGAGCGCCACTCGGCCTCCAGAGCCGCGGGATCCTCGACGCCGCTCTTCACGAACTCCTCGGTGACCTCCTCGGCCGTAGCCTCCATGCCGAAGTGGCGGGCCCACGCGTCAAGCGCGAGATCCTGCTTGGACATGTCCTCGGCCTGCTTCTTCACGTCCTCCTTGAACTGGTCGGGCGTGATGCCTTGCTGGGCGAGGTACACGTCGAAGGTCATGCCCTGGCTCTGCAGCTGCTGGAAGAAGTCCTGGATCAAGCTGGCCTCCGCGTCCTCCAGCATGGCCTCGGGGACGTCGCCCTCCACGCGCTCGGCGAGCGCGTACAGGCAGGCGTTCTCCTTCAGGCGCGGCATCATGTCGGCCTTCTGGCTGGTGACGGACTCGGCGATGCGCGCACGCAGGTCCTCGACGCTTTCGAAGCCCATCTGCTCCTTGGCCCACTCGTCGTTGACCTCGGGAACGATCTTCTTCTTGACGACCTTGACCTCGACCTCGAAGTTGATCTTCTCGGTCTTGCCGGCCAGCGCGGACAGCATGATGGGCGGATCGGCGGGCATGTCCAGCGTGAACGTAGCGGTCTGGCCCTTCTTCAGGCCCACCAGCTGCTCGTCGAACTCGGCCGGGAACAGGTTCGCGCCCAAGCCGTAGGGACGGTTCTCGGTCGTGAGCGACGGAATCTCCTCGCCCTTGTCGTCGGTGGCCTTCATGGCCAGGTCGATATAGCTGTCTTCCTTCACCTTCGTGGCGGCGGAAGCGTCCTCGAACGAGTAGTAGTGCTCGCGCAGGGCGTCGATCTGCTCGTCGATCTCGGCATCGGTCGTGCCTTCGGCGGGCAGCTCGATCTCGACGGGCTCGTAGCTGGAAATCTCGATCTCGGGCTTCACCGTGACGGTGAACGAGAAGGTGTAGGGCTTGCCGGCCTCGACGAGGTCCGTCTCGTCGAATTCAGGCTTGGCGATGGGGTACAGGTCGCAATCGTCGATGGCGAGAGGATAGGTGCCGTTGACCACGTCGTCGGTGACCGTCGCGCGCACGGCTTCGGCGCCCAGGGCGTTGTCGATGATCGGGCGCGGGGCCTTGCCCTTGCGGAACCCGGGGAAGTTGTACTTGTTGGCGAAGTCCTTGTAGGTCTTCTTGATGCGGGCATCGATGTCCGCGGCATCGACGGTAACGGTCACTTTCGTGCGGTTATCTTCCAATGCCTCAACTTTTGTTTCCACGTAACTATCCTCCATCATTCATATGTCGCCTTGCGGCATCGTTCGGTGCGACTGCCTTGGCCTTCCCTTGCAGCGATGCGTTACGACCTGCAAAGCAAGCCAAGCACACCGAGACGGAATTATCGCACATATGCGCCCAGCCGGGAAGTAAAGATGAGGCAGGTTCACGAAGAACCGACGAAACCGGGACGCAACCAGGGTGCAACGGAAACGAAACCGGGGAACCGCCCGTTGAAAATTCCGCCGGCATCGAAAGTCATGCTACCATGAGACGACTTTCGACAAGGACGCAAGGAGCCCCTTATGCCCCAGGACCGCACCCTCAAAGCCATCAAATCCCGCAGCCGCAGCGAGCAGGTGTCGGTGGTCTCGCTGCTGCTCCTGCCGCTTTTGGGGATGTGCTGCCTGCTGATCCCCGACACCGTCACCGACGCGCTGCCGTATCTGCTGGGAGGCCTCATGGCGGTATCGGGCGCGGCGGGCCTCGTGTACGCGGTTGCGCACGCGAGCGGCGCGCGAGCCGACGCGCGCAGCCTCGTCGAGGAACCGGCCGTGCTGGGGCGGGCCGTGGTCATGTGCGTGCTCGGCGGCGTCATCCTCGTGCAGGGACATGCCTCCATCAGCTTCGTCGGCGTGATGTGGGGACTCCTGGGCCTGTACAAGGCCGCCGACGAGATCGACGAGGTGGTGCACGCGCTCAAGGGAAGGAGGCCCTTCGCGTTGAAGCTGGCCTTCACCGTGTTCGAGATGGTGCTGGCCGTGCTGCTTATCATCAGCCCGTTCGCGAACATCGAGCACCACGTGCTGTTGCTGGGCCTGGAACTGATCGCCTACCCCTTCCGGATCGAGTCGGGCGATTCGGGCAAGCTCACCGTCGAAACGGAAGCGTAGCGCCATTGGACGGCAAGGAAGGCGCCTCTTACCCGAATCTCGAAGGTTACAAATCGATTTTGCCCTCCCGCTAATCGCCCGATCACGGTATCATGAAGCCGAAAGCGAAACGCACCCGAAACGCAGCAGCCGGAGGCTTCCATGCCCACCATCGATCTCAACATATTGCAGGAACGCGAGCTGGCGCGCTTGCTGGACTACGAGCGCGCAACGTGCACCGTCGACGGCGACCTCGTGTATCACTGCGCCTTCCCCTATCGCCCCGACGACGACCTGCAGGTAGAGCTCATCGCGCACGGCGCGCTCATGCAGAAAATCGACGACCGCCGCGGCACCGTGGTCACCATCACGTCGGACGGATACTCCTACTTTCCCATGCTCAAACAGGAGGAAGAGGAGCGCAAGCGCCGCGAGCGTCGCGAAACGCGCCTCGTGGGCACCGCCGCTTTGTTCGCCGCCCTCAGCGTAGTCATAGGCTTTCTGTTGGGAAAGTTCTTCGCCTAGCTCGCCCGAACGCCGAAGCTGCGAGCCTTTTTCTGCTCGTGCACGCTTTTGTCAAGCGTATGCGGGTCCAACGATGCGTTTAGCTTGACAAAAGCGTGCATGGGGAACGGGACGCGCAGCCTTCGCATCCCGTATTGGGCGAAGCGCGCCGCGACGTATCTTGATGGTGCGGGCGAAAGGACTTGAACCTTCACGAGTTTCCCCACCAGAACCTAAATCTGGCGCGTCTGCCAATTCCGCCACGCCCGCACGCGTTGCATCGCGCCCGAAAGCGCGCAGCGACCATGATACCAAAAACGGCGGGAAAGAAAACCGTCGTCCGAACGCTTTTCGTGCGCGCGCCCTCTTTCTGCTACTATGATGCGACTCAACGGGAAAGGAACGCATCATGGGAATCAAGAAGGTCGTCCAGGCGTGGAACTCGGTCAGCCTGGTGAAGCGTATCGTCATCGGACTGGTGATCGGCGGCGTGCTGGGCGTGGCGGTGCCGAACATCGAGGTCGTCGAGCTGCTGGGCACGCTGTTCGTGTCGGCGCTGAAAGGCGTCGCGCCGATTCTGGTGTTCTTCCTGGTTATCAGCGCGCTTGCGAACGCTCGCGCAGCCGGATCGATGAAAACCGTCGTGCTCCTGTACGTGGTGAGCACGTTCGTCGCGGCGCTCGTGGCCGTGGTGGCCAGCTTCCTGTTCCCCATCGAGCTCACGCTGAGCGCTCCGGCGGCCGACCAGAGCTCGCCGTCGGGCATCGGGGAGGTGCTGGGCGCGCTCGTGATGAACGTGGTGTCGAACCCGGTGGACGCGCTTATGAACGCGAACTACATCGGCATCCTGGCTTGGGCCGTGGTGCTGGGCATCGCGCTGCGCGCCGCGTCGCAGAGCACGAAGGACGTGTTCGCCAGCGTGTCCGACGCCGTGTCGCAGGTGGTGCGCTGGGTGATCTCGCTGGCGCCCTTCGGCATCTTGGGCCTCGTGTACACCACGGTGAGCGCGAACGGCCTGGAGATATTCACCGAGTACGGCCAGCTTCTGCTGGTGCTGGTGGGCTGCATGCTGTTCATCGCGTTCGTCACGAACCCGCTGCTGGTGTTCTGGGGCATCCGCAAGAACCCCTACCCCCTCGTGCTGCGCTGCCTGAAGGACAGCGGCATCACGGCGTTCTTCACGCGCAGCTCGGCGGCGAACATCCCGGTGAACATGGAGCTGTGCCGCAAGCTGGGGCTGGACAAGGACAACTACTCAGTGTCCATCCCGCTGGGAGCCACCATAAACATGGCGGGCGCTGCGGTGACCATCTCGGTCATGGCCATGGCGGCCGCCCACACCATGGGCGTGTCCATCGATCTGCCCACCGCCGTCATCCTCAGCGCGCTGGCAGCGGTGTCCGCCTGCGGCGCGTCGGGCGTGGCAGGAGGGTCGCTGCTGCTCATCCCGCTGGCATGTTCGCTGTTCGGCATCGGCAACGACGTGGCCATGCAGGTGGTGGCCATCGGCTTCATCATCGGCGTGGTTCAGGATTCGTGCGAGACGGCGCTCAACTCGTCGTCCGACGTGCTGTTCACCGCCACATCGGAGTACCGCGAGTGGCGCAAAGCCGGCAAGGAGATCACGTTCGGCGAGGATGCGTTCAGCGAGAACGAGCTGGCGTAAGGGGAACGGTTCCTCTGCAAGAAGAAGGGCGGCTCCAGGGCCGCCCTTCTTCTTGCACGCGTTGCTATTGGTCGACCACCGTCACCGTATAGGCGTTGTCGCCGACGGTGAAGGGCTTCAACAGGTTCTCGACCAGCGTATGCGCCTGAGCCTTGGCTTGCTCCAGCATGTTGGCCTGGTTCACCTTGCCCTCGGCATCTTGCTGCGCCACCTTCAGCGCCTCGGCCGTGTCTTGCTTGTTCTCCCAGTTGAACAGCGCGAACGATGAATCGTAGAACTCGAGGGAGTTCGGGTCGATCTCGATGCCCAGAAGCTGCGGCGCCGGCAGGCTCACCGTGATGGCGTTGCCGCTGACCTCGACGCGGGCCTGCGCCAGATCCACGCCTGCGCGCACCTCGGCATCGTAGACCATGGTGAAGGCCTTCTTCGTGATGAAGTCGATGTCGCCGTTCTCGTAGCGCACGAGGCCGCGGTAGTCCAGCTTGGCCGTGGCCAGCTCGCTGCAATCGGACAGCTGCTCCTGGATGGACGTGGACGACAGCGAGATGCTGGGCTCGAACGTGCGCTGCACGGCGAGCGTTCCGAACACGCCGGCCGCGATCAGCGCGACGGCGACGATAACCATGACTATCTTCTTCATGCCTCTCCTACCTCGTCAGCTTTCACGCTGCAAGGATATCATGGGAGAAGAACCCGAAAACGCCGCCTCACGACTTCAACGAACGGCTGTTGCCCGACCGTCACGAGCCGGGATGAGCCGCCGCGTTCGTCCATTTCCGGGCCCGCGAGCGCGCTCGGCATCGGACAGGGAGTCCAAGTCCCCGACTTATGCGCGCCTCTGCCAAGAGGGCGCGGTATTCCGCTCAACGCCTCGAGCGCAGACCATGAGCCGTAATCGGGCGGCTCCCTGCGGCGCCGATGGGAAGCCTCCCTGTCGGCACCGCACGAGAAACCCCTCGCGGGCGATTCGCGCCTATCGGTCGAGGCGGGCGTAGGATTGGCCGTCGCGCTGCTCCACCTTGATGCCGTCCAGGTCGTCGAGATAGGGCCTGAACTGCGCGTAGCCCAGATCGCGCAGCTTGAACGTGCGGAACTTGCCGCGCACGCGCTTGCCCAGCACGGACAGCGCGATCCCCTCCGGCTCGGCGGCGGCCACGGTCTGGCGGATGAACGCCTCGGGGTCGGACGGGGCAGCGGCGCCTTCGGCGACAGCCTTCGCAGTCGCTTTGGCCGGACGCTTCGGTGCGCGCTTCGCGGGCGCTTCGGGCTCCCGCTTCGGCGCTTCCCCGACGGGCTGCTCCTGCGTCACCGTAGCCTCGGCGACCGGCTGCTCGGCCTTGGGGGCCTTCGCTCTCGCGGGCTTGCGCTTCGGCTTCGCAGCGGGCTTCTGCTCCTCGGTTGGCGCGGCGGCCTGGGCAGGCACCTCGCCGTCCGAGCGCTCACCCTTCTCGGTCTGCTTCTTCCCCGCCTGCTTGCGCCCTTCCGAGCCTCTCGAGCGAGAAGCAGCCGCGCGCATGCGGGCGGCACGTCCGGGACGGTTGTCCGAGGGAGGCTGCTCGGCAGGCTCGGCTTCGACGACAGGTTCGGCCAGACGATCATGCTGCTCGCCTGCGGGCTCCGCTGAGAGTTCCGGTTCCTGAACCGGCTTCTCCTCGGCAGCCTCGGATCCCTGCTGCGCCGCGACCTGATCCTTGCGACGGCGCGGCTGACGGCGCGACGCGGGCTTCTTCTCGACCGGCTTCGCCTCAGCGGCGCCCTGCGCGTCCGTCGATCCTTCAGATTCTGCAACCGGCGCGTCTTTCGCGTCGTCGGCCTGCTTGGCCTCGGGTGCCTGCTCTGCCTCCGGGGAAGCGTCCTTCGGAGCGTTCGCACCCTCGGCCAGCACCACGGCCACCGAGCTGCCGTCCTTGATGATCTGCACGCTGGCGAACTCGTCGAGCAGCTTCGACAGCAGGTTCGTGCCGTAGCTGCGCACGTCGAAGTCGGGGTAGCGCTTCAGCAGACGGCTGCCCACCTCTCCGAGCCCCGTCGACTTGCCGTTGTTCTGGTTGTCCGTGATGATGTTCACCACGGCCTGCTCGATCTCGTCCTTGCTCATGGTGGTGGTTCCAGCGCCCTGGCCGTTCGACGACGAGCCCTGGTCGTGACGGTTCCTGTTGCGTCCGCCCGACTTGCCGCCCGTGTCGCCCAGCAGAAGCTCCAGCGTGGTGAAAATGTCGCATGCCTTTCTGAACGGCGTGGGCGTCTTCTTCTCGCCCATGCCGATGACCGTGAGGCCGCTTTCGCGGATACGGCTGGCCAGACGCGTGAAATCGCTGTCGCTCGACACGATGCAGAAGCCCTCCACCGAGCGCGTGTACAGGATGTCCATGGCGTCGATGATCATGGCCGAGTCGGTGGCGTTCTTGCCTTGAGTGTAGCCGAACTGCTGGATGGGCGTGATGGAGTTCTCCAGCAGCGCGTCTTTCCACTTGGCATGGAGCGTGAGCGTCCAGTCGCCGTAGATGCGCTTGTAGGTGACGGTGCCGTACTTCGACAGCTCGTCGGTGATGGGCTTTATATATTTCGCCGACACGTTGTCGGCATCGATCAAAAGTGCGAACCGCTTTTCAGACGATTGCTTGATATCCACGTAGTGCTCCTCATTCCGATTGCGGGAGGGCCGGATGCCCTGCCCCTCGGGCGTCGACTCTTCTTCGGGCGCCGCGCTAGGCAGCCGTTTTCGACGTCTTGGATGATTCTATACTACTTGAAAGCAAGCGATCGACAGGCGTTTGCAAAATGGTTGATACATTTTGTTCATATTCCTCTTGCACTCCCGGTAGAAAATCCGTATACTACCACCTTGCGCCTTGGTGGGTGTAGTTCAGTCGGCTAGAACGCCAGATTGTGGCTCTGGAGGTCGTGGGTTCGAGTCCCATCATCCACCCCAGCGCGAGTTTGAAAAAAGTACTTGCAATTGCTGGAAACATGCTTTAAAATAATCCAGCGCTTTGCGCACTTGGAACTTTGACATAGGCGTTATTTCTGGACTGTTAGCTTAGTTGGTAGAGCAGGGGACTCTTAATCCCAAGGTCCGGGGTTCGAGTCCCCGACAGTCCACCATTTGAATTCTAAAGGTCAGACATCGTGTCTGGCCTTTTTCATTTTCCCCCTTCTCCTCTGAATTGTGGGCACCTTGTGTATGATGGCGGAAGCATCTGCGACAAAACGCTCCTTCGCGCGTGTTGGTAGCGGAAAGGAGATGGGATATGGATGTAGGTTGCGAGGCTCTGGGAGCCGGAACGTCCCGGAGCGACCGTCCGCTTGCTGCAGCGAACGGACGAAAACCGCACGCTGGCCAGCCGAGCGGAACCGTGCACGTCCTCGACGCCGTGGCGCTCGAAAGCGCCATGGAGCGCTGGGGCGACACCGTGCTTCGCTTGGCTACCAGCCGCATGGGCAGCATCGCCGACGCGGAAGACGTGTTTCAAACCGTGTTCATGCGCCTGCTGCAATCGAGAGAGCGGTTCACCGACGACGAGCATCTGAAGGCGTGGCTTCTGCGCGTGACGATCAACTGTTGCAACGACGTGCACCGCAGCCCCTGGAGCAAGCGCCGCGCCGAGCTCGACGATGCCACGCTGTCCACGTTGCGCGCCTCCGAGCTGGACGAGCCGGGACGCGAAGCGCCCGACGACGCTTTCGGCAACCGCAACCTCGAGCCCGGCGACTTGGCCGCGGCCCTCGCCCGCCTCACGCCCCAGCAGCGCACCGCCGTACACCTGTTCTACTTCGAAGGATATGCAACCGACGAGATAGCGCAGATCACCGGCGAGCGCTCAGGCACCGTCCGATCCCACCTCCACCGCGCGCGCAAGGCCCTCAAGATCAATCTAGGAGCGCACTCATGAACGAAAACGATTTCCGCAAGGAGTACGAGCGCATGCAGCACCAGGTGCGCGCGTCGTCCGATCTCAAAGAACGCTGGCCGCCGCCGAGCGGGCAGCCGACCGCTTCGCCTCCTCCGCTCAGCCGGTCGCGCCCGCGTCAGCCAAGCGCCCACATCGGCGCGCCGGATCGCGCAGCGGCGGCGTCGCAGTTGCGCGTCGCTGGGGTCTGCCCGCCGCAGCCTGCCTCGTCGCCGCGGCCATCGTCGCCGGCGGCGTGCCCATGGTCATGGGCGCGATGGACGCGGACGGCCATACGGCCATCTCCCTGAGCGACGCCCAACAGGCAAGCGGCTTCGCCGTGCGCGCCTACGCCTCCGACGGCAGCGCGCCGCTCGCGCCCGGCGAGGGGGGCACCGTTGCGTTCGACCGCGACTTGGGCTACCGCTTCTCAGGAGGCGACGACTACAAAGTGAGCGGCTTCTTCACCGGCTGCCTCTTCCACGTTGAGGGCGAGGGCATCTCCCGCGTGCAGGCGAACCTGACGGGCGGGGCCCTGTACCGCGTGACGTTCGAAGACGGACCGACCGACCCCGACGACCCGCGCATGGGCGAGCTGGCAAGCTGGAAGCCCACGGCACGCGGTACCGGCGAGTACTACGGCGGCTACGATTTCGTCGGAAGCTCCATGCGGAACGGAGAGAGCAAGCTGAGCCTCGCGAAGCTCATGGGTTCCACCATCGACGTCTCCGCAAGCGACGCCCCCGGCATCGCGGACGGCACGACGAGTTTCGGCCTCTGGACGAACGAGGGCGAGCCTCCTGAAAACATCATGGGCGACCTGCAATCCCCCGTCATCGACCTGTTCGAAGGACAGACGCTCACCGTCACCGTGACGTTCGAGGACGGGCGCACGTCCACCCAGGCCATCGAGCTGCACGCGGCCAACTTCGAGACCGAAATGGTCGACGGCACCCCCCGCCTGACCACCCGTCTCGCCGCAGACGACGCCGAAGCCCCCTCGGCAGCGAAATCGCTCTACGGCATCGTGGTGAAAGCGGGAAGCGGCCCGTTCCCCTTCCCGCTCGACGACGCGAACGACCGCGCCGACGAAGTGCTGCCCGCGTCGACCATCGAGCGCCAGGACGATACCTGGCGGGCAACCGTCGAGGAGAACGGCGCGCGCGTCGACGCGACCCTGCCCGAAAACGCGCTCACACCGTCCGACGGCGAAGTCGCGTTCGACTTCGGATACGAAAGCACCGGCTCCTCTCACCCGGACTCCGAAAGCTCGCAACAGCCGACCGCGCGCTTGGCCATGAGCTCCCCTTCCATCTCGCTCTCCGACACTCTTCCGGGCGGAAAGGCGCTCGACGACTGCCTCTTTGTCGTGGACGGATGGCTGGGCAACGCGCGCTACATGGACAAATGCTCGCGCGAGGTGTGGGGCTACGGCTACAACGACGACGGCACGCTTACGAGCGACGACTACCGTTACGCGTCCACGACGGTGACGCTGCGCAACCTTGAAGATACGGCCGTCCCCGTTTGGACGCCCGTGCTCTACGATTTCGCCCTGCGCAACGATGACGGAACGCTCGACATGGTGCGGACGGGTTACGATCTGGACTTCGAGGCAACGGGCGACACCGTGCCCTCCGACGACCCCCAGCACGTCGTCATCGCGCCGGGCGGCACAGTGCAGCTGACCGTGGTGCGCGTCCTGCCCACGTACGTCCTGGAGAGCGGAAACCTGGTGCTCGTGCCGACCGACGACGGCAGCCCGTTCTCCCAGGCCTTCTCCCTCGGCGGGCAGATCTAGCTGCCCCGCCGCTTCATCGCGGAGCCCCCGCAGACTCGGCCTGCGGGGGCTCCTTCGCTCCCCCCCCTATTCGCGCACGAGCTTCCGGGCGCCGACGTACGTCACCGCGAAGTAGGCGCCGTACACCGCCAGGAACGCGCCGGCGCAGGCCAACGCCATCGACGTGATGTCGAGGTGCCCGAACACGGCCACGACGTCGGTGACCACCACGAGCGCGCACGCGGCGTGCGCGACGGCCAGCAGCAGCGGGAACAGGAAGTACACGAGCACCTGAACGAACAGCGCGCTGCTGATCATGCCCTCGGGAGCCCCCAGCTTTCGCAGCAGCCCGTAGCGCTGCGCGTTATCGGAAGCGTCGGACAGCTGCTGGATGGCGAGTATGGCCGCACAGGCGATGACCAGCACGAAGCCCAGGTAGATGGCCAGGTACGCCACAATGGTGGACAGGCTGATGCTCTGGTCGATCACCTCGGCGCGCGTCATGGACAGCGTGATCGGCCAGGTGTCGGGGTTGTCGGTGTCCGCCACGGCGTCCATCATCTCGCCGAACGCGGCCTCGTCCTCGTCGCTTGCGCACTGCACGTCGAGGACGGACTGGAGGATCGCCGATCCTGCCGGCACCGCCTCGTCGGGCACCACGAGCGTGCCCGTGTTCATCGGAAACGGCGTGGTCTGCAGGCTCTCGCCCCGGAATTCGGCCACGCGCAGGTCGCGCCCGCCCACGGACAGCACGGTGCCGCGATCCACCGCGTCGCGGTAGAACCCGCTCGTGATGTCGGAGTCGCTGAAAACCGCGCACTCCCCCGCGCCCAGCTCGAGCGCCGGTCGACCCGCCAGCTCGAGCGCGGCGTTCACCTGCGACAGCTTCGCCAGGTACACGGGGTACGCGCCGTAACCGCTGTTGACGGACGCGCCCGCGTAGTCGGACAGCTTGAGGCCGCTCGCGCGCTCCACGTCGTCCATCACGAGGCCGTCGGCCGGATCGACCAAAAAGTCGATCTGCGCCGTGCGGGACGCCGCCGCATCGAAGTCGCCCGCGCCCACGGCCGCCACGCTCGCGCGCAGCCCCGCGGCCATATCGTAGCCCTGCCGCTCGGCGAAGGCCCCGAATTCACCCAGTTCGGCAGGCTGATAGCCCGCCTCGGCATCGTACGAGCCGAACGACGTGGACACGCTGGCGCTGTATCCCGTGCTCTTGTCCAGCGAACCGTCGATGGCGTTGCGGATGCCGATGCCGCCGCACACGCTGGTGATGGCCAGGAACAGCACGAGGCACACCACCGACAGCGACGCGAACGCGGTGTTCACCTTCGCGTTCAGCTGCCGCAGCGCGAACATGTTGAGCCCGCGCAGGTACAGCGGCTTGATCAGCTGCACCAGCTTCAACAGGAAGCCCGACAGCGCGTAGAAGAACAGCACCGTGCCTGCGCACACGAGCAACGTGGCCGCCGCGAATTCGGGCGAGGGCTCCATCAGCCCGTTGTCGATGAGCAGCTTGTACGACACGCCTATCAGCACGAGCGACGCCGCGAACAGCGCGAGCGACAGCGGCAAGCTGGTCAGCCGCATCTCCTCGTTCTTACGCTGCGCGTGCAGAAGGTCGATGAGCTTCGCCCGCGCCACCGTGCGCGCGTTCAACAGCGCGGCCGTCAGGAAGATGGCCGCGAACACGATGACGGTCTTCGCCAACGCGTCGGCCGAGAACACGAACGCGAACCCGCCCGCCTCGGCCACGTCGGCCTGGAACAGCGCGCTCGTCAGCTGCAAGAGAAGCTGCGACAGCCCGATGCCCACGACGAGCCCCGCCGCAAGCGAGGCCGCGCCAGCGATCAGCGATTCCAGCGCCACGATCTTCACCACGTCGCCCGTGCTCATGCCCAAGGCGAGGTACACCCCGAACTCGCGCTTGCGCCGCTTGATGAGGAAACTGTTCGCGTACACCACGAGGAACACGAGCACGAACGCAATGAACACCGACACGCCGCCGATGACCATGCCCAGCAGATCGAACATCTTGCTTTGCGTCTCGGAGAACGCGAGCACGCCCTGCTGGGCCGTCATGGAGTTGAACGCGTAGAACACCGCCACGCCCAGCATGACCGTGAGGAAGTAGATGCCGAAGTCCGCCAGCGACTTGCGCACATTGCCGAGCGCGAGCCTAGCAAGCATGGCGCGTCACCTCGTCCGCGGCATCGTCCTCGCCCGCGCCGCCCATGCTGGAGACCACGTCCACGATGCGGCGGTAGAACGCCGAACGCTCCGTGCCGTTACGGCGCAGCTCGCCGTACAGGCCGCCATCCTTGATGAACACGATGCGGTTGCAGTAGCTGGCCGAGAACGAGTCGTGCGTGACCATGAGGATGGTGGATCCCCGCTCGTTGAGGTGCGCAAGCGATTCGAGCAGCTGGCGCGCCGATTTCGAATCGAGCGCGCCGGTGGGCTCGTCGGCCAGCACAAGATGCGGGCGGGTCACCGTGGCGCGCGCCGCGGCCACGCGCTGCTTCTGGCCGCCGGACATCTGGTAGGGGTACTTCTGCAGCACGTCCTCGATGCCCAGCGTGCGCGCCGCCTCACGCACGCGCGGGTCGATCTCGCGCACGGGCGTTTTCTGGATGGTCAGCGCCAGCGCGATGTTCTCGTACGCCGTGAGCGTGTCCAGCAGGTTCGAGTCCTGGAAGATGAAGCCCAGGTCCTCGCGCCGGAACTTCGCCAGCTCCTTGCCCGCGAGCGCGGTCACGTCGCGCCCGCCGACGACGATGGTGCCGCTCGACGGCTTGTCGATGGTGGCCAGGCAGTTCAGCAGCGTCGACTTGCCCGACCCGCTGGGCCCCATGATGCCGGTGAACTCGCCGCACGCCACCGCGAAGCTCACGCGGTCGAGCGCCTGCGTCACGCTGCCGTCGTGCTTGCGCCCCTCGGCGCCGTAGCGCTTGCTGAGAGCGCGCACCTCCACCACCGTCGACGCGCCGACGTCCCTTGCATCCATATTCAGCTCCTTCTTCTCGTTTTGCTCCTGCTCCCAGGTTACGAGCCGCTCCTTACAGCGCCTTGCAGCACGCCTTGCGGCTTCCTTACCGCACCTTGCGGCTGCCTTACGATACGAAGAAGCGGATTACCGCGCTCGGCCGCATGTGTCATACTGGCAAGCACGAAAGAGAAAGGGGTTCGACGATGACCGGCGCATTCGGCATGGTGGAGACGCACTTGCGCGGCAAGCGCATCCTGCTGGTGGACGACGAGCGCGAGCTGGCCGACATGGTGGCCACCATCTTGCACGGCGCGGGGTTCGCCTCCGTCGACATCGCGAATTCCAGCGCCGAAGCGCTCTCCTCGATCGCGGCGCGCAGCGCCTCCCCCGAGCACGCGTACCAGCTGTTCGTGCTCGACGTGATGATGCCCGGCATGGACGGCTTCGAGCTGCTCGGACGCATCCGTCAGCTGCCCGCGCACACCTCGACGCCCGCGCTGTTCCTCACGGCGAAAGACGAGCCTTTCGATCGCGTGTCGGGACTCACGTTGGGCGCCGACGATTACATCGCGAAGCCGTTTCTGCCCCAAGAGCTGGTGCTGCGCATCGCCGCCGTGCTGCGCCGCTGCTATGCCGCCGAGAACCCGCTGTTGGAGCTGGCTGCGAGCCGCGTGAACTTCGCCACCGCCGAGGTGGAGCGCGCCGACGGGCAGACGGTGCCGCTCACCGCCAAAGAACACGAGATCCTGAGCGTACTCGCGCGCAACGCCGGGCGCATCGTCACCATCGATTCCCTGTGCGAGGCGTGCTGGGGCACGTCGTTCGGCTACGAGAACTCGCTCATGGCGCACATCCGTCGCCTGCGCGAGAAGATCGAGGCAGACCCGTCGGCGCCGGTTTCGCTCGTCACGGCGCGCGGACTGGGCTACAAGCTGGTCGAGCGCGGCTAGCTCATGGGCCGCGCCCCTCGCACATCTGCTCGAGACCGTCGCACAAGGCGACCGGCGGGCTTCGCGCGCTTCTTCACCAAGCAGCTGCTGCTGTTCGTGGCGCTGGCGCTGCTCATCGTGGTCATCGACTTCTTCCTGTACGCCGTCATCGCCTACCGGGAATCGAACTCGAACTTCAACGACGGCACGCCCGCGTCCACGACGCGCGCAGTCGACCAAGCTCTCGAGCAGGATGCCGACGGCTCATGGACGCTTGGGGAGAACGGCCTGGAGGCGCTCAGCCAGCAGGACGCCTGGGCGCTCGTCATCGGGACGGACGGCGCGGTGGCCTGGTCGCAGGACAAGCCGGAGGACGTGCCCGACCGGTTCAGCGTGAACGACGTGGCGATGGCAGCGCATTATGCGGCCGTCGCCGACTATCCGGCGTTTTTCTGGGATCGGGACGACGGCCTGCTGGTCGTGGGTTTCCCGAAGAACGAGTTCTGGACGATGACGCTCACCTACCCCGCGTCGACCGTGCGCAACTTCCCGCTGTACGTGCTGCTGATATTCGCAGTCGACCTCGGGATCTTGTACACCATCTACGCGGTGTCGCGTCGCCGGACGCAAAACGCCGTGGCTCCCATCGCCGAAGCGCTCGACGCGCTGTCTGACGGGCGCGCGGCCGAGCTGCACCTCAAAGGGGATCTGCGCGACATCGGCGACCAGATCACCGAGACGAGCGCGGTCATCGAGCAGAAGGACGCCGCGCGCGCAAGCTGGATTCGCGGCATCTCCCACGACATCCGCACGCCGCTGTCGATGATTCTCGGCTACGCCGACGCGCTCGTGCAGGACGAGGGCGCAGCCGAAGAGGCGCGCGCAAGCGCGCGGGTCATCAGAGCGCAGGGGCTCAAGATCAAGGACCTCGTCACCGATCTCAACACCGCCTCGCAGCTGGACTACGACATGCAGCCGATGCGCCTGGAACGCGTGCATGCGGCGCGCCTGCTGCGCACCGTGGCGGCCGCGCATGCGAACAGCGGGCTGGACGAAGCGCATCCTATCGAGCTCGACATCGCAGAGGACGCGCTGAACGCGGTGGTGCTGGGGGACGAGAGGCTGCTCACGCGCGCGGTGGAGAACGCCATCTCCAACGCGCGGCTGCACAACGAGCAGGGATGCACGATCAGCGTCGAACTGGCGCTGCGAGACAACGCGTACTGCACGATCCGCGTGAGCGACGACGGTGCTGGAATCGCGGCTGCCGACCTCGCCGCGCTCGAAGCGCGCCTCGCGCGCTCGCGCACGGCGCGCAGCGCGGCTGGGTCGTTCAACCGCGATCACGGCCTGGGGCTCGTTCTGGTCGACCGCATCGCCCGCGCGCACGAGGGATCGCTCTCCCTCGACGGCGCGCCGGGCGAAGGCTTCTCCGTGACCCTCGCCCTCCCGCTGGCGTAGCGACGGAAGGGTTTACGCTCCGCAGACGCCGATGCCGATGAGGCCGGGGCCGGTATGCACCACGAGCACGGGGCTGATCTGCCCTTCGTACCAGGCGTCCACGTTGTGCACGCGCTGCTCCAGCTCGTGCTTTACTTCGGCCGCCTCCGCAGCGGCATCGCCGTTCACCACGGCCATCGTGCAACGCGGATACCGCGCCGCTGCCTCCTCGGCGCAGCGCATGGCCTTCTTCAGCGATTGACGGCGACCCTTGGCCTTCGCCACGGTGCAGTACACGCCCTTCTCGTTGCAGGTGATCACCGGGCGCATGTCCAGCAGACTGCCCACCGCGTACGTCACGTTGCCTATGCGGCCGCCCTTATGCAGGTATTCCAGCGTGTCCACGCAGAAGAACACCTTCGTGCTCTCCACGATGCGCTCGCTGTCGCGTCGCAGGTCGTCGAGCGTGGCGCCGTCGGCCAGCCTGCGCGCCACCGCAAGCGCGACCAAGCCCGCGCCCATGCCGATGTTCTTCGTGTCCACGATGCAGCAGTCCAGCTCGGGCATCCCGACGGTGATCGATCGCATGAGCTCGCATGTGGCCGACAGGCCGCTCGAGATAGTGACGATGACGGCCTGCTCGTAACCGTCGTCCACGACGCGCTGCAGCACCTCGCGCGCAATCGCAGGAGTCGGCGTGGACGTAGTGGGGATCTCCTCGGAGAAGCGGTCGTATACCTGTTGCGGCGTGATGGTCACTTTATCGAGAAAGCTCTCGCGTTCGTAGTTCACCTGCAACGGCACGACGTACATGCCGTACCGCTCGACGTCCGCCGGCGGCACGTCGGTGCACGAGTCGATGACGAGAGCGATGCGAGAGGTGTCCATGCGACCTGCTTTCGTTCGTCCGGGCATCGCCCGGGTTACTATCTAGTATCAATAACTAGATTATTGGTTGAAACGTACTATGTCAAGCAGTTCTAAAGATTGACTCCAAACGGTCGCCTTGCTATGCTCGTTTTGTTTCCTCCGCACGCGCGCGAAAGGCTCCTTCATGAACGACGCATCCGTCAGCACATCGACCTATGCCGAGCATCTCGTCTCCCTGCACCTCCCTCGCTACGACGAGATACCCTCCATCGACCTGTACATGGACCAATTGGTGGGTTTTCTCGAAGACACGCTGGCTCCGCTGTACCAGCCCGGCGAGAAGATCATCACGCGTTCCATGGTGAACAACTACGTGAAGCAGGGCGTGCTGGCATCGGCCGCAGGCAAGAAGTACACGCGCTCCCACATCGCATACCTCATCGTCATCTGCACCCTTAAGCAGACGTTCTCCATAGCGGAAATCGACCGGCTCATCCGCATGCAAATCGCCAGCTTCGACACGCGCGTGGCCTACGACTACTACTGCGATGCGTTCGAAGCCGCGCTGCGAGCGTTGTTCGCAGCCCTTCCAACCAGCCCGAAAGGCCTGATGAGCGGAGAAAATGAGGGGGATTTCGAGCGGGATCTGGTGCTGGCTTCCACGGCGGCTGTCGCCTACACGCTCTACATCAAAGCGAGCATCGCCGTAGCGGGCGGGCGGCCCAAATAACGCCTTCCGCTCATTTCGTGCGCAAAGCCGAGCGGATGCGACCGGCTCGGTTACAATAAAAGGGTTGATCCCATCCCAACGAATGGAGGAGCCCTTGGAAGCGCTCATGCTCGCCCTGCTCTTGCTGGCGGCCGTCCTCGTCTCGTCGGTCATCGACCAGCTGGTGCCCAAGATCTCCTCGCCCCTCATACAGATCCTGCTTGGCCTCGGCATCGCGCTTCTCGCTTCCTCGCAAATCAAGATCGAACTCGATGACAAGCTGTTCCTCGTGCTGTTCATCGCTCCTTTGCTCTACGACGAGGCCAAGAACATCGACAAGGCATCGCTGTGGCGCAACCGCAAGCCCGTGCTGTCGCTGGCCATCGGACTGGTGCTTGCCACGGCGCTCGTCGTGGGGTTCGCCGTCCACTGGCTCGTGCCGTCCATCAGCTTGTTCGCCGCTTTCGCGCTGGGCGCGGCGCTCGGCCCGACCGATGCCGTGGCGGTAGCGTCGCTTTCCAAGGAAACGAGCATCTCCTCACGTTCCAAGAGCATTCTCGAAGGCGAGTCGCTCATCAACGACGCCTCGGGCATCGTGGCGTTCCAATTCGCCATCGCAGCCGCCGTCACCGGCACGTTCTCCCTCGTCGACGCCACAGCCGACTTCCTGTTCAGCTTCTTCGGCGGTATCCTCATGGGCATCGCCCTGGGCTACCTGGGCAACTTCCTAGTGCGCAAGGTTCGCTCGTGGGGCCTGGAGAACACGACCTTCCACGTGTTGTTCGAGGTGTTCACGCCGTTCATCGTGTACCTTGTGGCCAACGCGCTGCACACGAGCGGCATCCTGGCCGTGGTGGCGGCAGGTCTCGTGAACGTCATCTCGCCGCGCATCATCGGGCCGTCCATCTCGCGCATGAACATCGTCTCGACAAGCGTCTGGCGGGTGCTGTCCTTCGCGCTCAACGGCGTGGTGTTCGTGTTGCTGGGCACGCAGCTGCCGCTCGCCTTTCAAGGAACATGGGAAAGCACGGCCGTTTCGAACGACAAGCTCATCGCGTACGTGCTGGGTCTCGCCTTCATCGTGATCTTCGCACGATTCGTTTGGGTGATGGCCATGGAATGGGTGCACAGCCGCGCCGAACGCGCAGATCGCCCGTTCGGGTTGGAGAACGTGCGCACGGCTGCCGTCATGACCCTGGGCGGCCCGAAAGGAGCCATCACGCTGGCCGTGGCGTTCACCATATCCTACGCGGTGCCGCAGCGCGACCTCATGATATTCATGGCCTGCGGCGTGATCGTAGTAACCCTGCTTCTGGCCACGTTCGTCGTGCCCCTGCTGGCACCGAAGAAGCCGCCCACCGACGAGGACCTGCGCTGCGACGAGACCGAGGTGAGCATCGAGATACTGCGCACCGTCATCGAGGACTTGGCCGCGCGCCAGACCGCCGAGAACCGTGCGGCCACGCAGATGGTGATCCGCTCCTACAACGACCGCATCGCGCGCATCAAAAGCCGCAACGACATCGAGGACGAGCCGAACACGGCCCTGCGCCTGCAAGCGGTGCGCTGGGAGCAGGAGCTCGCGCTCAAGCTCATCGACGACGAGGAGATCTACCCCATCATCGGCTACCAGTACCTCAGCCGCCTCGCCCGCATCGAGAACATGCTGAAGCATCATCGAGGCCGCTGGTCGGCTCAGAACTTCATGCTGCGCCTGCGAGCCATAGCGCGCTCGGGATGGCACCGCATCGTCGCCGGACTGCCCGGCATCAACGTCACGGAACGCGTGCAGGCCATCCGCGATCTGCAGATGCAATGCGCCGAGCACGTGGTGGAGCGCCTGCAGCAGAAGCTGGCCTCCCCCGAATCGGACGAACCGGCCGAGGACGTCAGCACGCTCTTGCTGGAATACCAGCGTTCCATCACGGCCTTGCGCAATGCCAACCCGTCCATCACCGCCCTCACGAACACGGCAAGCAAGGCCCAAGACATCGAACGCTACGGCTTGCGCCTCGAGCTCGAGCAGATCCAAGCGCGCTACGAAGACGGCGACCTGTGCCGATCCTCGTACAAGCGCCTGCGCGAGAATGTCGCCCTGATGCAGGTCGACCTGGAGGACAACGTATAAAAAAGGCCGCCCATCGGGCGGCCTTCCTTCGAACGAAACCTACATCTTGGCCGGAGCGGAAACGCCCAGCAGGTCCAGCGTCTTGGCCAGCACGATGCGCGTGGCGTCCACGAGGGCAAGACGCGCGTTCGTCACAGCCTCCTCCTCGCCGATGACGTGGCAGTTCGTGTAGAACGAATGGAACAGCGAGGCCAGATCCTGAGCGTAGTGCGTCAAACGGAACGCCGCGCGGTCGCGAGCCGCCTGAGCCACGAGCGGGCCGAAGTCGTCCATCTTGCGCATCAGCGCCAGCTCGGACTCGTGCGTGAGCGGCGAGAGGTCCACGTTCGCCGGGATCACCTTCGAGGCCAGCTCGTCCATCGACATGTCGCCGTTCGCGGCCGCTTCGGCATCGGCCGGGTCGGCCGCCTTGCGCAGGATCGAGCAGATGCGCGCGTGCGCGTACTGCACGTAGTACACCGGGTTCGACGCGTCCTTCTTCTTCGCCACCTCGATGTCGAAGTCGATGGGCTGGTCGGAGGACTTCGCCAGCATGAGGTAGCGGGTGGCGTCCACGCCCACCTCGTCGATGAGCTCCTCGAACGTGATCATCTCGCCCGTGCGCTTCGACATGCGCACGGCCTCGCCGTCGCGGAACAGGTTCACCAGCTGGCCGAGCATGATCTCGAGCGCGCCGGGCCAGCCCCACGCGGCCAGCATGGCCTCGCAGCGGGCGATGTAGCCGTGGTGGTCGGCGCCCCAGATGTTGATGAGGTGGTCGAAGCCGCGCTCCATCTTGTTGTAGTGGTACGCCACGTCGCTCATGAAGTACGTCATCTCGCCGTTGGCCTTGATGAGCACGCGATCCTTCTCGTCGTCGAACGCGCTGGACCTGAACCAGGTGGCGCCGTCCTCGACGTAGATGTAGCCCTTCTCGTCCATGGCCTTGAGGCTGCGGTCCACCGCGCTCAAGCCGTCCTCATCGGGCACGTACAGCGAGCGCTCGGAGAACCAGCATCCGAAGGTGGTGCCGAACCGCTCGGTGACGCGGTGCTGCTCGGCCAACTCGTAGGCATAGGCGCGCTCGCGGAAGTTCTCCATGCGCTCCTTCGGGTCGGCATCGAGCCACTTGTCGCCGTCCTCATCGATGATGGTCTGCGCGATATCCTTCACGTAAGAGCCTGCATAGCACGCCTCGGGCATCTCCACGTCGCGGCCCAGCAGCTGCTGGTAGCGCACGGCCACCGACTCGCCGAAGTTGTCCATCTGCGTGCCGGCATCGTTGATGTAGAACTCTTCGAACACGTCGTAGCCCGCATGGCGCATGACGCGCGCCGTGGCATCGCCCAGCGCGGCCCAGCGGCCATGGCCCACGTGCAAGGGGCCGGTGGGGTTCGCCGAGATGTACTCCAGGTTGATCTTGCGCTCGCCCTCGGGAATCTCGCCCTTGCCGAAGTCGTCCTTCTCGGCGCGAGCCGCCGCCACAACGCCCTGCAGGACGGCGTTCGCCAGACGAATGTTGATGAAGCCGGGGCCGGCGATGTCGACGGAAGCGATCATGTCGTTCTCGGGCAGGTGGTCGACGATGATCTGAGCGATCTCGCGAGGATTCTTCTTGGCAAGCTTTGCCGAACGCATGGCGACGGTGGACGCCCAGTCGCCGTTGCTCTCGTCGCGCGGGCGCTCGAGAGCCGCCTCGGGAGCCTGCTCGAGCGTGAGCGTTCCGTCCTCGCACGCGGCCGCGACGGCCGCGTCGATCAGCTGTTCAAGTTGTTCGCGAATTTGCATGGTACGCATCTTTCCTTAGCGGATGGGTCTTTCGTTTACACGTCTCACGATTCTACCATGTTCCCGAGCGTTTGGGGCACGCAGCCCCCACGCGTTTCACTCGAACGCCCGTTATGCAGAAAACATACACACGACCTCGGATAATCTCCGTTTCGTTGCGCACATATGGTACAGTGACCCAGCAACCGACGAGAGAAAGGACCGGCATGGAATTGCGATTCGAGCATGGGAACTTCGATGACGCGCGCATCGTACGCACACGCGTGTTCATGGAGGAACAGGGTTTCCAGGACGAGTTCGACGACATCGACGACGATCCGCGCACCATCCACGTAACGCTTTACGACGCAAACGCCCTTGTCGGCTGCGCACGCACCTTCCCCGATCCCGACCGCCCCGATCAGCCGGGTCGCTGGGTGTTCGGCCGCCTGGCCGTGCTTCCCGAGGCGCGCCGCGGCGGCTTCGGGGCCGCGCTGCTGGCCGAGTCCGAGCGCCTGGCGCGCGAGGCCGGCGCGACCGAAATGCACCTGCACGCCCAATGCCGCGTCACGCCGTTCTACGGGCGTATGGGCTACGCGCAGTACGGTCCCGTCGAGCTGGACGAGCACGTCGAGCACATCTGGATGGAGAAACTCCTGGATGAGACAGGGGGACGAGGTTAGTGCCTCATTCCGCAAGCATACCGCATCCGTATCGACAGGGAATGAGGCATTAGCCCCGTCCCCCCGTCTCATTCCCGCACGCGAAAAAGGATCCCCCGCCGAAGCAGGGGATCCTCGAAACGCGTCGGTTCATTGCGGCTATGCCGCGGGTTGCACGCTTACGCGGTGCCCGGGATAACCATCATCGCAACCGTCAAGATGATCACGCAGGCGACGCCCAGCACCACGAACAGCTTGCCGCCGAACTTCAGCCATGTGGAGTATTCCACCTTGGCCAGCGCCAAACCGCCCATGATAGCACCGCTCGTCGGGGTGAACAGGTTCACCAGGCCGTTGCCGGCGCTGAAGATCATGATCATGACGTCGGTCGAGAAGCCCAGCGAGTTCGCCAGCGGGCCCATGATGGGCATGGACACCGTGGCCATGCCGGACGACGACGGGATCAAGAACGACAGCACGATGTACAGCAAGAACGACATCGGCGCGAAGATGACCGCCGACAAACCGTTCAGAGCGTTCGCCGCGTTGTTCAGGATCCACATGTCGAGACCGGTCTCGCCCATAAGCACGGTGATAGAACGAGCCATGGCGATGATCAGCACGACGCTCATCATATCGGCGGTGCCGTTGATGAATGCCTTGACGAAACGGCTCTCGGACACGCCACCCACGATACCGATGATGATAGCCATGATGAGGAACCAGGTGGAAGCCTCATCGAAGTACCATTGACCCAACGGCAGACCCGTCAGGAACGCGGACCAACCCTGGGAGATCTCTTCTTCGGCCGTGACCGTGCCGGTCACATCGCCGTCGAACGTAATCTCGCCACCAACCTTCTTGTCGGTCCAAGCCGCGGAGATGTCGTCGCCGCTAACCTGCGTGGTGACCTCTTCCGTCGCCGCACCGGCATCGAACACCTCGACGCCGAAGTCGCCCCAAGGGATGAAGCCGACGATCATGACTACGAACGTCAGGGCGAACACGATGAGCGTCCACTTCTGACGACCCGTCATAAGCTTCTCGTTCGGGTTCGCCTCAGCGGTTTCAGCTTCCTGCTGAGCCTCGCCGAACTCGGCCTTCATGGTTTCCTGTTCCTGCAAGGACAGGATGGTGGAACCCTTGTTGGCCTTGACCTTCTTCGCGTAGCGCATGACGAAGACGATGGAGATCGCCAGCGTCACGAGCCACAGCACCACGCCCAGCAGGATGATGGTGCCCTGGTTGATCACGATGCCGGAAGAGCTCAAAGAGTCCACGGCAGCACCGACGGCAAACGGGTTGACCGTCGAACCGAGCACGCCGCAACCGGCACCCAACAGCACGACCGCGGCACCGACAACGCTGTCGAAGCCTGCGGCGACCATGGTGGCCGCGAGCAGCAGGTAGAACGGAACCGTTTCCTCGCACATACCGTACGTCGTACCGCCGATGGAGAAGATGAACATCAGAATGGGAATGAGGATGAGCTCATTGCCCTTGAGCTTCTTCACCAGCGCTGCGATACCGGCGTCCAGCGCGCCCGTTTCCGTGACGATACCCAGGAAACCGCCCAGGATCAACACGAACAGACAAACAGGCAGGGCGTCGGTAAAGCCCTTGACGGGAGCCGTGGCCACATTGGCGACCGTGGCGCCTTGGACCCCTTCCACACCGGCCAGCGACATCACTACCGTGACCAGCGCCAGCACGATCAGGATGATCAGCAGGATGGTAAACGATGATATAGATCGCTTTTTCTTGCTCTTTTCTTTTGCCTTCTCGGTCATAACAACCCCTCCTAATTATGAGGATCGAGTCGGATATTTTGGCGAACGAGAAATTTTCAAGCGGATCAGTGGAAGCGTAACCGCAGACCGCTGTACCCCTGTTGCGGTGGCATGCGCCGAAACGCATGCCACCGCCCATCGTGCGGAAGCTGGGGGAAGCCTTCCGCTCACACGCAAAAAAGCTTTACGCCGTGATGACGGTGCCCGTCTTGCCTTCGATACCGGCAGCGGCGCACTCGAGCGACGTGATGAGAGCCTTGCCCTCGGGGAACGCGCGCACGTACTCGATGCACGCCTCCACCTTCGGGAGCATGGAGCCGGGGGCGAACTGACCCTGGGCGATGAACTCCTCAGCCTCGGCAATGGTCATCGTGTCGATCTCGGCCTGGTCGGGCTTGCCGAAGTTCACGCAAACCTTCTCGACAGCCGTCAGGATGACCAGCATGTCGGCGCCGAAGTCGGCGGCCAACTTGGCCGAGGAGCGGTCCTTGTCGATGACCGCCGGGACGCCCTCGTACAGGCCCTCCTTCTCGAACACCGGCACCCCGCCGCCGCCCGTGGACACCACGATGTAGCCGGCGTCCATGAGGTCCTTCACCGCGTCGAACTCCACGATGCGCACCGGCTTCGGGGAGGCGACGACCTGGCGCCAGCCGCGGCCCGCGTCCTCCTTGAACGTCCAGCCGGTCTCGGCGGCCTTGGCCTTGGCCTCCTCCTCGGAGAGGAAGGCGCCGACGGGCTTGGTGGGGTTCTGGAACGCCGGGTCGGCCGGGTCTACCACGGTCTGCGTCACGACGCAGGCCGTCGAGCGGTCGATGCCGCGCAGCTTCATGTCGTTCAGGATGGCCTGGGACAGCTGGTAGCCGATGTAGCCCTGGCTCATGGCGCCGGCCTCGGGGAACGGCATCTCCGGGGTCTTGCCGTCGTCGGCGGACGCGTACGCGAACGCGTTGTTGATCATGCCGACTTGGGGGCCGTTGCCGTGTGACACGATGACGTTGGTGCCCTCCTCGACCATGTCGACGATGTTCTTGGCGGTGTCCTTCACCAGCTGGAGCTGCTCCTGGGGCGTGTTGCCCAGGGCGTTGCCGCCCAGCGCGATGACGACGGACTTACCTTCACCCTTCTGATAAGGCATGCGATGCTCTCTTTCTCTCGGGCGCGCCCAACGCGCGCCGCAGGGACGGGAGGTGAGGAAAAAGCGGAGCGGCCCCTGGCGAAAGGACCGCTCCGTGGCCCGCCGACCTCCGCCGGTGCGCACCGGTTGGCCGGAGGACGGATGGGGCCTTCTGGAAAATGCCTTGATGAAAAAGCCGGGGTTGCCACGGCCGGAGACTGTCAGGCAGAGGATAATCAATCGCAGAACGCTCGCGGCACCGGCGGGACGATCCGCCCCGCCGGCCGCGAGGTCGCCGGAACAGCCTACTTGCCGGCCGGCTCCTGCTGGGTGATGCAGTGGATGTTGCCGCCGCCGAAGACCACCTGGTCGGTCTTCACGCCCACGGCCTTGTACGCGCCCTCGCCCCACGCCTCGTCGAACGCAGCCTGGATCTGCTGGACGGCCAGCGCGTCGTTCTCGTCGCCGTACTGCGGCACGATGACGCCGCCGTTGACGATGAGGAAGTTCATGTACGACGCGATCAGCGGCTCATCGGCCACGCGCGGCTCGGCGTACTCCTCGGTGTCGATGGAGTCGCAGGACGCCTGGTCCATGTACAGCGGCTTCACGGGCATGCAGAGCTTGGTCACCTCGAGCTTGCGGCCCTTGGCGTCCACGGCGTTGGACAGCGTCTCGTAAGCGGCATGACACTCGTTGTAGAACGGGTAGTCCGGGTCGTCGGACCAGATGCACAGCACCTTGCCGGGAGCGACGATCTGGGCGACATCGTCGATGTGGCCGTTCGTCTCCTCGGGGTCGATGCCGTCCTTGACCCAGATGACCTTCTCCACGCCCAGGTACTTCTTCAGCTGCTCGTCGCAGTACGCGCGCAGCTCCTCGGACCAGGGCTCGTAGTCGGTCACGGACGCGTTGCGGCCGGGATCGAGCAGGCACATGTCGGTGGTGATGACCGTGCCCTCGCCGTCCACGTGGATGGAGCCGCCCTCGAGGATGAAGCTTTCGGGGCGATAGCGACGGCAGCCGCTCATCTCGGCCATCTTGAGGGCGATCTGCTCGTCTTTGTCCCACGGGAAGTACAGGCCGTTCTCGAAGCCGCCGTAGGCGTTGAAGTGCCAATGCACGGCGCGCTTGTCGCCCTCGTCGTTGACCACCCAGGTGGCGCCGGTGTCGCGCACCCACGCGTCGTCGGTGGTCATCTCGACGACGGTGACGTTCTCGTCGTCCTCGAACACGGCCTTGGCGTTGGCGTAGTCCACCTGGTTCACGCACATGGTGACGGGCTCGAACTCGGCGATAGCGCGCGCCACGTCGGCGTACTGCTTCTGAGCCGGCTTCGCGCCCCAGGCCCACGTGTCGGTGCGGTGCGGCCACGCCATCCAGATGCGGGTCTGCGGCTCGAACTCGCCGGGCATGCGGTAGCCGTCGGCCTTCGGGGTGGAAACGCTCTCGTGAATCGTCTTCATAATGCACACCTTTCTGTTTTGGTTTGCAGTACTTGCTTCAAGCGTTGTTTGTTACTCTGCTGGCGCCGCGCCGGATCCTTCCCTAAAGGACTAGCTTCGCGTCGCGACTCCGCTCAGGATGACAGCCGGGATGACGACCTGCGCGGCGCCAGCTTGGTTCTTGCTTACGCGACCGGCACCGCTTCGGGTTCCGCGTCGCCCTTCGCCTCGGGGGCCTCGGCCTCGTCGGCGGCCTCTTCGGCGGCTTCCTCAGCCAAGCGCTCGGCGGCCAAGGCGGGCGTCAGGCCCTTGTACTCTTCCGTGCGGCCGCGCTTCGACCAGATGCGCACCACTTCGCCCAGCACCACGAACACGATGACGCCGATGAGCATGGGGATCTTCGAAAGCTCTTCCTCCGAGCCGTTCAGCGGCACGATGGTGGCGATAATGGCCAGCACCAGCTCGATGGCGGGAATGGCCAGCATCACGTACATGAGCTTGCCCTTGAAGGGGAACGTGAACACGCGCTTGCGGTTCGGGTCCACCTTGCGCATCTTCAAAAACGCCGGGAACATCGGAATGTAGCTGATCAGCAGGAACACGACGTTCATCGAGAACAGCATCCAGAAGATGCCCTCGGAGATGGCCGGAATCGGGATCAGCTGCAGCATGAGGGCCAGCGAAGCCACCACGCCGTTCACGATAGCCGCGCCGGTGGGCATCTCGGTCTTCGCGTTCTCATGCGAGAACACCTTTGGCATGTTGCCGTGCTTGGCGGCGTAGTCGGCCACGAAGTTCACGCCGAACGACCAGGAGGCCATGTTCGCGAACAGGGTGACCAGGAAGATGATGCAGATGAGCATGAAGATGGGAGACGCCTCGCCCACCATGGTCATCACGGCGTAGATCATGCCGAAGTCCGGGTCGATCTGGTCGGCCGGGATGGCCGCGCCGATGCCGAACGAGCAGAACAGGTAGATGGCGCCGATGGCCAGGCCGCCCAGCACGATGGCCTTGGGGATGTCCTTCGAGGGGTTCTTCATGGCGCCGGCGAAGGTGCAGATGACCTCGAAGCCCATGAAGTTGAACAGGATGATGGACAAGTACGTCAGCGCGTTGGTGTTGGTGAGGTCGGGCATGAACGTGGCCGGCGACATGTCGCTGGCGAAGCCGTTGTTCACGGCGTACCAGATGCCGAGGCCGCCCACGGACACCGCGATGAGCACCTTGAGGACGGCGCCTCCGTTGAGGATCCAAGCGGAGTCCGACACCTTCGAGAAGCTCATGAACACGACGATCCACACGAACGCCAGCTCGATGAGCAGCACGGGAGCCAGCTCGAACTCCACGCCGAACACCATCCCCAGGATGTCGGGGAACAGCGTGGCCAGAGAGGCGATCCACAGCGGGAAGTTGATCCAGTAGTACCACGCCACGCGGCTGCCCCAGCGGTCGCCGAACGCCTCGCGGATCCAGTCGTACAGGCCGCCGTCGGAATCGTAGGTGGTTCCCAGCTCGGCGACGACCATGCCGTAGGGAAGTAGAAACGTGATGATGAGGAAGATCCACCAGAAGAACTGCTGGTTGCCGATGGCGGCAGCGGGGGCGGCGGCCTCGGCCACGAACACCACGCAGATCACGGACAGAATAACGCTGATGAATGAGAACTTCTTGACTTTATTACCCATTGGTTGTCCCCTTTCAGGGGTTCAGCCCCACCGGGCCGCGTCAGCTAACGTCGCGGGCCCGGCCCGGTGGAGCGTTCGATCAGTGCAGGCATCCTGGAGAAGGCCGTCCCCCTCCAGGATGCGCAATCCCCAACTAGGCGATCTTGTTGAGCACCGCGTTCATGCGAGCCTCGGCGGCGTCGGCGGCGTCGGCATCCTCCTTCGTCTTCGGGCAGAGGTAGGCCAGGATGGCACGGATGGAGTGCTTGCGGTTCTCGGCCTCGACCCAGCACAGGCTGCGCTCGGGATGGTCCATGACCTCGTCGGTCACTTCCTCGCCGCGGGTGGCCGGCAGGCAGTGCATGAACTTGGAGTCCGGGCCGGCGAAGTCCATCATCTCCATGGTCACCTGGTACTTGGGATAGAAGACGTCCATGTAGCTCTCGCCGCCCTCTTCCTCGTCGTACAGGCCGTACCACACGTCGGTGTAGACGAAGTCGGCGCCCTTGATGCACTCGATGTCGTCGGACACGGTGACGGTGCCGCCGGACACCTTGCAGTTCTCCTCGGCGATGGCCATGATGTCCACGTCGGAGTCGACCACGAGGCCGCCGTCGGTCACCTGCTTGCCCTTGGGGCCGAAGTGCACGAAGTCCATGCCCATCTTCGAGGCGATGAACATGAGGGAGACGCACACCTGCGTGGCGTCGCCGATGAAGGCGAGCTTGCAGTCCTCGATCTTCTTGCCCTCGGGCAGGTTCTCGATCATGGTCAAGAGGTCGCCCAGCTCCTGCGTGGGATGGTTGAAGTCGGACATGCCGTTGATGACCGGCGCGGCGGAGTGCTTCGCCAGGTTCACCACGTCGGGATGGCGGTTCACGCGGGCCATGAGGATGTCGACGAGCGAGCCCATGACGCGGGCGGTGTCCTCGAGGGTCTCGTGGCCGCCGAGCTGGATGGTGCCCGGGCCGAAGAACTGCGCATGGCCGCCCAGGTCGGTCATGGCCGTCTCGAAGGAGATGCGGGTGCGGGTGGACACCTGCTGGAAGATCATGCCGAGCGTCTGGTTCTTGAGGATCAGCGGGTAGCGGCCGCCCTCCTTGATCATAGCCTTCATGGACTGCGCCAGCTCGATCATGTCGAGCAGCTCTTCCTTGGTGAAGTCGTTGGTGTCGATGTAGTCCTTCACTGCCATGGTTCCTCCTATGGAATCGGTGGTCCGCGACATGCCGTCGGCAGCCGCATCTCTTGGCGCCCACTATGCGACCGGCACCCCGCGTTGTGAAGGAATAATGAAGATTATTTTCACGAAAAGAAATCTATAACCGAAATAATCCCCCGTAACCCATCCTCTGAACAGGCACTATAGTCTCAGTTTACAAAAGCTCTACAACCCCGATACGACTCGCTAAACCCACGAGGTAGAATGGCCGCATGAAGAACGGCCGACCCGCAAACGGGAAAGCGAGGGGGACTAAACCTTGGAGATCGCCTTCTACTTCTACACGATCCTCGTCATGCTCGTCTGTATCGCGGCGGGAACGATCTCCCTTTCCGCGTACTTCGTCTGCCGTAAACGAAGCCATCTGTACATGGTGGCGTTCTTCCTGTTCTACTTCCTCGATCTGGCGCTCATTTTCCAGAACGAATACCTCGGACAGAACACCGAGTTCCCCCTCGAAGTGTTCTACGCCATCGACCAGCCGGCCCTGAGGATATTCTTCGCCCTCGGCATCTTGGAAGCCCTGTGGCTGATCGCCTTGGATTTCCTCGGCGAGAAACGGATGTCGATGCGCATCGCTCCAGCCGTGGGCTTCGTCGTGCTCAGCACCGTCGTGATCGTCGCCCTGCCCGAAGGGCAGTACAAGCAATGGCTGTTCTACAGCATGCGCCAGGTGTTCCTGCTGTGGTGCCTCGGCTACGTGCTCATGCGCTACCGCACCACCAAAAGCGAGATCGAGAAGACGAGACTGCGCCGTCACGAGCCTTTGTTCCTGATCACGTTGGTGCTGACCATGTGCATCATCCTGGAAGACACGTTCATGATGCTAGTGTGGGACCCCACGTCGGTCTCTATGCTGCCCCTCTACATATCCGAGCGCAACTTCTCCGAGAACTTCCTCATGCTGGCGTTCGCGTTCTTCAGCCTGCGCGAAGCCGGAGCCACGTTGCGGCTGCGGTTCAAGGAGCCGCCCGCATCCGAGAACCCCGAGGTGCGACGGCAGATCGACGACCTGCTGCCCGCGTACTGCGAACGCCACGGCATGACCGCACGCGAGCGGGAGATCCTCGCCCTCGTGCTGCAGGGCAAGGACAATCAGAACATCGCGAGCGAGCTGCAGCTGGCGCTGGGAACCGTGAAGGCGCACGTGCACAACATCTTGAAGAAGACCGACCACGCAAGCCGCCAGGATCTCACCCGCGACTTCTGGAAAGAGTGAGACAAAGGGACAGAGGGACGAGGAGGCATCGTGAACGAGATCTGGTTCTGCTACACCATGCTGTTCATACTGATGTGCCTGTTCTCGGCCAGCATGTCGCTGTCGGCCTATTTCGTGTCGCATCGCACCACGTACCTGGGCATCATGGCGTTCTTCATCGCGTTCTGCTTGGAGACATCGCTCATCTTCCTGGACGAGTACTCCTACTTGAAGCCCGACACGCTGGCCGAGATCGTGACCTTCCCCTTCCTGCATCCGTGGATCAAGCTGGCGTTCTCCACGCTGTTCATCATGAGCGTGTGGTGGGTGGTGCTGGAATACGTCGAGCGCCGCACCTGGCTGCGCATCGCCGTGCCGTGCGGGGCATGCGTGCTCGTGCAGGCGGCGGTCGTGGTGGCGGTGCAGGACTCGAGGCTGAGCCAGTGGATCTTCTACGGCGTGCGCGACCTGTGCGTCGCTTCGGCGCTCGGCTACGGCTTCTGGACGTACCGGCGAGGAGCCGACGAGACGCTGCGGCAGCACCTGCTGCGCATGCGCAAGCCCTTCATCTCAACTGTTGTAACAGGATGCATGTATTTGGCACAAAAAAGAGGGCGCACCCGTCATGGATGCGCCATCTTCGCTTCATTGCCTCCGCAGGTAGACATCGCTTCCGTCGGAAGTCCCGACCGCGATGTAACGCGTGGCACCGCTGTATGACGTGTAGCGGCCCCACAGGTAGCCGTCCGCCTCCTCGCCCCACTCGTCCAGGACGACCGTCTCGCCCTCGGCGTACGACGCGACCACGGCACCGGACATGCCGGGAGCGTCGCGCACGTTGAGCGAGTCGGCGACGCACTCGTAGGTGCCGCCGGAAACGCCCGACGGCGCGGGAGCGGGCTGCGAAGGCTGCGCGCCTGCCCCGTCGGCCTTGCCGTTGTAGGCCAGGATGCCGTCCCAGGGGAAGTCGTAGTACGGGCGCATCAGGCTCTCGCCGCCGGTCTGGTCGCCCACCTGCCCGCCGACGATGCCGCCGTGCTCGTTGGACAGGTACTCGCTCAGCATGTCGGGAACCGCGCTCTGGCACATGGCCGTGTGGTTGGCCTCGTTGAGGTAGACGTCCCCTCGCTGGGCTATGTAGCCGTCGCCCATCGGGTGCCACTCGAACAGCCCGGAGCCGACGAACGCGGAGCGCATGTCGCCGGTGTACGTCGCGGCGTCCAGCGCGCCCTCGTAGGCGCTGCCGCGCAGGGCCTCGCGCCAGCAGTCTATGACCGAGCTGGAGCAGTCGCGGTCGCCGACGGAGAACGGAGCGCGCACCCCCTCGCACTCCCACCACTCGACGGGGCCGGATCCCCACCGCCCGTCGCCCTGCGTGTAGCCGAAGCGGCAATCGTCCACCTGGCGGCGGTGGAACGTCGCCGCGACGTTCGCGCGATCAGGCATTGGGGGCCTCCTTTTCGGTAGGCGCGAGCGCGGCCTGCACGGTGGCCTTGTCCGACGTGGTGGCCGTCACCTGCTTGGTCGTCACTACTTGGTTGATGGTCTGCGCGCTGGCTGCGGACTTGCCGTCAACGTACGCTTCCGCTGCCGCGTAGATTGCCGCGCTTAACATGGTGCAGACCAAGCCCGTGGTGGTCAGCGCGGTGTTGTCGGTCGCGATGCCCGCGACGCTGCCCCCGATGGACGCGAGCGCCGCTGCCACGGCGATCCAGAACTTGCGGCTGGTCAGCTTGGTTTTCAAATCGCTCATTTCGATTCCTCCTTCTGCGCGTGCTTCGCGCTTTCGATCTGTGCCTCTTCCTCGAAATCGGGCACGTCCCCGATCCCGATCTTCGATAAAAACGCGTTGGGTGTCTTTTTTGGGAGCGCGCTGCCCTCCTTCGCCATCTTCAGCCGCGCCAGGCTCACCGTCTCCACGATGAACAGCGCGGCGGTGCCGTACGTCACTTCAGGCGGCAGGAACGCCCCTATGGCGAGCCTGCACCACGCCTGGAGCAGGACGTACGCCGTCCAAGTCAGGTACATGAGCGCGATGATGACCGTGCTCCCCTTGGGCTTTCTCACTTGTCCTCCAAACGGTCGATGCTGTTGAACAGCGTCTTGAACTTCTCGTCGCACTGTTTCGGCTGCTGCTCGAGCTTGAACACGCGCTCTATGACGCCGTTGTGCTTCTCGACGTGCGCCGACAGGTCGACGACGTCCTTCTTCAAGCTCTCGATCCGCTCGGCCATTACGGCCGACTGCTTGCTGTTCGCGACGATGACGCCGATCAGCGTGACCACGCCCGTGATGCAGGCGGCTACGATCGCCTCCAAGGAATCACCTCCATTCAGGCATCAAAAAAAGCCCCGCAGGGCTTGCCTCGTCGATTCTCCGGTTGGGTTTCGTTTTCGAGCGGACAGAAGCCTATTCAGCCGCTTCCTCTCCCTTAGCGCCCTCGTCCGCGTCCAGGAGCGCTTGCACGCCGCCTCGCCAGAGCGCAGGGACGTTCTTGATGTCCCACTTGCCGTTCTTCACCAGGTTGTAATAGATCTTGATCATGATTGGTTCCTCCTGTCTTGTCTTGTTTATTCTCCGGCGACGAGCGCGCCGAGCTCGGCCACCGCCACCATCAAGTCTTCGATGCTCGCGGAGCCGTTCGCCGCCATCACGCCGAGCTCTCCCATCCCGATCTCGGCGTTGTCCATGCGCTCCGGAGCCCCTTCCAGGAACTCCTCCCTCTCCGCTGCTTTGGCGGCAGCCGCCTCCGCCTCTTCTTTCCGCTTCGCGATTTCGGCAAGCTCGTCTTCGGTGTAGGCTCGGTAGCGCTGGAACTGCCAGACGTCCTCCACGGGGTTCTCATGCGGCATGTCGTCTGGGATGGAGCCGTCGAAGTCGATGACGCTCCCTTCCTCGTCGCGCGTCTCCCAATGGCCTTGCTCTTCCACGTCGATCACGATGGCCACGTCCTTGCCGCCGTTGGGATACTCGGCGACGACCTCCTCGTGCGACTCCTCCTCCACGTCGACGATCCACGTGTGGACGACGCGCACCTGCTCGCAGGAAAGCTCGCCTTTCTCCAGTTCCGGGTTCTCGATCTCTTTTCCGTCGGTGCCGAAAATCTTCATGTTCTGTAAACCTCCTTAAGCCGTTCTGCGCCATACGTAGACGTCTTTGTACGCCGGCATGTTGTTATGGGATTGCCCGCCGCCGATGTACGTCAGATTCAGGTACGCGTACTCGGAACCTTGCGTGAACGCTCCTGTGTAAAGGGCATCGCTGAACCCGGCGTTCCCGTTGACGTTTGCCGACGAGTAGACCTTGTTTTTTGGGAGCTGCGCCGTGGTCAGCGTGTGCGTGTCCGATCCGCCCGTCGCCGTGTCGTTCGCAGCGCGCAGGAAACGCCCTGTGACCTGCGTCCATGTCCCGCCGAACAGCGATGCCGGCGATGTGGCGCTCTCGGAGATGTAGTACGCCCCGACTGGATACGCTTTGAGGGCTATCCCGTTGATTTCGTCCGCGCTGTGCTTGTGCCCGACGAACGGCCCCTGCCTGTCCATCAGCAGCACGGGCTCTCCGACCGCCAGCCCGTCGATGGGGATTCTGTACAGAGGGCATTCGGCCTCCACGTCCTCCGCAAGGATGCTGCCGACGACATAGGCGGGGTCGGATGCCGATCCTGCCGTTGCCGTTCCCGGGATCACGGTGAGGGGTGTGTCCTCGATGTTGTTAGAGTCTTTCGTGTAGCGGACTACTATGAGATCGTTGCGTTTCTGGCCAGACGCCCCACTCCTGATTGCGATGTCCTCGCTGCCTTTGACGCGGACGTGCCGACCATCTATCAGCAGCTCGCCTTTTGAGACGCGGACGGTGTTGGAGTCTACTACGGTGCATTCGCACCCGTTGAGGACGTAGCGTCCAGGTCCGAACGTGTACGCCTGGAACGCGCCGACGTCCTCCGAGTTGATGTGGTCGGTGCCGCCTTGACCTGTGATAAGCTCTACTGTCATATATGGTTTTCCTCCTCTCGTTTACGCTGTCCTCCTCCAGGCATATACGCCTTGGTACGAGGGCATGTTGTTGTGCGACGACCCGCCGCCCATGTACGTCAGATTCAGGTACGCGTACTCGGAACCTTGCGTGAACGCTCCTGTGTAAAGGGCATCGCTGAACCCGGCGTTCCCGTTGACGTTTGCCGACGAGTACGCTTTGTTCTTGGGCAGCTGGGCGGTTGTCAGGGTATGGGAGTTGGAGCCTCCAGCGCCGGTGTTGGTTGTGCAATACAAAAAGCGGCCGGTGATCTGAGTCCACGATCCGCCGAAAAGCGCGGCGGGGCTGGTAGGGTCGAAGCTCTGGTAGATCGCTCCGACCGGGTACACGTCCTGCCACTTGAGCGATGTCGCCCCCGATTGGATGGCGTCTAGCTTCGCCTTGTCCGCTGCGCTCATGAGCCCGTTTTTCGACGATGTCGCCACATCGTACGTTGTGCTGTTGTCTGCTCCCCAAACCGCCGTCCCGTCAGCGCTCCATCGGAGTATCTGACCGGACGAACCTCCAGCAGGTATGTGCTTGTTCCCGGCCGTGGTCGGATGGGTGTAGACCGTGTTAGCCGGAACGGCCCACGATCCGTCACCGCGCAGGAAGCTGGCCTGCTTGCCGGCAGCAGGGGCCGGGACGAGGCCTGATTTTCCAGCAGCGCCCGACGTCGCACCCGTCATCGCCGAGTAGGTCGTGTTCGTGTCCTGCGTCGTTAGCGTTCCGGTGTCTCCGTCGCCTTTGGTGTAGGTGATCGTCTTACCGGACGCCGACAAGCTCTTGATGTAGGTGTCGGCGATGTTCTGGCCGCTTCCGTCCTGCGTCGCCTTGGTAGCCGTGGCTGCGTTTCCCGACGTGTCAAGGTCGAGAGACTCGCAAGCTTTCGGAACGCCGTTGCTGAAATACACGGGCGTGTTCGCGTCTCCCGCGTTCGTGTTCAGCTTGTTCGCAGAGGTCGCAGCACCTCCAGCGCTGGAAGAGCCGGCATAGTTGTGCGTATGCTGGCTTGCAGCCTTTTCGTCAAGCTGGGTCTGGATGTTGCCCGTCACGCCGTCGCAATAGTTCAGCTCTGCCGTTGTCGCCGTCACGCCGTCCAGCTTGTTCAGCTCGGCCGCCGTGGCGGTGAGCCCCAGTTTTGCCAGCGCTTCGGCTGCCGTCGTTGCGCCGGTCCCGCCGTTGGAGACAGGCAGGACGTTCGACGAGCTGAACCCGAACGCGCTTCGAATCTTGCCGGCGATGTAGTTCCACAGGTTCAGCACGGTTCTCTTGTTGACCGCACCGCTCTCGTCGTTTGGAGAAACGTAGAAAACGGGTATCTTGACCTTGTCCGTAAAGCCGGAAGTCACATCGTTGGCGTTTCCGAGGATCGCGTTTTGGGCTGCTTTATCGGTTGTCTTGCCTGTTCCGCCGCGAACGATCGGGAGCGTCCCGCTGGTTATGTCCGTCGCGGCGTGGTTGTGCTCTGACGGAGGGTAGCTTGCGGGCTTTCCGGTTACCTCCGACCATCCATGCGCATGTCCGGCATCCGACTTCCCTTCGAGCAGCGAATCGGTCTCCGATTCTGTGTAGTATCGCCCGTCGTGGTCATGGTCGTCCGGCGGGAAGGCGTCGGGCTTGCCCGTCACGGAACCCCAGCTGTGCGCGTGGTTTTTGTCGGCCTTTCCGTCGAGGTCGCCCTCGGTCACGTCGGCGGATATGACGCCTCCGACTATGCTGATTCCGTCGCCGGCGGTGTACGATGCGCCTCCTCCCGACGACCCACCCGAAGAACCGACAGAGCTGCTCGATTTGGATGTTTCTCCGATCTCGTTCGTGATCTGTGGAATGCCGTCCTCTCCGATCTTCACGATGACCTTTGCGACGGATGAGGTGATCGCCCTTCCCGAACCTTCCGATACGACTCCGACCACGTCGTCTACGTCGAACGCCGCATCCTCCGGGAGGGAAAGGTTGCACGACTGCGTTTCCTGCATTTCAAGCAGCTTCGCCGTTCCGTCTTCGATCAGGTCGGACTCTTCTGCGCTGCTGTAGTCGTAAACCTCCTGCACCTCGTCGAGTCCGAACAGCGTCTGCGTCCTGCTGACGTTGCCGCTCGAGTCGGCATACAAGTGGATAACGGTGCGCTCCGACAGCTCGCCCTTCCCCAGACATATCAGGTGGTTCACGGGCGTTCCCCACTCGATCTTGTAGCCGTACCGGCACGCCTCGTCGGTGTCGACGTAGCTGCTTATCGGCGCGGCGTAGAGAGTCGGCTTGCATCCCGGCTGCTTGTCGATCTTCAACTTCGCCCCGCTCGCGTTGAGCATCTTGCGGATGCCGCTGTAGCAGTCGGTATAGCGCTCGAACCGATGCGACACCTCGATGCCGCTGTCTTCGGATGACGCGTCGAAAACGTCCGCCAGCCCCACGTATTCGAGGACGCTCCCCAGGACGGCATTGGCCTCGCCGGAAACCGTCACGTAGTCCTCGCCTGACGCTGGGCATACGAACGTGGAGGCGAGGATGCCGTGCCATGTCTTTCCGGTTGCCACGTACACGGGATTCTCGTCCAACGTCGATTCCTTGCCGCCTCGAACGATGCCGCCCCATTCGGTGCCGTCGAGGTAGACGAACGACCTCATGTCAAGCTGCTTGTCGATGGGGAGCGTCAGCTCGAAGTCGTTCTCGTCGCTCCCGTATGCCAGATCGAGGCCGTAAGCGTTGATGATTCCCTGCTCGATTCCGTTTCGATCCGTGTACACGAGGTCGATCACGATCCCCACCTCCTTTCGCTTCGCTGCTCGAACAGCACGACATCGCACGCGAACGACCCGTCCCACGAAACGAGGTTCTCGCCTGGTGCGACGGGCTGAAACACGTACGACCCGCTGCCTTGCCGCTGTACTCCTCGGCGTTTGGAGAACGCGTTCTCGGCGTTTCCGTACTCGTCGTAGAGCGTGATCGTCTTCTCGGTCCCGTCGATGACGAGCTTGCCGCCGCTCTTCACTTCTGCCTCGATCTCGTACCGGTTCTTCCCGACGATCACGTACGGATTCGACGCCGGGCCGTAAACCGTCATCCTCACTGGGGCGCCCATGATGCCGGGGTTGTTGATGTAGGAGGCTTCTTTTGACGATCCTGCGAAGTTGTACGGGAAGTTGTACGGGAAGTTCAGGCCGGTCCCGTCTCCGTCCTTCGGCATCGAGAAGCTGTGCTCCTTCGTCCAAACAGGATCGTCGGTAAGCAATCCTAGCTCGCATTTTGCAGCCATATCCGTCAGCCAGTGGAGGTCTTTCCGCGACGATACTGCGATGCACTTCAGATACCATCCGTCGATGTACAGCCGGCCAGGCTCCGCAGCGATGGCGTCTTTCTCCATTATCTCGAACAATGCGTTGCGCAGCTCCAAACCATGCTGCTCCGTGCGCCCTACGATGATGAGGTTGAACGGGATCGTCCTTTGCTCTCTGTACAGGCCAGCCGTGCGTCCGTTTAACGTCTTGTCCGCCCATTCCCAATTGTCAAGCTCATCGCTCTCGCACCAAATGCCTCCTCCGTATAGGTCGAGCGTTTCTCCAAGGTGGTTGACGTAGCTTATTTCCTTCCTCATGCGTACTTCCTCACCACCCTTGCGATCTCCCTGTCGTCAGCCTTGACGATGACAATGATCGGGCGCCCTTCAAAGCGTGATAGAGCCTTGTCCATGGCGTCGAACACATCGTCTTTTGTGAGAGCGCCGTTCTTCTTAGCTGTGAGGACCGTCCCGTTCGATGCCCCATATCCTGCCGAGGACATCCTTGGGGCCGAGATCGCCATGTTCGAGAACGGCGCAGCGATCGCGTCTGCTACTTTCGCAGCGGCGCTCACGGCACCGACTCCCATCGCGGCCATCGACTTTGCGACTGAACCTGCAGCGGCGTCTATTCCTTCTGCCGCACCAAGAGGAATCCATTTGAACGTCGCCTTCATAACTTTTGAGGGCGAAGCGATTCCGAAAAAGCTCTTCACGGCGTCGAGCGCGCCTGAGCACACGTTTACGATGGCGTCCCAAACAGCACCGGCGGCACCCTGGACGCCGGATACCATCCCTCTGATCATGTCGCCTGCAGCAGATGCCATCTGCCCGGCGAACCCGGCGACCTTTCCCGGAAGGCTCGAGACGAACGACACGACTGCGTTCACGAACTCGGAGCCTGCTGTAACAGCCTGGCTCACCATAGAAGCAGCCCATGATGTCACATTCGATATGACTGACGAAAGGAAGCTGGATACGGATCCTGGTAGTCCTGAGAAGAACGACACGACTGCGTTCACGAACTCGGAGCCTGCTGTAACAGCCTGGCTCACCATAGAAGCAGCCCATGAGACTGCGGCGGAGATCGCCTGGTCAAACCACAACTTTACGAGACCAGGAAGCTGCGAGAAGAAGTTCCCTACATCCGTCACGAACTGGCTCACAGATTGTGGCAAACCTGTAAGGAACTCGACAAACCCGGCAAGCGAGTCGATTACGAATGTGACGGCCTGCACGATTCCTCCGAAGAGGGCGACGACCAGAGACAGGGCGGCTCCGAGCACGGTGCCGAGGAAGTCGGCGACAGGCTGAAGCGCCTCGTACATGCGCTGCACTGACTCCAGAAAACCCTCTATCATCGGTGCCAGCTGCTCCAATGCCGGGATCACCCACTGGCCTATGGCGCTTCCTAGGCTCTCGATAAACGTCGACGCGGTCGATAACGCTGCCGCAAGCGTCCCCGCGAACTGCTCTGCGACAGGGGCGAACGCATCGACGAGGCGGCCTATCCACTCTTGCGCCGTCGCGATGGCCGACGGTAGCTTCTCGCCTATCTCCGACACGATCGGGCCGAACGCTTCCTGTAGCGACCCTGTCGCTGCCGCGATGGACTCCTGCATTCCTTGCGGAAGCGAGCCCTTCACGGTCTCGAACGCGGTCGAAAGCATCGTACCCAGCGATGACGCAAGCTCCGGCCCGACTTTTTCGACGAGCTGCGGTATCGAACCCAGGGCCGTTCCGACGATGCGCCCAAGCCGAGGAATGATGTTCCCAGCGGCCGTGACGACTGAATCGACAAGCTGCCCGGTGAGCGCGTCAAGGTCGGCGTTCTCGTCTGCAAGCCCGGTGAGCCAGTTCGAGTAGGCGGCTTTCGCCATCGCAACAGATCCTTCGATGGTGGCGGCTGCCTCCTGCGCGGTCGTTCCGGTGATGCCCATCTCCTTCTGCACAACGTGGATAGCGTCCACGATGTCGGCGTAGGAAGAGATGTCGTACTTTATTCCCGATATTTTCTCGGCATCGTCGAGCAGGCGCTGCATCTCTTCTTGCGTGCCTCCGTAGCCGAGCTTGAGGTTGTCGAGCATCGTGAAGTTCTGCTTCGCGAATCCCTGGTACGCGTCGGTGATGCGCCCCATGTTGGTGCCCATCTTGTTAGCGTTGTCCGACATGTCAGTGATCGCCATGTTCGCGTACTCGACCGCCGCCTCGGTGTCGCCACCAAGGCTTTGGAGCAGCGACGCGCTGAACGACGTAGCCTGCTCCATGTACTGGTTCGCGCTCATGCCGGCCGTCTTGTACGCACCTGCAGCATAAGCCTGGAGCTTCCCGCTGCTCTCTTTGAACAGCGTGTCAACGCCTCCCACCAGCTGCTCGTAGGATGCGTAGCTTTCGAGCGCTGCTCCGGTAACCTTTACGACACCAGCGACGGCGGCAGCTGCTGCTGCCGCGAGCGCTGCAAGCCCTGCTTTTGCCGCCGTTGCCGCCGCTCCTCCGAAGCTGCCGCCGAAAGACCTTCCGACAGAATCGCCAGCGCTGCTCGCGTCGATGGATTTCAGCTGCGCAGCGATATTGGCCGTCTTGAGCTTCGGGTAGAGTGCGACGTACGCGCTAGCTAATTCGCTTGCCATCGCAATCCTCCTTCCTCGGCATCGACAGCTTTCTCTCGTATTCATCCTGTGTCATAGATACAGCGATCCTGCTAGGAGCTTCCCTCCAGGGAGGGACGAGTTGGCTGTCCTTTTCGCGCCACGAGTTGAGTAAGTGGAAGAGCATCCATTCGACGTCCGTCCACTGCGTTTCCGGGTTGATCTTCGCCAAGGTAAGCGAGCCTCTCGGCAGGCTGCGGGACAGAGACGCCGCATGCCTGACCGATACGCTCCCTCCCACATCGTCTATGCAGATGCCGTAGTACCGCTGGAGGTCGGATCTCAGCTCGTTAGGGTACTTACGGCGCACCTCGGCGAAGAAGATCAGTTTTTTGCCTCTCCCTCGTTCATCTTTTCCATGAGCTCTTTGAATACCTCGGTCATTGACGTAGCGGTCGTGATTCCGGCCTTGTTCTCGAGCGCGCTCTTCACCTTCGGGTACTGGTCTCCGAATACGCGCTTGCACAGCTTCGGGAACGCGAAGATGTTGCCGTCCTGCACCTCGCCGAGAAGCTCCACGACCTCGATGTCGTTCATTACCTCTTTGTCGACCGTCACGTCGATTCCTTTTACGTTTACGGTTACGGGCGTTTCGTTCGCCTTGCCGTTGCTTTTCGTCGCCATTACGCGCTCTCCTCCTCGATCTCAGCGTAGTACTTGTATGCCTTGTTTCCGGACTCGTCGGGCAGGGCCTTGACCTTGATCTCCGATCCAAGCGGGTCGGAATTGGAGTATTTCCGCTCTCCGACCTCGACAACCTGCCCGCGCGGAACGACCGTGCGCTCGACCATGTTCTCGGACAGCAGCACCTCGAACACGTAGGATCGGACGGGCGCCTGCTTGCTGTTCACCAGCACGGCGATGTTGCCCTTGTCGTCGACGGTCACGTTGTCCTGCCCGTACCGCTCGGCAAGCGCGTACTTGTTCGTCTCGATGGGGTGGAAGGTGTAGGTAACCTCGTGTTCAGAGCGCACAACCCTAACCTCGTCTCCACCGAACGCTTTCAGGCTCTCGGAGTCGCCTTCGATTCCCTCCGTGATTCCGTCCTCGTGGATGTAGCCGAGGCTGTTTATTCCGTCGCCAAGCGGCGTGGACGCGTCGGTAGGAACGGCTGTACCGTAATCTGCCGAATACACGGCCCCGCCGACTGCAGGCTTCGGGACATGAACGTTGTCTGCGTTCTGCATATTCTCATCCTCCTATAATCGAATAATCCGCCCGGGAATGGCGGCTAAACCGTTTTTATGTCTGCGACTATCTGGTAACGCGGCGAATCCGGCGCCGGGAAGCTCGCAATCGAGTTGATTAACACCGCCCGGACGTTCGCCTCGTACTTGAACGACGGCAGCATGTCGCGGATGCTGCACGCCATCTCGGCAGCCTCTGCTCTCGTCGGCGCCCAGCATTGGATGGCGACAGTCGGATTATCCAAGACGATCCCGGTCACACCTCCGCCGGTGCGCTCGATGGACACGAAACGCTCCGGGCGCGGGTTCGGGACCTCCGTGGCAGCGTCCCATCCAGTGTTCGCTGCTATCCATGCGACAATGGACGCCTCGATGTCGTAAGGCATGGCATCACCCCTTTCCCGAATCGATGGACTTCACGAGAGAGTTGTGCTTCGCGTTCGACGCGATGGATGCGGCGTCTGCTGTCTGCACGAAAACGTGCGCGGAAACCTCCAGGTTCTTCGCCACGACGTCGTAGCGCGCTTTCCCGCTCTCGCTCATGCACTCGGCGTTGCGCGCGATACGCTGCCCTCTCGCCACGAGGTCTGCCCTCACGGCCGGCATCTTCATAATATCGCGCGCAGCTTGCCTGTTGATCTTGATGCCGCTTATATCAGCCATGGGTCGACGTCACCTCCACTGTTCTGTTCCAGTCGCCGGGAGGCTCTGGGTCGAGCCACGGGCGTGGGTCGCCGATGACATCGAACCATTCGCCGTAGACCCACACCCGCGCCTTCTCCAAGCTGCCTCCGTAGGATTTCGGGAAGTAAAGCGTGTAGGCGACGGACACGCCCTCGGGGCGGTTTGAATCTCCGATGGATGATGTGGGGCCGACGGCCGCCAAGACGTTGCCGACGGTCTCTACCGCTATGTCGTATACGGGGTTCCCGTGGGAATCTTTCCCGGATTGCGTTTTGGTTTCGACGATCACCGTAGTTCCCAGGAGCATCACGCATCACCCCACGGATGCACGAATCCGGCGCTCTGCCGGCCGATGCCGAGCCTGCGCTTCTCGGACGACGTCAGGTAAAGGTCGCCCGTGGGGTTCGCGTAGGTGAGGGACTGGTTGAACGGCCCCACGGTCAAGCCTCCCTGCGTTATCGGAGCCCGGTCGACAGGCGACATCATCGCCCGCTTCACCATCTCGCAGACTGTGAGCGAAAGCGCGTCCTTCGTCATGCCATCGGCGGCGTTCAGGTTAACTCCGAATCTCCGGCACTCATCGGCGACGATGAGGGACGCGTCCTTCAGCTTCTGCTCCGCACGCTCCTCCTCGTCGCTCGAAAGAGGTCGCCAACGCGCTTGGAGATCTTCTACGCTCGCGTAAGCATCCATGCCATCGGCACCTCCTTATTCCTCTTTTTCGCCCTTCTCGTCGGGCTTGTTGACAGGCTCGGCAGGATCGTCTTTTACCTCCTCAACCTTTCCTGCTTCGATGAGCACCTTCGCTCGGTTGGCGGGCGCATCGAACACGTCGCCCTCCCAGCGGACGCCGCCCTTCTTGTCGTTCAGGGTCTTGTCGGTGAAGCACTTGATCACTCGCAGCTTGGCCATGATTAGATCGCCTCCTCGATGGTGCCCTTGACGATGTAGTTGGCGACCTCGGGGAACAGGAGGACGCCCGTGTCGGCGTAGGTCTCGGCGGTGCCGTTGGAGTACTTCGGCTCGTGGTGCACGCCGATGAAGCCGGACTCGTCGAACTGGTAGCTGAAGCCTGCCTCGCCCAACGCGTCGAAGTCGACGGTGTAGACGTTGATGTTCTCCTTCGGCGTCGCGCAGACGGTTCCCTTCGCCTGGTTCGCGTCGAGGATGCAATCGCCGATGCCGAGGAAGTTCTTCAGGTAGGTGAACCCGAAGGCGGTCTCCACGTTGTTGATCGTGGCGGCTCCGAGGTACTCGGCAACGTCGAGCGGGTTGGCGAAGAACACCGGCGTGCCGTTCTCGTCCTTCTCGTTGAGGACGTTGGTGAGGACGCCCCAGGTGTTCGCGAGCGCGGCCTGGAACGTGGTGCCCGTCGCGGTGCCGGTTCCCTCTTTCAGAAACGCGAAGAAGTCCTTGCGAAGGCCGCCCTGGATGTCCTGGATCATCTTCTTGTCGGTCTTCTCGACGGCGGCGTCGAAGCCGTACTTCAGGATGTCCTGCTTGGTGGTCGCCTTGCGGTAGGACTTGAGCGTTACCGCGTACGGATCTCCGACCTTCTTATGCTCGTACTTGGACAGAGGGATCTCGTCGCCGGGAGTGACCTCGGCTTCGGAGAGGGACCCCTCTACGGTGTACATCTGGATCTGGGTTCCGGCGGTGAGCGTCTGCGGCGTCTCGATGCCGAACACCGTCATGAGTGCGGTCACGCCCTGCTCGAACTTGTTGGCGAACTCGATGTCGAGAACGCGGGATGCGGTGCTGAGGTTTGCATCTGCCATTTTTCATCATCCTTTCGGTTTATTTGAACAAATCGATGTTCTCCGCGATTGCGGCCTTTCTCTCCTTGCTGTTCTTGATCGCAAGGATCTCCTGCTTGGTCATCTTCGGGCCGTTGCCGTCGCCTCCCTTGCGGGTATCCGACTGGCCGGACGGTGCGGAGGGCTTCTTGTACGCTTTCGCGATGGCCTCTGCGTGAGCCTTCATCTCTTCCTTGGTCGCTCCACGGATGAGATCGGCGGAGACGCCGGTTTCCTTGGACACTTCGTCGAGCCACGCCTTCTGGTCGCGCTCGGCCTTCATCGCCTCGAGCTCGGCTCTGATGCTCGCGATCTCATCGTCGGCTGTCTTGTTCGAGTCCTGCTGCTTCGCGTTAGCCTTCGCCCTCTTCTCCCATTTGCGGGCCTCCGCCTTCCAGTCGGTCGTATCGGCTGCTGGAGCGCCTGCGCCCTGCGGCTCGGTGCCTCCGTCGCCGTTCTGCGTCGGCTCGGTCGGTTCAATCGTGCTGCTGCTGTTGTCTTCGGCCATGATGACCATCCTTCCTGCGCCCTGCGGCGCGTTTGATTCGCGTCGCCATGCGGCTCCGCTTTGTTGGCTCCCGGTTGCGGGCATGAAAAAAGCACCTATGCAGGTGCTTGATTCCAAGTTATGACGGTGCAGTTTAACGCCTTGCCCAGGGCTTGTTATCAGTATCCTTTGACGGCTGCGTCTTCTCCAAGCTCAATGTCGAAGACATCTGCAGCGTGTCGTGGGCGTCCGGGAGCGCCGAACGTGCATCCGTCGTCATCGTCCACGGTTCCAGACCGTTCCGTGCAGTACAAGGCAGGAGGGCCGGTGAATCCGAAGCCGATCTTCCTCGCCGCGTTGGCGCACTTTGAGCATCTCGTCACTCTTTTCAAGTGGAACTACCTCCAAAAGAAAACCGCCCGTGGGCGGTTGAGTCTAAAGCGGCTTAATTTCAGCAATGTCTTTTTCCGGGAAAGACAAAGATGCATGCTCATCCGTTTTCAATGAGATCGAATCTCCTCCGTATGAGCCGTCAAAGTCTATCTCGAAATCAACGAGAACGCCTGCAAACAGCTTCCCGTCTACGGTTGTCACTTGGAGACTATCGCCAAACCCGCATCCGATATCATCCCACGTCATCTGGCTCACCTCCGTCATCGTATCTTGGCACCGCATGCACGCCGTCGTCGGCGTAATGAATCTTGAACTTCCTCGTCTCTATTCTATCACCGCGCTCGTTGATGATGTAGCCCACTACGCTGTCAGATGTGCAGATTTCCTTCCTGTTCCACCTGTTTTCATACAACGCATCAGGCTCTCCATGCCCTGCGTGCTTCTTGATTAGGGCATGAACCTCATGCTCGCTCATCGTGAAGCAGCTTGGCTCTATGCCTCGGTCTTTTGCGGTCTTTGCGCTTTGTTTTGAGCCGGCGATGTGGACAAGCTGCGTTTGCTTCAATTTGTCGAGATTGGCCTTCGCTACTTCTGCGTCACGTTCCGCGAACACTTCATTGTAAACAGCGCCGATAGACTTTCTTCCATCGTATCGCTTCTCAACGTGCCTGAAGGCGTTTTTCATGGACGTGCTTCGCATTTGCTCCGAATCGAAGCCGTAAAGGTTGCCCAGAACGCTGTAGCGATGCTCAATGTCGGCCTTGGATGTCGCCCCGTAAACGTACTGCTTAACGTCCTCGAAGGTCTTGAAGTCGTGCGTGCCGTCATATGTCGCGTACTTCGCAGACCGACCGCTTTTCTTCTTGGTGCCAATGGCGGAGTTGTAGTCGTACTCAGCCGTCTTGTACATGCGCTTCGTGGTGCGCCCGTTGCGTGTAAGCAAATCGTAATGCGAATCCAGCTCGTGGCCTTCCAGCATCTTGCGGTACTGCTCGTAGTAGGCGTTCGGGTCATATCCCGCCACGGTTGTTTCTCCGTCGAAGCCTGGGACGATTCGGCAATCGCAGTTCGCATGGTAATGCCCGTTCCCGCCAGCCGCCTTCTCGTTGTGATAGACGAACCCCCTGCTCGCGAGCATGATGCAGAATCGGCATGTCTCTCCGCCGCTCGGCACTCGAGCGTACTTGGGCTTCAGCGGGTCGCGCTTTCCGTTGCGGTACACGCACTCGCCTGCGGAACGCTTGATTTCGTAATCAGCACGTCCCAGCAGCTTGCGTGCCACCGTTTCGACAGCCTTGCCGTCAACAACGTCCTGCATTATTCCCCGCACGGCCTTCTCGGTTGCTACGGGCTCGCGCCCGGATTCGGCGTAAGCTCCCAGCTTCGCTCCAACTGCCTGCTCGCGCAAGCCGTCGTAGAACTCTGCTGCCAGGATCGCCGCCATGTCGGTGTAAGGCCCTAGGTAAAGCTCCATGATGTCGATGATCGCGTCGCGCGCAGCCGCCACGTCGGACAGGTCAACCTTTGAGAGCGCATCGGACAGCTTCGCCTGCACGTCTGCCGAAAGCGCGTTGATAGCCTTTGTGAAATTGTCAACGTACTCGCGCGGTATCTGCGCCATCACCGCTCACCTCGCCGTCGCTAGGAGCCGATGACCCTCCGAAAATCGCGTTTATCGCCGCCGCGTTTGCTGCTCGCGTCTTCTGGTCCAACATGCGCTTGCGCGTGCCCTCGTCGAATCCGAGCTGTTCTAAGAACACGTCGGTTTCGGTGATCCAAGGCGCGACGGATGCGATCTTCACCATCGCGTCGGCCTGGGAGACGATGCTCGGCATCGCCGGGTTGCGGAATATCGGCGTGATGCTGCGCTCGTCCTCGGTGAGCTTGTCGAGGGGCTTGTCGAGGACGGCGGCTACCACCATGCGGGCGATGTTCCGCAGCGCTTCGCCGTTTCCGTCGTTGAGGTCGTCGGCCTCCATGATGAGCGGCTCGTTGGCCGCGTAGATCGCCTCCGCGCTCGACGGGTTGTCGTGGATGACGCCGAGCTGGCTGATCGCGACGTTCGTCTCGCCGGCGAACCGGGCGGCAAGGCTTCGCATGTAGTCAACGTGCGGCTGCATGGATCCTTGGGAGAGCTGCCCGAACTGCGGTATATCGCCCTCGGAATCCCTGCCGACAGTGAAGATTGAGCCGATGTAGGCTTCCCACTTTGAAACCTCGGCGAAAGCCTCCTCTTTGCTCACTCCGAGCAGGTACTTTTGCGGCGCCGTGAAGAACTCAGCGCTCACCTCGGTGCGCAGCGCCTCACGCACGGCGCTGTCGGTGATTGACCGCACGGCGCGCGTGATGCGCGACTGCCCGAACGGGCGCGCCTCCGTCGGTCGGTACGCCAGAACCTCCATGAGCGGCCGGCCCATCTCGTGCTCGGCAACCGAGTACTCCCATATGCCTGACCGCGTAGCCCTCGCGTTTACTATCGCGTCGTCCACGTACAGGTTGATCTCGCACGCCTTGCCCTTGTCCGTGTAGTCGACGATGGTGAATCCGTACTTGATGCGGTTCTTCCGGTAATCCCAGCGCGCAGCGGACGATTCGGCGGAATGGAGCCCGATTATCACCTCCGGCTCTCCTGATTCGACGTCGCCGCGAGAAATGGTGACGGCCGAGAAGCAGTAGATTAGCTCGGACGTCACGGCCATGCGGTACTTGCGCTTCAGGCCCGATTGCTCTGAAACCCTCTCGAGTATCTCGGCTGCGTTCGCATCGTTCGCCTCGAACCCGTCGAATCGGGAGCGAACGGCGAGGGCCTCAACCGCCTTCTGAGGCCATCCCACGACGGTCTCGACGTCCTTGAGCGGAGGCGGGATCGAAAGACCCAAGTCTTGCAAGGTGTTCTTCGCCTCGTAGTATTTGTTCTTCTTCTGGTTGCCGAGGATGTGCTTGCGCCAGATGTCCCACAGGTCGTCGAACACGTCCTGGTACGGGAAATCGGGAGCGAACCGCGGCTTCTGGAACGCCGCTCTTCTTGTCGCCATCAGCCGACCACCGCCTTTCTGTTAGGATCTCTTTTCGTGGTTCTCACGCCCCACAGCGCGAGGCATGCTGCCTCCAGGGGCGTGATGTCGGTCTCGTTTCCCGACTGGAAGCCGAAGCCTCCCCCTTTGCCTATGTCGCGCTTCTCGGCAGCTTTCACGGCATCGTCGAGCGCCGGTTGTCCGTTGTGCGTCAGAGCGCCTTCCGTGACGGCGTTCAGGAACATTGACGACGCAGCCGTGACGGTTTCAGGTTTCGCTTGCCCTAGCGCCCTTTTGATAACTCCGCCGTCGACGAGCCGGTTGTACAGGTCGAGCGCGTTGGCCTTGCCGTCGACGACGGTCGTGCTTACCTTCCCGCACCGAGGTGTCAGCCAATCAGCTGCCCACTGTATTCCGTTCTCCGTCGATCTATGCTCGAGCACCTCGACATGAGGCGTGACACCCCTTTTCCATATCGCGATAGCGATGGCTGCGCGCTTGCCGTCGGCCGAGAACTTCACGCCGTAGGCTCGCTTCCAGGAAGCCTGCTCGGCTATGTCCTCGTCGGTGAAGTCAGCTTTGAGCGCGTCCCATTCGGCAGGGTCGAAGCACGCGTTTGCTATGTCGCTCGCCCACCAGCCAAGCCTCTCGCGCGCGAACCCGTCGGGGGACATCGTTTTCAGCTCTTTTTCGACCGCCTTGCGCGTGAGCCGGTAGCCGAGCGCTGGATTTGTTTCCTCCCACCTGGATTCGTCCGATACGTCGCCGATTTCGTCAACCGACCATTCGATCCAGTTCGTGCCGCCGTGCTCGCTCGACAGCGCGTTCCTCCGCGTTCGCGGGAATACGTCGCCGTTGGTGGTTGGCCCGGGCGGCGTTCCTAGAAGGATGAGTTGCGAGTTCTGCAACGGGCCCGCCGAACTGGTGGGCATCAGCGCCTCCAGCTGGTCGTCGGTGAGTTCCTGCGCCTCGTCGCACACAACTACGTCCACGGTGAAGCCGCGCGCGGCGCCCTTCGAGCGGGCGGAGAACTCTATAGAGCCGCCGTTCGTCAACTCGATGGCCTCCTGCCCGTTCGTCTTGCGGATGGCCTTCACGATTTCAGCCATTTCGGGGTACTCACTCTCGTTCTCGAAGAAGGAGCACAGGCGCAGGAAAGCCTTGCGGGCCGTTTTCACCTCGTGGGCGGTGTGCAATATCTTCTCGCCCTCCACAGCAGCCCCGTACAGTTCCCGAACTTCAAGAACGCCGTTCTTTCCATTCTGGCGCGGAACGGCCAACCCGCATGTGTCGTGCGCGTAGGTGCCGTCATCGTCGTATGCGAGCCAGTCATCCAGCACGGTTTGCTGCCAAGGGTCGGGCATGAGGCCGTAGGCGCCGGCCATCTCCGCCGCATCGCCTCCATATGTGTAGTCATAATCGTCCGCAACCCTAATGCGCGGCTCTTGGTTTCCTCTTAGCTGGCGCTTTCTTGCGCTTGTTCCTCGCTTCATCCAAAGCCGTCCTCCTGTCTTTTTTCGGCTGCGCCTTCTCCAATACGCGTATCTCCTTGGTAAGATCCATGAATTGCTTTGAGAGAGCCGCCATGTCGCGTCCTGACTTGGTTTCCTCCAGCTGTCTCGCTATCCCTAGTCGGAGGCATTTCAGCATCTCGAGGTCGTCCGTCCCCTCGGCGAGGGCCGCAAGCGTCGTGTATCCGTCCTCTGGCATACGAAAACCCCTCCTTTCTGGTTAAAAAATTAAAAACCTGGTGTGGAAAAGAATCGCGGGGGGATATTAGCCCTATGCCGCGGGGGTGGCTTCGGGCGAAGGGGAGGGGGTCCCCCCTGGGTCACCACTCCCTCGACTTCGGGAGCCTGTCGGCCGTCGGCTCCGGAGGCTTCCTAAGCGTCTTGTTGCCTCTCTTTTGATTGCATATCCTATGCGCAGGAGCGACGTTCGAAATGTCGAGCGGGTTGCCGCCCTTGGACACCGGCACGAGCTCGTCAAGCTCGAACGACATGGGGTGGCGCTTGGTCTTCCCGTCCGTCGGATCGACGTAGGTCGTGAGCGAGTAGTCGATGGGAAGCCCGCATATGTGGCACGGCAATCCCATCGCCGCCACTCGCTTGCGCAGAGCGTCCCTTCTGGCTCCGTTGGCTCGGCGCGGGTTGGGCTTCGCCATGATATTTCACCTCGCTCTCTCGTTCGATTCCGGGCAACAAAAAAGCCACCCTCTCGGATGGCTCTTTCGCGTTATTCAACTGATTACACTATATCACAGGGAAAGCGGCGGTTTGCGGCGGACTTTGCGCCATGCCCCGCCTTTCCATGATTTGCCTCGCTCGCTCGAGCGCCTTTCGGTGGATGTCCCTCTCCTGGCGCTCGCTGTATCCCATGTTGTTTGCAACCGTCATAGGGCTCCATCCCATGATGTATCGGTAGTGGAGGCTCTGGCCGCATGTGACGTTCTCGTGCATCACCTCTCGCACGATTGATCTGACGTCGTCCCTCACTGCTATGTAGTACTTGATCTCGTCGTCGATCTTGCGGCAGTGATCGACAAGCTCCGCCACGCCGTCTCCGACCTTGTCCTTCACGCCGGGAGAACCGCTCTCGCCGCCGTAGCTCGGCGTTATGCTCATTATGCTGCTGATGATGCGCTCGTGTTCCTCCGTCAGGCTGTCGAGCTCGTCGCAAGCCTCCCTGTATCTGCTCAAATATCTCTTGATGTGCTTCGACACGCGCATCTCTCCTTTATTCTGTTTTCAAATTGGCGGCCGTTGAGGGTCGCCGCCGCACCCGTATATTCTACCGCTGCTCGCTATCCTTGGCCGGTCTCTCCACACCTAATGCAGAGCATACGTGGCCGTAGCAGCGCGGGCATACCACGAGCATCTCGTCCTCGAGGTAAGACTCCGTGGACGGCTCGAAGCAGGTGAGTTCGATGTCGTACTCAACCCCGTCGCCTGTCGGGCCTCCGCAGCATTCGCACGGCTTACCGCTCATGCTCTTCATCCTGTTCGATGTGCTTGCAAACGTCCGACTTGGTGCATCGCACGATTGCCATTCGCTCGGACAAACGTCCTCGTCCGCAATATAACGTTTCAGACGACTCGTCAATGTCAAGGTCGAAGTTCTTGCATTCGTAGCACGCTTCCTGCAGCTCAATCTTGATCATCTTCGGTCACACTCCTTTCGGCGCATGCTTAACGTACCAGATGCCTACTCGCCTCGGATCGGCTGCGTAAGCCTGGATGGTTCTCGGTTTGAGCCCGGTCGCAACAGCGCATTCGCTCGCGGTTCCAACCGCTACGATCTGGTTATTGCGCAGGACTATGTAACGCTCGCGCTCGGTCATTTCCCGTCGGACTCCTTCCACGCATCCCACACGTCGGGGTGATTCTCGGTCATGTAATAGGCCATGTCTTCGCAGTTGTACCCTTCTCCTATTGGATAGTTCCAATAGGCCATCATCTTCCTAACGTAATGGGCGCAACGGTCGCACTCGCGCCATGTGTACGCGCTCCCGCCCTCCACCAGCTTGGATACGGTATGCTCCTCGTCAACGTATATGCGTTTGCCGCAGTAATCGCAGCGGTGCTCCTTACGCGCCTTGACTCGTTTCGACGGCGCCAGCTCTACGGGCATTCAACTCCTCCTCGTTCTCGTAGTACTCGCACACGTCGGTCGGGCTCTCCACGCCGTCGTGCATGACGATCTTCTCTACTTCCTCGTCCTTCGGCGCGCCCCATGCTCGCTCTCCACGGCCGGCGATCCAGCTCCCGGCAGGGAGAGCACGCGTAATCGACTAACCTTGCTTTCGGACGGGCATGACGACCGACCTGCAGGATCCTCCGCGAACGACTATCGGCTTGCCGGCGCCGAAGTGCTCTATCTCGACGACGTCGCCGTCGCAAGCGGCCACGGCTTCCAGCATGTATGACGAGTTGGCGCAGAACTCCCCGATTCCGTCCGTCCTGCACAGAACGGACTCCTCCATGGAGCCGTCCTCTCCGCCGGACACCTTCACGGAGCACTCGCCGCCGGAGAACGCGATGTCGCACGGGTGCTTGGACATGCCGGCCACTACCGCTCGCCTAAGGGCAGACGAGATGTCGGACGCGCCGAACTCGGCGATTCCCGCGCGGAGCTCCGGGAACATGCGCTCCCATGCCGGGTACTCGCCCTCGATGGACCGCGTGACGAACACGTCCCCGTCGGCTCTCACCGACACCTGCCCGCTCGATGCGGACAGCCTGCATTCCGACGCCTTGAGGGACGAGACCGACTTCGCGAACCTCGCCGGGAGCACCGCCCTGAACTCGCCGCCGCCGTCGCGCTCGGCGCATGCGAGGCGGTACGAGTCGGTCGCGACCGCTCGAACGGTCCCGCCTGACGCTTCGACGAGGACGCCCTGCATGATCGGCCGGGAGTCGTTCTTGCTGGCGAAGCATGCGACCGTCCCGACCATCGACGCGAACTCCGCGAACGGCATCTCGACGCTCTGGTCCTCGTCTACGCGTGGAAGGCCGGGGAAGTCGTCTTGGTCCATAGCCGGGATTGAGAACGACGCGCTGCCGCACGAGATGCGGGCGCGGCCAGCCGTCCCCTCTATCGTCACGGCCCCGTCAGGAAGCGACTTCACTATGTCGCTCGCGGCCTTCGCCGGGATCATGCACCTTCCCGGCTCGTCGACGAAGGCGCGCCTGCTGCACCGAGCGGATTCGTTCAGGTTCGTCGCCTCGAACGTCGCGCCTTCGCCAGCTTCTACGAGGACGCATCCCAGGTACGCTGCGGCTCCGTTCGCGTACCGGCACATCGTACCCAGGACGTCCTGCAGCTCTGATTTCGGCATCGTCACTATCATCTTGCATCCTCTCTACGAGACCTTCAGGAAGTCGAGGAGCGTGAGCTCCTCTGATTTGCGCTTCGCGTCCGCCAGGTTCCTCTTCGCGCATGCGAAGTAGCTGGCCTTCAGCTCGATTCCGACGAACCTGCGGCCTTTGAGCACGGCGCAGTGCCCCTCCGACCCGATCCCCATGAACGGGGAGAGCACGATGTCTCCCGGCTTGCTCCACAGGTCTATCGCACGGTCGATGACGCCGAGCTGGAGAGGGCATATGTGCCTCTCGTCGCCGTTCTCCCTGGCTGATTCGCGCTGGAGCGTGTCAGACGGGTTGACGTCCATCCACACGGGGGACGCGTAGCGCTGCCATACGCTGATCGGGAACTCGTCGTTGGTGTGCTCGATGGGTTCCGGGTTGTCCCCCGGCTTGCGCATCGTGACGAGATAGTCCGGGATGCCCTGGCGGCTCATGGCGCTGTCCTTGTTCTTCTGCTTGTTGAGAAGGCCGAGCGCCTTGGTGCGCTGCATCGCCGTAACCGGGTCCTTCCAGATGGTCACCTCGGAGTGGTAGATGAACCCGGATTCCTGGAACGCGCGGATCAGGTCGCCCCTGAAGTCCCTGATCCCGATGAAGCCGTCGCGCTCCTTGGTGGTAGGCAGGTTCATGCAGTGGAACGACACCAACCGCCCCGGCATCGTCACCCGGTACAGCTCGTCGACCAGGAACCTGAAGTGGTCCATGAACTCCTCGTCGGTCTTGCAGTTGCCCATGTCCCGGTCGCTGTTGCTGTAGGTGTACAGGCTCGCGAACGGGGGGCTGAACACGCTGAACCCGATCGAGCCGTCCGGGACCTCCTTTATGCGCTCGACGCAGTCTCCCAGCATGAGGGTGTACCCGTCCCCCTCGACGGTCTCCTCGACGTACGGCGACTCGTCGCGCGCCGTGGACTCCGCGTCGTCCCTGATGCGCGAGGCCCTCGATATCATCTCCTGCTCCATCTCCGATGCGTCCTCCTTCTTCCTCATGACGTTCCTCACGACCGCCTGCTCGACGTCGGACGTGACGATGTGGACGCTCACCTCCTGGGTCTGCCCGAAGCGGTGGCACCTCCTCACGGCCTGGTAGTACTGCTCGTAGGAGTGGGAGAGCCCCACGAAGCACATGTCCGCGCAGTGCTGCCAGTTCATACCGAACCCGCAGATGCTCGGCTTGGTTACGATGACGCGGTACTTCCCGGACGAGAACCCGATCATCGCCTCTTCCTTCCATTCAGGCGAGTCGCTTCCGCGAACCTCGACGGCGTCCGGTATCGACATCGCGAGCCGCTCGCTCTCGTCGTTTCTGTCGCACCATACGATCCATGGCTTGACGGACGAGTTGACGAGCGACGCCGCCATGCTCACGCGCTTCTCGACGGTCGCCTTCCGCGCCCTCTGCTGCTCCAGCATCGTCTGCGCCTCGACCGCGAACAGCCTGCCCTCCTGGACGATGCCCGAATCGACGACGTGGACCTGCTCGTCCAGGCCGGGAAGGTCGAATCCGTCCATCTCGTACCCCATGTCCTCCGGGCTGCGCAGCATGACCGCCCATGACGCGACGAAGTCCCAGAACGCCGGCGCCGCGTGGCCCTTGAGCCTCCATTTGGACGTGTCCCCTCCGTCGTGGACGAAGAACATGGCGAGCATCTCCGTCCTGTCCATGGCCCCCAGGAACTCCGCGTGGTTGCCGAGCTCCATGTGGTCGTTGGGTGACGGAGTCGCCGTGCACGCCAGCTTGTACGGCGTTTCGCGGAACGACTCGATGACGGCGTTCCTCGTCTTGCTCGAATACGATTTCAGGATGCTCGACTCGTCGAGCACAACGCCATCGAACTCGGACGGGTCGAACGCGTGGAGCATCTCGTAGTTGGTCACGTTGACGCCGTCCCTCACGTCGTCCTGCGAGCGGCAGCGCGTGACGTCGATTCCGAACTTCGCGCCCTCGTACCACGTCTGCTTCGCCACGGCGAGCGGAGCCAGGATCAGCACCTTCGATCCATCCCCGGAGTGCTCGCACACCTGGCGCGCCCATTCGAGCTGCATCGGCGTCTTGCCGAGGCCGCAGTCGGCGAACACGGCGGCCTTGCCTTTGCGGCACGCCCATCGCACGATGTCCTTCTGGTACTCGAACAGCATCTCGTTCAAGCTTGACGGCTCGAAGCCGGAGTCGGGAACGCGAGCGCGCTTCCCCCTGATGAATTGCATGTAGTCCAATTGTTCCTCCTGAACGAGAGACAGCCCCGTCAGGGCCGTCTCCCATGTATGAGAATCCGTTATTGCTCTATGCCGTCGACAAATTGGATCCTGCGTCCTATCCATCTCATCACCGGCACCGCCATCGAGTTGCCGAGAGCCTTGTAGCGCGGCGTGTCCGGGCACTCCTCGACGGGATTGCCTCTCCACGGTATAGCCGTCCAACCGTCAGGGAAACCCTGCAGCCTCTCGCACTCGACGGGGGTCAGGCGGCGCACGCAATACCCGCTCGTTACAACCGTGGAATCCTTGCGACCGCGCCGCGTGAGCGTCGGGCTGCATCCCTCCATCGTCTCGGCGTTCGCCTGACCCGATGCCATGCACACCGATGGCATGTTCGAGCAGTTTCCCGGGCTCGAGCGCAAAGTCGGCGAAAGCTCCACCGATTCGCCGAGTCCCCGCGAGCCTGATGCGCTGTGGTTGAAGCATATCGTCGGAACCTGGTTCGTCCCGCTCGATCCTGCGCGCAGCGTCGGAGCAACCTCGGCATGCGCCGCTACGCTCCCGCTCTTCGCCGACTGCCCTGCGCTGAACGCGATCGCGGCGCCCGGCGCCCTGCCGTCGTAGGAGACCGCGTGCCTGTCGACCGTGTTGAGCGTCGGGGCGACATCCTCGCTCACGCCGCTCCCGTTCTGCGTCGATCTGCGGTCGCACACGTTGCCTAGGATCCCGAAGCAGCTGCCCGCAGAACCGCGTCCAGCTGCGGCGGCAAGCTCTTTCCTCTTATCTCTGCTCGACGGAGAATCCCAGCGCAGGCTCTCGCGCTCAAAGAGTACCGCTGCGGCGCGTCCCGGGTCAGAATGCCCGACAAGGAACACGCGGCGGCGTCTCTGGGCCACTCCGGCGAATTGAGCGTCAAGTACTCGCCACGCGAGAGAATACCCGCATTCTGCCAGCTCCCGGTGGAGCGTAGCGAAAGCATCTCCGCCCGACTGCGAAAGAACTCCGGGGACGTTCTCCCAGAGCAGCCAGCGCGGACGAACTTCTCGAACAGCTCGGACGTACTGGAGCATGAGGCGACCTCTTTCGTCCATGAGGCCGCGTCTTCTTCCCGCGACGGAGAAGGCTTGGCAGGGGCTTCCTCCCACGATAAGGTCAACTGCTCCAACGTAATCGCTCCAATCTATCTCGTTCACGTCCCCCAGGTTCGGCACGTCGGGGAACCGCTCTGCCAAAACCGCGCAAGGGAACGGCTCTATCTCGCTGAACGCGACAGGCTCCCATCCGAGCGGCTCCCATGCGACCGATGCGGCCTCTATGCCGCTGAACAGGCTGATGTACCTCAATCGGATCACTTCCTTATCTCGCGGCCGCAGCGAGGGCAGAACTCCGGGAGCTCTCCGCGCCACTCGAAGTCGCAGCGCGCGTTGATGCACGTGTACTTGCCCTGGATGAACACCGGGCTGCAATGTTTGAGCGCGTCGTCGTTAACGCGCTTCTCTTTCGCGCATGGTTGGCACAGAACGGCGCATTCGTCGACGTCGACCGTCGTCCCGCATCGGTCGCAGGTCGCGTACGCGTCCACTTCGTACTCGATGCTCATCGATCGCCCCTTCTCGACAGCTTGACTATCAGCGCGCAGGTCAGGACGACGAGGGCGAAGCACGTCACCGAGAGCATGCGACCCACTCCTCAACCGTCTTGACGGGGGGAAGACCGATGTCAAGGCACACGCCGCGCTCGACGCACGCTCCCTGGGAGTGCTCCCATCCAGGCAGCATCGCCACGCCGTCGCACTCGAGCATGCTGTGGACGGACGCGAGCAGCGCCTGCGGCCAGCCGGCGTCCTCAGGCACGACCGAATGGGGCAGCACCGGCTCGTAGCCAGCCTCCGCGAGACGGCGCGCCGCGTCGAGGAACGCGCCCAGGTTCCTGTCCTCATGGCCCGTCACCGGGCCGCTTATGTAGACCTTCAAAGATTCCTCGCTTTCCAGCAATCGACGTCCTCGATCGCCATCTTCTCGTCGGGGTCGACGGCCACCCCGTTCTCCTCGCAGTAGCCGACGTCGCGCTTCAGGATGCCCGGCTGCTCGCTATGCAGGATCAGCAGGCACTCGGAGCACGAGCGGCACGTCACGTAGTCCTCGAACTCGCGGGGCGCGTAGAGGGTCGGGTTCCGTCCGTGCCTCGTCATAGCTCGGCCACCGCGAACGCCCTGTCCGCCTTGACGACGTAGAACCCGTAGGCGAAGAGCTCCGGCGAGTGGGGCTTGATTCCGCTCGACAAAAGCTCGCCGCTCCACCATGCGTCGCACGACTCCCGGTCGTACCACCTCCACTCTACCGAGTACTCGAACCCTTGCGGCGGGAACCTGTCATGGCACCCGTGGCACAGCGCAAGAAGCGCGGATTCGAGTTTTAAGGCCCCGTTTTGTGTCGGAACGGTCAGATACCTGCCCCCGGTGCCTTTCGGGGCTGCATGGTGCCTCTCCGTGGCTCTCATGCCGCAAACGGTGCATGCTCCAGTGATGGATTTCTTGTCGCAGCCGACGTGCGGCATCCCGTAGAGGCTCGCGCGCTGGTACGACGTTCCCCGGAGGATCCTCGACACGTCGAACGACGGCCAGATCGGGTCTCCGAGGTTTTCCACAATGTTTTCCACAAAAATCGCCCTGCCCTATCTTGTCGTCTCCCGTAGGTTAGGAAGACCTTTAGTTAATTAGAGAGAGTGAGAGAGAGTATGAGAGAGGCTTCGCGTTTTGCTTAAACGTTTGCTTCGTTGTTTGCTTCAACGTTTGCTTCGTCGTTTGCTTCGTCGTTTGCTTCGTCACTCTTTTCCTTTTCTGACCTGCGCCTTGACGATCCGCTCTTTCTCCCTCCGTTCTTACCGGCTGTGCTGCGCTTCTCCCTCAAATTGCGCCGGTATTCCAGCTCCTCGCACACCCCTCGTGAACCTATCGTCCCTATGCTCCAAAGATCTGGCGATAACAGCCCGAACTTCACGCACGACTTGACGAACTCCTCAAGGTCAGGCCCATCCAGCTCTATCTCGCGCTCGACCATTGCGAAGTTGTCCTCGTCTGAAAGGTCGATTGTTCCGCCCTCGTCGTAGAGCACTCCGAGCAGCGCCTGCCAGCGCCCGTAGGCGGCGATGCCCCCGTGCTTCCTGCGCAGCTTGAGCATCGCCGTGTCGTTTCTGGCGTCGTAGGGCACGCTGTAGAACCTGTTCGCGTCCATGCGCCCCTCCTTAGAACGGTATGTCCTCGTCGAGCACCTCGGAGGCGGCCCCGCTGACGTTGCCATCGTCTTCCGTTGCGCCTTCTCTGCTATTCACGGTCACGAGGGCCGCCTCCATCGAATCGACTATCGCGCTCGCCTCCACAACGTCCGCCTGGGTGTACTCGCTTTGCGGCTTCGAGATGTGCTTCGCCACCTCCGCCATGGCGTCGTGTATCTGTATCCCCCGCTCGCGCTTGGCGCGGGTCAGGGCCTCCTTGTACATGTCCAGCGGCGCCGGGGGCGGCTGGTCGGGCGGTTGGTCTTGCGGTTGCTCGAGGTCGTCGTCCAGGTCTTGCACGAACATGTCGGACGCCCCGGTCGCTGCAAGCATCCCGTCCACGAACGCACGTTTCTTGGCCATCTTGAGGACGGTGTTGTACACGTCCGCGATGTCCGGGTTGTCGACTTTTTGGCCTTGACGCGCTATCTCCCACATCCCAGTGTCCGGGTTCTTTTTCGCGACGTGTCCTTTGCCGCCGATCAGCTTCTGGTCGCGTCCGTTTTCCCAGTACTCCTTTGGGACGGGTTTGCCAGTGAACTCGGTGGGGCCCGTGCGGTATCGATACTTGCTCTCCATCGTCGAGCACGACCCCATGCCGTCGCAGCACATCGTTCCGTCGGGGTTCAGCACGTGGCACGTCGCCACGTACTCGCGGTGGCCTCCGCCCATGTCCTTGATGTCCACCTCGAAAGAAGTGCCGAACTGGAACATCACACGCAGAAGCTCCGCTCCCGGCTTCAGCAGCACGTTCTCGTCCTTGCACCCCTTGATCTTGCCGTAGTGGGTGCCATCCTTCATCACGTCGCGCATGCAGTGCTGGATGGCCTGCACGCGCCCCTTTATGGCGTCGACCTTCACGAGGCCGTTGCCGTAGACCGTCATCTCCTCCGTCATACTTCCTTCACCTTCTTGTACAGCTTCCCTTCGAGGCTTGGCATGTTTCTCATGAAGTCCCGCACCTTGATGCCGTCCTCCTCGGTTGCCTCGAACTCGAGGCGGAACAGGAAGCGCTTGGACGGCTTCTGCGGCGGGGTTTCAGGTTCGGGCGGCTCCTTGTCCGCTTCTGATGCGTTCGCCGCCATGACGGCCTCGTGCGCCCTTCCCACGGCTATGTCGAGGCGCGTCGCCGCCTGCTCGTGGGCTTCCCGCTCTGCCTTCTCGCGCTTCAAGCGGTCGTTCTCGTCGAGCGCCGCCCTGATGTCGAGCGTACGGCAGTACGCCATGTCCGCCTCTGTCGCGTACTCGGCTTCCCTTATGCGCTCGCGGTCGTGCACGGCGTCGGCGATCATCTCGTCCAGGAGGTCGCACGCCTTGTCTCCGGTGAACCGCTTATCGCGGGACACCAGCTTCTGGTTCTTGGCGATGAAGACCTCGAGCGGGATAAGCTCCATCAGGTCTGGGGCCACCGCCTCGTACTCGCCGGCAAGGATGTTGATGCGGGCCTGCTTCTGACGCTCTGCCGCCTCGTCGATTTGCTTGCCCGTCGCGTCGTAGACGGACTTCACGCGGTCGCGGAGGTCGTTCATCGCATCGTCGGCCTCCGCCATCGCGCCGTTGATCGCCTTGTCCATGCCCTTGCGCCCGTCGTCGATCGCCTTCGCCACCTTGTTTATGTCGGCGCGCAGGTCGCGCAGCTGCTTGACCTGCTCCTGGTCGTCAACGTCGATCTCGACTCCGCCGAAGAACCGCTCGATGTCAGACACGAACGCGTCGATGTCGTCCAGGTTCTCGATACGGACGGTCGGCAGCGTGTAGGCGATGGCCGGCTTCGGGGCCTTCGCCAGGTTGACCGGCTCGATGACCTCGGCCTTGACTTCCTCTGCCATCGCGATCACCCGAGGATGGCCGAGAGCATGCCGAAGCCGGGCATCTTGGGGCTGTTATTGTCTCTGTTGTGCGATCGCAGCGCGTTCTCGAAGTACTCCTCGATGTCCATCCCGTGCGTCTCCGAGTCTTCTGTGATGGCGAAGAAGTAGATGCCGGCCAGGAACCCTTGCAGGTAGGTTTCATCCACCAGGCACTTGTACCGATCAATGATCAAGTCGAACGCGGCGTCGACCTTCTCGAACGGCACGCCCCACTGTCCCGCTCCGGGGATCTCGATCTCTCCGGCGCTCTCGGGTTCCTCGACGTTCTCGACGTCGTTGACGTTCTCGATGTTGATCTTGCTCATGCTTCCTCCATCTCTACGATGATCCTCGGTTCCTTCGGGTTGACCATGAATCGGTCGCTTATGCTCCGCACGTAGCGCTGCGTGTCGTTCGGTATGACGCCCGTCTCCACGAGGGCGTCCAGGACGAACTTCGCGGCGAATCGCACGTTGTCGATGTCTCTGCGCATGTTCGGCTCGATCCACGTGATCGTTATCCTCACGGGGCCGCCGTACGGCTTCAGCCTGGCCTGCTTGACCGCCCAGGCCGCCTTGTCCTGGTTGACGCGCTTCATGGCAGCGCCCTGGTACTTGCTGCTGCGGCACGCTCTCGTGTACTCGTTGAGGCCTGAGAGCCTACCCGGTATCTCGAACTCCTGCCTCATGCCATAGCCTTCCCTGCGTACTTGTTGACGAAGAACACGGCCCCTCGACCTGTGACGCGGGGCGTGATGCTCGTCGTGACGCGCCCGTCGGAGTGGGTGACGGCGGTCTCCTTGACTCGGAAAAGGCCCATCTCCATGGCCCTCTGGGTCGGGCGGTTCTCGCCCTTGCACATGTAGCCGTCACGGCGCAGGAGCGCGTAGAGGCGGTTCTGGCCGATCTCGAAGCCGTTCTGGGTGAGCACCTTCGCGAGGTCGCGAACCAGGATGCAGCTGTCGCTCGCCGACACCGCGTCTGCGAAGAGTGCCTTGGGAGCAAGCTCCGCGTTCTTCGCCTCCAGTGCGCGCCGCCTCTCCTGCTCGGCTTTTAAGTTCGTCGCCAGCTTGATGATGGTGTCTGGGTCGAGGAGCGCCTCCTCTATCGTGGAGGGCGTGAGGTAGCCGCCGTGGGAGCGTATGGATGGAAGTACCTCCTCGAATACCCACGCCTCGAAGCGCTCCGCGTTGGGGAGCTTTGAGTGGGTGATGAGCCGGTACACGTCCGGCTCGCCGATGAACTTTGCTTTCTGTGTTCGCCCCAGGCTGTCGGTGATGGGGTGGTATTCCGCCACCCCACGGCAATGCTGCTTGATTGCGTTCGTTGGGTCGGAGTAACCTAGGGCAACTGCTGCATCTTTCGCGCAGAAAAGGATCTTCCCGTCTTCCTCGACGGTGCGGAGGCTCCCGAAGTCCCCGTTCTCGTAAACCTGGATCATGACCCCACCCCGCATGCCATCATGATCGCGTAGATCGCGAGCATCGCCGCGAACGGCACCGGGAGCAGCCGCATGCCCCGCTCCCATTCGTCGCTCCGCTGCCGCGCCATGTCGTACTTGACTGCTCGTGCTAAACTGTTGATGACCTGTTGGTCGTTTGCGCGCTCTACTTTGGACGGTTGGCGCGCATTCTTTTTATGCAGCGTCTTTTCCGGCATCCTTCTTCGCCTCCTTCCTCTTCCTTTTCTCGATGGATATGATCAGGTCGTTGACGGCCTTTTTGACGAGGTCGTAGTTCGGTTGGTTGTTCATGGTGAAAAACATCCTCTCTGTGTTTTTTGTTGGCGCGAAAGAGCGCGGCTTCAGCCTTGCTTTCGATCACGCTGCTAATTTTTCAATGTGCGACCGGATACCTGCACGAGCGGCTGCTCTGATAGAATCTCCGTATCGAGATCGGAGGAAGCGATGTACGAAGTGAACGGGATCGAGCTGTCGTCTAGCGAGTACAACGAGCTTGTGATGCTCTCCGAAGCTGCCGAACGCGGCGATAACCCAGACGAAATCGCGAACGCCCGTCTTCTTGATAAAGAGACAAATGCCTTCAACGCCTCGACCGTCCAGACATACCTGTCGCTCCACGGCCGCGGTTTGGTGTCCGGCCACCAAATCTGTGGCGGTTTTCACTGCACCGGGATAACCCAGCGCGGGTTGGATTTCGTGTCAGACCACGACAAACGCATGATCGAAGACAAAGCGCGCGCAAAGTCCGATAGAAGACACGACTACCTGGTCGCGCTGTTCGGATCGGCAGTCGGGTTCGCGCTCGGCATAATCGCCGAACACTTCATCGGAATAACAGCTGCAATACAATCGATAACGCAAATCCCGCCGCAAGGCTAACGAAGAACACCATCGAGTAGTGACAAAAGTTTTTTCTCACAAGCGGCTCCTTTCCGAGCAGCCATGTGTGCAGGTATTCGGTTTTCAGGGTGCTTGCGGTGAGCCCGCTGCGGAGGATGACCGACAGCGCGCTGCTCATGGGTTGCCTTCGCGCGCTTCCAGCGGCGCCCATAGGCGGCGCGGCTGCTGGCGAAAGGAGAGGCCAGGATCGGTCGACCCTTTGCGGCGGGCTCACCGGTAGAGCTAGGCCGTTTTATGCGGCAGGATGCGGCAGCCGCTCTTCCGTCCTCCCGTAGATGTAGTCCGTGCTGCAGCCGTACAAGTCGGCGGCGGCGTTCGCGACTTCTGCGGGCGTGTCCCTGACGTTGCGCTCGTAGAAGGACAGGCTCTTCACGCTGCACCCCAGCTTGGGAGCCGCCTCGTCCTGCGTCATCCCGGCGCGGACTCTCTCGGCCGCAAGGTTCCTACTCGCCATGGCCATCACCCCCTTCCGTGCGCTTGATGCGCTTTCCGCGCTTCGAGTAGCCGATGCGGAAGCCCCAGCAGAGGCACGACATGCCGCACAACGTCACGGACAGGTGACGCTCGTCGTACAGCGCCATCAGCACGATGCCGGCCAGCGCGAAGGCGAGCTGTGCGACGGCAACCAAGGCATTCACCACTTCGTCTCGCATTCCTCACCTCTCTCGAACTAACCTTAGTTAGGTTACTGCGAGACCATATTAACCCAATTTAGGACATTTTCAAGCGTAAAATCTGAAATAGTGGTAAAGTTCGGGGTACCCGATTTGAGGATAGGAAATCAAATGCAGAACAATATCGGCGAGGCACGACGTTCTTACAGCCTGAAGATAGGTCATGAGATAACACAGGATGAAGCCGCCGAAATGTTCGGCGTGTCCCCATCTGGTTACAAAAAGTGGGAGCAGGGCGTCGGCAAGCTCAACGGCGAGATCCTGTGCGCCATCGCCGACAAGTACGAATGCTCGACCGACTACCTGCTGTGCCGCACGTCCGACCCCGCCCCGTACCCGCCTGCCAGGTGCAGCGCCGCCGAGAACGGCGAGGAGGAGCGGCTTGTGAGCGCCTACCGCAAATGCACCAAGCGCGGGCGGATGGCGGTTCTCAACACCGCAGAGACGATGGCCGACTGCGGCTTGGCGAAAAATACGGACAATGAGAGACTTGCGAAAGCGATAGGAGCGTAGATGAAGTTGTTAAAGGCGTTAGGCGCGGTAATCGTCGGCGCGGCCTCCATTCTTGGCGGCTTTGGAACGTTTGCGCAGTGGGCTGGAATCGAGTTCGGCGGAGCTGCTGGCGTAGTCATAGGCGCGGCTCCAGCTTGGCTGCCGATGTGCAAGGACGGGAGATCGCCCGCAAGCTCGGCGTCGAAACGTGCGACAGGATCGAGGATTACCTTGCAAAGTCGCTGCAGCGTAGGAACCGAGGATGGTACGAGATCGAAGCGAAATGAGCGAGCTGCTTCTCGTTTTTAGAATACAGCGTCAAGAATGGCGTGCATAATAGTCAATTTTCAAAGACAGCGTAGAAAGGAACGAACATGAACATGCGGAAAATCGCGGCTATAGGGTGCTGGTGCGCGCTGGCGCTGACGTTGGCTGGCTGCGGTGGATCGGCCGAGCAGGAGCCGGCCGCTTCGACGGCACAGGAGGAGCAGGCTCAACAGCTCGACCTGACGGGATCTTGGAAGCAGGTAAACAAAAACTCCGAGGACAGTTGGCAGGAGGCGGTGATTGATGATGGCGCGATCACGATCAACTGGGTTAGCAACGGAGGAGACACGAAATCGCTTTACTGGGCTGGAACATACGAGGCTCCAACCTCCGATACGGAAAGCTACAGCTGGGTTTCGGAGAACGACACCTCACAGACGGACAAAGCTCCATTAGCATCAACTGCCGAAACAAAGGATTTCAAATATGATAACGGTGTTTTGAGCTATGAGGCTACCGCCATGGGAACCACGACGACCGTGAAAATGGAGCGGCAATAATTACCTATTCCCATAGTAATCTGAAAAATGCTACTTTTGTAGTAGTAAAAGATGGAAGGGCGGCGACATCAAGCGAAACGCCGCCCTTCCCACTTATGAAAGGCAGTGACGTTTTAACATGAGAAGACGTATAGACCCGAACGGTCGCTACTGCGCGTACCTGCGCAAGTCCCGCGACGACCGCGACGAGCGCGGCAACGTGATGACCGTCGAGGAGACCCTGCGCAAGCACGAATCCTGGATCGTCGAGCTTGCGATCCGCCACGGAATCCGCGTCGAGAAGTGGTACCGCGAGGTCGTCTCGGCCGAGACGATAGACGCGCGACCGGAAGTCCAGCAGGTGCTCCGCGAGCTCGCTGAAGGGAAATGGGACGGCGTTCTCTGCGTTGACGTGCAGAGGCTCGCTCGCGGCGACACCAAGGACCAGGGGATCATGTGCGAGTTCCTCGAGGTTTCCGGCGCCCTGGTCATAACGACCGACGGGTACTTCGACACCACCGACGAGGCGGACATGGACTACCTGGAGTACGGCCTGTTCCGAAGCCGCCAGGAGTACAAGGCGATCAACAAGATCCTCAAGCGAGGCCGCAAGAGGTCGAAGCTCGACGGCAACTGGCCGTTCTCGATCGCGCCGTACGGCTACGTGAAGGTCCGCGACGAGATAGGGCCTACGCTGGCGCACGGCGATTGCGCCAAGTACGTCGTCATCGTCGACGAGCTGTCGGCGCAGGGGCTCTCGTTCGGCTCCATCGCGCGCAGGATGGTCGAGATCGGCGCGCCGGGAGAATGGAGCGCGACCAAGGTCAGGCGCATCGTGACCAACGAGGCGTACCTCGGCAGGACGCCGGTCGAGAAGTTCGTCGTCGTCAAGCGCATGAAGGCCGACGGCTCCGGCCTCGAGAAGGTAAGCATCCCCGTGAAGGACCCTCAATACCGTCCGGGCCGGCACGATCCCATCGTCACGCAGGAGCTTTTCGACGCCGCGAACGCCAACCGCTGCAATCCGTCCCTGAAGAAGTCGAACGAGCTCAGGAACCCGCTCGCGTCCCTGCTCGTCTGCTCCGGATGCGGATTCGCCATGCGGATGATCAAGGATTCTAAGACGGGGATGTTCAGGTACTACCACTCCATGAAGCCGAACGGATGCTCGGTCAAGAGCTGCGGCTACGACCTGATGATGGATGCCGTGATCGCCGAGCTCAAGCGCAGGATCGACGACTCGAGAGTGGAGGTGAGGCAACGCTCCGACAGGTCGGCGGAGCGCGAGATCGCCGCCATGAAGGAGAGCCTGTCCGTCGTGGACAGGTCGCTCGCATCGCTGCTCGACCGCCTGATGCGCGAGGTCGTCACCGAGGACGAGTACATGACCATGAAGCGCAAGCTATCCGACGAGAAGCAGAGCCTCGAAGCGACGTTGGCCGCCGCGGAGGCTGATCGCGAACGCGAAACGTCAATAGAGCATCGGAACGTCACCATCCACCAGGCGATCGACATTTTGAGGAGCGACGCAACCGCCGGAGAGGCAAACGCTTTCCTCCGAACGTTCATCGAGCGGATCGAGTACTCCAACGACGGCGTTGGCTTGAACGTGCACAACATCAAGCTCGATATTTTTTTCAAATAGACATGCATCATATTACAGCTATCGCGTTCGCCGTGCTGATCGCCCTCGTGTTCGCCGAGGATTCGCTCATGATGTACTACCTTGCGCCGCAGATCACCGACCTGTCGTTCACGTACCACCTCAGCGAGCGCAACATGTGCGAGAACGTGGCGGTCATCTTCTGCGCGGTTCCGGCCATCCGCTCGGCCGCCGACACGCTGTCCATCCGCTTCCTCGAACCGCCCACGGGCGCCACGACGAAGGTGCAGCAGCGCGCCCACACGCAGTTGGCGCGCTACGCCGACCGCCATGCGCTCACGCCGCGCGAGCGCGACGTGCTGGCGCTGCTGCTGGAAGGCAAGGACAACCAGAACATCGCGAGCGCGCTCACGCTGTCGCTGGGCACGGTGAAGGCGCACGTGCACAACATCTACCGCAAGGCCAACGTCAGCTCGCGCCAGCAGCTGCTGCAAAGCTTCTGGAAAGAAGATTGAAGCAGCTCCTGGTCAAACGAGCACTAACCCCTTCTAAACCCGCAGCGGGGCAATCCAACCCCTTATAAACTTTCCCTCTTCCGCACGGCGGGCGTATGGTCGTTTGCAGACGGGGCGGCTGCAAGGGAGCCGCCCGAACGCAAGGGGCGGCCGCCCGGTCGCCCGGGGAGGCGGCAAAACGCCGCAGACCAAGGATCGGGAAAGGAGGGCAGCGCTGATGGCAGAAGACGCAACCGCCGTCGCGGTCACCGACGAGGACCGCGAGTTAGCCACGAAGCCCGTGCACGGCCTGTTCGTCAAGTACTCGCTCATCACGCTCATCGGCATGGCCGCGCAGGCCGTCATGGTTATCCTCGAGGGGGTGATCATCGGCAACGGCCTGGGATCGTTCGGCTTGGCCGTGGTGGGCATCATCATGCCGCTCGAGCTGCTGAACCTGGCGCTGGGCGGATCGCTGGGCATGGGCGTGGCCACCGTCGCGGGCAACCGTCTGGGCGCCGGCGACATGGCGGGCGCGCGCAAGGCGTTCGGCCAGGGCTTCTGGCTTTCCACGTACCTCATCCTGGCCGTCTCGGCGCTCATCTTCATCTTCGCGCCGCAGATCGCCCTGATGCTGGGCGCCACGCCCGACCTCGTGGACGGCGTGGTCACGTTCATGCGCATCTTCGTGTGCTTCTACCCGTTCTGCATCCTCGGCCAGATGATGTCGTCGGTGCTGCGCGTCGACGAGAAACCGGGGCTGGCCACCGCCGCCATGTTCGGATCGGCCGTGCTGGCCATCGTGTGGCTGTACTGCTCCATCTTCCTGGCGAACATGGGCGTTGCGGGCGCGGCCGTGTACTACGGCCTGTCCATCGGCCTCTGGTTCGTCGCGGTGTTCTATTTCGTCTTCAGCAAGCACACGAAGTTCAAGATCGCCTTCTCCGACATGAAGCTTGAGGGCAAGCTGTGCAAGGAGATCCTGACCATCGGGCTGCCCACGTTCCTCGTGCAGGCCGCCAGCCTTCTGTACACCATCGTCATCAACAACTATCTGGGCGTGCTGGGCGGCGATCTGGAGATAGGCGCCTTCGCCATCCTGAACGGCTACCTGGTGTACATCCTCAACATGATGTGGCTGTGCTCCACCTACGGCGTGCAGCCCCTGGCTAGCGTGAACAACGGCGCCAAGCGCCCCGATCGCCTGAAGACGCTCATCCGCGCGTCGCTGGTGGACACCGCCGCCGCCATCGCCGTGGTGTCGGCGCTGTTCATCCTGTGCGCCGTGCCCATCTGCACCATCTTCTGCGGAGACGAGCCCGACCTCATCGCGCTGGCCGCCGCCAACACGCTGCCGCTCTGCCTGCTGGCCTGCCTGGGCTCTGCCTCGAACGTGATGTCGGCCTACTTCCAGGCCGTGGACAAGGTGGTCATCGCCACGGTGCTGGGCATGAGCCGTTATCTCCTGTTCACCGTCCCCTGCATTATCATCATGTCGTCGTTCATGGGCATCACCGGCGTATGGTGGGCGCAGCCGGTGGCCGACGTGCTGTGCTTCGCGTTCACCATGGTGTTCGTGGTGCGCGAGCTGCGCCGCCTGGGCTCGCTGCGCGTCGAACGCACCGTCGATTCGTCCGATCTGTCGAAGGAAGGAGCCGTCGCATGAAGCCGGCCGATCTGATCTTGAACAGCACCCGCATCTTCACCGCCGAACCGGGCGTCGACGCTACCATGGACGGCAGCATCGCCATCGAGGGCGGACGCATCGCCTTCGTCGGGCCGCGCGAGGAAGCCGCCGCCTATGCGGGCCCCGGCACCGAGACCGTCGACTTGGGCGACGCGTTCGTCTGCCCCGGATTCCACGACTCGCACCTGCACTTCTTCCCCTCGGCCATGGACCGCTCGCCCTACGTGGTGTTCTGCGAGGGCACGTGCCCGGAGGACTGCGTCGAAGCGCTCAAGCAGGTGGAGGATGCCCGGCCGGCCGACGAGTTCATGCTGTCGTACGGCTGGTACCACCCGCTGTGGGACGACCCCGTGCTGCCGAACAAGGACATCCTCGACGCCGCCTACCCCGACCGTCCCGTGTGCCTGCAGTCGGGCGACTCGCACACGCTGTGGGTGAACTCGAAGGGCCTCGAGAAGTTCGGCATCACGAAGGACTCGATCCCGCCCGCCGGCGGCGTCTACCAGAAGGACGAAAACGGCGAGCTGACGGGGATCATCCAGGAAACGGCGGCCACCGCGCTCATCCCCACCATGCTCGAATTCAGCGAGGAGGAAACGAACGCCGGCATCCGGCAGTTCCTGGCCGACCTCAACGCCGAGGGCATCACCAGCGTGTGCGACGTGTCGCTTCTGGCCGTACCCGGCGGCGACTTCGTGCGCGACGACGTGTACCGCGCGCTGCACGAGCGCGGCGACCTCACCGTGCGCATCAACATGTTCCCCACCGCGCTGGAGGATCTGACTCGCGCCCGGAAGTTGCGCGACGAGTTCGCCGACAACGACCTGCTGCGCTCTCCCGGCCTCAAGCAGTTCTTCGACGGCGTGTCGTCCACCCACACCGCCTGGCTTTCCGAGCCGTACTCCAACGCGGCGCACGAGGGCGAATGCGGCGCGCCGGTGACCGACCCCGAGCGCATGCGCACCATCGTGCTGGGCGCGGCCGAGGAGGGCTTCGCCGTGCGCATCCACACCATCGGCGACAAGGCCATCCACACCGCGCTCGACATCTTCGAGGAGGCGCGCGAGAAGTTCGGCGCGCCGAACGGCCAGAACGGCTTGGAGCACCTCGAGAACTTCCTGCCGGGCGACATCGAGCGGCTGGCCGAGCTGGACGTGTGCGCCAACTGCCAGCCGCCCCACACGGTGCTCGACCCGAACGGCATCGAGCGCGACCTGGGGCCGGAGCGCGCCAAGCTGATGTGGCCGTACAAGAGCTACCTCGACGCCGGCGTGAAGTTCTCCTTCGGCACCGACTCGCCCGTGGTGGACATCAACTCGCGCGAGGTCATCTACGACGCCGTGACGCGCCAGAGCCCGGCCACCGGCGAGCCCGCAGGCGGCTGGCAGCCGCACGAGAAGATCCCCGCCGCCGACGCCGTCCGCGCCTACACGCTGGGCAGCGCCATCGCCGCGGGACGCGACGACGAGGTGGGATCGCTGACGGCCGGCAAGCTGGCCGACCTCGCCGTGCTCGACACCGACCTCGTCACCTGCGCCCCGGAGGACATCCTCGGCGCGAAGGTGCTTGCCACCTACCTGGACGGCAAGAAGGTGTACGAAGCCTAACCAGACCCATCCCCTTCCATGTTTGGTGCCCCCGGCGCGGAACCGGGGGCACCGCAGGGACGCATCTTCGCCCCTAAAACACGGAAAAGGGGCCTGTAGCGTGTTTTAGGGGCGAAGATGCGTCCCCGGACTGCGGACGACATGCGCGCGCCGTTCCCGTTGCTCCCTCGGCATCCCGTAACCTTCGCGCTACCCGGCTAATCCCATATAATCCCGCACTCCGGCGAAACGCGACCGGTATAATCCCCCGCTCGCGTCGGCTTCGCGGTAAGGTCGTCACGACGGAAACCGCCACCAGGCTCAAGGAGGCCGACGGCAATGGACGAGCTGCTTATCGAGCCCGAACCCACCGAACGCGAGCTGGGCACCGCGCCCATCAAGCCGCTGTTCGCCCGCTACGCCGCCATCACGTTCGCCGGCATGCTGGCGCAGATGGTGATGGTGGTGCTGGAGGGCCTCATCATCGGCAACGGCCTGGGACCGCTCGGCCTGGCCGCCGTCACCGTCATCCTTCCGCTGGAGCTGCTGAACCTGGCGCTGGGCGGGGCGCTGGGCATGGGCACCGCCGCCGCAGCCGGCCAGCGCCTGGGCAGCGGCGACACGGCGGGCGCGCAGAAGGTGTTCAACCAGGGGTTCTGGCTGGCCGCCTACCTGCTGGTGGCGCTTTCCGCGGCCATCGCCCTGTTCGCGCCGCAGATAGCCACGATGCTGGGCGCCACGCCCGACATCCACGACGACGTGACGGCGTTCATCCGCCTGCTCATGTGCTTCTACCCGTTCTGCACGCTGGGACAGCTGCTGTGCTCGCTGTTGCGCACCGACGAGAAGCCTTCGCTGGCCTCGGCGCTTGCCGTCATCGCCTCCGCCACGTCGCTGCTATGGCTGTATCTGTGCGTGTACGTGCTCGACCTGGGCTTCGCCGCCGCGGGCGCGTACTACGGCATGAGCACGGGGCTGTGGTTCCTCGCCATTCTGTACTTCCAGCTCAACAAGCAGTCCACCTTCAAGTTGACGTTCGGAGGCATGAAGCTGGATCCTGCGATATGCCGCGCGATCCTCTGGCAGGGCTTGCCGCTGTTCCTGGTGCAGGCAGCCAGCCTCGTGTACACCATCGCGATCAACAACTATCTGGGATCGCTGGGCGGCGATGCCGACCTCGCCGCGTTCGCCGTGATCAACGGCTACGTCGTCTACCTCCTGGACATCCTGTGCCTCAGCGCAACCTACGGCCTGCAGCCCATCGCCAGCTTCAACTGCGGCGCGCGCCGCTTCGACCGCCTGAGCGAGCTGGTGAAGGTCAGCCTGGGCGGAACGCTTGCCGTGCTGGCCGTCGTGTGCGGGCTGGTCATCGCGTTCGCTGAGCCCATTTCGGCTTTCTTCATCGGCGACGATCCCCAGCTGATCGAGCTGACCGCCTCGCACTTCCTGCCGCTGCTGGCGTGCGCGCCGTTCGGGTTCCTGGCGCAGGTGGCCTCGGCGTACTTCCAGGCCGTGGGACAGGAGCGCATCTCCATTCTGCTGGGAGTGTGCCGCTACCTGCTGTTCGCCATCCCCATGATCGTGGTGCTGGCGGCCGTCGAGGGCCTGACCGGCGTCTGGTGGTCGCAGCCCCCCGCCGATCTCATGGCCGCCGCCCTGGCCGTGGCGCTGGCCGCGCGGGAATGCGGGAAGCTGAGGCGGGCGGGGGCAGCGCAAACAAAACCCGCACCCGAATCCGAACCGCTGCTCGAAGCGGAGTAAGAACCTCTCACGATGCGGGCGTCGTCTCGCCTTCGGCGCCCGCATCGTACACAATGTCGAGCACCTCCTGACGAGAGCTTACGCCCATGTTGAGCCGCTCCCGCTTGTCACGATTAGCATCGGTTTGTTGGGTTGCGGCTTGAACGTGGGGTGCCTGTTTTTGGCACAAATTTACGGGTAGGGGAATTTGGTTCGGATTGTGGACGATTTCGACCTGAGGTTTCTTGTTTTTCACCCCTATCGTACATGCGAAACAGCGCCGAATCGCTCCCCTACCCGTTATTTTGTGCCAGAATTTCGACTCGCGCCTTCACGATGGAGAAGCGCGTGGCCCGCGCGTCGACGGGCCGCACGCTTTCGGCGCTTACGCCACGATCAGGGTGCCGGACTCGCCCTCGATGGCTTCGGCGGCGTTCTCGAGGCTGGTGATGATGGCCTTGCCCTCGGGGTAGGCTTGCAGGTACGCGATGCAGGCCTCCACCTTCGGCAGCATGGAGCCGGAAGCGAACTGGCCTTCCTCGATATACTGCGCGGCCTCGGCCACGGTCAGCACGTCGAGGTCCTGCTGGTCCGGCGTGTTGAAGTTGATGGCCACCTTCGGCACCGCGGTGAGGATGACCAGCATGTCGGCCTTGAAGTCGGCCGCCAGCTTGGCGCTGGAACGGTCCTTGTCGATGACGGCCGGCACACCGCGATACCCGCCGTCCTCCTCAATGACGGGCACGCCGCCGCCTCCCGTGGAAACCACGAGGTAGCCGTCGTCCACGAGGTCCTTGATGGCATCGAACTCCACGATGCGCACCGGCGCGGGCGATGCGACCACCTGGCGCCAGCCGCGGCCGGCGTCCTCCTTGAACGTGGCGCCCGTCTCGTTCGCAAGACGCACGGCCTCGTCTTCAGTCAGAAACGCGCCCACGGGCTTCGTGGGATCCTGGAACGCGGGGTCGTTCGCGTCGACCACCGTCTGGGTGATGAGAGCCACCGACGAGCGCATGATGTCGCGACGCTTGAGCTCGTTCAGGATGGCCTGGGACAGCTGGTAGCCGATGTATCCCTGGCTCATGGCGCCGCACTCGGGCAGCGGCATGGCCGGCGTCTTGCCGTCATGGGCGTTCGCGTAGTCGAACGCGTTTTGGATCATGCCGACCTGCGGCCCGTTGCCATGGGACACGACGACGTTCACGCCCTCGCCCACCATGTCGACGATGTGCGAGGCGGTGTTCTTCACCAGCTCGAGCTGCTCTTGCGGCGTGTTGCCCAAGGCGTTGCCGCCGAGGGCGATGACCACGGTCTGGCCGGGTCCTTTCTGATAGGACATGGGAAATCCTTTCTGATTGGGGCTTCGGACTTTACACTCCAACTGGCTGCTGCTGGGTGATGCAGTGGATGTTGCCGCCGCCGTACACCACCTCGCGCGTGGGCACGCCCACGACTTCGCGTTCGGGGAACATCTCCTGCACCTGCTGCAAGGCCTTCTCGTCGTATTCGTCGTCGTACTGGGGCACCAGCACGAAATCGTTGCCGATCAGGAAGTTCATGTACGAGGCGATGCACACGTCCTCGGTGGTGCGCGGGATAGTGCCCTCCACCACGTCGATGGCGTCCACTTCCTCCTGCGTCATGTAGGTAGGCTCCTTCGGCATGGTCAGCTTGTGCACCCTGAGCTGGCGGCCCTTGGCATCGGTGGCGTTCGACAGCGTTTCGTAGGCGGCGTGCGCGGCCTCGTAGAACGGGTTGTCCTCATCGTCGGTCCAGATGCAGGCCACCTCGCCCGGGCGCACGAAACAGGCCACGTCGTCGATGTGCCCGTTCGTCTCCTCGGGGTCGATGCCGTCCTTGATCCAGATCACCTTGTCGACGCCCAGGTACTCGCACAGGTAGTTCTCGATTTGCTCCTTCGAGAGCTCGGGGTTGCGCCCCTCGGACAAGAGGCACATCTCCGTGGTCATCACGGTGCCTTCGCCGTCCACGTGGATGGAGCCGCCCTCCAACACGAACGAGTCCGGGCGGTAGCGATCAACGCCGGCGAGGTCGGCCACCTTCAGACCCACGAGCGCGTCCTGGTCCCACGGGAAGTACAGGCCGTCCACCAGCCCTCCCCATGCGTTGAAGTGCCAGTGCACCGCGCGCACGTCGCCGTCGTCGTTCACCACGAACGTGGGGCCGCAGTCGCGGATCCACGAGTCGTCGCTGGTCATCTCCACGACCAGGATGTTCTCCTCGCCCGTTAGCACGTAGTGCGCGGCGGCGTAGTCCTCGGGGTTCACGCCCACGATGACCGGCTCGTACTGGGCGATGCCGCGCGCCACGTCGGCGTACGCCTTCTGCGCAGGCTTCGCGCCGTCGCGCCAGTTGTCGGGGCGATGCGGCCACAGCATCCAGATGCACTCCTGCGGCTCGAACTCGCCGGGCATGCGGTAGCCGTCTTTCTTCGGGGTCGATTCGTTCTCGTAAATGGTATCCATAAGTACGTCCTTTCGGGATTGGTTACACCAGATCGCGCGGCTCGCGGCCGATGATCAGATCCTCTTCCACGGCGATCTTCTCGGATTCAGGCATTTCCTCGTAGCCGTGCGCCACATCGAACTCGAACGGGTCGCCGCTCGAGCCCATGCCGCCGTAGTCGTCCTTGCGCCCGCGCGCCGACCAGATGCGCACGAGCTCGCCCAGGATGACGAACGCGATCACGCCGATGAGCATGGGGATCTTGCTCATCTCCTCGGGCGAGCCGTTCAGCGGAACGATAGTGGCGATGATGGCCAGCACCAGCAGGATCACCGGCACCCACGCCACCACCAACGCCACGCCGCGGCCGCCCGGCACCTTGAACACGCGGTTCGCCGCGGGATCTATAGTGCGCAGCTTCAAAAACGCGGGAAACATGGGAATGTAGCTGATCAGCAGGAACACGATGTTCATGGAGAAGAAGATCCAGAAGAAGCCGTCGAAGCCCGCCAGCTCCATAACGGGCGACAGCAGCACCAGCACGCTGGCCACCACGCCGTTGACGATGGCGGCGCCGGTGGGCATCTGGTTCTTTTCGCTCTCGTGCGCGAACACCTTCGGCATGTTCTTCTTGCGCGCCGCGTGCTCGGCCACGAAGTTCACGCCGAACGACCAGCTGACCATGTTGCCGAACAGCGTGATGAGGAACACGACGCCCACCACGATGAACAGCACGCTGCCCACGCCCGCCATGATGCCCACGGCGTCCATGATGCCGGAGTCCAGCGAGATGTCCATGGCCGGGATGGCGGCGCCGATGCCGAACGAGCTGAACAGGTACAGCGCCGCGATGGCGATGCCGCCCGCGATGATGGCGCGGGGAATCTGCTTGTTCGGGTTCTCCATCGAGCCTACGTACGTGGTGATGACCTCGAAGCCCATAAAGTTGAACAGGATGATGGACAAGTACGTCAGGCTGTTCGAGTCGAGCGCCGGCAGGAACGTCTCGGGCGCCATGTCGTTCGCGAAGCCGAAGTTCACGGCGTACCAAATGCCGAGGCCGCCCACCACCAGCGCGATGCCCACCTTGAGCACGGCGGCCATGTTGAGGATCCACGCCGAGTCCGACACCTTCGAGAAGCTGAGGAACACGACGATCCAGATGAACGCCAGCTCGATGATGAGCGAGGGCACCAGCCCGATCTCCATGCCGGTGATCATCGAGATGGTCTCAGGGAACAGGAAGGCGAGCGAGGCCATCCACAGCGGGAAGTTGATCCAGTAGTACCAGCTCACGCGGCTGCCCCACTTGTCGCCGAACGCGCGGCGCACCCAGTCGTACAGGCCGCCCTCGTCGTCGTAGGTGGTGCCCAGCTCGGAAACCACCAATCCGTACGGCAGCAAAAACGCGATGATGAGGAAGATCCACCAGAAGAACTGCGAGTTGCCGATGGCGGCCGCAGGAGCCGCCGCCTCGGCCACGAACACGACGGTGATGACCGACAGGATCGCATCGATCAACCGGAATTTCTTGTTTGCCATGCCAGGCCCCTTTCAGTCAGGCGAGCCTTATTCGATCGGAGCCTTTCCCAAGCCTTCCAGCAGGTAGTTCAGCTGGTCGTGGGCTTCTCCGGCTTCGGGCTGGTCGGTTTCGGCCTGCTTGCAGAAGTACGCCAGCAAACCGCGAATGGAGTGCTTGCGGTTCTCGGCTTCGTCCCAGCAGATGGACTGCGGGCCGTCGATCACCGCGTCGGTCACTTCCTCGCCGCGCGAGGCGGGCAGGCAATGCATGAACTTGGCGTCCGGAGCAGCCATGGCCATAAGCTCCTCGGTGACCTGGTACGTCGGGTAGAAGATGGCCATGCGCTCGTCCTTCGACAGCTCCTTGTCGTACAGGCCGTACCACACGTCGGTGTACACGAAGTCGGCGTCCTTCATGGCCTCCTCGCGGTTGTCGGTGACGCTGACGCTGCCGCCCGACACCTCGCAGTTCTTACGGCCGATCTCCAGCAGGTCCTCGCGAATCTGATGGCCCTCGGGGCCGTACTGCACGAAGGTCATGCCCATCTTCGAGGTGATGAACATCTCCGACACGCACACCTGGGTGGCGTCGCCCACGAACACCATCTTGCAGTTCTCGATGCGCTTGCCCTCGGGCAGATGCTCGATCATGGTGAGGAGGTCGCCCATCTCCTGGGTGGGATGGTTGTAGTCGGACATGCCGTTGATCACGGGGATCGTCGCGTACTTCGCCAGCTCTACCAGGTCCTCGTGACGGTCGACGCGCGCTTCGAGGATGTCCAGCAGGCGGCTCATAACGCGGGCCGAGTCCTCGATGGTCTCGTGCCCGCCCAGCTGGATGGTGCCGGGCGCGTAGAACTGGCCCGTGCCGCCGAGGTCGGCCATGGCGCCCTCGAACGACAGGCGCGTGCGGGTGGACACCTGCTGGAAGATCATGCCCAGCGTCTTATGCTTCAGCAACTCGGGGTAGTACCCGGCCTTCACGCAGCGCTTGAGCACGCGCGACAGCTCGATCATGTCGAGCAGCTGGTCCTTCGTGAAATCGTTGGTATCGAGAAAATCCTTGACGGTCATCGAAAAGCCTCCTTCGAAAGCGAACTGAACGGGCAGCCCGTCGTCGCGGCAGCGCCAGCGCGATGCGGCGAAGACAAACCGGCGCGACCGGATTGCAGTACGGCCGCGCCTTGCCGTCAGTTGTAACCCGAATCGCCGAAGCGCTCGACAAGGCTTGCGGGTCGTGCGAGAATCGAAGACGAACCGAAACCGAATCGCAAAAGGATGCCCTATGAACCTGCCCGGACTCATCACCGTTCAACCCGACCGAACCGAGGAGCTCGACGCGCTCGCCCGCATGGTTGGCACGTGCTTCCTCGAGGAGATGTGGTACGTCACCTGGCTCGAAGCGCTCGACGAGCTGGGCATCGGACGCGATCGCAAGCTGGAGATCACGCGCGCCGTCATCCGGTCGGACTACGAGGTCACCGCACCGTACCAGTGCGTGTACGCGCTGCCCGACCGAGCGGGGGCCGCGAACGTCTACCTGCGCAGCGAGCTGGGCGACGTCGACTGGACCGAGCTCGAGGAGGAATCGGGCACGCTTCTGGCCGAGGTGCTCACCGACGAAGAGATCGACGTGCTGGGACCGCGCATCGAGGCGATGGATCCCATCTCCTCCACGAGCTGGCCGCTCGAGCGTGCGGCGGCCGACGAGGATTTCATCTACTTCATCTCGGCCGGTGTGGATCCCGAGAAGCGTGGCAGCGGAGCATTCCGCCGTCTGTTCACGCCGTTTCTGGAATACGCCGACGAGCACGGGCTGGCCTGCTACCTCGATTGCTACACCGAACGGCTCGAGCAGCTGTACGGCCACTTCGGCTTCGAGACGGTGGAGCGCCGCAGCATCGACGCCTTCCCCATCGAAGAGCGCCTGATGGTCCGCCGGGCGCGGTAGGCGGGAGCGAAGGAGAGTTCCTGGTGAAGTCGAGCGAGATAGCGAAGCTGGCGGGGGTGTCGGTGCGCACGCTGCGGCATTACCACGCCATCGGGCTCTTGCCCGAGCCGCCGCGCGGCGAGAACGGCTACCGCGACTACAGTGCAGGGGATCTCGCGCGCCTGCTGCGCATCAAGCGCCTCGCATCGCTGGGATTCCCGCTTGCGCGCATCGGAGACGTGCTCGACGAGATAGACGCGGGCTTGCAGAACGCCGACGACCTGCGGGGCGGCACCGCGCTTGACGAGCTGGATCGGGAGCTCGCGTGCCAGATAGATCGCCTGCAAGAGCAGCGGCGCACCATCGCCCTGCTCAAGCAGCAGGAACTCGACCCCGATCTTCCGGCTCACCTCGCCCGAACCGCCAAAATCCTTCTCGATGACGAGCGCGTCGCCCTGCCCGCGAACGCCGGGGATCGCGAGGCGCTGCTCATCGTCGGGCACTTGTTCTCGGAAGAAGACGCCGCCAATGTGGAACAGGTTATGGCCGCTCTGGACGAAAACGGCACGCTCGGCCAGCTCGCCGAGAGCCAGGCGTGGTTCGACGCGCTGGACCCTCGCACCCCTCGCGAGGACATCGACCGCATCGTCGAGGAAGCCATCCCCTGCTTCGACCCCCTCATCGACTACTTCGACCAAGTAGACTGGGCCGATTGGGATGGGGAATACGACGCGCAAGCCGAAGCGCTCACCGACGAGGTCATCCGCCGGCACCTCAACGAGGCTCAGGCATACGCGCAGGATCGCCTCGAAGAGGCGCTCAAGCAGCGGGTTATGAAAAAGCGCAACACAGCCCTTGACCCCGACGCAGCGTCGTAGTTTTTACTCCTTTCTAGCAACGATTGTCATCCTGAGCGAAGCGCCACAGGCGCGCAGTCGAAGGATCCCGCAAGAAAGGACCCCTCATGTTCGGCCGCACATCCGTCAGATTCCTCGTATCGAACGCGCTTTCCCTGCTGGGAAACTCCATCGCAGCCGTCGCGCTTCCGCTCATCTTGCTGGCTACCACCGGCGATGCGCTGGCCGCCGGCACGCTGGCGCTCATCTGCGCCGTCCCCCAGATGGCCATCGGCATTGTGGGCGGTGCGGCGCTCGACCGCTTCAACCGCCGCACCATATCCATCGCCTCCGACCTCGTATCCGCCGCCAGCATCGCGCTCATTCCCATTGTCGATATGATATGGGGACTGAACTTCTGGTGGTTCGTCGCACTGGGCTTGCTGGGAGCCGTGGGCGACATCCCCGGCATGACCGCGCGCGACGCGCTGCTGCCAGCCGTCACCAAACACGACGACGTGGACCTCCAACGGTTCATGGGGTTGTCGCAGTCGCTCGATTCGCTGGTCACCATCGTAGGGCCCGCGTTGGCGGCGCTGTCCATCGGCCTGGTCGGCGGCGTGCCGTCGCTGTGGTTCACGGCCGCCCTCTCGTTCTCGGCAGCGCTTGCCACCGCCACCATCCCGCGCTGCGTGGGCGCGGTGCGATCGGGTGCCCCTGCGAACGAAGGCGACGCGACCGCGCAGCGGGGCGTCGTGCCATCGGCCGTTGGCGCGCTGCGCACCGGCATCCGCGTGCTGTTCCGCACCGACGGCGTGCTGACGGTCTCCACCCTGCTCACGTTCGGCATCGTCATGGTCATGGGATCGTTCCAGGGCCTCGTCCTGCCCGTGTTCTTCACGGACAGCGGCCGTCCCGAGCTGCTGGGCTACGTGCTGTCGACCATGTCGCTGGGCCTGCTGGCAAGCTCGCTCGCCTATGCCGCGTTCGCTCCGCGTCTGTCGCGTCGGACATGGTACGTGCTGTCGATGTTCGGCATGCTGTTGGGCGTGGCTATTCTGGGCGCGCTGCCCGCCTACCCGCTCATGCTGCTGGGCGCGCTTGTGCTGGGCGTGAGCGCCGGGCCCGCCTCGGCGCTGCTGGGCTTCTTCATGCTCGATCGCATTCCCGAGGCGTCGCGCGGCAGCGCGCTGGGCACGCAGAACTCGCTTCTGCTGGCGGCGGCGCCCGTTGCCGTGTTCGCCACCTCGGTAGGCGTCAGCGCACTGGGCACCTCGGTGGCCGCCGTCGTGCTCGTAGGCTGCTGGATGGCCATCACGGCCTTCGCCCTGGTCGCGCGCGGCATGCGCAACCTCGACGACGCCGCGCCCGACCTGAAGCGGGAGGAGGGCGCCCTCGAGGAGGCGCGACTCGATTCGTAAGCGTCCTCCTCGCCATTTCAGCCCGATTGCGTGCAAGTCGCACCTTTCCAACGGCCGCGCAGCCGCCCGAACGGCACTCGCCACCCGCTCCTATCATGACGGAAAAACCACTCGGGCGCAGCGCGTCCGGCACGAAAGGAGCGCCATCATGGCACAAACCGCATTGGTCACCGGCGCGACGAGCGGCATCGGAGAGGCTCTCTGCCTGCTGTTCGCCAGCGACGACTTCGATCTGGTCACCGTCGCACGCGACAAGGAGGCTCTGGAAAAGCAGGCCGACGAGCTGCGCAGGCTCGACATCGACGTGCTTCCCATCGCCTGCGACCTCTCCGACCCCGACGCAGCGCGCACCATCTTCAAGCGCGTCCAGGAGGCGGGCAAGGAGATCGAGATCCTCGTCAACGACGCGGGCTACAGCCCCGCCGGCCAGTTCTCCGACCTGCCCATCGCCGACATCCGCTCGATGATCCAGGTCAGCGTCACCAGCCTCGCCGAGCTGACCAGCGTGTTCCTGCATCCCATGCTGGAGCGCGGCCACGGCCGCATCCTCAACATGAGCTCGATGATGGCGAAAACGCCGTGCCCCTACAACGCGCTGTACGGCGCGGCGAAGGTGTTCGTGCTGTCGTTCTCAACCGCGCTGGCGCGCGAGCTCAAGCATACCGGCGTGTCGGTGACCACCGTCTGCCCCGGCGCCACGCGCACGAACTTCCCGAAGAACGCCGGCATCGAGGACGCACCCGCGTGGAAGTACTTCTCCATGGACACCGACGAGACGGCCATCCGCGTGTACCGCGCGCTGATGCGCGGCGAGCGCTGCGCCGTGACGGGCTGGTACAACAAAGTGGGTTCGATCTCGGTGCGGCTCATGCCCATGGGCATGCAGCTGCTAGCCGGCGAGTGGCTGATGGGCGCGCGCAAGCACCCGCTCGACCACGAGGGAACCGAAGAGGGCTCGCACGAGGAGCATCCGCACAGCCGGAAGCAGGGTCAGCCCGGGACGCACGCCTGCGGATGCGGCCATGCGCACGAGCACGGGGACGGTCATGAGGACGGCCGTCCTCGCGGACGCGAGGACGATCAGGCTCGCAGGCACGATCACCATCAGCACGGCCAGCGCGAACGCAGCGGCATGGGCGGCACTGCGCCTGTCTGCCGCATCAGCTGGGATCGCTGGTAGTTCCTTTCAGAAGCGGTCGGGGCGGGCTTGCTCCGGCCGCTTCCGCGTTCACGGCCGCTGCCAGGCGGTGGAGCCTATCTCGCCCAGGCGGAAATCCGACCCATCGTAGGAGATGCGCGTGACGCTGGCGTTCGGTATCTTCACCGGATCGTTCACGCGCTCCGGGTCGATGAGGTACACGAGCGTGCGCACGACGAACGAATGCGTCACTACCAGCACGTTGCCGCCGTCGCGTCGAAGCTCGGCATCCCCGGCCTCGCGGAAGAACCCGCGCAGGCGCCGTTCGATGGCATCGAAGCGCTCGGCGCGGCCGGAGCAATCCGCATCCGCCAGCACGTCGGCCACCTCGGGCAGCCGCCGATTGTGCTCCTCGAACGACAGCGGCGCGCCGAACCCCACGTCGAGCGTGGCGTGCAGCAGCTCGCCCGGCTCGCCCTCGAGGTCGCCGTAGCACCACTCGCGCAGACGCATATCGTCGTAGGGGCCGAACGGCACCCCGCTCCCCCGTGCGCGCAGCAACTCGTCGAGCGTGTGCACGGCACGACCGCTGTCGCTCGAGTACGCCGCAGAGAAGTCTACTTCGGCCAGCCCGCGGCCCAGCGACTGCGCGGCGCGCACGCCCTCGTCCGTGAGCGGCGTGTCGCACCAGCCCTGCACCTTGCCCATGACGTTGAACAGCGTCTGCCCGTGACGCACGACGTAGAACGTCATCTCGCCGGAACGGCGCTCCCCCGCCTCCATCAGACGACCTTGCAGACGTCGACCCAGGTGCAGGGCGCGGCGCAGCGTTCCAGCTCGTCGGGCGTCAGGCGCACGGCGCTCGCGGCGTTGCCCGCCGCCGGATACACGGTGTCGAAGCGCCGCAGAGATTCGTCGAGGAACACGTCCACGCCCTCGTTGAGCGCGAACGGGCACACGCCGCCCACGCCGTGGCCGATCAGCGGCTCGGCCTCGTCGGCGGCGAGCATCTTCGCCTTGCAACCGAACTGCGCCTTGTACTTGGGATTGTCGATGCGCGCATCTCCCGCAGCCACCACGAGCGCGACGCGGTCGCCCACGTGGAACGACAGCGTCTTCGCGATGCGCGCCGGCTCGCAGCCCACGGCCTGCGCGGCAAGCTCGACGGTGGCGCTCGACGTCTCGAACTCCAGCACGCGTTCCTCCATGCCCCGCTCGCGCAGAAACGCCTTCACCTTGTCGATAGCCATCGTCGCCTCGCTTTCCGGATAGGTTGCAGCTTCCAGTATAGCGCCGCATCCCGAATCGAAGAAGCCGACGACCGGATACCGCGATCCCAGTTCGGAAGCAGGCTGGGCGATGTCATCCTGAGCGGAGCTACCCCTACTCCCCCTCGAACTTCGCTAGGAACGCCTGGGTGCGCTGGTGCTGGGGGTTGTTGATCAGCTGCTCGGCCGGGCCTTCCTCCACGATCACGCCGCCGTCCATGAACACGATGTGGTCGGCCACGTCGCGTGCGAAATTCATCTCGTGCGTCACGATGACCATCGTCATGTTCTCGGCCGCCAGGTCGCGGATGACCTTCAGCACGTCTTTCGTCAACTCTGGGTCGAGCGCGCTCGTGGGCTCGTCGAAGAACAGCACGTCGGGGTCGAGCGCGAGCGCGCGGGCGATGGCCACGCGTTGCTGCTGGCCGCCCGACAGCTCGCAGGGCACCATGTCCTCCTTGCCTTCCAAGCCCATCTTCGCCAGCAGGCCGCGCGCCGCCGCCAGCACCTCGTCCTTCGGACGCTTCTGCACATGCAGGGGCGCGTCGGTGATGTTCTTCAGCACCGAGTAGTGCGGGAACAGGTTGAAGTTCTGGAACACCAGGCCAAAGCGGGTCTTCGCTTCCTTGAGCACGGCCTTTGGCGCATAGGCCGCCGCGCCCGCGCCGTCGCTTTCGGCAACCACAAGGTCGCCGTAGGCCAAGCGCCCCGCGTCGAGCGTCTCCAGCAGCGTCATGCAGCGCAGCAGCGTCGACTTGCCGCCGCCCGACGGCCCGATGACGGCCACCACCTCGCCTGGCTGCACCTTGAGCGAGATGTCCTTGAGCACCGGCGTGCCGCCGAAGCTTTTCTGCGCATGCTCGAGCAGCACGACGGGTTGTTCGTTGGTCATGACATGTGCTCCTTCCAGGTTTGCCAAAGTCAGCGAGGCTTTCTGCAGCGTCGAGCCGTTCCGCTGTTCGCCAGAACAGCGGAACCTATCAATCATGGTAGTAGTTCAGCCGCTTCTCGACGCGGGTGAGGATGATTTCCACGATAAAGTTGAACACCCAGTAGATCACGCCCGCGATGACGTAGGGAAGCATGCTCACCTGCGAGGCGGCGATGGCCTTCGCCTGGCTGAACATCTCCATGATGCCCAGCACGAACGCGAGCGAGGTGTCCTTCACCAGCGTGATGATCTCGTTGCTCATGGCGGGCAGGATGCGCTTGACCACCTGGGGCAGCACGATCTTCATGAACGTCTGGAACCGCGAGTAGCCCAGCACCTCGGCCGCCTCGTACTGCCCGCGCGGGATAGACTGGATGCCGCCGCGGTAGATCTCGCCGAAGTAGGCCGCATAGTTGATGATGAAGCCGATGGAGCACGCCCAGTACTTCCAATCGTTGCCCATCTGCAGGCCGAACAGGTAGTACGGGCCGAACATGAGCGCCATGAGCTGCAGCATGAGGGGCGTGCCGCGCATCACCGAGATGTAGAAGCGCGTAACGAGCGCGACCGGCTTGAACCGGCTCATGCGCCCGAACGCCACCAGCACGCCCAACGGCAGTGAGCCGATGAGCGTGGTGACGAATATCTGCAACGTGAACGCCAAGCCCGAGAGCAGAAGCTCCATCATGGTCGCGAATTCCATGTTCGGCCTTTCTCAAACATAACAGGTCCAGTAACGTCAGCGAGGACCGTTCCCGTGCCGAAGATTCGGGGGATCGCGGAGGCGAAGCGTACTGCGGTACGCGAGCTTCCGGGATCGCGCGAAGATTCGGTGCGCGAACGGCCCGCAGCGTCGAGCAGGTCCGCCGGCCGTCAGGCCAGCGGAACCTTACAGCACCCAGTTGTCGTACGTGATGCCCTGGTCGGCGTACTTGTCGCACAGCTGCTTGACGGTGCCGTCCTCGTTGAGCGCCTTGAGCGCGTCGGTCACCTGCTGGGCCAGCTCGGTGTCGCCCTTCTTGAAGCCCACCGCGTAGTTCTCGGGGGCCAGCACGCCCAGCTTCACGTAGGCGTCGGGCTTGGCGGCCATCTGGTAGCTGGCGATGGACAGGTCGCACGCAACGGCGTCCACCATGCCGGACTCAAGCTGCATGAACGCGTTGTTGTAGTCGCCGATGGTCTGGAGCTCCTTGAACGTGTCGGCGAGGGGCTTCTGGCCCTTCTCGTCCTCCAGGACATGGAGCGCCGCGGAGTCGACCTGCGTCAGCACCGTCTTGCCGGCCAGATCCTCGAGCTTCTTGGCATCGCTGTCCTTCTTCACGACCACCACCTGCTCGTTGTACATGTACGGCTCGGAGAACGTGAACTTGTCTTCACGCCCCTCCATGGTGAAGCCGTTCCAGATGCAGTTGATGGTGCCGCTGCCGATGAGCGCGTCCTTCGCGTCCCAGTCGATCGCCTGGAGGTCGAGATTCCAGCCCATCTTCTCGCACACGGCCTTGGCCAGCTCCAGGTCGAAGCCGGTGAACTGCCCATCATCGCCCACGTAGCCGTAGGGCGGGTAGCCCTGGTCGAAGCCCACCGTCAGCGTGAACGCCCCGTCCGTCGCGCCGGAGTCGCCGCCCTGCTGCTGCGCGTCGCCGCCGCCGGAGCACCCGGCCAGCATCACCGCGGACAGCGCCAGCGTGGCCACGGCGGCCGCGAGCGCTACGAGTTTCTTCTTCATCGTCTCTCCCATCGTCCTGAACCCGGTCGCCGCGCGCCCTTCCCTCATGACGCCTTCGCTTCGACCGCTTTTCTACTTTACTGTACTAAAGCGCGGGGACAGTATAGCACAGCCGTCGAAAAGCGGAACCCCCTGCGATCGGGAACCGGCGACGGACGGCGCAAGCGGAGCGAGCGCGAGCCGGCAGCTGCCCCGAAGCGCAAGCGCGACGACGGACATCACATCGAGGCGGCTCCGAGGTGAGGGCGCAATGGCGGCCCGGCTCGCCATTGCGCCCTGGCGCTTTCCGTATCGCCCCGCCTTTCCCCACGAAGCTGTTGGCAGAGATTGCGCGCTATGAACGATTTGCCGAGCATACAGAAAAAGGCGAGCTGGGAGTTTCTCGAACCATTCCCGAAAAGATGTCCCGAAATCGTGCATACCATGCGATCCGTGCCAGAGCGCTTTCCGGAATGCGCCTGCTTCATGCGGAACCGGTGCGAGCGCGGCGCCCCGCAACGGCCCGCGCTCAGCGAGCCAACAGCGCGCGGAGGCTCGCAACTTGAACGGGCGTCAGGCGCAGCGCGTCACGCACGTATGCCGGAAACCCGCCGACGCACCCCTCGACTTCGTCGAAGAACGCACGCAAGTACGTCGGCCGCGCCTCTAAAAACGACGCCAGCACCGCGCGCTCGTCATCCGACATCCCCTGCGACAACTGAGCCGTCTCGTGAGCCGTCGTCTCGGCGTTCGCCTCGTTGGTGGCCAGGTACGCAGCCATTATGTCGTCTTCGGGGCATCCGGCTATGCGTTGCAGCACGGCGCACAGCACGCCCGTGCGATCTTTGCCGTGCTCGCAGTGCACGAGGGCAGGCAGGCGTTCCGCGGCCATCGTGCGCAGAACGGTTCCCATAAGGGGAAACTCGCGCGCATAACGCCGGTAATTGCAGATCATGCGCTCTTCCGGACGGCCGTACTCGCCGATGACGCCGGCCACCAGACGGCGAGACGCGTCCGAACGTTCACGATCGGTGGAAGGTTCGAATGCGAGCGTTTTAGCGCCGACGATACGCGGTTCGGGACTGGACGCCACCTCCCAACGGTTACGCAGGTCGTAGATAGAGCGAACGCCCAAACCGCCCACGACGAACGCCGCCTCGTGCTCGGTGATGCGCGAAAGCGAAGCCGACCGGAACAGGCGCGCGCCCTCAAGCGGCCCCCCGTCGATGGCGCGCAAGCGGATGCCGCCGAACGACGCGACGCCCGGCGCGCCCGCGCCCGCAGGCGCGCCCGCCCTCGCGTCCGTCACGACTCTACCTCGAAAGCGTATTCCGCGACGATATCCGATACCGTGCCGTCGCCGTCGACCGCGCGCACCTTCAGCAGATAGCGGCCGGGCCGTTCCGGACGATACACGAAATGCCAGTTCACGCCTTTGTCGATGACCGCGCCTGCCGTCTGATAGGTCGTCCAGGTTGCACCGCCATCCAACGAGAACTGCATCGCGGACACATTGCGCTCGAAATCGTCCACGTACCCGTCGAACTCGAGAGGCTCCCCCACCCGATGCGCCACCGCCATCCCCTTTCACCGGCAAACTCCACCTCGTCCGCGCGAACGATGCGCGCCCGTCCACCCTACCACAAGCAAACACCCCGCGCAAAACCAAACAGGCCGCCCCCTTGCAGCAGCGGGCGACCTCGAAAACACGGGCCGGCAGCCAAGGGCTGCCGGCCCGCTTGCGAAAGACGGCGAGGGAGGGCCGTCTTTCGCATCTATCCGATCAGGCTCATCACCGTTTCGGCAACCAGGTCGGCATGCATGCCGGCAGCGAGGATCAGGAAGCGGAGCGCACACCCGCCTATCAGAGCGCCCACGGCGCCCGCCGCCATCAGCGCGCCGCCATGCTGCTTCATACCGGGCTTCTTCTTGCCGCGCTTGTGTAGCACAAGCCCTGACACGGCCATGGCCAACGGTATCGCCAACCCGCACGCTGCCACCAGAGCCCAAAAGCAGGCTGCGAGATCGCCCGTCAGCAGCAGCGCCGCAGAAGCCGCAGCCGTCGCGCCCACCGCCGTCTGGACGTCGCCTCCCAGCATGACCGCAAAGAACGCCGCCAACACCGCTATCTCGACCAGCACAAGCACCACGACGATCCGCTCCATGAGCACGCGCGCCTTGGGAGCAAGGGCATCCTTCTTCGACAGCGCGAGCGCCACCAGCTCCACCAACGCCACGCCCGTATCGAAGGCCGACACCGTGAACAGCGCCGGCAGCAACGGAGTGCTCCACAGAGGAACGCTGCCGGCCGCCATAAGCAGCATGCCCGTGTACACCGCCACGAACGCGCCCAGTACGATGCCGATCACCGCGAGCACCCGCCGCAGCGCGACGCCCCGCTTCTCGAACCACTTCCACTTCTTCGCCAGCCACACGCCCACCGGGCGCGTCGCCAACAACGCCGACACCGCGAACACCGCCATCGCCGCGAACGCGCCCCAGGCGCCGTAGGTCATCCACGAGGTGAAGTGGCCGAAACTCTGCCACATCATCAGGCCTCGCAGCGGCGTGACGAGCTCGGAAAGCAGCAACAGCAGACCCACCGCAAGGCTGGCTAGCGCAGCCCACATCGACACGCACACGATCAGGCGATGACGCGTCCGGTCGATCAGGAACAGCACCGCCGCCATCACGAACGCGCCGGCGCCCATGCCGCCCAAGAACAGGTACAGGGCGGGTTGCCAACTCCATATCGTTTGCAGCTCCATACTACTTCTCCGTTCCCAGCACCAGGCAAGAGGGACCGTTCGCTTGCGCGACGGGAACCGCGGAATGGTTCGTAAGCTCCATCAGCTCATCCAAAGGCCCGAATTGCAAGGCGCCGAATTTGCACACGCGCACGCAATAAGGATCCTCCCCTATTGCAACCCCCGACCCTTGGCAGCAATCGCATTTGTCCATGGAAACGGAGTTGTACTTCGGCACTTCGTACGGGCACGCCTGGAAACAGTACTTGCATCCTATGCACACGTCCGGATTCACCTTCACGATCCCATGGGCGTCCTTCGAGATGGCGCCGGCCGGGCATACCTTCATGCAGCTCGGATCCTCGCAATGCATGCACGAAGTCGAGATGAAGAAGCTCCTCCCTCTTCGGCGCTTGAACGAAGATACCGTTCTCCTGTCAGGGGTATCGTCGGATAGATTGTTTTCCTTCCTGCACGCCTCGACGCATCGTCCGCATCCGGAACACCGCGCAAGGGCGACGAGGAAGCCGTACGCCGCGCCGTCGCCGTCTTGCCGTTGGTCGGCCTCGCGGGCATGCGCCTCGCCGCCGGAAGCGGCAACGCCGCCGAGGACGAGCGCGCAGGTTCCCGCAGCCGATGCCTGCAACAGCGTGCGGCGCGTCACGCTCACATGTTCTCCCATTTCAAACACTCGCTTTCAAGATCGAAGTGACGACGAGCCTACGCTTCAACGTCGAACACCACGCTGGAGGCGAGGGGAGAGACCGTGCCGTCCTCCGTGACCGCGCGGACGTCGAGCTTGAAGGTGCCCGCCGTCTCGGCCACGTAGTCGAAGTGCCAGTACACCCAGTCCTCGGCGTTCGAGGAGGAAGCGTCGAACGAAGTCCACGTCTCCCCTCCGTCCATCGAGAACTCAACGGAGGCAACCTTGACGCCGCAATCGTCGGCGTAGCCCTCGAAGGAGACCATGTCGCCCACCTTGAAGCCGCCGTCGACCGTGCTGAGGATGTTCACTTTGGCGCGGTACTCGTCGTCCGGGCCCTGCACCTCGGGCACCTCGTCGGAAACGGATAGCTCGATGTCGGTGACCGCGCGGGTGAAGTACTTGGCCACGGTGTCGGGCATCCACACCTGCAGGCGCTCGCCCTCGGACAGCTTCTGCTCGTCGATCTGGTACACCAGCAGCGCTTCCTTCTCCAGCACGTACGACAGGGGCATGGGCAGGCCGTAGCCGTCCTTGTCCTTGAACGTGATGGTGTTCACCTCGGGGGCGATGTCGGTCATGGACAGCATGTCGGACACCTTGACGCCCTTGACGCTGGCCATGGCGAGGGCGGGGCTCATGCCGCACGTGCAGCGCATCTTCTGGATCTTGGAGTCCATGCGCTCGATCTCGTCGAGACCCACCGTGTACACCTTCTCGACGTTGCCGCCGATGTTGAGGTAATAGCTTTCATGGGTGACCGCATCGAAGGCGTAGCCCGGCTTTGCGCACAGGGCCGTGGTCGCCGTGCCGAACAGGTTGAACACCTCGTCGGCCGGAGTAACCACGTCCTGGCAGAAGGTGAAGTCGCCCGAGACGTTCGCAACCTTGTCGTAGTCCACCGCGTTGCGCTGCATCGTCTCGACGGGAAGCAGGCTGCTTTGGGCCATCGCCATGTCGAGCCCTCCCAGAGCGCCCGCGCCTCCCAGCAGAAGGGTCGCGCCCACCACGGTACAACCCAGCATCTTTGCCCCAGTAGCGTATCTCATTCTATCCCTCCACATTGCTCTTGGCGGTCACCATCACCTTTTGAATGTTGGTTCCCACGAGGCCGGTATCGGTGGTGCCCCGCACCATCAGCACGTAGCTGCCGTCGCTTTCAGGAGTCCACGTGTAGTGCCAGTACACCCACTTGCTAGGATCGGTCTGGCCCAGGTCGTACGGCGTCCAGGTCTTGCCGTTGTCCATGGAGAACTCCAGCTTGACCACCGCCTCGTCGTAGGCGTCCGCATATCCCTCGAAGGTGAAGGGCTTGCCGGTCTCGATGATCATGCCCTCGGGGACCTTGAGCACCGTCGCATTCGGCTTGTTGATGTAGGGGCCCTCGCCGTACGAATTGAAACCGTTCATCATCCAGTCTTCCCACGGCTTTTCCTCGTCGGTCAGCTTGTAGCCCACGCACTGCTTGACGTACGACTGGGCGTCGCACTTCTCGACCCAGTTGATGCAGGGGCTGCCCTGGCTGGGATCGAGCGGCTTGCCGCCGATCTCGTAAACGAGGTACACGTCTTCGAACGAAGCCTCGGGGACGCCGCGGTTGCTGTGCGTCTGGGCGCCGTTGGTGCGGAACTCCTGACGATCGAACAGCACGCCGGTGATGTCCTTGCTCGCGCCGCCCGCCTTCTCGATAAGCCAGGTCAGCGGGATGCCCGTGATCTCAACGTTCGAGATGCCGCCGCCACCGGGCATGTTGTCGACGCAGTGGATCTTCGAAAGCTTCGTCACGGTGACCCCGGCCGCCTCGGCTTCGGAGATCAGGTCGGCCAGCTTCGCCGTGAACGGCTTGTTCACCAGGCCGTCCATGGTGATCTCGAAATTGTCGACGAAGTCCTTCGGAAGCTCCGTATCCAGCACGTTCTTGCCCATGATGTGGATCAGGCTGTCGTAGCGGGAATGGATCCAGTCGTAGGTGAACATGTCCTCGGGGGCCACGACGGTGTCCTGATCGAACACGAACTCGCCCTGGACGTCGGGAACCTTGACGATGCCGTCAAGATGGTCGTACTTGACCACGTCCCAAAGCTCGGCGCCCTGCTCGTTCTCCGTCATGTTGTGGCAGCTGATGCATTTGCCGCCACGCTCCTCGAAGTTCTCGCCGTTGCGTTCGCCGTAGTGGACGCCGTGCATGACGGTGCCCATCTCGTAGCCGTCGTCTGCGCTATGGCAGAGCATGCACTGGTCGACCGTGATCTTGCTGCCGAGAGCGTCGTTCCAGACGGTCGGATGGCTGTACTCCATGTTGGCCAGGGCGTCGCCGAGATCTTCATGGCAAGCCCCGCAACCGCGGTTGTCGGCATCAAGATAGTAGTTGTTGTACGACGTGCCGCCTTCGTACGGACGGTTCCAGTGGTAGCACTGGTACTCGGTCGGCGTGCGCTGAACCTTCGTGCCGTCTTCCAAGGTGCGGATTTCGGGAGCGTACTCCTTGTTCAGCTCGTCCTGACGCTCGTTCACCCCGTCAAGATACGCTTCGGCCTCCTCGATGCTGTTCTGATATTGAACCTCGGTCGAAGAGCTCTCCCCTTCCGCGGCTCCTTGCTGCGCGCAACCGGCGGCGAACAGCGATCCCGCCATCAGCATCGCGGTCGCCACCATCAGCTTCTTTCTCATTCCCCTTCCTTTCTTTCGCTCGTTTCGTGCGGATCAACGCGGAAATCCCCGCGCGCCGCTTTCACCGTAAAGGCTTGCTCGCCTTCTGCCTTCAAAACGGTAATGAACGGAATATCGCCCCCTCCCTTGACAGGAACGCTGCACGATACGACCCTCCCCCGTCGCCCGTATCGTATCATAAATCATACAAATTTGTGATACTTGTCTTACATGTTTATGATTCTTTTTCGAGTATAGATACCCGGCACCGTTGCCGGGCACAGATGGAACCGTGGTCAACCGGCATGCGTCGAGCTCGCACACGCGAAAGGGGCTCCGCGACGGCGGAGCCCCTTCAGGCAAACGGATGCGCAGACGGCGCGCTAGGCTTTCTTCGCGATGTTCTCCAACCCCTCGAACGCCTCGGACAGGGCGCTGGGGATGACCACGAGACCGCCCTTCTCGCGCACGCTGTCGGACACGAAGCTCATCGCGCGCAGCTGGAGGGCCGCATCCTCGCGCCCGTACGTGCGCGCGGCATCCACGAACATCTCCGAGATCTCCTTCTCCACCTCGGCCAGGATGATGCGCGCGTTGTACTCGCGCTCGGCGCGCGCCTCGGCCGACAGCGATTCCTGCAGGTCGTCGGGGATCTCGATGTCGCGGATTTCCACCGACACCACGGTGATGCCCCACTCGTTCGTCTTGCGCTCGAGAATGTCGGCCACTTCGCGGTCGATCTGCTCGCGGCGCGTGCTCAGCTGGGCGATGTTCACCGCGCCCATCACGTCGCGCAGGGTGGTCTGCGCCGCCCAGTACACCAGGCGGACGTAGTTCTTCACCTCGGAGCACGCCTTCCCGGCATCCCACACCGTCCAGAACAGCACGGCGTCCACGTTCACGGGTACGAGGTCAGCGGTCAGCACGTGCTCAGCTTTGAACGCCGTCGAGCGCATGCGCATGTCCACGGTGGCCGCCGAGTATTCCACGAGCGGGATCATGAAGATGAGGCCGGGGCCGGCCACGCGGTTGAACTTGCCGAAGCGCAAAACCACCGAGCGCTCCCACTCCAGCACCACGTGCATGCAGCTGAACAGCACGGCGCTGGCCAACGCGCCCACGACGACAGGCGCAAGCGACCATGTAAGCCACCCCATGCCTGCGAACAGGAAGAACACGATCAGCGTCAGCACCCACCGAAGCGCTGTCGCGCCCGTGCGGCTGGTCGTCGTCTCGTCGAACTGCGCCTCCGTGGCAATGACGGCGTCGTCGACGCTTCCCTCGTCCTGCTCGTCGAAATACGACTTCTTCTCGCCCATGGCTCTCCCCTATCGATCCTCGAGCTTCGCGAACGCTTCCTCGATCCGCGCCATCGCGTCCGCGCGGGAAACCCCCGTCTCCCGTATCACGCGAACCAATTCCTCGATCACCACGTCTACAGGCGAATCGGGCAGGCTGAGCGCTTCCCGATCGATTTCCGCGATGGTCGAGCGTTTTCCGCGTCCCGACAAGATCAGTCCGTCGGTCTCCAGATCCTGATACACCTTATGGATGGTGTTGTAGTTTACCCCGAGCTGAATAGCCAGCTCGCGCACCGTAGGCAACGTATCCCCCGGCCTCAAGTGCCCTGACCTGATGAGGAAGATCATGTGGTTGCGGATTTGGATCCACACGGGAACGCCCGACGTATCGTTCACCCGCAACGTCTCGAACACGCGCCCCAACCTTCCTGTCAAAGTATCATCTAGTCGTATGATAACACAAGCGAACGCCAACGGATCGACTGGGAAAAGAAGCGCGGCCGTCGCGTTGACGGCCGCGCTCGGCAAGGCGCGATGCTCGGAACCCGAACTACGCCAGGTCGCCCGCGGCTTTCACCTTCACGCGGTTCGTGTGGCCCGGGTAGTACGCCAGCGGCACGTCTTCGGCGTCGATGATCTCCACGGTGTCGCGCACGGCGCCGGCCTCCACGGCCGCCTCGATGGCCGCTGCGCGCGCCGCGGCCAGCGCCTCGTCGCGCGGCGTGACATCGTAGTCCACCAACGCCTCGTACGCGCCGCTGACCTTCGAGATGGCCGAGCCGATGGCGTTCGCGCAGCCCGCGTGCTCGGGCGCGTCCACCTCGGCCGTGCCGGCCAGCTCGTGCGGCAGCACGATGGCACCGCCGCCCACCAGCACCACGTCGATAGGATCGCTGGACACCTTCATCACGTCGATGGCGTCCTCCACCATCGCGCGCATGACGGCCATCGCGCGCTCGGCCACGTCCTGCGAGATGTCCGCCACGAGCGAGGGATCCCCCACCGAAGCCATTCCCAGGCGTACGGCGATGTCGGTGGCCGTCATCGTATCGCCGCCGAACACCAGCGCGCGCTCGGTGATGGCGTAGCCCACCGAATCAGGCCCCACGGTGACGCTGCCGTCATCGGCCACGCGCACGATGGAACCGCCGCCCAGGCCGATGGACACCACGTCGGGCATGCGGAAGTTCGTGCGCACGCCGCCGATGGTCACCGCCACGCCGCTCTCGCGCGGGAAGCCGTGCGACAGAACGCCCAGGTCAGTGGTGGTGCCGCCCACGTCGATGACGATGGCGTCGTCGCGGCGCGACAGGTAGCTGGCGCCGCGGATGGAGTTCGTCGGCCCGCACGCGATGGTGAGGATGGGATAGCGGCGCGCGTGTTCCATGGTCATGAGCGTGCCGTCGTTTTGCGACAGGTACACTTCGGCGTTCGTCACGCCCTTGTCGGCCAGACTGGCCGCGAAGCCCTCGGTGAACTTGCGCGCCACGTCGTACAGCGCCGCGTTCAAGATGGTGGCGTTCTCGCGCTCGATCAGGCCCATCGAGCCGATCTCGCTGGAGATGGACACGTGCACGTCCTCGCCCAGCACCTCGCGCGCGATGGTCGCGGCGCGCAGCTCGTCGTCGTTGCGCACGGTGGAGAACACGCTGGACACGGCCACAGCCTCAACGCGGCCCTTCACGCCCTCGAAGAACGCGCGGCACGCGGCCTCGTCGAACTCCGCCAGGCGCTTGCCGTCGTACTCGAAGCCGCCCTCGATGATGAGCGAGTCCACGCACACCGAAGCGATATCGTCGGCCCAGTCCACCATCGGCGGGATGCCGACCGTGGCCGGCGCGCCGATGCGCAGGATGGCGATAGGCGCAAGGTCCTTGCGCTCTACGATGGCGTTCGTGCACTGGGTGGTGCCCAGCATGGCCTGCGCGATCTGCGCGCGGTCCACGCCGCTGTCGGCCAGCACGGCGTCCACCGCGCCCATGATGCCCGTGTAGATATCGTCCGACGTGGGGTTCTTCACCGCCGCCACCACGTTCAGGTTCTCGTCGATCAAAACGGCGTCCGTGTTGGTGCCGCCCACGTCGATGCCCAATTTGTACATGGCCTTACGCCTCCTTCCGCGCGCTGCGCTCTTCGACGGGGATATAGTCGGTATCGATGCCGAAGTAGCGCGGCCCCACGAGGTCGAGACCCGCCTGCGTGCGCCACAGGTGGAAGCACTCCAGGCCCACGGCCAGCACGCGCTTGCCGTACTTCAGCGCGTCGGTGGGAACAGGCGTGAACGTGTCGGGGTCCACGAGGCAGATGAGGTCGGGCACGGTGGCCTTGATCTGGCCGTCCACCACGCAGCTGAGGTTCTCGTTCTGGAAATCGACGAACGCCTGGCTGCCGCGGTCCTCGCCGATGCCCTCCAGCACCACGCGGCCGAAGTTGAACGCCCCGCGCGTCTCGCGCAGCACGTCGGAGATCTTGCCCTTGAACAGCTTGTGACCGCCCGTGAACTTCAGGAAGAACCCCTCGGGCGTGAGGCCGGCCGCAGCCGCCTCGTCCTTCGCCGTTCGGATGGCGCGGCCCAGTTCCTCGGAGCGCGTCACGATGCCGTGCACGCCGTACTGCTTGCAGGTGTCTACGTCCATGCAGAACAGCGCGATGGTCAGCGTGCCGCCCATGGTCATGGTGGCGGCGCGGGCGATGTCCTCGGTCCACTTGTTCGTGATGGTATCGAGGATGCCGGAGTTGCCCTTCTCGTCGATGAACGCCATGGGCGTGGCCGACGCGCCGCCGATGGTGAACGTGACCATCTGCAGCTCGGGGAATGCGCGGCCCATGCCGTCCACGTCCACCATGGGAATGCCGAGACGCGCGGCCGCGGCGATGGGCAGCATGGAGTTCACGCCGCCGGCCTCGATGGGCATGGTGGCGTAGATGGGCTTGCCGTAGTAGCGCGACACCATATCGAACAGCTTGGCGAACTCGTTGGCGCCCACGCCCTTCTCGGCAAGGATGGTGGGTGCGCCCATGGATGCGGCGGGCATGATGAACGCGCCGTCGGGCACCTCGTCGATGCCGATCAGCTCCACCTCGCCGCATTCCTTCACGGCGCCGATGGCCGTGAGCTTGCCGATGTAGGGATCTCCGCCCCCGCCGGCGCCGAGGAGCGCCGCGCCCAGCGCGATGTCCTCGATTTCCTGGATGCCGATCTTTCTCATGCTTGTCCTTCCTGTGCGCGTTCCGAAGCGTCGAGTGTGACCTGGTTCATGATAGCCGATTCCGCGGGTCGCTTGAACGCGACGGGCCCCGCGAAGCGCTCGCCGCCCGTCAGGCGGTAGGACAGCGCATAGGCGGCCATCGCCACGACGATGCCGTTCACCGGCCCGACGAAGAACGGCAGGTCGAGCGCTTCCAGCCCCGGCACCAGCGCGAACGTGCCGCCCGTGACGAGCGCCACCGCGATGCCGCACGCAAGCCCTGCCACGCCCGCCGCGGACACGCCGTCGGGCACGCGCACGTTCGCCGGGCGGCCCTTGCGCACCAGCCAGTAGTCCGCCACCATCACGCCGGCCAGCGCGGGGCCGCAAGCCGACAGCACGGTGAGGAACGCCTCGAACTGCCCGAGGATGCCGCCCACCGCCAGCACGATGCCCGCAACGCCCGAGACGGCCGTGGTCAGCTTGCTGCCGCCCTCGCCCTTCCCCAGCATGACCGCGAAGCCGAGCCCGGCGGAGTACACGTTGCTCGCGTTCACCGTCCACGCCGACAGCACGAGCGCGATGAGGCCTACCGCGGGCAGCCCGATGGAGTTCATGATACGCGCGATGTCGCCCTGGCCGGTTACGATGGCCAGCGCCGCGCCGGCCAGCAGCGCCACAAGCGCTGCGGGGATGACGCCGACGACGCACGAAAGCACGGCGTCCTTGCGCGTGCGCGCGAAGCGGGCGAAGTCGCCGGCCGTGGCGCCCGCGAACGCGAACAGCCCCACCGCCATGTTGACGCCCGCGATGAGGCCGATGGCGTCGGCGGGCAGCGGCACGTAGCCCAACAGCGCGTCGAGGCTGCCGGTCTGCGCCACCGAAGCGCCCACGCCGTACAGGCAGATGGCCACCAGCAGCGGCGCGGCGACGGAGCTCACCCATTTCAGCCCGTCGAAGCCCACGAGCGCCGTCGCCAGCATGAGGGCGCCGAGCGCCGTCGAACACGCCCACACGGGCACGGCCAAGCCGAACACGTCGGCCAGCATGAGCGCCAGCGAGGCGCCGCACACGGCTGTCTGCACGCCGAACCAGCCGATGGTGACGACGCCCACGATGAGCGACACGAGGTAGCGCGCGCCGGTGCGCCCGAGCGCGGGGGCCGCGAGCGAAGCTGTGGGAAGCCCCAGGTCGGAGGCCTGCATGGACACGAAGCACATGTACGCCACGATGAAGCCGAATCCCACGAGCGTGGCCAGCGCCGCGCCGCTGAGCGCGAGCCCCAACCCCAGTGCCGCGCCCACCATGAGCGTCGGCGCGCTGAACATGCCGCCCGCGCGGATGAATGCGATGCTGGTCCAACTCTTGCGCTCGGATTCGTCGATGCGCAGGCCGTCGGCTTCCGCCGCGGCAGTGGTGTTGCGTGCCGTGGGCACCGGTGCCTCCTCGTCCGTCGTTTTTCAGGTGGTATCGGCTCGAAAGTGTAGCACAGCCGCGCGCCAAGCTGGGACAATCACGATTTGGACGCAAAACGGCACCCATGACAATCTTGGAGCGCTTCCGATGCATCGCAGCATGTAACCAGATCGCATAAGCCCAGGTGGCGAAGATCGAGCATGCCCTTTCCCGCCCGACTAAGCTGCTGAAATTGTCATGGGTGCCGTTTTGCGTCCACCGCAATCCGATTCCGACCCGTCGCCGCAGCGTGGCAGGAGATTTCCGCAACTGCAAGGGAGTAGAATGGGAGCCGCCCGGCGAAAGAAAAGGAGCCCGCATGGACGTCGACCTGCACTACCGTGAGCAAGGAACCGGCGAGCCGCTCATCCTGCTGCACGGCAACGGCGAGGACGGCTCGTACTTCGAGCGACAGATGGACGCGTTCGCGTCGCGCTTCCGCGTGATCGCGCTCGACACGCGCGGGCACGGTCGCTCGCCGCGCGGGGAGGCGCCCTTCACCATCCGCCAGTTCGCCGACGACCTGCTGGCGTTCATGGACGGGCAAGGCATCGAGCGCGCGCATCTGCTGGGATTCTCGGACGGAGGGAATATCGCGCTCGCGTTCGCTCTCGCACATCCCGAGCGCGTGGGCAAGCTCGTGTTGAACGGGGCGAACCTGGACGGCGGCGGCGTGAAGCCGTCGGTGCAGCTGCCCATCGTGGCGGGCTACGGGGCGGCGTCGCTCTTCGCGCGCTGGAGCGTCCGCGCGCACCGCAAAGCCGAAATGCTGAGCCTCATGGTGAACGACCCGAACATCGCCCCGGAGGAGCTAGCCGAGCTGAGGGTGCCGACACTGGTGGTAGCCGGCACGAGGGACATGATCAAAGAGGAGCATACCAGGTTGATCGCGAGGAACATTCCAGGCGCAAGGCTGGCCTTCGTGGAGGGGGATCACTTCGTGGCTGCGGGGAACCCCGAGGAGTTCAACAAGGTCGTGAGGAGGTTTTTGGAAAGCTGATAGACCTAGTCATGATGATCATGCAATACGCATGTAAATTGCATAATGCAAGCGAAAAATCAGGTAGTCGCGAGAGTCGGAAGACCGGATCTAATCCCGTCTGAACAAGTCGCGCGTGTACATCTTGCCGGCAATGTCGGACAGCTCGTCGCTCCAACGGTTGGCCACGACGAGATCGCAGCGCTCCTTGAACGAAGTCAGGTCGCGAACGACCTCGCTGCCGAAGAAGTCGGGGGCGTCGAGCGTCGGCTCGTACACGACCACGCACACGCCCTTCGCTTTCACGCGCTTCATGATCCCCTGCACGGAAGAGGCGCGGAAGTTGTCCGAGCCGGTCTTCGTGGTGAGACGGTAGACCCCCACGACCGGGCTCTTGACGCCCGCCACTCTCGCCAGCACCTCGTCGGCCACGAAGTCCTTGCGCGTGCGGTTCGCGTCCACGACGGCCCCCATTATGTTCTGGGACACGTCCGCGTAGTTCGCCAGCAGCTGCTATAAAAGACGTAAATTCGATTCTTTAAAACCTTGCTCGCTTCTTCTAGATGCTCTTATACCGGACTAGTTCATGTTGCAAAGAAGCAGATACTCATGATTAAGAGAATACCTCAAGTTGCGAGAGATGACCTTACCAGAAACATGCTTCTGTTTTCATTATTGGAGCGAGGCATCTTCACATCTACTGCATCTAACCTCATTCTATCGCAGGGCAATCGAGCAACGCATTCAACCATGTTTCATATCCGGCACCTACAAGGTGAACCCCATCGGCTGAATAAAGATCGGCGTTGCGCTCTCCATCAACAAGAAACAAAGGATGGAGATTCAAGTATTCAACGGAGACGTATTCGGAAGCAATCTCTTCATAGCTCTCGTTAAGCCGGAGGATCGCGACTTCGTCGACGTCTTCCGCTGGCAATACGCTCTGTATCACTATCGTCGTGTCAGGCAGGCTAACCAAAAGCGATTCGACGATCTTTTTGACATTGGCAACCGTCGTGGCTTCAGGAACGCCCGTTGCCAAGTCGTTTACGCCGATCATAAGGAATACAATATCTGGGCGGCAATCCGATACGGAATCCAGACGATTGAGCACCCCTTCGGAAACATCGCTTCCAATTCCCCTATTGATAACCGTGCAACCAGGAAAGAACTCACTCCAGAGCCCGAGTTGCGTCAAGCTATCGCCGACAAAGCAGATATCGGCTTTGTCGATTCGAACGACTTGATCAAACTGAGAAGTGAAATCGTAGTAATAGTGATTGGCGCGATAATCATACCCCCCCCCCAACCTTAGGAGCGACCTTGATCGCCCCGAAAATCAAAATCCCCACGATGAGAACGATGTTCAAGACAAGCGAAAGACAATGAGCAATCCGCTCTCTAGGCTTTTCAGCACAACGTCTTCCGCTTCTGCAACTCATCGATCTGCCTCTTTCTCGAGAGTGTTGTCAAGACGCTTGATAACCTTCGCGGGAACTCCGCCTAAAACGCAGTGCCCTTCGGGAAAACCTTTCGTCACAACAGCGTTTGCGCCAACAACCGTATGGGGTCCCAATACGACACCGGGAGTGATAACGACGTTCGCTCCCAACCAACAATGATCTCCAAGATCAATGTTTTGCGGCTCGGCGTGAACGTCGGGATCCGCTAAATCGTGATTCGCGGTGATGAGAGAACATCCTCTCGCTATCCAAACCCCTCTTCCGACTCTGATTCGGGCGTTACCGAAAGTCTGAAAAAGCGCGGTTCCGTTAAAATTGTTCAAATCATCAATGTGAAAGTCAACATTTCTACCGCAATCGCATGATCGGCCGATAGGCCACGGAATCCCACGGCCGTGGCCAGTGAGCAATTTCCTAATCATTCCGTTGAAGGCCCAACGCCATCCTGGTGACCAAAAATGCTCGAATTGCTTTCCGGAAAGAAATTTTCGATCATAAGCGAGTATCCCAAATACTTTGACAAACCCGAATACGAAAAAGGCATCAATTCCGTTAAGGATAAACAGATGAATTGGCTTCTTGCGATTAACAATCTTTTCCTTTAGGCTTGACGACTGGTGATCTTCCTCCAGTCCACCCTTTTTTACTTCCACTACCTCAAGCCTTTCTCACAACGACGCAAACCAAATCCTCGATACATCTTCCATACCTTCAGCATTGCATCGTCTTCGTCATACGAAATGGTCAAGTTAGCTTCTTTTGGCTTTGATTGCATCTGCGCTTCATTGTTCGACTCATTTGACCTTCAACCTACAAAGAAGAGCGGAGACCTACGTCTGGAGCAGACCGTCTTCCAGAACGACAGCCAAGCTATCATCCATTACCTTCGCATTGGGAAGCTCCATCGCATATCTATTTTTCTTTAAGACCGACTTAAATTCCAATTGGCCATAGGCACTGAAATAGGCGTTTCGCCGAGCGGGAGAACGACATATGCACCCCTTGATTCGTCTCACTGCGGAAATCAAATGAGCATGGGATTTAACAATGTTGCGCAGCGTAACTACAGGCGCATCACCCTTTTCGTAAAAAAGACCGAATTGCGCCGTCCCTTCATTTACAAAACGCCTGATCAATTCTTTACGCCATGCGTCCTCGAACGAGACATTCATCCAGAAATCACACCATCTCCTGTCCAACAGTGGGAGATACCATTCATAGTTCGCAAATTCGTAGTTTCTCACATCGTTCACAATGAACTTATTGATATACCCTATCGTGTGAATCGTGTCGGCAGCCGCAGCGCAATCTTTGTAGGAATACCCTCCTTCGGGAAGGTCAATCAAATCAGCAATTACGCTTTCGAGTCGATTGCGTCGTACGCCCGACGGCAAGTCGATTCGGCATTCGACAAGACACGAATTCGCAACGAGCCGCGCCTTCGAGATCGCTCTTTTAAAGACAGGAGAGCATTTCAACTCCCCTCCCATAATAGAACCAGCATGCCCCGGCAAAAAAACGGCATCGTCCGGCAACGCCCCCCTCCCTTTAAGAATGTCGAGCGCAAATGCCATTAATATATGGTTTATGCGTCCTCCTAAAATGCTATAGCGTAAAGCTTCCCGATATCGATCGGAAGCGAATCTTTCGCGCCACATCTCGCCCGTAATTTCAACATGCTCCCATGGAAAACCGAGATTGCTCGCGACTCTCTTCCCGATCATAACATCCTCGCTATCGCGCGCTCCTATCGAGAAAGTCAGAACTCGCTCGTAATCAGCCGCTTTCAAGCATGCTGCTATCGTCCTGCTATCCAACCCGCTCGTAATGGGAATCACAGCCGTCCTACCATCAAGAAACCTGATAACATCCCGAAAAACAGGCCGTACGACATCCTCAACTTGATCAAGACTGGCGGAGGAAGATGGAAATGCTCTTTTGAATTCCCAATATCTGCGCTCTTCGACACTCCCGATTTTCTTGTCAATCCTCACATACGTCCCCTCGTTAACCTCTCGGACATCCTCCCAAAGAGTCCTTCCCCCGTAGGTGACGTAAGTACATTGATATTCAAGCAGTCCTAAATCATCAATCATTTTGCTTTTAGAACAACTAGGGGCATCGTCGCTCACTACTATAGTGCCGGAAATACGATCAACCGAAAAGAACAAAGGGAAGGACCCCAGGTGGTCGACAGCTAAGTAAACCGACTCCTCAGAATCGATCACTATTGAAAAGAAGCAGCATTGTTTCTCTAAGAAATCGAGTAGATCCGTTTCCAAAGATACGGCATTGCCGCATCGAGATGCGACAGCAGCAAGGGTTTCCTTTTCTATTCGGTGAAGACAGCCGATCACCCAAGCTGATCCAACCTGTTCCCAAAAAAACCCACGATAACTCCCCAGTTTTAGAGACAAATTCACGCACAATCACCAAGCTTTCAATTACTTATCGCTTTCTTTGAGAGAGGAGCGCAAGCCTCTCAAAGAAAGCAGCGATACGAGAACCGTTGTCGAAACGGTAGCCAACGCCGCACCAACAATGCCGAAAGCAAACGTTAGGGGGACGATCAGAGCGACGTTCGCAGCCAGAGATACAACCGAAACAACAAGATTGAAGCGAACACGATGAAGACAAGCTAGGAGATTGACGCTTACGGTTCGCAACGGGGATACAATCAGGCTCAAAGAAATTATTCGAAATGCCGTAGCCGCATCAACATACTCCTCCCCCCATAGCAATTTGATAATGTCCGGCGCCCAAATGAAGAGAACGACCGCAATGACAGCCATAGGAACAAGACTCCCAAAAAGAAGCACTCTAGCATGTTTCGAGAACCATACTGAATCCAAACGGTGTTCAGCAAAATAAGGCAAGGCGAATATGACGATGCACTGCGGAATGAAAAGAAAACCTTCCGGGAGCATCGTAGCGACCTTGTAACACGCCACGTCGATCGAACTCGCTACGATAATACCCACCATAAGCACATCCAAGAGGTACACTACCGAGTTGAACACGCTCGATATCCCCGTCGGAAGCGAAAACTTCCATAAGTCGACCGCTTTCTTTGAAGAGAGGAACTTAGTGGATCGAAGGGGGAAGCCGACGCCCTTCAATAGAATTACAGCGACAGAAATAGTGATAGCGTAGGCGGCGTACCTACCACTGATCACTCCCGGCACACCCGCCGCAAAGGCTCCGACACAGCTCAGCCCCGTATATCCAATCGTATTGACGTTCAGCAACATGGAGTATTCTTTATTGAGTTTCCTTGAACGCAGTATGCTGCTTGCGTACTGGAAAAAGTAATCCAGAGGAATCAAGGGAGCAAGCATTGCTAAGCAATGCCCCGAGCCTGCAATTGAAAGCCCTGCTCCATATCCGACAAAAACAAGAAGCATCATTATGACCGCATCTATGAATAGCCCGACCGTCAACACGTACCTTTGTATTTCGAACTTCTCTTCGACCGGTCTTTTTTCTGAGCTAAACTGCAACAAACCGCTTATCAGTCCAAGCCCCGTAAAAAGAAGAACGATCGAATATATGCTGTTGGCGTAGGAGAAGACGCCGTATTCGTCTTGCGTCAAGAATCTCACTATGAGGATATTCGAAGCGAACACGATCAGCTTGTTCGTAAGGGTTGAGCCCAGTATATGAAAGAACCCCCTGTTCAGAAGATTCTTCGCTTGCACCGCCAATGTGTCGCGTATCGACATCGTCTACCCAAAAACGGTGACGAGGGAATCCGCCACGACCGATACGTCTTCCGAGATCATATACGGCCCCATCGGCAGGCTCAGCACCGTCTCGCACAGCCGCTCCGTCACGGGGCAGCCGTCGGGGCACAGGCACGCGCCCTCGAACGCCCCCTGCCCGTGCATGGGCTTGGGGTAGTAGACCATCGTCGGGACGCCCCGCTCCTTGAGGGCGGCCTGCAGGGCGTCGCGGTCGAGGCCCTCGGGCAGCCGCACGGTGTACTGAGCCCACGAGCTGCGGAAGCCCTCGGGGACCTCCGGCAGGGCGAGGCCGCTTCCGGCGAGGGCCCCGGAGTAGAGGGCCGCCGCCCCGCCCACGGCGTCCAGCTCGCCTTCGAACGCGTCGAGCTTCGCAAGCAGCACCGCCGCCTGCGCGGTGTCGAGGCGGCTGTTCACGCCCACGCGCACGTTGTCGTACTTCATCGACCCTTTTCCGTGCACGGCGTAGCTGCGGACCAGCTCCGCCCACTCGTCGTTGTCGGTGAACACCGCGCCGCCGTCGCCGTAGCAGCCCAGCGGCTTGGCCGGGAAGAAGCTCGTGGTGGAGACGTCGCCGAACGAGCAGGCCATCCGGCTCCCGATCGACCCGCCGAAGCCCTGCGCGCCGTCCTCGAGCAGGAGCATCCGGTGCCGCTCGCACACCTCGCGTATCGCCGTGTAGTCCGCCGGCAGACCGAACAGGTCGACGGCCACGACGACCCTGGGTGCGAGGTCCGTCCCGTCCTCGACGAACCGCACCGCCTCCTCGAGTTTGGCGGGATCGAGGTTGAACGTACGCTCGTCCACGTCGACGAACACCGGCATCGCACCGAGCAGCGCGGGAGCTTCGCCGCTTGCGAAGAACGTGAAGTCGGGGACGAACACCGCGTCGCCCGGCCCGACGCCCCACGCCATGAGCGCGAGCTGCAAGGCGTCCGTGCCGTTGGCGCAGGTTATGCAGTGCCTGGCGCCGACGTAGGCGGCGAGGCGCGCCTCGAGCTCGGCGACCTCCGGGCCGCCGATGTAGCGGCCGTGCTCGAGCACGCGGGCGATGCCCGCGTCGATGCCGCCCTTGAGCGCCTGATACTGGGCATTCAGGTCACGAAACTCCATGCTGCACCTCTTTCAGCCCCTCGTCGCTCTGCGCGTACGTCCTCCCGCAGGCGCTGCACGCCAGGTCCTCCGAAAGGACCGCTCCGCATTCGCACGCCCATCCGCGCTGCCGCGCCGGAACGCCCAGCACGAGCGCATGCGGCGGGACGTCCGAGGTGACCACGGCGCCCGAGCCGACCATCGCCCACGCGCCTATTTCGTGGCCGCAGACGATCGTCGCGTTCGCCCCGATCGACGCGCCTCGGCGGACGACCGTCCTCTTGTACCCATCGCCGCCCTTGGGGTATTTCGCCCTCGGCGTCAGATCGTTCGTGAACACGCAGGAGGGGCCGCAGAACACGTGGTCCCCCAACTCCACTCCTTCGTAAACCGAGACGTTGTTCTGGATCTTGACCCCGTCGCCGATCTTCGCGTTCGCGCCCACGTAAACGTTCTGGCCGAGAGAGCATCCTCGGCCGATGGAGGCACCCGATTGGATGTGGCAGAAGTGCCAAACCTTCGTGTCGTCACCGATTGCCACGCCCTCGTCAGCATAAGAGCTCTCGTGCACGTAAGGAGCCGTCATGGGATCATCTCCTTGCGCATGTTCTCGTTGAACATCCTCCGGGCGCCGTCGATTCCGCACTGGAAGAGCGGATCGAGCGCTGAAAGATTGGGGACGAACCCGCTCTGCCGATATTGCGGGTACTCGGGATAGGAAAACTCCTGATAGCGCACAGCGATTCCCTTTTCAGCGAACGACCGGTCGTCCATGTACGCTCGCGCACCGCGACCCGAGAGGTACACGTCGGCCCCGCAAACCCTGCAGAGGCCCAGGACCAGATCGTTGTTCTTGGCTTCGATATCGTATGGCAACGAGCTTTGCAGCACCAAGGGGGTTTCTATGCCGTAAGCGGATCGCAGCATCTCGATGCTCGCCATGTCCAGATCGAGAAGGGTGTCGCAGTCAGCTTCGAGCACCTTCGCCACAAGGGGCATCACCTCGTCGAAATAGGGGGTTTTCCTATAGTTGCAATCGATAAAGCCACGGTGCTTTTTCCTTGTCTTCGGCCAATTGGAAAGTCGCACATCCCTGGTCGGTTTTTCAAGGTAGCCCTTCTTTTCCACGCTCAAGGACAGGAGCTTCGCCTCTCCATCGACCTGGAGGAACCTGTTCCTCGACATAGGGGAGCCGTCTTCGAACTGCACCTCGTCGAGCACGACGAACTCGTCTGCTTTCGCCATCTTGTCTAGATAGCCGAGCCACGGGAAATAATGGGGCTGATGCATGGCGACGGTCTTCATCACGGCCTCCTTCCGAGAACGTAGGTGTGCTGGATCCGCTCCTCGCCCTTGATCGGAACCACGAAGTCCCCGTCACGGACGCGCTTCATGCCCAGGCGGCGGGCAACGTGCGCCGAGGCGGCGTTCTCCTCGTCGATGCGGGCGACAATCCTGCCCACGCGCACCTCGTCGAAGCAGATGTCGGCGAGCTTTCCCAGAGCTTCTCTCATGTAGCCGCAGCCCTGGAAGGCGGAGTTGAGCGCGTAAGACACCTCGCAGGAGCAGGCGGCGGCATCGAAGCGGTAGGCGCGCACGGTGCCGATGAGCTTGCGAGGCTCGCGGAGCTCTATGCCGAGCAGCAGGTCGTCCGGCTCCGGTCGGGCGAGCTTGGAGGCTATCCAATCCCGCGCCTCCCCGGGTTCGCCATGGGGTGCCCAATTCAGGAATCTGCTTATCTCGGGGTCCGACGTGTATTCGAACATGTCGGCAGCATCCTCCAGCCGCAAGGGACGCAAGACGAGCCTTTCGGTCCCAAACCGCTCATTGCGCAGGGAAGCGAGGCGGGCGGAAAGGACGTCCGCAGAGCCGAGCACGGAGTCGAGCCCGGTAAAGTTGCGATCGAGGCTGCCCAGGCGATCGGCGCCCGCCCTTTCTATAAACCGCCGTAGAGATTCCTCGAGCGAGGCCTCCGTCCCGCCGTACCAGAACGGATGGGTCAAGATATGCAGGCGCGGATACTTCCCGGACTCGATCATGTCCAAAATGGGCTTGCGCCACCGCCTCCGGCTGTCCGAAGCGTATTCGAAGCCCTGGAAGAACTCGCTCGAATAGCTGTTGACGATGCCGGGGATGCTCCACTGCGCTTCGAGCGACGCCTTGCTCGGACGGTGCATGGAAACGCATTCGATGGGCAGGCCGAGGGCGCCCCCCAGCGTGTCCGCCTCGCGTTGGATCGCGGCGATCGCGTCGTCGCCGTCCTCGTACTGCGTTTCGTCGTAATGGAGCCCGATGTCGTGGCCGAGCCTCGCGATCTCTCGAAGCCTCTCGACGTTTCCGCGCTCTAGGGGGTTGTAGAAATCCGTTCGCAAGAGCACGAAATACGTCGATCGGACGCCCTCGCTCGATTCGAGCTCGGCCATCGCGAGCGCTGCGATCGGATCGAAGTCGATGTCGTGCCGCAAAATGACAGGCTTCCCAACACCTCCCCAATCGCCGTACCCGCAGAACCCGTACCCCCGTTCTTTCAGGATCTGAAGCATGTTCCTGTAAGCGCTGTGAGTGAAAGGCATCTGAGCACATGAAGGCATGCCTAGAACTCCCCTTCCATGTCCGTGCTCGCGAAATCTTCCAGCGGCAGCTCCACGGGAAGGCCCGTCCTCTGGCTCTTGTAGATGGCGAGCACCACCTCCAGAGCGTCGCGGCCGGCCCTCGCGTCCACGTAGGGCGCGCGGTCGTTCTCGATCGCGTCGGCCACGTCGGCGTAGAGCAGGGCGTGGCCGTTGCCGTAGACGTTGGAGGTGGGCTCTTTGAGCCCCGCCATCCCATCGTCGCCCTCGCGCTCGTCGGCAAAATCCCAAACGTCGATCTCGTTGGTCGAGGTCCCGCCGAGCTTGGCCGTGCCGGACTCGCCGAACAGGTACAGCGTCTCCTCGAGGTTTCTCGGGAACACGTTGGAGGTGCCCTCCACGGTGGCCACCGACCCGTCCGCGAACGTGAGCACCGCCACGCCCACGTCCTCGGCCTCCAGGTAGTCGTGGAAGCGCTGCCGGGTCTGGGCGTAGACCGAGACCACCTCGCCGCCCATCATCCAGCGCAGCAGGTCGACGCCGTGGATGCACTGGTTCATGAGGCAGCCGCCGTCCTGGGCCCAGGTGCCCCTCCAGGGGGCCTGGCCGTAGTAGCCCCTGTCCCGGTTCCACCTCACGTGGACCGATCCGTGGGACATGCGCCCGAAGCGACCCTCCTCCACGGCTCGGCGGACGTGGCGCACGGCGACGTTGAAGCGGTTCTGGTGGCAGGCCGATACCTTCACGCCGCGCTCCTCGGCGCGCCGCACGATCTCGTCGGCGTCGGCCATCGACATCGCGACGGGCTTCTCGATTATCGCGTTGACGCCCGCGTCGATGCAGTCCAGCGCGATGCGCGCGTGCTCGCCGCTCTCGGTGGCGACGGCCGCGATGTCCAGGTCCGGCTCCGCCGCGAGCATCTCGCCGTGGCCGCCGTAGATCCTCGGTGCCGGGCCGTCCCACTCCGCCCGCTCGAGCAGGCCCTCGGCCTTGCCGGAGGCGGTGTCGCAGAGCGCCGCGAGCTCGAATCCGTTCGCGCGGACGGCCTTGACGTGGTTGAGCGCTATGCGCCCGCAGCCTATTATTGCGCACTTCATGTTACAGCACCTCTTTCGAACGACCGGCAAGAATATCGACGATTCGCTTGGCCGCATTGCCGTCGCCGAACGGCAAATAGTCCTCATTTACCGTTTGCGCTCTATCCAACGCACGCTCTATCTCGCTTCTCTCCGGAAAGACGAGAACGCAACGCCCGTCCACCATAATCTCAGGCCACGCAAGAAGCGTCATAGGCACTGTACAGGGCGTTTTCGCAAAAAAGGCTTCTCTTTGCACCCCTCCTGAGTCGGTGATCACGTGCATTGCGTGTTTGGTAAGAAAAATGCTCTCAAGATAACCGACCGGCTCGACGAGCATGATCGAATCTAGCCTATAACGAATGACGATGTCTCTGGCGAGTTCAAGAGCGCGGGGGTGCACAGGGTAAATAACGGGACAAGACAGAGTAGACGCAGCGATCAATATCTCGGACATGGCCCCCTTTTCCATGTTTTCTGCCCGATGACATGTTAGATAGCAATAACGCGACGGAACATCAATCGAACCTCCACTGATTGAAACCAATTCCGGACGAAGCGCTTCGGAGTCCGCGATTTCGCCGTAATGCAGAAACGCATCGTACATCGGATCACCTACGAGAAAGGTCCTATCCTCGAGGCCTTCTTTTTTAAGGTTTCGAAACCCCGATTCTGTTGCCGCAAGCAGTATCGAGCTAAGATGATCGACGCATACGCGGTTTGACTCTTCGGCGTTTCTGAGCGAATGAGAGCGAGGACCCGCTTCGACGTGCGCGATTGGGATCTGCATTTTTACGGCAGTGAGCGCTGCGGCAAGGGTTGAATTGGTGTCTCCGTAAACAAGAACGGCGTCTGGGCGCTCTTCTTCCATAACCGCCTCAAGGCCGAGCATCATTCTCGCCGTCATAGATGTATGGCTACCCCCTGAAATGCCCAAGTTATGCTTAGGCCGAAGAATGGACATCTGCTCAAAAAATAGCTCGGACATGTTCCGATCAAAGTGCTGTCCCGTATGAACCAACACTTCGTCTATGCCGTGTCGCTTCTCGATTTCATGTGAAACCATGGCTGCTTTTATGAACTGGGGCCTTGCCCCCACAACGGTAAGCACTTTCACGTCACAGCACCTCGATGTTCTCTCGCGGGGACACGCCCTTCATGGCGTTCTTGGCGTCGAGCACGGCCCTCGCGTGCCTCTGCACGAGGGCGTAGTCGACGTTGGTGTGCGCGCAGGCGACCAGAACAATATCGGCCGAGGCGATCGCCTCGGCCGACAGGTCCGGGATGGATTCCTTTACCTCTTCTTTGTGCTGGCAGCGCGGCACCCAGGGGTCGTAGTAGGAGACCTCGGCGCCCCGCGCCTCCAGGCGCTCAATCACGCGCAGGGCCGGCGACTCCCGATAGTCGTCGATGTCCTGCTTGTAGGCGACGCCCAGCACGAGCGCCTTCGATCCCCTCATCGCCTTGCCCTCCCGGTTGAGGATGCGGGCCGCGCGCGAGGCCACCCACTCGGGCATAGAGTCGTTCACGGTCATGGACGCCTCGATCATGGAGGTGTGGAAGCCGTACTCGCGCGCCTTCCACGACAGGTAGTAGGGGTCGAGCGGTATGCAGTGGCCGCCGAGACCGGGGCCGGGGTAGAAGGCCGTGAAGCCGTAGGGCTTCGTCTTGGCGGCGTCTATTACCTCCCACACGTCGATGCCCATGCGGTCGCAGAGCATGCAGAGCTCGTTGACGAGGCCGATGTTGACGTTTCGGTAGGTGTTCTCGAGGATCTTCTCCATCTCGGCCACGGCCGGGCTCGACACGCGCGTCACGCCCCCCTCGAGCACCGCCTCGTAGACCGCGCTGATGAGCTCGAGCGCCTCCTCGCCGACGGCGCCCACCACCTTGGGCGTGTTCTTGGTCTTGTAGACGAGGTTGCCAGGATCCACGCGCTCGGGAGAGAAGCCCAGGTAGAAGCCCTCGCCGCACTTGAGGCCCGACCCCTCCTCCAGGATGGGCAGGATCAGCTCCTCGGTGGTGCCGGGGTAGGTGGTGGACTCGAGCACCACCATGGCGCCCTCTTTGAGGTAAGGGGCTATCTCGCGCGCGGACGCCTCCATGTAGGAGGTGTCGGGCATCTGGTGGGCGTCGAGCGGGGTGGGCACGCAGATGGCGACGAAGCCGCACTCCGCGACGCGCGAGAAGTCGCAGGTCGCCTCGAGCGTGCCGGCCTCCACGAGCGCGGCGAGGTCCTCCTGCACGACGTCGCCGATGTAGTTCTCGCCACGGTTGACCATGTCGACCTTGTCGGCCTGCACGTCGAAGCCAATCGTCTTGAAGCCCGCCTTGGCCTTCTCCACGGCCAGCGGCAGCCCGACGTAGCCGAGGCCGACCGTGCCGCAGACGAGGGTGCGAGACAGGATGCTCACCCATCCTTCTTGAAAACCCATCATAACGTATTCTCCTTGCTTCTTGAAAGGGTGCACAATATTCCAGCCACCTGATTGGCAATCACCGGATAACTGAACTTCGAAACATAGCTCGAATCGACTCTGCAGGAAGTCAAACCTCGATTCTTCCATTGGGTATATGATTCACGAACGAAATCGATTAATCTGGGATAATCCATCAAATCCGAAGCCTCTTCGTAGCAAAATCCAGCACCGGATTTCTCGATAATTTTCTTCGCTTCCGAATTGGGAGAATCGCCAGAGCTTACACCGACAATGGGAACGCCACTAGTTAGATATTCGAAAAGCTTGCCTGTTATCCCTCCCTTTTGCAAAGAGGTATTCCAGTTACTGAAAATCAGTAATGAGGCCGTTGATTGCATTTCCATAGCCCGATCACGCGAAACCAAGCCAACGGATTCTACAGGTATGTCGGGAAAGCAGCTAGCTTGCCTGAAAAAGATGCCCTCGGTACCTCCCGCATATCTAACAACGATATCATCGCAACAAACTGCACCCCCATCAACAAGGTCCACGAGAGCTCGAAATAGCGGAGTCAGATCCCTTCGAGCATCGCCTTCATCGTGCAAGGTTCCCGTATAAGTGATTTCGAATTTATTTGATCGATGTCTCTTTTTGCGAAAAAGCACATCATCCGGATCAAATCCATTCGTTACTATCTCTCTACGCTGCAAGGGGTCAAGAAACAAAAGGTCGGAAACCCCTTTAGAAACGGATATGACACAATCCGCGTTATGCGTGGTTTTTTTGGCAAAGGAACGGTTGTCCTCAGTGTCGGTCGCATCGGAATACACTAAAGAATCCCTGTAATCGGCAACCCATATGATCGATGGGTTTTTCTTCTTTATTTCCGCCGCCACTCTATGGGTCCATCGCGGTCCATAGGATGAAATAACGACATCGTACTGAGAGCAATCGCCTATTGCATGGCATGCTCTTCCGTAGATCGATTCATCAACCGCTTGATTTAAACTTCTTCTAATACATGACAATATGCCGCGTGTATCGCGAGATCCATTCTTTGGTGAGACGAATTCACTATTCTTTCGATTCTTCCTATCTTTCTCCCATTTATTTGAAGATATGTTCTTTGCATATCTTAGAAAATTATGGATTCCATGAAAGATTTTTAATTTAGCCCCATCACGAACCAGGTAAGTCTTTTGAAAATTAGACACATCTTGCATAAGCGTTGGATCTACCGAATAGTTTTCAGACAATAGTTTTTTCCCTGAAAAGTTTTTCTCGTTCGTAAGGAGATCGATCGAAGCTTGATGATGCAGTACTAGATACTTCGAGATTTTTGTCCATCGAATCGAAGCAATTGCGTTAACCGGCGCAATATACTCCGCGATAAGAAGCACTTTCATTTTCCAGAACCCCTAAGCTTTCGAGAAGCATTTCCAACCAATATTCGTTCCTGTGATGCGAACGAAGATCTGCCGTCACAAAAACGCGCTTTCGGCTCCATGGTCGTTGTCAGAAGATAACCCGCAATGAAAAAGGCTAGTAACGCATCCGCACCCCTGAATTGAAATAATGAACCTACTACCCAGCAAAGGATGTATGCAGCGAAGGGGTTCGAGAACCTCTCCTTCCGAAAAATAGCCATAACATTTAAGATTAACGCAATAAAAAAGACGAATCCCATGAAGCCAAAATCCAAAAGAACCTGAAGAGGATAATTATGTATGTTGCCCTCAGAGAAAGGCGTTCCACTGACCATTTTCAAGTGAACAACGGCGTTTCCTGCACCATTTCCGAACAAAGGAGCGTCGATAAAGGCACTTAATGCGTATTGCCACATGTCCATTCTCCCAGTCGACCCCTTGTCCTCTCCTATTGCAAGAAACCGATCCATAATTGGGAGTCCTGCGATTTGAGCAACCGCAATCAGACCCGCAATCAACACGGCAATGCCAACAAGCTTCGATACTCCAATTCGATCCTTTGATTTCACGAACAGAACGTAGGCGATGGACAACAATGAAAGAATGATCCCCACACGAGAGGCATAAAGAGCCGAAATGGACAAACTTCCAATTAGGTATAGCAGACCAACTCTATCCCTATTAAAGAAGACTCCAAACAATGCTAGCCATGATGCCTCCAAATTAACGCTGTCGCTAAAAAAGGACGGGATGGAAGGGTGCCCATTACCCCCATAAGAAACAAACCCCATAACAGCATCTCCGTAGAGCACAATCTTAATAGCTACCACAGCTATAACAAATAACGCCGACGATCTAACAATCACGCCCCATCTATCCATGGGGAGGCCTCTTCCGTAATTCATCACAGAAGCTATCATGACGAAGAAAAACGCATAATTGAATAAAACGACATTTATCCCAAAACGCATGGAGTCAATCAGCGATATTCCAATCACGTATAAAACGGAAATCAGAAACCACCTGTTGAATAGAGACCAGGAAGCCCTAAGTGCCACAATGGACAAAACCAGCAAGATCAAGGCAATGACATGAAACGGCTTGATAGCCGCCCCACCCAGAGAGAAGATAACGACGTTCTGGAAACACGCAGAAATCAACAGAGCTGACAAGGCCGTCTCTCTCGCAGTCATACAAAATGAGATTTTTCTCAAAACCCTCATCTGAGAAGACCGGCTTTTCTACACGCATGGCAAAAAAGAGCAAACGGAGCTTCGCCGATCAAGGCAATGGCTGCAGCAAGTCGTTCCCTCTTCCGAGCCGAAGAATCACTCAGAACGATCTTTCTTCTCTCCTTGAGTTCGCCCCACAAAGCTCGACGATCATTCTCGAACTTACTGGAAAGCTCGTATTCTACCGGTATCTGTGCATAAACCATCCGGCAAAGAGAAAAACAGCGCGATGCGGATGCAACGGCTAGATCCGGATACCATTCCTGCATATCCGAGCTAAGTCGTCGTGAAACCTCAATGGCAGATAAGGCTTTTATCGGACTGTACGCCTGACTGATGATCCCGGATTTCCGCAGACGATACGCATACAAGGCCCTGCAATCAACCAACGCAACACGATCTACATCATGAATGAACTTGTAAACGCTTGCCAGGTCCTCGTAATACAACCCCACAGCAAAAGGAGCATCGCCGAGTATACGTCTAGCATAAAGCCTCCATGGAACTCCCGTATCGAGCCTTTGATAGAGCATCAACTTCTGAACCGTATATGAATCCATAACCCTTGCGTCGGGAATAAAGGCCGCCTTCGCAACAAGCTCGCATGAAGAGCCGTCCTCGAATGCCGTACCACAAGGTATCGCCGCTATCTCACAGTCGCACACTTCGATAGCATGCATAAGCGTCTCAATGAAAACAGGGGACACGAAATCATCGCCGTCAACGAAGGCCACGAAATCACCCCGACAAACGGCTATTCCAGCGTTTCGGGCAGCACTCAGCCCTTCGTTCTCTTTGTGCACCACAACCACACGGGAATCGCTACAAGCGTATTGATCGCAAGAAAACCCCGATCCATCTGTCGATCCGTCGTTTACTACAACGATCTCGATATTGCTATAAGTTTGAGCGATCACGCTCTCTATGCATTCCGACACGTACGACTCAACGTTATAAACAGGGATGATAACACTGACAAGCGGGTTCATTTTCCCGCCCTTTCGCCATCGAGAGCGATGTATAACGCTGCAAGTTTCTGCGCCGCTGCATCAATGTCGTAGTACGAGAAACGCTCCGGACGCACAGGGACCCTGTCGCCGGCCCTCAAGGCGCATAGCGCGTCCGCCCAGGCCGAAGGATCATCGATCGGCAGGAAGCGCACCGCTCCCGTCACGTCCACCTCGCGGGTGATCGCGTCGGACAGCAGGCACGGCAAGCCGGCCCTCTGCGCCTCAAGCGCCGCCATGCCAAACCCCTCGTACGTACTGGGGAAGGCAAATGCATCGAATCCTTGATACGCCAACGAAGAGTCCATTTGGCCGGGCATAACCATATACTCCGAAAGACCTAGGCAGGCCGCACGATTCTGAATGGCGATGCGATCCTTTCCTTCTCCAACCAAGACCAATCGAGCATCCACGCCGCTCTTTCTTAGGCAACTCAAAACCTCTATCAGGAATGATTGGTTCTTCACAGGGGCAAGCCTCCCTACATGCCCGATCACCACCTGGCCATCCTCGATGTTCCACATTTGGCGAGCTTTCGACCTCCAACGCTCGTCGAAGGCGAATGCATTCATGTCGATCGCGTTCGGAACAACTTCGAGCTCGACCTCCTTGCCGAACAGCCATTCACCGGCATAGCGTGAGCACGCGAGGCGGTGCGTCGGGTAGCGGTTCGCCTGGGTGCGCAGCAGGCGCT